>Ga0308159_1000072_pt1 | contig 422466 bp, 381 predicted proteins | sample PhyCR1_FD_201040 | JGI IMG/M metagenome (GOLD analysis project Ga0308159, IMG submission 201040) | Phyllosphere microbial communities from UC Gill Tract Community Farm, Albany, California, United States - DLSLC.R1 | ecosystem: Host-associated > Plants > Phyllosphere > Unclassified | place...
TTCATTCAACAGGTCTTATCGACGAAATCCGTGAAAACGACAAAGTACAGTACGAAGTTGCTAACGGTAAAAAAGGCTTAAATGCCGTTAATGTGAAAGTAATTTAATTTATTATCATATTTACAAAAAAGCCTCGATCTAAGTCGAGGCTTTTTTTTGTCCTAAACCATTTTTATGAAAGCACTTTATTTAAATAGAAGTGCTTATAACTGCTATCTTATATGACGAATTATTTTATCATTCCTGGGCTGGGCAATTCAGGTCCAGATCATTGGCAAACACACTTCGAAAACTCAGACAAAAATTTCACTAGAATTGAGCAGGAGGATTGGGAAACACCAACATCAAATGATTGGATTACAAACATAGAGGAAGCATTATCTGGTTATGATTTATCTACAGTTGTTTTAATTGGTCATAGCCTGGGCTGTACAGCCATCGCCAATTGGGCCAAACACTATCAAAAGAAAATTAAAGGCGCTTTATTGGTAGCGCCAAGTGACTTGGAAGCACCGAAATATACCTTTGATACTATTGGCTTTGATCATGTTCCATTGGATAAAATTGATTTTAAAACCATTGTAGTCGCCAGTGCAAATGATGAATGGGTGAGCATAGAAAGAGCTGCTTTTTTTGCTGAAAAATGGGGTAGTGAATTCATTAATATTGGTAACGCAGGCCATATTAATGCTGATGCGGGTTTTGGTGAGTGGCCAAAAGGACTGGAGATTTTAAAAACTTTAGGGTAAATTTATCTTGCTGAGTTCCCGCAGATTTCAGGAAAAGCATAGATGAACATCATCTGCGTCAATCATTTTGATCTGCGGGATCTATTAAACTTTTTTACTTTGAGCCATCTTCTCCCTTAAAAACTGATCAAGAAAAATTAGTCCGATAACCACATCCGCAAATAGGAAGCTATAAACCGTGGTAGGTGTGATGTATTTATCTAAATTGAAGCTAAAATTAACTTTCCGATCAAAACCAGGCATAGTTAGATTTGCATTATAAAGCATGTAGCCAAATAATATTAGTAAAGAGAGTATGAAAAAGCTACCAATACTATAAATAATCCTTTTATCAACCTTTGTTTTCATCGCTATTGGAGCAGGTTCAAACGCAATGCTTTCCATCACATTTCTGGTGAAAGACATGGATGGTTCTTCGAGTTCTATTTTATCAAAATTGAGGTTAAAGCGTACCAATTCTTCATACTTGCTTTTAAATTCAGCATCAGTATTTATTTTTTCTTTGATGGCACTTGCTTGGGTTTTATCTAAATTTCCATCAATGTAATCCCAAAGTTGTTCATCTATCGTGTTCATAGTAGTTCCTTTACTTCGTCCTTTAACAAATATTGTAATTTTTCTTTTAACCGCTGTCTGGCCCGGTGCAGTTTTACCTTAATTGTGTTGGGCTCCATATGTAGGGTTATGCCAATTTCTTCTAAACTTTGTTCGCCTTGATAAAATAAGGTAATTATTGTAGCATCATCCGGCATCAGCTGTGTAATTGCCTGATTTAAGAAGTGGTGGCTATCTTTTCTTTCATAACCATTTGCCATAAAGGCAGAGGTATGATTTTCCAGTTGTAAGAAAGTTTCATCATCATTAATTGATAACGTATCCAGCCGTTTTTTTCTTAAAAAGGTCATGGCTGTAGTATAAGTAATGGTATATAGCCAGGTACTAAATTTTGAGGTCTGTTTGAAAGTTCCAAGTGCTTTATACGCTTTGATGAAACAATCTTGTGCAATCTCTTCTGCATCTTCTCTGTTTTTTGCGAAACGAAGGGCAAGCGTAAATACAAACCGTTGATGGCGTTTAACCAATAAGGAATATTGATCGGTTTGTCCGTTCAATATTTTTTCGATCAGCATTAAGTCTGTTATTTCCTGCGTCATTCTTCCTGTAAGACTACCATAATGATGATGAGGTTACAGGGAATTTTTATTATTTACGCGTCGCCGGCTTCTCGGTTCGCGATGATAATGTTTAGCTGATCTGCGGAATCTCCGAAATCAGCGAGATAATTTTACACTTTTTCTCCCGCAGATTCGACAGAAAAGGTTCGCAGATTTAAAGGGATTTAGGGCTTCAGATCAGCATTATAATTTTAAGTATATCTATTTGCACTCAAAATCTCCATATTTCGCCCCGCAGATTTAAAATGAGATAAAATTAATGAGCCGCAAAAAACTTTAACCCGGCAATAGAACCAATTAAAGTACAAATAAAAAATATCCGCCAGAAAGTAGCCGGCTCGTTAAAATAAATAATACCTACGATGACCGTTCCAACAGCCCCGATTCCGGTCCATACTGCATAGGCCGTTCCCATTGGAAGCGTTTGTGTAGCTTTGTTCAACAAAAGAAAGCTCAAACCAATGCAGAGTATAAATGCTGCGGTCCACTTTATATTCGTAAAATTATTAGATAGCTGTAGGCAAGTTGTAAAGCCCACTTCGAAAAGCCCGGCTACAATTAAAATGATCCAGTTCATATAAAATGTGTTTTTAACAAAGGTACCAGCCACACTTTAAGCATCCTTTTACATTTGTTAAAAAATGAATTATTTGCCTGCTCTTATTCTACTCAACGTAACTTGAGTAACACCTAAATAAGAAGCGATATGCTTTAAGGCAACGCGTTTGAGAAGTGCTGGTGATTGATTTACAAATTCCTGATAACGCTCTGCCGCACCTTTAAACGATCGGTCGATTAACCGTCTTTCTGTAGCAATCAATTCCTGTTCGGCCATTTTTCTGCCCCAGTTTGCTATTTCTATGTTACCGTTATAGAGACTAAATAAATCAGCAAGTTTAATTTGAATCAATGCGCAATCTTCCAATAGTTCGATGTTTTCGTAGCCTGGTTTATTGTTAATGTAGCTATTAAAAGAAAAAAGCACATTGCCGCTTTCGCCAAACCAGAAAGTAATTTGCTGGTTTTCGCTATCTGAATAAGCCCTGGCGATGCCACTTTGTAACACATAAAAATATGGCTCTACCCGGTCTGCCCGAATTAATATCGTTCCTTTTGGGTATTTCACATTAAGCATATACTTCGAAATTTTAAGCAAAGCATCATCACTTAGCGATTTAAAGAGGTCTATATTTTTTAGATTTTGATACAAAATTGATAAAGCTATTAATTTTTTAAGTGAGGGTGTAACCTGTTTCAAGAAAGTGTAGTCATAATACGCAGAACACGGTTCAAATCAACAGAAAATAAATTAAAACAAAAAAAATATTATTATGGAAGCAATATTAGTCCCAATGTCAATTTTCCTGGGCACATTCGCAATGGTTTTCGGAATCCGTTATTTATCAAATAAAGAAAAAATGGCCATGATTGAACGTGGCATTCATCCCGGTGTTTCAAGATCTGCACCAAAGCCTTACTTAAGTTTAAAGTTTGGTTTATTAATGGTTGGTTTAGGAATTGGCCTTTTAGTGGCACTAATTACGGTAAGAAGCATTTTTGGACAAGGAATTACCAGTGCTGAGGAAGGGCAGGCCGTTGCCATTTATTTTGGATTCTTGGGCATTTTTGGTGGACTTGGATTGATCACATCCTTCATTATCGAAAAAAAAGCAATAGATCACCAGCCTGTTAAATAAGCTGTTCAAATGAAAAATTTACGGATTGCATTTTGCAATCCGTAAATTTTTATTGTGGTTTATTGATAATGGCAACCGTTAGGCGGCTGATACAATTCATTTTACCCCGATCATCATAAAGTTTAATATCCCAGATATGGGTTTTAGCACCACGATGAATAATTTTGCATATCCCGGTTACCAGGCCATTTTTTACAGGTCTGAGGTGGTTTGCATTTACTTCTAATCCTACTGCTACATGTTTTTCCGGGTCGATACACATGTAGGAAGCAATGCTCCCTAAAGTTTCTGCTAAAACCACAGAGGCGCCACCATGTAAAATGCCGGCTGGTTGGTGAGTGCGTTCATCAACAGGCATGGTACCAACGATGAAATCTGCACCAATTTCAGTGAATTTAATGTCGAGCAATCCACCAATGTGATTTTTAGGGCGATTGTTCAAATCCTCTATTGTAAATTCTTTAAACCACATAATAACGTTCCTTTAATATTTCAACATGGTGCAAAATATGTCCACCCGTAACAAATAATATCGATTTCACATTAATGTCCCTGCCTGATGCTTGTCCAGCCCGATGGATTTCCTCATCGTTTAAACTTCGGAACAAGTAAAGATTAGCTTTTCGTAGTGTTTCAAATTCTTCAATAAGATCTTCATAATTGCGCTCACTAAAACGGGCATTAGCAACATAATCATTTTCATCAAACCCTGGCAAAGGCTGCTTTTCATTTCGGGCGAAACAGGTAATGCGGAAAGCAAAAATACGTTCGCAATCGATGATATGGCCAAGCATTTCCTTCAGTGTCCATTTATTCTCAGCATAAGCATAGTTTTCTTTTTCCTTATTTCTTCTAAATAAAGCCGGAATGCTAATCGCCTGTTCTTCCAGTAGTTCAAGAACATCCTGGTTAACTTTGTTGATGTAAGCTTCTGCCCAGATCGGGTATTCGTTAGGCTGTGGTCGGTTCATATCTTAAGCTGCTTTTTAATATTATTCTAAAAGTAGTTCCTTTACCCACTTCAGAGTCTTTTACAAAGATTTCTCCGCTGTGGTAATTCTCCACGATTCTTTTGGTTAGTGAAAGACCTAATCCCCAGCCGCGCTTTCTGGTAGTGTAGCCAGGCTGGAACACAGCATCGAATTTAGATCGTGGTATCCCTTTTCCAGTATCGGTCACATCGATAAAAACTTGTTCTTTCGCTAAATTTTCGATGATGTTAATAGAGATAGATCCTTCATTTTCAATTGCATTGGCTGCGTTTTTAAGCAGATTTTCTATCACCCAGTCAAACAGTGGAATATTTAATAAGGCCCGAACCTGTTCATCTCCAGAAATACTAAATTTAACCTTATCCGATGTTCTAACTTTGAAGTACCTGATAAAATCACTAACTACTATGTATACCGTATGATCTTCCAGAATGGGTTTGGAGCCAATCTTAGAAAAACGGTCGGCAATAATTTCCAGGCGTTTAATATCGTTTTCCATTTCAGCAATCAATGGATCATCTTCTGCATCAAATTTCGATTTCATGAGCTCGGTCCATGCCATTAAGGATGATATGGGGGTTCCCAACTGATGCGCAGTTTCTTTTGCCAGACCAACCCAAACGTGATCTTGTTCATCCCGTCTTGCTGAGCTGAATGCAGCATAAGCAGTAAGAAGGAAAAGAAAAATAACTGCCATTTGGATATAAGGGAAATAGCGGAGCTGCGTTAGTATGAATGAGTCTTTATAATAAGCCTGATAACTACTGCCGAGAATATTCATGGTTAATGGCCTGTGCTGGCTACTCATTTGCCGTAACTGATGAACGAAATACAAACTATCATAAGCAAGTGTCGTATCCGTTTCGTAATTTGTTTTGGTAGAATCTAAACCAAAATAAGTAGTGATGTTTTGAGAAGAGTCGACCACAATAACAGGTGTTTTAGTGTTTTTTCTAACACTCTCCACCACCTCACGAAAGTTATCATTATCCATTAACAACATGGATCTTTCCTGGACCTTTACCCAAAGCTGAAATTGATTGGCCTCCTCACGTTCCATCTTTTTTACAAAAGAATCGGTGTAAAACACTGATGCAATGCCTATTAGGATTGCGAATATGAGAAGGAAAAACTTCCAGCGGCGTTTCTTTTGATAAGGGTTCATGCTTTGGGTAGCCAAATTACAATAACAAAACGAAAAAAATAGAAAACCATTATGCTTTTTCATAAATGTAAAGGCAATCATAATAGATTCATCACAGATGAAATCATATAAAATGGATGAAAAACATATCTTTGTGCCGTCTTGCGTTTTGCGCTAGGCGTTAAGCGTTTCACACGCCATACGCCACACGCTTATCGCTCAACATACCAATTTATGGATAAGAAAGTTAGAGTAAGATTTGCCCCAAGTCCAACCGGAGGCCTGCATTTAGGCGGTGTTCGCACGGCTTTATTCAATTATTTGTTTGCCAGAAAAAACAATGGAACTTTTATACTGCGTGTGGAAGATACCGATCAAAACCGCTTTGTAGAAGGTGCGGAAGAATATATTGTAAACTGTTTAAACTGGTGTGGCATTACACCTGATGAAAGCCCTGCAAATCCAGGTAATTACGGCCCTTATCGCCAGAGCGAACGTAAACCAAGCTATAGAAAATTTGCAGAACAATTAATTAGTGATGGTTATGCCTATTATGCCTTTGATACCCCTGAAGAATTAGATGCAAAACGGAAAGACATTCCGAATTTTCAGTATGGTCAGGCTACAAGGATGGATATGCGCAACTCTTTAACACTAACCATTAGTGAAGTAGAAGATTTGTTGGCAGCAAAAACACCACATGTAATTCGAATCAAAGTACCTGAAAATGAAATTGTGCATTTTAACGATTTAATTCGTGGTGATGTTAGTTTCGAAACGTCATTGGTTGATGATAAGGTTTTGTTAAAAGCAGATGGCATGCCTACCTATCATTTAGCTGTTGTGGTTGATGATAAGGCCATGGAAATTACCCATGCTTTCCGTGGGGAAGAATGGTTGCCTTCAGCACCAACACATATTTTATTATGGAAATATTTGGGATGGGAGAGTGATATGCCTGCCTGGGCACATTTACCTTTGATTCTAAAACCTGATGGTCATGGTAAACTTAGCAAACGCGATGGAGATCGTTTAGGGTTTCCGGTGTATGCCATGAACTGGACCGATCCTAAAACTGGAGACACCACCAATGGATTTAAAGAAATGGGATTTCTTCCTGAAGCTTTCGTAAACATGCTGGCCTTGTTAGGTTGGAATGACGGAACTGATCAGGAATTATTTTCATTAAAAGAATTGGAAGAAAAATTCGCTGTCGATAGAATCAGTAAAGCCGGGGCAAAGTTCGATTTTGAAAAATCCAAATGGTATAATCATGAGTGGATTAAAACACAAAGTGCTGAACTTTTATCGCCAGGCGTAAGAGCCGAATTGCAAAAAGCTGGCATTGAAGTGAGTGATGATAAATTCTTAAATACCATAATTGACTTGATAAAAGACCGTTGCAATTTGCTGCCAGATTTTGTAGCACAAAGCGGATATTTTTTTACAAATCCGAAAGAATATGATGTAGCATCTGTTAAACCAAAATGGACGCCAGAAAAAGCTGAATTTTTTAATACATTTTCTGAAACTTTGTCCCTTAATGATGCCGTTTCAGCAGAAGAGTCTTTCAAAGCTTTGGCGGCAGAAAAGGGATTTAAGCCCGGCGAATTGATGTTGCCTTTCCGGATTATGTTGGTGGGTGGAAAATTTGGGCCAGGTGTTTTTGATATCGCTATTTTATTGGGTGTGGAAGAAACAAAAAACAGAATTTCAAAAGCAATTGAAGTTTTTAATCATTAATTTTTGATCTAAATGTTAGCAGAGCCATACTCATTCAGTTTGGCTCTTTTTGTATCTAATTTGTTAGCCAAAGATTTTGCCTAAAAAATTTTCTACTTTAGCGTAACAAATATGTGAATACAAGGTTATTCATATAAATAAAAAATAAAATTATGCAGTGGTTTGGTAAAGGCAGTAACAATGTTGAAGATGGAAGAAGTGGGGGTGGAGGTAAAACTATTCTCGGTGGAGGAATAGGTATTGTAATCGTTGTACTCGGTTTAATATTTGGAAAAGACCTTTCAGGCGTTGTGAGTCAGATTCCTGCATCTGCCGGAACAGAAGAAGTAAAGCAAGGCGTACCGGCAGATGATGCACAAGGAAAATTTGTATCTGGTGTTCTGGAATCTACCGAACAAGTTTGGGATAAACAGTTTCAGGAAATGGGTAAGCAATATGAATATCCAAAATTAAGACTGTTTAGAGAAGGTGTTCAAACAGCTTGTGGAAATGCAAGTGCAGATGTAGGTCCGTTTTACTGCCCGGGAGATCATAAAGTTTATATCGATTTATCATTTTATGATGATTTAAAAAACCGTTTTGGTGCTGCTGGTGATTTTGCTCAGGCCTATGTGATTGCACATGAAGTAGGTCATCACGTTCAGAACCTATTAGGGATTTCTGAAAAACTAGATCAGGCTCGTGGCAAGGTAAGTGAGAAAGAATATAACAGGTTATCTGTAAAATTGGAATTGCAGGCAGATTTTTTTGCCGGTCTTTGGGCACACAACGCTCAGAATTTGAAAGATTTTAAACTGGAAGAAGGAGACATCGAGGAAGCTTTAACTGCAGCAAACGCTATTGGCGATGATAAATTACAAAAGCAGGCCACAGGAGATGTGCAGCCTGATTCTTTTACACACGGCACTTCGGCACAACGCATGTTCTGGTTTAAAAAAGGTTTTGAAACAGGCGATATCAAACAAGGTGATACCTTTAATTCAAGTAATTTATAAATAAATAAAACATTTCGTGGCGACTGATTGTTTATATACATTTTAAGATCTTTTGTATCTGAACCAAACACAATTATTTCATGCTTTCATTTGTATAATATAAAATGATCCTTATCGTTGATGACAGGCCCGAAAACCTGATTTCGTTACAAAAAGTACTCCAGGCACATAATTTTGAGGTTGATACCGCATCATCAGGTGAAGATGCACTAAAAAAAGTTTTAAAAAACAACTATGTCCTGATTATTCTGGATGTTCAGATGCCAGATATGGATGGTTTTGAGGTTGCAGAAGCCATTTCTGGTTTCAGCAAAGCAAAAGACACGGCCATCATTTTTCTTTCAGCTGTTAATACCGAACTTAAATTTATCACAAAAGGCTATTTAAGCGGTGGATTAGATTATATCACCAAACCTGTTGATATTAATGTACTGCTACTTAAAATCAAAACATTTTACCGCATCTATGAGCAAAGCAGAAAGCTCAACGAGGTACAGGAAAAACTTCTTGAGGAAATCGAATTTCGTAAACAGGCGGAAAACAAAAAAGACGAATTTATCAGTATTGCAAGCCATGAGCTTAAAACACCTTTAACCAGTGTAAAAGGATACATTCAGCTGCTGCAACGCAGTTTAAATAAGGATGATAAAACGATGGCCCAAAGTCATTTGGCAAAGGCAAGTGTTCAATTGGAGAAGTTAAATGAGTTGATCGTTGACTTACTTGATATATCGAAGATTGAAAGTGGTAAAATGAAGTTTAACATGCAGTATTTTTGTGCTGATAATATGGTAAGTAATGCCATTGAAATGCTGCAGCAATCTAATCCAGGTTTCACCATCAATAAACTTGGAAAAACCAATGAAAATATTTATGGTGATGAAATGCGGCTGGAGCAAGTCGTAATTAATTTTATAACCAATGCCATTAAATATGCCCCAGGAACCAATCAGGTAAATGTTACCTTAAATATTAAGGATGGCAGTCTTTACTTGGCCGTAAAAGATTTTGGAATAGGGATTTCAGAAGAACAGCAATCTAAAATATTCGACAAATTTTATCGGGTAGAAGAACATAGTAACCGTTTCAATGGCTTAGGTATTGGTTTGTATATTTGTTCGGAAATTATAAGCAGGCATGGTGGCAAAATTGGCGTAAATAGCGTGCCGGATGAAGGTTCCGAATTTTACTTTATCATTCCCATTACCGAAGAAGTTGCGACCAACAATCAAATCTAAGATCTCTAAAATATATTAATGAAAACCACCCTGAAAAATAATCTACGTTTAGGCTTAGGCTTGTCGCTTATTATTCTTTTTATCAGTTCACTTGCTTCATATATCAGTATTCGTAACCTCATCAAGAGCACCGAACTGGTAAAGCATAGCGATCAAGTTATCCTAAATCTGGAAGGAGTTATTTCTACTCTTAAAGATGCAGAAACCGGGCAAAGAGGTTACCTGCTTACTGGTAATAAAGTATTTCTGGAGCCTTATAACGGTGCCCGTGATCTTGCCGTTAGAACCATCGATACTATTGCTCGCGCTACAAGTGATAATCCTGCGCAGCAGAAAACCATTACCGAGCTGAAAGAGATACTGGTTAAGCGTTTGAGTATTATTACCTCTACAATAGAAATTAAATCTCTGGGTGGAAAAATAGATCCAACCGTTCTTCTTCAAGGCAAAATCTATATGGATCAAGCTCGTTCCGCAGTCAATAAAATGGTGAGAGAAGAGAGACGGTTACTGAATGAACGTACAGAAGAGCTTAGTAAGTTAACGTCTTATACGCCTGTTCTGATCATGATAGCTGCTTTTCTGGCCATACTTATTACTTTGTTTTTTTACAGAAAAGTATCAGTTGATTTTGATGAGCGTGTTAAGCTTCAGCAAGAAATTGAAGAAAAGAAAAATGAGATGGAAAAACGTATTAATGCCATTAAAGAGATTGCACACCAGATCTCAGGAGGTAATTATGGCGTTTTACTGGATGCTCAATCTCGTGATGACATCGGTGAACTTTCAGGGTCATTAAATGCGATGTCTTTATCACTAAAAAAATCTTTTGATACCCTCGCAGAAAACGAATGGTTACAAACGGGAGTTGCCAATCTGAATGTGAAAATGGTTGGTGAGAAAGATGTTTTTCACCTGGCAGATGATATTATTGAGTTTTTAGTTACCTATACAAAAAGCCAAATTGGAGCTGTTTATTTATTTAAGGACGATGGATATTTGCACTTAAAAGGTAAGTATGCATTAGAAGGACAAAATCTTTTACCTGTTATTGAATTAGGGCAGGGCTTAGTTGGTCAGGCAGTAAAGTCTGGCAAAGCAATTATTATAGATGATGTTCCGCAAAGCGAGTTAGCCATTACCCATGCAACAGGCAATATAAAACCAGCACAGCTGATTATTTTACCAATTATCCGGAATGGAATTTCTATCGGAGGTTTGGAGCTTGGTACAATTAAGCCCCTTTCTGATCTACAGTTGCATTTCTTAAACCTGATTTTATCAGATATCGGATCAGCCCTGTTAGGTGCACAAAACAGACAAAAACTACAACAATTATTAGAAGAAACCCAGGCACAATCTGAAGAGTTACAGGTGCAGCATAACGAGCTGGAAGGCATGAACGCTGAACTGGAAGCACAGGCTCAAAAGTTACAAGCCTCAGAAGAGGAATTGAGGGTTCAGCAGGAAGAATTGTTGCAAAGCAATCAGGAACTCGAAGAGCGAAGCAGTTTGCTTGAAGAAAAAAACGAACTCATTGAGGTAAGAAATGCAGAAATACAGCAAAAAGCTGAGGCGCTGGAATTAAGCACCCGTTATAAATCAGAGTTTTTAGCCAACATGTCGCATGAGTTGCGCACACCACTAAACTCCATTTTACTATTGTCGAGGTTAATGGCAGAAAATGAGGAAATGGATAAAGAACACCAGGAATATGCCGAAGTGATTCAGAGTTCAGGACAGGGTTTATTGAGTTTGATTGATGAAATTCTTGATTTATCTAAAATTGAGGCAGGCAAAATGGAGCTCGACCGAACCAATGTTAAAGTGAGTGATGTTGCTTTAAATATGCGTTCATTATTCAATCCATTGGCAAAAGAAAAATCTCTTGAATTGGTGATCAGCAACGCTGAAAATGTTCCTGAATATTTTCATACGGATAAAATGCGCCTGGAGCAGATTATTAAAAATTTACTTTCAAACGCTATTAAATTTACTTCTACAGGTTCTGTGAAATTTAATATCACCAAGAATGAAAAACTAAATGCCTTAATTTTTGAAGTGTCCGATACGGGCGTAGGTATTCCGCAAGATAAGCAAGCGATGGTTTTTGAGGCTTTTCAACAAGCTGATGGATCTACCCGCCGCAAATTTGGTGGTACAGGTTTAGGCTTGTCCATCAGCAGAGAACTCGCCAAACTTTTAGGTGGTTTTATAGATTTAAAAAGTAAAGAAAATGAAGGCAGTGTATTTACGTTAACATTGCCAATAGATAAAAATAAAGGCTTTGAAGGGACTGTTCCAGCAATTGAAAGACCTTATATTCCACCAGTAGAAACTCCTGTTGCAAAGGTGAACTACTTAACGGTAAATAACATTCCTCAGGAAATTGAAGATGACAGAGACAGCATTATAGCAGGCGATAAAGTAATTCTGATTGTAGAGGATGATACACCTTTTGCTAAAATGCTGCTTGATTTTACACGGAAACGAAATTACAAAGGGTTGGTTGCCGTGCGTGGAGATGTAGGTATTGAAATGGCAAAAGCGTATAAGCCTATAGCTATATTGCTGGATATTCAGTTGCCTATAAAAGATGGCTGGCAGGTGATGGAAGAATTGAAATCTGACCCGGAAACGCGTCCGATTCCTGTTCACATTATGTCGTCCCTACAGGTAAAAAAAGAAAGCCTGTTAAAAGGTGCGGTAGATTTTATCAATAAGCCTTTTGCTTTTGAGCACATGCAGGAAATCTTTTCAAAACTGGAGCATGCCCTGAGTCGCCACCCTAAAAAAGTTTTAATTGTGGAAGAAAATGAACAGCATGCTAAAGCGCTGAGCTATTTCTTAAGTAATTTCAACATTCAAACCGAAATTGTTAATCAAGTGGGCGAAAGTGTTTCAGCTTTGCATAAGCCAGAAGTAAACTGTGTTATTCTTGATATGGGTATCCCAGATAAACATGCTTACGAAACGCTCGAAGTAGTAAAGAAAACACCAGGTTTGGAAAACCTTCCGATTATTATTTTTACCGGCAAAAATTTATCAAAGGGAGAAGAAAACAGAATTAAGCAGTATGCTGATTCCATAGTGGTTAAAACGGCACATTCCTATCAGAGGATATTGGATGAAGCAGGTTTATTCCTTCATTTAATAGAAGAAAAAAGTAAAGAAAAAACAAAAATACCTCAAAAATTTTCTGAGCTGCAGGATGTATTAAAAGGGAAAACAGTGCTCGTAGCCGATGATGATGTTAGAAATATTTTCTCGCTGACAAAAATTTTAGAGCAACATCAAATGAAAGTTCTGGCTGCGATAGATGGTAAGGAAGCTTTGAAGATGTTAGAGGAGAATTCAGATATTGACGTTGTTTTAATGGATATGATGATGCCTGAGCTTGACGGTTACGAAACCACTACGGCGATTAGACAAAATCTGAAATATAGAAATCTGCCTATCTTAGCTGTAACCGCAAAAGCCATGATGGGTGATCGCGAAAAGTGCATTGCTGCGGGTGCTTCAGATTACATTAGCAAACCCGTAGATATGGATCAACTGGTTTCGCTGTTACGTGTATGGCTATACGAAAATCATTATAAATCTTAGTACGTTTACCTCATATGCCTCAAAAAGTAATTCTGATAATTGATGATGACAACCGAAACATTTTTGCCTTGAAAGCTGTTTTAAAGGCCAAAGGTTATGAATGCTTATCGGCAATTAGTGCAAGAGATGGTTTTTCCATCATAGAAGAAAGAGCAAATATCTCTGTAGTGTTAATGGATATGATGATGCCAGATATGGACGGTTATCAAGCTATGGCTACAATGAAAAAATCGCCCAAAATGCAGAACATCCCTGTACTAGCAGTTACCGCACAGGCCATGGTGGGCGATAAGGAACGTTGTTTAAGTGCTGGGGCTGCTGGTTATGTTTCAAAGCCGATTAACGTAGATGAATTATTAGAACAGATTGAAGAAGTAACGAAATAAAGTGATAATCGACGCGATAGATAATGAACAGGTAGAAATGCTGCTGAATGATGTGTTAGAAGCTCATGGATACGATTTCCTGGAATATTCTCATGCATCAATTAAAAGACGGATTACCCGTTTATACTCGCTGGATAGTTTTGTGAGTTTTGCAGAATTTAGGTATGCTGTAAAAACAGATAAACAATATTTTAAAAGATTTTTAGAAGAAATTACAGTGAACGTTACCGAAATGTTTCGTGACCCTACTTTTTATAAATCCCTTAGAAATGATGTATTGCCGGCATTAGGTACTTATCCCTTTATCCGGATTTGGGTAGCAGGCTGTTCTACGGGAGAAGAGGCTTATTCTTTAGCTATTCTATTAAAGGAGCTTAACCTGCTTAATAAGTCACTGATTTATGCCACTGATATCAATCCATCGGTTTTAGAGAAGGCAAAAAAAGGCATGTTCCCTTTAAATTATCTAAAGGGGTATTCTGAAAACTATGTTCAATCTGGCGGACAAAAAGATTTCTCATCCTATTATACGGCGAATTATTCGCTTGTTAAATTCGATGAATCTTTAAGCAGTAAAATGATTTTCTCTACGCATAATCTGGTTTCAGATCATTCGTTCAATGAGTTTCAACTCATTTTATGTAGAAATGTATTGATTTATTTTGATAAAGATTTGCAGCACAAGGTTTTTCAGTTGTTTGATAATAGCCTCGAAAAATTGGGTTACCTGGCTTTGGGGAGTAAAGAAAGTCTTGATTTTTGGGCAAATGCAAAAGACTACAAGCGCATAAAAAATGAAAAGATATGGCGGAAACTTTAACTCAAGGCAAATGTAGCGCCTTGGTTATTGGAGGCTCTGCAGGGAGTTTGGATGTGCTGCTGGAAATTTTTCCAAGCCTAAGCGTGAACATAAACTTTCCAATTATTTTAGTTACCCATCGTAAAGCTGGTAATGATTCTCTCCTCACAGAATTGTTGAAAAACAGAACGAATTTGACAGTAAGAGAAGCCAAAGAAAAGGAAAAGCTATTGCCTGGTTATGTTTATATTGCCCCTGCTGATTATCATTTACTGGTAGAGAATGATCATACCATTTCACTTGATTATTCAGAAAAGATAAACTATTCACGCCCATCAATTGATGTGACTTTTCAATCTGCGGCAGAGGTTTTTAAAAATGAATTAGTCTGCATTTTATTGTCAGGATCCAATGCGGATGGGGTTGAGGGTTTAAAAACGGTAAACAAATACGGTGGTTTAGTGCTTATACAAAATCCTGAAACCGCAAGTATGGCTTACATGCCGCAGCAAGCTGTAAATGAGGTAAAACCCCACCTAATTTTAGATAGCTATAAAATGGCAGGCTATATTAACAGATTAATTCATAAATAGTAGTTAAATTTGCCTCAGGAAAAAGACTTATGGCCTATACGAAAAAAGTATTTGTTTTTGATGATAACAGGGATATACTGGATCTGTGTACATTCATTTTAGAAGATGCAGGATATGAAATCAAAACATCTGAAAGTGCAAATGATATAGAGACACAAGTATCGGCTTTTATGCCAGATCTTATTTTTATGGATAACTGGCTGCCAGATTTGGGCGGCATACAGGCAACAAGAGCTATTAAAAGCAACCCTAATTTAAAACACATTCCTGTAATTTATTTTTCTGCTAATAATGATATTTCTTCACTTGCAGATGAAGCTGGTGCGGATAGCTATTTATCAAAACCCTTTGATATTGCAGCATTGGAAGACATTGTTAAAAAGCACTTAAGCTAATTATTCCTTCCCCCAAATTCTGGTATTTAAATCAAGTTCCTTCACAATATCATACATAAAACGTATGGTATTGATGTCTATATTGAGCGTAGCAGGGTTAAGCAAGGATTCAAAAACGGGGGCTTCAAAGCAATTTCTATCTAAAGGAAAAGCGATATACATTCTTGATTCTATAAAAGATAAGGAGATAGTTGCTTCTGAATTGGCATTCAGGTACAATATCCGCTCCATCATAGAAGGAGTTAAGATGTACCGGGATTCTATCTGATTATTCCCATAAGTAACAAAGGCACTATTAAAACCAGGGTTTTCCAACTGTATCACATCCCGATCACTAAAAGAAAAAACATTTTTGGAAAACCAGGAACCAATAGCATTTCCAAGGTCTTTTGGCTTTACAATAGTAACACTGCTTAAATGTTTATTAAAGTCGGCTACGAAAATAATACCTTTAAAAATATTATTCCAACTGGTTTCAGTTCCTTTATCTGTTTCCCTTTCCGTTTTATACTCTGCATGAACTTCTGCAAAGTAAAAGCTTGTTTTATCTGCTTTACCACTAACAAGGTCTTCTGTTTTATACCGGTCAATGGATTTATTAAAAAGCTGAGAATAGCGGAATTCATCAGATGAAATGCCTCCTTTAGGGCTTATGGTTAAGCTTGGATCTAAAAATTTTAGTGCTTCACCAATGATATTTTGTTTATAAGCTTGCTGATAAGCCTTCAAGGCATCATTAATTCGATATAAAATAATGCAGCCATACACTACCGGAATCAAGCCTGCAACCACAGCCCAGAAAAGTAATCCAAATAAAAGACCAATAATGGCAACGCCAATACCTATCCCAATAAAAGTAAAGCCTTTAGTTTGCTCGGCGGCAACCTTCTTTCGCTCTATTTCCATCGTGGCTATGGTGTTTTGCAAAGCCACGTTATTATTTAAATAATTTTGCATTAACGATTAAAAAGTTCTTTAGCGTTGATGTTTTTTCGTTCCTCTTCAGTGGTGGTTAATACGGTAACCGGATAGAAGTTAAACAAGCCTGCAAATAAATTTCCAGGAAACATCATAATTGAATTGTTATAATCAGTAACGGCAGCATTATATGTTCTTCTTGCTGCGGCAATTTGTTCTTCACTTTCTGTCCATGTGCTTTGAAGGTTGATAAAGTTTGTATTTGCCTTTAAATCAGGATAATTTTCTACGTTTACCATTAAGCCTTTCATGTTGCTGCTTAATTCTGCATCTATGGAGGCTTTTTCAGTACCAGAAATATTGCCTGAAGTGGCTTTTGCTCTTAATTCAACAATTTTACTTAAAGTACTTTGCTCGTAAGTGGTATATTGTTTTACCACTTCAACCAGATTTGGGATCAGGTCGAAACGTTTTTTTAGCATCACATCAATAGCAGAAAAGGCATTGCTTACCTGATTTTTCTTTCCAACGATGTTGTTGTAAAAGAAAAAGCCAAAAAGTAAAAGTGCAATGAGGATAAATACAATGATCATAGTTTTTTTGGATTAGGTTTAAATATAATAAAACGTTACAAAACTTTAAGCTATCTCTGCTCATTCAGCTTGCGAAGCTTTTCTCTTTGCTGTTTGCGCTTCAGCCGGTTTCGCTTTCTAATTTGATGGTTTGCCCGCATTTCCTTAAAATTAGCAATATGTTGCTTAATTTCATTTTGCTTCTCCTCTGTAATACCAATACTGTTTTTAATACCTGTATATAAACTTCGCCAAATCAAGCTGAAGAAAGAAGAACTATCTGGCTTTTTATAATTTACGTCAGATGAAATAAACTGGTTATGCCGGTTTGGGTTTTCTGAATTGATAATAAGCGCATTGGCGAGAATAGAAATCAACCCCCGGGTTACCAAATGATCTTTAGATGGATCATTACGCATCAATGCGACAGATAAATCATAATAATAAAAATCTACCTTTCCTTGTGCACCTGTATTATCCGCTTTAAAATCGAACTGTAGCTTATCTACAATTCCCCTGTTTATTCTAACCAGGCCCAAAGGTTTTGTAATCTGATTCAATATTCGTGCATTAAAACTATGCAGTATGCCCTTATATTCGAAATATCCTTTTGGCGAGTTCAGATCAAATTTAAAGATTAAATCTAAACTAGCCTGACCTAATAGATAGGTGTTCAGGCTGACCTCCATTTTGGGGTTTATTGCTTTAATTTTGGGTAAGTTGGTTACATTCTTAAATATACCAGAAGTGTGTTCAAAAGAAATTCTGCCACGTTGCTTGCTCTCATCGTTGTAAATAGTATAACTTATATTAACATCTTTAAGTTTAATTTTCTGGATCAATACAGGAGGAGCAAGTTTTTGTAGTAACTGATGTGGAAACCGACCTTTTTTAATTTCACCTTCCTGTTTTTTAGTACTGCCATTGTTAAAAACGGAGATGAAGCCATTAGTAATCCCCATCTCTTTTGCACGCAATTCCTGCTTACTAATATAAACAGGTAAATCAATGCCGTTCATTAATATGTCACTCATCTGGATATGAAACCGGTCTGTGGCGTGCCCCGCAATTTCTGCAAATTTCATTTCATCGTAGCGCGGCTCCAGTTCAAACTTATTTACCCTTAGCTTTCCAGTCGATGCCCTGAAATCAAGCTTACTTAGCTTAATATTGTACAGTTTGTTTGGTGTGGTATATTGGTAATCATTCAGGTTAATGATCACATCTTTCAATAAATAAAACCTTGATGGGTCATCAGCAGACGTAGAATCTACCAATAGATCCGTTAAGGTAATATTGAGATCATCTATGGCAAAAACATTTAATTTATTAACGTTTTTATTGATGTATTTGAAGCTGGCATCCTTAAAGCGAATGGCATCGATACGAAATTCCTCCAGGTTTTTAGAAATAAATGAATAGGGCGATTTAATAGGGCGAGGTGGTCTGTTCTCATTAAAATCAAACTGTCTGTTCATCATCAATACCTCCGGCTTATCAAAAATTACCTCTTCAATCTGAAGTTTTTTTTGTCTATAAAGCGTTATTGGATGAAAATGCTTTACCACCAGCTTTTTTAGCGTTACCGTGTAAAGATTATTAGGTGCCCTTTTTAAGCGAATTAATTCTTTAAACCGGATGGTATCGGCAGTGATCTTTACATTTTGCAAGGTTGCACTCCCTGTGAGTACGTTAGTAGAAACATTAGAAAAGCTAATGGTGTATAAACTATCTGTTGATTTATAGAGGAGCGTTTTTATCTGCTCAGTTAGCAAAGGGCGAGATTTAACATTTAAAAACCATGCTGTGGCAGCCAAAAGGCCAAATGCGATGATTATTGTCGCAGCAATCCATTTTATAATTTTATATTGATGTGTCTTTGTTTCTGGCATTTAAAGAATAGACTGGATTCAACAGCAATATACGTTTATAAACGTATTTCTTAAATGCCACCCTTAATTTTTCTCTCGTTTCGCTTTTCTGGCTTCCCTTCTATCGGCCCTTTTCTGCTTCCGGATTTTTTTAGCGATTGCTTTTTGCTGTTTTACCGGATTTTTCTCAGGCACAATACCCACACCAACAATATCCTTTATGCCTACAAAAACGGTTTTCCACATCAGGTTAAAAAAGGAGCCAGAATTTAGTCTAGTACTAGTCATGGTCGCCCTGCGTGGTGCTTCTCCTTTACTTGGATTAGCATCTTTAATTAAAATTGCATTTGCCAAAACAGATAAGAAACCTTTTTCTTTTGTTCCTTCACCATCAATATTATCAGATAGCAACTTCACTTTCAAGTTGCTATAAAGCATATTCATTGAACCTGAAGCCGTACGAAGATTTCCACTGGCTTTAAAATTTAGTTGTTGAATACTTCCGTTTTCTATTTCTACAAGTCCTAAAGCTATGGCTAAAGGATTTAGATTTTTCATGTTGAATTCATTTAGGTTTCCACTGTAACTAAATGATCCATTTTTATCGGTGAGGTTAAAATCTATTTTAACATTCATTTTCCCGGTACCCATTAACAATGTATTAAGATTAGCCTTAGCATGGTTGTTTTTGGTCAATCTTAAACTATCATTAGTCACATTTACAATGGTACCTTTAAGGGATTTAAAATTTACTGACCCCGTTTTCTTACTGGCTGGATTATACTCCGAATACTTAATGTCAACTTGATTTAGTTTTACTGTATCAATAATAATTGGTGTATTTAACCTTTTTAGTGCAAGGTGAGGATAATTTTGCCCTTTGTCTAACCCCGGAGGTGGGGGAGATTCCCGGCTCATAAAAACCTCTACATTAGCCGGACCAATTGTGACCGCCCTGGCATGAATTTTTTCGTCTGTATTGAAGCCTGCGAAATCCATCCCCTCAAATTCTATATCATTGAAATTTAGGTTATAACGATCTTTCTGAACATTATATTTTCGGGAAAAGGCAAGTTCATCGTACAATGGAATAAGCTTTAAACCTTTAATGGATACCTTTTTTGATGACGTTGATCCTTTTATAGTGTCAACCCTCATACTATACATTTTATCTTTGGTGGCCGATTTGTAACCGGCAATCTCAAATGAAATATCTTTCGTATAATAAAATCGAGAAGTATCATTTCCTGAGAGAGAATCCAACAGGAAATCATTTACATTAATATCAAGATGTTTAATGGCATTTCGGGTTTTCTTTGGTGCACCACTTTTAACATAGCTGAAATCAGCATCAATGATCTTGATGGCATGAACCCGGGCCGATTTAAAAGTTTTAGATATTTGCTCATAAAGAGATTTTTCATCTTGATTATCATCAATAGGCTTTGGCACCTTATTAAAGGTTACGTTAATAGATGGGCGATCAAGTATGATGGTGTTGATATCCAAACGTTTTTTAAAGTATGCAGTCAATATGCTTGCCCTTGTGATCTGCAATTTTTTGAGTTTAATATCAAAAACATGTGCAGGAGCAAGGCTTTTCTTTTTTAAGCTATCATAAACTGATGGGCTGGCTTTTAGTGTTACCTCTCTTAATGCCAGACTTCCGGTGATGACATTTAAGTTAATACTTTTAAAATCTATGGTATAAAGATGGTTGGAGCCGTTATACACACCCTCCTTAATTTTTTCGCTTAGTATTGGTTTCCATCTCGCGCTTAGAAACATGGCGCCAAATGAAAGGACTAAAATTAAAACACCGAAAATACTTCCGATCCAAATCCAAAGTTTAGTTCTTTTTTGAGCTGTCATGATTATGCCTTATCGCAGTTAAACAATTCTGTGTTGGAAAGGTTTTTTCCTGATTTGCGTCACCATTGATCATCCTGTATGATTGATATCTGGTTAAAAAGAATTTAGCTTAAATTAATATGGTGGTAAGCTCAGAATAACAGAAACTTAGCTTATTTCAATCTAATCCTTAATAATAATATGTAAATTAACATTAACTTAACATTGAGCTTGTAGATTTGTGCCATATTAAGAATTAACATGAATAATATTTTTAAGTTCTTTACCCCTCAAGATAGAAAATTCCATCCTCTTTTTGAGCAAGCTGGCAGTAACGCTTTAAAAATTGCAGAATCTCTTTTAGAGATGGTTAGCACAGCTGATGCTGAAAGCAGAAAAACTATTTTTAAAGAAATTGAACGCCTGGAGCATGTGGGTGATGATATTACGCACTCCATCTTTCTGGAATTAAGTAGAAACTTTATTACACCGTTTGATCGTGAAGATATCCATCAGCTGGCGACAGCTGTTGATGATGTTGCAGATTATATTTATGGCACTGCTAATCGTATGCAGATGTATAATATGAATACTATTAATGAACCGATTGTTAAAATTGCTGAGCTTTTGGTAGAAATGTGTACTGACATTGATAAGGCTATTAAAGAATTGCGAAGCTTTAAAAATATTCGTGTAATTGCTGATGCCTGTATCCGTATTAACAGTGGTGAAAACCAGGCCGACTATGTATTTACGCTAGCGGTTGCGCGTTTGTTCGAGTATGAAACCAATGCGATTGAATTAATTAAACAAAAAGAGGTTTTACAAACGATAGAAAAAGCGACAGATAAGTGTGAAGATGTAGCGAATGTGCTTGAAACTATCCTGGTTAAAAACGCTTAATAAAAAACAAACATGGTAACTACCTTATTGGTTGTTGTTGTAATTCTGGCCATTGCTTTTGATTACATTAACGGCTTTCACGATGCCGCTAATTCGATTGCAACGGTTGTTTCTACAAAAGTTCTTACGCCTTTTCAGGCGGTTTTATGGGCTGCACTTTTTAATTTTGCAGCTTACTTTTATTTTACCGATCATAAGGTGGCCAATACGGTTGCTAAAACGGTAATCGAAAATTATATTACTCTAGAGGTTATTCTGGCGGGTCTTGTAGCCGCAATTATTTGGAACCTTTTAACCTGGTGGTATGGTATTCCTTCCAGTTCATCGCATACGCTTATTGGTGGTTTCGCTGGCGCAGGTATGACACATGCTTTACTTACAGGCGCTAGTCCGCTAGATGCAGTAAATATGAGTTATGTAGTTAAAATTGTTTCATTTATTGTATTGGCACCGATTATTGGTATGGTTATTTCAGTAGTCATCACCTTAATCATTATCAATATTTGTCGATATGCAAAGCCCTCTACTGCAGAAAAATGGTTTAAGCGTTTACAATTACTTTCATCTGCAGCTTTAAGTTTCTTCCACGGTGGTAACGATGCACAGAAGGTAATGGGTATTATTGCTACTGCCTTAATTGCATCAAAGGTAATTCCTGATTTTGAAGCACTACCAACATGGGTTCCGATTGCCTGTTATTCTGCAATATCTTTAGGAACGATGAGTGGTGGCTGGAAAATTGTAAAAACAATGGGCTCTAAGATCACGAAAGTAACAGCATTAGAAGGTGTTGCTGCTGAAACGGCAGGTGCAGTAACCTTAGGGATTACAGAACATTTCGCTATCCCGGTTTCTACTACACATACCATAACAGGTTCAATTGTAGGGGTAGGTTTAGTGAAAAGTGTATCCGCAGTACGTTGGGGTGTAACCATTAACCTGATTTGGGCTTGGGTATTAACCATACCCGTTTCAGCAACACTAGCAGCCATCATTTATGCGGGTATTTATTACTTCAAATAATTGATATCTTTTAAAATATAGAAAAGACCAGGGCCAAAAGGCTTTGGTCTTTTTTTTTATGGTAAACCTGAGTGGTTTTTAACCACTCAGATTGCTAAGTTCTTCACAAAGAGCGGAAAGCGTATATGGGATTAAAAAATAGAGGCGGAATATTTTAGACGCTAAATTTCTCCCGCTGATTGCGCAGATTTTCGCAGCGCTTTTATAATATCGGCGTTTATCTTTTTAAATCAGGGGGAAACTATTAAATTCAACCGATAATTATAAGCTATAAATCTAAAATGGTAAAGGTTCGATAAGTTGAAATTGAAGGCTTTATGTTAAATCATTAATGCCAATGAAATGATTAAAACTTCACACTCATTTCAACCAGGTCTGTTCCTTGTTTTGGTAACACCCAATCCGGACCAGTTTCGATCAGTCGTTTGGCTTCCGCATCAGCCTTTTTATTTAATGATTTTACAATCTTAATGTTGGTTGGCCTTCCGTTCTTTTTAACTTTAAAACTTAAAATAACAAATTGGGCCGGTCCTTTAGGATTATAAAGCTTGTTGCTATGCGCTAAATACTGAGTATAATCAATAGTAGAGACCGGAATAGGTTTATTGATATCTCCGATTGCCTTTCCATCCAGATTTTGTTCAGCTCGCAGAACAATTTTAGGAGCAGGTATATTTTCTTTTTTTCTACCATTTGATCCGGTAATCAAGGCGATCTCATTGATTGATTTATTTCCGCTTAAAGCTTCACGAATCATATTAGGATCCTGAGTGCCTGAAACAGGAGTTTCCTTGTAGCCTAAGGCGTTAATCACTAACTCTTTATCTTTAGCGTTGCTATCTGCAGGTAGAGCAAAATAACCATTGGCATTGGTTGCCGTAATTTTATCTGAGCCAGCAATTTTTACAACTGCTCCTTGAACGGGTAGTCCATTTTTTTGGTCGACAACATTGCCACTAAAAATAATTTTGTCTGCAGCAACAGATGGTGTGGCAGATGCCATCGCAGTATTTTGCGGCTCAGGCATAGTTTCCATTTGGCGTGCAGCAGAAAGCGGCGCCCGTTTAGATTGGCTAAACCTTTCATATTGATCAGCTAGTTGCGGTGTGGAAGCAACCCTTTCTGCGGGCTTAACTATTGGAGCAGCTTTTGTGTTTTTGGCTAAATCTCCTGTTTTAGCTTTGACAATCGCCTGATCAATTAAAGTTGATTTAATCTGGTCATCAGGTTTTGATGCTGTATCCTTTGGTTCTGAAGTTATAGCAATAGCATTGCTGGTATCTAAGTTTACGATAACACCTTTTGCCCTCCGCGCAGCAGTTTCAGCATTTCTTCGATTAGTTTCACGCATAAAAAAAAGAATGCTTACTGCAATAAAAGCAACAGTGGCCGTAGCGGCAATACTTAACCTTTGCGTAGTAACCCCCCAAAGCTTGCGTTTAACGGGTTTTTGCGAAACGCGGTCATGAAGTTGTTTTTGTAGAATAGAGAGTGTTTGTTTGCGTTTTGGTGATTGTTTCAAACCTTCTAGTGCATCAGCCACAAAAGGATCCTCCAAAACCTGCTTTTCTACAAAGTGCATGGCTTTAGCATCAAGTTTACCATCCAGGTAATCCTCCAGTACATCAATATCTAACCAATCGTTATTCACCACTATTTTTTTCTATACAAATCTTCAGGTTACGCTTACCATTTTGAATATAACTTTTTACCTTCAGCATATCGTAGCCCGTAATATCAGCAACCTCTTTATAGCATTTCTCTTGTAAATAAAATAAATCTACGCTTTTTCGCTGTTCTTCGGGCAGGGTTTCCATGCACTTTTCCATAATGGTAAGCTGCGTTTCCTTTGTATTGTCGATATCTAGATGCACCAGTTCGCTATTTTCCACAAAAGTATCATCAATAGAAACGTTATTTTGCTTCGAAGATTTCCGTAACGCCATTAAACAATGGTTTCGGGTTAAAACATGAAGCCAGCTTTTGAAGTTCTGCACCTCATGAACTTTCAGCTTGGTTACCAATTCTTCAAAGATTTGCATTACCGCATCTTTGCTTTGCTCTTCGTCTTTAAAATAATTTAAGCAAACCCCAAAAACCAGATGCATGTATTTATTATAAAGCGTACCCAATGCGTTTAAATTGCCAGTGCTTTTATACTCGGCAATTAATTTGGCATCGTCTTGCTGATGGTTTCCAGCTGTGTTTTTTATAAACTTCAAAAAATTGGGTCGCTATATCAAATAATCTTTCAAGTATAAAAAATATTTCTGAGTGATATGGAATAAACTCATGATTTAAGGAATCGCCTTAACTTTTTTAAAAACCTTATTGCAATTAAATTTAACATTTATCAGGCCGTCAAAGTGTTATCTTTGAAAAACAAAATCAAATTTTAGTTTATGGCAGTTCTTTTGCTCATGAAGGATTAAACACACAAAATGAAAAAAATTATTTTATCTGCATCCCTTGCATTTATTTTATTGACTAACCTAAAAGCAGCTGCTCAAATTAAGTTGAGCGATATTTTTAAAAAGGTTACTGAAAAACAAAGCACTACTTCTACAACCGGAACACCTAGTAGCCTGGAGATTGGCCAGGGAATAAAGGAAGCCTTACAACTTGGTGTTTCAGCTGGCGCAGATCGGTTATCGGCAAAGGATGGATTTCTTGGTAATTTAGCTGTTAAAATTTTAATGCCTCCTGAAGCGCAAAAAGTAGAAAAAACATTACGTAGCATTGGTTTAAACAGTCTTTGTGATAATGTTATTGTAAGCCTAAATCGTGCTGCTGAAGATGCCGCCAAAGAAGCAAAGCCTATTTTTATTTCTGCAATTAAGCAAATGACCCTAGCAGATGCCAGCAATATTTTACTTGGAAATAATGACGCTGCAACTTCTTATTTTAAACGTGTAACTACTGCGCAATTGCTTCAGAAGTTTAGCCCTATCGTAACAAACAGTTTGAGTAAAGTAAATGCCAGCAAATATTATTCAGACTTAACTACTCAATATAATCGCTTGCCATTAGTTAAACCTGTAAGCACAGATTTAACTGGCTATGTTACACAAAAAGCAATAGACGGTTTATTTATAGAGGTAGCAAAAGAAGAACTTAAAATAAGAGGGAATATTAATTCCCGTAGCACAACCTTACTGCAAAAGGTATTTGGTTACGCAGATAAGAAAAAAGGTTAAAATGAGCCCCTGGCTGGTGAACCACCAATAATATGAGTTAAGTCTTGTTAAAATCATAAAGTAGAAAAGATCCGTGTTTGTAAAGCAACCGGATCTTTTTTGCTTAAAACAATTTGTAAAATTGTAAATGATTAAATTTAACATAAGTTTAGCAACATGTTTCATTTCTTGCATGACTTTACTAGTCGCTTGTCATTCAAATAAAAGTGAACAGTCTCCATCTGCTGCAGTTTTAGATACTGTTTCTTTAAGTAGCAAGCGCTTTGCATTGGCTTATCAGGATGGGGATAAAATCGTAGCCACCAGTATTGATACTATGAAGCAAATTTCATTCGGTGGTGCAACACATCCTGCTATTTCTCCTGATGGTAACAAATTTGCCTATACAGTGAAAGACAGTGCTGGGAATAATAGCATCTGGGTTGCAGATATGGAAAGCAAAAGCCAGTTAAAGTTACAGGTAAATAGCAAAAATTATGATCATGCGGTATGGTCGCCAAGCGGTGAAACCATTGCTTTTAATTTTTTGAATGATAAGCAGATTTGGAAAGTGGGTATAATTAAAGCTGATAACACTGGCTTTCTGATACTTGATAACAAATCAAGAATTGGTGTTTCTTCACCTGTCTGGAAAACTAAAGCTGAACTGATTGCGCATGATTTGAAGAATATTTACACCTTTAGTCTTAATGGAAAAATTGTCGATACAAAGTCCATTGTGGGTTTATTAGGTGCAGCATACCATATTTCTGAAAGCGATCGGTTCTTTTATGCTCAAAATGGAAAGACACTTGTTTTTAATGCCAAATATGGCAATGCCATAACGGAATTAAATGATATGGCTAATGCTGTTTTTATTCTGGATTTAAATACCCAGAAGGTAAAAAGAATTTCTCCTGACGGGATGAATGCAACAGATGTTTTTGTTACGGCTGATGACCGGATATTTTACAGTGGGGCTGAAAAACCCTATACCCAAAGTAAAATTTACGTTTCAGATTTAGATGGTCATATTAAAATGCTGGTAAACAAGGGCATCAACCCTACTGCGACATTAAAATAGTTTAATATAGTTTAATAAGTATTCGTCATTACATTTATTTCTTAATTGGAATCAGGGAAAATCAACATGCCATTTCAATGGAAGAAAATCAAAGCTTTACCCTTATTCCAAATGAAAAGGGAAAGCAGATTAACCTTCCTGCCAAGCTGACACCTTATATTCTGTGATCGTTTATATTTTGACAGTACAGGTGTAAATTTGTCCCCCAAAACCGCTTGGCATAAAAAGTGTACTTGTAAGTACAGTAAAAAAACTTAAATCAAAATAAAAAATAATAAAAGTTATGGCGTTAAACCTAAAACCAATTGCTGGCAGTTCGAACAGAGTAATTGTTGAACCAGCTGCGGCGGAAGAAAAAACTGCATCGGGTTTGTATATCCCTGATACTGCTAAAGAAAAACCATCTAAAGGAACTGTTGTTTCGGTTTCTGAAGAAGATGCTGATGGTAAAAAAGCGAGCGTAAAAGTTGGCGATGTTGTAATTTATGGTAAATATGGTGGTACTGAATTCCCGTATGAAGGTAAAGACTACCTTATCATGCGTGAAACTGATATTTACGCTGTTGTTGGATAAGCAATGATTGAATGACTGAGTCTCGATTGAATGAGTTCAGCATAAATCAAAGAAGTAATTATAAAATTAGAAGGATAATATTTAATCATTCCTTCATACAATCATTCAAAATTTAAAAAGTAATGTCAAAACAAGTAAAATATAACGTGGAAGCACGTGATGCCCTGAAACGTGGTGTTGATATCTTAGCTAATGCGGTAAAAGTAACTTTAGGCCCTAAAGGACGTAATGTAATCATCGATAAAAAATTCGGTTCTCCAGCAATCACTAAGGATGGTGTTACCGTTGCAAAAGAGATCGAATTGAAAGATGCGGTTGAAAACATGGGTGCACAAATGGTTAAAGAAGTTGCATCTAAAACAGCAGATATTGCTGGTGACGGAACAACTACTGCAACTGTATTGGCTCAGGCAATCATTACAACTGGTATTAAAAACGTTGCTGCGGGTGCAAATCCAATGGATTTAAAACGCGGTATTGATAAAGCTGTTGCTGCTGTTGTAGCTAACTTAAAAGAGCAATCTCAAACAGTTGGTGAAGACAATAACAAAATTAAACAAGTTGCATCTATCTCAGCTAATAATGATGAGGTGATCGGCTCTCTAATTGCTGAGGCAATGAGCAAAGTTGGTAAAGATGGTGTAATTACTGTTGAAGAGGCAAAAGGTACAGAAACTGAAGTAAAAACAGTTGAAGGTATGCAGTTTGACAGAGGTTATTTATCTCCATACTTTGTTACCAACGCAGATAAAATGGAAGCGGAATTAGAAAATCCTTACATTTTAATCTATGATAAAAAAATCAGCAACATGAAAGAATTGTTGCCAGTTTTAGAAAAAACTGTTCAGACAGGTAAACCATTGGTAATCATTTCTGAAGATTTAGATGGCGAAGCTCTAGCTACATTGGTGGTGAACAAAATTCGTGGTTCATTGAAAGTGGTTGCTGTTAAAGCTCCAGGTTTCGGCGACAGAAGAAAAGCAATGTTAGAAGACATCGCAATTTTAACTGGCGGTATTGTGGTATCAGAAGAAAGAGGTTATAAATTAGAAAATGCTGATTTAACTTATTTAGGTTCTGCTGAGAAAGTGGTTGTTGATAAAGACAATACAACTGTAATCAATGGTGCTGGTAATTCTGAAGATATTAAATCTCGTGTTAGCCAGATCAAATCTCAAATCGAAACAACTACTTCAGATTACGATAAAGAAAAATTACAAGAGCGTTTAGCTAAATTAGCTGGCGGTGTTGCTGTTCTTTACGTAGGTGCAGCTTCAGAAGTTGAGATGAAAGAGAAAAAAGACCGTGTTGATGATGCTTTACATGCTACTCGTGCAGCCGTAGAAGAAGGTATTGTTGCTGGTGGTGGTGTTGCTTTCATCCGTGCAGTAGAAGCTTTAGCACACCTTAAAGGTGTTAATGAAGATGAGAATACAGGTATTCAAATCATTCGTCGTGCGATTGAAGAGCCTTTACGTCAAATTTGCGAAAATGCAGGTATTGAAGGTTCTATCGTAGTTCAAAAAGTTAAAGAAGGTACAGCTGATTTCGGTTACAATGCACGTACTAATGTTTACGAAAACTTAATTGGTGCCGGTGTTATCGATCCAACTAAAGTAAGTCGTGTAGCCTTAGAAAATGCAGCATCTATTGCAGCCATGTTATTAACTACAGAAGTTGTTTTAGCAGACGAGCCTGAAGAAGGTGGTGCACCAATGCCGCCTATGGGTGGTGGTGGTATGGGTGGTATGATGTAATATCACTTATAGCGAAATCACTTCGTGTAAAATTATTCCCGGGCGCTTTATAGCGTCCGGGTTTTTTTATGTCTTATTATCTGTAATAGTGCAGTTATGCGTTATTTAAATTTATTCATTTTATTCGTGTGGTATAGAAAGTTGTAATTTTAAGGTAGAAAAATCGTACTTTACATTTGAATATTTGAAAAATGTCTACTCAATTATAGACAGGTTATCGAGTAATGCGAATTGCCTGGTTTTTTTGAATAAACATAATTAATCACACCCCTACCATGTTGAGATTATGAAGACCTGTTTGAAACGGAAATGGCCGATTTCTGCCCTGTTCCTGGGTTTGTTTTTGATAACGTCGGTCTGTTTCTCACAGATTAATATAGGCACTATTAACGCAGGTCCGTTTACACCCGGAAGTACGATAGCGGTTCCATTCGGTATTGCAAACGGCTGTAGTGAACAGGGGAATACCTTTCAACTTTATTTATCTGATCAAAATGGAGATTTCAGTGCTGAAAGGTTAATCGGGACTTATACTGGCTTTTATAGTACCTATGTAAATGGGATTATCCCAACTACCGGAATTGTACCCGGGGTGGGGTATAAAGTTAGGGTAAAAACCACACAACCCGTTTCGGTTAGCGCTGCATCTCCAGCTTTTGAAATTAAAGCGGGCCCATCTGTACAAGCCAGGTTGGTCGCATCTTATCTCAATCCTTCCAATAATGAAACCTTCGGCACCTGTACAAGCAGGCCTAATAACTCATTTATTATTAGCAATGAATCTACTGCAGCGGCAGCAGTTACCGCAGCGATTAAAAATGAATCAGGCGGAAGTACTTCAACTCTTACTTTTTCAACGCCTAATCAAAGTTTCACGGCCGATCAAACGCACTATACCATTGTGGCTACAGCTACAATGCCCGATGGAACTGTAGGAACCAAAGCTTATTTGCTGGTGAACAACAGAACCATTACAGCATTTGGTACATCAGGGAATAACATTGTATGCCTGCCACTTGGGGCATTGGAGTTCAATGTCGATTATACCTCTCCTGCAGGTATTCAGAATAACTTTCCAGGTAACCGTTATACCATTAGCTGGGGAGATGGAAGCCAAACGGTTTATACCTTATGCGATATTATTAATAATTCAGGAAAAGTAACACACCCCTACACCAGATCATCATGCGGGAGCAATTCGGTAACGAGTGCAGGTACCATTTACAATGCATTTCCTGTTACCATAAATGTATCAAATGATTTTTGCGGTACCGTAGGAACGCCAGTTTCTTCATCGGCAAAAGTAGTGGTCAAACCTATGAATGCCTTTACTTTTCAAACACCATCTTGTACAAATACAGATGTTACGTTTTACAATACTTCAATTCTAGGAGAAAACCCAGATACCAATACGCCAGCATGTGCACCTAATAATGTTACTTATAACTGGTTTGTTGATGGTGTAATTGAACAAGCGAACAAGCCACGTTCATACAATCTTGTTACTAAATTTTTAACGCATGGCGTGCATACTATTCGCCTGGAATCGAATAGCTCTGGTGCCTGTAACGCCGATCCGGTGGAGATGCAAATTTGTATTCAGGATCCGCCAAAGCCTGAATTTTCACTACCACAAACCACCATTTGTGCTGGTGCTACCTTAACCGCTAGTGATTTATCGGTGCTGGATAATATCTGTGAGGCAGCCAATACCTATTCATGGAATGTTTCTCCGGCTGTAACTTATACGAATGGAACCAACGCATCAAGTAAAGCGCCTACTTTTGTATTTACCAACCCGGGTATTTACACCATTATTTTAAATATTTCTACCCCGTCATGTGGCTTAGTCGCATCAGCACCGCAAACTGTTATTGTCAACGAGTTACCAACAGCCTCACTTTCTCCTGATATTACCCTTTGTAATCTGGCCACTTATGATTTCAATCCAACATCAGAAATAACAAGAACGCTACTATCAGGAACATATCAGGATCTTGCAGATACCTATACCTGGACAGTTGTACCATCCGGAACTGGAACATACAGTTTCACCGGAGGAACTTCAACAAATTCTAAATATCCCTCTATAAAATTTGATAATTATGAGGAATACAATGTCACTGTTACCCACAAGAATAATTGCGGAACAGTATCAAAAACACAAAAAATAACCTTTAAAACAGCTCCGGAAATCAATGCAGGCGATAACCAGAGTTTATGTTTTACAGGAACCAGTTTTAATTTGGCCGGAACAATTACAGGAACTGTAACCTCGCAAACATGGATAGGTGGTTTGGGTACATTTACACCAAGTCGAAATGATCTGAGCGCTGTATATATGCCAACGGCAGCAGAAAAGGCTAATGGTACCGTAACCCTAAAACTTAGGGTAACTACAGATCTAGCCAGGCCCTGTAACCAGATTGATGATGAAATCATTTTAACCATAAAACCTGATATTAGCGTAACAAGTGCAGCAAGGAAATCTATCTGTACAGGAAAAAATGTTGATTACACCCCAACAGGATTAGTTAGTGGCACAACCTTTAACTGGACTGCTACCGGGTCTGCTAACGTAACCGGAGTTATGCCATCCGGAACGGGCATGATCAATGATGTACTGGTGAATAATGATCCGGTTTCTAATGGAACAGTAACTTATACCATTACACCCCAAAAAGATGGTTGTGATGGCGCTCCATTTAACTTCGTAGTTACCGTTACACCAAATCCTGATGTAGTTGCTACAGCTGCAAATCAAACCATTTGTAGTAGCACCTCGTCTGCTATTACCTTAACTTCAGCATTAACTAATGTTAATTATACTTATACCAGCACGGCAACAGGTACCATTACCGGAAACAGCAATCGCACAGTTGCCACTGCGGCCACGCAAATTAATGATATATTAATCAATACTGGAACAACTTCTGGAACGGTAACCTATACCATTATTCCGGTTTCTGCAGGCGGTTGTACCGGAGCATCAACATCCATTACCATCACCGTTTTACCAAATGCCACTTTAGCCAGTGCAGGACCTGATGAATCCATTTGTAATGCTTCAGCGTATACTTTAAAAGGAAACATTCCGGTAGTTGGATCGGGGAAATGGACAGTGGTTTCTGCACCAACTCCCATTACCTTTGATGACGATACCAAAAACAATGCAGTGATATCTGATTTAGTTGGCGGTAACAGTTATACTTTACGGTGGACCATCAGTGATCAGAATTGCAGCAATAGCAGTGATGACGTAGTGATCACTGTCAATCTCCCAAGTATTGGTGGCACAACCGGTAATGACTTAACATTATGTGCCGGAGCAAATAATGGTGCCATTAATTTAACCGGTCAGGTTGGTGATATCGTAAGATGGGAAATGTCTATAGATGATGGCATAACATGGGCTGGTTTAAGTTCAAGGTCAAACCCATATGTTTTTTCGAATCTTACGGTAACCACCAAATTCAGGGCTATTGTTCAGAGTTTTCCTTGTTCAGAAGCCCAATCAACTGTAACCACCATTACCATTAATCCAGCCACGGTAGTTTCAAATGCCGGGCCAAACCAAGATTTATGCAGTGGAAATACGGTTAACCTAAGTGGAAATAATCCTGCTCCCAACACTGGCTTATGGGCTTTAGTTTCAGGGCAAAGTGATGTGATTATTGCAGACCCAACTTTGTTTAATACCACTGTAACAGGATTAGTGCCTGGACAAACTTATCGGTTTAGATGGACAATCAGTGGATTTCAATCTTGTCCGCCATCCGCATCGGAGATGACCGTTACCTATTTTCTACCTGTAACCAATAGTGTTTCCGTATCATCCACACCAGTTTGCTTTGGCCAGAGTACAACGATTACAGGTAGTGTGCCTACAGGTGGAAATGGCACCTATAATTATCAGTGGCAAAGCACTACTGACGGGAATGTATGGTCAAATATATCAAACGCTACAAATAAAGATTTAACATTAAATGTTACGGCATCTGCCTTTTACAGGAGGTTGGTTACAAGTAATGTTTGTACATCAGAAAGCAACAGCGTTGAGGTTATTGTTTTACCTGCATTAACCAATAACATCATTACTGCAGATCAAACCATTTGTATAGGTTCTGCAGCGGCTCCGTTAACAGGTTCTGTACCTAGTGGTGGAAATGGGACGTATGCTTACCAATGGCAAACTAGTTTAAACGGAACCAACTGGACTGATGTGCCAGGCGCAACTGACATCAATTTTACCCCTCCAATACCTGTGGCAACCATTTATTATAGACGATCGGTGGCCAGTGGTTCTTGCTCGGCAATCATCAGTAATCAAATTAAAATTACGGTAAATCTACCAGCAAAAGCAGAATATACTTATAGCATCGATAAAGGCTGTGTTCCTTTTAACTTAAGAACAGCTAACATCACGGCAGTTGCTTATCCGGATCGGAATGCTACCTATACTTGGTTTGCCAATAATGTACAGATTGGTACAGGTATTAATTTTCCAGGTTACACCATTCCTGGTGAAAATCAATCTGTAATTATTAAATTGGTTGTCACCAGTAGTTTAGGTTGTAATAGTGATGAGTTTTCTCACACCTTTTCAACCCAGCAAGATGTTACGGCAGCTTATACGCAAAGTACTGTAGAAGGATGTGGGCCTCTTAATGTGCGGTTTACCAATACTTCAAATTCATTAACTGCAGCAACTTTTAAATGGGATTTCGGTAACGGAACCACTTCTAATCTGGCTCAACCTGCAGATGTAGTTTATCCTGCTAATTTAAATGGCAGGGATATCACTTATACTGTAACCATGGAAGCTACCACACCTTGTGGCGTAAGCAGACAAACATCCACAGTATTAGTGAAAGCAGCGCCGATATCTGTTTTCTCTCCTGATAAAACAGCTGGATGTTCACCCTTTACGGTCACTTTCAGTAATACTTCATTAGGAAACAACAGTACCTACACCTATGATTTTGGTGATGGAACAACGCTTACAAAAACAGATAGGAGTAATGTGTCACATATATACAATACTCTAGTGGTAACAAACTATGTTGTGAAAATGACTGCTACCAATGAATGTGGTACGAATGAATCTTCCTATAACATTAATGTAGCACCAAATGATATTACTGCAGAACTGGTGGTTAATAGTAGTCAGTTGCGTGGCTGTGCGCCTTTAAAAGTAGATTTTTTCAATAATACCAAGGGCGCTAATACCTTTGTTTATGACTTTGGAGATGGAAGTACGGTAGTGAGAAATGTTGCGCCAGAAGTCGTTTCACATACCTTTACCAAAGCTGGAAAATACAGGGTCATACTTTATGCCTCAAATGATTGTTCAAGTGCTTCAACGGTTGAAGAAATAGAGGTTTTAGCCCAGCCTGAGTTGAGTTTTACAGCTGATAAAACCAGCGGATGCGATGGGCTAATCGTAAACTTTAAAAATAATAGTAAAAATGCCATTGGCTACCTTTGGGATTTTGGCGATGGAACAACATCAACGGCTTTTGAGCCTACACACACTTTTAACGGTGCAGGCAAAAATTTTATAGTAAGCTTAACGGCTACCAATACGCTAGGTTGTACCAATACCATCACCCTTAATTCGCCAATTAGTGTGGTGCCACCTCCCGTAGCCAGTTTTGCTGTTACGCCAGGTAATGAAATCTCCATCCCTAATTATTCCTTTGGCTTTAAAGATATCAGTACTGGATCTGCGAGCTGGGAATGGACGTTTGGAGACGGCGCTGTTTCAACCCTCCAAAATCCAAACCATACTTACGGCAATGAGGGTACCTATACCGTTACCTTAAAAGTGCTTAATAAAGAGGGCTGTAGTTCTTCTACCTTTCAAACGGTTAGGATTATTGGTGTACCTGGATATTTGAATGTGCCTAATTCATTTATGCCGGCAAGTGCTAAAAACGAAATCAGAGTTTTTAAAGCAAAGGGCAGGGGCATTAAAGAATGGACCATGTCTGTATTTAATAAATGGGGGCAACTTTTATGGGAAAGCTCGAAACTGGATGATGGCGCACCTTTGGAAGGATGGGACGGAACTTATAATGGAAAAGAACAGCCACAAGGTGTTTATTACTGGAAGATAGCGGTTAAATTTATAAATGGTAGTGAATGGAAAGGAATGACATATGATTCATCGCCTCCAAGAAAAACGGGTGTAATATATTTAATAAGATAATGATGAGGAGGATGATATTATGGGTGCTGGTGATGGTACTGCCACTAATTTCGATAGGGCAGGATCACATTTACTCGCAATTTTACAATGCACCAATCTACTTAAATCCGGCACTTACCGGTCAGTTTGAAGGTGATGTCAGGTTCAATGCGCTTTACAGAAACCAATGGACAGGTTTGGCCAGCGATTTTTCTTACATGAGTGCATCGGCAGATTTAAACTTGCACCAGATTAATAGTGGTATTGGACTCATTTTTAACAGAAGTAGCGAAGGAACAGCTTATCTGGTTAAGAATAATGTAGCAGCCAGTTATTCCTATATTATTGGTGGTGATGACTTTACGCTTTCGTTTGGTTTGCAGGCTGGTGTAACCAATCAAAAATTAAACTGGGATAAACTGGTTTTTGGTGATCAGATTGATATTAATTCGGGTTATATCCCCGGAAGTGTTTCAGGTGCAGAAAGGCCTGCTATTGATAGCCGCTACTATCTGGATGCCAATGCAGGTACCAATTTGGTTTATGGTAAGTTTATGGTGGGCGTGGCTGCACACCATTTAAATCGGCCGGATGAATCACTGTCCGGTTTTCAGGCAAAATTACCCATGCGCATCTCTGCAAATTTAAGTTATAAACTCAGCCTCATTCCCGATCAGTATGATCGGGATGGAAGCTACCTGATTCCATCAGTGGTGGTTTATAGACAAGGAAATGTAAACTCTTTCAGCATTGGTACACAATACAAATATGCGGGTATAAATGCTGGTATCTGGTACCGGAATGATGGAAATTCAAATGGGAACGATGCCATTGTTTTTTCAGTCATTTTCGATATTTTTAACAGAAGAACCAACGGCGAAAAGTTTAGATTAGGAATCAGTCACGATGCAACTACTTCAAAAATCAATTATTCCAATACTGGCGGAACATCTGAAATAGGCGTGGGGTATGAAAAATATTTTCCAAATAGTTCCAGCGGCGGGCGGGCTAATGGTTTAAGATGTTATGATTTTTATTAATTTGCTGATCTAATTTACAGCAATGAATGAAATTTTAGATAACAGCCATTTTATTACACAAAGTGAGATTAATAAATTTCTGCTGGCCACATTGCTTTGCGGTTTAATTGGTGCCGAGAGAGAATATAGAAGCAAGTCTGCAGGTTTAAAAACCATGATGATGATTGGTTTGGGCGCTACATTATTTACTATTTTATCCATTAAAATTGGGCCTTCCAGTCAGGATCGAATTGCATCAAATATCGTAACGGGTATTGGTTTTTTGGGTGCAGGCGTAATTTTTAAAGAAGAAAACAGGGTTAAAGGTTTAACAACGGCCTGTATCATTTGGATCGTTGCCGCTATTGGGATGGCTGTTGGTTCCGGATATTACGAGCAGGCCATTGGTGTTACTGGTGTGGTTCTCATGGCCTTGATTATTTTTCCTTTTGTAGAAGAAATAGGCGACCGTCGTTTCACGAAGAGGGTCTATCGCATTGTGAAAAAACAGCATGCTCAAGGAGATTTGGAAAGTTATGAAGAGGTTTTTCGGGAAAATAAACTGAAGCCGCAACGCGGAAAACACCAGTTGGTTAATAACATTATCACTGGCAATTGGACTGCCACCGGAACACCTCAAAACCACCAGAAGTTTGTAGAGCAGATGTTAAAGGATAAGGAAATTTTGGAATTTGATTATTAGGTTGTCGGATTTTGCTTTAATGAATCAAAAAATGTTTCTTTCTGCTTAAGTAAGGCAAGCTTTTTTTCTTGTACAACCATCGTATTGGATAAGCGATCATGCCAGGGATTACAAGGATTTCCGAATGCACTAAAGGCGTTGAAAGGGATAGCCCTAATGATATTTCTCGAAAATGATTTTCCAAAATTCATATCAGTTCCATCTAAATTAATGGCTTTAGTTCGTGTAATGAGTTTTCCAATTGATTTGCCATGAAATGCTCCTTCAGTAATTGCCATGATGATGCCATAAATTAAAAGTGGAGTTAGTTGGCCTGTAAAGCTATTAAAGATACTCGCCATACTTGGGCTTATTATTCCTGTTGCAATCCCTAAACCAAAGCTAATGATGTAGAAAAAAACCATGTCGATGATGTAATTGGTAAGCCTAAGGCTGATAGCTGCACGACAATACGTTAGGTTTAGTTTCTCCTCATTTGAGTTAAATTTCATTTAAAAGCGTTGTAGATTTAGAGTAAGATAAAAACATTTTCGGTTAAAAATTAATTTATCTGAAGTTCTAAAACAATCATAGCTTTGTATAACTAACTTTTTTCATGATAAAAGAGCAAATCTCCGTTTTCGATATTTTTAAGATAGGCATTGGTCCGTCAAGTTCACACACACTTGGGCCTTGGCGTGCTGCACAACAATTTACGGCATCGCTAAATCAACAAGGTCTAATTGATCATGTGGAGACGATTAAAATACTCCTTTATGGATCTCTGGCTAAAACGGGTAAAGGCCATGGAACGGATGTGGCAATCTTACTCGGATTATCAGGTGCTGATCCAGTTACTTTTGACGTTGATGCGGTTACACCGACATTTGAAGCCATTCAAAAAGAGAAAAAGCTTAAGCTTGCCGGAGATTTAGAAATTAATTTCGACTATGAAAATGATCTGCTTTTTCTTTTCGCAGAAAGTCTTCCCTTTCACCCTAATGCAGTTACCTTTCAGGCATTTTTATCAACTGGAAAAGCTTTTTCCGAGACTTATTATTCTATTGGTGGCGGTTTTGTAGTTAAGGAAGGTGAAGATAACAGTCAGAAACCACAGGTTGATTTACCCTTTCCAATAGAAAAAGCTAAAGAACTTTTACACTGGTGCTTATCTACTGGTTTAAAAGTAAGTGAAATTGTGCTGGAAAATGAACTTGCCTGGCGACCTGAAGCCGAAACCAAAATGCGGATTCTTCAGCACTTCGCTGTGATGAGGGATTGCATTTACCGGGGTTGCCATACCACAGGATTTTTACCTGGAGGGTTGGATGTTGCACGCAGGGCATTCCCGCTAAATAAGCGGCTGATTGGTAAAAGCGTCTATCAGGACTATACCTCATGGTTGGAAGCCATTAAAAAGGGCGGGAATGGTTTTAATTATATTTTAGATTGGGTAAGTTGCTTTGCACTGGCTGTAAATGAAGAAAATGCTTCTTTCGGGCGTGTGGTAACCGCCCCTACAAATGGGGCTGCGGGTGTAATCCCTGCCGTGCTTCAATATTTTATAACCTTCTGTGATGGTTATGCAGAAGATAAGATTATTCAATTTATTGCCTGTGCATCAGAAATAGGCAGTATTTTTAAAAAAGGCGCCACCATTTCAGCAGCAATGGGTGGCTGTCAGGCCGAAATTGGAGTTTCGTCTGCTATGGCTGCCGCGGCATTAACAGAGTGTTTAGGTGGCTCTCAGCGTCAGGTTCTAATGGCCGCAGAAATAGCCATGGAGCATCACTTAGGTTTAACCTGCGATCCTATTGGTGGCTTGGTTCAAATTCCATGTATTGAAAGAAACACCATGGGTGCTATCAAAGCAATTACCGCAAGTCAGCTGGCTTTGCAAAGTAATCCTGATAAGGCAAAAGTTAGTTTGGATGCAGTAGTAAATACCATGTGGGAAACCGCTTTGGATATGAATGCGAAGTATAAAGAAACTTCTGATGGAGGTTTAGCCACAAACATTCCCATCAGCTTACCTGAATGTTAGTTTAGAGTCAGGAGTCTCTAGTTCAAAGTCTTCATTCGGATTGGAAGACAAGTGCACAATCGGTTATTATCTGCTTTACAAAAAACGCCAATAGAATATCTATCAGCGTTTAATCTTATTTAAGCTTGCGCATCAGGCTTAGGTTTCTTTTTATGCCATACCTTTTTCTTTACATTGTTATTTCTGGCATGTTGCGGTTTCTTTTCCTCTACGTGCGTAATTTCCATTGAAGCAATATGCTCTGGTAGAGGCATTCTTGGAACTGCCTTTTCAATTAGTTTTTCAATGTTGTCGAACTTGCGCTTATCACGGCCGTTTACCAGTGTTATTGCCGTACCTTTAGTTGCAGCCCTGGCTGTTCTACCAATTCTGTGTACATAATCTGCCGGATCACCAGGTACATCATAATTGATCACCAAATCTACACCCTCCACATCAATTCCACGAGACAAAACATCCGTGCCGATAATGATTGGAAGCCTTCTGTTTTTGAAGGCCAATAAAATATCCTCACGCTCTTTCTGGCCTAAATCAGAATGAAATGCTTCTGCTTTAATGCTTAAGCTTTTGAATGTTTTATATAAGGCTTTAACCTTCTCTTTAGTAGATGCAAAAATAATAGCACTTTTGTATTTTCCGTCTTTGAAAAGGTCAGTTAATAAAGCCTGCTTTTGCTGATCGTGAATATTATAGGCCTGCTGGTCAATTCCCTCTGCAGGTTTTGCAATAGAAATGGTAATTTGCTGAGGTTCATTCAGGATACTTCCCGCCATCTTCCTGATCTTCGGCGCCATGGTAGCCGAAAATAAAAGGGTTTGTCTTTTCTTAGGCAGGTAACTTACAATGCGCATAATATCATCATAAAAACCCATGTCTAACATTCGATCTGCCTCATCTAATATTAAATGCTGCAAATGTTCAAGTTTTAAAACACCAGATGATAAATGGGCCATTAAACGACCAGGAGTTGCAATAATAATATCTACACCTTCCACCATAGAACGCTTTTGCTGTTCGTATGCAATACCATCGCCACCACCGTATACGGCTAAAGAACTGATATTGGTGAAGTAAGCTAAAGCCTCAACCTGCAAATCAATTTGTTGAGCAAGCTCGCGGGTAGGGGCTAAAATTAAGGTATTGTTATGTCTGTCAGCAGCACGGCTAATTTTATCCATCACTGGCAATAAATAACTGGCTGTTTTTCCAGTTCCGGTTTGGGCACAGGCAATCAGATCATGATTATCTAAAATTACCGGAATAGCTTGCTCTTGTATTGGTGTGGCGCTTTTATACCCCATCGCCATTAGACCCTCATATAAATCAGGGCCAAAGTTAAAATCGTTAAAATTCAATCTGTTGTATTTATTTCTTTTAGCAAAAGTACCTCAAATTAAGGCGAATAGCAAACCTGATTTAAATATCAGATAGATTTGGGTTTTAAAACGATTGTTGCAATTTTATTTTTATGGCAAAGGCTACTGAATAAATATTTTTGAGAGATGTTGTGAGGAGGATTGAAAATCCTCAAGAAAGACAGCCGGGATTAGAGATCCCGACTAACCTTGAAATCCTAACTAATGGAAAAATTAAGCTAGATAAATATTTTGAAGGATGTTAAAGGAGGATTAGAAATCCTCAGGAAAGATAGCCGGGATTGGAGATCCCGACTAGCGATTTTTTCTTATTCTTTGTTTCTGTTTCTCCAGCTGCTACACCTGTTTTTATATTCCTCTTTAAATTGGGCCCGCTCTTCTTCATTCATACTCTGCCATTTTGAACGCATTTTAACTGCTTTTTCACGGAAACCACCGCCTCCCTTATTAAAATTACCAAAAAGCAATCTGCACAAAACCAAAAGGCCTAAGGCTTGCCAGAAATTTAACCGGCCAGTGTGTGCAATTTCTGGTAAAATCCAGTTCCATAATGACATAATAGTATAGCCCAATAGGGTTGCAATGAGTGCAACAACAGGTAAAAAGAAAATAAATTTCTTGGCTTTACTGTATTTTCTATTTCTCATCGTTAATAGTTTATAAATTCCTGATATAAATTTTGTAAACGGCCACGTAAATGTTTAACAGCATAGCCCTTTCTGGATATAAGCGTTTTGATATTTTCACCACTTTCATCTGCCAGTTCCCTAAAACTTCGTTCTTCCAATTCATTCTGAACAAATATATATCGCTGGTTTTTAGGTAACTCATCAAGTGCGATGAATAACTGATCCCAAAAAAGTTTTTTTAATCCTTCTTCTTCAGGCGAGTAAGATTCTGCAAGTAAAATCTCTCTGAAGTTAAAACCACCTTCTTCACTTTCACCAATAAAATCATCGAGCGACTCTTCTTTTTGTTTGCGGTATCGGTCGGTAATCTTATTTCTGGCCACTCGGTATAACCAGCCACTAATCTGTTCAATGGCACCAATCTCAGGCTGGTTACTAAGCTGATACCAAACATCCTGCAAAATATCTTCGGCATCTTCATCTGTATTTACCCGCCCACGGATAAAGCTGAACAGGCGCTTGCCATAATAAGCTACAGTAGAAATAATATTTTGAGGTTCGTTATTTGGCACTACCAATTGCATTATAAACCAGTAAACGGATCAGATTCAGAATTACTTTAAATTTATTCAGTTTTTAGCTGAATGTATCAAAATAGGCTAAAACAAAAAAAGCTTTCCTTTTGAAGGAAAGCTTTAGCAGACTGAATCAAGTCTGTTTATTTTTTTGTTGTATCTGCAGGTTTTGCAGCTGGAGTATTGTTAAGGTTTCCACCAATTGGAGATGGAGAAGGTGTTTTATCTAAACGTTCTTGTATTGCTGAATTTCCTACAGCAGTAGCGCCTCCACCACTTTTTGCAATAGTGGTTATAGCTAATGTTAAAACTACGATGGCTGCTAACAAAACCCATGATCCTTTTTCAAGAACATCGCCGGTACGTTGCACGCCAAACATGTTGCTTGTGCCACCACCACTTGCTAAACCACCGCCCTTAGGGTTTTGTATCAAAACAAATAAGCCTAACGCTACACACACAATAATTAATAAAATGATTAAGAAGGTTACCATGGTAAATATTATATTTTAAAATTTCTTTTCTATAGATTGGATAAGGTCGGCAAAGTAACCACTTTTTTCTGGATATTTCAAACTTAATTTTTTATAAGTATCTATGGCTTTGTGGTAAAGCATTTGTTCGATGTAAATTTTAGCTAAAGTTTCTGAAACTAAGTCATAATGATCTTCAGCGCTCTTCTTTGCCTTATTTTCATTATCAATCTGCTCTGGCTTTGGCGGCTTTATCGTAGGGTCTTCTTTTAAAAATTTCTCTATGATTTCTGCGCCTTTTACATCCTTTACATCAGCTGATGGGTATTCAGCTAGATGATCTGCAACTTCGAAGGGTGTTTGAATGTGAAAAATATGTTCAACATATTGTTGTTGAAATTCCGCAGGATCTTTTTGTTGAACAGTTTGTTTAACAATAGCTGGTTTTGGCTGAACATAAGGCTGAAAAATTTGCTCATGTTCTTTACGGGTTTTAGAAAGCCACCATAAAAAAGTATAGGGCAGTTGATCGTCATCATATTTAGAAACGAAATTGACTTCATGACTATCAGGAACAACCGTTTCTATTTCGGGAGCAAACTGAACAACATCTGTACTCAATTTTTGCTCAAAGGCAAAGAAGTCAGTAGTTGCAATATTTTCAATAAATGATTCGTCATCAACAGGCCAATCTGAAAGGTTTTGGTTCGATTCCGGAAGATTTACGGCCGTATCTGCTTCAGAAATTCCTTCACTTTCATTTGAAATTTTTTCAGTGGTTTCATCTACCTGTTCAGCAACAAATACTGGTGTTTCTGCCTCTTCTTCTGGTTGTGTTTCTTCATTTAAGTTTTCATCCTGAACAGAAACTATATTTAAAATATGAAACAGTGCATTTCCATGGCTGTATAAAGCTGCCTTTGGAATGAAAGATGGATCAGCCTTCGCCAAAAGCAAATGAATCGGCTGTGCATATGGAAATTGTACCGCCAATTCCTGAAGCATGGGTATATGCTCCGGGCCAACCTTTCCAGGTTGAGCAAGTAAATTTACCAATAGCTGATGATGATCCATTATAAGGGTTTGTCGCTAAGTTAAAAAATGTAAGCGGTTTTTAGAAAGTTTTATGTGTGAATGGCTGTAAATCAAATTACCATTGCGCAAATGCACGGTTAAAAATATCTTCAGTAAGCTGTTTGTTAATATTCTCTATCGCGGCTGGTAATGCAGATTGTATAGAGGCTCCATTAAGTGGGAAATCAAAGTATTTAGTAAAACTTTCTTCAAAGCTTTCCTTTTCTTTTCCAGCGGTATTGTTGGTGTATTTAACTGCTACGGTAATGGTTAGCCTATTTGCGCCAGCCGTTGGTGTTGAGCTTGATTGTAGCGCAACGGGCTTGATGTCATAACCCGTAATTCTACCTTCAAATATGGCGTCTCCTTCAGTTGTAGATATACTTAAGCTGGTTTGATTCCGAATTCTTGTTTTTAATGCCTCCGTAAATTGATTGCTTAATGTAGGTACAACTAAAGGAGCATTATTTTCAAAAACCTTCACTACAACAGTTTTTAAACCTACTGTAGATGCCCCATTGAATTTGTAAGCACATGCCGAAGATACGGCAATTAAAAGAAGTGCAAATATTTTAATTTTCATTTAAGTTGGAATGATTTAATGCTTGCGGTTTAATGTCTGACTAATTCAGGGTTTGATGAATTATAAACTCAGTTCTTTGATTTTTCGGTAAAGTGTTCGTTCTGAAATACCTAATTCCTGGGCAGCAAATTTCCGTTTACCTTTATGCTTTTTTAATGCTTTTTTAATCAGATCAGATTCTTTATCGATTAATGATAGCGATTCTTCAACTTCCTCTGCATCATGGGCATAGTAATCTGAATTATTAGCATTACCACCATTGCTTGCATTAGGCTGCTGAATAGTAAAAGTATGTTCGTGTCCTCCTGGTAATTCTACATCTCTATATAATTGATTAATGTACTGAGGGTTATCTGCCAGAACGCTGGCTGTATTGCCACCATGCTGTATAATTTCGGCAACCAGTTTTTTCAATTCTACCATGTCCTTTTTCATATCAAATAAAACCTTGTAAAGAATATCTCTTTCTGTAAAGTCTTCCTTTGATTGTGAATTAATGGCCATTGGCAGGTTGCTGCCAGACTCATTTGGGATATAGTTTAATATGGCGGGGCCGGTAACGTTTCTATCTTTTTCGAGCACACAAATCTGTTCAGCAATATTTTTAAGTTGACGAACATTACCTGGCCAACTATAATTGGTTAAAATTTGTACGGCATCTGGCTCCAGGTGAAGCGAAGGGCTACGGTATTTATCACTAAAATCTGCAGAGAATTTTCTAAAAAGTAAGAAAATATCCTCTTTTCGTTCCTGTAAAGCTGGAATCCGTAACGGAACAGTATTTAGCCTGTAATATAAATCTTCCCGAAATTTTCCGTTTTTTACCCGATTATAAACATCAACGTTTGTTGCGGCAATAATACGGACATCAGTTTTCTGAACTTTAGAAGAACCTACACGTAAGTATTCGCCACTTTCTAATATCCTAAGCAAGCGTGCCTGGGTTCCAAGTGGTAATTCTGCCACCTCATCTAAGAAGATGGTTCCGCCATTGGCTACTTCAAAATAACCTTTTCTGGCCTCATGTGCACCTGTAAAGGAACCTTTCTCATGTCCAAAGAGTTCAGAATCAATTGTTCCTTCTGGGATGGCACCACAGTTTACCGCAATAAATGATCCGTGCTTGCGTGCACTCATCTGATGGATAATCTGTGAAAAAACCTCCTTACCACTTCCGCTTTCGCCTGTAATCAAAACCGACATATCTGTTGGTGCAACTTGGCTGGCAATATCTATGGCACGATTAAGTAGGGGCGAATTGCCAATAATCCCGAATCGTTGTTTAATATTTTGTGTATCCATTCTTTATTGTTAAAAGTTGAATGTTAAAGGTTAAAAGTGATGGATTATAACTAACCATGTAACTTTTAACCCGTAACCTTTAACATCTTTTTTAAACTATTCTTCCAATCAACGTAGCTGATGTACATTTCTCAATGAAAACATTCGCATATTCACCTGGTTTAACACCTTCAATAGCTGGAAAAATTGCCATTGCGCCACTATCGCCACGGCCGCAATAATCCTGATCAGATTTTTTTGAAGTGCCTTCAATTAAAACCCGAACGGTTTTTCCTACCCATTCTTGTAAACGCATTAATGAATGAGCTTGTTGCTTCGCCAGGATTTCTGCTAAGCGACGTTTTTTAACTTCCTCCGGAATGTCATCTGCCAGTTTTCTCGCTGCAAGTGTTCCTGGTCTTTCAGAATAAGTAAAATTATAAGCAAAATCATATTCCACATAATCCATGATGCTTAGCGTTTCCTGGTGTTCTTCTTCGGTTTCGGTACAAAAGCCGGCAATAATATCAGTGGAAATTGCACAACCCGGAATAATCCTTTTAATGGCATCAATACGATTGATGTACCACTCACGGGTATAGGTGCGGTTCATTAATTCTAAAATGCGGCTATTACCAGATTGAACTGGTAAATGAATATAGTTACAGATATTATCGTATCTGGCAATGGTTTCTAAAACCTCATCGGTGATGTCTTTAGGGTGAGAGGTAGAAAAACGTACCCTTAAATCTGGATGAATTGATGCTGTTTGCGCTAAAAGCTGTGCAAAATTCACAATTTCAGTTCCATCTTCAGAAGTCCAGGTATAAGAATCTACGTTTTGCCCTAAAAGGGTAACTTCCCGATAGCCCGACTCAAATAATGATTTTGCTTCCTGAATAATAGAATGTGCATCCCGGCTCCGCTCACGCCCACGTGTAAAGGGCACAACGCAGAAAGAACACATATTGTTACAGCCTCGTGTAATAGAGATAAAAGCAGTAATTCCGTTACTATTTAAACGAACAGGGCTAATATCTGCATAAGTTTCCTCACGAGACAATAATACATTTACGGCTTTGTGACCACTTTCTACCTGTTCGATTAGGTTTGGCAAATCTCTGTAAGCATCAGGGCCCACAACCACATCTACTAATCTTTCTTCCTCCAGGAATTTAGATTTAAGGCGTTCTGCCATACAACCTAAAACGCCAACAATTAATTTAGGGTTGCGACGTTTTTCTACTCCGAATTGTGATAGCCGATTTCGTACCCTAGTTTCGGCGTTTTCACGGATAGAACATGTGTTAATGAAAATTACATCTGCCTGATGGTAATCTCCTGTGGTCTCAAATCCTGTTTCTGAAAGAATAGAAGCAACAATTTCACTATCAGCAAAATTCATGGCGCAACCATAACTTTCAATATATAATTTACGTGCGTCGGCTTTAATTGGTGTATCTAAAATTAGGGCTTCACCTTGTCTGGCCTCATCATGCGTTTTGTCCTGTACTTGTAAATCAATCATTCTTTAAAAAGATTTTGGGATTGCAAAAATACACAAAATAAATTAAAAGTGACAAATTGGCACGTTTTGTTATAATGTTTACGTTAGGATTATAACTAGACCAGATTTGCCCGGGAAGTCTAAAAATTGATTTAGAAAGTTAACTGACTTTTTGCAGCGTAAATGCGAAAGTAGTTCCTATTCCAGGCGTGCTTCTTACTGAAATGGTTTGTTGGTGAGCCTCTAATATGTGCTTAACAATCGCTAAACCTAAACCAGTTCCGCCTACCTCTCTTGCACGGTGGGTATCAATACGATAAAAACGTTCGAAAAGTCTTGCAAGGTGTTTTTCTTCAATGCCCATACCATTATCAGTTACTTCAATCAAAAACTGATCGTGAAGTTCAAAAATCTTAATGGCTGTTTCACCGTTTTCTATTCCGTATTTAATGCTGTTCACAATCAGGTTAATTAATACCTGACGTATTTTTTCTCGATCTGCATTAACAAAAGTAACTGCGGTGTATTTGTCTTTGAAAAAAAGCTTAATATTTTTAGATTTTGCCCTGTCATCCAGGTTTTCCATTACCTCTTTGGCTAGGGTAACAAAATCAAATTTTTGAAAGTTGATGGGCGATTCGCCAGTTTCCAGTTTAGCAATGGCATCCAGATCATTAATCAGGTAACTTAGCCTTTCTACATTATTTTCTGCTTTTTTAAGGAATTTCATGGCCATTTCAGGATCATCAGTAATGCAATCCTGAAGCGTTTCTATATAACCTTGAATAGCAAAAAGGGGCGTTTTAAATTCGTGCGAAACATTTGATAAAAATTCACGGCGAAACTGCTCCTGTTTTTTTAGCAGATCAATCTCTTTTTTCTTAGCGCCAGCCCATTCCTTAACCTCATGTTCAACATCATTGATGGGGTCTGAGCTTACATATTCGCCCAATGCATCTTTTAAATCTTTTCCGAGCTTTAAATTGTGGATCAGTTTATAGATGAGCTTTATTTTGTTATAAATGTATTTTTCTAACAAATAATAAAAAACAAGAAAGCTACTTAGAAATGAAACACCAAAGGAAATTCCGAAGTAGTACCAGCTGCGTTCGAAATAAAAATTGACCATGCCAATGGAAAGCGCAACAGCAAGTGCTGTAATTAAGACCAGTACACTTAATTTCATGGTGCAATTTAGTGGTTTTATATTAAATGGATGTTAAGCCAGTTGCTTTTCAGTTAAATACTTCCAATATCTTTTTGGCACATGTTGCAGGTGAAGTTTGGTGTTTTTTCGGGCGACAATATTGGCACTTTTAAAATAATCCTTCCACAAAATAGCATAAAGTTCTTCCTTTTCATCCATTAAGGCGGGAGAAGGATTTGGGCTTTTTGCACCATCAGAAAAATTAATGGTTACTTCTTCTACAGTGTTTAAGTTATAATGAAGGCCATATTTGCGTTTCAAATCATAAATAATCCATTGCTGATCGGCATAACGATTTTTAAAGTGATTTGAAATTAATGGCAATACATTAAAATCAGGATCTATTGAGGTATAAAATAGGCCATCTCCGGTTTTTTGAAATCTGATGAATGCTTCCATCCGGTGCTTTTCTCTTTCCACACTTTTGGCATATTTGGATAAGGCAACTACATGATCATTACCATAATTGGCCGCTGCACCTATTTCACTTTCAAAAATATAAATAGCGAATTGAAAAAGATGGTTATAGGCATCGGGAATTTCAGATAAATAGCTGCAGTAAAATGTTCTTTGCCAATCTTTCTTCAATTTTTTTTGAAGACCTTTCCATACGCGATCTGCTTTCTCTTCATTGGTGATCACCTCAAACGACTCCGTGAAGGCATCAGGTTGAAAAATACCATTCAATTGTAAGTGAGTACGTCCGGGCTTTCGTTCAAACCATTCGAAAACGGACGTAAGTAAACCAGTAAGTGAACCATCGAAAAGATAAATCATTAGGGCTTGTTGTATTAAAACAATATCAGTTGATTATTATCTGTTTTTAAATATTTACTTTGACTATCGGCCATAATAAAAGCCTTGATCTGTGTACCCTGATAATCTTTAAGCTGATAAGGGCTATCTGCACACGTGATAAAATGTTTTGCCCGGTTATATGCTACACCAATCTTCTTCAATTGGTCAATTCTTAGCTTTCCAAATTTTCTGGCCTGTACAATTTTTTTTGCAGACATTACACCAATGCCCGGAATCCGGAGAATCATTTTATAATCTGCCTTATTAATATCTACCGGAAAGTGTTGCATATTTCTGATTGCCCAGCTTAGCTTTGGGTCAATATCTACATCCAGATTCGGGTTAGCGTCATTTAGAATTTCCTGAACTTTAAAGCCATAAAATCTCATTAACCAATCGGTTTGATATAATCTATTTTCTCGGAGTAGAGGAGGCTGAGTGCCTAAAATTGGCATTCTGCTATCATTGCTAATGGGTACATAGCCAGAATAGTAAACCCTTTTTAAAGAGAAGTTTTTGTAAAAAGCATTAGCCGTGTACATAATATCTTTATCACTTTCTGGCGTAGCGCCAATTACCATTTGGGTACTTTGGCCTGCAGGAACAAATTTTGGGACGTGCTTAATTAATTTTTTATCTTCAGCAAACTGAACAATATTTTGCTGAACAAATCCCAGCGGTTTAATTACATCGGCATGGCTTTTTTCGGGCGCTAAAAGCTTTAGACCTGCTTCGGTTGGCATTTCTAAATTGATGCTCATCCGATCGGCGTATAAACCGGCTTCTTTAATTAATTCCTCGCTGGCACCCGGAATGGTTTTTAAATGAATATAGCCATTATAACGTTGTTCGAGGCGAAGTTTTTTGCAGACCAGCAGTAATCGTTCCATGGTAAAATCTGCATTTTTAAAAATACCTGAACTTAAAAATAAGCCCTCAATATAATTTCTCCGGTAAAAGTTCATGGTTAAATCTACCACCTCATCTACTGTAAAAGCAGCACGTTTGATGTCGTTGCTTTTTCTCGAAACACAAAATAAACAATCATAAATACAGTGATTGGTTAAAAGAATTTTTAAAAGAGAAACACAACGGCCATCTTCAGTATAGGTATGGCAGATGCCTGAAGTATGGCTATTACCTATACCTTTATTATCATTTTTACGCGTGCCCCCGCTTGATGAGCACGAAACATCATATTTCGCAGCATCGGCAAGAATATTTAACTTTTCACGAATTCGGTCTGACATAGAGATTTATTTACTAACAAATATAGTTATTAAGCTAAAATTTTTAGTAAATAACTTTCGTAAGTTTACTCTGCCAGGGAATAAAAGAAGATGTATTTAATATAGAATGCAGTTGAAATTAATTACCCTCCCACTCACGGTAAAATTGATCCAGGTAATCTAACATGAACTGATGTCTTTTAGCTGCAATCTTTTTCCCTGCTGTGGTATTCATCATATCTTTTAAAAGCAAAAGCTTTTCATAAAAGTGGTTGATGGTTGGTGCGGTGGTATTTTTATAACTTTCTTTTGAAAGATGCTCTTCTGGCTTAATTGCAGGATCATACAACACCCTGTTTTTAAAACCGCCATAGGTAAAAGCCCTTGCAATGCCAATGGCTCCGATAGCATCTAAACGATCTGCATCTTGTACGATTTGCATTTCTTTTGAAGTAAAGCTGTTTTTATCAAAGCTATTTTTAAAAGACATGTGCTGAATAATCAGTTTAACATGATTTACTGCTTCTTCCTCAACTGCTATAGATTGTAAAAAGGACTGCGCCAGGTTAGGACCTAAAGTTTCATCGCCATTATTAAATTTAGGATCAGCAATATCATGCAAAAGTGCTGCCAGCGCAATCACCAGTTCATTTCCTTTTTCCTCCTGATTGATATTCAAAGCCGTTTTAAAAACACGCTCTATATGAAACCAATCGTGGCCGGCTTCTGCATTTTCTAAGGTTTGTTTAACAAACGAAATTGTTTTTTGAATGGGATCCTGCATCATTAAAATTTACAACAAAGATATTGCAAAATAGATGCATAAAATAAGAATGATATCAACAGCGGTAAGTTAATTAACTCGCCGCTGCTGCTCTATGCTCGTCATCAGCAATAATCTTGATTAAATCGTTGGGATTTAACGTTAATAAATGTGTAACCTCAACTTCTAAAATTTCTGAAACCTGAAATAACCTATCAATTGTTAATTTGCTATAACCTAGCTCAATCTTGCTGTAGGCATTTTGAGAAATTTTTAATTTTGCCGCTAAATAATCTTGAGTATAATCTCTGTATTCTCTAATTTTTCTAATATTCCCGGCAACGTTTTTGGTTTTTAAAGCTAATACATCTTCCATAAAAAGGATTGTTTTTTAATTTTTTCAATATATACGAGCCTTTTATCCATGCAGTTTTTCCAATTTATAATTTTTAGCACTATAAGGAATTAAGCGGAGGGGTAAATGAACAGTATAATATAAACAGATCCGGGGAGTAAAAGTTTAAGATATTCCGTTTATCTACTTTTACTCAGTAAATTACATTTATTGGTGAAATTAAACAGCATTTTTCGAGTGATAAGAATCAAATTGTTGGGGCATTGCCATAAAGTATGATCGCTTAATTACTAATATTTTACTATTCAACTAAGTTATCATTTGCTAAAAAGTTAATAGGCTTTAATATAGCCCCCATTCATCTTCATGGTCATCTTTTTCGAAATTTTTTACCCAGTCAATAAATAACAGGCGAAATTTCTCAATTTCATCCAGAACAATATTTTTATAATCAGCATTACAAATGCCAAATAAATCTGCGGCTTTGATCTGGGTTTCCAGCTCCCTGCAATTTGTACGGATAATCGATGCATTTTCCATTCTCAACAGATATAAATCTGCACCCTCTGCTCCAATAATTTTGGGACAAAGCATCATTGCATTTTGCATAATTAAGCCTGACGTTATTTCTGCCATTTCACCTTCTAAGGTCTCGCAGAAAATTGCAGCACATTTATAAATTGCCCTGGCCTGGTTATATAAAAGCTTTGCCCGGTTAACTTTTAGTCTTACTTTTTCGGCATCATATTGAGATAGGTTATCTTCATCCTCATCGTCTCTGCCAAACCGGCTAAAATGTTCCCATTCAGGCATGTGGTTCATGTCATCAAATTCCATATTTTATTTATTTTACGTATGGTACGTAGAGAGCGTACATACATTTAGATTTACGAAGTAGGTTCCTGTTCGGTTTGCGGAGCCCGGCGTGAACCATCATATAATTCATATTCAAGCAGGCGGCAATCCAGCTTTCCATTATAAAATTCCAGTTTCCTGGAAGCCTTTAAGCCTATTTTTTTAGCTAAATCAGGGTTGCCGGTAAAAATATATCCTGAATAACCTTTGCATTGGGTTTTCATGTAATCACCCATACGTTTGTAAGTAAGTTCTAATTTACTATGAACACCCAAACGCTCGCCATATTCCGGGTTAAAAACAACAGTTCCTTTTCCGTCTTCAGGTACGGGAGTAAGTTCGAAATCACATACTTCAAACTCAATTAAAGTATCAACCCCAGCGGTTTTAGCGTTTCTGCGGGTTACTTCTACGGCATCTTCAGAAAGATCGGAAGCGATAATTTTCAAATCAGTATTTTTAATTACCTGGTCTTTTAAAATTCTTCGTTCTGCAAAAAAGGCTTCTTCTTCATAACCTAAGATATGCATGAAAGCATAATTCATACGGTATAAACCAGGTGCACGATTGGTCGCAATTAGCGCAGCTTCGATAGCCAGCGTTCCAGAACCACACATTGGGTTGATAAAAGGTGATTTCCGGTCCCATTTGGTTGCATAAATCACACCCGAAGCCAAGGCTTCTAGCATAGGAGCTTTTCCAGGGATTTTACGATAACCATGTTTTGCCAGTGTTTCACCAGAAGTATCCATAAATACATCTGCATCTGCATCTTTCCAGTATAAATGTACTACAGCCTTATTTGCATCAGAACCAGAGTTCGGGCGGATCCCTTTTTTCTCTTTCATTCGATCTACAATCGCATCTTTTACTTTTAAATTGGCAAATAGCGGTGTGGTAATGTTAGGATTATCAACATTAGATGTTACTGAAAAATATCCGGCAAAATCAATTAATTCTTCCCATTCAATAGCTGCTATTTCATTATATAGGTCATCAGGAGTGATGGCCTTAAAACTTTTAATTGAGTATAAAATCTGACTGGCGCAACGCAGGTTTAAATTTAGCTTAATACACTCTGTAAGGGTGATATTGAGTTCAACGCCGGTTTGAAAAGCCCTTTCTATAGTATAGCCTAAAGCTGTAACTTCATCTTGTAAATAAGGAGAAAGGCGTTTATTGCAGGTGATAATTACCCTGCTTTTATTGTGGAAAACTTGCATCATAATATATGCGAAGTTATCAATAAAATTATAGAGATTTGGCTTTTATACGTACATTATTAGTATTAGTTATGGAAATTAAAGGAAAAGTACACGAAGTAGGTGCAACGCAGCAAGTGAGTGAAACGTTTAAAAAACGTGATTTAATAGTAGAATACGCAGAAAATCCAACATACCCAGAATATATTCGTTTTGAGGCTTTACAAGATAAAACTGCATTATTAGATACATTTAAAGCGGGTGATGAGGTTGAGGTTTTCTTTAATTTACGTGGTCGCCCTTGGACAGACAAAACAGGTAAAACATCTTATTTCAATAGTCTGGTAATCTGGAGAATCAATGCTGTTGCAGCAGGTGCTCCATCAGCAGCAGCTCCAGCTTATGCAGCTCCAGTTGATGTGAGCAATGCGCCAGGTGAAGATGATGATTTGCCTTTCTAAATAAAGAATCTTTTTTAAGCAAACAATTTTGAACCATGCCGGGGCTTTTGCTCCGGCATTTTTTTTAAGAATCATTTTTTTTAGCATAATTATTTTAGTCAACTGATATTGCTATACTAGGTTTTGTGTAATAAAATCAAATGGAAAGCTGTAATAGACGGTTTCTAGTGTTATCGTATTATATTTCGTGTAAAATTTTAAATTTCAACATTTTATATATTAAATACAGTGCTATATTTATTCGTCATCCCTCTCTAACCTAAAAATTTAAATTAACGATGAAAAAATTAACCAAGGGTATGGCGATAGCTTGCCTGACTCTACTGTACCTTTTTTTTTGCTCAAGGTTGTAAAAAAGATCTCTTGCAGCCGAACTCCCCGATTCTTAAAAGTTCAATATCTATAACAGAGGCTAAGAAGTATTTCGATGCCAATTTAAAACAGCTATCGAAATCTAAAACAATGATGTCAACTGGAGGTTCGGTAGATGCTGGAGATGAAATCACTTTTGAAAAGATTTTAAATAGCAAAGAACCTATGTGGAATTATGCATATCAAAAAATAATTTCAACAGGTGGTGCGCTAAAAATACCAATTGATTTTGGGAAAGTATATGCTGTAGTAAATTCTAAAACTAAAGCAGTCGTACCCTTATCCAGTTTGAACTATTTAATGATGTACAAAGACAGCTTACAGGTTGTGCATGCTGAATGGGTAGTTTTGCAGCCAGACTCTAGCTGGTTATATGGTAATCGAAATCAATATAGTGGAAAGATTAGGGTAAGCGATTGGAACGGTAAATTAATCAAAAATTTAAGTTATGGAAAATTGCCTTCTTATAATGCGGTCTCGCTAAAGAATAAGCTTAAGGCATCCACCTCTCCCTCACTCTCCAGCTCAGATCCAGAACCGCCAATTTTTACTTGTATAACATTTCAGCGTGATGGAGGTTCAAAATGTACCTGTGTTGATAAAAGTAAATGTGATATGTGCGACATTTGTGCCAGAACAATTTGTAATATTCCTCCACCAGAATGTGCTCTTTGTGATAATCCTCCAGGAAATCCAGGCGGTGGTACGGGTGGCGGAGTGGGTGGCGGCGGAGGTGGCTCTGGAGGTGGCGGCGCATCACCTGGGGATTATTCCCCAAGCTGTAACCCTGATCCTAACTATGTTATGCCTACGATAACTCCTCCAGCTGGTACACACTGGATCTTACCCTGCAACGGACCAGGGGTTGTTCCAATACCTGTAGAATCTATCCCAACATCACCAATATTAGATCATATTATTAATCTTATGGGGATTACGGATGCTGTAAAACAAAATTTCTTATTGGAGCATAATGATATTTATTCGGCTTTAGATGATTACCTAGTTACAAATGGAAATTCCTCTGAAAACAAAGCATTTGTAAACTGGGCAGTGGAATATATTATGGAAAATACGGAAGTACAATTTCATGAATTGACAGAGGCTAATAGTTTGCCAAATTCTACAATATTTTTATCTAATTTAGATGTATCTGAATTAAGTGGTCATCCTAAGTTTAGATCCTTGGTAGAAAATCTACCAAACTTCTTAAATAGTTATCCAAATATTTTAAAAGCATTAAGCTTAACAACCGGTTTTACTGAAAAGAAAATTAAAGAATTAATGCAGCCTGGAAAAGGGCCTAAAGTTAGAATCGTTCAAAATTTAAAAAGTAGCGATGGATACGATATTCTTGGGCATTTTGATAATAAAACAAAAATTTTGGAAATTGATAATGGATTTATAAATGACCTGGACATAGCTAATACTCCTGTCAAGTATCAGGGAATAGGTTTAATTTTAACCATTATAACTTTACATGAGTTTGTTCATTTTGGAAGGGATGCCAATAATTTGTCTATAAGGATGGCTGGTTTAAAAACAGGTAAGGGTTCTATAGAAGCAGGCGTGTATTTTGAAGATATTATTATGCCGCCTGGTGCTAGTACATTAGAACCAGCGACAGCATCTGGATGGTTAAAGTATTACAAGATTACTTATAGGGAATAATTAGAATTATGAAAAATTTTTATATTTATTTAGTAATGTTTTTTACTACGGCCTGTAATAATAGGAGCGAGTTTCAATCAACTTATAATGATACTACTGAAATTGTTAGATCTATAATAGATAATAACCACTTAAATAACGTACTCGTTAAAAAGCCTGATACAATATTTATAATTAAATCAAGTAATGTAACTAAGGATTGGCCTCCTAAAACAAATAAATTCAAATTAATTTACATCGAACGGTCAAAACAAGATGAAAATTTGGTTGATCTTAGTCCGCAAGCTTGGAATGATAGAAGAACTAGGATTGATTTCGGTCAGTTTCTTTTAAATAAAGATACTGCAAATGTCACTATTGTTTTATATGAATTTCATGAGTTCTCCATTTATGATTATGAACTTAAATATAAAAATGGAAAATGGATTATTATTAAAGTAAAAAAAAGGAATTATTTAATATAGAGTCTAATAATACTGAAGCTTAAAATTGTAACCTCAAGGATGAAAAAATATGGCACAATGCCAATAAAGCATATTGGATATTTGGATTAGAATAAAATTTATGATTAGGCTAATATTAATTTCGCTATTTATTTATGTTTTATGCTGTGGTAAAGATATGAGTCAATCAAATACAAAAGCTTTATGTTTTCAATGATTCTACTTTAGTCTTTCCAACTCTAAAAAATGATCTTATGCCGAAGAAATTAATGCCATCCAGACTATATTTTTACAAATACATGTAGGTTTAATAGTTTTTGGAGTAAAATAAACGAATTAACCATTTTATTAAATAACACTGAATATTCTGAAATAAGACTAGAAAGTTATGATAAAACTGGAGACTGGGTTCATATTGTTATAAATGTCACGACCTATGATCACTTTGGAGTGGACAAAAACGATGCTGTAAGCAAGAAATTCTATCATAATGGGTTTCAGTCATGGTGGGTTCTGCACCATAGGTACGACTATATTCCTTTTATTACCAAAGTTACTACCAGAAAATTAGTCAAAGTTAATTTATAGATTTATGAATAAGTATTTCATCATATTATTAGCCATGCTTACCTCATTTGGGTGCGCATCTCCTCGAAATCAAGAATTAATATTTTTTAGAGAGAGTTCTAAAAAGTTAACTCCCGCTCATGAGACAACGTATAGCGCTGTTTTTATAATTAAAAATTACTGCTCGTCTAAATCCTGTGATGCTTACATCGATAGTCTAATCTTTAAACATTATGAAACCAAAAAATATAAACAATACTTGGTTGAATTATTTAAAGAATCCAAAGTGACGAATCTTAAAAACTTTAAAATAAGGCCAAGAGATTTTGAGGATTATTCTGATAATGATCACGTGATAACATATAGGTTTCTGAACGGTAATTTTTGTCGAAAAATAAATTTAAAAATGGGGAATCCATAAAAAAATAGATACAGCTAATATTAAGATTGCTCCTGCACCACCATTGAATTAATGCAACCGGATAAAGTCTCAAAAATTTTTAAATGATTAAAATCAAGCAACAATAGCCTTATGTTATATAGATTTTTTTTAAAACCATTTTTATTATTGTTTCCAATTGTATTATTTGCTTGCCATTCTATAGAGGATAAAAGTATCAAAAACAATCATTTAGATATAGCTCAAATTGTAACGAAGATAGTGAATGGGAAATTATTTTTAGATGAGAATAAGCAAACAGACACATTATTTTTTTTAAAAAATGGTTTTTACAACAATTCTTGGCCTCATCACACCCCAAAATTTAAGCTTGTTTTTATTGAAAATAACTCACGGTCAAGAATGTTTAATATAGGTCCTGGTTTTCCACACGATGCCAGGCAAAGATTAAGTATTGTCAAATTTAGCCATAGAAACGATACCTGTACGGTCGCTATTTTAGAAAATGGTAGTAATTTATTTTATGATGCGAAACTTTTATATAAAAATAAAGAATGGAGGCTTATAGAAGAACAGGTACGCGTAGGAGGCCGAGCAGAAAAATTTGAATTTGAGAATGAAAAGTGGTATAAAAACTGGAAGCAAAAAATAAATAAGCAATAAATTTAATAAAATGTTCATGGTTTTAACTTAAGTGCTTCAAAATTAGCGTACTGCTATATTTAGAGAAATTGATCGCTATCATTTCTTTGCAAATTAATATATATGAGAACTGATTAATAATCCATGTAGATTAAATTGGTTCTAAGTGGTACAGAGCTAATTATAATTTTTAAGAATCATTTTATTAAATCTTCATTTTCAGCGTTGTAACCCTTGTTAAAATATGTTAAAAACAATCTTCTCATTTCACTAATCACTATTTTTGGTATCTGATTAATTTAAAATCCTTTTTTGTTATCTCTTTTAAAAGGTAAGGCAATACCACGTTAATGAAAAAAAGAAGCTTTTGGTTTATAACTGTTTTAATGACTGTAGCGCTACTGGGCGTTTTTGTGATGCAGTTATATTACATCAGGGAGGCTTATTATTTAAAATCTCAGCTTTTTGATGAACAGGTAAATCAGACCTTAGCCAATGTAGTTAAAAAAGTAGAACGCTTAAATGTAGCCGATCACCTCAATAAAAAAGATGCTGAAAATAAATTGAGGCGTTTACAGGATTCCAGACAAAGAGCGCTTGATATTAAAGATTTAAGGCAACAATATGCGCAGGAGTCTGAACTAAGGCAGGCGGAGCGGGAGAGCCAGATCGAAAATTACCTGAACCAGCAGGATAGCATAATCAGGGCTTCTTATCGTGGACCAAAGCTGATTTCTGAAAAAGAATTTAAATCACTTTCAGCACCAAAGGCATCTATTACGGGTACCCGTTTGGATGTGGAAGTTGATGCGTTGGTCGACTTGAATAGTTTAAACCTGAAGGGTTATAGCATGAGGACAAAGCTGATTTCTCCTGATTCAAAAACTTTTAATTTCAGAACACCTCAAAACCTACCAGATACCATCAGGTATTTAGTGGCTGATCCAATGACGGGAAATCCATTACTGGTTGGATTGCCAAAAATTTCTGATGACCTAGAGAAAAAATTTAAACGGCAGGATGAAATTGCCAAAAAAAGGCTCGAACTCAAAATCGCATCTCTTGGAAAAGATACCTTCTCTTATACACGCTTAAGTATGGTAGAGGATGTTTCTAAAGAGTTACAGGAAGTAAACGTTCCTTTGTATCAACGCATTAATTTCGATGTACTCGGTGCCCTCCTGAAAGAAGAATTGCTCACCCATAATATTAACCAGAAACCTTCCTTTAAAATTTCACTGGCGAAAAAAGATTCCGTTTTATACATGGAAGCCTCAAATATTAAAAAAGAATTTCTACCAGAGAATACGTATAAAATTCCACTTTTTGGTAATGATTTATTTCGTGATCCCGGAACTTTAATTGTAAGTTTCCCGAATAAAAATTCTGCTATTTTATCGAATCTAAGTGTAACGCTTGCTTCGTCAGTTGGTTTACTGCTGGTATTGGTTTTCATTTTTTCTTATACCCTTTATGCCATTCTAAAGCAGAAGAAAATATCAGAAATGAAAACCGATTTCATCAATAATATGACCCATGAATTTAAAACACCAGTGGCCACCATTATGATTGCCAGTGAAGCACTTAAAGATCCGGAAGTTACTGAAGATAAAAGTAGGTTGAGCAGGCTTGCCAATATTATTTATGATGAAAATGTTCGTTTAGGAAGTCATATAGAACGGGTTTTAAGTATCGCCAGACTAGAAAAAGGAGAGCTTAAAATGGAAAACACTGAGGTGGATATGAATGATCTGATCATTATTGTTTTAGACAGCATGGAACTACAGTTACAGAAACGTAATGCCATCATTAACCTTCATACCTATGCTACAAATGCAGTTGTTTATGGCGATGAGCTGCATCTTTCTAACGTACTTTATAACCTGATTGATAACGCAAATAAGTATAGTGCAGAAGTGCCTGAGATTACAATTTCGACTAGAAATACCAATAAACACCTGATTATTGAAATCTCTGATCGAGGAATAGGGATGACAAAGGAACAATCAAAAAGAATTTTTGACCAGTTTTACCGTGTTCCTACTGGCAACTTACATGATGTAAAAGGTTTCGGCCTGGGCTTAAATTATGTTCAGGATATTATAAAAAAGTTAAACGGCACTATAAAAGTAAATAGCGAAAAAGATAAAGGAACAACTTTTGAAATATCTTTACCTTTATAAATCAAGTAAATATCGGCAGATAAGCATGATTGGTCGATACATTGGTTTTTTACAAGGAGATTTTACCTAAAATCGTGGTATTAATCATCTGCAATAATTAAACCACCATGCATATTCAGCATCAAACATTTGGTGTAGCCATGCTACATCTGTGAATAAAATTAAGAAAATGAAAAAAATACTTCTGGTTGAGGACGATCCAAATTTAGGTTTATTGCTACAAGATTATTTGCAGTTAAAAGGTAAGTTTGATGTGGTGCTATGCAATGATGGGGAAGAAGGTTTAAAGGCCTTTAACAAACAAAGTTTTGATCTTTGTATTTTTGATGTGATGATGCCTAAAAAGGATGGATTTACACTGGGTAAGGATGTTAGGAAAGTAAATGCACAGGTTCCGATTATATTTGCCACCGCGAAAACCATGCTTGAAGATAAATCTGCCGCATACGATTTAGGAGGTGATGATTATATCACGAAGCCCTTTCGTATTGAAGAACTTTTGCTCAGAATTAATGCGATGTTTAAACGTGTAGCAAGCAAAGGTGATCAGGCTGAAGAAGCCCCGGAAACACAATTTGCGATAGGCGAATATAATTTTGATTATACCACTCAGATTATCACCCATCATGAGCAGCAACAAAAGCTATCAACAAAAGAAGCAGAATTGTTGCGCTTGTTATGCTTAAAGAAAAACACAGTTTTAACAAGGGAAGAAGCTCTTTTAAGTATCTGGCATGATGATAATTATTTCAACGGACGAAGCATGGATGTATTTTTAAGTAAACTACGAAAATACTTAAGAGGAGATTCGAATGTGGAGATTATTAACGTTCATGGTAAGGGATACAAGTTGTTGGTAAATTAAGTATAGTGTTCAAATGTTGTAAAGTTGAAATGTTTTGGGCGACGAAATCAACCTCCTAGCATTTAGCCTTCCGGATTTCAATCTCTTTAAACATAAAATTTATTTGCATTCAAACGTTATGATGTTGTAAAGTTGAAATGTTTTAGGCAACGACATCAACTTTCCAACATTTAAACTTTCAGCCCTTTTAAATGTACAGATGCTCTTGAATAGCAGGAATAATATTCCTTTCCTGAGCAAGATTAAATAATGTGTCTACCGCTTTTCGGCCTTCTTCGCCCAGGTTAATGCTGTACTTATTTACGTAAAGTTCAATGTGTTTATACATTACGCCTTCATCCATGGCCTGTGCATGTTCACGAATAAAATCAATTCCGGATTTTGGATGGGCAAATGCATATTCAACAGATTCACGGATGAGTCTGTTTACTTTTAATTGCACCTCACGATCTAAGTTTCTGTTGATCACAATTCCACCTAAAGGAATGGCACAACCCGTCAATTTCTCCCAGTAATCGCCAAGATCTACAATTTTGGTTAAACCTTTATCTTCATAGGTAAATCTGTTTTCGTGGATAATTAAACCTAAATCAATCTGATCTTCCAGTAAAGCTGTTTCAATTTCAGAAAAAACCAATTCCTGTTTGTTTTGAAGCTCAGGATAGGCAATGCCTAACAAAAAATTAGCTGTAGTATACTTCCCTGGAATTCCAACACGAAGACTGCCAGGATCACTTTTTATTTTTTCTGCTAATGTTTCCTGATCGAATTTATGACTAATTAACAATGGGCCAACACCGAAACCTAAAGCACTGCCAGCATCAAGAAGTGCGTATTGACTGGCCGCATAAGCAAAGGCATGAAAACTTAGTTTGGTAATGTCCAGCTGGCCTTTCATCGCTTTCTGATTTAAGGTTTCAACATCATCATAGCTCACTTCAAAGGTTAATCCTTCGGTATCTATTTTATGATGAATGAGTGCATCAAATATAAATGTATCATTAGGGCAAGGAGAAAATCCAAGTGTAAGTTTCATAAGTTCAAAATTAAAGCATGCCGGAAATTAAAACGTCATCATGAATTCATTTCTTCAATAAAGGAAATGGCCCAGTTATTTAAATTTTTTATGGCTAAACCAATTTTCCAATTTTCTTTATTGCGTGGTTCAACATAATTAGATACACTACGGATTTGAATACAATCGATATTTGCTTGTTTACAGGCATAAAAAACTGCTGCACCTTCCATGCTTTCAGTAGTGGGACTGAATCTGTTCTTTAGGTTTTTAATGCTTTTTTCACTTCCTGTTACCCGGTTTACCGTTATGCCTGTTACGGATCGCAAATCAATATTTTTTTTGCTTCTTGATGTAAAATGATTTTCTCCGAAACCTAAATCCTTTATGGTTAGAAATTCATCTCCGTTTTCTGCCCCAAGTTCAGCCAAACTATCTTCAGTAATATTTAACAACGTACCCAATTCAATATCACGATCAAAACAGCCGGCAATTCCGAAATTCACCACCAGATGATAGTTTTTGGTTAAATATTGACCAAGAGCAAAGGCTGTTGCAACCATACCAAGGCCAGTAATTAGTATATCGAAATGCTTATTTTCTACAAAATCATATTCCGGAAGGTGATAATGCTGATAAAAAAAAGCAAGTTCGGCTCTTGTGGCGGCTACAATTAAGGTTTTCATAAGGTAAAATTAGCGGATTGTATCATTTAACTCTGGTTTCTTTATGCTTTGATGTTTAGGCTTAAGTCATTATGATTATATTTGACGTTTATTCAATAGTAATGATTTATATAACAAGAAAAGCATCATTTAATGCGGCCCACAAGTTGGCAAGAACCGATTGGGATGATGACAAAAATAATGAAGTTTATGGCAAGTGCGCAAATCCAAACTGGCACGGTCATAATTATTGGTTATATGTTACAGTGAAAGGTGAAGTTAATCCTGAAACCGGTTTTCTGGTAGATTTAAAGTGGCTAAAAGATGTGATGAACGTTTATGTTGTAGATAAAGTTGACCATAAAAATTTAAATCTGGATGTAGACTTTATGAAAGGCAAGCTGGCTTCAACAGAAAATTTAGCTATCGAAATCTGGAATCAGCTACTGGCACCAATTACAGAAGGTGGTGCCTTGCTTCACAGTGTTAAAATCTACGAAACTGAAAATAACTATGTTGAATACTTTGGTTAAAACCCTATATTAATGAGTACTAAAGAGGTGTTAAATGGCGAATCGAGAGATGGCTATGTTAAAATAGATCGCTACAACGATGAAAAAATTGAGGCAGTAGCTGCCCATTATAAAGATATTCTGAGTCAGTTAGGTGAAGATCCTGAACGCGAAGGTTTGGTAAAAACCCCTGAACGTGTAGCAAAGGCGCTCCAGTATTTAACCCATGGCTATGATATTAAGCCAGACGAGATTTTAAAATCGGCGATGTTTAAGGAAGATTACAGCCAAATGGTTGTAGTGAAAGATATTGAGGTTTACTCCATGTGTGAACACCATATGTTGCCATTTTTTGGTAAAGCACACATTGCCTATATTCCTAACGGACATATTGTTGGCCTTAGCAAAATACCTAGAGTAGTGGATGCATTTTCCCGTCGTTTACAAGTACAGGAACGTTTAACCAACGAAATCAGAGATTGTATTCAAAATACCCTGAGTCCTATGGGCGTTGCAGTAGTGATGGAGTGTAAGCATTTATGCATGTCTATGCGAGGTGTTCAAAAACAAAACTCTGTTACCACAACTTCTGCCTTTACAGGTACATTTTTAAGTAACGATAAAACAAGGGCTGAATTTTTAAGGTTAATTACTGCGAGTTTAGATTAACCAATGAGTACAATTAGAAAGTATCAGGATTAAACGCTAACCGTAGTACGCCAAACAAAATTATAATGAGAGCATATATTTTTCCTGGACAAGGAGCACAATTTGTAGGTATGGGTAAAGATCTTTATGAAAATCCCAAAGCTGCAGAATTATTTGAAAAAGCAAATGAAATTATCGGTTTCCGCATTAGTGATATTATGTTCAGCGGAACTGATGAAGAGCTTAAACAAACCAATGTAACACAGCCCGCAATCTTTTTGCATTCTGTTATTTTAGCAAAGGTTTTAGAAGATTTTAAGCCTGATATGGTAGCCGGACATTCACTGGGAGAGTTTTCTGCGCTCGTTGCAGCAAATGCTTTGTCTTTTGAAGATGGGTTTAAGTTGGTTATTGCACGTGCAAACGCGATGCAAAAAGCATGTGAAGCACAACCTTCTACTATGGCTGCAATTTTAGGCTTAGCTGATGATGTGGTTGAAAAAATTTGTGCAGAAATTGATACAGTTGTTGTTCCGGCAAATTACAACTGTCCGGGCCAATTGGTTATTTCTGGCAGTATTGAAGGAATAGACCTGGCATGTGCTAAATTAACCGAAGCCGGTGCAAAAAGAGCCTTAAAATTAAATGTGGGTGGTGCATTTCATTCCCCTTTAATGGAGCCTGCTAAAATTGAGCTACAAGCTGCAATTGAAGCCACAAATATTTCTACTCCGGTTTGCCCGGTTTATCAGAATGTGGATGCAAAGTCATATACAAATCCAGAACAAATAAAGGAAAACCTGATTAAGCAATTAACCGGAGCCGTAAGGTGGACACAAACCGTTGAAAATATGCTGGCAGATCAAGCCACAGAATTTGTTGAGGTAGGGCCAGGTAATGTTTTACAGGGATTAGTAAAAAAGGTAAGCAGAGAAGTGCAAACCAGTAGCGCCACTATTGCCTGATCTTTTATGCCGTAAAATAATTACGCAGCGCCATAAACACACCGTTTGTGGCGCTGTTTTTGTTTATATTTATCATTATCAAAATTAATGACATTGAGCTTTGGTGTAAAAATTAGATTTCTGCTGTTTGTATTGGCCTGTTGTCTGATCACAACCTCTATCACTTTAAGCAAATTTACCACCAAATCTGAGCTGCTGGAAAGATACGCGAGAGAGGTTCAAACCAATCTCCTGATCAAGGAGAAGATTGTAGCAGATTTTCTATCCGATAAAAAAGAAGTACAAAAAGCAAAACAATTGCATCAAAACCCTAAAGATGCCATTGATTTTTTAACCAATTACAGGCAAAATAAGGGAATTAATCTCTTAACTTTTCACCATAATCAATTAAAATTCTGGAGTACCTACAAAGTAACGGATATTGATCTGTCTACTATTAGAGAAGGGAAATCGGTACTGTTTTTTTATAACGGATGGTATGAAGTTATTAAACGTACAGATGGCGATTTTAGTTTTGTATTCCTGATCGGCATCCAATCCCAGTATCCGTTTAAGGAAACCCAATATTTTAAAAATGATTTAGATCCATTTCTAACCAATTCTAAAATATTAACGCTAGCCTCTTTTACTGATAAGGATGTTTATGCTATAAAAAGCTTGGATAACAAATTTTTGTTTGGCTTAAAAATAAAACCAGGGTATACCAACGACTATTATTCAATTACACAGCTTTGGCTCTTTATTGGGGGAATGCTTTGTATCTGCATGTTTTTTAATTCGTTAAGTGCGCTCATTGCCAAAAAAGGTTACCTCGTTTCAGGTACATTTCTTTTACTGGCTTTTTTCGCATTGTTTCGGTTCTCCGATTTATATTATGGTTGGTTTAACCATCATTTTTCTCTCTCACTTTTTGATCCGAGGATTTACGGAGATAGTTTTTTGATGCCATCTCTGGGCGATTTTTTACTGAATGTCTTTTCTTTAACCTGGTTTCTGCTATTTGTTTATAATCATAAAGAGGAGTATCAGTTTGCCGGATGGATTAAAAGGAGCAAATTTCTCGGCATCTTCATTCATGCGATTTTATTGGTCTTCATCGGTATTGTAGCCTATTTTAGTGATGAGGTATTCTTCGGACTGATTTATAATTCCAGAATTAATTTTGAAATTATAAATATTTTAAAACTGAGTGGTTCCAGTTGGGTAAGTATCGTTATACTTTGTCTGGTGTGGTTTCAAATCTATCTGATTACTGTTATCGCTGCCACCATTAGCCTTCCGCTTAAGGTTACCAATAGAGAAAGACTGATTATCTTTTTAACTGGCTTCGCTGCATTATTTGTATATAAGGTATTAACTGACTTTACCGCGTTTTTTATTGTTTTTGCGCTCATATTATTTATTATCGCAAGAGGAATTTATGTGGAGGGAATAAGATTTTCGGTAGGATTGTTTGCCATAGTTTTCTTCTGTCTGGCATTTAATACCTCTATCAAATACATCAAATACAAAGATATTAAAGAGCGTAGCCTGCGCGAACCGCTTGCGCGTAAAATACAGTCTTCCGAAGATCCCAATGCTATTATTTCATTAGGTGTACTCGAATCACAATTGCTCAACGATGAGTTTTTGGTTCGATATTTTAGGCAAGGTGCAGAAACCAATTATACTGTTTTAAAAAACCATATCAAAAGCTATATGGACGGGTATTTATCAAGATATGATTATCAGATTTATCCCTATAATAAAGATGGCTTAAGCATCAATAATATTAGAAGTCAGGCATTCTCCAAATACAAAGAACTGGTAGAATCTGGTTCTGTAAAGATAAATGGGGGGAACTATTTTTATCAGGTGAACAACACGTTTGGTTACCAGGATTATTTTGGAATTATATCTGTTATTGATCAGGGTTCATTATTAGGTACGCTGGTGATCGAGCTTAGATCAAAACCCTATAATTATAATAATAGATTACCTGATCTGCTTGGTGATCAAAAGTTAATCAGAGATGAAGATTTCAGAGGATATTCCATAGCATTCTATAACAATAACCGCCTGTTAAATCAATCTGGAAATTATACCTATCCTTTGGATGGAAGAAATTTCAAAGGCAAAAAGGATGATTTTGTAACCAGTAGTGATAAAACACTTCAATACAGCCATCTGATTTATAAACCATCAGACAATAAAATGGTGATCATCAGTAAAGAAAAAGTTGGCTATGTTGAGCGCTTGGCAGCATTATCATTTTTCTTTCTGGTCTTTATCATTTTCTCTATACTCCTTTATGGATTGGTGTGGTTAATTAAAAACCTGGATGATGAAAGGGTGGGCTGGTTTAGCATTAATCGCTCACTCATGATTAACGCAAACAAAATATTATATAAAACACGTATTCAGGTTTCTATTGTGCTCTCTGTTGTGGCTACTTTGCTTATTGTAGGCTGGGTCACCTATTATTATATGGATAATGAATACAGGGGGCAGCAGAATGCAGCCATTAAAGACAAGATCAGAAAAGTACAACAGAATTTTGAAAAACAGGTGTTTAGTGGCGGCATTAAAGATGACGAGAATGCCGTTGCGGATTTTAACAACTTTGCAGATATTAATAATGCAGATCTAAATCTTTATGATACCCAGGGCAACTTAATTATGACAACCTATCCAAAGTTGTATAGTTACAAAGTAATTGGTAGGAAGATGGGACCACTGGCATATACTTATCTTACACAATTAAAACGATCAGAATATATCAATCCGGAAGAGAAGGTGGGTAACCTGACTTATGCGGCAGCTTATGCGCCCATTCGGAATGCACAGAATGAAACCATTGCCTACATCGGTTTGCCCAATTACTCTAATGAAGAAGAATATTCTGATAAGATTGCGCTTTTTGTAAGTAACCTGATTAATATTTATGCTTTGGTATTTGTTGCGGTAGGTGTTTTGGCCGTATTCCTGGCTAATCAAATTACGAGCCCGTTAACATTTATTCAGCAAAGCATTAGCAGAACCAGAATTGGACAACGCAATGAGCCTATTGTGTGGCGCAGGCACGATGAAATTGGATCCTTAATTAAAGAATACAATAGTATGATTGCTGCTTTAGAGGCGAGTGCCGTTAAACTTGCCCGTTCTGAAAGGGAAAGTGCCTGGCGGGAGATGGCGAAACAGGTAGCGCATGAAATTAAAAACCCATTAACACCTTTAAAATTAGGTGTACAGCTGCTTGAGAAATCATGGAGGGAAAATGATCCCAATTTTGAAGTTAAGTTTAAAAAGTTTAGCAAATCATTTATTGAACAGATAGACAGCCTTTCAAAAATAGCATCTGAGTTTTCAAATTTTGCTAAAATGCCTGATACTAAATTAGAGCGGATAGAAATTCTGCCCGTTTTAGATCAAGCCAGAGAAGTTTACAAAAATACCGGAGATGTGGAAATAAATCTGCTTGATAAATCAAGTCAGCAGATTCATATATTGGCAGATCACGATCAGCTGCTTAGAACTTTCAATAACCTGTTTAAGAATGCGATTGAGGCAATTGAAGGGCATGATCAGTGTTGCGTAAGCGTTATTTTATATAATGACAAATCGCACGCCTTTGTAGAAATTAAAGATAATGGAAAGGGGATACCACTGGTATTACACGATAAAATTTTTGTGCCAAACTTTACTACTAAAACTTCAGGAACGGGGCTTGGTTTGGCTTTTGTGAAACAGGCAGTAGAAAATGCAGGTGGAGATGTCAGCTTTACTTCGGTTCCAGATGTGGGTACCACCTTCTATCTTACATTCCCTCTTGTATAAATTAAGCTTATTTTAATTCAATCTGAGCTTTACCCAATGTGTTTCCACTGGTGTATAAAATAACAGTGTAAATACCTTTCATAAATGATTTTGGATTTTTCCAGTCAATTACATAAGAACTATTGTCGTTATTGTAATCAATATAGATGGAATGGCTAAATTGCATTTCCTGGCCATCAGCTTCAAAACGATCGCCATCATCAGCAAGTAAATTCCCGGCCGGATCAAAAACTCTTAAGTAAATATTGTGGTGGCCTTTTTCGGCGAGATCGTTTGGAATGATATTAAAGCGAACACTTAATTTTTCTGCAGTGGAAGATTTAGTTACCTGAATTTTTTTACCGCTTGATTTTGTTCTGAAAGCAATGATTTCGGCATTCTGGAGCTTTAATGATGCTGCGGTCTTAACCTTGGCATTAAGGTTTGCATTTTCATCCTCCAGACTGGAGGCCTTACTGCTCATGTTTTTTAGGGTGTTTTCTAAGCTGTCGCGGCTGTTTTTAAGGAAAATGTTATCTTTCTGAAGCTGAATAATCTGATCGTTATAATTCTTTACAAAAACCTTAAGATCACTAATTTGTTTATTGGCTTTATCTAACTCTTTTTGGGTGAGTTCTCCCTTTTCCAGGGCAATCTTCAGTTCTTCAATTTTTGCTCTGGCGAGTCTCTGTTCTTCAACAAGTTTATCATTCAAATTAAGATTCAGTGCATTTACTTTATCCAGTTCTACCTCTATTTTTTCTACTTCTAAACGAAGCTTATCTTTTTCTGTACTTACGGTTACAAACTTTTTGCTTTGTTGTTTGTCTTTAAAAAATAAGTAAGCGTTTGTTCCAACAAGTGCGGCTATAACTATGATCAGAAAGTAAATTTTATTCCTATCTCCCTTATTAATCTTTTGTGGTTCCATTTAAATAATGCTGTATCTTCTCAAATTAATATACTTTTGTTGTCCCATAGGTATTTGGGGATACAATTAATTTAGCAAGGCGCAAAATAGAATTAATAATAAAATTTATAAGAGTTTTTAAAAAAAATCGTTTAATTGCTAACATTCATTTGTATTACACGCACAAATAAACATCCCGAATAAAAAACAAGACAGAATAATGCTTAAAAACTTTCTATACGCACTTTTAATTGTAATTATACTACCATATATATCAAATGCTCAACCATCAACAAAAATTGCACCAAAAAGAGAATTTAGGGGGGTTTGGGTAGCTACAGTAACGAATATCGATTGGCCATCAAGACCGGGTTTAAGCGTTGATCAGCAAAAACAAGAGTTGATTGGAATTCTTGAACGACATAAAGCACAAGGTATGAATGCCATTCTTTTGCAAGTGAGGCCTGCAGGTGATGCTTTCTATGCCAAATCTCGCGAACCCTGGAGCCAGTGGTTAATGGGGAGACAAGGCTTAGCACCTGCTCCAGGATATGATCCTTTAGCTTTCGCCATTAAAGAATCTCATAGCAGAGGAATGGAATTGCATGCATGGTTTAATCCTTATCGGGCCAGTATGAGTAGTAGTACTGTTTTTAGTGAGAATCATGCCTTTAGAAAACACCCTGAATGGTTTTTTACTTATGGGGGTAAAAAGCAGTTTGACCCGGGTATACCCGATGTCAGAGAATATATTGTTCAGGTTATTTTAGATGTAGTTAAGGAATATGATGTAGATGGAATCCACTTTGATGATTATTTTTATCCTTATAAACTTGAAGGGCAAACCATTAATGATTCGGACACATTCAATAAATATAAGGAAGACTTTACTGATATCAGAGACTGGCGAAGGAATAATGTTAATCTGTTAATTAAAGAACTTGATGACAGTATTCACCATTACAAAAAATGGGTGAAATTTGGAGTCAGCCCTTTTGGAATCTGGAGAAATAAAAACGAAGATCCGGAAGGATCGGCTACAGCTGGCTTATCGAATTACGCTGAACTTTTTGCTGATAGCCGTAAGTGGGTGAAAGAAGGATGGGTAGATTATATTAATCCGCAGATTTACTTCTCTTTTACCAGAAGAGTTGCGCCATTTGGTACATTGGTAGATTGGTGGAGTAATAATAGCTATGGCCGACATGTTTATATCGGGCAGGCTGCATATCTGGTTAATTCACGTGCTGAGCTGGCCTGGCGTAATCCTACAGAAATCCCGAATCAAATCCGATATTTAAGAGAAAATAACCGCATTCAGGGCAGTGTGTATTTTAGTTCCAAATCATTAAGCACAGTGGCAAGATCTGTTGCAGATTCACTTAAAAATAATTATTATAAATACCAGGCATTGCCACCACAAATGCCTTGGCTGGATGAAGTGCCACCCAATCAACCACAGCAATTATCAGCCGATGCATTAAAAGATGGTGTGCATTTAAAGTGGGAGAAACCATTAAAGGCTAAAGATGGAGAAACAGCATCAGGTTATGTGATTTATCGTTTCTCTGAAGGGGAAAAAATTTCCGTACTAGATCCAAAAAACATCATCAGAATTAGTTTTGAAGATTATGTGTCGTTTATCGATACTAATATAGAAAATGGCAAACGATACAGTTATCTGGTCACAGCATTGGATCGGCTTAAAAACGAAAGTGAGCCAAGCGGTCCAATTGGTGTGGAAGTTCCGCTAGCCAAAGAATAAGATTCAACAAAATCCTGCTTTAACAAGCGGGATTTTTTATTTAATTATCCTCACGCTTTTAGAAGTTAGAAGCGAGCCAGATTAATTGTAAAATTTTTATGCAACCGATTGCAGATTTATAAAATTAGTTCTACTTTTAGTTATTCTAATAGGATAGAATATATCGTAAAACCAATAGAACAGGAAAATCCTTAACATGATTTTGTAAGGCTTTCCCATTAACCAAATATAAATGAGCAGTGCCCTAAAGTTGTTAAGATTGACCAGGTCGTTATGGATTTGTTTTGCATTGATGATTTATATTCATTCAAGCAATGCGCAGCAAGCCATTAATCCCAAAGCAAAGGGATTAAAAGATTACTATAAAAACTATTTCCCAATTGGTGTAGCCGTAGCGGTAAGGAATCTGCAGGGTGATGAAGCTCAACTGATCAAAAAACAATTTAATAGCATTACTGCAGAAAATGCCATGAAAATGTCTTCCATTCAGCCAAAAGAAGGAGTTTTCTATTGGAAGGATGCCGATTCCATCGTGAGCTTTGCACAAAGAAACGGCATAAAAGTTCGAGGTCATAATCTATGCTGGCACGAGCAAACACCTGATTGGTTTTTCAAAGATAACGAAGGTAAAGAGGTAACAAAAGCAGTATTGTTGCAGCGGTTAAAAACACATATTACAGCAATAGTAAGCCGGTATAAAGGTAAAATTTATGCTTGGGATGTGGTTAATGAAGCCATTGATGATGATCCAAACAAATACTTAAGAAATTCTAAATGGTACCAGATCTGCGGTGAAGATTTTATTTCAAAGGCATTTGAATATGCACATGAGGCAGATCCGGATGCAAAGCTGTTTTACAATGATTATAATACGGAAAGACCTGAAAAGTGGGAACAGATTTATAAACTTCTAAAAAGCCTGAAAGATAAAGGCATACCAATTGATGGGGTGGGCTTGCAGGCTCACTGGTCTGTGGTTGAACCTACAGAAGCTGAACTCCGATCTGCAATAGAACGGTATTCATCACTGGGTTTGAAAATTCAGTTTACCGAGCTTGATATTTCCATTTATCCCTGGGAAAAAATGAAACGTGACCGCAAGCCTGATGAATCTGATGCATTTACACCCGAAATGGAAAAAGCGCAAATGGAAAAATATGCTATGGTTTTTAAGGTTTTTCGAGCTTATAAAAATGTAATCACCAATGTCACTTTCTGGAATATCTCTGATCGTTACTCCTGGCTGGATAATTATCCTGTAGCAGGAAGAAAAAATTACCCATTGCTTTTTGATCAGCATCTTCAACCTAAAAAGGCTTACAGGGAAGTCATCAATTTTAAAAAATAATGATATGAAGAAACTAATCCTGGTAATGGTAATGTTGGCTTTAACAACTATTGGTATGGCTGCGGGAGCAGATCCATTCATCTCAAAAGGCTATGTTAAAGGAAGTTTTGCTTTGGCCAACAAAGGAGTTGTATCTGCTATTTTAGTGAATGGAAATGAGTGGCCTGGTGTAATAAGGGCAGCTACTGATCTTCAAACTGATGTAGAAAAAGTTACTGGCTTTAAACCAGCTTTTCTCAAAGATAAAACTGCTGGAACGGCAATTATTATCGGTACGATAGGGAAGAGCACCATCATAGATCAATTAATTAGAACAGGTAAAATAAATGTGGCCGGCGTTGCAGGGAAATGGGAAAGTACCTTAATAGAAGTAATTAAAAATCCGGTACCCGGAATAGATTCGGCACTGGTAATTGCAGGTAGCGATAAGCGTGGAACTATTTATGGCATATATGAGTTGTCCAGTCAAATTGGTGTTTCGCCATGGTATTACTGGGCCGATGTACCAGTTAAAAAAAGCGAAGTGCTTTTTGCCACTTCTGGCAGACACTTCATTGCTTCGCCTGCGGTAAAATATCGCGGTATTTTTCTAAATGATGAAGCGCCGGCACTTTCTGGATGGAGTAAAAAGGAGTTTGGTGGGTTTAACAGTAAGTTTTATGGTAAAGTGTTTGAATTAATTCTTCGTTTAAAAGGCAATTACCTGTGGCCAGCCATGTGGGGAAGTGCTTTTAATGATGATGACCCAATGAATCCGGTTTTGGCTGATGAATATGGTGTTGTAATTGGAACTTCTCACCATGAACCATTAGCCAGGGCGCATGACGAATGGAAAAGATATAAAGGTGGCAAATGGAATTATGATCAGAATCCCGAGCAATTGCGGGCTTTTTGGGAAAGTGGTTTAAAACGTGTTGCAGATAAAGAGCAAATCATTACGGTTGGCATGCGTGGTGATGGAGATGAACCGATGACAGAGGGAACGGCTACAGCTTTACTGGAAAAGATTGTAAAAGATCAGCGTGAAATCATTCAAAAAGTAACAAAAAAACCTGCTTCAGAAACCCCTCAACTATGGGCACTCTATAAAGAGGTGCAAGCGTATTACGATAAAGGGATGCGGGTGCCCGACGATATTACTTTGCTGCTTTGCGATGATAACTGGGGCAACATCAGAAAACTTCCAAAGCTAAATGAAGCACCACGAAAGGGTGGTTATGGCATTTATTATCACTTCGATTATGTAGGCGATCCGAGAAATTATAAGTGGATTAATACCAATCCTATTCAAAAAATATGGGAGCAGATGAATCTCGCTTACGAGTACAATGCCAATCAGATCTGGATTGTAAATGTTGGTGATTTAAAGCCAATGGAATTTCCCATTTCATTCTTTCTGGATTATGCCTGGGCCCCGGATGCTATTCCTGCAGAGCAGTTAAAACAATATACCATCAATTGGTCTGAGAAACAATTTGGTGCAACTTATGCTGTAGAAATAGCTGAAATACTTGATCTATATACCAAATATAATGGTCGGGTTAAGCCAGAGTTACTGAATGACCGTACTTACAGTTTAACCAATTATAACGAATTTGAAAATGTAGTTGCCGATTACAGAAAACTTGAACAGAAGGCTAAATTCATCTATAACAATATCCCTACAGACCAAAAAGATGCTTTCTATCAATTGGTGATGCATCCGGTAGAGGCCAGTGCCAACCTTTATGATCTTTATTATCACCTAGCCAAGAATAAACTTTATGCTAAACAAGGTCGTATAGGTACAAATGCAATGGCAGATAAAGTTGCAGAATTGTATAAACGAGATGAAGAAATTACTCACTATTATAATAAAACCATGGCCAATGGCAAGTGGGATCATATGATGGATCAGACCCATATCGGCTATACATCCTGGCAACAACCAGAAATGAATGCTATCCCGAAAACGATCATTCAAGTTTCCACTTCAGTGCAAACAAAAGCCCAGATGGGGTTGGCTATTGAAGGAAGTGATTCTTCATGGGTAAGTAAAGAAAAAGTAAAGGTTGCTGTTCCAGCTTTTAATGATCATAATCCATCACATTATATTGAATTATTTAATAAGGGTAACGGTTCTATAACCTATCAGATCAAAGCTCCGGCTTATGTTAAACTAAGTACGGCGAAGGGAATATTAAATGATGAAATCAGAATCTGGATCAGAATCGATTGGAATAGTGCACCTAAAGGAAAAATAAATACTAATCTCCAGGTTTCCGGGAGTGACGGTACAAAGCTATTGGTTCCTCTATTGTTGGATCGTTCAAAATCTACTGATCAGCAAAATAATACTTTCATAGCCAGCAATGGGTATATTTCTATTGAAGCACCAAATTACAGCAGAGCGATAAACAACCGACCAGTATTTTGGAAAACCATTCCAAACTACGGAAAGACAACTGGTGGAGTGCTTCCGGTTCCGGTTACTTCACCAATTCAAAGCCTGGATGTAAATACCCCACGCCTGGAATATGATATTTATTTAAACACTACAGGTACATTTAATCTGAACACCTATATCTCGCCAACCATCGATTTTACCAATAGTGACGGATTAAAATTTGCCGTTTCTATTGATGATGAACCACCAGTTATCGTCAATATCAGTGCGACTTATAAAACAGATGGCACCTGGAGGAAATCTGTTGCTGATAATATAAAGATCTTTAAAACAGCATTGAAGTTCGGAAATAGTGGTAAACATACCCTCAAATACTGGATGATTACGCCAGGAGTAGTATTGCAAAAATTAGTGCTGGACCTCGGCGGATTGAAACCTAGTTACCTTGGCCCGCCGGAAACTTTTGTAAGCTCATTAAAATAATCGTAACCATTTATAAATTTTAAAGATGATGAAAAACATTAAAAAAGTATCTGGCCTGGCTTTAATTATGGCGCTTGCTGTGACCAGTTCTTGTCAACAAAATGCCAAAAAAACAAGCACTGCTGAAACGGCTGATACTAGTAAAAAGTCGAAGTATCTTTCCCAACCTTTAATTAGTGAAATATATACAGCAGATCCATCTGCTCATGTTTTTAATGGGAAGATATACATTTATCCATCGCATGATATTGATGCTGGTATACCCGAAAATGATAACGGAGATCATTTTGCAATGAAAGATTACCACATTTTGAGTATGGATAGTATTAATGGAAAGGTAAGCGACCATGGCGTAGCTTTGAGTGTAAAAGATATTCCCTGGGCGGGGCGCCAACTCTGGGCACCTGACGCGGCATTTAAAAATGGCACTTACTATTTATACTTTCCGGTAAAGGATAAACAGGATGTATTTCGTATTGGCGTAGCTACTGCTAAAGACCCTGCTGGTCCGTTTAAAGCTGAACCAAAGCCAATAGAAGGAAGTTATAGTATCGATCCGGCTGTATTTACTGATGCAGATGGCTCTACATATATGTACTTTGGAGGCATCTGGGGTGGCCAATTACAACGCTGGAACAATGGTAAGTATGATGCAAATGGTTCAAAAACAGATTCTCAAAAAGAAAATGAACCTGCATTAACAGCTAAAGTTGCAAAGCTGAGCAAAGATATGTTAACATTTGATGGTGCAGTGAAAGATGTGGTTATCTTAGATCAAAACGGCAAACCACTACTTACTAAAGACCATGACAGACGTTTTTTTGAGGGCGCATGGATGCATAAATATAATGGCAAATACTATTTTACCTATTCAACTGGCGATACGCACTTTTTAGCTTCGGCAATTGGCGATAGTCCTTTTGGCCCCTTTAAGTATCAGGGTACATTTATGAATCCAGTGCAGGGATGGACAACGCATCATTCTATTATTGAGGTTAAAGGTAAATGGTATATTTTCTATCACGATACTCAGCTTTCTGGCAAAACTCACCTAAGGAATGTAAAAGTTACGGAGTTGACCCATAATGCTGATGGAACAATTGCTTTGATTGAACCGATGAAGAAGTAATTAAGCAAACCTTAAGACTATAAAATTTCCGATTGCGCTCTATCCCTTTAAGCTTCGTAGGTTGGATTTTCAACTTGCGAAGTCTCGAAGGGTTATGTAAGGAAAGACTTCACCAGTTTTATGGATGATTAGATTTTACTTTTTAGACTGACGGAGTTTGCCATTACGCTATGGCCTTTTAAAACTTTAGCTTGATGGTCAATTTATTTCGCTATGTAAAAGCAAAGTTTTAAATTGGGTTGCTAAACTAAGCCCTAAATCATGACCGAGCCTAAACAACGCCTGCTTTCTCTGGATTTCTTTAGAGGATTAACTGTCGCCTCAATGATTTTAGTGAATAATCCAGGCAGCTGGAGCCATATTTATGCGCCTTTAGAACACGCTGAGTGGAATGGCTGTACACCAACAGATTTAATTTTTCCATTTTTCTTATGGATTGTTGGTGTTTCAATTGCATTTGCGATGGGCAGTAATAAGGCAGATCCATCTACGCATCAAAAAACAATCATCAAAGCCATTAAGAGAGGAATTACACTGTATTTACTTGGGTTTTTTCTGGCCATCTTCGGTAAAATTATGGCCGTTATCATTGATGGAAAAAGTCTGGCCGAAGCATTTCAAACCGTAAGGTTGTTAGGGGTTTTACAGCGTATAGGAATTGTATTTACCATAAGTAGCATCATTTTTCTACGGGTTTCTAACAAAGGAATATTTAAACTATTTATTGCCATTTTAGCCATTTACTGGGCACTTATGACTTTCGTGCCTGTGCCTGGCATAGGTTATGCAAATCTGGAAAAGGAAACCAACCTGGCCGCATGGATAGATAGAGGGATTTTAACGGAAGCACATACCTGGGCATCATCAAAAACCTGGGATCCGGAAGGGGTATTGAGTACATTACCCGCTATAGCCACTTGCTTATTTGGCATTCTGGTAGGGGTGTGGTTGCGTAATAAAGAAGTAGATCAACCTACAAAAGTAGCCTGGCTATTTACTTCAGGTTTAGCTGCTGTAATTTTGGGTTTACTTTGGGATTTACAGTTTCCTATTAACAAGGCCTTGTGGACAAGTTCCTACGTATTATATGCTGGTGGTTTGGCGTCTATCGGACTTGCACTTTGTTATTGGCTAATTGATGTTCAAGGTTATAAAAGGATTACCACACCTTTTGTGGTTTACGGCGTAAATGCCATCACCGTCTTTTTTCTGGCTGGGCTGATGCCACGCGTTTTGAACCTGATTAAACTTTCTAATGCAGATGGTACAAAATCGGCTTTACTTGAAAAAGTTTATACCACATTCTATACACCTTTCTTTTCTCCTATAAACGCATCTTTACTTTGGGCCATCACTTATGTGCTTGGTTTCTATATACTCTTGTATTTCATGTACAAAAAGAATATCATCATTAAGGTTTAATTGTTAAATTGGCCAAACAATCGGTTGAAATATAGAAAACCGGAGAAAAGGGCATCCATCATTACATCTAAAATTGAGTAAAAAAACAACCATATACGATATTGCTAAAGCGCTGAATATTACGGTTTCAACTGTTTCAAGAGCATTGAGTGGTTTTCCTGCAATAAGTGAGACAACCCGTAAGGCTGTGGTCGAAATGGCGGAAACATTGAATTACAGTCCGAATAGATTGGCTTCAGCACTTAAATCTGGCAAAACGCATATTATAGGGGTAATTGTGCCGAGTGTACAGGCTCATTTTTTTGCCTCCATTATTCATTGTATTGAAGATGGGTTGAAGGATAGTGGTTACCGGGTAATCATTTATCAATCAAATGAATCGGTTGAGAATGAAATCAACGGGGTGAAAACTTTGTTAGAGGCTCAGGTAGATGGCATTATGGCTTCATTATCTTTAGAAACACAAGATGTATCACATTTTCAGGAGATCATAAAGCAAAATAAGCCACTTATTCTTTTCGATCGGGTTAATGAAGAATTGGCGGTGCCAACCATCACGCTTGATGATTTTAAGGCTGGTTATATGGCTACTCAACACTTAATTGATCAGGGATACCGTAACATTGCGTTCATTACTACCATTCATCAGATCAAAATTTTCAATGACAGGCTTAAGGGCTACAAAGCAGCATTACAGGATAATCATTTGCCTGTTTTAGAGGAATACATTCACTTTGGCGGATTATCGATTAAAGATGGTCGATTTGGTGCCGGAAAGTTAATGAGGCTTCAAAATAAACCAGATGCCATTGTAGCAGGAGATGATTTTACGGCATTAGGTGTAATTAAAAAGCTAAAGGAAATTAATCAAATGCCGCCCGATGTTGGGGTAATCGGTTTTGCCAACGAGGCATTTTCAGCCTATATTACGCCAAACTTATCTACGATAGATCAGCATGCCTCGCAAATGGGAAAAGAATGTGCAAAGATGTTTCTAAAGATGATTCATCAGGAAAATCCTTATCAAAATACTGAGCACATTGTATTAAATCCAACGGTAGTAGAAAGGCAATCTAGTGCTAAATTGCCTTCCTGATTTTAATTAAATAAACTTTTTCTGATACCCATTTCCAAACCCCTGATTTCAGCAAGACCCTTAAGCCTTCCAATCGCAGAATATCCTGGAAAAGGATTCTTACTTAAATCATCAAGCATTTGGTGGCCATGATCGGGACGCATGGGAATGGTTCTGTTTTCAGCATGCATCAGCTTTACCGCCTCGCGAACTACCGAAAACATATCGGCATTGCCTTCGAGGTGATTGGCTTCATAAAAATTACCTTCATCATCTCTTTTTGTACTTCTCAAGTGCAGAAAGTGAATTCTTGAACCTAACCTTTTAATCATTCCAGGAAGATCATTATCTGGTCTGGCGCCAAATGAACCACTGCAGAAACAAAGGCCATTTGATTTAGCTGGTACCTGATCGATAATGTATTGCGCATCCTTTTCTGTACTCATGATTCTTGGTAAACCTAAAATAGGATAAGGGGGATCATCAGGGTGAATGGCCATCTGCATGCCATGTTCATCTGTAAAAGGGGTAATCTCTTTTAGAAAATGTACCAGGTTTTGTTTTAAAATATCAGAGGTAATTCCTTTAAAGCCATCTAATAGTGCTAAAACTTGTTCAGGTGTAAAATGATCTTTGCTGCCTGGTAAGCCCTGCAAACAATTTCCAGTTAGTTCATTTTTTTGTGTATCTGTTAACTGTTCGAAATAATGGGTTGCCTTTGTTATTTCTTCATCAGTATAATCGGCAGCCGCATTTGGTCTTTTTAACAAAAATAAATCGAATGCTATAAATGCTGATTTTTCAAATCGCAGCGCCAAAGCACCACTTTCGGTTTCATATTTCAGGTTGGTACGCATCCAATCTAGTACAGGCATGAAATTATAGGTAATCACCTTTATTCCACAAGAAGCAAGATTTTCGAGACTTATTTTATAATTTTCTATCCAGGTTTGGTATGCACCACCTCTTTTTTTAATATCTTCATGTACTGGTAAGCTTTCTACAACACTCCATATCATACCAGCCTTTTCAATTTCTGCTTTTCTTTTTTGAATTTCTTCAACAGTCCAGATTTCTCCAACAGGGATGTGATGCAATGCGGTCACTACCCCGCTGCAGCCAGCCTGTTTAATGTCTGTTAAACTCACAATGTCATCTGGTCCATACCAGCGCATGGTTTCAATCATTTTCATTTTTATATAGTCTTGTTTTTGGTTTAATGCAATTAGTTCTGGTTATGTCTATTCGATAAAACTTTTGGCAATATATCAAACAGATAAAACTTAAAGTTATTTAAAATATTGGTTAACAACCGAGAATCAAGCTAAAATTTATTGATATTATTTTGATTTACCAAGTTTCAATGGGCTTAAGTCGTGGGAAACTTCGTCAGTCTTTCAGGGATTCTATGTTTAAACTGTCGAAGTCTTGCTAGGCTATTGGCCTTTGAGACTTCGCAAGTTGATTTGACTTACGAAGTTTCGTTGGGATTGAGTGATGGAAAACTTCGTCAGTCTTTCAGGGATTTTATGTTTAAACTGTCGAAGTCTTGCTGCGCTCTGTCCTTTGAGACTTCGCAAGTTGATTTGACTTACGAAGTTTCGGTGGGATTGAGTGATGGAAAACTTCGTCAGTCTTTCATGAATTTTATGTTTAAACTGTCGAAGTCTTGCTGCGCTCTGTCCTTTGAGACTTCGCAAATTGATTTGACTTACGAAGTTTCGGTGGGATTGAGCGATGGAAAACTTCGTCAGTCTTTCAGGGATTTTATGTTTAAACTGTCGAAGTCTTGTTGGACATTGGCCTTTAAGACTTCGCAAATTGGTGAACAGAAATAAACTCTTTCAACCCACCAAACCATTCAAGAACTTCCTCTTTTTGTATTAATGTTACTTTTTCAGACAAATAAGCATTATATGATGAATATTTATAATCACTTAGCTTTCCGTTTGATATAAGATCTTTCGGATTTTGATGTATATAGGTTATTATTCTAGTATAGTAAGATTCCGAATCTATCTTTTTGATTTTATATCTTCCTTGAAATAAACTTCCAACTCTTTTATAATAAGTATTAATGGATTTTGTATAGGAAATAAAGAAATTTTTAATCTCTTTTTCAAAACCAATTAAATTATTAATTCTCAAAAAGAAATGAAAATGATTTGGCATTAAACAATATGCAAAGACATCTACATGTGGATATATATGCTTTTTAAATCTCTCAAGGAAGAAATGATAATTTTCTTTTTCGTAAAATATTAATTCCTTATTGTTACCTCTATTGTATAAGTGGTAGTAACTATTCTCCTCTATTTTCATAACATAGCTGTTTTAATAATAGGGAGTAGGAATTTAGATATTTTTTCTGAAGTTTGAAAATAAATTATTTTGATTTACCAAGTTTCAATGGGCTTAAGTCGTGGGAAACTTCGTCAGTCTTTCAGGGATTTTATGTTTAAACTGTCGAAGTCTTGCTGCGCTCTGTCCTTTGAGACTTCGCAAGTTGATTTGACTTACGAAGTTTCGTTGGGAGTGAGTGAGGGAAAACTTCGTCAGTCTTTCAGGGATTTTATGTTTAAACTGTCGAAGTCATGCTGCGCTCTGGCCTTTGAGACTTCGCAAGTCTTTCAGGTTTTTCGTTTAAACTGTCGAAGTCTTGCTGAGCATCGGCATTTGAGACTTCGCAAGTTGATTTGACTTACGAAGTTTCGGTGGGATTGAGCGATGGAAAACTTCGTCAGTCTTTCATGAATTTTATGTTTAAACTGTCGAAGTCTTGCTGCGCTCTGTCCTTTGAGACTTCGCAAGTCTTTCATGAATTTTATGTTTAAACTGTCGAAGTCTTGCTGAACACCGGCCTTTGAGACTTCGCAAGTTGTTAAACAAAAAAATCCCCACATTCTTCAATGTGAGGATTTAAATCTTAATTTATTTAATCTTGAAACTTCCATCTTACGAAAGCTTCCATCGCTTCGTATTCTGCCAGCCCGAGTTCATCGTAGGCTTTAGCCGTCTCACGATTACGGTCTTCTGCCCGTTGCCAGAATTCCCTTGAATCATCTCCAGGAAAAACAGCTCTGTCCTTTTGACTCTGGTGCTTGAAAATTGCATTTCTTTTGCGCTCCAATTCCTGAGGAGAAATAGGCACGGCCATTTCAATTTCATGTGTTTCAAATTCATGCCATGCACCACGGTACATCCATAACCAGCAATCTTTAGCCCAGTCTTCCGTTTTACGAAGGCGGGTTAAAGCCGCAAGGATGATATTGAAGCAAACAATGTGCGTTCCATGTGGATCTTCAAAATCGCCGGCAGCAAAAACTTGCTGCGGTTTTACTTTTTGTAAAAGCTCAATAGTTAAATCTATATCGGCATCTGTAACTGGATTTTTCTGATTTTTTCCACTTTCATAAAAAGGAAGTGCCTGAAAGTGAATGTGGTCATCTTCCAAGCCACAATATCTTGCGCCTGCAATTGCCTCACCTTTTCTAATCAATCCTTTTACGGTTTGAATTTCCGGTGTATCTACCTGGTTAGGTTGTTTATCCTCAATGAAAGTTCTCATTTTATGATAAAGTTCTTTCAGATGAGTATTATCCATGCCCATTTTCTCTGTAAAATCTACATTAAATTCTACAAAACGCAAAGCATCATCATCCCAAACGGCAGTATTTCCAGAGGTTTGATAAGCCACATGCACGTCATGTTTCTGATCAACTAAACGGATGAAGGTACCGCCCATAGAGATTACATCATCATCAGGATGCGGTGAAAATATAATTACCCTTTTCTTGGCTGGTTCAGCTCTTTCCGGACGTTGAGAATCATCAGCATTAGGTTTTCCGCCTGGCCAGCCTGTAATGGTATGTTGTAATTTGTTGAAGATATGAATGTTAATGTTGTAAACCGGGCCTTTTTCAGTAGCCAGTTGTGCCATCCCGTTATTGTTGTAATCATCTTCTGTTAACTTCAATACCGGTTTCCCTAAGCTATTGGCTAACCAAATTACAGCCTTACGGATAAGGGCATCAGTCCATATACAATCCTTAACCAGCCATGGTGTATCAAAGCGGGTCAGTTCTGAGGCTGCAGGTGTATCTAAAATAAACTCCACATGATCAGATAATTGAAGGTATGTTGCCGGAACCTCTCCAGAGATTTCTCCTTCTACTGCTTTTTTGATGATGGAAGCTTTTTTACGGCTCCATGCCATTAAGATAATCTCTCTAGCTTTGAAAATGGTGCCAATACCCATGGTAATGGCTTTGGTAGGCACAAAGGTTTTTCCGCCGAAATCACGGGCAGCATCTCTACGTGTTAAATCATCCAGTGTTACTAATCGTGTACCAGAATTTGGTGCCGATCCAGGTTCGTTAAACCCGATGTGGCCGGTACGACCAATCCCCAAAATCTGAATATCTAAGCCACCTAAATCACCGATTTTCTTTTCGTAATCCAGGCAAAAAGCCGGAATATCTTCCAGTGCCAGTGTACCGTCAGGAATATGAACATTGTTCTTGTCGATGTCAATGTGATCGAAAAGATTGTCGTTCATAAAAGTGACATAACTCTGCGCTGCGGTTGGCGCCATTGGATAATACTCATCCAGGTTAAAAGTAATCACATTTTTAAAACTTAAACCCTCTTCTTTATGCAGTCTTACCAGTTCGGCATAAACTGCAATTGGGGTAACACCTGTTGCTAAGCCCAGTACTGCAGGTGTGTTGCTTGCTTGTTTGGATTTAATGAGATTGGCGATTCGGTGCGCCACATTAATCGAAGCAATTTTTGGATTTTCGAACACGCTTACGGGTAGTTTCTCGAAACGTGTCTCCTCCAGTAGATTTAATCTAGCCATTTTTTTTATATGGTTTTTAATGTACGGAGCAGTAAAGATAGCGAGTTATGTGCAGTTTTTAATAAAGGTTATTTACTTTTATTGTTTAAATGGAGGATAAAAATATCTGATGTACAGAAATAACCTCCGGTAATTTTTATAAATCAATTCAAATAATGAATAAGCAAATCCAGAATCTCTATTTGAGGGCTGATAAATCTGAACGGCTGATTATAGGTTTAATGAGCGGAACTTCTATGGATGGTTTGGATATTGCACTTTGCAAGGTGAAGGGGAGTGGTGTAGATACGGATATTGAGGTGCTGGAGTTTAAAACCGGAGATTTTACAGCTGATTTTCGGACAAAGATAAAGGCTGTCTTCTCTAAAAAAGAAGTTGATTTGCAATTGGTTTGCCTGATGAATGAGCTTATTGCCAATACACATGCTCAATTAATTAATGAAGCGCTCAAAGAATGGGGTTATCAAAATGAGGAGATTGATTTCATTTCCAGTCACGGACAAACGATTTTTCATGCCCCAAAATCATTACACCAAATGGAAGATTATCCTAATGGAACGCTTCAAATTGGTGATGGGGATCATATTGCCGTAAAAACCGGGATCATTACCTTATCCGATTTCCGCCAGAAGCATTTAGCGGCAGGTGGTGAAGGTGCTCCTTTGGCTGTATATGGTGATTATCTTATTTTTTCTAAAGCGGGTGAAGACCGTATTATGCTAAATATCGGAGGCATTGCCAATTTTACATACCTCCCTGGAAGCTTGAATGCAGGTGAAATTTTTTCTACCGATGTGGGGCCGGGAAATACTTTAATGGATCAGTTTATGCAACAACATTTTAATCAGTTCTATGATCGAAATGCTGCAATAGGTTTATCAGGAAATTTAAATCCAGACTTATTATCTGCCTTGCTTGATCATGATTTTTTTGGTGCAGATTTCCCTAAAACTACAGGGCCGGAGTTGTTTAATCTGAATTATTTAGGCGCTGCTCAAAAAGTTTCGGATACAGTAGATCTTAAAAAAGAAGATGTAATGGCTACTCTATGTCATTTCTCTGCACAAATTATTGTCGATGCCATACAAAGATGCTTCGGCATGCAAGCAAAGGTGAAGGTTTTTATGAGTGGCGGTGGGATGCATAATCCTTTATTGGTAAGTCTGTTAAAGGAAAAGTTGCCGCAATCCAGCTTCGTAACTACCAATCAGTTAAATATAAACCCTGATGCGAAGGAAGCTGTGTTATTTGCTGTTCTGGCAAATGAAACATTATGTGGCGCACCAATTGATTTTGCAAGTAGAAAGGGAATCCCTTCGGTATGTATGGGGAAGATTAGCTTGCCGGAATAGAGTACCTCTCCCCTTCATCCCCTCTCCTGAAAGAGAGGGGGCTGGGAGCAAAAAACAAAGTGTTTAAACTATAGCTTAAACCACCCACCATTATTCCCTCTCTTTAAGGAGAGGGATAGCACAAAATTACATTAATCACTTCCTTTCATAGGGAGAGGTTTTTTATTTTGTGCACTTTAGTTTACAAAGAATAAAAATTGGCGTTGTAAGTGATTTTATTATTTTTGTTTAAAATCCTAACCCTAATTTTATGGAAAAAATTTACCTTCAATGGTTATCAAAGTTATTTATGACATTGATAATCCCATTTCTCCTGCTCTTATTTACAGTGCAGGCTCATGCCCAAAACAAACGGTATACCATTAGTGGAAAAGTAACTGATGGGGCTAATAACACGCCCATTCCGGGAGTGGTCGTTAAAATACAAAATACCAATCTGGCCACAAGTACAAATGGGAGCGGAGCCTATACTTTTTCCCTAGACCTGGCGCCAGGAAGTTATCAGCTATCCTTCTCATTTGTTGGTTATAAATCTGCTGTACAAACCATTTCGCTTGGAGAAAGTACAGCCCTGACATTAAATGGCGTTTTAAACGGCGATGCGGTTGGTTTAGATGAGGTTATTGTAACGGGTACATCTGCCGGAACAACCCGAAAAGAACTGGGAAGTTATGTAAGTACGGTAAAAGGGGATGATTTAAATAAAGCGCCAAGTGGGAATGTACTGTCTTCTTTACAAGGGAAGGCCGCAGGTGCACAAATCAGTCAGAATTCAGGAGATCCTGCTGGCGGAATGTCGGTAAGGTTAAGGGGAATTAGTTCCGTAAACTCCTCTTCAGAACCACTATACATTATTGATGGTGTAATCGTGAACAATTCCACTACCAGAGTGACCAATACTTCATCAAATTATGATGGTGGAAACGTAGTGGGAAGCATAGGTCAAAATCGAATGGTGGATATTAATCCGGCAGATATTGATCGCATTGAAGTTTTAAACGGTGCTGCTGCTGCTGCAATTTATGGTTCAAGGGCCAACTCAGGAGTAATTCAGATTTTCACCAAAAGAGGTGCAAGTGGGAAAGCGCAGGTTACTTTTAATACCAGCTTAACCATGAGTGAATTACGTAAACAGATTGAGGTGAATCAGTCGCCGGTTAAATTTGGTGGTTCAGTAAATTCATTCACGCAAGATGTGATTCAAACGGTAGTTACTCCTCCGGCTACTACGGCGGCCTTATTAACCAATACCACTCCAGTTACGCGATACAATTATCAGGATTATATTTTCCAAACCGGATATGGCACTGATAACACGGTTTCCATTAGCGGAGGAACAGATAATACTAAGTTTTATACTTCAGCAAGTTATTTCACTAATCAGGGAATCATTAAAAATACCGATTTTTCAAGGTACAACCTGCGGGCAAACGTAGATCAGAAGATCACAGATTGGGCATCGTTAAGTGTAGGTATGAATTACATCAGGAGTGCGGCCAATGAGAAACCAGATGGTAACTCATTTTTTTCGCCGATGAATTCGGTCACCATTATTGGTAACTTCCATGATATTTTTGCAAGAGATGCCAATGGCAATCTGCTGGCGGTTGGAGAGCGTGGCCGGGTGAATCCGGTTTCCGTAATTGAAGATATTAAGCAACGCCAGGAAACCAACAGAATCATTTCCAGCGCCAATCTGAAACTTAATCCGGTAAAAAACCTGACTTTAAATTTCCTGGTTGGTGTAGATAACTCTGGTTCAAATGGTTCTACTTATATTCCGCCGTTTGCTTATAACGTAAACCCTGATTTTTATGGGGGCGGCGCAACATTGGATGGCACACTAAATGGTTATGCCAGTACGGCCAGTAACAATGCCTTTCAGTTTAACAATGATATTAATGCTACTTATCAGGCAAAAATCAGTGATAAAATTGCTTCAACCACTCAATTGGGATATTCTTTTCAGTATGAGCAAACGCGATACCAATTGGTAAATGGTAGGGGTTTAGCTCCTTTAATTGAAACCGTTAATGCTGCGGCAACTCAACTCCCTAGTGTGGATGGGAGAACCCAGCTTTCGGTAACCGGAGGATATTTACAGCAGACCTTTAAATATAAAGACCACTTTTTTTTAACAGGCGCCGTTCGTGTTGATCAATCTACCGTATTTGGTGCCGATAACCGGACACAAACGTATTTCAAAGGCAATGCAAGTTATGTGTTGTCATCTGCTGATTACTGGAAAAATCTAGGTGTCTCATCATGGTGGGATACCTTTAAAATCCGGGCCGCTTATGGAGAATCGGGTAATTTAACAGGTATTGGTGCTTACGACCGGATCAATGCTTATTCAACACAGTCTTTTTTAGGTCGGGCATCCTTGTTTTCAAGCGCGACTTTGGCTAATGAAAATGTTAAACCGGAGCGGCAGCGTGAACTGGAATTGGGTACAGACTTATCTTTCTTTAAAAATAGATTAGGCTTACAGTTTAACTGGTACAATAAAAAAGTAAGTGATTTATTAATTGCCAGTGTTACCGCACCTTCTACCGGATTCTCTAGTTTTCTAGATAACATCGGATCGCTGAGAAATAAGGGAATTGAACTGGTTTTGAATGGAACACCAATAAAATCAAAAGATTTTAGCTGGAATACTACCATAGTTTTCAACAGAAACAGAAACCAGGCACTTAACGTTGGTGGTTTGAGATTGTTCGCAACCAATCCTGGTGCGCCAGTGGCCATTATTGATGGTGAAGCAATAGGGGTGTTTTATGGAACTTTTTTTGCCCGGAATCCGGATGGCAGCTTGTTAACCAACGCTGCCGGAATTCCGCAGCTGGAGCGTGGAATACAGAATTCGGCAACCACCTTTACGCCGCAGCGTGGCGCAGATGGTTTGCCTACCGGAACAACCTTGCGTAAAGTTTTGGGTAACCCTAATCCTGATTATACAGCTTCATTCGTAAATGATTTCTCCTATAAAAAATTTAACCTTCATGTGCAGTTAGATGCTGTTCAAGGGGGTGATGTTTGGAATGCCGACTGGAGAACCCGCCAGGGCGTGGGGAGTGGTAAGGTTGCAGAAGCAGAGCAACTAGGCCAGCTGCCGAGGGGGTATGTTGCTGGTGTTTATGCTACGGAAGAATGGCGGATTGATGATGGATCTTTTGTAAAGTTAAGAGAGGTTTCTTTAAGCTATAATGTAGGTAAAGTTAAATACCTGCGTGATCTGACCATTACTTTAAGTGGAAGAAACCTGGTTTCATGGGATCATTATAAGGGATATGATCCTGAAGTTAACTCAGGCGGTCAATCTACCATTCTAAGGAACATCGATTTTGGATCAGTTCCAATTCCAAGAACCTTTAGTTTAGGTTTACAAGTTAAATTTTAATCGATAAAGGAAAAATTTATGAAAAGTTTAAGAAATACCACTTCAAAATATATCACCTGTATTGCTTTTGCGTGGGCACTTTGTTTAGCCTCATGCACCAAAGAATATCAGGATCCATCCAGGGCAAAAACAGATGTTGCCTTAACTACGCAACAAGGTTTAACTGCCGTTGCTATTGGGCTACAAAGGGTCTATACATTAAACAGAACGGGTGTAATGTTTAATTCTGTTGCTGCCAATGGCTTTGTTACCAATGAATTCTCTTTACTGAATTCAGGAAATATTCCGGAATTGCAGTTGAGTACAGGCGGAGCAGCTGTTGATGGTACCAATACTATTCTATTTAACCTGTGGACAAGCGCTAATAAGATTATTTATGATGCAGATTTAGTCATCACGAATGCCGGTAATCTGGGAGATAAGGGTTATGCATCCGGCCTGATTGCCTATTCAAGCATTTTTAAGGCACTTGCTATTGGCAATCTATCTCAATATTGGGAAAAAATACCCGATGGAACAGGGAAAAATGTAGCATTTATTACAAGGGCAGCTGGTTTCACTAAAGCCATTGCTGTAATAGATAATGCTTTAAACACCATAACGGCTAATCCAATTTCAAGTGGCTTTAATTCAAATGTACCCGATGTCAATATCGTAAATACCTTGCATGCATTAAAGGCAAGATATGCCTTATTTTCCGGTAATTATCCACTGGCTTTAACAGAAGCTAATGCGGTAGATTTAACCAGGGCATCTTCTTTTAATTTTGATGCCACATCACCAAATATCCTATTTACCATTATTTCATCCAACAATGTTTTTCAGCCATCTAATGTAAATTTGGGCCTGACAGGTACCTATGTTCCTGATGCTTTAGATAAAAGAATCCCATTCTATACCATTTTTGCTGGAAGTCCGGTGGCAACCATTCGCATGAGCGGCTTCGCAGCAAGTACTACAACGCCTTTTCCAATTTATTTACCAGGAGAAATGACATTAATAAAAGCAGAGGTATACGCACGTCAGCCAGATTTAACCAATGCCTTAACTGAATTAAATAGAATTGTCACAAAAACGACTGATGTTTACGGTGTAACAGCAGCATTGCCTGCACTAACTGGAACTTACACTCAGCAACAGTTACTGGATTTGATTTACAAACACCGCTCCATTGAATTATATGCTTCAGGTTTAAAAATTGAAGATATGAGAAGGTTTAATCAACCAGTTACCAGCCGGAAGCGTAACTTTTTCCCTTACCCGTTCCAGGAAAGAGATAACAATCAAAATACACCTGCTGATCCAATTTTTTAAAACACAAATGGGGCTTCGAATCTTCGAAGCCCCATTTCTATAAAATATTAACCTCCTTGTCCCGGTATCCGGTTAATGACTCATGATCCTGATCAAGTTCGGTAATGAGGTAGCTGATGCTTCCAATCGGGCAAACCCTTAATCGCAGCGTAATATCCAGTTTCTCCGAAATACACAATACCGCAGTTTTTTTTGAGGCCGCTAACATCGCTTTTTTTAATTGATTAATTTCCCAGTAAGTATCGGTAAGCCCTTCCTCCGGGTGAATGGCACTGGTGCCCATCAGGCATAAATCTGCTTTAAGTTCAGCAAGCTGGGTAATTACCTGCCCGCCATAAGTAACCTGCGAATTTTTAGAAAATAAACCACCAATCAGTATCACCTCTATATTGCTGTATTTAGCCAGTTCAACGGCCACCAATGGACTAATAGTAAAAAAAGTGGCTTCAATATTTTTAGGCAATTGTTTTACAAATTCTAAAATAGTGGTACCGCCTCCGGTTAAAACCACCATTCCATCTATAATTAAATTGGTTGCTTTTTTGGCAATGATAATTTTACTATCCCTGGCATAAACCGTACTGTCATCGAAAGAACTGTGGTAAGATTTAGATAATGCACCACCATGAACTTTAAAAAGTAAACCTTCATCTGCAAGCTCCTGTAAATCTCTTCTGATGGTATCCTCAGATACAGTAAGTAGTTGAACCAGATCAGAAGTAAGTACACGGTTGTGTAGATTGATTTGGCGCATAATAAAATCGTGGCGTTCTTTTTTAAGCATACTAGGAATGTTTTTCGAAAAGTAAATATAGGATTTATTTGTATTGCGTGTTTTTGCGTTTTATTGCAATAATATATTGGGGTAAGAATGTTAAAATCTTGACTATTTGTTTTTTAAATGAAAAACATTTATGATATTAGCTAAATATTGGAAAAATATGCGTGATTGTGCGTGTTTTAAAAATATTGGCAAACAAACTATATCAACTAAACATTTCATTTCAAACCAGGCAGTTTATGAAAAAAAAACTACTACTCACTTTTATGGGTACTTTTTTGTTGCTGGCACATGCCATTGCACAACAAATTACCATCACGGGTAAAGTCTCTTCCACAGATGGCCCAATTCCCGGAGTTTCCATCCGGGTAAAAGGAACTACCACCGTTGCACAAACCAATGGCGATGGAAATTACACGATTAAAGCTCTAAAAACAGATGTTCTGCAATTTACCTACATCGGTTTCAGAACGCAAGAAAGAACAGCGGGCAACAATACATCAATGAATATCGTGCTCGCAGCAGATGCAAGCAATCTTGATGATGTGATTGTGACAGCTCAGGGTATTGAAAGGTCTTCCCGATCTTTAGGCTACTCTACGCAAACCATCAAAGGTGGTGAGGTAGCCCAAACCCAGCGTGATAACTTTCTGAATGCCTTACAAGGTAGAGTTGCAGGTGCAACCATTACGCCAACAAATGGTACGCCAGGCGCTTCAGCCACCATGATTATTCGTGGCGGGGTTTCGCTGGACGGAGATAATCAGCCATTATTCGTAATTGATGGTTTACCAATTTCAAACCGCACCTTCAGCGAATATAACCTGGTTGGACAGGGAACCTTTAACCGCCAAAATGATTATGGTAACCGTGCGATGGATATTAATCCGGAAGAGATTGAAACCATTACCATTTTAAAAGGCCCGGAAGCTGCGGCACTTTATGGTACACAAGGGGCATCAGGAGCAGTAGTGATCACTACTAAAAAAGCTAAATCAGGAACGGCTAGAGTCACCTATAATAATTCGTTCAGAGTAGAAACTGCTTACCGCTTTCCAGATGTTCAATCTGTATACGGCGGTGGTGCTGGTGGTTTTTTTGATGATGAAGTACGTACCAGAACTTATTTTGGTGCTAAAATTCCAGGCAACAGAACCATTTATGATAATGTAGGCAACTTTTATAAAACTGGATTTACCCAAAAACACAATGCCTCCATAGAAGGAGGGAGCGAAAAACTCTCTGTTAGAACTTCATTGGGTTATACCAACCAAACAGGTGTTGTACCAGGAACGGATTTCAATACACTAAATGGAAAACTCAGCGTTACGTCTACCATTAGTGATAAGTTGAAAATGAATGGGTCAATCAACTTTATCAATTCTAAAACCAATAAAACCTATAAAGGCGCAAGTAGTCCGATGTTAAGTTCATTAACATGGCCCTTGGTTGATGATATGAGGAATTATTTAACGGCTACAGGAGATAGAAGAACCATTACCGGAAGTTTAAGTGCCGAATTGGATAATCCTTATTGGGCCGTTGAAAAGAACCCAAACTGGGAAAAAAGTAACCGGATGCTTGCTAACTTTGGAATGGATTATGTGCCCACCAAGTGGTTAAGTATTACAGCAAGGGGTGGTGCCGATATAAATGCCGGACAAGGATTATCTGCCTATCATCCACAATCTTACGAGGCGAATAGGACAAGTACAACCTACCTGGGTGGGGGTATAAACACTTATAATACCAATGAGCGTTTATACAATGCCACCTTAATTGCCACCATTAAAAAAGATTTTGGAAAGTTTAAACCAGTGTTCCGCATCGGCGGAGATTTAACAGATGCTTCTTGCCAAACCAATGCACAGTTTGGAACAAGATTTTACCAGCAAGACTTCTATAGCATGAACAACACTGATCCAACTACGCAACGCGTAGCTTATGCTGATGAATTAAAACGAAAAGTTGGCGCATTGGCTGTTGCAGAGTTAGGCTATGATGACTTATTGTATTTAACACTAACAGGAAGACAAGATTTTTCTTCTACATTACCCATTAAAAACTATAGTTTCTTTTATCCGGCAAGTTCATTAAGTTTTGTATTTTCAGACCTTGCTCCACTTAAAAAATTAAGCTGGTTATCGTTTGGTAAATTAAGGGCTTCATACGGTCAGTCAGGTAAAGACGCCAGAAATGCTTACGTTACCAAAACAAAATTGGTTGCGCAAACCACAACGGGTGGTGGCTTTGCTACTGATGTTACTGCGGGTAATCCAGATCTGGAAGCCGAATTTAGTACTATGGCAGAAGGTGGTTTAGAGCTCGGTTTCTTCAATAACCGTTTATCATTTGATTTCTCTTACTACAACACGGTTTCAAATAAGCAAATTACTGCACCAAGGTTGAGTTATGCAACAGGTGCTGTTTTAGGTTATATCAACAGTGGAAAAATTCGTAAACGTGGCTTTGAATTATTGGTGAAAGGTAATCCAGTTAAAACAACAAACTTTAGCTGGGATATTTCAGCCAATTTTGCCAGAGACCGTGGAAATATTCTTGAACTGCCAGCAGGTCAGGATGTATTTTATGTATCTGATAGTTGGTTGTATGATAATGTGAGGGCACAGTACACGGTTGGTCAGTCGCTTTCTGCATTTGCAGGGATAGATTATTTACGGAATAACGCTGGTGATGTATTGATTAACCCTCAAAATGGGATGCCCATTAAAGGAACCAACTTTACACCTATTGGGGATAGAGCCCCAGATATTTCGGTGGGTTTAACCAATAGCTTCACTTACAAAAACTTCAATTTGTCCTTCTTACTGGATATGAGAAAAGGAGGCGACATCTATAATGCGACCGAATTTTACTTGTATTCCAGAGGAATGTCAACCTTAACATTAGACCGTGAAGTTCCGCGTGTGATTACAGGAGTACTAAAAGACGGTTTAGAAAACAGCAGTAGTCCAACTAAAAATAATATCCTCGTTACGCCTTATATTACCACATCTTATTATTCCACGTTTTACAACACCAGGGATTTCTTGCAAGAGGATGTAAACTGGATCAGGTTAAAAGACATCACCTTATCTTATAATTTACCGAAGAGTGTATTTGCCAAAAGCAATGTATTTAAAAGCGCAAGTGTGTTTTTTACCGGAACTGATTTATTATTGATTACAAACTATAAAGGTGTAGATCCACAGGTGAATGGTTTGAGTGCTGCCGCTGGTGGATTGGGAGGAACAGGAATTGACTTCGGATCTTTTGGACAGCCAAGAGGTTATAACTTTGGTTTAAGAGTAGGTTTTTAATGATTAGAAAGATGAAAAAGATATATACAGTAATCGTGGTAATGGCCGTGTTTCTATCTGCAGGCTGTAAAAAATATCTGGATGTAAATACAGATCCGGCTACACCACAAACACCAGAAAACAGAACTTTAACGCCGCCACTATTTGCACAAATGGAAAGGGGCATTCAATTCGATGCGAGGTACCTGGGTGGTGTCATTCAATATTTTGGAGGAGCAGTGAACGTTGGAGAAAGTCATGGCTGGATTCCTGGCAGTGATGCAATGGGAGAAATCTGGCGGACCAATTATTATGGCTTAGGTGCCAATTTAAACCTCATTATTGAAGATTCTCGGGCCAAGCAAGAATACAATTTTATAGGCTTGGCGCAAGCTTTGAAAGCCTGGAGCTGGCAAACTACTACTGATTATCATGGCGAAATTATCTTAAAACAAGCCTATGAACCAAATCGCTTTGTATTTGATTACGATAAGCAGGAAGATGTATACGCCGAAGTGGTGAGATTGGCTAATGAATCAATTGCAAATTTCTCTCGTACAGATGGAACAGGAAGCGTAGCGAAAATGAGCGCTGCCGATTTAGTTTATGCAGGAGATAATGCCAAATGGATCAAATTCAATTATGGGATATTAGCCAGAAATGCCAATAACCTGGTAAACAAAGCCAGCTACAATCCGTCAAAGGTTATAGAATATGTAGATAAGGCCTTATCCGGCAATGGGGATAACTTTATTGTGTCTAATACAGGCTCTACATCTGCAAATGGTAATTTTTTCGGGCCGTTAAGGGCAAACCTGGCTTCTTATCGTCAAACCAGAATGATTGTTGGATTATTGGATGGAACTTATTTTACGGGTACTACGGGAGCAGTTATTGATCCCAGAATCTCAACAATGGTTACGCCATCTGCCGATAATGTTTACAGAGGAACCATACCAGGTTTCAGTGATCCGGGCACTGTTGCTTTGAAAAACCAAATTCCAAATCCATGGGGCGTGTTGGCATCAGCTAACCCAGGAGCAGGTTTTGGTAAATATCTTTTTAAAGATAATGTAGGTTTCCCCATCATGACCTATTCCGAAATGCAGTTTATCAAAGCCGAAGCGGCGTTTAGAAAAGGAGATTTAGCCGTAGCTTACGCTGCATACCTGAACGGAATAACATCAAGTATCGATTTTGTGAGCACCCTCGGCACAGCTATAACTACTACTCAAAAGAATACTTACATGACCAGTGCCGCCGTAAAACAAAGTGCTTCAGCATTAACCCTGAGGGATATTATGTTGCAAAAGTACCTGGCTTTATATGGTTATGGCTTTGTAGAAACCTGGTGTGATCTGCGTAAGTACAACTATAATGAAGGAGATGTGAAAGGGAACAATCCTTATGCCGGGGTTTTTGTATTTCCTCCTTTGTTTTATGCTGATAATGGCGGCAAGCCAGCTCAACGTTATCGCCCACGCTACAATTCAGAATACTTATGGAATGTAGCCGCTTTAAAAGTGATCGGTGCCGATCAACCTGATTATCATACGTACAAAATGTGGTTTTCTCAACCTTAATTAGATATTATTATGAAAAAAATATGTTATATATTCTTCGCCATTTCCATTGCATTTACAGCATGCAAAAAAGGCGATTTAGTAGAAAGTACACCGTATACCAAGATCAATGTTGGCGATCCGGCTTACTCGTTTCTGCGATTCATTAACATTACGCCAGGTAGTCCGAATATTAACTTCTACCTTAACGATGTCAGAATCACAGGAGCCTATAATGCCCTAAGCGGGGAAACAGGCTTTGGGTACAACACCATTTTCCCTAATCTATCGGGTCAATACCTGCCTATTACACCAGGTACGAACAAGATTGATGCAAAAATTGTATCCTCTGCAACGGTAGATAAAGGCTTAAATGTTTTAAATACCAACATCAATACCAATGGAGGCCGGTATTATACCTTATTTACCACAGGATCATATAACACTATAGATAAAAAGATTCCATCATCGTACCTATTGGAAGAAGTGAAACCTGTTTTAGATACCACAAAGGTATTTGTGAGAATGGTAAATTTATACACGGGTGCCCCAACAAATATAGATTTGGTTCAAAAAGCAACAGGCCAGGTAATCATCTCAAATATTGCTTTTAATGCTGCATCAGGTTTTGTTGAAATCCCTTTGCCAGGTCAGGCGAATATCTATCAGTTTAACAGTACTGGCACAACCACGCCCATATCAACCACAAATTTAACCGCTACGCTAACAAAAGGCCAGGCTTATACCTTTATCCTGAGGGGAATAGCTGGCTCTACAGCCACGCCTTTTGGTATAAGTTATTATACCTCATTTTACTAGTCCATTTTTTACGATTATAAAAAAAGACAAGGTTTTGCCTTGTCTTTTTTGTTTTAAAGGCATTTGCCTTGCTAAAATATATGATTACAAGATCTTAAATCCTAAACTCAACTGAAATAAGTTCGGCTTCTGGCTGTATTTTTCGCTTTTACTAATGTTGGAAAGACCAGCCTCATAACGTAAATCAACAGAGATTGCCCCTACGTCGACACCAGCACCAGCCTGTAAGCCCAGGGCTTGGTTTTTGTAATTGTCAAAATCAGTAGCTTGTTGATAAGCAGAACTAAAACTCGAATTTTCATCCAGGATAAAGGAAATAACAGGTCCGGCCATTACCCTGAAATTTAAGTTTTTAGCGCCAAATTTAGTTCCAATTAAAACGGGTACATCAAGTGTAGTAAACCTCACCTTACCTTCGGCAGCAACCTCATTATTATTGTTATTGGTAAAACTGATAAATTTATTGCCTTTGCTACCAATATAGGCTTCGGGCTGTACATAGAAACTTGCACCGCCAATTCTGGCCCAGGCACCAATCTGATAGCCCAGGCGATTTTCTTCGCTGGCAAAATCTGAATTAAGTTTGGCTAAATTTACACCTGCTTTAACCCCAAGGTTAAATGTTTGCGCTTGAGATGTTGCCCAGCCTAAGGCCAGGAAAACAATAGGGAGAATAAGTTTTTTCATTTTCTTAATTTTTGCGTGTTTTTATAGCATAGATAACGTCGTTTTAACAAAATTATCATGTATGGTATTCCAACTATCTCTATTTTTTCGCCTCAACAGATAAAAAAGATGTTATTGTGCGCAAATATTTTTTACTTTTGCATCAAACAAAATCTGCTATGGCTAATTTTCAACTTACTGCTGAAACCGCATTTAAAGTAAAAACTAAATTCTTAAGGAAATACCGCGACTTAGCAAATGAGCCATTGGAATTTACGCCAGGTAAAGAAGACGAACTGGTGCAGGATTTAATGCGGTTGGTAAAACGCGATCGCACTTATATTGAATTTACCATTCAGAAAGCCTTAGCTGATACTAAAGGCAACAGATTGTAGCCTCAAACTTCTTAAAAATCCTCCTTTTCTTTTCGTAACGCTTTATTTACGCTGTACCTGAATAAGTATTTTTAATATTTATCCCTTTTTGTACATTTACACCTATACCATCGTGAATCAATTCGTGGTTAATGCTTTATGATGCAGTATGATCATATTGCTTAAAATCATTCACTTAAATTTCCATTCATGATAACCATTAAATATAACTAAGGATGAAAAATTTAAGATATGCTTTTTTAGCTGCAGGATGTTGCGTTGCAATTTTATCTTTTTCATTTAAGGAAGACTTATTTCTGGTTTCCAAAAACTTGGATATTTTTGCCTCTCTTTATAAGGAAATCAATATCAATTATGTTGATGATACCAATGCACCTCAGTTGATGAAAACAGGTATTGATGCCATGTTGGATAGCCTTGATCCTTACACTGAATATGTACCAGAATCGGAAATTGAAGATTACAAGCTTAAATACGTAAGTACCCAATATGGTGGCATAGGTGCCAGCACAGTTATAATTGATGGAAAGCTTTTTGTAAATGAAGTAAGCGAAGGCTACCCTGCCTATAAGGATGAAGTTAAGGCCGGCGACCAGATCATCAAAATAAACGGCATTGAAATTAAAGGAAAAGAACGGGCCCAAATTAGCCAGTTATTGCGAGGGCCAAAGGGTACTCCAGTAGATCTTGTTTTTGTCCGCGAAGGAAAGGAGCTCACCAAGAAAATCATTCGTGAAGAAATTAAGCAACCAAATGTATCCTATTCCGGTATGGTTGGTGATGGTATTGGTTATATCAAACTGGATAAGTTTTTAGAAAACTCTGGTCAGGAAGTAAAAGATGCTTTATTAAACATCAACAAACAAAATCCAAAAGGAATTATTCTTGATCTGCGGAACAATGGTGGTGGTATTTTGCAGGAAGCGGTAAAAATTGTTAACCTGTTTGTCAATAAAGATCAGCTGATTGTTACCCAAAAAGGTAAAAATGTAGAAAAAACAATTGCTTATAAAACGCAATATCCACCAGTTTCAATTAATCTGCCTCTAGTCGTACTCGTAAATGCAAATTCAGCATCAGCTTCAGAAATTGTAGCTGGTTCTCTACAAGATCTTGATCGGGCAGTTGTGGTTGGGCAACGAAGCTACGGAAAGGGTTTGGTTCAGCAAACTTTTAACCTGCCCTACAATAGCATGGTAAAAGTAACAGTTGCGAAATATTATACGCCGTCAGGTAGGTGCATTCAAAAATTGGATTATGCCCATAAAAATGCAGATGGAATTGCCGAACGATTTGCAGATTCTACTATGTTGATGTTTCAAACCAGGGCTGGCCGAAATGTATATAGCGGCAATGGTGTTTATCCCGATGTAGTAATTAATGCCGATAAATTAAGTCCGGTTACCATCAATATGATTAACAAGAGCTTGTTTTTTAACTATGCTAATCAGTACAGAAAAAACAATCCAAAGCTTGAATCAGCCAAAACCTTTCAGCTTTCTGATGCTGATTATGCCGCTTTTGTAAATAGCCTGGCAGATAAAGACCTGACTTATCAAAGTAAAACAGAACGGTTACTCTCTGATTTACGTATTGAGGCAGAAAAAGAAAATAAATCGGCAGAAGTTAAAGCCGATCTGGAAAATTTAAAATATAAGCTAACCGTTTCTAAAAAGACAGATATGGCGGTACATAAATCGGAGATTAAAAGAGTTTTAGAAACACAAATCATCAGCCGTTATTTTTATGAAAAAGGCAGAATTGAACAAAGCTTTCAATATGATAAAGAGTTAATGGGGGCAAAGGCTTTATTTGGTAATCAGCCTCAAGTGTTAGCTATTTTAAAGGGCGAAGGAAGTTATAAAGTGATTGGTAAGCCCATGAAGGAAACAGCCGCTGTAGATTAAAACCTAATCCATATTCCAAATGAAAAAAATAATTGTAGTAGCATTTTGTCTGGTACTCAGCCTAAGTTTGATGGCTCAAAATTATACGCCTGCAGCAGATAATTTGAAACAAAGAGTTTGGTTTAGTGATGCCCGGTTTGGACTGTTTATTCATTGGGGCCCATTTAGTATTCCAGGCAGTGGCGAATGGGTAATGAATGATAGAAAGCTTACTGTAAACAATTATACTAATCTAAAAGATTTTTTCAATCCAATTGATTTTAATGCCGAGCAATGGGTAACCATGGCAAAATCGGCAGGCATGAAATATATTACGCTGATTACACGGCACCATGATGGTTTTAGTATGTGGGACACTAAATATTCAGATTTCAATATTATGCATACGCCGTATAAAAAAGATATTGTGAAAATGATGGCAGATGAGTGCCATAAGCAAGGAATAAAATTATACTTGTATTATTCTTTGTTGGATTGGCGAAGGGAAGATTACCCACATGAAACTGGTCGCACAGGTCAGTTTTCAGGTAGAAAAGGGAAAGGCGATTATGCCAGTTATTTGCAATTTATGAAAAACCAATTAACCGAATTGTTAACCAATTATGGTGAGATTGGAGGCATTTGGTTTGACGGCCACTGGGACCAGACTGCACCGGAAGGATCAAGTGATAGAACTTCACGGATTGATTGGAAATACAATGAAATTTATGGTTTGATTCATCAGCTTCAGCCTCAATGTATGATTGGCAACAACCATCATTTAATGCCTTTCGCAGGAGAAGATTTTCAAATGTTTGAACGTGATCTTCCCGGTGAAAATAAGTCAGGTTTGAGTTTTCAGCAGGCCTCCGAAAAGTTGCCTTTAGAAACTTGCGAAACCATTTCAAATTCATGGGGATATAATTTAAGCGATACGCTTTATAAATCGAAAAAAGAACTTGTGCATATGTTGGTTAAGGCAGCAAGTTTAGGCTCAAATCTTTTGTTAAATATTGGCCCAATGCCCAATGGTAAAATTCAGCCCGAATTTCAGGATCGTTTAAAGGGCTTGGGCGATTGGCTTAAAATTTATGGCGAAAGTATTTACAATACCCATGGCGGATACATAAAACCGCAGGATTGGGGCAGCATTACACAAAGCGATCAAAAAATTTATATCCATATTTTAGATGGGAAAACAACAACACTTCGGCTAGATAATTTTCCTGCAAAGAAAATTAGAAAGGCTTATTCACTTAAAGATCATAGCAAAGTGAATTATACCTTCAAAAATTCGAATCTGGAAATTAAGACAACTTTAAATGATTCAGAACCAGATCAGGTGATTGTTTTAGAAGTTAATAATTAACAATGAATTACTTTTTAATGGTTTGTGGTTAAATCTTTTTCACTTATGCTTGAAATTTACGTAAAACGTTTTACTTTTAGGCTTTTAAATCTATTGTAGGAAATTATAAGCACATGCAATTCAGAAAAATCTCATCTATTCTATTATTAACATCCGCTCTGTTTAACGTCAACGCCTTTTCTCAAAAGAAAAACAGTTTAACTCAGTTTGTTGATCCAATTATTGGCTCCGCTAAACACGGTCACGTTTTTGTAGGTGCCAATGTTCCTTTTGGAGCGGTACAGTTAGGGCCCGACAATGTTTTTGAAGGTTGGGACTGGTGCAGTGGCTATAACTACGTGAGTAATACCATCACTGGTTTTTCGCATACCCATTTAAGTGGTACCGGAATTGGAGATCTTGGAGACATCTCTATTATGCCAGCCTCAGGAGAAACCATTCTACAAAAAGGTAAAAAGGGTGATGAAGATAATGGATACCTTTCCAGGTTTTCGCATGATAATGAAGTAGCGAAAGCAGGTTATTACAGCATATTGCTGGATAAATATAAAGTTAAGGCCGAGTTAACCGCCACTGAACGTGTTGGTTTTCATCAATATACCTTCCCAAAGAAGGCGGAAACCCCTCATATCATGATTGATTTGATTGAAGGAATTGGATGGGATAAGCCTGTTAACGCTTCATTTAAACAACTGGATGCCACCACAATTGTAGGGCATAGAAACTCTAAAGGCTGGGCCAACGATCAGCGGTTGTATTTCGTGATTAAGCTTTCTCAACCTTTACAGAAGTTTTCTATCTATAGCGATGATAAACTTGCAAAAGGTACTGATGTAAGTGGTGAAAAAATTAAGGCAGTAATTGATTTTACATCCGTTAACCAAAATAAATTGCAAATTAAAGTAGCATTATCGCCAGTAAGTACCGAAAATGCGCTGTTAAATTTAAAAACTGAACTACCAGGTTGGGATTTTACATCTACAGTTAAAGCAGCCGATGTAAAGTGGGAAAAAGAATTAGCTAAAGTAAAAATTGATGCTTCAGCAACTACCAAAAAAGTCTTTTATACGGCACTTTATCATACCATGATTGCGCCATCTTTATTTAATGATGTAAATAAAGATTATTTAGGTACAGATAAGAAAATATACCGTTCAGCTGGTTTTAATAACCTAACCACCTTTTCTCTTTGGGATACCTATCGGGCAGCCAATCCACTTTATACTATTCTTCATCAGGATAAAGTGAATGATGTAGTGAATACCATGCTGGCCATTTACAAAGAGCAGGGAAAGTTGCCCGTGTGGCATTTAATGGGCAATGAAACAAATACGATGGTGGGTTATCATGCGGTACCCGTAGTAGTTGATGCCTATTTAAAAGGTTACCGCGGTTTTGATGCACAGCTGGCATATGAGGCCGTTAAACAATCTGCCATGCAGAAAACGGATGGTATTGATTACATTCAGAAATTGAAATATATCCCGGCAGATAAAGTAAATGAATCTGTTGCTAAAGCACTGGAATACGCTATTGATGATTATTGTATTGCTATGTTTGCAAAGGAGCTGGGCAAAACAGAAGATTATCAGTATTTCAGTAAAAGAGCAGGTTTGTATGCTCAATACTTTGATCAGGATGTGCAGTTTATGAGGGGTAAGCTAGCAGATGGAAAATGGAGATCACCATTTAGTCCTGTTGCTGCTAAACACCGTGAAGATGATTATACAGAAGGAAATGCGTGGCAATATACCTGGTTGGTGCCACAAGATGTAGAGGGTTTAATTTATCTTTTCGGTGGCGATAAGCCTTTTGTAAATAAGTTAGATTCCTTATTTATTGTTCCCGCTGATTTAGGAAAGGAAAGTTCTCCAGATATTTCTGGATTAATTGGTAATTATGCACAAGGTAATGAACCTGGGCACCATATTCCATATTTATATGCTTATGCTGGTCAACCTTGGAAAACAGCCGACTTAATCCGTAAAATTGATCACGACTTCTATACCTCAAAACCTGATGGATTATGTGGAAATGAAGATGTTGGCCAAATGAGTGCCTGGTATGTATTTTCAGCCTTAGGATTTTATCCGGTAAATCCAGCCAATGGTGCTTACGTTTTTGGTACACCTTTGGTTAAGAATGCTACGATTAATTTGCCAAACAAAAAGACGTTTGATATCAATGTAATTGATAATAGTGCTGAGAACAAATATATTCAAAGAATACTATTAAACGGGAAGCCTTATACCAAATCATTTATTCTACACAAAACCATAGTAGATGGTGGTTATATGACAATTTATATGGGTAACACGCCATCAAAAGGATGGGGTATTGCTGCAAGTGACCGACCAGTTTCAACAAAATAATTTTGTCATCGGATGAATATTTGGAATATGCCGATATTCATCCGATGACATCAGAATATTTAATACGATAAATGATATGAGAAGAATCCTTCTATCTTTTTTGATTTTTGCAAACTTAACTTCATTTGCACAACAACGTTACGAACTAAATTCTGGCTGGGTGTGCAATAACATTAAAGAAGTAAAAGCAGACGGCGCACAGCTATCAAACGCTGGCTTGGCGCTGAACAACTGGATGCCTGCTACAGTTCCAGGAACAGTTTTAACAACTTTGCTAAATAATAAAAAAGTACCAGATCCATTTTATGGTATGAATAATGAAAAAATTCCGGATGTGTACCACACCGGGAATGATCATTACACCTACTGGTTTGTTAAAGATTTTTCGGAAAAGGCAGTGGCTAATGAACAAGTGTGGCTGCAGTTTCGAGGAATAAATTATAAGGCAGAGTTTTATCTGAACGGGAAAAAACTAAACCCTAAAACACACGAGGGGATGCACATCCGGGCAGAATATAACATCACAAAATTCTTATCGTCAACAGGAAAAAACAGATTAGCAGTGGTGGTTTATCCACCTGATTTTCCTGGTAATCCTAACGGCGGACAAGGTGGTGATGGAACCATTGCCAAAGGATTAACTACACAATATACCGCTGGCTGGGATTGGATTCAGCCCATTCGCGATAGGAATACTGGGATTTGGGACAAGGTTACCATCGAAAAAACGAAAGCCATTAATGTTAAAAACCCTCATGTAGTTACTTTGGTTCCGGGTAAAAGATTGCCAACTGGCGCACAAAAACCAGCAACATTAAAAGTATCGGTAGAGGTAGAGAACCCAACCAATAAAGTGGTTACCGGCATTTTGCAATATCAGATTGCTGGTAAAATCATTAGCAAATCCATTTCATTGCCTGCTGGTAAAAATACAACAGTAAACTTTGCAGATCTTTCTATAGAAAACCCGAAGCTCTGGTGGCCAAGTGGTTATGGCGCACAAAATCTTTACGATCTTAAAATTCAGTTCCTCTCAGCAAACCAGGTGTATGACCAGGAAAGTTTAAAGGTAGGAATCAGGCAGATTGATAACATCTGGAATACACATACCAAAAGTATGGGAGCCTATGTAAATGGCCAGAAAATTTTTATTAAAGGCGGCAACTGGATTATTTCTGATGCCATGCTTCGTTTCAGCGATGCCCGTTATGATGCCGAAATCAGGTACCATAAAGATATGAATCTGAATCTGATTCGGATTTGGGGAGGTGCAATCCTGGAACGACCAGAGTTTTATAATGCATGTGATAAATATGGACTGCTTGTTTTTCAGGATTTCTGGTTCAGCGGCGATTGTAATGGTCGTTGGGTTGATCCGATGAAAAAAGAAGACCAGTGGACGAGAAGAAACTATCCAGATAACCATCCATTGGTTTTAGATGCGATTGAAGATCAGGTAAAAATGATTCGAAACCATGCTTCCCTGGCTTTTTGGTGTGGGGGAAATGAAATCACGCCGCCAGAAGATATTTTAAACCCGATTAAAAACGATATTTTGCCTCGTTTAGATGGTACCCGCCTGTTTTTTGATTTTTCTAATAGTGATGAAATGTCGTTTAATGATCTCGGTGGTAATGGAGATGGTCCATATGGTATCCAGGACCCGAAAAGCTTTTGGAACACTAAAACATTTCCATATAATTCTGAAGTAGGATCAGTTGGTGTAGGTGATTATGAATCATTAGAAAGGTTTATCCCAGCAAAAAATATGGTTGCTCCTCAGTTTAAGGAAAAGCCAGATTCGGTTTGGGATTACCATAAATACATTGCTTATGAACAATACATCAATCCATATGGAAAGGCTAAGGATGTAAAAGATTTTGCCATGAAAGCACAGTTGGTTAATTATGATCAATACCGGGCTTTAATGGAAGGCTTTTCCAATAAAATGTGGGATTGGTATACCGGATCGATTATCTGGAAAACGCAAAACCCGTGGACAGCGCTTCGTGGTCAGATGTATGATTATTATCTTGATCCAAATGCTTGTTTATATGGCTTAAGGAAAGGAAGTGAACCTTTACATGTGATGATGAATCCTGTTGATAGCATGGTTACCGTTGTTAATAATGGCTTTACAGGCCTCAATAATCTAATGGTTCAGGCAAAAGCATACGATATGAATGGAAAAGAGCATTTCATCACACAAGCTTTTAACAGTATTGGCGCTTCTTCAGTCCGCAGGTTTTTCCCTATAAATGATTTCTTAAAAAAACTAGATCAGAAGGAAGGTTTATTTGTCTCGCTTCGGATTTTGGATCAGAAACAGCATATCCTAAGTGAAAATGTTTACTGGCTGGCAGACAAAAATGGTGAATACAGTGGCTTGCAAAAGTTAAAATCAACGCCATTAAAAGTTACAGCGATCAAGAAACAAGCGGGTAAGGTAGAAGTTTTGTTAAGCAATAAAGATGGTAACCTGGTAGCATTCTTTAACCGCATCGCTTTAATTGATGATCAAACGGGTAAACGAATTCTTCCTGCATTTTATGATGACAACTACATTAGCATTCTTCCGGGAGAAAATAAAACTATCACGGTTGAGTATACTGGTTCTTCAGAAAATTTAGCTGTTGAAGTATACGGATGGAATGTAGATCGAATGAAAGTTCAGGTTCAATAAGAGCTAAAGTTGCTCATTTGAGATCGTCAATCAGAAGGGTAAGATCATGTTAGTCGGGATTTTTTATCCCGACTATCCTAATTACGATTTTCAATCCGTGTTCAATGAATTCATAAATCCTTACACAACCAGTCCTTGCTATCATTACTGATGGCTTTCAATGCTATTTGATTTGAATAGCAGATTAGAAATCTGCAGTTATATGGATCGGGATAGAAAATCCCGAACAACCTTTGTTAGTTGGGATTTTTTATCCCGACTAACCTAATTACGGATTTTCAATCCATGTTAAATGAATTTATAAATCCTTACACAACCAGTCCTTGCTATCATTACTGATGGCTTTCAATGCTATTTGATCTGAATAGCAGATTAGAAATCTGCAGTTATATGGATCGGGATAGAAAATCCCGAACAACGTTTGTTAGTTGGGATTTTTTATCCCGGCTAACCTAATTACGGATTTTCAATCCGTGTTAGATAAATTTATAAATCCGATACAACCTATCCTTATTACTATTGATGGTTTTCAATGCTATTTGATCTGAATAGCAGATTAGAAATTTGCTGTTATATGGATCAGGATTGTTGGTCAGGATTTTCTATCCCGACAGGCCTAATTACGGATTTTTAATCCGTGTTAATTAAATATAACAATAAAGGCGATACATTAATGCATCGCCTTTATTGTTATCCGTCTTTTGTAAATCTAACCTAATGAAGCTTCACTTTTAAGCCATTCATGTTGTTATTTAACTGTAGCTGACAGGCTAAACGAGAATTTGGCAATAAATCTGGCAAAGTATCCAGCATCGCATATTCGTCATCAGTCATTTCATTAAGTTTTTCTTCACCTTCCAGCACATCTACACAACAGGTAGCACATAAAGCCATGCCACCACAAGTTGCCAGAATATCATATTCAGAGGCTTTTAAAAATTCCATTAAACTTAAGCCCATGTCAGTTGGTGCTTCATGTTCAGTAACGGAGCCATCCGGCTCCTGCATGTATATTGTTATGTTGTTTTCCATTTCGCTCACTTATTAACGCAAACTTAACTAAAACTACAGAGCATTTATAAACACAAATTAAAAAATCCTTAAAATTCTGAAACCCCGTTTACGGTAGTGTATTTCATAGTGTATTTTACACCAGGATTCATATACGAATAAGCGCTATGGCTCATTAATGCAGCCTCATGGAAACCACTAAGGATTAATTTTAATTTGTTGGTATAAGTGTTAATATCGCCAATAGCATAAATACCTGGAATGTTGGTAGAGTAATCATCAACATTTACTTCAATAGCACTTTTGCTGATGTTTAAATTCCATCCTTCAATGGGGCCTAATTTCGGACTTAAACCAAACAATGGAATTAAATGGTCAGCTGCTACAACTGTTTTTTCCATTGTACGGTTCTGAACGATTTCAACCTGCTCCAATTTATCGGTTCCTTGTACAGCCTGTAAATTGCTGTTTAGAATTAGGTTAATTTTTCCACTTTCAGCAAGCGACATTACTTTAGCTACTGAATCTGGTGCACCGCGGAAACTCTCACTTCTATGAACCAAAGTAAGTTCTGAGCAAACTTCAGCAAGATAAATGGTCCAGTCCAGGGCAGAATCACCACCACCGGCAATTACCATTTTCTGGTTACGGTATTTCTCCGGATCAAGGATCATGTAATTAACGCCTTTACCATTTTCGAAATTCTCTAAATTTTCTACAGCTGGTTTGCGGGGTTCAAAACAGCCTAAACCTCCGGCAATAACCACTACTTTAGATTCGATAATGGTACCCATATTAGTGGTTAAAACGAAATCGGCTTCACCACGTTTTTCTAAACCTTCTATACGTTCGCCCAAGGTAAAAGTAGGGTGGAAGGGTTTAGCCTGTTCCATCAAATTATCAATTAATTCCTGTGCCAGAACCGAAGGATAACCCGGAATATCGTAAATTGGTTTCTTAGGATAAATTTCAGAAAGCTGACCACCAACCTGTGGTAGGTAGTCAATTAAATGGCAACGCATTTTTAATAAACCGGCTTCAAAAATGGCAAATAAACCAACCGGACCAGCGCCTATTATGGCTATATCAGTAGAGATCATTCAAAAAAAATTTAGGCAAAGTTACAAAATAAACTTTTATGAATACCTCTATTTAGAAATATTCTAGATAATTCTGTAAGCTTTTTGTATTCAGTATTTTATATGCTTTAACCTAATTAAAAACAAAAGTTAAAGGTTTTATGTGCTTTAAAGCAAATTATAATTGGTCTATGGGTTTAGTGGGAAATGAATTTACTGGTTGGTTTAAATGCTTTAAAATAGAGAAAGCAAATCAACTTGCGGAGTCTCAAAGGCCAGGAGTGCAGAAAGACTTCGACAGTTTAATAAAGTGATTCAAAACTTCAATAGACTAACGAAGTTCCTCCAATACACACAGGTCAACTAAACTTCTTAAGTCGAATCAAACACTTATCTTATGAAATCTTCTAATTTAAGATTATCAACAATGACCGTAAAAAACTACCAACTCATTCCCAAATTCTGAAACACAAAGCTCCAAACATCAGCAGCTTCCTCAATTAATTTAGTGGTTGGTTTTCCTGCACCGTGCCCTGCCTTTGTTTCAATTCTGATCAGCATAGGGTTTTCACCTTTATATTTCTCCTGCAAAGTTGCTGCAAATTTAAATGAATGCGCAGGAACAACCCGGTCATCATGATCTGCCGTCGTGATGAGTGTTGCCGGGTAGTTTACATCAGATTTCACATTGTGCAGTGGTGAATACTTAATCAGGTAATCAAAATCTTCTTTCTTATCGCTGGTGCCGTATTCTACCGCCCATCCCCAACCCACAGTAAATTTATGATAACGAAGCATATCTAAAACACCAACAGCAGGTAAAGCAACTCTGAAAAGTTCTGGTCTTTGTGTCATGCAGGCACCAACCAACAAGCCACCGTTCGAACCACCTGAAATCGCTATTTTAGCAGGATTGGTATATTTTTCTTTCACCAGATATTCTGCTGCAGCAATAAAATCGTCAAATACATTTTGCTTTTTCTCTAACATGCCCCCTTTATGCCATGCTTCTCCATACTCACTCCCACCACGCAAACTTGGCTGTACATAAATTCCGCCTTTTTCCAGGAACAACATCCTGGATAAGCTGAAAGATGGTGTTAAACTCACTTGAAAACCACCATAAGCATAAAGGTATACCGGGTTATTGCCATCAAGTTTAATCCCTTTTTTATGGACGATAAACATCGGAACTTTAGTGCCATCTTTAGAAGGATAGAAAACCTGCCTGGTTTCGTAATGATCAGTATTTAATTTCAATTCTGATTTTTTGTAAAGCGCAGATATTGCTTTTGCAATATCATAACGATAAATGGTTCCTGGGGTGGTGAAGTTGGTGAAAGTATAAAAGAATTCTTTATCCTCTTTGTAGCCACCAAAGCCAACAGCAGTGCCTATTTCCGGAAGTTTAACCTCGCCAATTTTGGCGCCGTTTAAAGCAAACTGAACAATATTGGTACTGGCATCTTTCAGGTAGGAAGCCCAGAGAAAACCACCGCCACTTGATACTGCCTCTAGCGGAAGTTCTGATTCAGGAATGATTTTTTTCCAGTTTTTAGGGTTTGGGTTTTTAGGGTCGATTAAAACCACCTGCTTATGTTCTGCATCCAAATCCGTATAGAGCAACAGCTGATCATCGTTATTATCAATAACATCATGGTTGTGATCGTAACCTTTTACCAACAGAGATATTTTACTTCCTGCCTCATTTAAATCCTGGTAATATAATGCGTTTCCTGATGTTCCGGCACTTGCAGAAATAATTAAGAAACGTTCATCTTCTGTTACATCAGCACCGAAGTATAAGTTTGGGTTGGTTTTGTCTTCAAAAATTAACTGATCATCTTTTTGTGGTTCACCTAGTTTATGGTAGTAAATCTTTTGAAACTTATTGGTTGCAGATAAATCTGTCCCTTTTGCCGGAGCATCAAACCGGCTATAATAAAATCCATCGCCTTTCCAGGCCGCACCAGAGAATTTAGTCCATTTTAACTCATCGCTTAATTTGGTTTTAGTCGCAATATCCATCACATAAATACTGCTCCAGTCTGAACCCGCCTGAGCAACCGAATAGGCCACATGTTTTTTATCATGAGAAAACCCAAGCAATGAAACGGCAGCTGTGCCATCTGCAGTAAGTTGGTTAGGATCAAGAAATGCCTCCTCTTTTCCTTCCATGCCTTTTTTAATGTACCAGACACTTTGATTTTGCAAACCATTGTTTTTGCCAAAGAAATAATACTCGCCAATTTTAATCGGTGCACTTTCCTTAGGATAATTCCAGATTTCGGTGAGTCGCTTTTTAATATCCGCACGGTAGGGGATCTGACTTAGATAATTCTGGGTTACTTTATTTTCTGCAATTACCCAGGCTTTTGTTTCAGCAGAGGTATCATTTTCAAGCCATCGATAAGGATCGGCAATAGTTTTATCAAAGTATTGATCTGTTGTGCTGTCTTTTCTGGTATCAGGATATTTCATTCTTGTTATTTTATCTATGGGTTTTTTTACCTTGATTACAAGCTAAAAGGCTTAGCGCAAATAAGCCTAATAAAAGTTTATTTTTCATAGTAGAAACAATTTATTTACTAATATATGTTTTTAATGAATAGGTGATTTTACAGATGACGTAATTACATGGGTTTTTTGCTTTGGTCTTTTAGCTTTCTCCACTAGTCTTTCTGTTTTCCGCTTTAGCCTTTTTCCTTTACCTTTGAGTAATACATGGATAAAAAAATTTATTTCGCATCTGATTTTCATTTAGGCACTCCTGATTATGCCGATAGCCGTGCCCGGGAAGCGCGTATTGTGAGCTGGTTAAATTTTATTGAACCTAACTGCGGCGAACTGTTTTTAATGGGTGATATTTTTGATTTTTGGTTTGAATATGCAAAGGTGATACCAAAAGGTTTCATCCGCCTTCAGGGAAAACTGGCTTCAATGGCAGATGCAGGGATTAAGATTTATTTCTTTAAGGGTAATCATGATATGTGGGTTAAAGATTATTTCACAAAGGAAATTGGAATGGAAATCATTAGTGATGAGTTAGTGATTGAAAAAAATGGAAAAAAGTTTTATCTGCATCATGGTGATGGTTTGGGCCCTGGAGATGCAAAGTATAAATTCTTAAGAAAGATTTTCAGAAGCCAGCTTTGCCAATGGCTGTTTGCCCGCTTACATCCAAATTTTGGAATTGGTATTGCAAATGGATGGAGCCGCGGAAGCCGGGCTGCACAAACTGAAAAGGAAGTTTTTTTAGGCGAAAACAAAGAATGGTTAGCCATTTATGCCAAAGAACAGTTACAAAAAGTACACTTCGATTATTTTATTTTTGGTCACAGGCATTTACCATTGGATTTAGATCTGGGGAACGGAAGCCGCTATGTAAATATTGGCGAGTGGATCAACTATAATTCTTACGCTGTTTTTGATGGGATAGACCTTAAGCTTGAATATTTTACAGATAAACCATAAGAATCTAACTTTTGAAAACCTTTAATTGAGGTGAAGCTTTAGGTTTCAAGACTAATTCAGCTTTTTTCCTTATTTTTGCATTTCTGAATTTTGGCTGATACCGATTTTTGGAAAATCAATTCGAATAAATAATATGTTAGATAAATTAGAAGCTATAAAGCTGCGTTGGGAAGACGTAGAAGAATCGTTAAGTAATCCGGATGTGATTCAGGATATGAAACGTTTTGCAGCTTTAAATAAAGAATATAAAGACTTAGGCAAAATTGTAGATGAATATAAAATCTACAAAAATGTGATGAGTAATATTGATGCCAACAAAGAGATCTTATCAGTGGAGAAGGATGCCGAAATGCGTGAAATGGCGAAGGAAGAGTTGGATATGTTGTTAAAACAGCAGGAAGAAATGGAAAGCAATATCCGTTTAATGCTAATTCCTAAAGATCCTGAAGATGCTAAGAACGCAGTATTTGAAATCCGTGGTGGTACAGGTGGAGATGAAGCCGCACTTTTTGCAGGCGATTTATACCGCATGTATACCCGCTATTTTGAAACCAAAGGCTGGAAGGTAGAAACTGTTGATGTAACTGAAGGTACAGCTGGTGGTTATAAAGAGGTGATTTTGAAGGTGAATGGAGATGATGTATATGGCCAGTTAAAATATGAAAGTGGTGTGCACCGTGTGCAGCGTGTTCCTGATACGGAAACACAAGGCCGTGTACATACCTCTGCTGCATCTGTTGCCGTTTTGCCTGAAGCAGAAGAGATCGATTTGTACATTAATCCTGCTGATATCGAATTGCAAACCTCTCGCTCGGGTGGTGCAGGTGGACAGAACGTAAATAAGGTAGAAACCAAGGTTCAATTAACCCATAAGCCATCAGGTCTTGTAGTAGTTTGTCAGCAAGAGCGTTCGCAGTTAGGTAACCGTGTAATTGCGATGGAGATGCTTAGAAGTAAGTTGTACGATATTGAGTTGCAGAAAAAGAACGGAGATATTGCTGCGAAACGTAAAACAATGGTTTCAACTGGTGACCGTTCTGCTAAAATCAGAACATATAATTATCCTCAGGGTAGAGTAACCGAACACCGGATTGGTTTAACCATGTATAACCTGCCTTCCATTATGGACGGAGATATTCAGGAAATCATCGATGCATTGCAATTTGCGGAGAACGCAGAAAAGATGCAGGAAGGTGCTGTAGGTTAGTCGATTACGATTATTTTAAAATAAAGTTTGTAAATAAGGATTTTGTCTCTATATTTGCAACCTCGAAAGGGGAAAGAGGTTTAAACTTTTAAAAAGTAAACAAAAGGAGTGGTAGTTCAGCTGGTTAGAATGCCTGCCTGTCACGCAGGAGGTCGCGGGTTCGAGTCCCGTCCATTCCGCGAAAATAGTTTTAAATTTAGCTAAAAGCCTGTAAATTAAATGTTTACAGGCTTTTTCGTTTTCTGAAAACACCAAATTATTCATTTTTTCGTAAGAAAAAGGTGAGCAATTCGGTGAGCATTAAACAGTATGAATGCTCACCAATTATAGCTTAAATAGTTGTTTACAAGCTAGTTCAATCATTAAACATCTTGACTGTAAGTGACAGAATTAACAATTTTGTTTTACTTTAATCATTTGTCATGAGAACAAACATGAATCTGCTTTTTTATTTAAAAAAGCGCTCCACTTACAAAAACGGTCCGGTAACCATCTATTTAAGGTTTACGGTAAATGGTAGACGGGCAGAAACCTCAATGGGAAAGTCATGTGATCCCAATCGCTGGAACGCACAGGCCGGAAGAGCCTCAGGCACAAAAGAAGATACAAGGGTTTTAAATTCTTATCTGGATAAGTTACAGTCGAAAGCTCAGGAGCTTCACCAATTGATGACGGTAGGGAACGAAACCGTTACGGTAGAAACGGTTAAAAATATCCACGAAAGTCCATATTCCGGCAACGACTGCGACAAAGGTTTTTAAAGAATCAACAGACCATAGTGCATAGGCCCAATAAGATTTGGTCTTGAAAGATCTTAAGTGATAGTTCATGATTAAAGCCCCAGTTGAGTATAAACGCTTTGGTTATAAACGTATGGCCCACTATGCCCATGAGCGATATCCCGCTTGTAAGAGGCTGACCAATTTCTTATGGCGTAATCAATTATTTTAGACACAAAAGGTACATGAATAACTAATTCACTTCTTAATATTCACCAAACCCTCCTTTTCTTCACAGGCCCTTGTTGCAGGCATGGAGCAGGCTGATTATGTCAACCGATGGAAGAAGCCGGGAGATGAACTGACCACAAATATTCCCGCCTTCACCTATCCGAACTCATCTGACAGGGATGCTTTTTATGCAACATCAGAGATAAACGTACTCAAAGGAGACCATATCCGCTTAGGTTACATCAATTTGAGCTACCGCATATTTTCTTCATCCAGAAAACAGTTCCCATTCCACAATCTTGAAGTCTATGGGAACCTGGCAAACCTTGGGATCCTATGGCGGGCAAACCACGATAAAATAGATCCTGATAGCCCACGGAGCCTACCGTTATCCAGAACAATATCTTTTGGAATCCGATCAAATTTTTAAACCAGAGCATCATGAAAAAGAAATCAAACCTTGTTTACCTATTAATTGTGCTAGGCACATTTTTTTCCTGCAAAAAGTTTCTGGAGGAAAAATCAAACAAAAAACTTGTGGTTGTATCCAAGCTTGAAGACCTGCAGGCGTTACTGGACGATGCTGCAACAATGAACAAGGCCAGCCCTATAGTTACCATTGGAATGGATCATATAGGCATGAATGTGCCCGATAAGGAACAGGCGTTGCAGTTCTTTACAGAAATAATGGGCTTCCAGCATATGGGCTCAATTAAACGAGGTTTATCCACAAAATAATCAATCCTAAAATTTCTTGTGTCTTTTTCGCTTGCATTGGCTAATTTTGATTTAATTTCCATCGCTAGCTATATAATGTCCGATTTTACACCACTTTTTGATTATGTTGAGAAAATTTCTGGGAAGGTGCTTTCAGCCGAGGAGAAGCAAGTATTTATGACGCACTTCAAATCAAAGAGACTAAAAAAACGACAATATTTTCTACAGGAAGGGGATGTGTGCAAATATACTGGGTTTATAGTGAAAGGCTCCGCCAGAACGTTTACAGTTGATGAAAAAGGGCACGAACATATTCTAAAATTAAGTGTCGAGAACTGGTGGTTGAACGATTTTGAAAGCTTTTACCAATTAACGCCAAGCCGGTTCAATATCCAGGCACTGGAGGACATGGAAATACTTCAGATAACGAATGCACTTGTGGAGGAGTTTATCAAACCAATCCCGGCCTTTGCGGCAATGCAGAACGTGATCAGTCAGAATTTTACCATTGCAGCGCAGAGAAGAATGCAGTCGGCGATAAGCCAATCAGGGGAAGAGCGTTTCCAGCAATTGGTCAATGAATATCCACATTTCCTGCAGCGGTTTCCCCAGAACATGATTGCATCTTACCTGGGGTTATCCCCTGAGACCCTAAGCAGGATCAGGAAGAACTCCCTGAAATAATTGATTTTTATCAAGTGCATTTGATGACTTAAGTCAAGCCCCAGCCCCTCAAGAGGCTGCATCTTTGGGCATGTTAATTAAATCACAAAAATCATGGATAAATTAAAGAATAAAGTCGCCGTAATCACAGGCGGTAATAGCGGCATTGGATTTGGCATCGCAGAAGCATTTAAAGATGAACAGGCAGTAGGAACCATAGTCGGCAGGAACAGGGAAACCTTGGATAATGCCGTGGCACAGCTTGGCGATGGTTTTATGTCCATCAATGCAGATGTAACAAACCTTGCCGATCTTGAACGTGTGTTCAAGGAGACCGCTGAAAAATTTGGTAAGATAGACGTCGTGGTAGCCAACGCGGGAGCCGGAACCACCGGAACCGTGGCAGATACAAGTGAGGCCGACTACGACAAAACCATTGACCTGAACTTAAAGAGCGTCTACTTCACCGTGCAAAAAGCGCTGCCCCATATGAATGATGGAGGCTCTATCATTTTGATCGGATCAAATGCGGCACATCGTGCCTACCCTTCTTTTGGACTTTATGGCGCTGCAAAAGCAGCAGTGATCTATCTCGCAAAAGCGTTTTCAAATGACCTCACAGACAGAAAAATAAGGGTAAACGTTATTACACCGGGAACAACCGATACACCAGCATTTGACAAATTCGTGCCTGCGGAACAACTCGAAGCCTTAAAGACACACTTTGCAAGTGCAATGCCGATTGGCAGGATCGGACAACCATCCGATATTGGAAAAACTGCGGTTTTCTTGGCCTCTGATGATTCTTCATTCATGTTGGGAGCCGAACTCCTTGTTGATGGTGGCATGACCTATTTATCTAAGTAAAACAATAATTCACATGGAAAGATTAAAAAACAAAGTGGCGGTTATTACCGGTTCCTCAAAGGGAATAGGTGCAGCTATAGCAAAACATTTTGCCGCAGAAGGCGCAAAAGTTGTAGTGAATTATGCCTCGAGTAAAGAAGGTGCAGAAAAAGTTGTAAAAGCCATCATCGATAATGGAGGCTCGGCCATTGCGGTACAGGCAGATGTATCAAAAGAAGCTGACGTGATTAGGCTGTTTGAAGAAACGGAAAAAGCTTACGGAACATTAGATGTCTTAGTCAATAACGCCGTTTCCCAAGGTTATGCACCTATTGAGCAGATTTCAGTGGAGGCGTTTCACCAAAACTTCAACGTCAATGTACTAGGGCCTATCTTGACTATCCAGGCGGCGCTGAAGCTTTTTGGTGACGAGGGAGGCAACATCATTAATATCAGTTCGGGCGCAAGCAAATATCCACTACCGAATGCCTCCTTGTACTCTGCAACCAAGGCTGCACTAGATGCATTAACCATCGCCCTTTCAAAGGAACTGGGTGCGAAAAAAGTTCGGATCAATTCTATTTTGCCTGGTGCCACGGAAACAGAGGGGGCAACCAGTGCGGGTGTAACCACGGGGAGTGACTATGAAAAAATGTTTATCGCCAAAACACCACTGGGCCGCAGGGGCCAGCCAGAAGATATTGCGAAAGCCGCAGTATTTCTCGCATCTGATGATGCAGCTTGGATCACTGGTGAGCAAATATCAGTTTCGGGCGGTATGTATGGCTTCTAGTCCCCACTAGACTTTCGCCTAACGGAAAATTTGTACAGGGCTATTTATATAAGGTAAATAATCGATTAACGAAAAAATACCTTGTTTTATTGAACAGTGTTCAGTACATTTGTTGCATCAATTAAGATGATCAATAAAATGAAAAAAAGGGCACTAATAACCGGAGCCAGTGGAGGCATCGGACTTGCCGTTGCCAGACGGCTTTCGCAACAAGATTATCAGCTAACACTGGTGGCCAGAAATGAAGAAAAACTAGAGAAGGTTATAGAAGAATTGGGCGATGAACATCAGCTATTGGTAGCTGACCTTGCGAATCTGGACGGTGTAAGATTGGTCATGGATCATGTAGCCAATAATAATTATAACCTGTTGGTCAACAATGCGGGAGTAGGGACGTACGGTCGGTTCTTGGAAATAGAGCTAGATGATCAATTCAGTGCCATGCGATTGAATATGGACGCAGTGGTTGCATTGTCCCATTCCTTTCTGGAAAAGGCGACTTCAGGGGACGCACTTGTTAACATAGGTTCCCTTTTGGGACATACTTCTTTACCAGGTGGGGCGGTGTATGCCGCGACCAAGAGCTTTGTTGCCAACTTTTCGGAGTCGCTGTGGTACGAATTTAAGGATAAGGGGATCTTTGTAATGGGATTTAATCCCGGCGCGGCGGATTCTGAGTTCCACGCCAACGCAGGTCGTCAGACCAGCGATTTTCCCAAGTTTGTAGTTTCAAGGGTGGCTGATGTTGCCGATGAACTTGTCTCTGCCCTTGAAAAAAGAGCCAAACCGCGTGTTGTTCAGGGATTTAAGAACCGGATGATGTTATTTGGTTTCAGATGGCTTGGCAGGGCTTCCGCCGTGAGGATTATGGGGCAGATCAGTCCTGGCTTGAGATAGAGGTAAATTTATATCATTCTAAGAAATCTTAGATCCGATTTATATCTTTACAGATCACAACCATCCATGGGCATTACAGAAAGAAAACAAAAGGAGAAAAAGGAAATGCGGCAGCGCATCCTAGACGGTGCGAGAAAGGTATTTCTTCAGAACGGCTATGAACAGGCGAGTATGCGCAACATTGCGAGCGAGATCAGCTATAGTGCAGGGGTAATCTATTTCCATTTCAAGGATAAGGGCGAAATATTTCAACAGCTACATAAAGAGGGTTTTGCCTTATTGCTCAAACAACTCCGTGTCCTGGATGCTGTGGCAGAGCCTTTTGAGCGGTTGAAGGCTGCCGGTCGCGTGTTCATCCAGTTTGCCCAGGAGAACAAGGATTACTACAACCTAATGTTTTTAGTGGAAGAACCCCTAAAAGATTCAGAGGAAAGCGGCTTCCAGATCGCGAAAGACGCAATAAAGTACTTGCACGATCTGGTCTTAGCCTGCCAACAGGCTGGTCGATTTAAAGGCATGGATGTGGAATACCTAACCTTTATGATCCTATCTGCTACCCACGGTATCTGCGCCCTTTTCTGTAAGGACCGGACGATGAGCTTCGAAAACAAGACAAACAAGGAGCTGATGGAGAATGGCTACGCCTGCTTTGTTGCCCTACTTGAGAAAGGATAGTCCTTTTTTTGTTTATTATTTGAACAGTGTTTAAATTTATTACAATGATTAATATATTTGCGAGCCTACAGAAAACACCGACTTTCTGTGCGCTGATATTTTGCGGTAATTTTCTATCGGTCATCATTTTAAGCACCTTCCTTTTTATTGCCGTGCTGTTGTTGCAGTTCAAGACCTTTAAGGGGATCATTATTGTGCTATCGATAATCCCACTGGGTGTTTTGGGCGGGGTGATCTTCCTACTGCTGACCGGAAACCCAATGTCATTGGTATCCATCATTGGTTTCATTGGTCTTTCGGGCATACAGGTAAAAAACTCGCTGTTGCTTGTGGACTTTACCAATCAATTGCGAGAGGAAGGAAAAAGTATCGAAGAGGCAATCCATATTGCCGGCGAAACCAGGTTCCTGCCCATTGTGCTAACCTCGATCACCGCCATCTGCGGTCTGATCCCGATTGCCATGAACCCAAATCCGCAGATTGCACCGCTAGCCATTGTATTGATTGGTGGACTGATCAGCTCCACAATATTGTCAAGGATCGTAACACCGGTAATGTATAAACTGATACCGCCACAGGTAGATGAAAAGATATGAAATGTCAATAAAGAAGGGAAGACCTGATACTAGATTCAAAAATTTCTTTGGTCACCCTGATCAATCGCATACTTAAAAGTTAGGTGATGTAGGTAAAGGACAATAATACATTTAAATCATGAATGTCTGCATTTAGTTATGGAATATCTGAGAAAGAAGATTATTGAAAGTGCGCACCGCCACTTCAACAGCATGGGCATAAAACACCTTGATCTGGACCTGGTTGCAAAAGAATGTATGGTTTCAAGAAAGACAATGTCTTCCCAGTTCGATAGGGCTCAACTGGAAGAGATTGTTTACTCAGGGCTAACGCATTATACAGAGGCCCTGCGCTCAATTGCAATGCAGCAGCTCGAACCCTAAAAAGAATTGATCAGCATATTTGACCTTATCGAACAGTTGACTGGAGATTTTTCTGATCTTTTCATTCGGGACCTTAAAAAATATTACCGCGCCCAAAGGCATCAGATCGACGGATTTATGGAAGGCGAGCTAAAGGAAAGATTCAAGAATAACCTGATTGAAGGACGTGGGGGCGGTTGGTACAGAAAGTCACTTCGGATAGCACACTTGACCGGCACCTACTTCTGGACGATTTCCATGCTGATGGAAAGGCCTTACAGTTCGCCAGCAGGTCCGCTCAAGCCCCAAACAATCAGTGAAATGAATACAAACTACCTTTTGGGACTGACCAATTTCAGTTCCGATGGTGAAAATAAAAGTTTACACTTTAAAAAATGAAGATGGACATAGTTAACAAGATTACCGAGCTCAAGCATCGCAGGGCTAAACTTGTCGAAAAATTATCGAATTTAAGTGACCACCAGTTCAATATGATCCCGTCTGGGTACACCAATAACATCATTTGGAATTTGGGGCATATATTGGTAACGCCCATACACCACCTATATTCCGGAACGGAAAAGATGCCTCCATTTGCCGCAAGGTATTACGGCAGGTATCTTGATGGCACACATCCTGACACCAGTACGGAAAGGGAAGAGATCCGGGAAATCACCCGTCTATTGATGCCAGCACTGGAAAGTTTGGAAACAGACTTTAAGGCTGGATTTTTTACAAGGGATCAGGGCTTTGTAGCGCAGGTTTTTGAAAGGGCATTGGACTTCCTGATCTTCCATGAAAGGATGCATACGAGTAAAATTTTAGCATTGCTGCAAGTGGTTGGGTAAATTAAATGCAGGTCATCTGACTGCTGTACATCATTGAAAGATTTGCGAGCTGATAATTTACTTTCCTTCTGGAAAGCGCTATCTATTAGAATGTGTTTTATCTATAAATTTACACTATTCGTTTAGCAAACAAATCACTTGTCACTGAGCTTGGGATATTTGCTTACAGGTATAACCTGTAAGCTATTTACGATGCGTTTTCCCCCACAGGGCTGGCAAGATATACAGTAACCCAAAAAAATTAAAATATAATATATGAGTACGATACACTTGGTTGATCCGGAATTACGTCCAATGCTTGAAATGTTGCCTAAAAATGATTTTTCTGACAGCAATATCAAAGATATCCGTAAGAAGATGAAGTCTTTAATGGAGGCCATGCCTTCAATGAAGATAGAGGGCGTACAGATGCAGGAGCATTACATTGAAAAAGATGGTTCTAAAATACGAGTTCTTGTTTATTCACCTACTACGGCTGAAGACACGGCGAAACCGGCACTGTTATATATTCATGGTGGTGGATATGTAATGGGAAGCCCAGATGAGTTCGTGGCGAGGAATGAAATGTTCTGCAAGGAATTGGGGGCTGTTGTTGTTTCGGTAGATTACCGATTAGCGCCTGAGCATCGCTATCCCATCCCCTTGGAAGACTGTTACGCAGCCTTGGCATGGATTTTTGAAAATCTGGACGCATTGGGTGTGAATGGTGATAAGGTTGGGATTTATGGTGAAAGTGCCGGTGGCGGTCTTGCCGCTGCACTCGCTCTGTTGACGAGGGACAGGAAAGAATTTTCGATCGCACATCAGTTTTTGGTATATCCGATGTTGGATGACAGAACATGCGTAACACCGGAGCCAAATCCTTATACCGGAGAATTTGTCTGGACCCCTGAAAGTAACCACTACGGCTGGAGCTCCCTGCTTGGACATGAACCTGGATTGGACGGGGTCTCGCCCTACGCTTCCCCTGCAAGGATCGATGTGATGGTGGGACTGCCAAATGCCTACATTTGTGTAGGTACGCTAGATCTCTTTCTGGATGAAGACCTTGCTTACGCCCAAAGGTTATTGCTCGCGGGCGTGCAGACCGAACTGCATGTTTACCCAGGAGCATTCCATGGATTTGACATGGTGCCCGGAACCATACTAAGTAGGCAGTTTGAAGATGACCTGTTGCGGGCGATGAAAAAGGCTTTCAGTTGATCGGTAACATCAACTTTTAAAGCATGAAATAGGGGATGCATCAATGCCGAAAACATGATCATCCTCTTTTTTTATGTGTTGTGCCTGAAGTTAGCTGCGTCTTCCTGATGGTTGCAGTGGTGAAGTAGAATTTTCCTAAAGCAGAGAAACTAGCTGTTCAGGCAAAAAAATCGCCAACAAATAAATGTTGGCGATCAAGACTGTATAGATTTTTTAATTTTCTCTTAACCTATGGTAAATGCCCAGGTACTTTAGGATAGATATGCCGAGTTATCCCGCAAGGCTACCGCCATCAGCGATAAACTCAGACCCCGTGGAGAAGGACGATTCATCAGACGCCAAAAAAAGAACCAGTTGACTGATTTCTGATGGCTGGCCAATCCGTTTTAAGGGAATTTTTCCGCTCAATTCTTCAAGTGCTTCTTTCGTTCCGCCTCCAAGTATGGGAGTTTCGATGATTCCCGGATGAACGGAATTTACCCTGATATTGTATTGTGCAAGATCAAGGGCTGCTGCTTTGGTCATTCCGCGTATAGCATACTTGGAGGTTACATAGGCAAACCCATTTTTTATGCCTTCCATGCCTGAAAGTGAAGATATATTAACGATAGACCCTGTCTTGCCCTTACGCATGGAACCAATAACAGCATGCATACCAAAGGCAACACTATCTTGGTTAACTTGCATAACCAATCTGTACTTAGCCTCGGTAAATGTTTCGATTGATTCTTGTACAAAGATCCCTGCATTATTTACCAGGATATTAATTGGTCCAAATCTTTTTTCGGCAGCCTCAATTACAGCAATCCATTCTTCCAATTTTGTGACATCATGTTGTATAAATAATGCTCTATCATTACCAAGCTCGGCCTCGAGGGCTTTACCTTCAGTTACTTTTACATCTGTCATGATAACCTTTGCACCTTCCTGCACAAACAATCTGGCGTGTGCAGCTCCCATACCGGTGGCAGCTCCGGTTATTAGTGCCACTTTATCTTTTAATCTGTCCATTTAAATAAATTAGCTTTTAAAACTGTTATTTGTATAACAACTCAGCTGAGACCGCTTTGTCCTGTTATGGCAGCTTTTTATCTCGCGTTTTGATAGGAAACCTATTTCAAATTTCCTGCGATGCTGAGCGATTTAGGGCTACTATTTCTTCATGGGTTGGGGGTTGTTCAGCTTTCATTAATTTGTCCATGATGTAAGCCATTACTTTTGGGGCTTTGCCTTTTTCGGCTTGATTGAGCGCTTGCTCCAAATCTGCAGCATTTAGTTCCGTACAAAAAGCGGGCGTTCCGGCTTCCTGTCTCCATGACTGGGCAAGACTTCCTCCATGTACAGCATCAAAACCCATTTGATCAACCAGTCCGGCAGCTACTTTTTTGTGCTCCTGGTTATCGGCAGCTATTGATATTGCTATTCGTCCGTTCTCTCCGGCAGCTTTACCTTTATGCCCGAGCGTGTACGCCATAACGATATTAAAAACTTTAACAACTGGTCTTCCCAAGGTTTCAGCGATATATTCGCTTTCTGTTTTACCCACTAATCCCTCAAGTTCCCCATCACGGTATTGAGCATAATTAGAGGTGTCCATCACGACAACCTCTTTTGGCACATCCTGCAATAGACCTTTGGGAAGGTCTTTGTAAGCGTTGAAAGGAATGGAAAAAATAATAGCATCTACATCTTTTACAACATTTTCTAGGGTTGCAGCCTTTGCTCCCAAACTTCCCGCTATCTTGACAAGTTCGGCGAAATCGCGGGTATTGGTAACCTTAACCTCATGTCCGGCATTGGACAACTTTTCTGCCAGTATGCTGCCAATAGCACCTGTTCCAATAATTCCTATTCTCATAATTTAATTTTTTGTTAGCGACTGTTAAACTTGTGATTGCTGACACAAGGCTTAACAGTCCCTTAGCCATCGGCCCGTTTATTAAAATTGTTATTTGGAAGTTGATAAGGTTTGAGAGGATCCCAATGCCCCGAAATCGCCTTGCTGGAACATATTGATCGCAAGTCTTTTAACGATGATCCATCCCGTTTCCTGACGTTCCCACTGGTCGACGTATTCTCCGTTGGCATCGAAATAAAGATTGCTGCGCTCTCCCAGGCCGTTGTGCCTAGACTGGATGTAGGCCCTGCTTGTAGCGGTATCCCCGTCCACTTCTATAATAAGCGATCCCAGAAGATGGTGTGTAGGTCCGCAGTTGGCAAGAAAGCTACTGATCCTGTTTCTCATTTCGGAGAGGCCCTGTCTCTCTACGCCCTCTGCATAATCGAATACTACATTTTCAGAGAACATTTCTCCCAGTCCATCCCACTGTCTTTTGTCAAGGATGCGTACAAACTTTGATAACTTATTTGAAATTTCTCTTTCGTCCACTAGGACCTGATAATTTAATTCCATGTTTTTAAAATTTATTGTTTACAACTAAAAAAGGATTTATGCCATGTGTAATCAGTAGCATAAAAACTTTTGTAAAGTTAAGTCAGAAATAGTTACCTTTGTATAGCACTTTCCTCTAAGAAAGTACTATACAAAAGTAATGGCAGTAAAGAAAGCACACAGTTCCTGTTTGGATACTGTAAAACCGGTGAGAGATGCACTTGATGTAATTAACGGAAAATGGAAATTGCCCATTATCATCTCCATTGGTGCCGGAAATTCACGGTTTACCGACATCCAGGAAAGTATTCCCAGTCTAACACCAAAGGTTTTGGCGAAGGAACTGAGAGAGCTAGAACAGCATGAACTCATAAAGCGGGTTATAACGACCGGTTATCCAGTCAAGGTTACTTATCAAGAAGAAGAATATGCACATACGCTGACACCGATCATTCTCGCGCTCAAGGATTGGGGATTGAAGCATCGTGACAAGCTTTTCCATAAGTCTAGCTGTTAAGGAACAATTATGTCTGCGGAGCGCGAGGGTTCAGATTCTGACGACTGGAGGAAGATGAAATGAAGGGAAAAGCCGCGATGTACATCTTAAACAATAAATTAAGCATTGTCTCATTTGAAAATATAAAGGAAAATATTCGTCCGTTTAAAAAGATAACAAGTGGTGAAAATTCGAGGGGCAATACTTCAAGGATCTATTGGATAGGATGAAACTCAATCAATAGCGCTGAATTTATAGTTTAGTTTTGACAAGGGCCATTTCTGAGTAATATAATTTGCTATCCAAATTTCCACAATAATTTTAATCAAATAAATGCCAGTCTTCATTATCAAAAATCATCAACAAACACGTACAAATGAGTTTGAGTAGTGAAGTGGGTTTATGATAATTGCGTAAACCTCTAGGAGAATTTTATTTAACTTATATTTTCCTTTTTCAGCATGCTACTTTAGATTTCCATTAAACGAGGGAATAATGATAGATTGACGAATAGGATAGTTAGGGTAAATTAAAAAACGGGCGAAAATCCTTCATCACTTAGGTCTGCACAAAATTTGCCCTTGACAAACGGCAATTCTAAAGATTTGTAAATACCTGCAAGCAGAATTTATTAGTAAATATTAATGTAAGAGTTGAGTACTTTTTCGTTAAAACGAAACCTTATTTATTGTCATAATGCCAATTTTCCTCATTTCTCCAATTCTTTTAATTTGGCTTTCATCTGTGCGATTTCTTCTTCCTGTGATCTAATAATCTGCTCTGACAGTTTTTTTACTTCGGGATCTTTGATGTTTGCATTTTTGCTGGTCATAATAGCGGAAGAATGGTGGGGTATCATTCCTTTCATATATTGGATATCTCCTACAAATGTCTGCTGCCTTAAAAAGGTTAAAACAACAATAAATACAACGACAGCTGATGCCAAAATTATCTTGTTCAATCTTTTATTCGGATACATTTTACCCATCATCGGCATCATAACTACTGCCATTGCAGACACCATAAGGATTGACATGTAAGTCCTTGTAATACTCAAATAAATATGGTTTGCCTCATCAACATTTAAGAACATAATTCCATACATTAGGATGAAAGATATGGTGAGCATCAGAAGGAATTTTTTATATGGAGTGCCGCTGTTTTCCATAGTTCCATGTTGATTGTTTTGATTTTCGTTTTTCATGTCTAAAGTTTTAAATTGATTTGTCTATTACTTACTTATGAAAGATGATATTTACCAGCCTTTTTCATTGTAAAATTGTTCAATTGCGTCGCCAATTAAATTAAGGGTTAACTGGTCGCCATTTCGTCAACTGAGCTTCATAAATTATCGCCGTTGTATAGCATGACTAGTCTTTTCCTATCCAATTCTGCCTCAAAAGTTTCATCTTAATGCAGCACCTTTAAGTGTGGGTCGAACCGGTACCAATTAATGTCACCGAGATTCTAAAGTTGCTGTCATTTTGATTTATGTATATATCATTTTTTATTTAATCCAGCTTCGCACTTCTCAACCTTAATGAGTTCAGGATAACGGACACGGAGCTGAAACTCATGGCAAGGGCCGCAATCAAGGGCGAAAGTAAAATACCAAAAAACGGATACAAGACTCTGGCTGCAATAGGAATACCGAGTACATTATACCCCAGGGCAAATAATAGATTACCCTTAATGTCCCCATTATTTTATCGCTCAAAAGTCGTGCCTTAGCAATGCCATTTAAATAAAACGCGCCTTGTTGGAGGTTTACCAAACAGGAGCGACTACTATCGAAATACTGAATTTATAATACCTGTCCCGATATCCTATAAGCAAAGGGTCAAGAATTACAAGTTATTAATTTACAATATTCACTCTGTTTTTTTAAAAGATTCTTTTTGTTTGCACATAATTTGCACAATTTTCATAACTTAATTAATCTGGAGCAGTCTTTAGAAATGGTGCGTTTTGTTTAATAATATTTATATATTTGATAGTCATTAACTATCAAATGGTCAAGGTAATTTGGTGAGAATAAAGTGAGCAGGCTTCTGTGTTTGAGTTTAAAGTGTTAATTTTCAGAGACATAGGCATGGGATTCGAGTCCCGTCCATTCCGTAACAAAAGCCTTAACTTTGAAAAAGTTGAGGCTTTTTTGTTTCGAAGCGTTTTTTTAAATACTCACCATCACTTCCTTAAATAATTTTTTAATTAATTCAATTTCTGTCGTGTACTGCGTTTTCTTTCTAGCGCCAAAATACAGCGTGTTTTTAAGCTTTTCCTTTCCTTCCCAAATCACTTTAATTTTGCCATCCTCCACCTCTTTTTTGCAAAGAAAATCTGGAATAATGGCCAGACCCTTTCCTCCGGATAAACATCTTACAATAGAATTTAAGTTTGGTACAATGTAATTGGGTCTAAAATCAGCGTGTTTACCAAAATTTAGTTGCCAGAAACGCAGCAAATGCTCCATATCGCCTGCAGTGCCATACCATTTCTGTCCTTTAAGCCAAATTTCTATTGCTGATAAATCATTCTTTTTAACCAATGCTTCAAACTGATCATCATCAGTGTTTACTCCGCCAACCAGTACAATGGTTTCAGATGAAAAAGCTTCATGCAGGATATTGGGAGAATTTCCTTTCTGTGGGGTAATAATTAAATCCAGAATGCCCTTATCCAACTGATCAAGCATTTCACGATATTCGCCAAACCGGATAATCACATTAAAAGGCAAAGTAGAGATATATTGCTCTAAGGTAATTTGAAAAGTTTCAAAACACATCCCAATGCTTATTGTAGGCATATGCTTCTCTGTGCTTTTCTGAAAATGTTTTTCGGCATCCTCTAATTTTGATAAGGGTTCAACAACGAAATTGTAAAGTATTTTTCCTTTTTCTGTAGGAACCATTTTTCTTCCGGTTCTTTCAAACAATTTATATCCTACATAACTTTCAAGTGAACTTAGATGCAGACTTACACCCGGTTGCGAAATAAATAAACTTTCTGCCGCACCAGTTAGTGTTCCGGTTTTATAAATCGCTTTAAAACTTCTGTACCATTCCAGATTAACCATAGTATTATAATTCTGATACAAAGCTATGAATTAACTTGTTTTAATAATAGAAAAGTCTGTAGTAATTTTGAAGCATCAAAAAAGATAAAAGAAATGACAAAAATATTCATCATTAACGGAGGCCAGAAATTTGGTCATTCAGGCGGAAAATTTAATGAAACCCTTGCAGCAGCAACAGCTGATTTCTTTTCAGAACTTACTGATTTTGAAGTTAAAACAACTAATATTAATGAAAGCTATGATCCTAAAGAAGAAGTGGCTAAATACGTTTGGGCTGATGTGGTAATTTACCATACACCCATCTGGTGGTTCCAGCTGCCTCATGGATTTAAACAATATATCGATGTGGTTTTTGAAGAAGGGCATAAGACTGGAATTTATATAAGTGATGGCCGTAAAGCAGATAACCCTACAAGGAACTATGGCACAGGTGGTATGTTGCATGGAAGAAAATATATGTTAACTTCATCTTGGAATGCCCCTAAAGAAGCTTTTACTTTACCTGAAGAGTTTTTCATGCAAACCAGTGTGGATGATGGTCCGTTATTTGGTTTTCACCGGATGAATGCCTTTATAGGTATGGAGCGTTTAGAAGGAATGCATTTTCATGATGTTGAAAAAAACACCAACGTAGTTAAGGATTTAGCACTTTACAAATTACATTTAGAAGAAACATTTTTAAACACAGAAATATATGAGCATTTATCTGACAGCAATCGTTAAGAGTAAGCCAGAAGTAAAAGAAGAATTGAGTAAAATCTTGCTCAACATGGTTGTACAATCCAGAAAAGAGAAGGCCTGTATTCAGTATGATTTACATGAAGATACCAGTCGTGATCTATTTATTTTCCATGAAGAGTGGGCCGATCAGACTGGTTTGGATCTCCATAATCAACAAGAATATCTTTTAAATTTTGTGGCTAAATCAAGTGAACTAACAACAGATATTGTAATTCATCAAACAAATAAAATAGCTTAAATTTTATAATGAAGCTCCAAATGATATCGCCCAGTAATTCTCGCTGAAGCCAATACCAGCTTCATTACTATTGGCATCCATCATTGCTTTGCAATGGCTCAAGCTATTTTTCCAGGCGTTAATGACTTCGTCTGAATGAAAATATCCTTTGCCTAAATTTTCACCTTTAACAATGCCTTTATAGCCAGCGCTTATCGCCCGCTCTTCAGGATTGATGCCTTCAGGTGATATATGAGCGAAATAATTGCGCAGATTCATATCTTTTGCATGTGCCATTGCAGCATTTTCTAATTGGATGTTTAAAGATAATGGTGCTACAGATGGCATATAATCGGTTCCGCAGTTACAGCCAGACTGCCTTAAAGAATTAATTTTCTCCAGTACCAGATGATAGTCTTGCTGCGGTGGCACTACCTCGTCTTTTTTGCATCGCATGAATAAAACACAGGAAAGAATACATGCAATGATAAGTTTCATTTTTAGAAGCCTTTTCGTTTATTTAAAAAGGAGGTAGTGCTATCACTACCTCTATATTATTTTGATTTAAATTCTGATAGCTTATTTGCTGCATAAGAAGCTGCTGCTACATCCAACTTTGGTTAAAAGGCTCTATCTCTACCCATGTATACATTTTTGATATGATATAATGTATTTCCATTTGGGCCCGGAGAACCACTATCGCGTTCCATTTGCATATTAATAATGAGCCACATAGGTTTGTTAACAGAATTGCTCATCACATGCCTCGCTACCCAGGTATTATCAATATAATAGTGGCATTCCACATCAGTTGAATTGATTTTGTTATACCAGCATTTGTAATTATGGTATGAACCCGCATTGGCAACATTTGTTAATTTATTTTCCCATGCTCCATCGTAAGTGTTTTGCCAATTGGTAGTACTTCCTTTAAATTCCATAATGTCACTTTCAGGAGGCCACGAATTAACGCCAGTGATCCAGAATGCAGGCCATGTTCCTCTGGAAGTAGGTACTGCAAAGTCTCCGGAGATGGTATAGCTTGGAAACTGATCATTAATTAATACCTGCTGCTTGGCATAACAAGCACCTGAATTATACCAGATGGCTACATTAGTAAAACCATTTGCCGTACTATTGCCTGGCGAACTGGCTAATCTGGTGGCTGTGATGGTCATTTCACTTCCACTAAGTGAAATCTGATTGTGATTGGTAGCGCTTCCAACCATGCGGGCTGAGCCATTATGATCAGTGCCCCAGGGATAATTATAATTCCATTTTGCTTCAAAGTTACCGTAACTGGCAAAAGAATCGCCATCGATTAGAGTCTCCCAAGCTTTTACGCTTCCTGTTTCTGCCTGAAGCGCCTTGTCTTTCTTGCATGAAAAAAATGTTATCGACAGGCAAGCCAATAACACCATCGATTTGAATGTTTTTTGATCAATCATTTCTTTAATTTTAGGTTAATATTTGGTTAGTTTTTAAGCTGATGCTGGTTTTGTTCCTATTGTTTTATTGTAAACTATTTATGTCACATAAAGCGCATGAAATTGGTTGATCTGATTTAATCCCTTGAAAAGCTGATCAGAATAACATAAATCAATCATAAGTCTAAAACAGATACATGATTGTAGTTTTTAGTTTCTATTTATTGTAAGTAAATATAGGAATTATTTTATTCAATAATTTGACTGTAAATAATATCTATATAAACTATTTTTCATTATGTTATGAAAGGTTGAGGGCAGTGATCATAAAGCCTAATGATATTAAAGTCATAACTATTAATCTGAATTCAATAATTAATTGATTTTTAACACCCGGGTTTGCAACCAGCCCCTCTGCTTTGAAAGAGGGGTATTGCCTTTTTTTTGTCTTTTCCCTTTCAGGGGAAAGGTGCCGATAGGCGGATAGGGATTTAACTAACAGCCATAACCTATTTAAACAGTATAATAAGACATATAATTAATCGAACGCTAAGGTTATAGAAAGTAATTTAATTATTATCGCTATATTTAAGCTACTATGTGAAATTTTAATCCTGATGTGATTTCTTTACCCCACATTAAGTCCACCTTCTCGCCACACTTACCTTGCATATAACTATAATCTGCTTGTTGATTTAAGTGATGATAACTTGTTAATATTCGGCTACCAAGCAGTAGGTTAATCACTAAGAACCTTTTAATTTATTCTGCTGAACATTTCCGAAAGGGAATCCCAAGTACCTTATTAATTGATCCCAAGGTATTGATCATTGCCAAAGATTTGAGGAGAATAATCTTAAGGGAAAGGATGAAAGAATTATTAAATTCGACTAAATAAAAAAATAAACCGATCAATATGTTAGCAACTATGATTTAAGGCTATTTTCCTTAAGTCAGATGTGTGTTAAAGCTAATATATTGATCGGTATATGTTATCGTTTACTGCTCTTCGGCTTTAATCTAAAAGCGTCCAGGTTTTTCTGGCCTGCACCTGTTGTACAACTTGCTGTTCGGCAACCACAATATTTTCCTTACGCTGACCAATGTATTCCAATCCGCTAAGTTTATTCCAAAGTGCAACCAATACGCTTAAAAAGTCATTAATGGTCACCATAGATTGATTGATCTGTTTGTGATCGTAAACCATTTCTATCGTTTTAGCCAGCAACTCTTCAAAATTTCCAGGCGTTACGTCTTTCCATTCGTAGAAATACTTTAGTAATTCTTCTCTTTCTTTAGAGTCAATTAATTTAATGGCTGTAAAGAAGATGTGTGCCAGACTAGAAAAATATCCTACTAAAACAGTTGGCGATTCTCTATAAGCGACATTTCTGTAATCATAAAAAATTCTGGCAATAAAGTCAACGATTTTTTCAGAAATTAACCTAATGTTTTTACCTAAAGGTGTGATATTGTCTCTCCCTCCTGTCTTATCAATAATCTTAAAAGAGGCCAGTTGTAAATCATTAAGCAAGCTGTTAAAAGTTTCGTAATAACGGATTAATGCAGGATGACTGGTAATGGTAGAACTCGGTGGGATATAGTTTTTATTAATGGTAAGTCTTCCGTTTTCATGGTAAACCTGTCCGATGGTTAAAAAGTAATTATCTGGTAACTGGCTAGCAATTTCATTTTCAGGAAGAACTACAATACTGTAAGCTTTAGCCAGTTCAGGGTAGCGTAAAGGGCTTTCCTCAGGATCTGGTGTACCCGCAGGCACTCTGTTGAAAGGATTTACAACTAATAGAATATAATAATTGCGTGGTTCTGATTGACCGAAATAATGGCTATGCGTCAAGTTATCCATACTGTCATTTTGTAAGATATCAATATGGCAACCCTCTGGCGTGATGGCATTACAATATCTTACTTTTACTTCGATATGATTGGTTGCCTTCTCAACGATTTCAATATCATGAGAATTATTATATCCAACAACAGGTGGCAAAAAGCCATAATTGGCGTTATGAATATTAAGAGATATGGCATCCCTTACAAAATCCTGTAAATAAAGATCATTAGCAGTAAAATGATTACTGGATAATTTCATTCCATTAACCCAGTTGATCGATTTATATTTTAGCGGCTTAATCATAGTAAATGTTTTTAGAGGTTAGATAAAGATAGCACTTTCTCCTACTTCGTTAGGTTTATTAACGTTTTCAGATACACGTTTGGCATAAATAGTCATTTTTTCTGAGATGCCGTTTTCTGTGATATCTAAATCCGGGTCTATAAAAAGATTCCTTTTAAAGAATGATGTTTTAATAAAGAAAATCCATCTGTAACCATCCTGGTCTTCATCTCTGAATTCTACAGGGCTTTTAGCGAATTTAAGGTTATAATCATCAATAAATTTATGGAACCAGATCCCAAAATTCATGTTCTCAGGGGCTTTTACCTTCACTTTTAGTGGTTCAGGATCACTGCTTTTTTTATAAAGTTCCAGTTCTAAAACCAATAGTTTATTAAAATCTACATGATCCATGTTAATGTCTAATGGTGTTGCAGGGTATTTCCAGATCTTATAAATTTCTGACGGGATGCTAAGCAGCGCAACATAAGCCCACCAAAACATAAGCGGTACAAAAAACCAAGCAATACTACCGGCTCCCCACCAGCCAAAATGAACATTACTTAACCAATTAAAAGCCAGCTGAAATAAATAAACTGACAATAAAGCAGAAATTAAGGTGGCAAAAAAGATGAATACTTTGCGCTCTAATAATTCTGTAGGGTAATGTTTGGTGAGTAGGTATACAAAAACAGACCCGGTTAAAATGTAATAGATACAACAGATAATGTAACCCCATGGCATAAAATTAAAGTTTAGAAACCCTAGAAATCCTGGGATGGCTAAAATAATTCCAATCAGCAGAACACTTATAATAAGTCGTTTGTTGTTAAGAAACTGGTTCTTTTTATTGATGATGGAAAGTACGCTTGCTGATACAAGGAAGATCAGCGGAAATAGAAGATAGCGAATAAAAAATGATTGAACGTCCATTAATTTTTTTAGATGTGATGTGTTACAAATATAGTATCTTTAGTATTTGATTGTAATCCTATTTTTTTCTATAATATAAATTTAACCTTAACAAATAATCAAGCTTAAAGTTTAGATGAAAAAAGAAACCCTGGTTCATAACGAACTCTTTACAGATTATAAAGCAATAGCACACGCCGCCGATTTAATAGAAAGGAACATAATTGATGCCGACCAAATCGAAATCATTCCAAACGGAGCAGATAAACGAGCTTTTTCTAAAGATATAGCAAGTAGTGAGCGTTATTATTCAGAAAGAAGAAGGCAAAACCGTATTCGGATCAGTACCAATCGTGAGAGTTTATACGACATGCTGCCTGAAGGACTTTTTCATAGGCCACCAACAGGAAGTGCCGGGATGGATGAAGAATCCATGATTAAAGATATTAAGGATAGGAGAGAGGAAGAAAAGCATGCCAGGTTATTTTTTACACCTTTTGATGCAGAAATCAATCATGTAAGGATGATGACCGAGCTTTATGAAAATAAGCTTGATAAAAAAACCACTTACGCTGATTTAAGTCAGATCTTCGAATTTGGCTGGGATGAATTTAACCTGTTGAATAAAGAGCAAAGCATTATCTGGATGCATCTGTTACCAGAAATTCAACAAAAAAGAAATGATATAGACTTTGTTTCTAAAGTACTCACCGCGCTGTTTAACTTGCCTATATTGCTGGTAAATACCACGGCACATGTGAGCCCAGTAAAAATTGCCGACGATATGCAGATGCAATTGGGCGGCAGTGCACTTGGTATTGATACTATCATTGGAGATAGTTTTATTCCTGATAATGAAGCCTACCACATTAATATTGGGCCAACTACACCACAAGAGTTAATTAAATTTATTCCAGGCCAGCCAAATAGAGCAATTCTAGATATGGCCATCAGCTACCTCATGCCACTTGATGCCGAAATAAGTGTTGAATTACTTACCGCAACCGACTTTCAGGAGACCTTATTAACCGATGGTGGCGAAAGTGTCTATCTGGGCTATACCGTTTATATTTAACTTTTTATTCCAGTAAGGTTTCATACCACTTTGTAAACAGATGGTTTTAATAACATCCGGTAATGAATGTTCATGGTACTTCTCAGTTTTAATTTAGCCAGGGTTAAACTTAATAATTCTTCCCAATCCTCTACAGTTAGTTTTAAATTATCTGCAGGCTCAATAATAATATCTGTTGTTTTAATAAAACCTGCATTTGGTTTATTGTCCATCATAATGCCTTTGGCCAAAGTAATACCACTTAGCTTCTGTCCTAATTCGTAACGGCAAAAGTTAAGCACATCTGCTTTAGTGATAATCCGGTCTGCTGTAGTTAATCCATATTTATAAGCCTGTACCCTATTAGTAGCGTTCAGTTTTGTACGCCCCCCTTTTGTTTGGCTTAAGAAAAAGATGCTTTCAGGATTAACCTTATTGTTCTCATAAACCACTAATTTGCTGCCAGCGTTAATGTGATTGGCTTCTTCAGCCTGTGTTACCCAAATATCTACAAATAAAATATCGGCATCATCAATCGGTTTTAATAGAATATAACTCGGCAGTTCTTTAATATCTTTTAATGCTGATCGGCTTTTCTGCTCTATAAGTGCAATGTTTTGCTCTAAGTTTTTAAGTATAGTGCTTAAAAAATCTGGGCCATAGGCAGAGAAAGCAGCCTTTTCATCTCTCAGTAATTCAAAAAGATAATCCACCAATTCTTTCGCATTCCTCGTATCAAAGCGCTCAGTACCTCCATATCTGATTGAAAAGGAACCATCACCTTTTTCATTCTCATTGGTAAAGGGAATTTCATTATAACTATGTCCATGATTATCCTTCAGATTTTCCACCGCAAGCATCTGATCCAATGCTTCTGTTTTAATCGGGATAATATTATTCATGGTTTTAAGCCGGTGTTTAACCTGGCTTAATCGTTTATTAACCACCGGGAAGGCATTAATATAAACATGAAGTTCGTTTAGCATCTCCTGGTTAATCGCCGCTGGAAAAACGACTTTTAGCCATTTAATATTTTTACTAATCTGATTTAAACCAGCAGGCTGGAAAATATTGGCTAAAGCGGCAGGCAATTCCTGCTGATCATCAATATTGAAATCATTGAGGTCGCCTAAGGTTAAAAACCTGTTGCTGTAAAACTGTAAAATATCAGCCTTAATCAAGTTAAGCAATTGTTTGTGATGGAAAGGAGCTTCAATTTTACCCGTTAAAGGTTCATCCATAAACCGTTCCGTGTAAGCTGCGAGTTCGTTGTCCTTATAGAACCATTTTCCAAGAGAGAGCAGGTCATACGTGTTTTCAGGCACTGAATAATTCTTCCAATCAAAGAATAAATTCAGTTTATTAAAATCCATCCAGTTTCTGATTCCGCTGAAACCAATATACATCGTATTCTTTTCTACAGAAAAGCCAGGAAGCGTATTTAAAACAGGTTGTTTGCTGGTTTCTGCAATATTAAAAAGGGTGTTACCAGTTGCGATATACTTTATTGCGGCGTTATGTACTTTTACATTGTGCAAGGGGCTGAAAAAAATATCGGTTTTTTTTGCCTTATCATTTTCTTGTTGAATACTTTTTTTAAAGGCAAACTGAGTGTATGGCGAAAGGTAATCTTCCTCCTCAATAGGTCTGGCATGCATGATCGCATGAGCAGGTAAGGATGAAGTCAGGTGATCAGGAGCCAAGATCCTACTAATCTTGTCGAAGATTCTGTTTTCTAAATTTTTAACATCGTTGGCAACATTAAAAAGCTCATTGCTTAAGGCTTCAATAATTAATTTTACCAGCGGATCAAAGTCATTACTGTCTTTAATATTCCAGAAATCTTCTGCATTCTTAAATATTCTATTACGGATTTCATCTTTTGATGAATAAAAAACTGGTTTCATGTGTAGGATAAATGAGTCGTTTCTAGATTAGGTTGAAAGTGGACTAAGAAATAGAGCCGTATTAAAAAAATATTTCTCTCCGGTGGTTTTTATTTGTGCCCTAACCGTGATATCTACCTTTTTTTTGATCTCGGTTATTTTACGTAAAGGATATACATTTTCTACCTCTGTGATGCGTACTTCTACGGCTATATGATCTATTCTAAATTCATAATCGGTAATAGATTTTAGCAATGATTTGCGGAATTTTTCCTCCCAGAGGCTTTCACTTACAATTAACTCAAAATCAAGGTCCCATATTTCGCATCCAAAATCATTACGATAACGGTGTTCGCCATAGCGGGTAAAAATAATCAGTTCGATGTGGTTCGAGATAGATTTACCAAGATCAGTGGATTGAAAACCACTACCTAGAAATAGGGAGTTAAATCTGAAGGGTTTATTGAAAAAAAATTCAGACATATAAAATTGGCTTAAAGTTTGTTAAAAGTAATTTAAAATAATCGTTTTTATAACCAAACACAAAATATAAAAAATTGTTATTTGCAAAGTTAGTTTGAAGAAGCTTGTGTGATTTTAGTTGATGTTGATTGTCAGATTAATTATTGTGCCCTATACTAAGTGATACATTAAAGCTATATGAAGCCCATTAACGCCATCGAAATCAGGAATTCTTATATGAAATTTATCCTGAGTTTTTTGTTTCTTACCATTTTTTCCATTTTCTGTATTTTCCTTTTTTTTGCAGCTTCTGATTATGAATATGCTTTGCTGGATAAAAAAGTAAAGGAAACTGAAAAACTATCTTACTTAAGAAAAGACATTAATACCAATTTCGACCTGATTTTGGTTCGTTTTAAAGAACTTGCTCAATACCGTGAATACAATGCCAATGAAATGAGTAAGCAAGCTATTCTGTTGGGAGACATTCAAACAGCCAATAACCGGATTAAAGACCTGATTTCCAGAAAGAGCGAACAAAGCCCAAGTTTTGACTTGTATGGAAAACTAAACAACAATGTAGGTGCAATGGCGGATTTGCAGGATTCACTCATTCAATCACGAGGTGATATACAACGTTATAAGGAACAAATAAACGAATGCCAGCTGGCCAACAAGTCTGCAGCAAATAAAATCAGAAACGGGCGATACGGCCGATAATTTATACCGATGATAAAATTAAGCATAAAAGAAAGGCGTGAACAGTTTTTGTTCTTTACAGCACTGTTTGTTTTTACCGTAGGACTTTTAAGTTTCGGGATTTTCTATAGCAATAAATCACGTTATGAGATTTCGAAAGAAGAACTCGAAGTTAAAATCAGTGAAAATGAAGTGTTTGAAAATATGGTGAAAGAAACTAAGCCAACCATTGATACCACTTTCAAACAAATTACACGCTATAACCCTAATGTTCAGGCTGTTTTCTTGAAGAATGATATTCAACTTTCATTAGGGTCTATTAAATCAGCATTTGACCGAAAGGCTTCAGATTCCAGATATAAGATTTTTGTTCAAACGGCACAATTATACGACAGGCTTTTTTATGACCGACAGGAACAAAATAGAAATATATCAGATATTGAATTACACAAAAGACAATTAGACGACTGCATAACTAACAGACGTCAATTGCAACAAACCATTTCCGCAAGATAAAAAACCTCTAAACCTCAAAAAAAACCAACGCTACCTATGTCTGACTCAAACACCAAGCAAGTTAATTCAAATTCGCAGGGCTATGTCATTTTATACATCCTATTGGCTGTATTACTCTTAACAGGCCTGATCTTTTTATTTAAAAGTTCTTTGTTCGAAAAACGAAACATTGATGCAAGAATTCTTAAAGATGAAATTTATTTAAATGAAGATTTAGTTTTTACCGATAACACACCCAAAGCAAAAAAATGGTTATGGGAATTTGGTAATGGTGAAAAAGCCACCACAAAAACAGGCTCATATCATTACACAAAACCTGATACCTACATTGTACGCTTAACAGTGGATGGAGAGTTGCGTCAGGAATTTCCAATTACGGTAAGAGACACAGTGAAAACTGCGGTAGCAGATAGTGTGCTCACCATTAGTGGACCAACGGCTGGTTTGGTTAATGAAGAAATCAGATTAGAAGGAGATGGAGAAGGAAAAGATTTCGAATGGTCCTTCGGAGAAACCGGAAGGGTAGATGTTAAAGGCAAAACAGCTTTGTACACTTACCGTGCCCCAGGAAAATATGTTGTTCGCCTACGATCAGATAAAGCCCGTAAACCCGCATATTTAACCATATTAATTACTGATCCCAATGCCGAAATTGTTGATGATTTTGTAGCGCCTGGTGATGGTGAACGTAAAACCATTGATGATATCAGGGCCCGTTTACAGGCCATTGCCAATGGTGCAGATTTTAATTCAAACTATTATTATCTGATCAACAAATACATGTGCAACAATGAAAAGGTAACGGTTAATGTTGAAATGAATGGAAAGAAAAAACAAACTGATATTTATTCATATTGCATGGGCCTCACCTTTGGGGGAGAAATCGCAGTAGATGAAGCGCAATTAACCATTAAGCCAAATTCTACCTGTGCCAGTTTATTAAATATTAAACAACATTCAGGAACCGTTCAGCCAGCCGCTACAGCTACAACTGATGCCGCCACTGATAAAACCAAATAGATTAACATCTTAACCTCTAAAGCTCATCTACATCAATTATGAAAAAATATTATGCCTTATCCATCCTTTTATTAGGAATATCATTTGCACAGGCACAATCGCCGGCGGCGTTTGGCAAAAGAGTAAAATACATGCCTAAAGCATATGAAAGGCCTGCAGAAACCATTAACGTAAACGAAAATACGAGCAGCAGCAGTTTACCCTGGATTGTTTTTTCCGACCGTGAAGATAACTACACAACCACCGCACCGGGTGGTAGCCTGATCATGAAAAAAATAGGTTTTATGGAGCCGTTTTATGTTTCAAAAGAAGAAAATGGTTACCTGAAACTAATTAAGTATAAGGCGGGAATGATCAGGGGTAGGAAGATTAATGATAAAAAAAGTGCCATCAGTTACGGTTGGATTGCAAAGTCTAAATTACTTTTATGGCAACGGGCATTCTCGAATCAAAAAACAGGTTATGCGGAAAAAGCAATTGGTATTGTAAATGGTAAGAATGCCTTAACAGAACCAAAATTCTATTTTGACACCACCGATTCTATTCTGGTTTATAATACGCCAGAACTTAAAGACAGACGTACAAAAGTAAGATTGCATGAAATTTCTTATATCTACAAAAAATCTGAAGACGGGAAAAAGTATTTAATTGGTTCTGATGATCAATTGGTTGCAGATACGGCTCTAAAAAGTATTTATGGTTGGGTTTCTTCTGAAGCAGTGCACAACTGGGGAGATCGCTTGTATATTACCTCAGCTAAACCTGGTTATGAAGACAGCGATGATTCTACAACCACGGCCATTAAAAGTGGAATGGATAAGGGAACCACATTCGTTGTAGATCCATTATTGCCGAGAGAAAATTTGATTTTAAAAAGTGTGCCTGTTATTACCAACGATGCTAATCATTATGCTGTTGGTATAGCAGCTGATGTTTACAATAAGAAAGATAATAAAATTTTAACCATTAATGGGTCCTCACTTTCTTATCAGGATTATTTAAAACTTCGAAAAAACAAAAATAAAATCAACGTATTGTTTGTGGTTGATGGCGGAAGCTCGATGACCAAATATCTTTCCGGAATGACCAACACCATTGCTTCATTTGAAAATACGATGGGCGATTTTGGTAAAGGAGCCAATGTAAGTTATGGCGGTGTGGTATATCGCGGTGAAGCAGGTTGTGCACTTCAGGGAATTTTCGTGAGTCCGATTCAAAATGATTACCGTAAGTTGATGACCTTTTTATCTAATCAAGCTAAAAATACTTTAAGGTGCGATGGAGAGGTTGCGGAAGGTCCAGTTTTTGATGCTTTAAAAACCGGGTTAAATCTTTTCAAAGCTAAAAAGAATGAAACCAATCTGATCATTCTGGTAGGTAGTACTGGCAATACAGGTGGCACCAATAACTACCTGATCAATGAATTGAGCGAGCAGGTTGCCCTTGCAGACGCCCGGATTTTAGCACTTCAGGTATATAGCGATTTCAATCAATCATTCAACAATTTTGTAATTCAATCTCGTAAACTGGTTTCAGAATCAGCTATCCGGTCTGCCGAATATAGAAAAAATACCATGGTTAAAGGTGAAGGGTTAAAAAGCTTCCAGCCATATAACACCAGCCTTCAGGATTCAATCTCTTATTATTTGGATTATCCTAAAAATAGTTTGATTCAGGGCGGTGTGGTTTTCCCAACTAAAGGTTCGGTAAATTCAAATCAAAGCATGACGATTGCTCTACGCCGTTTTGTAAAAGAAACCAGCATGGATATTGAGAATCAGATCAGTTCATTAGATAGTGCGTTTCGCTTAACCGGTATTTCACGTAAAAACCTCTCTGCTGACGTAGAAGGCTTATTGCCTCCGCCAGTTGGGGCAGAAGTGGCCGACAGAATGCCTCACAATGCATTTAAATATTATAGTACGGCAAACTTATCTACTGATGTAGTAAAAAATAACCGATCAGCTTTGCAATATGCAATTGTGTTAAATAACATGGAATACAAACAGATTCTTGATGTTTTTTCAATTATGTTGGGCGAAAACTTGCAGGCTGATCAATCTTCTTTTAGAAGTAAGCTGGTTAAGAACTATGTGAGAATGCCAAAGCAATTATTGGGCATGAAGGTTTCTTCGGGCGAAATAAAAGCGATGACACTTGCAGACTATGTTAAATTAGTAACAGGACTACCACTGAATAACGAATTTTTAGCTAAATATAAAGTGAATGATTTAAAAAGCACTTCTAAAATGCCGTTAGATCAGTTTGAAAATTATATCAAATTATTAAATCAATCCGTTCAGCAAATTAAGAGAGCTACGCAGATAGAACAGCAGTTCCTATCTAACGGCAAAATATATTACTACATTACTGAAAATAATTTTAACCCGGCAGTTTTGCCAGTAACCAACTAGGGATATGGCAATTACAAATTTAAGTGAGTCAGTAAAAACAGCCTTGCACATTGCACAGTCGCTGGCGAAAGAATATAGAAATGAAGTATTTACCGCTGCGCATCTGCTCAAAGGTTTAATGCATAAAGATGTTGGTTTAAGATCTTTTATCACTTCAATTGGTAAGGATGAAGAATATATCAGCGAATGGGCGGAAGTTCGGATTGAAGAGCTTGCAAAATCTGCAGGTCTTAGTGATACGGTTAGCGGTGCGCAAGAAATTGCAGTAATTTTTGAAGAGGCCGATAATGTACGCATTAAGCTAGGGCTGGATTTAATCACACCAGTTTGTGTGTTAACTGCATTGGCAAAGCCGGGGATTGGTTTTCAGCCAGATCAATTAAAATCTTTTCCGATTAAAGAGCGTGAGATCTTAGATCTTTATGTAAAAGATGAGGAAATTTCAAGAGTAGTATCGCCAGATAAAGCCACTGCAGGAACCGAAAATAAAAGTACAGGTAATGCCTTATATAAATACTGTATAGATCGGTTACAAATGGTTCGGGATGCTAAAACTGACCCAATCATTGGTCGAGATAAGGAAACCCGGATGATGATGGAAATCCTTTGCCGCAGAACCAAACCCAACGTAATTCTTACAGGAGATGCAGGTGTAGGTAAAACAGCATTGGTTGACGGATTTGCTATCGATATTGTCAATCAGAATGTGCCAGATAGCTTAAAACCAGTTCAGCTTTTTGAGCTTGATTTAGGATCGCTCATTGCAGGTGCATCTTATAAAGGAGAAATAGAAGACAGGTTAAAAAACATCATTAAGGAAGTAAAACAGTTTGAAAAAGCAGTGCTCTTTATTGATGAAATTCATACCTTATTAGATAGCAAAGGGCCATTAGGTGCGGGAATTGGCAATTTGTTAAAGCCAGAATTAGCCCGTGGCGAAATTACGGTAATTGGCGCTACCACCATTGATGAATACCGTAAAATTATTGAACCAGAGCAGGCTTTTAGCAGACGTTTTGAAGTGCTTCAGGTGAATGAACCAAATGAAGAAAGTACCATTAAAATGTTACAGAAACTAGCGGTAAAATATGAAGAGCATCATACCTTAAGTATCGAACCAGATGCCTTAGGAGAATGTGTTCGCCTGGCCAAGCGTTATATGAAAGATAGAAGGTTGCCTGATTCTGCATTTGATTTGCTGGATAGAACCATGGCGGCCATGAAAATGATGAATGATACCTCCGATCAGGTCATCACAAGTTTGGAAACAGATTTAGAAGCACTAAATGCCGATGAAGAAAAATCGGAAGCGGATCAGTTTGCCGATTATAAATGGCTGTTTTCATTGCTTCAAAATAAATTAAGTCCTGTTTTATTAGGTCGGCTAACTGATGAAACGCAAACAGACGCTTTTGAAACAGCTGAAGAATACCAGGGATATATCAATAGTAGTCTTCAGGAATTAAAGAAATACGCTGCAGAAAAAAGTGACCGGATCACTAAACAAGATATTGCTTCAATTGTAGCCTATAAAACGGGCATCCCAATGGGTAAACTACAAGCAGGTGAAAAGGAGAAATTGCTGAATATGGAGCAATATCTTAAAAAACGTGTGGTGGGACAAGATCAGGCGCTTAAAGCAGTTTCAGATGCTATATTAGAATCTAGAAGTGGGTTAAACAAAAAAGGACAGCCAATTGGATCATTCTTTTTATTGGGGCCAACAGGAACAGGTAAAACTGAACTTGCTAAATCAATAGCTGAATTTTTGTTTAACGACGAAAAGGCAATGATCAGGTTTGACATGTCTGAATTTAAGGAAGAACATAGTGCGGCCTTATTATATGGAGCGCCTCCCGGATATGTTGGTTATGAAGAAGGAGGTTTGCTCGTTAATAAAATTAGACAACAGCCGTATTCTGTATTGTTATTTGATGAGATTGAAAAGGCACACCCTTCTGTTTTTGATACTTTTTTACAGATCTTAGATGAAGGCCATATGCACGATCGATTAGGCAAGGAAGGTGATTTTAGCAATTCACTTATTCTGTTTACCTCAAACATTGGCAGCGAATGGATTGCGGAGCAGATCGGCCAAGGCATTATCCCCGCTTCAAATCAGCTGATGGAAGTAATGGCTGGCCATTTCCGTCCGGAGTTTTTAGCCAGAATTTCAGAAATTGTACCATTTGCCCCAATCAATGAAAGCAATGTGGTACGCATCTTTGAGATCCAACTCAACAGCCTTGTGCAATCACTTAATAAAATGGGCATCGAATTTGAAATTGCAGAAGATGCGAAGAAAATGATTGCATTGGATGGTTTTACACCTAAATATGGTGCAAGACAACTATCAGCGGTTATTAGGAATCTTTTACGTCGTCCAATTTCAAAATACATCATTTCTGGTGAACTTAAAAAAGGCTCAAAGATCGTTGTGAGTAAACATCCGGAAGGAGATCAGCTGGAATGGAAGATAATTCAGCCTGAAGCATCAATATTGGAACAAAAATTGAGTTAAAATGTTAATTACTATATCTTTATAAAATTGAACCTTAAACCTAAAACAACATACTATGTTTAACTATGAAATTGGTGGAAACGAACGGAAAATCGACACATCAGAAGCATTCGCAGAAATTGCCTTTAATAAAACACTTTTTGTACAAAAATTAACGGATAACGAGCCTATCAAGCCTGAAAAGGTTGAAGGTTTAAAAACGGTTAAAGAAGTATTTGATCATTATAAGCCAAATGTTAAAGTGGCTTTTGAAAAGCAAGACGGATCAACCGTTGGGGAAACAATCAACTTTAATGATATGAGCGATTTTGGTGTGAAAAATATCATCAACCAAAGTAACTACCTCACCAATGTAAATATTGAAAGGGAAATGTCTCTCAATGTAATCAAACAATTAAAATCAAACAAAACCTTAAAAGCTACGCTTGACGATGAAGAAACTAAAAATGCTTTCATTAATGCTTTGAAGAATTTTGTAGATGAACTGGAGCAAAATAAATAATCTAAAACGCTAAGAAAACATGTCAAATCCTCAAGAATTAAACGCAGACCAAAATATATCCCAGGAAGCAGGCTTCAAACCAGCAGAGGGTAGTGCCATAGAGAAAACATCACTTAAAGATAACTTAGAAAAACTGGCCAGAGTAGGTGGTTTTGATTTGTTGGAAACAACAGTTGATGGCTTACAGAATTTAAACCCTGAAAGAAAAGCAAGAAAGCAAATCTTTTTAACAGGAGACGAGAAAAGAAAAGAACGTGAAGAACTGAAAAAGAAAATTCAGCTTTGGATTGATGTACTTGAATCTTCTACTTCTGTTGCAGATATGGTAGAAAAGAGTACTGAAAAATTAAATGCTGCAGAAGAAAATCTGAATAAAAATATTGGCACAGCTTTAGAAAGTTCAAGAGAACTGGAACAAGCCTACAGATCTGTGCACTTATTTTATAAAAATACAGAAGCAGATAAACTTAAAAATGTAGTGTTACTTAATGCATCAATGGATCAAGTTAAGGATTTAGATAATCCACGTTTTATTGATTATGTTGATGATGAGTTAAAGCAAAATTACGATCGTTTAGATTTGCGTAAAAATTATTCATTGATGGTTGTTCCCGGTTATATGGGATCAAATAAGGTGCTTGAGCGTTGGGGTAAAATTGCACACAGCAACAAAGCCATGCTGGTAACTGATTTTGCCGATTTAGATCAACCTGATGATGTTTTGGATTTATTTACTGCTGCAAATTTCACGGGTGCTGATGCCTTCCGCTCTAATGTAATCATGACTTGTAACTGGCTTGTAGGTAGAGGTAAAGTTGCCGAAGTGGGTGAGGAAGATGATTTAACAGTTCCGGGGTCTGCTGCCTTAGCAGGAAAAATGTACTATACTTTAATGTCTCAGGTTACTGCAGGTAAAAAACACGGTGCCATTAATGAAGTAGATGGTGTTAAATTCGACTTGAAGAAAAGTGAAATTTCACATTTGGAAAGAGTAGGATTAGTGCCAATGGTTAATGAATATGGAAAAGTAATGGCATTCTCTGCTAAAACTTTGTTTAATGGTGATAACATCGGTTTACAAACTTATTCTGTTGTAAGGGTATTCGATTACATTACTAAAGTGTTGTTCGATTTCTTAAACAGAAGAGCATTTGAAAATTGGACTTCGAAAACTGAACAAGATTTACGTGGTCAGATTGTGAAGTTTTTAGATGGTATTCAAGGTGCTGATCGTTTAATTGAAAGGTTTAAAATTATGCGTTTTGAACGTGATGAACAGCAAAAAGACAGAATCCATTTGGATATTCACATCACACCATATTTTCCTGCAAAGAGCTTTGTGGTAAAATTAGATGGTCATAAAGGTGAAGATGAAAGTACTACCTGGGCATCTGAGTATAACCAACAACAATAAAGCACTGTATAAATCTTTATTAATAAGATGTTAAGTGTATTCTGACTAATATTTAGTCAGTCTAACCTTTAATCTTAAAATATATCCTTAATTTAATGATGGAAACCTGATCAGTCTGATCAGGTTTTTTTGTTTTTAATGCAATAGGTTAACAAAATCTTTATAGTTTTGTAACATCTACCGCCTCGAAAGCTAAATATCAACATATAAATGAAGCAAGTACTTATCCTGAATGGGGATATAGAAAAGACGGTATCCACAGATTTTTTGATCAATGCCTATAAAAAAGGTGCTGAAAGTGCCGGTGCAACAATCAGGGAGATTGCCATTATTGATCTAATCTTTAATTCCAATAAGCTTTTTAATAACAGACAGATTGCTGAACTTGAACCTGATTTACAAAAGGCTTTAAATGCGATTAGACAGAGTAATCATGTAGTGCTTTTTTGTCCTGTTTACGTAGACCATATCCCAGCAAAAATTAAAGGCTTTTTTGATCGGTTATTTATGCCTGATCAGATTTTTATGGCGCAGCATCAAAATATCAATAATAATTTTAATGGTCGTTCAGCAAGAATTGTATCTATTCTTGACGAAGCAACTTTTAAAGAATGGAAAGCAAATAAGAAAACAACTTACCTTTCGATCAAAAAGGCAGTATTTGAAAAGTGTAAAATGAGCCCCGTGTTAACCAATACAATAGGTGAGTTACATTCCTTAGAAAATCATTATAGTCAAAAGTGGGTTGCAAAAATGGAGAAATTCGGATCTCAATTAATCTAATACGAACTATTTCCTGCTATCAGCATGCCCTAAAGTGCTACACAATGTGGAAAATAACTACACTTTTGTAAATTACATGATAAGTTCATAATAATGACAAATAATTTTTTTTGTAATTTTTGTGTTTAGATAAATCCATGCTGATGCATTTAAGAAAGGGATTTATGTAACGTTTTTGCAATTTTATTATTAAATCTTTTTATCTAATCTAAAATTTAACTTATCACTGGCGTGATATTTGGTTAAAGTTTGTTATCGTAGCCTAAGCTACATTAACAAATCTTAACCATTAAATTTTGACCCTATGGCTTTCAAAGCTAGATTGAATTTTTCGGGCAAGGAGTACGATGTACTTCATTGCGCCTATGCATTAAACCGTGATGTAGATGCTAAAGGAAGACCTTCTTCCGGAGTTTATGGCGGAACCATTGATATTGAGATCGAGTCAACTGAAGACACTTCAATTATCGAAGCTATGGTAAACAACCAGTACAAACCTATTACAGGAACACTTCTGATTAAGAAAACTGAAGAAGATGCCAAAATGAAAGAAGTAGATTTCGAAGATGGCTACATTGTTAAATATTCTGAAGGAATTAACATTGTTGGCGATCATCCGATGACACTGAAATTCCAGATCTCAGCCAGAAAGCTGAAACTCGGAAATGCAGAGCATTTAAACGATTGGCCTAAAGCGTAGATGGGAAAAGGTTATTATCGGTTAGCGGTTAGTATTGTTTAGGGTTTAGTGTAGTTAGCATATTTAGTCTAACCCATCTAACCTCATAACCCATCTAAACAATTTCAGGTTCTAGCCACCTAATCCATCTAACCACAATTCATTTTTCAAAACATTTAAAAAACTTATTACCATGGCATTTAAAACCAGATTAACATTAGGTTCAAAGGAATTTGATGTATTACAGTGCAGCTTTTCATTAAACAGAGATGTAGACGCAAAAGGTCGTCCTTCATCAGGTGTATATGGTGGAACTATTAATATCGAAATTGAGTCTACTGAAGATACTTCAGTAATAGAATCAATGGTTAATAATCAATATAAACCACAATCAGGAACCATTACTTTCAAAAAAGGCGAAGAAGATGCTAAAATGAAAGAACTTACTTTCGAAGATGGTTACATTGTTCAATACAGTGAAGGCATCGCGGTAAATGATAATACGCCTATGACACTTACTTTTGTGGTATCAGCCAGAAAACTGAAGTTAGGTAATGCAGAACACGAAAACGATTGGCCTAAAGCTTAATTCGTATTTCAATATGAAAGAGTAAAAGCGATTGGTGAATGCCAATCGCTTTTGTCTATCAGAATTTATTTACATCGAATACGCTCATCTACTAAACATTCTAAAATTCCTCCATTAAGGTGTTATCAAGCTTTTTATGTTATGAGAATTTATCATACTAAAGTTATTGAATGTTTATAATTGAGTACAATTAGCATAAATCAACACTTATTTAAACCAAGCACGGTACGTGAATTGATTTTGTTCATTATGAACACCGCATGCCTTTCTGAATAAGTTTCAAGTAATTGTTGATCCACTGATTAATCGTCAATATGGAAAAGAAACTCATTGCAGAAATAAATATAGAGGGAAAAGAAATTACACATTTCGCATCTTTCAGCTTAAAACAGGCCTTTAATGATCATCATCATTTTGAACTTCGTTTTAATCATGATCACATGGGTGCGCCTGGTCTGATCACTTTAGATGACAGTCGTGATTTTGTGGGCAAAACCCTTACCGCCTCCTTCGGGCACTCACAAGAAGGAATGCAAAATTTTCTAGGCCTGGTATCAAAAGTAGAACTTTCTCAAAGTCATGGTTATCATGGCGTTTTAATCGTAAGTGGTTATAGTCCTACTATTCTAATTGACAGGGGGCCAGATCTGGGTTCTTACTTAGATAAAGATTTAAATGATATTGTAAAACTGGCTACCAAAGATACACCTGCAAATGATTTAAAAGTGGTGGCCAATGCTGCCAGAAGTTCCTCAATTGATTATATCATTCAATACAAAGAAAGCGACTTTGCCTTTCTTAACCGGCTTTCAGCAGAATACCATGAGTGGTTTTTTTATGATGGTAAACAGCTTAATTTTGGAAAGCCTAATGTGCAGCATGAAGTCTCTTTGTTTTACGGAAGAGATGTACAGGAAATGCAATATGCAATGGAAATTGGGCCGATAAAAAATAAGCGCTTCTCCTATAACCCAGGTCAGAATGAGATGCTGGAGAGTGAGAGTACCGGAAGAGTAGATGGTACACCCGATTTATCTCATGCGATAAAAGCTTCAAACCTTACTTACAGCAAAACCTTTAATCAACCTTCATTAATCAGGGTAGATAATGGCAATGACATTAAAAATTTGGTCGAAAATGAAGAAAAGGCCAATACCAGTGAGCTTTTAAAGATTACGGCTAAAGGCGATAATGCAGAATTAAGCATTGGAAGCATAGCTGAAATTACCATGAGCCTCCGTAAAGAATTGGGATTTGTTTCAGAGAGTTTAGGTAAATTTCTGATCACCAGCATTAATCACCATATTAATGAAAATGGTAAATACCACAATACTTTTGAAGGAAAAATCTCTACAACTGAACGCCTTTTAGTTAAAAACTTCCATAAACCACAGCCAGATATGCAACTGGCGGATGTGATTGATAATAATGACCCTAAAGGACAGGGCCGGATTAAAGTAAAATTTAAATGGGAGTGTTTAACCAATGATGTAACCGAATGGTTGCGCGTAGTTACACCAAGTGCTGGTGTTGGCGAACGAGGAAATAACCGTGGGTATTTTGCTATCCCCGAGATTGATGACCAGGTGATGATAGCCTTTGAAGAAGGCAACATCGCTCGTCCGGTGGTAATGGGCAGCGTTTACCACAGTTCGAGTGTAGATAGCAGCCCATTGATCAAAAATCACCTTAAAAGTATCATTACTAGAAGCGGGCATTTACTGGAATTTGATGATAGCGAGGGTACGCAAGGGATCAAACTGACCGATATTCACCAAAATATTATTTATATTGACACCAAAGGCAACAATATTACCATAACAGCTTTAGAAAACATGACGTTGAATTGCAAGAATATGCAGATTAACGTAGGAGAAAATATGGCCGTTCAGGTTGGTAAAGATCAGTCGACTAATGTAGGTGATAACCAAACCGTTTCAGTTGGAAAAGATATTACGACTTCCGCTGGGAAAAATTTCTCATTAACCGCCACAGGAGATATAGAAGAAAGTTCTGATAACCGTACGGAGATGGTAAGCAAAGATTTTTTAAGACATGCAGAAACATCAAACGAGCAGGCAAGTGAAATAACCGTATTTAGCCAGCGTGAAAATATGACCCTTCAAAGTGGTAAAATCGTCGAAATCAATAGTGCAGAAAAATCAAAAATGTTTTAAGTTATGGCAATTCTGAAACGATGTACAAATATGACGCTGAAGGTAAATGCTACTTATTCTCTTCAGGTAGACAATAAACTAGAGAAAAAGGCAGATAAAGTTAATATAGAAGCAATGCACAATAACCTGGTTCTGGCCTGCAACAAAAAAATAGTTGGCCGGGGAGGGAAGGAATGAGCATAAAAAATAATTTATACTTGTTACTGCTGTTTGCGGTAGTAGGAGGTTGTAAGGCACAAAATATGGAAGAAAAATTTGATTGGTCAGCAACAATATCGGCACCAAAAGAATATCCTGTAGAAGTATATCAAGGAGAAGTTGCCGGGAAAAGCTATGGACAAAACCTAAGTCATCTTGGCCCTATTGCGGTTGGATGGGGACTTAGCGGAGCAACAGTTTCTAGTGGGCCTGATACTAAAGAACTGCCAGATTATGTAGGCCTTACCTGGGTTTCTTTTACAGACCGCAAGGCGTATTCAGGTCAGTTTCAACTTCCTAAAGAGAAAATCTTAAAATTATTTAAAGAAGGCTTTTCCAACGGCGCTACAAAAAAGAAAGAAACTTACAATAGTTTTATAGTAGGCTTAGCGCCGAAAGGCAATATTATTGTATGGGTTGCCGGTGGTGGCAACCAGGTAGAAATTGGACAGTTTACGGGAGTGGAAACAAAAATGGATACCACAAAATTGTCTGATGAGGAGAAACACATGTTTACGCATAAATATGTAGATTACGTTTTATCCGATACCATGATTGTTGAACCACAATTTCAGGCAAAAATTAAATCCCAGGCGCATGCAAAGCCCGAACTTTATACTTCAATCTACAGGGAAAAATATAATTGGGTGCCAAAGGTTGTGCTGCCAGCTGGCTATCATTTAACAAACTGGTCTTTTATGTTATGCAATGGAGAGAAGGAATATATTTTATCTGGCGATCACATTGTATCAAAAGAAAGCCGTGCTATTCCCTACCTGCTTAATGTAATGTTTACGGATGATGAAAAAAACAGATACGAAACGGATATTGTGATTTCTCGCGACAAAAATTATTTGCCCAATTTACAACAGAATGGATTGGCCACATATATTCCTGTAGATTTTGATGTAAATGAAACAAACAAAATTTTTAGAGAACAGCTAAATAAGACCTTACCAACCGAGTTGCTGATCAATATACATCCTAAAAATAAAACATTGAATTTGGATTTAATACAAGGCACTTTAAATATTCCAATTGAACAGATAGAATTCCAAATAAAAAACTATGGCAACTAATGTTAGTTTTGGTACTTATGCGCCACCAGGGCCAGTAGAAAAAGGAGTAGAATACCGGTTCGGGATGTTCTTTGATGGCACGCGAAACAATAAAACAAATACTGAGGGGCGTGAGGAATATAATAAACCGAACGATCAAAAGTCTAAGGACCCCAATAGCATAGCAAAAGCCCAGGCATACAAAAAATATGGTAAGGACGATGACAAAAGCAGTTATCAAAATACCTATAGTAACGTAGCCCGGATGCTGGAAGGTTACAGGAGGGGTAAAATTTATATAGAAGGTATTGGTACAACAAATAATGGTGGTGATGATACCTTGGGTTATGCATTGGGAACCGGCGATACAGGTGTGAGAAGTAAAGTAGAAAAAGGATGTAAATTATTAGCCGGACTTTTGCCAAAGGGAAAAGAAATCTCTGTATTAATATTGGATGTATTCGGATTTAGCCGTGGAGCAGCAGCGGCCAGAAATTTTGTTGCAGAAGTTACCCAAAGTGAATTGAAAATTAATCTGGATCCATCATCAACTGGATCTGAGAATAAAAATGACTATTCAACAATGACTATTCCGGCACATGGCTATCTGGGAAAGATGCTTAAGGATGCCGGTGTTATCGTAAAACGGTTAGAGGTTCGTTTCCTTGGTATTTATGATACGGTTTCTTCTTACGAGCCAAGAGCTACTTCGATGGTTTCAACAGCAGCATTAAACCATGATTTTACAAACGACGTTGAAGATTTAAAACTGAATAACATCGGGAAAGCAAAATGCGTTTTTCACCTTACAGCTGAAAATGAACATCGGGAAAACTTTGCCCTAACCAATACACATGTTGGGTTACAGAAAAGTTTGCCTGGCGTGCATTGCGATATAGGCGGTAGTTATACCAATGGAATTGAAAAGGTTGACGAGCTGATAAATGGCTCAGAAGAGGTGCAAATCAAAGAAAAAAACAGGCTGGTTGCAGAAGGATGGTTCACCGAAGAACAGTTAACCGTACACGAGTACAGACGAAAACTTTCTGGTGAGCGCAAACTTAAAAATACTTATAGTTATATTCCGTTGCATTTGATGATTAATTACGCTTTAGAATTTGAAGAGAAATTTCCAATCAATAAGCCATTGCTCGAAACTCAAAAATATGATATTTCTGCAGACCCACTTTTGGTGCGTGTAAAAAAGAAACTTCAGGATTCGGTGCATAAAAACGTTAACCCTTACGTTTTTAAATACTTTAAAGATATCCATCAAAAATATAAAGGATCAAAGGTGCCTGAACAGCGTTTTGCCGATTACCAAAGAGAGCTGAGCGAACAGGATGATTTAAGAAAATTAAGAAATGGATATCTGCATTGGTCGGCTGAATTTGATAGCATTGGCATGGATCCAACGCCAGACAGGGTTCGGGTTAAATATTAAATTTAAGCTATGAAAAAACATTTGATCATACGAGTAGGCATTCTGGTTGTCGGTTTTCTATTGATATACATATTTGATCATTGGGACGCGTGGTTTAACGACAGCGGTTCGATAGGGGGAAATAGTGGTATGTCTGTACCTCTAAGTTATTTTTTAAACCTGGGCTGGATTTTCTTATGGTGCCTGTTCCTGTTTATCGAGATATTGATCACTTTTTTCAAGGCAAGCCTTGATAAGAGAAAAAGAGTGCATAATCTGATCCTGATTTTGTTGGGCATTTTTCTTTTTATAATCTACAATAAAATTATAAGTAGTTAACGGTTTACTTATCTAAAGCATGAATTACAGAAGTTTGTTACTTGACGATAGTGGAACTGCTCCAGAAGCAAATAAGCCTATTGAAAAAGCTGAAAAGGCAAATCAGCCTATTCAGTTTGATGGGAATTTTGGGCTGGAGAAACGGGTTGGTAAAGTGGGAAGTACACAGCTTTATGGCCTTACCATCCTTTTTGAAGAAGAAGGGGAAGCGAACGAAATTAAATACGAACTATCAATAACCTATTTGGGTTTAAACGATGGTCAGAATTTTTTATATCGCTTAGATAGAACAAGCCCTGTTTACATTAATGAAGTAATTCCCGAATTACTGGCAGATAAACTGGCCTATGAAACTGGCAAAATATTTTACCCATTGGTAGTGGAAACAAAACGTGATGGGAAATTTTTAGCAGTTCAAAATTTCGACGAAATCAGAAAGAGGTGGAGTAAGGTGAGAGTAGATCTCGAAAATTACTATGAAGGAGAGTACGCCACCAGGTACATCCGCTTAATGGATGAAAGGTTAATGGACGATAATTTTATTCAGGTCTGTTTTAATGATGATTGGTTTATACGAACCTATTTCCAATCGATCTACAAAAATTATAAAGAACAGTTAACCGTAGAAGAAAATTTGTTATTTCCTAATCTTGAACCGATGGCTTTAGGTTATAAAACTGTCGAAAGCGTGGATCCGCTTACCAATCATTTTGGAGCAATTCAGTTGTATCACAAGGGGATATTGGAGCAGGATGAGCTCAACTGGGCAACTGGTGGCTACGAAGCCAGATATATATTAAAACCGGCAACAAAAACCATACAGGTCATTATTGCCGAGTGGTCGATGAAAGAAATTACGGAGAAAAAAGTAACCTTAAAACTATTTTCAACAGATACACAGGAAGATGAAAAATTGCCAACCAATATAGCGGCATCATCAATAGAAAGTTTGTTGTTTTTAGATGGCAATAAGACAAGCAAAAGTGATAAGAGCTTTTGGAGTAAATGGTTTTAAGCAACAAGAAAATAAAATGTTATGGCCGAAAAACATATTGTAGTCCAGGGTGCAGTGTGCATGTGCAACTTTGGTACAGCTCCGGATAAGTTAAAAGTTTTAACCAACCAGAAAGATTATGCAAATGATGATCAGGGAAGCAAAAAACCTATTGCTACCGATAAAGATATTGGTACAACATTTGAAAAAAATATGTTTGGTTCTTGCTCAAAAATGTATAATAAACCCTGTACAGCCTCGGTAACGAAGTGGTCTGGCTTTTATGAGGAAACCATACTATCCAATGGTGGAAAAATTCTGCTGGAAGATAGCAAGGCAACCTGTCCTATTGGCGGTACCGATTGCATTAAAATTATCAAGCATGGGCAAATGGCAGAACCAACCGCTCAAAATTTTGAAAACGTTAACGATGAAGTACAGAAAGCGCTTAACCCCATGATCGCACCTCGGGATCTGCAGGAAACGGATGAAGTAAATGATGGCGTTATTGACGGTTAATTACGATCAGGCTAAAAAAAGATGGCAAAAAAAGGCGTAAAAAAAATAGTTTGGAACGGAGAAGGTACGGTTTATAAAGATAAATCTGTGCCCGGGCGTTCTATTGTGATAGCAGGCGGAACAACCGTGGGCTTTAAGGTAGGCGAGTGGTTTCCTGATACAACTGAAGCCGAAAAAAATAAGCAGGTGACCTGGTTCAGGCAATCTCATGATAAAAAGGTAGATTACTTTAAAGATACCCGGCCGAGCAACAAACCATACACTTTGTTTATTAGTAAGGCTCAGGCAGGTAAGGTTGGTTTTTACATAGAGGCTAGCTTAACCGGTTATAAGGATTTATCAGGCGAAACCGGTATGTATGTGCGTGCCTATAGTCCGCCAAGGGTAGTCAGTTCTTACTGGAAGGAAGATATTGAAGGAAACAATAATCAAATTTATTCAGGTAACCCCACCCAATATAATGTTCCGCTTCATTTGCATTTAGAACTAGAAGGGCTAAATGGCTACAATTGTACTGTACATATTTATAACTGTGAGTTTAACCTCTTTGGAGATAATAACCAGAAAATAAGTAAAACGTATACAGCAAAATGTAGCGGAGGAGCATTAGATGTCTATATCCCGGCAGGCGATGTTTTACAATGGAGAAAGGAAATTGGTGCCGAGAAACCCCTAGAGCAATTTTACATCCAATTAAGTGTAGATGGTGCTAAAGGCTACGTTAAAGATAATACCCCCAAAGGTGATTTAAAACATGCCACGCATCTTTTTATTAAAAATAGTTTTGGTAAAATATTAACCAAGGTGATACCGCTACCGAAAGGCAATAAAGTGATTACCATTGGCGAAGAGGAAAAAAAGCCTATCAAGTATGATCTTTGCACCTTTTCTAAAATAAACATCCACGATAGAGAAAAACTTAAAACAGTTTTTAGCAATACAGACCCACGTACAATGGGTATTGCTGAAGATAAATTTACCTTTAGTTTAAATATTTTCTACGATACTGATCAATATGAAGTGCCCGCTGTCAGTAAGGCTATACTGAAAAACATTATTAAATATCTAAAGCAAAACCCTCAAATATCCGTTACGATAGAGTCGTATGCGGACATTAGAAATACATACGATTACAATGATAATTTAACAGAAAAACGAGCCAATGCCATTTTAAGTTTCTTTTATACGAATGGGATTAAAAACCCATTAAAAGCCTTTGGTTATGGAGAAAGAAGAGCAAAACAGTTTGATTATATTACCAACGAAGATAGGCCTATCCATAAAATTAACCGTAAAACGGTGCTCACTTTTAAGGTCAACAATTTAAAAACGGTTTTTTACAATACCATCACCCCCAATTATGAGGAGCCGGTTGACCTCTCGATCTTTGTAAAAGATATTCAAAATAGTGCATGCCTTAGCTTAGAGAATGGCAAACCGCAACACGATTTAAAGAAAATCACTTACAGTGAGCTAGTAAATTATAATGGAGACCGGAGTGTAATTAAAGACATTCCCCTTATTGGAGAAGAAGGAAAATTAAAGATATTTTCCTTTGAAGGTGATATGTTTCCATCCGCATTGGGTTTAAAGCCCAACAGATATGAACTGGGGATTCACTCCTGTGCCTACTTTCCAAACCCGAAAAAAACTACACTGGTAGTGAATGCCTTTACTGATGCCCTATGGATTTTACAGGCCACTTACGATTTTGAAGGAGATTATCCTATTGTATATAGAAACAAGCCAGAATCCATATCAGTTATTAAAGGAATTAAACAGCTGGCGGAAAGGGGAAAGTTTTACATTGATAAATACATGTCTGTCATAAAATACTTCCCTATGGGGAGTAGTTATGAAACAATGGTAAACCTGGCTTTTGATTATTTTGTTTCAGAAGCAGAAATGTATGGAATAGGCTACGCAAAAAAATGGAATTATGTGGGTGGCAAATTCAGCAAAATACAAAACTATACAGATGCTAATCGAGATCTGGTAGAAAAAGGGATTTTAACCCTCACTGTTTTGGTTATGGTGGTGGAGTTAATTATTGCTGTATTGACTATGGGCGAATCTGCTGCTGCCAAATTGCCTAAACTTAAAAAAGCGATCAGACTGCTTAAAAAAGTTGAAGAAGTAAAAAAAGAGGTTGGAGATCTGGGCTTCGATTTTATATTTCCAAAAATTGCCTTTACCTACGGCACCTATTTAGAAAAGTATAAAGATTTGGTGCATTATGTTACAGAGTTTAATGTAAAAGCTGAACCAGTAATTGGTATAAAGTTTGATAAAACGCTAAGTTTAAAAGATCTGATACAAAGAACACTTACCAAAGAGAAAATAACAAATAAAGAAGGCAAGGAAGAATACGAGTATAACGATGATTTTAAAGATCTTAAAAGGGAAAAAATAGATGATAAGGATCCGTTAAAAAATAATTTTGAGAAAGCATCCAGAAACTTTGCTAAAAAACAGGCGGAAGGACAGATGGGAGAAGGCTTACAAACCCTTTTACGTGAGGCTGGAGTTGATGCAAAAATCAGACTTATGTTTAGTGGCAGCATTAATCAGGAATATAAAATTAAAATCTCTTCTCCGGCTCCTCACGAACAGTTTGCCGGTAAGGTTAATATCGCAAATACCTTAAAACAATCCTTTAGCAATAGTGCCGGGAAAGTAATTGGAGAAAACGCCATTAAAATGGAAGGACAACTGATGGCGAAAGGAAGAATTCAATTGGTAAACTGCGTACCTTTTGTGCCATTCAGTGTAAGTAACTTTCTTGGTCGCTTTGTAGCACCGATTGATGCTAAGTTACAAGCAAGTCTTGAATCTCATTTTGTACACACCCGCACCTATGGCGCAAACGAAGCCGAAGGCCTGTTTTATCAGGATGAAATTTATTTTTCTGGAATTAAGGGAATAATAAAACTATCCCTGACAAAAGAAAATAGAAATAGTAGTAAATCTCTAGACGATAACCATACATCTAAGCCCATTGATACTGAATTTCATTTGTTTAAGGATAAAACTTTCTTAATGGCGAAAATTAATTTATTTTATAAAAACAATAATTAGAAATGAAAATCAAGTTCATAATATTTTTATTCCTCCTAAGTTTAGGAGCTTGCAAACAAAAAAGTAAATCTATGGATAACATAACACCTCCTATCGCAGACTCTAATAAGGAAAAAATCACCGCACAGAATTTTTTTCAAGAACAACTAAAATTTGTTAAGCGCTCTTCAAATGAGCCCTTATATTACGTTTTTGTTAATCATGAACAGTGTTTCTTTGAGATTCTGGTTAATGATGTTCCGAGATTCAGATATTTTGAAGAAGGGTCAATAATGACTCCAATAAACCTAAATAACTACATTAACCGTTCTGGTAGACAAACTATTACCTATCGTTTATATCCTCAAACTAAAAGAGGTCTTCAACACCTTACAGAATATACCAGTATAAAAATTGAATTATACGAACGAAACAACGCTGATACCACAAATGGTTTTGATAACCAAAAACTATTATTAACCCACCGTTCATCCACCAAAACAGACGGAAAAACCTTTATAGCCGATGGTAAAGATTATTACGAATTCAGCTTTGATTTCGATGCCAAAGTTCCCTATCAATTAGAGGGTTGGGAAGATAGTAAAGACTTGAGTAAAATGGATCAAAAAGAATTGTTGTCAAAAACAAAGGAAGCTTATCAATATTATTGGTATTTGATAAAGGATAAAAAAATGGATGATTATTTTAGACTAATATTTAAAAGTAATGCTGCAGAGATAACCACAACCTATTTAGGTGCTGAAGCTCTTAAGGGGAGTGAATCAGAAGATAAGTTTATTTTTAATGAGCCTACATTTAAACTTGAACCACTTATTAACTATAAAATGCAATTATATGGAAATGGAAAAATTGTCTGTTTAGAACAAACGAGTGAAGATTTAAGATTTAAAAAAGAATCAGCTATTTGGGGGAAATATAAGACTACTGAAGGTGAAAGTAGAGGATGGTTTTCAAAATTATACCTTCACATCCCAAAAGGAAAAGACACTTTTGAAATTTTATAAAGATGAAACGAATTCTTTTTTGTTGTTGTCTTTTCTGCATGCTGTGGAGTTGTAACTCTAAGAATAAATCTGTTGAGAAACCCCCTATTACAGACTCCAACAAGGAAAAAATAACCGCACAAAATTATTTGGAAGAACAAGTAAAATATATTAAGTCCTCTTCAAATGAACCATTATATTATATATATGTCAATCATGAGCAGTGCTTTTTCGAAATTTTAGTAAATGACGTTCCAAGATTTCAATATTTTGAAGAAGGATCTATAATGACCCCTATAAACTTAAACAACTATATTAACCGTTCTGGAAAACAAACTATTACTTATCGCTTGTATCCTCAAACTACAAAGGGACTAAATCACCTTACAGAATATACCAGTATTAAAATTGAATTATATGAAAGAAACAATGCCGATACTGTAAATGGTTTTGAACACCAAAAATTATTATTAACTCATCGTTCTGCCACCAAGACAGATGGAAAAACATTTATAGGTGATGGCAAAGATTATTACGAATTCAGCTTTGATTTCGATGCCAAAGTTCTATATCAATTAGAGGGTTGGGAAAATAGTAAAGACCTAAGTAGAATGGATCAGAAAGAATTTTGGGAGTTAGATCCAAATCCACAAATTTCCATTCCCAAAGGCACAGATGTTATAGGTTTTGGTCAGGCTATGGGCTTGGTAAATAATCATCGTTTAGATTTATATATCTTTAACCCTGTAGATCATAAATGGGTGAAGAATTCTAATCCAGGTATCGATATCAATAATGTTGGTGGTCAATAGATTAACTTGCCAGAAAAAGTGTATAAATAGTATTCCATGATTTTGAAGATGGGTTTGTAAGGACGACCATAAATTTTAATAGCTAATGTAACGATGAGGACTTTAACAATAATATTATCTTTTTTAATTTTAAACTCAATAGGATGCACACAGGAAAAGTCTAATGAGGAAAAAAAAACATTATCTGGATCCTCACCAATTACTGAGTTTAACAAAGAAGTAATTACTGGTGCCAACTATATACAAAAAGAAGCAGAATTTATAAAACCTGCCTTTGAAGGATTGCAATATTATTTTAGTGTAACCAATAATGAATGCTCCTATGAGTTTTTGGTAAATGATATACCTGTTTTTAGTTTTGATGATGAGGCTGCGGTATTGTATCCGGTTTGCATAAATCCATATATCAGTAAATCTGGAAAGCAGTCATTTACCTATCGTTTATACCCGAAAAAATCAGATACAGACAGCGCTAAGCAACTTGCCGATGCTACCAGCATAAAAATTAAGTTAGTTGGCCGTAACGAATCAGACAGGATAAACGCTTATAAAAACGAAAAACATATTTTTAGCCATAAGTCTGCCACAAAAGCCGACGGAAAAACATTTATAGCTTCTGGTAAAGATTTTTATGAATATACCATCACATTTGATGCTGAGGTTCCATATACCATTCATGACGATACAGATAGTGAAGACCTCCGCAAATTAGACCAAAAATTATTGTTGGCCAAAACGGAAAAAGCTTACCACTATTATTGGGAATTGATTCGGGATGAAAAAATTAATGATTACGCCAGACTTGGGTTTAGAAGCGATATAGATGAGGTATTGTCTTTATATATGGATAAAGAAACTTTGAAAGCCAAAAGGGAGGATGAGAAAGAATTTTTCTTATTTCCCGGGTTTAAAATTAAGCCTATGGAAAATTATCGTATGAAGCTTTATGGCAATGGTAAAATTGTATGCCTGGAACAGACAAATGAGGATAGAAAATTTTTGAAAAGATCTCCAATATGGGGAGAAATTAAGAGTCAATATGAAGAACCAAATATATATTTTTACAAATTATACCTCTATATCCCAAAAGGTAAAGACACTTTTAGAATTTTGTATAAAAGTGCAGGGTTTGACGATAACCCTTTTTTTTAATTTGACAGCTTGTGGATAAATGTTTGTGATTATAGAAAATCAACTATCGTTTTAACTTTTAAAAAGTCAGCTATTTTAGGTGTTTGCAGTAAGGTTTATTTTTGATTCTATCAAAAAGAACATTTTATAAAGGAGATCAAATAAATTCCCGCAAAATTAAAAGGAAAGAAGATTAGTCCTATATAATGAGTTCTGGGAAGAACCGACTACGGTCATCTGATTAAAAAAAATATATGTTGGCTAAATATCTTAATAATGGCAAGTATACACCTAAATTAATAGAAGAGAATTCAAGAGGATGAATTTAAATTATCCTCTAAAAATTCTGTAGCTAAAAGTAACAACTTGTCCAAAAATGCTACAATTTTTTGACCTATACACTGTAGTAAAAATCAGACTTCAGCTATTTTCAGAAAAAACACATTGATCCCTCAATAGAAAATCTTCGTTCTACAAGCTCTAAATTAATTATTATTGAATAAATACACTTGTTAGCCATTCTGTATGAGTTAGATACATAGGATTTGGCTTGGTATTTGGGGCATAAGTGATGAACAGCAAATGCTGAGATAACCAGTTATTTAACCTTAAATTTAGAACTTATGGCTTTCAAAGCTAGATTGAATTTTTCGGGCAAGGAGTACGATGTGCTTCATTGCGCCTATGCGTTAAACCGAGATGTAGATGCTAAAGGAAGACCCTCTTCCGGAGTTTACGGCGGCACCATCGATATTGAGATCGAGTCAACCGAAGACACCTCAATTATCGAAGCGATGGTTAATAACCAGTACAAACCCATTACCGGAACCCTTCTGATTAAAAAATCTGAAGAAGATGCCAAAATGAAGGAAGTTGATTTTGAAGATGGCTACATTGTGAAGTATTCCGAAGGAATCAACATTGTGGGTGATCACCCGATGACACTGAAATTCCAGATCTCAGCAAGAAAGCTGAAACTCGGAAATGCAGAGCATTTAAACGATTGGCCTAAAGCGTAGAAGGGAAAAGGTTAGTATTGGTTAGCGGTTAGTATTGTTTAGGATTAGTGCCTTTAATTGGTTTAGTATTGTTTAGTTAGCATATTTAGTCTAACCTATCTAACCTTATAACCCATCTAAACATTTTCAGGTTTTGACCAGCTAACCGCCTAAACACCTAAGCCATCTAACCACAATTCATTCATTTCAAAAAATTAAAACTTACTAAAATGGCATTTAAAACCAGATTAACATTAGGTTCAAAAGAATTTGATGTTTTACAGTGCAGCTTTTCATTAAACAGAGATGTAGACGCTAAGGGTCGTCCATCATCAGGGGTATACGGTGGAACCATCAACATTGAAATCGAATCTACTGAAGATACTTCTGTAATCGAATCAATGGTAAACAACCAGTACAAACCTCAATCAGGAACCATCATCTTCAAAAAAGGCGAAGAGGATGCAAAAATGAAGGAATTAACTTTCGAGGATGGCTACATTATCCAATATAGCGAGGGCATCGCGGTAAATGATAATACGCCAATGACGCTTACGTTCGTCGTATCAGCCAGAAAACTCAAATTGGGTAATGCTGAACATGAAAACGATTGGCCAAAGGCATAAAAGCTGTTGATTAGTTTGCTATAGGATTTATAAGTTTAAAAAATCCACTATATAACTATTCAGTCAAAATTAATTTAGGGGTTAGAAGTTTATATAAGCTGCTTACCCCTAAACGCTTATATTTTAACTAATTGCTTAATTTAATTTTCAGAAACCTGTTTAGTTATTTATGTTGTTCACCTAAAGCGTTGTTTTACCTATGAAAAAGACAAAAACAATAAAAATAGTTAAGCCGTCTCAGCCTACAGATCTAGAATACATCAAAATGTTCGATGACTGCGTGATTGATACGACAAAAATAGGTACGATTGATAAGGCTATAGATGAGCAAGTCAGTGCCAACAGAAATCGATATACTGATATCTCTGATCAGGTGGCAGGTAATGTGATAAAGCCATTTACATCCGTATTAACATCTAGTACTTTGTTTCAACCAGTTAATACCTTAGATCTGTCTAAGCCTATAGATGGCTCTTTTGCTGCTTTTCATAAAAACACATTTGAAGAATCATTAAATAATTTTGTTGTAGGTTCATCTAAAATTCCATGGTACTTCATTGCCTGTGCACACTATCTTGAATGTACATTTGATTTTAAGAAACATTTGCATAATGGAGATCCACTCACAGGTTATACTGTTAGAGTACCCGCAAACAGGCCAAAAGTTGGACATGGACCACCCTTTACTTTTGAAGAGAGTGCTGTTGATGCCTTAAAGTTCATGAAACTAAATGAAATCTCTAATTGGAGTCTTCCAACAGTATTACGCAAACTAGAAGCATATAATGGTTTTGGATATTTTAAGTACCATAGCATCAATTCTCCTTATTTATGGAGTTATTCAAATCAATATGCTAAAGGAAAATACGTTGCTGATGGGAAGTTTGATGCGGAAGCCGTCTCTAAGCAAATGGGAGCTGCCGTAATGTTAAAAAGGATGGAACAGCGTGCACTAATATACATTCCAAGGCACTAAAATATGATAAAGATTAGAACTTTAGTAGTGGTAATTATTTTACCTTTTTTAATCTGCTGTACTTCAGAAAATGGACAGGGACAACAAACGGTGGATAAAAATAAAGATCAAAAATTGCGTCAGTCATTGCAAAAACCATCTTTGGCAACATTAACTGACGAACAAGAATTTAGAAAAACCCTTGAAAACATAAAAGAAACCCTCAAACAGAAGAATTTAAAAAAGATAAGTTCTTTATTAAATTATCCGTTTTATACCAGTCATAAGGAAGTACCCAATGGAATAGGGATACCTGCGGATCCGATCAGTTTAAAAGAATTTGATAGCTATAAATCGGCAATTTTTAGTGCGGATGTGATGCGGATTTTACCTTCATGTAAAGAGGATAATTTATCAGAAATTGATGAAAAAACAGATGAGGTTTATTATCGATCATTAAAAAAGTTAACGGATACTGGCAGTAAAATGTATGAAGTCTATATGCAATATCCGGAAAGTAATACCCAGGCAGAAAGTTATTTTAGCTTCATCTTTGGTAAAGTTAATGGTCAGTTTAAAATGCTGTCAACCTACGCAAAATGGCCAGTTAAATAGTTATTGTATTTGAAATAATTAAGACGGCACATCTAAAAAGAATTTCATTAAACACCGTTAACCTTTAAATCTGGTTGTTTGGTTTTTCTTGCTGTTAATGAAGAGCCAGCGGAGGCAATTACAACACATGTAACGGCTACACATTCTGTAAAAGAAAGATGCTCTTTTAAAAAGACAAATGCAGCCAATGATGCCATTGCGGGTTCCAGACTCATTAATATACTAAATGTTTTGGCAGGTAACTGTTTTAATGCGCTAATTTCAAGAGTGAAAGGAATAGCGCTTGATAATAATGCAAGTGCTGTACCAAGCCCTAATAATTTCGGGGTTAAATGATACAAACCTCCACTAAGAATCCCGAAAGGTAAAATAATGATCGTAGCAATTAACATGCCTATAGATACCGCCTCTCCACCCTTCATTATTTTAGAGATTTTACCGCCCAGTACAATATAGGCAGCCCAAAATCCACCGGCAAGTAAGGCCAATAAAACTCCTGAAACATTTAACCCGTTGCTCGTCCAGGGTGCGATTAAAGCAATTCCAACGATAGATAATATAACCCAAATAAAGTCTATTGCTTTTTTAGATCCAAAAATTGCAAGCAATAAAGGGCCTACAAATTCTAAGGTAACACCTAAGCCAATTGGAATACGTTCGATTGCTGAATAAAATATCATATTCATCAAGCCTAGTGAACCACCATAAAGCAAAAGATATTTCCATTGTTTGATGTTAAATTTTAAAAAATTAGGGCGAAAAGTAATTAAAAGGATGGCAGCTGATAATCCTATTCTAAGGGATGCCGTAGCAGCTGCACCTATTTCCGGAAAAAGTCCTTTAGCAATAGCGGCACCACACTGAACACTTATGATGGCTATAATTACAGCAGGAATAGGCGGAATATTAAATTTGCTTTTCATTAAAAATTAAAGAGCGGCGAAATTACATATTTATAGCAAATAATATGAGCCGAATGTTAATTATGGCGGTCCTGTTATAAAACAAAAAAGGCATGGATCAGATCCATGCCTTTAAAATACTTTTAGCTTCGGTTAGCAGAATAACTCTTGTTCATCTCTGTTCTCTGTAGGGATTTTCTTTAAAAAGTCGTCGAATCCAGAGCCAAGATTATCAGAATAGATGCCATAAGCATCTAACATATAACCAATATTTTTTTCCGAATCTTCAACTAAATAAAGAACTGAATTGTCTGCAGGGTCTGAGGGTCCTTCAAATCGATATGTTTTAACAATCGTTAAGTCTTCTGGCTTGTAAATCTTATTTAATGATTTACTTTGCATCTTACCGTGATCGGTCATCTTTAATTCGTTATCTTTTCCTTTCAGCCTCAATTTCTCTAAAATTTGACTCAAAGTGTTCATTTCAAATGGCTGTTCCATAGTTACATGATTTTATATTCAATAAACACTATGGAATGTAAATGGTTTTGTAATCGAATTTTAAATCCGAAACTAAATGACTGTCAATGTGTTTGATATAAAACTAAATTTTAATATGATGAAAAAATATTTCTTAGGCTTAGCCATTGCCAGTATGGCATTAATAAGTGCATGTATGCAGAAAGAGACAGAACTTGCTTCTGCAAATCTTTCAGAAACTGCCGATCCTTCTAAAAGTATTGGAACGGTGAAATTTTATGGATTAAGCGATGGCAAAATCAAAATGGATTTAAAATTAAAATTCGCATCAAAAGCTGATAGCAATGTTGCGGTACATTTTCATGAGCATGGCGATTGTGGCGACATGGGCGAAAATACGCATGGACACTGGAACCCAACAAAAGAAGATCATGGAAAATGGGGTTCTGGAGAATACCACAGTGGTGATATCGGCAACATCAAGCTAGATTCAAAAGGGGAAGGTGAAGTATCGGTTACTACAGACCGATGGAGTGTGCAGGATGGAGATGTAAAAAATATCATCGGACGAGGCATTATTGTTCATGGAGGAACTGATGATTATAAAACACAACCCACTGGTAATTCAGGTCCAAGGGTTGGTTGTGGCGTTATTGAAGCAGTGAAGAAGTAACCTATAATTAAGCTATATCAGAAAAGCGATTAAAATTTTAATCGCTTTTTTTATGCAATATTAACAAGCTCGTCATCATCATAAAAAAATATAAGATATGGCAACTTTAAATGAATCTCCTCGGGGCAAGGCCCATAAAGGAAAAAGCAGAAAAATAGCTCCAAGAGTAGATTTGACCGCAATGGTTGACCTCATGTTTCTATTAACTACCTTCTTTATGCTAACCACCTCTCTTGGCACCTTAAATGCAGCAGACATAGCTAAGCCTGATCCATGTGATAATTGTACGATGGATTATCCTGCATCCAGAACAATGACTATTTTACTCGTAAGAAACAATATGGCACTTAGTTATTTGGGCACGCCAGAAGGTGCCGATATGAAATTAATGCCAGTGAGAGAAATTGATAACCAAATCATGATGAATAAATTAGCCGTAGCGAAAGCCCATAATCATAATAAAAGTAAATATATGCTCGTGATCATAAAACCTGGCAAGAATGCTCAATTCCAGGATTTTGTCGATGTAATTGACGAAATGAAAATTGCAGAAATTAAGTCTTATAGCATTGATGATCAGCATTTCTACCCACTAGAAACAAAGGCTATCAACAAGAATGGGTTATAAAAAAAATAAAATAAAAAAGTCCCGGTTTTTTGGCCGGGACTTTAATTTTATGATTGGTATATTAAATGCCAAACGCAGCCTTAACCTGATCTACATAGTCTAATTTTTCCCAGGTAAACAATTCAACCGCAACCGTTTTTTCCTCACCATTTGGAGTTCTGAAAGTTTTACTAACTGTTTCTGGTTTTCTACCCATATGTCCGTAAGCTGCTGTTTCACTATAAATCGGATTTCTCAATTTCAAACGTTGCTCAATGAAGTAAGGGCGCATGTCAAAAATAGTTTCTACTTTTTTACTGATTTCTCCATCAGTCAAATTCACTTTAGAAGTACCGTAAGTAACTACATTAATAGAAGTTGGTTTTGCAACACCAATTGCATAACTCACCTGAACCAGAATTTCATCTGCAATACCTGCTGCCACTAAGTTTTTAGCGATGTGGCGTGTTGCATAAGCTGCACTTCTATCCACTTTACTTGGATCTTTACCAGAGAATGCACCGCCACCATGAGCACCTTTTCCGCCATAAGTATCCACAATAATTTTTCTTCCCGTTAGTCCAGTATCTCCATGTGGACCACCAATAACAAATTTACCTGTTGGATTAATGTGATAAGTAATCTGATCATTAAATAGATGTGCATACTGGGGATATTTTGCCTTAATTCTTGGAATCAGAATAGCAACTAAATCCGATTTAATTTTCGCCAGCATTGTTGCTTCTTCATCAAAATCGTCATGTTGAGTAGAAATTACGATGGCATCAATTCTCTGCGGTTTATTGTCATCAGAATATTCTAAAGTAACCTGAGATTTTGCATCTGGGCGCAAATAGGTTATTTCAGTATTTTCCCTTCTTAAATTAGCCAGTTCAATCAATAATGCATGAGATAAATCAAGTGCCAAAGGCATATAATTTTCAGTTTCGTTAGTGGCATAACCAAACATCATTCCCTGATCACCTGCACCTTGCTCTTCTTTACTGCTTCTATCTACACCTTGATTAATATCCTGAGATTGTTCGTGGATGGCTGATAAAATACCGCAAGAGTTGGCCTCAAACATGTATTCACTTTTGGTATACCCTATTTTCTTGATTACATCCCTGGCAATTTGCTGTACGTCTAAATAAGTTTTAGATTTAACCTCACCAGCCAAAATAACCTGGCCAGTAGTTACTAAAGTTTCGCAGGCAACTTTCGATTCAGGATCAAAAGCTAAAAAATTATCAATTAATGCATCCGAAATTTGATCGGCAATTTTGTCTGGGTGGCCTTCAGATACAGATTCTGATGTAAATAAATACGACATCTATTAAATTTTAATGATAAATAAACATTTGTAAAAGCGCCAACGACCCCTGGAAACAGGTTCTACATGATTGAAGGAGGTATTAGCACTTTTTTTTTAGTGGTTGCAATCCGTCCCGAATCTCTTCGAAATAGCAAATCAGTCCACTATATTATGAGACAAAATTAGCATATTTTCTTTATTTCAAAAATTATAGATTATTTTGTACCCTCATTCTTTACGTTTTGTACACAAAGCACAATATACTTTTTATCATCAACCCAATTTCCGGTGGGAAGGGGAAGCTGCGTATTCCAGATTTTATAGATAAATATCTCGATAAGGAGAAGTTTAACGCAAATTTTGTATTTACAGAATACATAGGCCATGCAGCTGAGCTTGCAGAAGAAGCAGCAAATAAGAATTTTGATATACTTATTGCCGCCGGTGGCGATGGAACTATAAATGAAGTGGCGACCAAAGTGCTTCAATATAAAAAGATTCTGGGTATTTTACCTTTGGGATCAGGGAATGGGCTGGCCAGATTCCTTCGCATTCCTAAAAATCTTCGTTATGCAATTTTAGCCATCAACCAATTAAAAATTGAAAAGATTGATACAGCTACATTTAATAATAAAAAATTCTTTAATCTAGCTGGAATAGGTTTCGATGCTCACCTAAGTTCTGTTTTTTCAAATGATAAAAAAAGAGGATTAGCCGGATATGTTAAACTCGGCTTGCAGGAAGTTTTTGGTTATCGCGCACAGAAATATAAGATCAGCATTGATGGGACAGAATATATTAGAGATGCTTTTGCCATCAGCATTGCTAATTCCTCTCAGTATGGTAACGATGTTTTTATCGCCCCAGGTGCCTCTATTAAAGATGGTTTATTAGATATTTGTATCATTAAGCCCTTTCCTTTAGTCAAGTTACCACTCTTAGGGTACGTGATGCTAAAAGGTAAAGCCGAAAATTCAGAAATGATTGAAATAATTAAGGGGAAACACATTCAGATTAGCAGAGAAGCTGATGGTGCTGTGCATGTAGATGGTGAACCGTTACATATGGGAAAGGAAATAGAAGCTAAAATCGATCCCTTGTCTTTAAAAGTCATTGTACCTTAGTTGATTATCTATTATATCATTACCCACTTACATTTATATGATGAAGCCTAAAAAAAATAGCCTGAGCGATCTTGGAGGAATTATGTTTTCTACCAATCCTGACTTTGAATACCAGGAAGAAGTAGATGATCAAACTACTTTGCCCAATAATAAGCAAGATTTGCGGGTGATGTTAGATAAAAAAAATCGTGGAGGAAAAGCGGTTACATTAATTACTGGATTTAATGGTCGCTCGGAAGATCTTGATGTTTTAGGTAAAATGCTTAAAACTAAATGTGGCGTTGGTGGCTCGGTTAAAGATGGAGAGATTATGATTCAGGGCGATGTAAGGGATAAAGTAATGGCTATTCTTCAAAAAGAGGGTTATAAAGTTAAAAAAGCTGGTGGTTAATTAGCTCTTAAATCATCCTCATTTAATTTGTCTTAGTGTATTTTTTCTATTTTTTTAAGACTTATAAATGCATATTAATTAACTGTATATTAGATAGTTAATTGTTAGTGTATTTGCTACAATATGTAATTTTTTACTTATAATTGCTAGTATTTCTGTCAGATAACTATTTATCTTTGCTGCCCTAACCAACTTATTGTTTATGAGCAAAAAGAAACTGCAAATGCCAGATTTAGGCTATTTAAATCTAGGTAAAAACACTGCTGTAAAGTATCAGTTATCCCAAATGGAACTCATTGATGAGGCATTAATGAATAGGGAAGGCCAATTGGCGTCATCAGGTGCCTTAGCTGTAGATACAGGTAAATATACAGGACGTTCTCCAAAAGACAGATTTATTGTAAATGATAGTCTAACGGAAGATACCGTATGGTGGGGCGATGTAAATATTAAAATTAGTCCGTCACATTTCGATCAGATTTTTGATAAAATAACAAACTATTTGCATGATCGTAAAATTTATGTTCGTGATGCTACAGCGTGTGCCAACCCAGATGATGCCATCTCAATTCGGATAATAACAGAAACGGCCTATCAAAATCTTTTTGCCCATAATCTTTTTCTTCGCCCTGAACGTGATAGTTTAGGCGAGCGCCCGGAATGGACCATTATAGCAGCGCCAGGATTTCTGGCCAATCCGCTCACTGATGGAACACGTCAGGAAAACTTTTCGGTCATTAACTTTTCAAAGAAAATGATACTGATAGGTGGGACAGGATATACCGGCGAAATTAAAAAAGGCATTTTCTCTGTATTAAATTTTATATTACCTGTTTATAAAAATGTGCTGCCTATGCATTGTTCAGCCAATGTTGGTAAAGGCGGAGACACGGCAATCTTTTTTGGTTTATCGGGCACAGGCAAAACAACCTTATCTGCAGATTCCGAAAGAAGATTAATTGGAGATGATGAACATGGCTGGGGCGAAGCTTCCGTATTTAACTTTGAGGGAGGTTGTTATGCTAAATGTGTAGACTTAACTAAAGAAAAGGAGCCACAGATTTATAAAGCGATCAAATTTGGAGCTTTGCTTGAGAATGTTAATTTCTTACCTGGTACGCAACAAGTAGACTATAGTAATATTGAAAAAACTGAAAATACCAGAGTAGCCTACCCCATTGAATTTATAGATCATGCAATGCTACCATCAGTTGCGCCCATCCCTAAAAACATCTTTTTTTTAACTGCGGATGCCTTTGGCGTGTTACCTCCTATTTCAAAACTTAATGTTGAACAGGCCATGTTTCACTTTTTGAGTGGCTACACTGCTAAAGTTGCAGGCACTGAAACAGGAATTACAGAGCCTCAGCTTACTTTTTCGGCATGTTTTGGAAAAGCGTTTCTGCCATTGCACCCCTCAGTATATGCCAGTTTATTCGGTGAAAAGATGAAAAAACATCAGGTAAATGTCTGGCTTGTTAATACGGGTTGGAGTGGCGGACCTTATGGTGTAGGTAAAAGAATGAAATTGAGTTATACCAGGGCAATGATCAGTGCTGCGCTCAATGGAAATTTGGATCATTCTAATTATAAAATGCACCACGTTTTTAAATTGATGATTCCTTTACATTGTCTTAACGTACCGGATGAAGTATTGGATCCATCAAAAACATGGAGTAACCAGGAAGAATATTTTATAAAAGCTTATGAACTGGCAAATGCCCTTGAACAAAATTTTGAGCAATTTAGGGTACCCAAAGTGTCAAAAGTACACGGCGAAGCGTTAAAATTGTGTTAAATGAGCTTTAAAATGCATTTTTTGGGCGAAAAATTTGCAATTAGGTTTTTTTTTAAGTTTTATTGTGAAAGAATTGCCTCCGGCTGAGGCAATTCTTTTGTTATACACCAAGTATGTTTGCAATAAACAAAATCTTAGGTAACGATTTAATTGTTTATTGATTTATTAATTTGTAATTTAAAATCAATTTATAAATTTGTTTTTCGCAACAAAATCAAATCAGATCCGTTGTGTGTAGTACAAAAGTTAAAACAGCTAAAAATTAAAAACAAGAACTAAAACTAAAAATTAAAAAAAAATGGCAAACGCACCAAAACCAACAACTGTTAAAAAAGAGAGCTCTTCAAGTGCATCAAATGTTTTCGCAACATTGGTTATTCCTATTTGTATCGTAATTGGATTTATTATCTGGAGATTTGTATTAGGAGATCCAGCTAACTTTATCGACAACAACAATGAAAATTTACCATTACCAAACAACTATCCAGGTACTGCTTACAAAGGTGGTCCAATCGTAGCGATCTTAATTGGATTGTTACTAACTACAATTGTGTTCTCAATTGAGCGTTTAATCGTAATTGGTAAAGCAAGTGGAAAATCTAGCTTAGATACTTTCATCATTAAAGTAAAAGGTCTATTAAATGCTGGTAACATCGAAGCTGCTAAAGCTGAGTGTGACAAACAACAAGGTTCTGTTGCTAACGTAATTAAATCAGGATTGAAAAAATATAGCGAAGTTGAAGCTGATACTAATTTAGATGTTGAGCAATCAATCGTTGCTATCCAAAAAGAAGTTGAAGAAGCTACAGCTTTAGAAATGCCGATGTTAGAGCAAAACTTAACGATCATTGCTACTTTAGTTTCAATCGGTACGTTAATCGGTTTATTAGGTACAGTAACAGGTATGATCCGTGCTTTCGCCGGTTTAGCAAACTCTGGTGCTCCAGATCAATCAGCATTAGCGGTAGGTATCTCTGAGGCGTTAATCAATACCATGACTGGTATCGGTGTATCTACTTTAGCAATTATCATGTATAACGTATTAACATCAAAGATTGACAAGTTAACATACGCAATTGACGAAGCAGGATTTAGCATCGTTCAAACTTACGCTAGTTCGCATAAATAATATTTTGAAATAATTTTTACCGGCTTTATGGAAAACCGGGAAAAAGATCATCATTATTAAAAGTAAATAATATTATGCCTAGAATTAAAGTTAAAAGAACCAGTACGGTAACAGATATGACTGCCATGTGCGATGTAGCTGCTCTGTTACTTACGTTCTTCATATTAACTGCTACGGCAAAGCAACCAGAACCATTAGCGGTATCTACGCCTTCATCAACATATGAATTTAAGGTGCCCGCTGAGAACAATGCAACATTAACCATTGGTCAAGGTAAGGTATTCTTTGAAGTGGCTGGTCAAAAAGTAAGGGCTAGAACCTTAGAGTTAATTGGGGAGCAGTACAATATCAAGTTTACACCTGATGAAGTGAGCAGGTTTTCGGTTATCGGAACTTTTGGAGTACCAGTTGCAGACCTTAAAAAGTTTATAAATATGCCAGGCGGCGATCGTATGAAGCCAGGTATTCAAACAGGTATCCCTACAGATTCTACTGATAATCAGTTGAATAACTGGGTTTTGCTTGCGCGTAAAGCAACTGCTGAAGTTAATCAGCAACCAATGCGTGTAAGTATCAAAGGAGATTCAAAAGAAGAATATCCTGTAATTAAAAAGATCGTGGATGTATTGCAGAAGCAAAAAGTTAACAAGTTTTTATTGGTAACCAACGCAGAAGCTAGAAGAAAATAAGAAATGGCAGAATTAAACACAGGCGGGAAGAAAGCCACGCCAAGAGTCGATATGACGCCGATGGTAGATTTGATGTTCCTTTTGGTTACATTCTTTATCTTAACTACATCAATCTCTACGCCACAGGCGATGGATATTGTAAAACCTGATAAGGATGATAACAATAAGGAAAACAGATTGGAACTGAAAGCTTCTAAAACCATGACTATTTTATTGGGTAAAAGCGATAAAGTGGCCTGGTATATGGGAGAGGCTGGTGCAACAGCTCCAACTATAGAAAGTTTATCACAGGTTGAAAAAGCGATTATCGATAACAGAAAAGTTGCAGATGCATCTGGAGTGAAAGGTGATTTCGTTGTATTGGTTAAACCAACCAGCGCATCAAATTTCAAAAACTTCGTTGATATTATGGATGAATTAGAGATATTAAAGGTTAAAGTTCGTCAGATTGATGATGAAAATATCCTTGATAATGAAAAAGCATTCATGAAGGAGAAGGGTATTTTATAATTGTTAAATCCGTAATCATGTCAAAGTTAGATATATTAAGAAAGGAGTGGATTGAAGTAGTTTTTGCCGAAAAGAACAAAAGCTACGGAGCCTACCAATTGCGTAAAACCAATGGGGCCAATACCACACGGGCATTAATTATTGGTTCAATAGTTTTCCTTGCACTTTTCTTCGCTCCAAAAATTTATGGCCTTATCAAAGGTTCTATGAATGATACTGAGCAGGTAGAAAAAGCCCAGGAAGTAGTTATTGCGCCACCGCCACCAGTTGATCCAAAAACACCACCTCCACCACCAGTAGAGCCACCGCCACCAAAAGTTGATCAGGTTAAAATGCCACCTGCAATTGTAAAGCCAGATGAGCAGGTACGTGATGAGGAGCCACCAACAGTTGAAAAACTGAAAGAGGCAGATCCAGGACAAAGAGATATTAAAGGTGATCCAACTGCAGATATCGTAATTGCTGAGCCAGTAGGCGAAGGACCAAAAAGAGAAGCTGCTGTTGCTGTTGATGATAATAAGGTTTATGACTTTGTTAGTATCGAAAAACAACCAGAATATCCAGGAGGTATCGCTAAGTTTTATAAATACTTAGGTGGAGCAATTAAATATCCGCCAATGGCACAAGAAAATAACGTACAGGGTAAAGTATTTTTATCTTTCGTTGTTGAAAAAGATGGTAAATTAACAGATATTCAAGTTACCCGCGGTTTGGGTAGCGGAACTGATGAAGAAGCTATCCGTGTTTTAAAAGCTAGTCCACGTTGGAACCCAGGTATCCAGAATGGTAAGCCGGTAAGGGTAAAGTATAACATCAACGTTAACTTTACATTGAACTAAAAGTAAATGTTAAATTTTGATATTTTTAAGCAAAAATCGCCTAAACAGCGGTTTTTGCTTATTTTAGGCCTAGTCACCTTCGCTTTATATTTAGTAATGGGACTTGCCTTTATTTTTTGGGCTCCACTTGCAATAAGGTTTAATTTCATTCCAGCGTGGGGGCGTATTGCAATAGGTGTCTTCCTAATTTTCTATGCTTTTGTAAGACTGTTGAGTCTTGGCAGGAGAGATTAAAATCAAGTAATGAGAAATATATTTTTAATATTGATAGTCTTGGGTTTTATTTCTTGCAAGAGGAAAGATAAAACTCCTCAAGTTAAGGAGACGAGGACAAGCGGGGTATTAAAAATCTTAGTTGACGAAAGTGTAAGCCCAATTGTTCAGGAGCAAATTGATATTTTCAGCCTTGATTACCCGGATGCAAAGTTTCAGGTTACAGTTAAACCAGAAGAAAAAATTATTCCTGCTTTTCTAAATGATAGTGTGAGGGTAATTGTAATGCCAAGATTACTGACTAAAGCAGAAGAGAAGTATTATACGCAGCGTGGTATAAGAATTAATTCAACCCGCTTTGCTGTTGATGGTATTGCCTTAATCACCAATAAAGACAATATAGATAGTACTATTACCGTTAAAGAAGTTATTGACATCTTACAAGGAAAAAATTCAGTTAAAAAAGTGGTATTCGATAATACTTATTCGAGTACCTTTCAATACTTTAAGCAATTGGCTAATATAAGTCAATTTCCAGCTCAAGGTGTTTATTCAAAAAATTCAAGTGCAGAAGTAATTAAATTAATAGCTGAAGACAAAAGTTTTATTGGTATTTTAGGGGTAGATTGGATTTCTGACAGAAATACAAAATACGCAGATTACCTTTCTAAAATAAAAACACTGGGTGTAAAAAACCTTAAAGGTAAAATAGGAGACGATCAGTTTTATAAACCAACACAAGATAATCTCATTAATGGAATCTATCCTTTTCTTAGAAACGTAAATATTATAGATTGTGAGGGCAGAGATGGTTTAGGCACAGGATTTGCAACATGGTTAAGAAGTCAGCGAGGGCAGTTAATTGTACTTAAATCTGGACTTGGCCCACATAAATTAATGCCAAGAGAGATTAACCTGACAAAAGGAAATAAATAACAAATTATAAATTGAACCACGAAGTTATCTCAACAGACACTTCATTTTTATTAAAAAAACAGAATATCCGATGAAAATTTTAAAGAAAGCAATAACCTTAAATGTAGGTTTGGTGTTGATGGGTTCTGCAGTTTTTGCTCAAAATTTAAATGATGCGAAAAAAGCCATTGACGCTGAACAGTATCAAAAAGCAACATCAATGCTTAAATCATTGGTGGGCTCACAAGCCTCAAACGGTGATAATTATTATAATCTGGGTTTAGTTTATTTAAAAACTGGTTATATTGATTCAGCCCGTGCTGTATTTACGAAAGGAATAGCAGCTGATGCTAAAAATAACTTAAACCTGATTGGTTTAGGTGAAGCAGATATGTTATCTAATAACCCGACTTCTGCTAAAACCAATTTCGATAAAGCAATTGAATTGGATAAGAAAAATTATAAAACCTATCTTGAAATTGGTAAAGCTTATTTAGCACAAGATAAACCAAGTGATGATGTATCTAAACCAGATTTCACCAATGCTTTGGCAAATATTACTAAAGCTGATGAATTAGATTCGAAAGATAAAGATGCAGAGGTTTTCTTAGCTTTAGGTGATGCTTATGCTTTGCAAAAGAAAAATTCTGAGGCATTAGGGCCTTACATGCGTGTTGGTGATGTAGATCCAAACAACCGTAGAGCTAAAACTCAGATTGGTAAAATGTATAAAGAATCACGTGCATTTCCAGAGGGGGAGAAAGAATTACAAGATGTAATTGCTGCAGATCCAAACTATGGTCCTGCATATCGTGAATTGGGTGAGCTTTACTTACAATGGAGTAGTTTTGGTACAGATCAGGAGAAAGCTAAAAAGGGAATTGAGAACTATAAAAAATATATGGATTTGACAGACAAATCTTTGGAGTCTCAACTACGTTATGCACAGTTCTTATTCTATGCTAAAGATTATGCTACTTTAGAACAAGTTGCTTCAACTATCCAAGCACCTGCTAATGATCCTAAAAGTGCTGTTGTATCAAGGTTAAAAGGATGGGCTGCATATGAAAATAAAAATTATCCAGCTGCTCTAACCAGTATGAATGAATTCTTTGCTAAAGAAAAAGATCAAAATAAAATTTTAGGTTTCGATTATTTATACTTAGGTAAAGCACAATTAAAATCTGGTCAGGATAGCTTAGCATTAATTAATATTACTAAAGCTGTAGAAAAAGATTCAACTAACGTTGAAGCTTTAGCAGAAGTTGCTAAAACATTTTTCGATGCTAAGAAGTATGCTAAAGCAGCTCAAATATATGATAAAGTGATTGCAGCAAATCCTAATGGAAAGGGCGTATTATACAGCTATTTTTATGATGGATTAGCTTACTATTTTGATTATGCTACTCAATATTCAGCGAAGAAAAATCCTTCTAAAGATTTATTAGTTAAAGCAGATTCATCCATTTCAAAAGTAGCTCAACTTGCTCCAGAAACTACTGATGCATATTTATATCGTGCAAGGGTTAATAGTTTATTAGATGATGAAAAAGCACCAAAAGGATTAATGGTGCCTCATTTTGAAATGTTTATCAAAAAGGTAACTGAAAAACCTGAGTTAGTTACGCCTAACGCTAAAAAATTATCAGAAGCTTATGATAATCTTGGTGGTTTTTATTTCAATACTGATAAAGCTAAGGCTAAAGAGTATTTTGATAAAAGTGTAGCGGTATATCCTACTGGAACATTTGCTGCAGCAAAATTGAAGGAATTATCAGCTCCTGCAGCTAAAGGAAAAGGTAAATAATTCTCAAGTTAAATAATTTAGAAAAGGCAGAGTTTGGTTACTCTGCCTTTTTCTTTTACTTTTGCATCAGAAAAATATTAGATTATGCAAGCACAAAGTACCTCAATAGATTTTTTACCAATTATATTTCAAGTAATTGTTGCTTTAGGTTTTGTGGTTACCACTTTGGTTGCTACACACTTTTTAGGCCCAAAACGTAAAACCAGCGATAAGCTTGAGGTATTTGAAGCAGGCGTGAAAAGCGTAGGTAATGCTCGTCAGCCATTTTCTATCAAATATTTTGTAGTGGCTATTCTCTTTGTATTGTTTGATATTGAAGTAATATTCATGTATCCATGGGCCGTAAATTTTAGAGCATTGCGAATGGATGGAATGATCGAAATGTTCATCTTTATGGGAACATTGCTTTTAGGCTTTATTTATGTAATAAAGAAAAAAGTTTTAGATTGGAACTAGTTCAGTTGACAATTCTTAGGTAGCTAATTTTAACTGAAAACTAAAAGTGTAACAACTACACTAACTTACATCTCTTTATTTATTTAGAAAGGTTCTAAATCAGGTTAAGCTTGTTTAATTGCCTTTTAAATATTGTAAATTTGTTGCTCATTCTGCAAAAGGATGAGCATTTTTTTGTTTATAAACATGAGTGAAATTAATATAGTAGATGCGCCTCCAGGAATAGAAGGTTCTGGTTTCTTTGCCACTTCAATGGATAAAGTGATTGGTTTGGCACGCTCAAATTCATTATGGCCTTTACCTTTTGCCACCTCTTGTTGTGGAATTGAATTTATGGCAACCATGGGTTCTCATTACGATTTAGGTCGTTTTGGTGCTGAACGTTTAAGCTTTTCTCCACGCCAGGCAGATGTTTTGATGGTAATGGGAACTATTGCAAAAAAGATGGCTCCTGTGTTAAAACAAGTTTATATCCAAATGGCAGAACCTCGCTGGGTAATGGCAGTTGGAGCTTGTGCAAGTAGTGGTGGTATTTTTGATACTTATTCTGTTTTGCAAGGTATTGATGAAGTGATTCCGGTAGATGTTTATGTGCCAGGTTGCCCACCAAGACCTGAGGCTATTTTAGATGGGTTTCAACGCATTCAGGATTTGGTAAGAAACGAATCAGGCAGAAGAAGAAATTCTGACTATTATAAAGAACTTTTAGGTCAATACGGCATTAAATAATGGAAGAAACGACGCTAAATAACGATGTTCATGTTAAGCTGACTGAAAAGTTTGGCGAAAAGGTTACCGCTGTTTCTGAGCCTTATGGCTTTTTAACTATAGTAACATATAAAGATGTAATCATTAATGTTCTTTCTTATCTTAAAGAAGAATTAAAGTTCAATTTCCTTACCGATATTACTGCAGTTCATTACCCTGGTAAAGATCATGGCATTGTGGTGGTTTACCATCTAAATAATATGGTGGAGAAAGTAAGGATTAGAATTAAGGTTTTTATCTCTGAACAAAATCCAACCATTCCTACCGCAACAACAATCTGGAAAGGTGCAAATTGGATGGAGCGTGAAACCTACGATCTGTTTGGGGTTAAATTCGAAGGTCACCCAGATTTACGCCGCATTTTAAATATGGATGATTTAGGTGTTCACCCCATGTTGAAACAATATCCATTGGAAGATCCGAATAGAGTTGATAAAAAAGACGAATTTTTTGGAAGGTAATTTATATGAATCATAACCATCCGGTATATACAGATAACGACCCGCAAAGTGAGCTGGTAACCTTAAACTTAGGTCCAACACACCCTGCAACCCACGGTGTTTTTCAAAACGTTTTGCAATTAGACGGCGAACGTATTGTAAGCGGTGTTTCTACAATTGGTTACATCCACCGTGCTTTTGAAAAAATTGCTGAGCATCGCCCTTTTTATCAAATCACACCTCTTACCGATCGTTTGAACTATTGTTCATCGCCTATTAATAATATGGGCTGGCACATGACGGTTGAGAAGTTATTAAATATCCAGATGCCAAAACGTGTTGATTATCTTCGCGTAATCATTATGGAGCTTTCTCGTATTTCTGATCACATTATCTGTAATACGATTATTGGTCAGGATACTGGTGCCACAACTACCTTCCTTTATTTGTTTCAGTTCCGTGAGCATATTTACGAAATCTTTGAGGAGGTTTGCGGAGCACGTTTAACTACAAACATTGGTCGTATTGGTGGTTTTGAAAGAGATTTCAATGAAATTGCTTTTACCAAAATCAATAAATTTTTAAAAGAGTTTCCGGTAGCTTTAAAAGAGTTTGAAAATCTTTTAACCCGTAACCGTATTTTTATCGACAGAACGGCAGGTGTTGCTGAGGTTACTAAAGAAACTGCGTTAGAGTATAGCTGGACAGGTCCGCTTTTGCGTGCTACAGGTGTAGATTATGATGTTCGTGTAAGTGATCCATATTCATCATATCAGGATTTCGACTTCGAAGTTCCGGTTGGAACAAGTGGTGATATCTACGATAGATATTTAGTGCGGAACGAAGAAATGTGGCAGAGTGTTCGTATTATCGAACAAGCTCTTGTGAAGTTAAAAACAGAACCTAAAGGCATTTTTCATGCTGACGTTCCTGAATTTTACCTTCCTCCAAAACAAGAAGTTTATAACAATATGGAAGCATTGATCTATCACTTTAAAATTGTGATGGGTGAAATTGATGCTCCAAAAGCAGAGGTTTATCATGCTGTAGAAGGCGGAAATGGTGAGCTAGGTTTTTATCTGATTAATGATGGCGGACGTACACCATATCGTTTACACTTCCGCAGACCAAGTTTTGTAAATTACCAGATGTTTGCGCCAATGAGCGAAGGTATGTTATTGTCTGATGCCATTATCAACATGAGTAGTATGAATATTATTGCAGGAGAATTAGATGCTTAAAGTAGAAGAACAAACACCTGTACAATTATCATCAGAATTGCTTGCTAAATTTGATGAAGTTAAAAGTCGTTATCCTGAAGGGAAAGAAAAATCAGCATTGTTACCATTATTACATTTGGTACAGGCAGAATTTCTTTGGGTTCCTACATCTGCCATGGATCAGGTTGCTGCCTACATTAACATTCAACCAATTGAAGTATACGAGGTAGCTACATTTTATACCATGTATTTCTTAAAACCACAAGGTAAATATGCTTTGGAGGTTTGCCGTACCGGCCCATGTTGCCTGGTGGGTGCAGAAAAAATATTAGATCACCTGGAAACAAAGTTAGGTGTTAAAGAAGGTGAAGTTACTGCAGATGGTTTATTCAGCTTTAGAGGAGTTGAGTGTTTAGCTGCCTGTGGATTTGGTCCGGTATTGCAAATTAGCCCGGAATATACTTTCTACGAAAACTTAACTACTGAGAGCGTAGATAAACTGATTGAAGATTTGAAAAATAAATAAGATTTGAGAAACCAGATTTGAGATTTAAGATTAGGCGGTCGTCGCAAATCTTACCTCTCACGTCTCACATCTAAAAATAATGAGTCGCAAATTATTACTTGAGCATATAAACGTACCAGGCATCAATACACTTGAGGTCTATCGCCAGAAAGGCGGGTACCGTGCCGTTGAAAAAGCCCTTAAAACTTTAACACCTGAAGAGATTGTTGAAGAAGTTAAGAAGTCAGGCTTACGCGGTCGTGGTGGTGCGGGTTTCCCAACCGGGATGAAATGGAGCTTTTTGGCTAAACCAGAAGGAGTTGCACGTTATTTGGTATGTAATGCTGACGAATCTGAGCCTGGCACTTTTAAAGACCGTTATTTGATGACATACATTCCTCATGCTTTAATTGAAGGAATGATTGTGGCCAGCTTCGCTTTGGGTGCTAAGGTTTCGTACATCTACGTTCGCGGAGAGATGATGCCTCAAATCCGTATTTTGGAGAAAGCCATTGCTGAAGCAAAAGCTGCAGGATGGTTAGGTAAAAACATCTTAGGAACAGGATACGATTTAGAATTATACGTTCAACCAGGTGGTGGTGCTTATATTTGTGGTGAAGAAACTGCATTATTAGAATCACTTGAAGGTAAAAGAGGTAATCCAAGAATTAAACCACCTTTTCCCGCTATAGCGGGATTATATGGTTGCCCAACGGTAGTAAATAACGTAGAGTCTATTGCTGCAGTTGTGCCAATTATTAATGATGGCGGCGATGAATATGCTAAAATCGGTATCGGTAGAAGTACAGGTACAAAATTAATCTCAGCATCTGGAAACTTAGTAAAACCAGGTGTATATGAAATTGAATTGGGTTTACCAGTAGAAGAATTTATCTATTCTGATGAATACTGTGGTGGTATTGCAAATGGAAAACGTTTGAAAGCAACTGTTGCTGGTGGATCATCGGTACCAGTTTTGCCTGCCAACTTAACATTAAAATATGCCAATGGCGAGCCTCGTTTAATGAGTTACGAATCTTTATCAGAAGGCGGATTTGCTACTGGAACCATGATGGGGTCTGGCGGTTTCATTGCTTTTGATGAAGACCAATGTATTGTTCGCAATACCTGGAATTTCTCTCGCTTTTATCATCATGAAAGTTGCGGACAATGTTCGCCTTGCCGTGAAGGTACCGGATGGATGGAAAAAGTGTTGCACAAAATTGAACATGGTCATGGAACGATGAGCGATGTGGATTTACTCTGGGATATCCAACGTAAAATTGAAGGAAATACGATTTGCCCATTAGGAGATGCAGCAGCCTGGCCAGTGGCAAGTGCAATCCGTCATTTCAGAGATGAATTTGAATGGCACATTAAAGAACCTGTTAAAAGTCAGAGTCAAAATTATGGTATTGCAAATTATGCAGTTCCGATAGAAAAGGCTTCGGTAACAGAAGAGAAGTAATAATTAGTTAGTAAATATATAAATAACAGCTATTTTAATATTGAATCCTAAGGTCACATTTTGTGACCTTAGGATTTACTTAATACAATAAGTATATGTAAATGAAAGAAGAAATATCACCAGCTATCATCCCCAATGAAGTAATAATTAATAAAATATATCTTTTTAGAGGAGTAAAGGTGATGTTAGATTCTGATTTAGCGGAGCTCTTTGGTGTTGATACTAAACGATTAAAAGAACAGGTTCGAAGAAACATAGGGCGGTTTCCAGAACACTTTATGTTCGAATTGAGTAAAGAAGAAAATGATGTTCTAAGGTCGCAAATTGCGACCTTAGAACAAGGGAAATACTCAAAATATCTCCCGTTTGCATTTAGCGAACATGGTATTTTGCAACTATCAAATGTTTTAAAAAGTAAACAGGCGATAGAAGTTAGTATAAAGATTATTGATGTATTTGTACAACTTAGAACAATGGTTTTAAGTAATACGGAAATCAAATTAGAAGTAGAAAAGATTAAAAAGAAAGTAGATACTCAGGATAAAAATATTGAAGTCATATTCAGGTATTTTGATGAACTACTAGAACAGAAAGCACAACCAAGAAAAGAAATTGGTTACATAATCTCGGAAGAGAAAAAATAAATTACAAAAGATTGCTTTATACCTCGTAATAGTGGTCTAAGCATAAAAAATAAAAGAATATCATTAACCATGAGTGAAAAAGTTAAGGTTACGATAGATGGAATAACAGTAGAAGTTGATAACGGAACCACTATCCTGAATGCTGCAAGGCAAATAGGTGGTGATATTGTTCCGCCAGCGATGTGCTATTATTCTAAGTTAGAAGGAAGTGGTGGTAAATGCCGTACCTGTATTGTTAAGGTAACAAAGGGTTCGGAAAAAGACCCTCGCCCAATGCCAAAACTGGTTGCGTCTTGCCGTACAACTGTAATGGATGGCATGGAAGTGTTAAACATTACTTCACCAGAAGTTTTAGAAGCACGTGCGGGCGTAGTAGAAATTCTATTAATTAACCATCCGCTAGATTGTCCGGTTTGTGATCAAGCGGGTGAGTGTGATTTACAAAATTTGGGCTACGAGCACGGATTGCAGAAAACCCGTTATGAGTTTGAGCGCCGTACTTTCGAGCGTATCGATATTGGTGATAAAATTCAGTTGCACATGAATCGTTGTATCTTGTGTTACCGTTGCGTTTTTACGGCTGATCAAATTACAAACAAACGTGTTCATGGAATCTTAAATCGTGGCGACCATTCCGAGATTTCGACTTATATCCAACAAGCAGTTGATAACGATTTCTCAGGAAACGTAATTGATGTTTGTCCTGTTGGTGCACTAACTGATAGAACTTTCCGTTTCAAAAACCGGGTTTGGTTCACCAAGCCTGTTGATGCACACCGCGATTGTGATCATGAAAAATGCAATGGCAAAGTAACACTTTGGTATAAAGGGGAGGATGTTTTACGTGTTACGGCCCGTAAAGATCAGTTCGGTGAAGTAGAAGAATTTATCTGTAATACCTGTCGTTTTGATAAAAAAGCAACTTCTGATTGGACAATTGAGCATCCAACACATATTGATGATACCTCTGTAATTGCATCTAACCATTACGAAACATTAAAGCCACTTCCTGTAATAATGCCAAACGCAGCGTTACAGGCAGCTAATGAAATTGAATTACATAAAACAGTAAAATACTAATGGATACAGGTTTTATCATAGAAAAATTTATTCTGGTAGCAGTTATTTTCGGTATCAGTTTGGTTATTGCCATGTATTCTACATATGCAGAACGAAAGGTAGCTGCCTATCTTCAAGATCGCTTAGGTCCGGATAGAGCGGGTCCTTTTGGGATATTGCAACCTTTAGCCGATGGTGTAAAAATGTTTATGAAGGAGGAAATTATTCCGACTACATCAAACAAATGGTTATTTATTATTGGTCCTGGTTTGGCACTACTTTGTGCTTGTATTGGTACCGCAGTTATTCCTTGGGGAAGCCCGATGGAAATTGGAGGCAAGGTTGTTCCACTTCAGGTAGCTGATATTAATGTGGGTGTTTTATACATCTTTGGTGTAGTTTCTCTAGGAGTATATGGTGTAATGATTGGTGGCTGGGCATCCAATAATAAGTATTCATTATTAAGTGCTATTCGTGCAGCATCTCAAAACATCAGTTACGAAATTGCAATGGGCTTGTCCATCATCGCTTTGCTTTTAATGACCAATACCTTAAGTTTAAAAACGATTGTTGAGCAGCAACATGGCTTGAACTGGAATGTTTGGTATCAACCACTCGGATTTTTAATCTTCATGATCTGTTCTTTTGCAGAAACTAACCGTGCGCCATTTGACTTACCAGAATGTGAAACCGAATTAATTGGCGGTTATCATACAGAATATTCTTCGATGAAATTAGGTTTTTACCTTTTTGCTGAATACATCAACATGTTTGTTTCATCAGCTGTAATGGCAACATTATACTTCGGTGGATATAACTATCCTGGCATGGATTATATGGCTACTTTGCTCGGGCCAACATGGGCACCGCTGTTTGGTGTGGGTGTTTTCTTTTTTAAAATCGTTTTCTTTATCTTTTTCTTCATGTGGGTACGTTGGACAATCCCTCGTTTCCGTTATGATCAATTGATGAATTTAGGTTGGAAAGGTTTAATACCTTTGGCCATTGCCAATATTATAATAACTGGAGTTGTGATTGCGATTATAGAGAAGTTTTAATTATGGAATCATTAAGTAACAAGAAAAAAGTACTGGAACAAAAGCCGTTGAGCTTTATGGAAAGAATGTACCTCCCGGCGATTGCAAAAGGAATGGGCATTACCATCAGCCACTTGTTCAAAAAAGAGGCGACAGTAAGATATCCGGAAGTTGAACGTGAATTTTCAGCAAACTTTAGGGGAATGCACTCTCTTAAACGTGATGAAAACGGAAAAGAGCGTTGTACCGCTTGTGGTTTATGTGCATTATCTTGTCCGGCTGAAGCAATTACAATGATTGCAGCGGAGCGCAAGCCTGAGGAAAAAGATTTGTACCGTGAAGAAAAATATGCAGCCACTTACGAAATCAATATGTTACGTTGCATCTTCTGTGGATTATGTGAAGAAGCCTGCCCTAAAGAGGCCATTTATTTAGATGGACCAATTGTACCTGCCGATTATTTACGTAAAGATTTTATTTACGGGAAAGATAAATTGGTAGAGGCTCCGTTGGAAATGAAAAAATAAACAAAACCGTCATGCTGAATTTATTTCAGCATCTATTAAATTAAGAACCTGAAATAAATTCAGGAGGACGAAAATAAAAAGAACTTCGTACCTCGCAATGACGGGCGAAGAAACAAATAAACAAATAACAAATTAATGAGTACACAAGTATTCTATTTCGTAGCCACATTAAGTATCATCTTTTCGCTGATGGTGATTTTTGCAAAAAATCCTATCCATAGCGTATTATACTTAATCCTTACCTTTTTCACATTTACGGTACATTATGTATTGTTGAATGCTCAGTTTTTAGCGGTTGTAAATTTTATTGTTTACATGGGTGCTATCATGGTATTGTTCTTATTCGTACTGATGCTCCTCAACCTAAATAAGGAAACCGAACCGGTAAAGTCGCCATTGATTAAAATTGTAGGTGTAATTGCAGGGTGTTGTTTAATTGTAACCTTAGTTGGTTCTTTTAAAGCCGCAACCATTACAAGTCCTTTAATTTTGAAAAACCCAGGATTAGGTTTGGTAGAAAACTTAGGTAAAGAGCTTTTCGGGCCATTCTTATTACCATTCGAATTATCATCTCTATTACTATTGGCCGCAATGGTTGGAGCAGTTTTATTATCTAAAAGAGATGAGGTAGAAATATAATGGAAAATTTAACTACACAAATGGCTGGCGTTCCGCTTAATCATTACATCTATTTATGTGCAATTATTTTCACTATTGGTGTAATCGGCGTGCTAACCCGTAGAAATGCAATCGTAATCTTTATGTCGGTTGAGTTGATGTTGAATGCAGTAAATTTGCTTTTAACCGCTTTCTCGGTACATAGCAACGACCCATCAGGACAGGTTTTCGTATTCTTTATTATGGCGCTTGCTGCTGCAGAGGTTGCAGTCGGTTTGGCAATTATCGTAATGGTTTACAGAAATACAAAATCGATAGATATTAATGTTTTAAATCGCCTTAAGTGGTAAATATATAGTAAGAATGACAATAGAACAATTGATTTGGTTGGTTCCTTTACTTCCTTTTTTAGGGTTTGTAATCAACGGGCTGGGCAGAAAATCTTTATCTAAAGGGCTTGTAGGTATTATAGGTAGTGGCGTAATTTTGGCGTCTTTCTTAATTAGCGTAGTTATTTTCTTTAGCTTACAAGGCGATACACAAAAATCTCACGAAGTATTTTTATTTGATTGGATTAGCGCTGGAACATTACACATTCCATTATCATTCCTGATTGATCCATTGAGTTCAATTATGCTTTTGATCATTACTGGAATAGGTTTCTTGATCCATTTATATTCTACCAGCTACATGCACGATGATGAAGGATTTGGTAAATTCTTCTCTTATCTGAACTTGTTTGTGTTCTTCATGCTACTCTTAGTCTTGGGTTCAAACTATATTGTGATGTTTATTGGCTGGGAGGGAGTAGGTTTATGTTCTTACTTGTTGATCGGTTTCTGGTATACCAACAGCGCTTATGCATCGGCAGCCAAGAAAGCTTTTGTAATGAATCGTATTGGCGATTTGGGCTTCTTATTAGGTGTATTCTTAATGTTTAACTTCTTCGGAAGTGTGGAGTTCTCTAAAATCTTCCCTCAGGCAGCCAACATGTTACCTGGAAACAATACTTTGATTTTAATTACCATTTTATTATTTATCGGCGCTTGCGGTAAATCGGCACAATTGCCATTATTTACCTGGTTACCTGATGCGATGGCCGGACCAACGCCAGTATCTGCATTAATCCATGCAGCAACGATGGTAACTGCGGGTATCTATATGATTGCACGCTCAAGCGTACTATTTGATCTGGCACCTTTTACTCAACATATCATTGCTATTATAGGTGCTGCAACAGCTTTAGTGGCTGCCATTATTGCTTTAACACAAACAGATATTAAAAAGGTACTGGCATATTCTACTGTATCTCAATTAGGATACATGTTTTTAGGTTTAGGTGTTGGTGCTTATACAGGTTCGTTTTTCCATGTGTTAACCCATGCATTCTTTAAAGCGTTATTATTCTTAGGGGCAGGTTCCGTAATCCACGCCATGCACCACGAACAAGATATGCGCCATATGGGTGGCTTAAGAAAAAAACTTCCTGTTACATTTTTAACTATGATGATTGGTACCATAGCCATTGCTGGTTTACCACCATTTTCTGGTTTCTTTTCAAAAGACGAGATTTTAGCACATGCTTTCCAATATAGTCCGGTACTTTGGGGTGTTGGTGTATTAACTGCATTTTTAACCGCATTTTATATGTTCAGAATGATGTTCCTTACTTTCTCAGGAAAATATAGAGGAACACATCACGAAGAAAGTCATGTACATGAGTCACCAAAAGCGATGACTGTTCCATTAATTATTTTGGCCATTCTAGCTGCAGTCGGAGGTGCTATTAACATTCCGCATGTTTTCGGTGGTAATGAATGGTTGGCACACTGGTTATCAGGTGCTGGTGTTGCACAACATGAGTTAGATTTAAGCCATTCTACTGAATATACCTTGATGGGCGTTTCGGTTGTTGCTGCAATTTTTGCTTTGCTTTACGCTTACACCAGATATGTAAAAAGTGCTCGCGTTCCTGTAGCTGATGAGGCACCTCGTTCTGCATTGGCAAAATTATCTTACCACAAATTTTATTTAGATGAGATCTATGATTTCATTATTACCAAACCATTAGATACACTATCAAAATTCTTTTATAGGATTATTGATACGAAATTTATTGATGGTATGGTGAACGGACTAGGATGGAGCACATCCGAAGCCAGTAAAGGTATTCGTTTATTACAAAGTGGAAACGTGGGTTTCTATATATTTATGATGGTATTTGGTATCATCGCATTGCTTGCATATACATTTTATTACATCTAAAAAGGGTTCAAAATTAAATAATGGAACAACTTTTATTACTTATATTTCTTCCGCTTGCAGGTGCTATCATCACCGCTTTTGCAGGTAAGTCGGCTAAAATAGTCTCAACCATAATTTCGGTTGCTTCCTTAGTTCTGGCTTTGTTCATCGCCTGTAATTTCATCCCGAATGCGAGCACACAATTTGAAGCAAACCTACCTTGGATTGCTGATTTGGGTATTCGCTTCCATGCAGGTATTGATGGAATCAGCATGTTGGTGGTATTGCTGACTAACCTGTTAATACCAATTATCATTTTATCAAGCTACAAACATGACTATAAAAATCCTGCTGCTTTTTATGCATTGATTTTATTCATGCAAACTGGTTTGCTATTGGTGTTTACAGCCATGGATGCTTTTCTGTTTTATATAGGCTGGGAAGCAGCATTGATTCCAATTTATTTTATCTGTGCATTCTGGGGTGGAAAAGATCGAATTCGCATCAACATGAAATTCTTTGTGTATACCATAGGAGGTTCATTGTTTATGCTAATGGGGATCATTTACCTTTATTTACAAAATCCCGCACATAATTTTGATATCCAGGCATTTTACGCTTTAAATTTAGATAGCGCACAACAGGGGTGGATTTTCTGGGCTTTCTTTATTGCCTTTGCTATCAAGATGCCAATATTTCCTTTTCATACCTGGCAACCTGACACCTACACCGCAGCGCCTACACAAGGAACAATGCTATTATCAGGAATTATGCTGAAAATGGGTATCTATGGTGTAATTAGATGGTTGTTACCAATTGTACCTACAGGTGTTTATGATTGGTCTAGTTTAGCGATGATACTTTCCATTATTGGAATTGTTTACGCTTCACTTATTGCTTTTACTCAAAAAGATGCTAAACGACTTGTTGCTTATTCTTCTATTGCACACGTTGGGTTAATTGCTGCTGGGATATTCGCATCCTTTAATCTGGGAAATACTGGAGTACAAGGTATGCAAGGTGCTATGGTTCAAATGTTAAGTCATGGTATTAATGTAGTAGGTTTATTTTTCGTATTGGATATTATTTTTTCACGGGTTAAAACCAATAAAATTGAAGAATTAGGCGGTATTGCAAAGTTGGCTCCTCAACTGGCCATCACTTTTCTAATTATTGTTTTAGGAACAGTAGCCTTACCAGGTACAAATGGCTTTATTGGTGAGTTCTTATTGTTGATGGGCGTTTATAACTACAGTATCTGGGCAGCTGCTATTGCAGGATTAACGATTATCTTCGGAGCAGTTTATATGTTGCGGATGTACCAGAATGTAATGCTTGGTAAAACCAATGAACTAACCATCACTTTCACAGATATTCAAGGCACTGAAAAATTAGTCCTTTATATTATTTGTGCTTTGATCATTATTTTGGGTGTTTATCCAAAACCATTATTGCACTTAACAGAGGCATCTGTACAACATTTATTAGAACAGGTAAATCAAAAATTAACATCAGTAAAATAAGCAATGAATATTATCATAACCATTAGTATAACAGCTTTTCTTGTACTTTATGCAGGTTTGTTTAAAGCAAAGAAAGCATTACTGCCGCTTACTGTTGTTGGCTTGCTTACTGCATTAGGATTTACTATAAGCGCATGGAATAGCAATGCTATTCATTTCGGTATGATGCAAACAGATAATTTTGCCCTTGCATTTTCTGGTGTTTGTATTGTTGGAACGCTTTTAATTTTCTTATTAACTCAAAATTATTTTCACGCCAAAAGCGATAATATAGCTGAGTATTATACCCTGATTCTTTTCGCCCTGGCTGGAATGATTATGATGGTATCGTATAAAAATATGGCCATGTTATTTGTGGGTTTAGAAATCATGTCAGTGAGTTTATATATCCTCGCTGGTATCCGTAAGAAAGATTTTGCTTCCAATGAGGCTTCATTAAAATATTTTTTAATGGGGGCGTTTTCTACAGGGTTTTTATTGTTTGGTATTACGTTAATTTATGGTGCTACAGGATCATTTGACTTGGATAAAATTCAAGCTTACCTGGTAGACAACAGTAAGGCAATTTCACCAATTTTTTATCCAGGAGTAATCTTAATGATGATTGGTTTATGCTTTAAAGTTGGTGCTGCACCTTTCCACTTCTGGACACCTGATGTTTACGAAGGCTCACCAACATTAATCACAACTTTTATGAGTACTGTGGTTAAAACAGCTGGTTTTGCAGCTTTTTTAAGATTGTTTGCCGGTGCATTTGGGCCACTTCATGAATTCTGGGTACAGCCATTAATTGTTATTGTTTGCCTAACCCTATTTATTGGAAATGTTACTGCATTGTTTCAAAAGAACTTTAAAAGGATGCTGGCCTATTCAAGTATTTCCCATGCAGGCTATCTGTTGTTTTCTCTTATTGTATTAAGTGCAAATTCAGAAAATAATGTTTTAGTCTATGCAGCAGCTTATACGTTTGCTTCAATCATTGCTTTTGCAGTTTTAATTCTGGTGAAACAAAAAACAGGAAGTGATAGCTTCGAAAGCTTTAATGGCTTAGGTAAGAAAAACCCACTGGTAGCACTTTCTCTTACTGTTGCCATGTTATCATTGGCTGGTATCCCGTTAACTGGTGGCTTTATTGGTAAATATTTAATGTTTCTGAACGTGATGGGCGATTATCAGATGCTGTTGGTTGCTTTTGCGATTTTAAATGCCCTGGTGGGTTTTTATTATTATTTTAAGGTTATTGTAGCCGTTTGGTTTAAAGATGGTGCCGAAATAGAATTGGTCACTCCAACTCAATATAAATTAGTTTTATTGGTTTCAGTAGCAATTACTCTTATTTTGGGTATTTGTCCTGCAATAATTTTAAACCTAATATAGGTATACAGTTGTTAGATAATTATTTGTAGTTTTACGAATAATTCAATATGCACGATTTTTGGAATAACCTGCATCACCTGATTGATCCCGAGAAATTATTGAGGGAAGGCGGTTTCTATCTCGTTATATTTGTAATTTATGCAGAAACCGGCTTATTCTTCGGTTTCTTTCTCCCGGGTGATTATTTACTGTTTTTAGCTGGAATGTTTGTAGCAACAGGAAAGCTGGATGTAAATATTGCATTGCTTTTAGCTGGGTTATGTGTAGCTGCAATTTCAGGCAATTTTACGGGTTATTGGTTCGGAAGAAAAACGGGTCCTGTGCTGTACACTAGAAAAGACAGTTTTTTCTTCAAAAAGAAATATCTTAAAGCGGCAGAACGCTATTACAACAAGCAAGGTGCCTTTGCGTTGATAATGGGAAGGTTTGTTCCGATTGTTAGAACTTTTGCACCGATTTTTGCTGGTGTAGTAAGATTAGACTTTAAGCGGTTTGCGCTTTACAATGTAGTTGGAGGGGTACTATGGATTTGCTCACTTACATTACTGGGGTATTTCTTAGGAAAAAGGTTTGAAAAAGAAATTAACGATTACTTATTATATATTATTATTGGCTTCATCATTATTACAACTATCCCTTTATTGATTACATTTGTAAAAAGTAAAGTAACAAGTTCTGAAGAAGATAAGACAGATTAAAATTAAAAATGGCAAAAGAAGAAACCCACGCTTGGCATAGCGTATCACCAGGTAAAAACGTACCGGAAATTGTAAACGCAATTATTGAAATCCCAAAAGGCTCAAAAGCAAAATACGAAATAGATAAAGAATCTGGTTTAATTAAATTAGATAGAGTTCTTTTTTCATCAGTAATGTATCCTGCTAATTATGGATTTATTCCACAAACTTATTGTGATGATAAAGATCCTTTAGATATTTTAGTGCTTTGTTCTGTTGATGTTTATCCTATGACACTAATTGAAGCCAAAGTTGTTGGAGTAATGCATATGGTAGACAACGGGGAGCAGGATGATAAAATTATCGCTGTGGCAGCTCATGATATGTCTGTAAATTATATTAATGATTTAGATGAATTGCCTCCACATCAAATGAAGGAAATTGTTCGTTTCTTTCAGGATTATAAAGCATTAGAAGATAAAAATGTAACTATTGAACATTTATTAGGTGTTCGCTATGCTCACAAAGTAATAAAGGAGAGTATGGAACTTTATAATACCACATTTAGAGAATTAGCTTAATGGATTTACCCACGGTTTGCTTGTTTTTAAATTTTAAACTAAGCGCAATCCTTCCATCAACAGATTTGGCGATGGTAGCCCTTGAGGAAGCTGATACATCATCAGTTGGATGGCGGTTATTTTTTGCACTTTTTCTAGTGTTATTAAATGGATTTTTCGTTGCAGCAGAATTCGCTATTGTTAAAGTCCGCGCCTCACAAATAGAAATAAAAGCAAAAACAGGCAGCAGAGTGGGTAGAATGGCTAAAACAATCATCCATAATTTGGATGGTTACCTGGCCGCCACACAACTCGGCATAACGCTTGCATCACTTGGCTTAGGTTGGGTAGGTGAAGGCGTTATGCATACCATTTTTAAAAACCTCTTTGATAGTTTACATTGGGGTTTTAGCGATGCCACTATTCATACCGCATCAACAATTGTAGCTTTCTCATTAATCACCATTATGCATATTGTATTTGGTGAGCTGGCTCCTAAATCTTTCGCCATTCAGCGACCAGTAGCTACCACATTATTTGTCTCGGTACCTTTACAGATTTTTTATGTTGTTTTCAGACCATTTATCTGGACACTGAATAGTCTAGCTGCCATTATTCTAAAACCATTTGGCATTGATACCTCTGCAGGACATGAATCACTTCATAGTACTGAAGAATTACAGTATCTGCTTGAACAGGGTAAAGAAAGTGGTGCATTAGATAATAACGAACATGAATTAATCAAAAACGTATTTGATTTTAATGAACGCGTTGTTAAAAATATTATGGTACCTCGGACCAAAATTTCGGGTATTGAATTAACTTCACCAAAGGAAGAAGTGGTGGATACGATTATCAAAGAAGGATATTCCCGTTTGCCGGTTTATGATGATATTATGGATAAAATTGTCGGTATCATTCATGCTAAAGATATTTTACCTCTTGTTGCAGCCGGTAATCAGCACTGGACATTAAATGACATTATCCGTAAACCTTATTTCGTTACAGAAACGAAAAAGATTAATGATTTAATGAGTGAGCTTCAAAGTAATCGTATTCAGATTGCAATTGTTTTGGATGAGTTTGGTGGAACAGCAGGTATGGTTACCCTTGAGGATATTGTAGAAGAACTTGTGGGAGAAATTCAGGATGAATATGATGAGGAAAAACCACTGGTAGAAAAAGTTTCTGATAACGAGTTTATTGTTAATGCCTTCGCTACGGTTTACGATGTTAATGAACATTTGCCCCACGATTTGCCGGAAGATGAAGATTTTGATACCATAGGCGGTTTAGTTTCTCATGTTTTTGAACGTATTCCAGAGGTAGGAGAAAGCAATGAGTCTTATGGCTATCTATTTACCATTTTAAAGAAAACTGAGCAAAATATTGAAACAATAAAGTTAGAATTGGTCATTAATAAAGAAGATATGGTTGATAATCACTAATTTCAACACATGCATATTTTTTATACGCCAGATATTTCTCAAAATACTTATACCCTAAACGAAGAAGAAAGTAAACATTGTGTTCGGGTTCTTCGCCTTTCAAAAGGAACCATTGTTAACCTGGTTGATGGTGTTGGTGGTTTTTATACGGCAGAAATTACGGATGATCATCCTAAGAAGGTTTCATTATCCATTTTAAGCGTAGAAACTGAATTTCATAAAAGGAACAACTATCTTCATATTGCTGTAGCACCCACTAAAAATATTGATCGGATGGAGTGGTTTTTGGAGAAAGCTACCGAACTCGGGATTGATGAAATTACACCTATTATTACAGATCGTTCTGAAAGGCGTGTAGTGAAAGATGACCGGTTAAATAAAGTGATTACAGCTGCTGTAAAACAATCCATTAAGGCCTATCATCCTAAACTTAATGAAGCCATTTCTTTTGATGATTTTCTGAAACAACCATTTGATGGCCAGCAATTAATAGCCCATTGTATTGATGATCAGAAAAAAGAATATATCTCAGACCTCGTTCAGCCTCATAAGAAATATTTAATTCTTATTGGACCAGAGGGTGATTTTACTGCAGAAGAAGTTAATTTAGCTTTGAATAAAGGCTTTAAACCACTAACTTTAGGAGAGAACAGGTTGCGTACTGAAACTGCTGCGCTCGCTGTTTGTTTTGAAATCAATTACCTTAACCGATAATCTTTTGAAGTTTCAAATGATCCGTTTTCAGTATTCAAAGGTGGCAAAGCTAGGGGTTTTCTACTTTGGTATTTTGGCGCTTAGCTTTATTTTCTATGCTTTCGTCTTTTTACCGCCTTCATACCGGATGGCTAAATTGAAGTATAGTGGTGGGGGAGATTGGTATGCTGATCGAACGGCACTTCCCAACCTGATTGCGTATTGTAACTCTAATCTTAAAACTAACTTTTATCCTGAAGAAAGCATTGTAGACGTGGGATCAAAAGAAATATTTAACTATCCTTTTATTTATATGACCGGGCATGGAAATGTGCAGTTTAGCGATCTGGAAGCTAAAAATTTACGTCAATATTTAATGGGTGGTGGGTTTCTGCATATAGATGATAATTATGGCTTAGACAAATTTATTAGACCACAAATGAAAAAGGTTTTTCCTGAATTAGCGTTTGTAGAATTGCCGTCTAATCATGCTATTTATAACCAAAAGTTTAAATTTCCAAATGGATTGCCTAAAATTCATGAACATGATAACAAGCGGCCTCAGGGCTTTGCATTGATCTATAAAGGTCGTGTGGTTTGCTATTATACCTTTGAATGTGATTTAGGCAACGGCTGGGAAGACTTTGGTACCTATCCTGAAGATACACAAGAAACGCGTTCAAAAGCTTTAAAAATGGGTGCTAATTTGGTTCAATACGCCTTAACACAATAAACGTATGGATAAGATAGAGGTAGATAAAAATACAGTTTTCAATATTGAGGAAAGAGATGCTAAACACTATGTAAATAGCCAGCCTATTGAACTGGATTTGATTAACATATCGGCTTCAGAAGCTCATATTTTATATCAAAATCAATCATTCAATGTAGAAGTTATTGAGGCAAATCATCAGGATAAGACTTGCAAAATCAAGGTGAATGGAACAATTTATCAGACCAAAATTGAAGATCGGTTTGATCAGCTATTGAAAAACCTGGGAATGGATAACTTGGCGCCTAATAAAGTTTTAGAGATGAAAGCGCCCATGCCTGGTTTAGTTTTAAAAGTATTGGTTGATACTGGTGTTGAAGTTAAGAAAGGAGATAACCTTTTAATTCTGGAAGCCATGAAGATGGAAAATATCTTAAAGTCAACTACTGATGGAACAGTTAGTAAAGTATTAGTTAAACAAGGAGATAAGGTAGAAAAAAACCAGATCCTAATTCAGTTTAAATAACTATATCTAAGTCTTTATTAAAAAAAAGTCCCGGTTTTAGGCCGGGACTTTTTTTTAATTTATCTTCCTTTAACCCGATAAGGTTTAGGAGGTGGGGTTTTGAAACTTCTCTTTCCGGCAGTGCTGATTTCCGGGGCTCCTAACATGGTCATGGCGCAGCGAAATCCAACTTCAGCGGATGATTCATCTTGTTGCATAAAGCGACGTGTTGCAGGATTTAACCAGTAGGCCATATCATTCCATGAACCACCTTTATAAACTCTTGATTTATCATTAACCAAGGTTACACCTTCTTCATTAAGCAATAAGTTTTGCTTATCGCGATAACCTCTTTGATCTGCCTGATAGGCATTGGAAGAGGTTATGGGTTGTGGATCTGTGGATTTTGAAATAGAATCTACACGTTTAGCTTGTGCCTGTTTTTCTGCCCAGGTTTGCTTCCTGCCCGAATATGCATTTTCTTTAATTGGATTACCATATTTATCAAGCGCGATTTTACCGTTTTGGCTATCTTCTAATTTCTTATTGGTAAAATAATTACCACGGTAAGGATTAAAAGCATCAGCATCAGTAAAGGTTCCTGTTCTATATACGTCATTAACCCACTCATTTACGTTTCCAGCCATATTATATAAGCCAAAATCATTTGCGGCATATTGAATAACAGGTACTGTTAAATCACCCTTATCATTCAATGACCCGCCAACACCCATATAATCTCCAGGAGCTCTTTTAAAGTTAGCCTGAATCATACCTCTTGTTTTCTTGCTCGCTGAACTCACACCCAGCCCGTTCCAAGGGTAAATTTTATTTTGATTAATGTTTTCGTATTCAGTATTACCAATAAGGCCTAAAGCAGCATATTCCCACTCGGCTTCTGTAGGTAAGCGATAAGGTTGCATAATTACGCCATCTTCCAAAGTTGCTGTTCTGCGTGGTTGTGTATTTCCTTTTCCTGTACCAGCAGTGGTTGTTGCTGCCCCTGCCTTTGTATTGTAGTCAACAGGTGCATTTTTACCTTTATCATCATACTGGCCATTAAGATAAGCATCTGTATTAAATGGTTTATCTGGCTTAGGTACAGCTGCAGCATTATTTCCCTTGCCGGTTGTGCCTGCACTAAGCGTTTTATAATCTGTTAAAATACCTTTTTCGCGTAAGATGAATTCATTTGCTCTTGAAGTTCTCCACTCACAATAGCGGGATGCCTGTTCCCAAGATACACCGACAACAGGATAATCGCGGTAAGCCGGATGCCTTAAATAGTTATCTACGTATGGTTCATTATAGGATAGTGAACTTCTCCAAACCAATGTATCTGGTAGCTCATTGTAATAAAACTCACGATCTTCAGGATAATTATACCTGATCCAGTGTAGATATTCCAACCAGTCTGTATTGGAAACCTCTGTTTCATCCATATAAAATGAAGGAACTGTAACCTGTCTTTTATAATTGTAGATATTAGGTTCTACACCAGGTATTTCGATAGCGCTTCCACCAACTACTAAAACACCACCCTCAATTGGAATCAACCCAGGTCCGGGCGCACGTTTGTATTGTGTAGCTACAGCAAAGGCACCAGAAGCATTATTTTTACTTTTGCGATTTGCATATGGTATACCTGTTTTACTAGAGCTATTTCCACCTTTCGAGCTACAACTAGAAAGCAGAACGACTAAAGACAAACATGTAAAAGAATATAGTAATAGTTTTTTCATAAGTTACTTTAAAAAAGTATCAACACCAGCAGTTTCAACAGATAAAATTAATCATTTTAAATGAAAATATAAATTTAGTCACAATATAAATTACTGATATATTTTTAAGGCATAACGTATGCTTAACTTTCATATTGCTTTAGTTTAAAAAATAAATTTATTTTTGTCTAAAACCTTTTAAATAAGTTATCTAAATTATAAATTAAATGGCTTTGTAAAAGTATAACAATTAAGATCGGGTGTATAAGTTATAATTAATAAGGCTTAGATATTAGATCTCATCTTGTGTAATCACAGTGACTTGTAAAAAAAAGTGGGTTTAATTAGTAAATTATGACTTAATTCGTAATTTGGTAAAATATAGTTTTTGGTTTTACGTTAGAAATGTATTCTGCAAGTTTTTCCAAATACCGACATCTAAAATTACGTACCCTTAAAGGATGAAATTTAATTACATCTGTAAACTTGCCTTTTCTGCACTGTCGCTGGTCTTTGTGTTTGTTAAATCAAATGCGCAGGTTGTGGTTGGCAACACGTTAACCAATGGAAGTGAATCTAATAATATCGTAACGGCTGTTCCATTCTTATTAATTACGCCAGATGCCCGCTCCGGAGCAATGGGTGACGCTGGAGTAGCAGTTGCTGGTGATGTAAATTCGGCAAGTATTAATCCTTCTAAACTTGCATTTCTTGATCAGCCCTATGGATTTGCTGTATCTTATAGCCCGTGGTTAAAAAGCCTGGTTCCTGATATTAGTTTGGCTTACCTCAGCGGATTTTATAAATTAGATGATCGAAACACTATTGGCGCATCTTTAAGGTACTTTTCATTAGGGTCAATTCAACTAACGGATATTAATCAGCAGGAGCTGGGAATAGCGAACCCAAATGAACTGGCTTTTGATGTTACATTTGCACGAAATTTTGGAGAAGAATTTTCATTAGGAACGTCTCTTCGCTACATATATTCCAATCTGGCATCAGGCCAGTTTGCTTCTGGTCAGGTTCGCGGTGGTAATGCTATTGCTGTAGACGTATCTGGCTTGTATAAAACATCAAGTAACTTGTTTGGGAAACCAACAATTTTTTCAGCAGGAGCGAACATTTCTAATATTGGCACAAAAATGAGTTATTCAGACAATGGTGAAGGCTTTTTTCTGCCAACAAATTTCAAATTAGGCGGGGCTTCTACCATTACTTTAGACGATTACAGCACTTTTACTTTTGCGCTTGATTTTAATAAGCTATTGGTACCTACGCAACCAATTTATGATGCAAATAATAATATAGTAAGTGGCAAAAATCCCAATCGATCAGTTCCGGCCGGGATATTTGGATCATTTAGTGATGCGCCTGGTGGCTTTAGTGAGGAACTTAAGGAAGTTGGCATTTCAACAGGTGTAGAATATTGGTACAACCAACAGTTTGCCATTAGAGCCGGCTATAATTATCAAAGTCCAATGAAGGGTGATAGCCGATATTTTACAATGGGATTAGGCCTGAAATACAATGTATTCAATATAGATTTTTCTTATTTATTAGCAAATGCTCAAACTAGTCCTCTAGCTAATACTTTACGCTTTAGTCTTTTGTTTAACTTTGGCGATCGTAAAATCGTTAAGTAACCGAACAATTCGACTTTTTACAATCGATTCTTCAAATTAGATTATAAATCAAGATACATGAAAATAAGAGTAGGCTTTGGCTTTGATGTCCATCAGTTGAAAGATGAACACCCTTTTGTAGTAGGTGGTGTAACATTAGCACATCATAAAGGCGCTTTTGGTCATTCAGATGCTGATGTTTTACTGCATGCCATATGTGATGCACTTTTAGGCGCAGCCAATCTCCGTGATATTGGTTTCCATTTTAAAAATACAGACGACCGATGGAAAGGAATCAGCAGTGTAATTCTATTAAAAGAAACCATAAAGTTACTTACTGAAAAAGGCTGGCAGGTAGGGAATATAGATGCCATGCTCTGTTTGGAAGCACCAAAAATTAATCCTCACATTCCTGAGATGCAGAAAAATATTGCTGATGCCATTGGAATTTCTACTGAAGAAATCTCCATCAAAGCAACAACAAATGAGCAAATGGGATTTATTGGGCGTGAAGAAGGGGTAGTGGCTTATGCCGTATGCTTAATTGAAAAGGCCTGATTTTTACCAATAATTTAAATTACTGAAAAGCTGGATTGATTTAAACTATCCAGTTTTTTTAATTTATTACTCTTCCAGGTAACCAAATTTTCCCTGATTGTAGTCTGATAGGGCGTCATGGATTTCAGCTTCTGTATTCATTAAAAAGGGGCCATAGTGTGCAATGGATTCATCAATAGGTTCGCCGCTTAAAATTAGAATAACACTATTTTCTAAGGCTTCGATTTCAATTTCCGTTCCCTTGTTTGCGAAATGTACAAAACTATCTGCATGAGCATTTTCCTTTCCATTTATTTCTATTGCTCCCTCAATAATCATGAGGCCGGTATTATAATTTTCAGGAAAGCTAAAATTTGCTCTTCCGCCTTTATTCAATCTGGCATTGTATAAATGAATTGGTGTAAAGGTATTTGCATTTCCCAGTATACCCTGGTAATTTCCGGCGATAATCTCCATTTCACCTCCATATTCTGGTAAGTTAAAAGTGACCATTTCAGATTGCTTGATCGCCTGATATCCAGGCTTTCCCATTTTATCTTTTGCCGGTAAATTAACCCATAACTGAACCATTTGAAAGGGACCGCCGGTTAAACTATAATTTTCTTCATGATATTCCTTATGAAGGATGCCTCGGGCAGCAGTCATCCATTGAACATCACCAGGATAAATTACGCCATTATTTCCTGTACTATCATGGTGTGCAATAGCGCCATGATAGGCTATGGTTACGGTTTCAAAACCTCGATGTGGATGAATTCCTACTCCACGCGGATTTTTTCGGGCAGAGAATTCGATTTTTGAACCATAATCCATCAGGAAAAATGGACTCATATTGATTTTATATCCTCCGGGGAAAAAGTTATGTACTCTAAAACCATCTCCAACCATATGTGGCGCAGGTGCTTTTAAGATGTTTGCTATTTGTTTTGTTTCCATTCCCTTTTAATTATTAAGGCATGGGTTTGAGCATAGAGCTTCTATGCTCAAAACGCTATGCTATATTATACTTGTTTAACAAATTGTAGTTCACCTAGTAGGCGAACTTCTTCACTCACCATTACACCACCGCCTTCTATAGCTGTATTCCAGGTGAGCCCAAAATCTGTACGGTTAATTTTGCCACTAAGTGTAAAGCCAGCTTTAGTATTTCCCCATGGATCAGTCGCAATGCCGCCAAATTCTGCACTTAATTTTACTGGCTTGGTTTCTCCTTTAATAGTTAAATTACCATTAATAGTATAATCACTGCCGTCTTTTATTACTGATGAAGATTGAAATTCCATCGTCGAAAACTGCGCTGCATTAAAGAAATCAGCACTTTTTAAATGATGATCGCGGTCTGTATTTCCAGTGTCTAAAGAATTAATATCACCTTCAAATGAGATTTTACTGTTTTCAAATTCATCACCTTCTGCATCTAATTCTGCAGTAAAGGATTTTAAATTCCCAGTAATAGTGGTGATCATTAGGTGTTTTACTTTGAACTGAAGTTCGCTATGTGTTGGATCTAATGTCCATTTTGTAGTAGCCATATATTCGTTTTTTGATGCGTTTAATATTATATCACAAAAATACGGCACACGATTAGAGGTGAAGTTGATGTATGTTAACTAATTATTGAAGGATTGAATTAGAGGATGGTACATTCTCTCATTCAAAATTCCATCATTCATTCATTCAAAATTATTGAAGGATTGAATTATAGAATGTTAGTGTATTGAAATACATTTCATCATTCAAAAATCTTTCATTCAAAATTATTGAAGGATTGAATTATAGAATGTTAGTGTATTGAAATACATTTCATCATTCAAAAATCTTTCATTCAAAATTATTGAAGGATTGAATTATAGAATGTTAATGTATTGAAATGACATTCCATTTATTCAAAATTATTGAGGGGTTGAATTAGAGAATGTTGGCATATTAAAAGGACATTCTCTAATTCAAAATTCCTTCATTCAAAATTAATTAAGGGCGGAAATGTTTGTTGGCAAGTTCTTTTCTTACTCTACTTAACGATTCTGGAGTGATGCCTAAATACGATGCGATCATCCATTGAGGTACGCGAAGGGTAAGGTTTGGATAAAGTTTGATAAAATCCAGATAACGTTCTTCTGCAGTTGCACTTAATAACATATTAATTCTCTTCTGCATGAAACGAATCGAATTGTTTAATAATCTAACTTGCATGGGTTGCAGGCAGGGTACCTGAATAGCTGCCTGTTCCATAAAATCATTAGGCATCAGCACAACTTCAGAAGCTTCAATCGCTTCAATAAAAAATATTGATGGCTCATTATTCATATTATTCCTGTCTGAAATTAACCAGTTTTCTGGTGCAAACTGAAGAATATGTTCTTTGCCCTTTGAGTCAATAGAATAGGCTCGTAATAGTCCTTTACAAACAAAGAAGCCATGTTTAAGGTTATCCCCTGTGTATTGAATGATTTGGCTTTTATCGAATTTCTTTACTTTTAATGGAGAAGAAATGCTATCAAATTGCTCATCAGTTATGGCTATTTTTTCTTTGAGATAGTTTTTAAACTGATCAATCATAAAGGAAATATTACTTTTTTGAAGGTTTAATATCTGAAAAATCTACGCCGCACTTGCAGTTGCCGCCGCAGCCATCTTTCTTAACCTGAAGAGATTTATAAACCAAACGGCCAACATATACCAATGCTACCGCAAAAAGTAAAAAGACTAAAATGGTTTGAATATTCATGATACAAATATAATGAGCTTTTTTAGTTTTGGTGTTCAGGTGAATGTAAATTATTGAAAGGGCGGGATAACCGGAAAACATTTACCACAGAGAGAAATGAGTTTACACCTAGTGCACAGAAATGAAAAAAATTGGTCTATTAAACATTAATTTCTTTGTATACGATGTGTCTTTTCTCTGTGAGTGGTGTGGTTAAAAAATAGTATCACTCCTCCATAAAGCTAATCGTACCACCAACCCAGTCAAAATCTGCGTTGTATCTTACGCCAATCATTTTGCCACGACTTAATCTGGCCAGGTTAATACAAAGCTGTGGTTCACCGTCATCAGGCCATAAATACATCATTCTGATTTCTGCCTTAACCCCTCCAGATGGAGATTCTACTGCAGGTTCATAGTTGACTTTTCTTTGTAAAATCCAATTTTCAGGGTCTGGAATGGTGTTAATATCGTGTTCTGTAACATCTATTATGACGCCCGTGCCCGCAAAGGAAAATAAAGGCTTTAGTACATAATTTTTCAGGTCAGTTGGAATACTGTCAATTTGATTCAAGAATCGGGTTTCAGGAACAAACTCACTATCTAAAAAAGGCATGGTATATTTACTAATTCTGTAAAACCAATTTGGATGGGTAACCCATTCTATATCCAATTCCTCACAGGGGTCAAAGCTGGTTTTAAAGATTTCCGGATTACTGGCTACTTCATCAAAGATCAACCGGTTATAAATTCGTTTTAAATGAATCTGTTCACCATTTTCTTCATAGAAGAGTTGCTTGCCTACTTTTTTAATATCTGTTAGTGCCAGTATTTTAATACCCAGCATTTTTTGTGTTACAAAAAAATCGATTGCTGTTTTCTGGTTTGGAGCATCAACATCCATCAGTGCTACCTCATGTGGCTGATGTTTACCTATGATGACTTCTTTTAATAATTGGATGTATTTTTCTTCATTAAATCCATTTAAGAAATAGTTAACTGATGAATCAATGTTAAAATGCGCAGCAAAAGTTTTCCCCAGATGATGTTGAAACCCATAAAGCGATGGAAAGCCTTGCATTTCGATCAGCATGGGGGTTAATTCGCCAGCTTCATTTTTACAAATGCCAAAATCAAAAGTGAGAAAATGAGGGTGATCATTTTCATGTGGTACGTTCCAATCTGATGGAATGGATTGTGCTGTAAGATCTTTAAAGTTCGGTAGCTTAATCAGTTTAATGATTTCTTCACCAGCAGCGGTAAGTTTTTCTTTTAAAGCTTTCGGAATAAATACCGGTGTTTCCGCCACACGAAAAGGAATTTCAAGGTAACCACTTTCCAGATCTGTAATGAATGTTTGATACTTTTCAGTATTATTAAACTGTCCATTGTATTTTTCGCGTTGAGAAGGTATCATATGTTTTTATTTCATTAATACTTACAAAGTAATGCATCTTGCTTTAAATCGGTAAGTTCCAAATCGTGGTCTGCTATGAAACTACATTGAATAACTTTTATGATTTCATTTTTATTTACTGTGTTTGGATTTCTTCTAATTTGCATATAATGCTCTCTAACTATTTTTATAGTGAGTTCGCCAATTGAGATACATTCAATCTCCTGACGGAGCTTCGTTGCTACCCAGTTAAAAATCAAACAAGTCAAAATCCCTGTCAAAGCAAATTTCCAGTTAAAGAAAAAAGCTGTCAATGAGATTATAAAACCACCCATAATTAAAAGTATTAGCCAAGTTTTCATGGTCAAAAAATTAACGGGTATACCTAGTTCTTTTTGAAATGCCTTTATTTTCTTCCTACGATCAATCTTAGGAAAAACTTCATCAAGGCAAGTCTTAGGGGTAATACTTTCTCTATCAATTTTTTGTGAAACAGCGATGGCATTTCGAATCTTATAAAAGGCTTGTTGAGAGGTACAACTTTCTTCATTCTGATAAGGAATGTTGTCTTGGAAAACCTGGCAGATATCTCCAAATGTTTTTGTTTCTGAAAAAGCATCAGATGCAAAATTCAACTCGAAAGCTTTTGCTAGGTAGCCCAATGTATCTTCTACATCCTGTAATTCAATATCTTGTAGCTTATAGTCTTCTAGCGCTTTCATGAGGGTTAGTTCTATGCTTCTTGCAAATTTCCGATTGCTTTTTGCAGGAAATTAGGTAGGATTACGCTTTGCGTTAAAAGAATCCTTGCCGGGTCATCCAAACTATTGAGCATATCCAAATACTTTTGTTCGCCATGCATATCAATAATAGCTTTTTTCTTTTCTTCCTGAAGTAAATACATTTTCATTCCAATCGGATCAGCCTCAGGATGGAATTGTGTGCCAATAATTTCATTAGAAAATCTAATAGCCATCATGCAACGTTCTAAATCGATATGTTTTCGTTCTTTTTCTATCGCCAGTAGTTTAACGCCTTTTCTTTCAAAAGCATCAAAATCTGGTTCAATTACCTGCCAGTCTCTACTATCTACAGAAAAGAAAGGATTAGTAATACCATTAAAAATTTCATCCTGTTCGCCTTCTTCGGTAAGCGTGATTGGAAAGATCCCAAAAGCATTCGACCGCCTTTCAGTTACATTACCTAATTTATATTTCCGGCAAGCCAGTTGGAAGGAGTGGCAAATCAGAAAAGCATGCTTCTTTTGTATTTCACTTTGGGTATTAAAAACCTCAATCTGATCCAGGAGGTTATAAAAATCATTTTCCCACTTTTCACCTTCGCTTTCCAGCGGGCTTCCAGGTCCGCCACTGGAAATATAAGCATCGTATTCCAGCCCGGGGATTTCACCCTTTTGTCTTAAATCAAAAAGATCAAAAGAAAGATTAATATGATTAGCGTCTCTGAAACGGGATAAAATTTCCTTAATTCCACGCATTCCCTGGTTAGGTGCGCCGTTATTCATATCAATTACAGCAACCCTTAATCCTTTTTTATCCATGGTAAAATTACTTTGCACCTATAAGTGTTTGAGTGGTGATATAATCTACTACAGATTCGAAACTACCAGTTTGCTGATAAACTGCCAATTGTCTGTCAGCGCCAGTGCCATGCTCCAGTATTCGGTGTACATAGTTAATGTCATCACGGCATCCCAATTCATCCACTACATCATCAACAAAATCTAATAATTCCAGGATCAAGTTTCGGCAATTAACTTCCATTTCTTTGCCAAAATCAATCAAATTCCCATCTATGCCATAACGGGCAGCACGCCATTTGTTTTCATTAATGAGTGCTCTGGAATAGCTGATAAATTCCATATTCTGCAAACGAAGCTTATATAATTTTGCGCATAGTGCCTGGAATAAAGCGGTGAAAGCCATTGTCTCGTCGATTAGCATCGGGCAATCGCAAATGCGGAATTCAACCGTATCAAAAAAGGGGTGAACACGAATATCCCACCATATTTTTTTGGCATTATCCATGCAATTGGTTTTGATTAGCAGTTTTACATAGCTATCATAATCTTCAATACTATTAAAAATATCAGGAATTCCGGTACGAGGAAACTTGTCGAAAATTTTAGTTCTAAAAGATTTATAGCCGGTATTTCTTGATTCCCAGAAAGGTGAATTGGTTGACAAAGCAAATACGTGTGGCAAAAAATACCGAACCTGATTGGCAATATGAATCGCTAACTCACGCGATTGAAAACCTACATGAACATGAAGGCCGAAAATCAGGTTAGATCTTGCAGCCTCTTGTAATTCGTTTACAATTTCATTGTAACGGGGGTGTTCGGTAATCAATTGCTTTTCCCAATGTGAAAAGGGGTGCGTACCTGCAGCCCCAATTCGTAAACCCTGCTCTCCGGCCAGTTGCGAAACAGTATAGCGCAGCTGAGAAATTTCTTTCCTGGCTTCGGTAGTTGATTTACAAATTCCGGTTCCAACTTCTACTACAGCCTGATGCATTTCGGCCTTTACCTGGTCTTTATGAATCTTTTGTGCAGCTTCTACAATCTTTTGATCATGCGAGGTAAGTTCCCTGGTAACGGGATCAATTACCATATATTCTTCCTCTATGCCCAGCGTAAATTCGTTCATCCTGATTGGTATTTATAACTGTCCCTTTTATTTCTTAGGTGCTGCTTTTTTAGGCTTTGGCGCCGCTTTTTCTTTTGCAACTTTCTCTACAACCGGTTTTTCAGTAATTGCTTTTTTGGCTGCTGCTTTCGGTGCTGCTTTGGCAATCAACGGTTTTCCAGCAACTGAAGCCTTAATGTATTCACCCCAGGTTAAATTATCTTGCCCATCTTTTTGTGCTTTGGCTCGCTCAATGGCGTAATTGGCCGTGGTTTCCACTACCCAGTCAAAGTTCTCCTGTCCAACACTTTTAATATCCGCATCTGGAGCCGGGTTGCAGAAATCAATGGCAATAGGCACACCATCCCGAACAGCAAATTCCACGGTATTAAAATCATAGCCTAAATACTGGCATAACTTCAGTGTATATTCTTCAACAGTTTTTAGCAATTCAGGATCTGGCGCTTTCCCATCAACAGCATAACGTAAATGATGTGGATTGCGTGGGTCATATTGCATTATGCGAACATGTTTCCCACCAATACAATAACATCTAAAATATTCTTCGAAGATGATTTCTTCTTGTAAAAGCATCACTAATTGTTCGGTGCCGCTGTGTTTATCAAAAAAATCTTCTTTGTCGTGAAGCTTATAAACATCTCTCCATCCACCGCCATCATACGGTTTCATATAAGCTGGAAAACCTGTATATTCAAAAATCGCATCCCAATCCAATGGCATTGTCAGGTTAGAAAAAGACTCACCTGTGGTTCCTGTTGGATGTTGTCTTGACGGAATTAATGCCGTTTTCGGAACCGGAACCCCTATTTGTTCTGCAAGTGCATTGTTAAAGAATTTCTCATCCGCGCTCCACCAGAATGGATTATTAATTACGGCGGTACCAGTGGTGGCTGCATTTTTTAACGATGCACGGTAAAACGGGACATCCTGAGAAATGCGATCGACAATTACCGAATAACCAAGTGGTACATTTTGAAATATTTTATCGATTTTAACTGCCTCGGCAGTAATGCCATCTTCTGCTTTTTGATTAATCCTTTCGATAACAGCTTCAGGAAATGAACGTTCCTGGCCAAATAGAATCCCGATTTTTTTCATTTGTACTATTTATGTTTAATTGTGGTAAAAGGTTAATCGTATAACTGGGTTAATTGTTTTATTGCATGTATAAATCCTAAACTTATAATTGCTGCAGAAAACTATAATTGCGCAATGTAACTGGGGAACATTTCTCTCCAGATCGGCCAATCATGATCTGCATTTTGCCTGATATCCAGCCAATGATCAATACCTTTTTTTGCTAAAATGCCTGATAAATTTTCATTGTCTGCACGACACATATCCCGGTCTGTAGTTCCCAAAACAATTTTCATATGATGCAGTTCTGGATTACTGTTATTCATCAGGTTATCTACCGGGTTATTAAAATATACATCATCATTATAAAAGCCATCTAACTGACCTTTAATATCAAATGCACCACTCATGCTAAACATATGGCTCACCAGCCATGGATGCCGAAAGGCGAAGTTGGCCGCATGATAACCGCCAAAGCTACATCCTGCGGTAATGATTTTACTATTCCCAGTTTCATTTCTAGCCAATGGAGCTACTTCTTCCAACAGATACTTATCATACCAAATGTGATTTTTAACTCTATCTGCAGGATGGATACTTTTATTGTACCAACTTAGTTTATCAATACTGTCAGGGCAGTAAACTTTAATTTTACCCTCGTTAATAAAACCCTCCACCGCATCAATTAGTTTAAAATCTTTATTCTCATAATAGCGTCCCATACTGGTTGGAAATAGCAAAACAGGCGTGCCAGCATGGCCAAAGATGAGCATATCTATATCTGTACTTAAATTTGGGCTGTACCACTTTTTATGTTCTTCTCTCATATTGAAAATTGAATGTTTTAAGATAGAAATTTATTATTATAAAAAGAATCTTGTATGCTTAAATAAAAGCGTAATGTAAAAATTGAAGACTGATAATTAATAGTTTAGTGAGATTTGTACCTTTGCCCAATTAAAGGGCAATATGCCAGTGTTAGGGGATTTAATATATGTACACCGCAATTTTATCAGTAAAAGTTAATATCAATCATTTTAAAATTCCTTCTGCTTATTTACAGCATGAGGTAGAAATAGACATGTATGTGCCTGAAGGGATTCTGGGTAATGAAAAAATAGAACTTCTTTTAATTAATGATGGACAGGATGTAGCGAAAATGGATTTTGCTCAACTACTGGAGGATGCCCACCTCAGTAAACGAAATCATCGGTTAATTGTGGTTGCTATAAAAGCATCTGTAGATCGTTTAATGGAATATGGGGTTGCTGGCACACCTGATTTTAAAGGAAGGGGAGCAAATGCTGGATTATATAACGACTTTATCATTAAGGAACTTTTGCCTTTCGTTAAAAAGAAAATTGCGATGCCCATTACAGGTAAAATTGCTTTTGCGGGTTTTTCACTTGGTGGTTTATCTGCTTTTGATATTGCCTGGAATAACCCAGCCGTTTTTGATGTTGTAGGCGTTTTCTCGGGTGCATTCTGGTGGCGTAAGAAAGATTTAACTGATGGATATACGGATGCAGATCGAATTATACACGAATTGATCAATTCTAGCGATACCAAACCAGATATGAAATTCTGGCTGATGACAGGAACAGAAGATGAAAAGGCAGATCGCAATAGAAACCTAATTATTGATTCGATAGATGATACCATTGATGTAGTAAAAGAGCTCCTGAAAAAAGGTTACAAGCGGCCTGATAACATCTTTTACTATGAAAAGGTTGGTGGAAAGCACGATGTAACAACCTGGGGTGATGTAATGCCTGCTTTTTTAAATTGGGCATTTGAGGCTTAATTGCTAATTGTACTTTTCAAGTATGCCCGTATCAAATATAGTCCATAAACAGCTTCTTTGTCCGCATGCCTTTAATGCTGCATTTGTCCAGGTGTTACAAGTTTTAAAAATGCTGTAGCTACCTTTAGCTTCATAAAAGGCATCGCCCTTATCATAATGGATGTTGGTGTTTACTTTAATAAAATTCCCTGAGGAATCTACCTGGAAGCTGTTTGTAATATATTGAATCAGCTTTTGATACTGATCATGGCTAATCATTACTTTCTTACAGTTTTCATCTTCTCTAAGATACTGATAATAGGTGGCATGCATGGCAGAAGTGCTTAAGCCAGAAATAGCTTTTATAGCAGTAGTAAGTTTCAGATCAGAAAATTCTGGCGTTTCCAGGTAAAAGTTTTTATCACCCCAGCCAATTGCCAGGTATCGATAGGTGCTATCTGCTTTAAGGGTGTTAGCATAAGGAATTTTCTTTGCCCAGTTTATTGCTGGCATTGCTGCGGGCATTACAACATCGGTATGGATACCGTTAGATAAAATATAAATAGCCACATCTGGTTTATTTGTTGGTCTTGCATTTACGGTAATCCGTGATAAACCAAACGCCATCATAAAATAAACGCCAATCAAAGCGATAAAAATAAACGTAAACCTGCCAGCATATTTAAGAAACCTTTTATTCATCTGTAAATGGAGTTGGTTGGTTGTTAATACAAAATGAAGCAATAGGGTAACCCAAATTGATTTACTTTTATGGCAATATCAATTTTAATGATGTGCTTATCAATAAAGGTGATTTTTTGCAGATGTAGATAATGCCTACTTTCATAACATGATAAAAGGACTATTTGAAACGCATATTGATGTAGAAGATCTAGAAAGATCTATAGATTTTTATAAAAATGTAATGGGTTTAACCCAATGTTATTATGAAGAAGGAAGAAGAATTGCTTTCTTTTGGGTTGGCGAACCAAAGGGAGCAATGCTGGGACTCTGGGAAAAACCGAAAGGTGAAGTATGTGTAAGGCATTTTGCTTTTAGATGCGATGTGGATGATGTGCTGAACAAATCCGTAAGCTTTTTGCAAAAGAATAACCTGAAGCCGTATAATTTTTTAAAGAGCGATGATTTAGCACCTATGGTTTTTGCATGGATGCCAGCTGTTGCTATTTATTTCAACGATCCTGACGGGAATGCATTGGAGTTTATTGCTATTCTGGAGGGCGAACCCAAACCTAAATTAGGCGTGATTTCTTACCCGGACTGGTTAAAGGTAAGCTTATAATCAGTGTCAGGATTTATGAATGATATCTTAATGCCTTAATGGTTCAAATAAATATAGGGATGTTTCTAAATAAATTATTAACCATTAGGACATTAAGAAGTTAATTTATTTCCTTGTCTTCAATCATAATGCCGCCACCTTCGCAATGTATCAATACTGTACATTCATCCCGTCTATCTTTCACCAGTACTTTGGTATTGATTTTACAAAGTTTTTCTACCAATGCATCCTGAATTTCAGCCCATTCCTGGCTAAGGGTTTCCAATTCCTTTTCTTTGCGTTCCCTTTCTACACAGGCAATAAGGTGTTCGTCGGCCTGGTCGGAAGTAATGTATTCTTCCTTCGATAAATCTGGCACTTCAGCTGCATCCATAGCCCTTTTGGCGGCCTCTACCTCAATCGACTTTTCTTCATAATTATCAAATAATTCTTGTATTGATTTTTCCATTTAAGTAAGACCTTAAAAATGTTCATTTGGTTTTGTTCATTTGTAGAATTCGATTTCTATAAATGCATGTGCTTCTGTTTGACTACTTTTATGAAGCTAAACAATTTGGATGACTTTTCTAATTAAAAATGAGCTCATTACAATAAGATTGTCTCATTAAAATAGTGTTGGTTATAGTGGAAAATCCATTTCTAAACACTATCTTTGCGCCAAATTTGAGGCGCATTTTATGCAAAAGATTAGAAATATAGCTATTATAGCACACGTTGACCACGGTAAAACCACGTTGGTTGATAAGATTTTACACTCTTGTTCTATTTTTCGTGACAACGAACAAACAGGAGATTTGATATTGGATAATAACGATTTAGAGCGCGAGCGTGGTATCACTATCGTATCTAAAAACGTATCTGTTCAGTACAAAGACGTAAAGATTAACATTATTGACACTCCTGGTCACGCGGATTTTGGCGGTGAGGTAGAGCGTGTTTTGAAAATGGCAGATGGTGTACTTTTACTTTGCGATGCTTTTGAAGGTGCAATGCCTCAAACGCGTTTCGTAACGCAAAAAGCTTTAGCCCTTGGTTTAAAACCGATTGTGGTGGTAAACAAAGTAGATAAAGAAAACTGTCGCCCGGAAGAGGTTTATGAGCAAATTTTCGAATTGTTCTTTAACCTTGAAGCTACCGAAGAACAATTGGATTTCCCAGTTATTTACGGTTCATCTAAACAAGGATGGATGAGTACAGATTGGAAAGTTCCAACTACTGATATTTTCGCTTTATTGGATGCGGTTGTGGCAAACATTCCACCTGCGCCAATTAACGATGGTACTTTACAAATGCAAATTACATCGTTAGATTATTCATCTTTCGTAGGTCGTATTGCAATTGGCCGTGTTCACCGTGGTACTATTAAAGAAAACCAACCAGTAACTTTAATTAAACGCGATGGTAAGGTTGTTAAAACCAGAGTAAAAGAACTTTATACTTTTGAGGGTTTAGGAAAAATCCGTACCACAGAAGTAAGTTCTGGTGATATTTGTGCAGTTGTAGGTATTGATGGTTTTGATATTGGTGATACCATTTCTGACTTTGATGCACCAGAACAATTACCAGTAATCAGCATTGATGAGCCAACAATGAACATGTTGTTTACCATCAATAACTCTCCATTCTTCGGTAAAGAAGGTAAATTGGTTACTTCTCAACGTATTAAAGAGCGTTTGATTAAAGAAACTGAGAAAAACTTAGCTTTAAAAGTTGTTGAGACAGCATCTCCTGATTCATGGTTAGTTTATGGTCGTGGTATTCTCCACTTATCGGTATTGATTGAAACGATGCGTCGTGAAGGTTATGAGATTCAAGTTGGTCAGCCACAGGTTATCGTAAAAGAAATCGATGGTAAAAAGCATGAGCCAATTGAAACCTTAATCGTTGATGTACCAGGTGAAGTTTCTGGTAAAGTAATTGAATTGGTAACTCAGCGTAAAGGTGAGTTGTTGATTATGGAGCCAAAAGGTGATTTACAACACTTAGAATTTGAAATTCCATCTCGTGGGATTATCGGCTTACGTAACAACGTATTAACTGCTACTGCTGGTGAGGCGATTATGGCTCACCGTTTCAAAGCTTACGAGCCTTGGAAAGGAACTATCCCTGGCCGTTTAAATGGTGTATTGGTATCAATGGAAAAAGGTCAGACTACCGCTTATTCAATTGATAAGTTACAAGATAGAGGTCGTTTCTTTGTTGACCCGGGAGCTGATGTTTATGAAGGTCAGATTATGGGTGAGCACATCCGCGATAATGATTTAGTAGTAAACGTGGTGAAAGGAAAAGCATTAACCAATATGCGTGCATCTGGTACAGATGATAATACCCGTATTGCTCCTGCAATTAAATTCTCTTTAGAAGAAGCTATGGAGTATATCCAGGCTGATGAATATATCGAAGTTACACCTGCGAGCATGCGTTTACGTAAAATCTTCTTAACAGAGCAAGAACGTAAAGTTAAAGGAAAGCAATTTGCTTAGAAAAAAGTATCAGTCCAGCTTTCTCTAAAGGAGATGAAGTTGGATAAGCTATAATATTAAAGCCTCGATGTAAATCGGGGCTTTTTTTGTTTAATTGTCCCGTCCTAAAATAAGTTGACACACAAGTTGACTTATTATGAAAAAACACAGCAAAAAGATCATCAAGCGCAGTCAGCGCGATTACAGCCTTGCTTTTAAATTGCAGGTTGTTCAACAGGTTGAAAAAGGCGAGCTCACTTATAAAAAAGCCCAGCGACATTATGGTATCCAGGGGCGGAGCACAGTTTTGGTTTGGTTAAGAAAACATGGTAACTTAGATTAGACCCTTCCAAAACAGTATAGCATGGATAAGGATAAAGAAGTTAGCCCGGAGCAACGAATCAAGCAACTTGAAACAGCTTTAAAAAATGAACAGGACCGGAACCTGATCTATACAACCATGTTTGATATTCTACAAAAGGAACACGGTATCCCTTTGCCAAAAAAGCTTTTACCCAAGCAGTCCAAAGGCTCAAAAGCCAAGGAAAAGTAAGCCTTTTAAAGGCCTGCAGATTGTTTGGGATCAGTCGCCAGGGATATTATCAGCGGGAACAGCGTGCCAACATAAGGCTTAAAGAACTGCAACAAGTTAAACTTGCTGTTGTGCAGGAACGGATGAGTTTACCCAGACTGGGCACTAGAAAACTGTACCATCAGCTTAAGGGGGTATTTGTTGATAAAGGGATTAAGATAGGTAGGGATGGGCTGTTCGCCTTTCTGCGTTCGGAGCATTTGCTGGTTAAGCCGAGACGTTCCTATCAAAAGACAACAAACTCAAAACATTGGTTACATAAACACCCTAACTTATATAAAAACCGCAAGGCCGTTCGTGCAGATGAATTCTGGGTTAGTGATATAACCTATATCGATACGGCAGAAAAAACGGGCTACTTAAGCCTGGTTACAGATGCATTCTCCAGGAAGATAGTTGGTTATCACCTGCATGAAAGCCTCCATACCGATGGGGTGTCGGTAGCATTGAAGATGGCAATAAAAGGACGTACAACTACTCAGGAACTGATTCACCATTCTGACCGGGGACTACAGTACTGTTCTTCCCAATATCAGCAGATACTATCTAACAATGGAATCATTCCATCCATGACCGATGGATACGATTGCTATCAAAATGCTTTGGCAGAACGGATAACGGGATTCTCAAGTATGAGTTTATTATCGTCAAACCCAAAAACATTGATCAGGCCAGGACATTAATCCGAGAAGCAATAAGTCTTTACAATACCAGAAGGCCACACCTCTCATTAGGATACAAAACGCCGGATCAGGTCTACAAAAAATCCTTGCCGATATTACTCAACAAGGATTATATTTAACATTAAATAAGTGTCAACCTATTTTAGGACTAGTCAAATCGACGAGGTTTTTGACCATTTAAGGAATGTAAGTTAATATAAGTTGGATAGTGAAAATTCCTGGCGCTTAGGTTTCAATCACAATCTTTTTTCAGCTCATTCAGGAGAGGGGGGGACTTTCACAAGCTAGCCCCAACCTTAGATCTTTTGATAGAGAGAGTCCCTATCGCCCCAAAAAACTATCAATAGCCTTTATTGCATTTTCTATTCGCAGCGCTCCTAAGCCACCAATTACCTCATAGTTTGCATCTAAAGCCTTCAGTTCATTGTGCCATATCTCCATAAAATATTCACGTTGATTTGGGAAATCTCTTAGAGGGTCATCCTGCCAGGGTAAATCAATATCCATTAAGAGATAGAGGTCATAAGGCCTTTTAGGAAGCGCGTCTAATACTACCTGGGGAGTTTTACCTAACATCTCATCGCTCCAGATTTTTACAGTTACAAAAGTTGTATCACAGATGATAAAATTAGCTTTGGTAGTGGTGAGGATGGCGTCTTCCAATGCTATCTGTCCATAATACATATTCACTTCATCTTGTAAGGTGTAAGGAGCTGTTAAATTTTCACAGTAATAGCGGGCATATTCAGGCACCCAAGAAACGCCATAATGTTTTGCCAGTAATTGAGACATGGTTGATTTGCCTGTACTCTCTGGTCCAACAATGGCAATTTTTTTAATTAATTTGTTCACGATATGTTTTTCTCCAGATTAAATAACCGTTAAATGCAATAACAATTAGTACGAGATATAGTAATGCGCTTAGGTTAAGATTTTTATAAATAAATAATGGAACGTAGCAGATGTTGGCAAAAACCCATAGCCACCAGTTTTCCAATATTTTTCTAGTTAAGAGCAGCTGCGCAGCAAAACTTACAGAAGTACAAAATCCATCTGCATAGGGTACGGTACTGTTGGTGTAGTGATCCATAAACCAACCGAGTAAAACACTTAGCAGGGCAATAGATAAAATTACCAATAGCCATTGCCTCATTGTCAGCCTGGAAATTGGTCGGTACTGCTCCACCTTCTTATTAATCCAGAAATACCAGCCATAAAATGCGGTAAACAGGAAATAAATCTGAAGAGTCATGTCGCCGTACATTGCTTCCCTAAAAAACAATATACCATAAGCTACCACACTGATGATGGAGATTGGCCAGTTCCAGATGCTTTCTTTAGCGGCAAGATAAATGCACAAAAAGCCAGCAATCACCGCAACCCATTCTAAAAGCGTGGTTTGCTGAAACTGGGAAGTAACAAATTGAAAGAATGATGCTATTAGCATGATCATATTGATCAAAAGTAAGAGAAAAAGCTATAAAAGAAAAAATCCGGTAGAGGAGGGCTCCTCTAACCGGATAATAAACCAAACAAACTATTTATGAAGAAATCCTCATTAGCGGTTAACTACTCCGCCGAGGAAGCTTTAGATCTTTTTCTAAAGTATATACAAAACGCATATATGTTCTGCTTATTACAACATTATTGCCAATAATACCCAATTAAATCATTCATGACTTAAACATGACTTCGTGTTCTTTTAACACTATATTTATGTTACATTTTAACAAATTTTAACGATTGTTCATTACTTTTGCAGTCGGTTTAAAACTAATACCTGATTAAATTGTGCCAATTAGAATATAGTTTTATTAAAAAAATAATACAGTGTTCTCTTTTGGCGACAAACAAATTGGTTGTATGAATCGTTTAAAAACGAGTTTTCGGCGAGATGGAATTTTAGAAACAAAAAAATAAATTAATATGAAAAAGCTGAGTGTTTTTTGCGTAGCCTTAATTCTTTCATCTATTCTGTTTGTGGCTTTTACTTTTGTTAAATTAGGGGGTATTATTGGGAGGGTAGGCCCAGCTGACGCAGCAATAGGTGTTTCGCTTATCGCCGGTCAGGATACTATGAGTGTACCTGTTAATCAAGGTAGCTTTTCTTTTACCAAGCTGAAAGAAGGGGTTTATACGCTAGTGATCAAAGCCAATGCGCCATATAAAGATGCTGTTATTGAAAATGTTGCTGTTAAAGACAGTACCACTACCGACCTGGGAGAAGTGAAATTGAAGCAATAGTATTAAAAACATAAAAGGAGCTGATGCTCCTTTTATGTTTTCGGAAATGTAGATCGACCTCATTACTAATAAACAGAAAGAATGATTCTTCCTGGAAACATCCTGTTTAACTATTTCAACCCTAATTTATTCTTTAGTTTGTAGCATAAAAAGTTGCATTCCAGCTGTTTGATTTAGAGGATATAAATTTTAAAAATTAATCAAAAAAACTACTTCAAAAAACATATCTTTGCATCCCGACAGAACAGTTGGGATTTTCTCTTCAAAAAGCAAAAAAACCTCCTTGCTTCTTCGCCTTTACCAAGTCAAATACTTTAGAATTTTAATCATTGTTTAAGCTTAATCATGCCTAAAGACACTTCAATACGCTCAGTATTAATTATCGGATCGGGACCAATTATTATTGGCCAAGCCTGCGAATTTGACTACTCGGGTTCACAAGCGGCACTTTCCTTAAAAGAGGAGGGAATTACCGTTTCCATTATCAACTCTAATCCGGCTACGATTATGACGGATAAGGTTATCGGAGATCATGTTTATCTTCGGCCTTTATCGGTTGATTCAATAGAGGTAATTTTACAAGAGCATATCGACTCTGCAGATTTACCTAGAATTGACGCTGTTTTGCCAACTATGGGCGGTCAAACGGCGTTAAATCTTTGTGTAGAAGCTTCCGAGCGTGGTGTTTGGGAAAAATATGGTGTTAAAGTTATCGGTGTTGATGTAGCGGCTATCGAAAAAACCGAAAACCGTGAATCTTTCCGCCAGTTAATGGTTGATATAGGTGTAGGTGTAGCGCCATCTAAAATAGCCAACTCATTTTTAGAAGGTAAAGAAGCTGCTCAAGAAATTGGTTTTCCATTGGTAATTCGCCCATCGTATACTTTAGGCGGTTCTGGTGGTGGTTTTGTACATAAAAAGGAAGAATTTGACGCCGCACTTAAGCGTGGTTTAGAAGCTTCGCCAACTCATGAGGTTTTGGTAGAACAAGCTGTTTTAGGCTGGAAAGAATACGAGTTGGAGCTATTGAGAGATAGCAACGATAATGTAATCATTATCTGCTCAATCGAAAACTTCGATCCAATGGGTATCCACACAGGAGATTCCATTACTGTAGCACCTGCTATGACATTATCTGACCGTTGTTATCAGGAAATGCGTAATCAGGCCATTAAAATGATGCGTGCTATCGGTACTTTTGCTGGTGGGTGTAATGTTCAATTTTCGGTAAATCCTGCAAATGATGACATTATCGCCATCGAAATTAATCCACGTGTATCCCGTTCATCAGCTTTAGCCAGTAAAGCAACTGGTTATCCAATCGCTAAAATTGCAGCGAAATTAGCAATCGGTTATAACCTGGATGAGATTGAAAATCAAATTACCAAAACAACTTCAGCATACTTTGAGCCTACTTTAGATTACGTAATCGTTAAAATCCCTCGCTGGAATTTCGATAAATTTAAAGGAGCTAACAAAGAACTAGGCTTACAAATGAAATCTGTAGGTGAGGTAATGGCAATCGGCCGTACTTTTATTGAAGCATTACAAAAAGCCTGTCAGAGTTTAGAAATAAGCCGTGCGGGTTTAGGTGCCGATGGCAGACAAGTGCGAAACATCGAAGAAATTATGGACGGTTTGGAGCATGCTTCCTGGAATCGTTTGTTCTTGATAAAAGATGCCATGACAATGGGTGTGCCTTTGGAATCTATCCGTAAGGTAACTAAAATTGATAAATGGTTCTTGAACCAGATTCAGGATCTCGTTCTTTTGGAAACTGAATTAAAAAGATATTCATTAAATAATATTCCTCGTGATTTCTTTTTCACCCTTAAGCAAAAAGGATTCTCAGATATTCAGATTGCCTGGTTGTTAGGAAATGTTACCGAAGATGAGGTTTATGATCGCCGTAAGGCTTTAGGCATCAACAGAGTTTATAAGATGGTTGATACTTGTGCTGCGGAATTCCCTGCTCAAACACCTTATTACTATTCTTCTTTTGATGAAGAAAATGAATCAATCCCTACAGAAAATAAAAAGGTAATTGTTTTAGGTTCTGGTCCGAACCGTATTGGTCAGGGTATAGAATTTGATTACTCTTGCGTGCATGGTTTATTAGCTGCTAAAGAGTCTGGTTTTGAAGCCATCATGGTGAACTGTAATCCTGAAACGGTTTCTACAGATTTTAACATGGCAGATAAATTATACTTCGAGCCAGTTTTCTGGGAACATGTTCGTGAGATTATTGAGTTAGAGAAACCAGTTGGGGTTATTGTTCAATTGGGCGGTCAAACGGCTTTAAAAATGGCTGAGAAATTAAAGGCACTAGGCATTAACATCATCGGAACATCTTTCGAGAACATGGATATCGCTGAAGATCGTGGTCGTTTCTCTGACTTGCTTAAAGAATTAAATATTCCTTATCCAAAATATGGCGTAGCTGAAAATGCTGAAGAAGCCATTGTGGTTGCCAATGAAGTAGGTTATCCGGTATTGGTTCGCCCAAGTTATGTACTGGGTGGACAAGGGATGAGCATTGTGATTAACGATGAAGACCTGGAGAAAGCTGTAGTTAAATTATTAGGTGATTTACCTGGTAACCGTGTGTTGATTGATCACTTTTTAGATAGGGCAGAGGAAGCAGAATCTGATTCAATCTCTGATGGTGATGATGTTCACATTGTTGGGATGATGGAACACATTGAGCCTGCAGGTATTCATTCCGGTGACTCATTTGCGGTATTGCCTACTTTTAGCTTGCCAGAGACGGTAACTAAGGCAATGGAAGAGTATTCCATTAAGATTGCAAAAGCTTTAGATGTGCGTGGCTTGTTGAACATTCAGTTTGCCATCAAGGATGAAAAGGTTTATGTGATTGAGGCTAATCCAAGAGCATCTCGTACAGTTCCTTTTATCGCCAAGGCATATGACGTTCCATATATTAACATTGCAGCTAAAATTATGTTAGGGGTAGCGAAGTTGAAAGATTTCACTATCGAACGTAAGCTTAAAGGTTATGCAATTAAAGAACCGGTATTCTCTTACGATAAATTTCCTGAGGTTACGAAAGAGTTAGGCCCTGAAATGAAATCCACTGGTGAAGCGATCCGTTTCATTAAAGATTTAGAAGATCCTTACTTCCGTAAGCTTTACAAAGATAAATCAATGTATTTAAGTAAATAAAAAGCAAAGGGCGATGGTTTAAACCACCGCCCTTTGCTTTTTATTATATTTCATTTTATTGTTGCCTCGTATCTAAGACTCCAATGTAAAACTAATTCTTCATTCTGTTTTGCTCATCTTCAGAACCGGTTGAGCGGCGGCGGGCAGGTTTAATCTCTTTACCAAATCGGTAAGTGAAACTTATTCTGCCGATCTGGCTTTCATTTTTCTGATGTACCTCATATTTTAAACCCGGGTAAGCACTGGAGATATCATTTTTGTACATATTAAATATATCTGATAAAGCTAATTTCAGCATTGCTTTTTTATCAAATAGTGATTTGCTTAGGCCTGCATCGATAGAATAGCGGGCTTTAATTCTTAGTGTTCCGTAATCTAGCGGTGATTCATAACTGCCGTTTAACTCTGCAGTAAAACCGTTAACTATAGTAAAGTTTTGTTGAGATTTAAACTGGAATGAAGTTTTGCCTGTTTTCAAGGCTACGCCAGCTAAATCCGGAGCTTCAAAACTTAAGTAAAATACATTCAAATTGTTATTCATAGACCACCACTTTACTACCTGAACCGGGATGTTTAAGTTTGCATTGTAACTGGTGTTTTTAGCTAAATTTTCATTGGTTTGAAACAATGCTTTTTGTGCTGAATCAGGTAATAATACTTCAGTAATTACATCATTGGTTCTGCTGTAACCTACTGAGAGCATATATTTTTGCATGAAGGTATAACTTAACTCAACATTATTGGTGTATTGAGGTTTCAAAAATGGATTTCCTTTGTTGTAGGTATATTGATCCAGATAGTATATAAAAGGATTTAAAGCATCATAACTTGGACGGTCTATCCTGCGACTGTAGGAGAAACCCAACTGATTATTTTTCGAAAGCGTTTGCTGCACAAATAATGTCGGGAAGAAATCGAAATAATTTCGCTCTACTATCGTATTTGTAGTAACCAGGTTTCCTTTAGAATTGGTTTGCTCAACCCTTAAACCAAGTTGAATACTGGTGTTTTTGAACTGCTTGTTAATATTAGTGTAAGCCGCATTTACATTTTCATCATAAATAAATTGATTGCTGCGGCGAATATCATTTTGCCAAACATTATTTACCAATTCTTCAGCCTGCAAATCGTTATCTGTTTTTACCCAGCTACTTTTTAGGCCAGCTTCAAGTTTAATTGTTTTACTCAATGAAACATTATAATCAACTTTAAAGGCTTTAATATCAATTTTTGAAGGTGTACCATTTCTGGTATAATTAACTGGTCGAATTCTATTTCCATTAGCAAACATATAATCATTCTCATATGCAGAACCGTCATTTCCATTGTATTTAGAGTAATCAAAATCTGCTGAAATTTCAGAACCTGCGGTATCTAAAACTGATTTGTAATTGAGGTTATAAGAAACATTATTGTATTTATTAGTTTGTAAACTATTAGATGCTAGTGTTGAATCTACCTGTTGGAATGACGGCCCAATTAACGTGTTGTTTTTAGAAGCCTCTGTTCCGCGATTAAAATAGCCATTCACCAATACACCTATCGTATTATTTTTATTGATGAAGTAATCTAAGCCTGCTTTGAAATTATTGTTTTGCTGCTTCCTTAAGCTTGATCCTGATTGCATAAAATAAGTATCTGGCGTTCCGTTTGAAATACGGTCAATCGTGATGATATTCTCACGGGTAGTTTCTCCGTAGTTATAGTTTCCAAACAGATTCAGTTTTTTTGTTCTATGGTTCAGGTTCAGGCCTGTGTTACCTCTAAAGTTTTTACCATATCCGGCTGTTGCATTTAGGCTTCCATTTGTACCACCAGCTTTGTTTTTCTTAGTTTTAATATTGATAATTCCCGAATTTCCGGCTGCATCGTATTTAGAGGATGGATTGGTAATTAATTCGATGGTTTCAATTTCTGAGCTTTGCATATTCCGAAGTAGATTTGCTACATCGGCGCTACTCATATAGGTTTGTTTCCCATCAAGCTGAATTAATACGCCCTGTTTACCTTGCATTGAAATATTATCATTTTGATCTACCGAAACTCCAGGTGCTTTTTGTAATACCTCAAGCGCAGTAGAGCCTGTCATGATGGCACTGGTTGAAACGTTCATCACTACTCTATCCATTTTTCGTTCGATTAATGGTTTGGTTACAGCAATACTTACTTCTTTTAAATTTTGAGTGCTGGAGGTGAGTTGAGCAGAACCAAAATCTAGCTTCTGGTTTTTGTCTGTAAGTGTAATGGTTTTACTTTTAAAAGTATTGTAGCCCATGTTACTGGCTTTGTAAAAGTAATTTCCTTCTGTATTGACAGCAAAACCGAAAATGCCATTTTGATCCGTAAAACTGGTTTTTACAATGCTTGAATCAGCCGCTTTATATAATACTACTGTTGCATAATCTACGGGTTTTTTGTTCTCATCAAGGATAATTCCCGTTAGGTTAGGCTTGGGCAAAGTTTGTGCAAATAAACTTACTGAAGAGAAAGCAGTAATGATGATAAAGGATATTTTGTATAAAAATCTCATTTGTTTAGGTTTAAGTTTTAAAAAATCCAGGCAAAATATTCCCATAACGCATTTTGCATACGCCTTCTATTTTTGCCTTTATGTTTAAAGTTTAGCTTGGAAACGAATAGTCTCCTTTTTTAGTTATTAGTAAGACGAACGTTTTTTTAAAAGGTTACGCAGTTTTAGAAAAAAAGAAAAATCCCTGATTTAAAGACGGGTATGAGTCTTTAAATCAGGGATTTATTTTTCACATTGAAAAACAATGTGCTATTTGTTTTTACCGTTATTTTACGCCTAATACATCTACTCCTTGTTCAAAAACAACATCAACAGGGATGTTTTTTCTGGTCAGACGATCAAGGTCTTGCTGAAGTGTAGCTGAAATAACCGCTTTTTCTTTTTGAGTCTTCTCTACAGCCGCTTTATCGCCGTTTCCTTGTAAAGTAATAATGAATGCACTGAGCTCATTCATTGCAGAGGCAAACTTTTCGAAATTAACTTTATATGTTCCTTTGGATGTACGCTCAAATGCACCCTTTTCTGCGAAGTAATTAAAGCATTGCATATTGGCTTTGCCATGCGCCTCTGATACGCCAAAACGAACTGATCTTAAAATACCAGCCATAAAGGTGGTATAATAATTTTTGATGTCGCCTTGAAGTTCACCTTTTTTTAATAAGCCAGTAACCATGTACAAGCCTAAAATATCAGCTTTGCCTTCTTCCAGCCAGCTATACTGTTCTTTTAAAGCTTCACGAACAAAACCTTTTCCGGTAACGGTTTTCTTAATCCCCAAACCATGAGCAACCTCATGAAACATTACATTTGCAAAAAAGGCATCAAACTTAATATATTGCTGTTGATCTGCATCGATTAATTCTTTAGATATTGGAAGAAGAATCTTATCAAATTTCGCTTGCATCGCATTTTTGAGTTGCGAACGGCGGGTCCCTTTTTCCTGTTGAATTTTTTCATCATTGGGTAAGTTGACTGCAATGGTTTTTGATCCTGCATTGCAATCTCCTGCATAATAAACTACATCGTAAGCATTCAATTCAGAATCTGTTCCCGGTGTTTCGGTTTTATACTTAGCCGGTACCGGAAGGTTTTTTTGCAATTCTGGTAAAAGCTTTACGTATTTTGCCAGGCGTTTACTCCATTCTTTATCTTTAATTAAAACATAAGCTTCATAACTGGTACGGGCATTGAAAAGTTTATCTTCATAATTTTCAATCGGACCTATAATAATATCTAATCCGTTTGTTTTCATGTCTAACCAGGCATAATTACTTGCGGTAAACTTATCCGTTACCAAGGCATCAGCGCGTAGGTTTAAATATTTTTTTAAGCCAGCATCTTCTGCAATTAGTGCTGCTTGTTTCAAAAGGGAACTTGCTCTTTGTAATTCAGAAGCGAATAATACATGATAAGGAACAGTAATGAATTTTCCGATGCTATCTTTTTTTACTACTGAATATGCTCCATATTTATCTGTTAATTCAGCTTTTTCAATTTCTTCCTTTGTGGTGCCATAAGGATAAAATGAAGCACCTTCTGGTTTATTTCCAATGCCGGCAACAAAAGGCTTATCATTGTTGAGTCTATCCCAGGGACCATAATTAATGTTAACAAATTCCCGGGTTTTTTCGTCCTTAATGGTGGCCAGTAAACTATCGCGTTGAGGATAGGCTTGTTTCCAATAAAGTTCATCCATAATTTCGGCTGCCTGAATAAGAAGCGGCAAAATTTTACGGTCGTTAACACTAAGCTGATTAAGATTTGTGCTGAGTTTTACCCTTTCATATATAGGAAGTCTGTTTGCTACATAGTCCGTTAAGCTATCTTTTTGTACAACGGTTACTTTTTCTTCAGTAGGTTTGCCTGTATTTGTGCAAGCGGTAAATAAACTTGTAGAACAGGCTATTGCCGATACAAATAGTATAGGTTTGTATAGTTTTTTCATGATTAAGATATATCGCGACTAAATTACTAAAATTTGAAAGCTTTGTATAAAATTTGATGTAATGGGTGAAGTTTAACCTAACTTTGTAACTTCATATTTTATTTAAATAATACCATGTTTCCAGTAAAATCTTATATTTTAAAAGGCACTTCAATCTTGGCGCTAGCGCTACTCTTATCCTCCTGCGGGACGAATAAATATGCTGCAACAGAAAAGATTTACAAGCAAAAAAGTAAAGATTTTGCGAAAATAATTTCAACTACTCCGCCTGAAGGTCAGCTTTATGATCTACAAAATGCAACAAATCAAGCCTGGGTTGGTTCTGTAAATTTTGGAATACGTAAACCTAATTTTGTTATCCTTCACCACACTGCGCAGGATAGCTTAGGGCAAACGATCAAAACCTTTCATTCTGCTAAAGCTGCAGTTAGCGCACATTATGTAATTAGCAGGGATGGAAAAGTAGTGCATATGGTGAATGATTATCTACGATCAAACCATGCTGGTATTGGTAAATGGGGAAAAGACACCGATTTAAATTCTTCTTCGATAGGGATTGAGCTGGATAATAATGGCACAACAGACCCATGGCCAGATGCGCAGATCAATAGCCTGGTTAAATTATTGGAGACATTAAAAAAGACTTATAATATTCCGACTGCTAATTTCATTGGCCACTCTGATATTGCGCCAAAGCGTAAGCCGGATCCAAATAAGTTTCCATGGAAAAAATTGGCTTTAAAAGGTTTTGGTTATTGGTATGATGATGTACTTAAAAACCCACCTGTAGATTTCGACGGGCCAAATGCTCTAAAATTAATGGGCTATGATACCAGTGATTTGGGCGCTGCAATAGTTGGTTTTAAACGCCACTTTATACAAAGTGATATCACGCCAAAGCTTACACCTGTTGATTTATTGGTGTTGTATAATGTTTATACGAAATACTAAAAAGGATGAAGGTAAAAAAAAGGTAGAGGGTAGGAAGGTGATGGTAGAAGGATTTGGAGCAGAAGGTAAAGCTAATGGTAATTTTTTTAGAGAAACATTCTAGAGAAAGGGGGGGCTTGACCTTTGTTTTTCTATGGCAATTCTTTAGCAATTGAGCATAAAAAAACACGGATAAATCTAAGTTCATCCGTGTTTATCTATCGTTATATTTAAACTATTTCGGCTTTTTAAAAGTATCTTTCAAAGTTACCGTCCGGTTAAAAACTAACTTTTCTGCGGTAGAATCTTTATCTAAACAGAAATAACCTTTTCTGATAAACTGATAACGGCTATCTAAATCTGCATCAGCCAAAGCCGGTTCGATGAAAGCGTTTGGAAGAACGGTTAAACTTTCCGGATTCAAATAATCTTTGAAATCACCTTCTTCAGCATCTGGTGTTTCAGAAGTGAACAAGCGATCGTATAATCTAATTTCTGCTGTTTTAGCATGCTGAACACTTACCCAATGAATCGTTCCTTTGACGTTAATGCCACTGGTATCATTTCCACTTTTTGATTCTGGAATGTAGGAGCAATGAATTTCTGTTACGTTGCCGTTTTCATCTTTAACAAAATCTTCACACTTTACAATGTAGGCGAATTTAAGGCGAACCATCGCTCCAGGTGCCAAACGGAACCATTTTTTAGCGGGCACTTCCATGAAATCTTCACGCTCAATCCAAAGCTCATTGCTGAAAGGGATAACACGTGTACCACCGCCATCTTCAGCTTCAGGATTGTTTTCGCCGATTAAATCTTCTGTCCCTTTTTCATAATTGGTAATCACCAATTTGATTGGGTCTAAGACTGCCATTACGCGATTAGCAGATTTATTTAAATCTTCGCGAATACAAAATTCCAGTAAGCTTAGTTCGATCAGGTTTTCCCGTTTAGCAATACCTATTCGCTCGCAAAATTCGCGTACACTTTTTGGCGTAAAGCCTCTTCTGCGCAAACCAGAAATAGTTGGCATTCGTGGATCATCCCAGCCATTAACTAAATTCTCATTTACCAGTTGCAATAATTTACGTTTACTCATTACTGTTGAAGTAAGGTTTAAACGTGCAAATTCATATTGTTTAGATGGGAAAATCTCTAGTTTTTCGATAAACCAATCGTATAATTCACGGTGCGAAACGTATTCTAAAGTACAGATAGAATGTGTGATGTTTTCGATACTATCACTTTGGCCGTGTGCAAAATCATACATGGGATAAATACACCATTTGTTGCCTGTACGATGATGTACCGCATGTTTAATGCGGTAGATAATTGGATCTCGCATTAACATATTCGGACTCGCCATATCTATTTTTGCCCTTAAGATATAAGCACCATCAGCAAATTCGCCATTTTTCATTCTGGTGAAGATGTCTAAATTCTCTTCAATGCTGCGGTTACGGTATTGGCTATCCTGTCCGGGTTCAGTTGGCGTACCCTTTAAAGCGGCGATTTCGTCTGCAGAACTCTCATCAACGTATGCTAAACCCTTCTCAATTAATTTAACGGCAAAAGAATATAGTTCATCAAAATAATCTGATGCATATAATTCATTTTTCCAGTTAAAACCTAACCATTTAATATCTTCCTGCTGACTATTAACATATTCTGTTTTTTCTGTAACCGGATTGGTATCATCAAAACGCAAATTAGTATAACCACCATATTTTTGTGTCAGTCCGAAGTTAAGGCATATCGCTTTTGCATGGCCAATGTGTAAATAGCCATTAGGTTCAGGCGGAAAACGCGTCACTAAAGTTTCATACTTGCCACTATTTAGATCGTTCTCAACAATTTCTTCAATAAAGTTCAATGACTTTTCTTCACTCATAAAAACCTGTAAATTAGGAACGCAAAGTTAAAAAGATTGAGCGTATATTATGTAATGATTAGAAAATAGATAATGTAGAAATAGGGAATTGAGGGTACTTATTGAATAGGCTGCTGGAAAATAGCAAATAGATTGAGCTCCAATTGCTCTTCACCATTTTCCATTAATAGGCAGGAACTTAAAAATAGAGAATGGGCTGAAAATGTATCTCTATTACCAATTATCGATTTCCTGTTGCCTATCCTCTAATTTCCATAAAAGAAAAATCGATACATTTACATCAACTTAATATTCACTATGAGTAAAGTATTAAACAGGCCAATACGTGTATTAGTTGCTAAAGTTGGTTTAGACGGCCATGATAGAGGTGCAAAGGTAATTGCCACTTCCTTACGGGATGCAGGAATGGAAGTGATATATACCGGTTTGCGCCAAACACCTGAAATGGTGGTTAATACGGCATTACAGGAAGATGTAGATGCTATTGGCATATCAATCCTCTCTGGAGCGCATATGACGGTTTTTCCTAAGATCATTCAATTTATGAAAGAAAAACAGCTTGATGACGTTTTATTAACAGGTGGAGGAATTATACCGGAATCGGATCGTAGAAAGCTTGCAGAACTTGGCGTTGGGGAGTTATTTCCTCCAGGAACCACCATGGCAAGTATTGTAGTATATATTCAGAATTGGGTGGCAGAAAACAGAAATTTTTAAACTATGGCATATCAGAACTTAATATCAGAGATAAAAGAAAATATTCTTTACATTACCATTAATCGTGAAAAAGCTTTAAACGCTTTAAATAGAGAAACACTTGTTGAGCTTGCAGATGTGATCACTTTTGCAAATGAAAAAGCAGATGTTAGAGGCGTAATTTTAACTGGAGCGGGCGAAAAGGCTTTTGTAGCAGGTGCAGATATTAAAGAATTTTCTGACTATAATGCTGAACAGGGAGAGGAATTGGCCAGAAATGGACAACATCATGTTTTTAATGCGATTGAGAGATCTTCAAAACCTTTTATTGCTGCCATTAATGGATTTGCTTTAGGCGGTGGTTTAGAACTGGCAATGGCCTGCCATATGCGTATAGCCGCAAGTCATGCTAAACTGGGTTTGCCAGAAGTTACATTGGGGTTAATACCAGGTTATGGAGGTACACAAAGGCTCACTCAGCTGGTAGGTAAGGGAAAAGCCATTGAATTAATTACTACAGCGGGTATGATTACAGCCGAAGAAGCTTTAAATATTGGTTTGGTCAATCATACAGTGCCGCATGAAGATTTAATTAATAAAGCAGTAGAAATTTTAAACCTGGTTAAGCAAAGGGCTCCATTGGCGGTATCGGCAGCCATTAAATCTGTAAATGCTGCTGTAAATGAGGTGAATGGTTATGATGTAGAAATTTCAGAATTTGGAAAATGCTTCGAAACAGAAGATTTTAAAGAAGGTGTTTCTGCATTTATCAATAAGCGAAAATCATTGTTTAAAGGGCAATAGCATAAATAGACGAACTGAAACGTAATTTTTTTTAATTAAATTGGGGTAAATATTTCCCATTTAAAAACGTTTTCAGTAACTATGCACCCTATGGTTTTCTAAAATGATGCTCTATTTTCAGAATGCTTTCCCATCCAGTCTGGAGGGTTTTAGCTAAATAATGTAACGCTCATGAATAGGAAGATTTTAATTGTAGATGACGAGGTAAATATCGGATTACTGTTGTCGAAATTTCTGGCAAAAGATGGTTTCGAAGTGGCGAATGCTATGTCTGGTGCCTCTGCAATGGAAATTTTATCCAGGGAGACGTTCGATTTAATTCTTTGCGATTATCGCCTTAATGATACTGACGGAAGAGAAATCTTAATAAAAGTAAAAGAAAGTTATCCTTCAACTGGTGTAATCATCATTACGGGTTATTCAGATATTAAACTTGCCGTAGAGTTGATTAAACTTGGCGCACATGACTATATTACTAAGCCACTGTATCCAGATGAAATTCTATCTGTAATTAATAAAGCATTAGAAAGTCAGAAAAGTTTAAAAGAAATTAAGGTACAGGATGATGCCCGAAGTAAATTAGATAGCGAGGCAGAATATGGTAATTTTAGCGATTTTATCGGTGGTGAAAGTGAAGCATCTGCCAAGCTTTTAAAACAAATTCATCTTATTGCCCGAACTTCATACAGTATCATTCTAACAGGTAAAAGTGGAACGGGTAAAGAAAGAGTAGCTGAAGCCATTCATTCTAATAGTTTACGAAGGGATAAGCCCTTTATTGCGATGGATTGCGGCTCATTAACTAAAGAGCTTGCCGGGAGTGAATTTTTCGGTCATGAAAAAGGTGCATTTACCGGAGCCTTATTTACCAAAATAGGGCATTTTGAACAAGCAAACGGGGGTACACTTTTTTTAGATGAAGTAGGAAATCTATCTTATGAAATTCAGGCCATTTTGCTGAGAGCTGTTCAGGAGCGAAAGATTAAGCGTATTGGCAGTACAAAAGAAATTGATATTGATGTCCGAATTATTGTAGCAACAAATGAAAATCTGAGTGCAAACATCGAAAAAGGAACATTCCGTGAAGATTTATATCATCGCTTTAATGAGTTTTCTATTCATTTACCTTCTCTTAAAGAACGTGGTCATGATATTTTAATTTTTGCCAATAAATTTTTAGCGGTAGCAAATTTAGAATTAAATAAAAAAATTCAGGGCTTTTCTGATGGTGTAAAAAAATGTTTCCTTAACTATAGCTGGCCGGGTAATATACGCGAATTAAAAAATGTAGTGAGAAGATTGGCTTTATTAAGTGATGGAAATGAAATCCAGGTTGACGTCTTACCTCTTGAGCTTTTTAATTACGTGGGAAGCTACGAAAAGGAAAAAAGTTTTAGTCAATTAAAGTCCCAGCAAGATAAACCACAAGATCTAAAAAATGCAGCTCTGGAAGCAGAATATGATGCGATTTTGAGCGTGTTAATTAAGGTTAACTTCAATAAAACCAAGGCGGCACAAATTTTGAATATTGATAGAAAAACACTCTACAATAAGATGAAGGCGATAAAATTAAACGGATAGAATTAAATTTGTTTCTCTATAAAACAAATCAATAGTCTTCGCCATTTAAGAAGTACCGTTCATCTAAACTATGTCAGTATTTTCTCACAAGCAGCGCCAGAATATTAACCTTGTAATCATCATTGCGCTTGGTGTTCTCATTGCTTATTCTTTGCAGGATATTTTTTCAGCAATTCTAAGTACATTGGTAATGTATACCATCATGCGTCCTGCTTATATTCATTTAGCTGAAGTTAAAAACTGGAACAAGCGTTTCGTTGCCATTATGCTCATTACCATCAGTATTATATTAATCATACTGCCTTTTTATGCCCTAAGTAGCATGGTTATCAGTAAAATTTCTGAATTAAGAAGTAATGAAATCTTTTTTAAAAATTTGTTGGTTAAAATTCAGCATATGCTTCCTTTTCGAATCAATGAAAATTTAATTCAGGAAGGATTAAACAGATTGGGTAACTGGGCTACTCAACTCTTTCCATCATTGATCTCCAGTGCGGTAAATATTATATTGAGTTTGCTTGTAATGTACTTTTTACTCTACTTTATGCTTATTGAAAGAAAGCAATTTGAATTTTCTTTGGTAAAATATGCACCATTTAGAGAGCAAAATGCTTTACGTTTCGGCAATGAAATGAAAAATACAACATATGCAAACGTATTAGGGCAGGGGCTGATTTGTTTAGTGCAAGGATCTCTTGTAAGCTTATCTTTTTATGTTTTAGGTTATCAAGATCCTGTCTTTTGGGGAGTAATTACAACATTCATTTCTTTTGTACCTGTTTTAGGGCCACCAGTTGTATTTGTTCCGGCTGCTATTTTACAAATTGCAAACGGACATAATTTTGAAGGCTGGGCGATGCTGATTTTTGGCTTCCTCGTTATTATTAATATTGATAACGTACTTCGGTTCATGATTGCAAAAAAAGTAGGCAATATTCATCCCATCATCACCGTAATTGGCGTAATTATTGGTATTCCTTTATTCGGGATTTTAGGGCTGGTTTTTGGTCCGCTCTTACTCTCTTATTTTATATTGCTTATTAAAATTTATGAAACCAGCACATTAGCCTCAGAAAGATTAGAAAGAATTAAAACAAATAATGAGCATAATGAGTTATAAATTACAGCTTAACAAATAAATATATAGTAATCCTTATATTGTAAACGTAAACCCTTAAAATACATAATTATGAATAATAACTCGAAAGTAGTAGTTGCCCTTTTAGCAGGACTAGCTGCCGGTGCCGCTTTAGGTATTTTATTTGCACCAGATAAAGGTGACGAAACCCGCGATAAATTAAGCCAGTCTTTAAAAGATTTAGGCGATTCTATCAAAGATAAAGCTGCTGATGAAATTAACAGCCTGGCTAGTTTAAAAGAAAAAGTAGTAAGCTCAATTAAAACCAAATTGAGAAGTGTCGAAGAAGAATATAGTGACGACGTAGAGCACGCATAAGCCACAAAATAAAAGCTGAGCGTTAACCACGCTCAGCTAAATTTCATTTTAACTATGCAAGAAAATAAAGAAAAAGGTATTGAGGATATATTCGATGATGCCAAAGGCTACCTGGAAGCTAAAGTAGAATATACCAGGCTTTACCTTGTAGAAAAGGTATCTAAAATATTTGCCGATTTAGTTACTAATGCGGCAGTAATTGTGTGTTTTATACTGGCCTTTTTATTTGGTAGTGTAACATTAGCTCTTTTCTTGTCAGATGTTTTAGGCAGTTATACCAGAGGCTTTGGCTGTGTTTCATTAATTTATATTTTACTCGCAGTTGTTGTGTATCTAACTAAGGATAAATACATTGAAAAGGCGATTATCAATATTGCCATCAGAAAGTATTTCACTAAACTTGCAGATAAGGAGGAAGAAGATGAGAAGTTATAAAAACATCAACAGTCTGGAAGATTTGCAAGCTAAGAAATTAGAGCTAAAAGTAGAGTATACATTAAAGCAAAACATGCTGGTTGCTGATTCAAAAGCTTATGCAAAGCAATTTACAATTGGTGCGCTGATTAAAAAATATGCTACGCCAAATAACTTTTTCAAGGCTGACGAAAAGCTAAACATCAGTGGAACGGCAATGTCATTGTTGCTTCCTATGTTTATGAATAAGACAATTTTTAGGGGAGCTGGCTTTTTAACGAAAGCAGCCGTTGGATTAGTATCTGGAAAAGTTGGTAAATCTTTAGATGCCGAACATATCTCAGCTATTTTTAATTCAGTAAAAGGTTGGTTTGGCACTAGAAAAGAAAAAAAGGCAAAGAAATTTATTGACTATGGTATTCCGCCAGATAGCGAGACATATTAGTACATTGGTACATCAGTCATTTTGTTAGCAAAGAGGAAAAACTATATGAATAAAAAGCCTCAGGATTTAAAATTCTGAGGCTTTTTATTTAACCTACTGGTTGGTGGTTCACCAATCAGCTTGATTTTTAAGTCTTTAATTAGTTTATAGGGCTAATTTTTAGGTTGGTGTCTCACCAACTGATAGAAATAATGTCTTCCTCAGCCCTAATAAATCACAATGATAACTGAACTAATGAACCTTATAGATCAGTTTTAATTTTCAATTCTTTTAATTGTTTTTCATCAATAGTACTCGGACTATCAATCATCACATCTCTACCTGAATTGTTTTTAGGGAAAGCAATCACATCACGAATTGAATCCAAACCAGCGAAAATAGATGTTAAACGATCGAAACCAAAGGCAATTCCACCATGCGGCGGTGCGCCAAATTCAAAGGCATCCATCAAGAAACCAAATTGTTTTTGAGCTTCTTCTGCACTGAAACCTAAATGTTTAAACATTAAAGCTTGCAGTGTACGGTCGTGGATTCGGATAGATCCGCCACCAATCTCAGTGCCATTAATAACCATATCGTAAGCATTGGCACGTACATTTTTTGGGTCAGTATCCAATAGCGCAATGTCTTCCGGCTTAGGAGAAGTAAAAGGGTGGTGCATGGCATGATAACGCCCAGTTTCCTCATCCCATTCTAAAAGTGGGAAATCTAATACCCAAAGAGCAGAAAACTTGTTTTTATCACGTAAACCTAAACGATTACCCATTTCTAAACGAAGCTCATTCAATTGTTTACGAACTTTATCTGTAGAGCCCGCTAAAATTAAAAGTAAGTCACCCTTTTCAGTTTCGAATATCTGGCTCCATTTTTTTAAATCTTCTTCGTTAAAAAACTTGTCGACAGATGATTTTATCGTTCCGTCTTCGTTATGGCGGGCATAGATTAGTCCGGTTGCACCAATTTGTGGGCGTTTGATAAATTCTGTTAATTCATCTAACTGCTTGCGTGTATAGCTTGCCGCCCCTTTGGCATTAATACCAACAACCAATTCTGCATTGTCAAAAACCGGAAAGCCTTTGCCTTTTACCAAATCATTCAGTTCAACAAACTGCATGGCAAAACGGGTATCAGGCTTATCAGAACCATACAAACGCATTGCATCTGCATACTGCATTCTTGGAACCTCTGGTAAATCGTAATTACGGACTTCTTTAAATAAGGTGCGGATTAAGCCCTCAAAAGTATTCAATATATCTTCCTGTTCAATGAAAGACATTTCACAGTCTATTTGTGTAAATTCAGGCTGACGATCTGCTCTCAAATCCTCATCTCTGAAACATTTTACAATCTGAAAATACCTGTCGAAACCTGAAACCATAAGCAATTGCTTAAAGGTTTGTGGCGATTGAGGCAAAGCATAAAATTCACCCTCATTCATGCGGCTTGGCACCACAAAATCTCTTGCACCTTCTGGAGTAGATTTAATTAAGACAGGTGTTTCTACTTCAATAAAATCTAAAGCATCCAAGTAGCGACGAACAGACTGTGCTATTTTATGGCGCAAGACAAGGTTGTTGCGAACCGGGTTACGACGCAAATCCAGGTAACGATATTTCATGCGTAATTCATCGCCGCCGTCAGTATCATCTTCTATCATGAATGGTGGCAATTTAGCTGCATTCAAAATTTCTAAAGATGTAATTTTGATTTCTACATCACCAGTTGGCATTTTAGGGTTTTTGTTGCTACGCTCTACAACTATACCAGTGGCTTTAATTACAAACTCACGACCTAATAAACGTGCTGATTCACAAAGCTCGCGGTTATCATCCATGTTAAAAACCAACTGGGTAATACCATAACGATCGCGAATGTCTATAAAAGTCATTCCGCCTAAATCTCTTGATTTTTGTACCCAACCACACAAGGTTACGCTTTCACCTAAGTTATTAAGGGTGAGCGCACCGCAAGTTACTGTTCTTAACATATATTGTAATCTAAATTGAGCGGCAAAAATACCGAATTAGTTTTAAACTTTGGAATAGAAGATTGGAGCTTTTTTAAGCAATTAGCTTTTGGATTTTAACCTGCTTAGTGTTTCTGGTGAAATATTCAGATAAGATGCGATCATTTTGTTGGAAAGTCTTTTAATAATAATTGGATTTTGATTAAGCAATTGCTGATACCGTTCCGTCGCATCTAATGTAATAAAAGACATTAAACGGTTTGTGTTGGTTACATAGGCGTACTCCAGATAATGGCGATACAGTTTTTCCCAATGTGGAACGATTGCTAAAAGGTTATAAAAATCAGATTTATTAATACTCAATAATGTGGTACTCTCTGTAGCCTGAACAAATTCCAAAGACTTTGCCTCGGTAACAAAGCTGACCAGAGCCGTTACAAATTGATCTTCGAAAGCAAAGAGCCTGGTTGCCTCACTACCTTTTTCATTTAAAAAATAGATTCGCAGACAACCCTTGTTTACAAAATATATTTTATTGCTGATTTGACCTGGGCTTACCAAGTGTTCATTTCTCTTCACTTTTAATACACTGAAATACGAAAAGACAGTTTTCAGATCATTTTCACTAATCTCAATCCGATTGCTGATATAATTAGAAAGCTGTTGGTACATTAATGTAATAGCGTATTTAGTTTTTTGATGCAATTTTCTCTGCCATCTTACGGGCAAATGGAATGATTATGAAGGCTGAAAGATATGAAACTGGTAACATAATGCTCCAGGCCTTTAAAAATTTGATAAACCAATCTTCGCCGAAACCATAGTTACGCATCAGGCCTACGAATGCCATAATCAAAGTCATCGGAATTACAACCAATAGTGTGTTGAGGTATTTAAAATATACTTTTTTCATATTAAATTTGTTTTAAAACAAAGATGCAGGGATAAAAAAAGCTAAACTATGATGTAAGTCAAGAAATAAGAATGGCTTAATATTTCTCTTCCAGAACGACTTGTACAGAAATTACTTTCCAGGTATCCTGTATTTTTCTCCATTGAAAAACTTCTTCCGTTTGGATGGTTTGTTTCTTCGCAAATAATAATCCTTTTGTGTAAACAATTGATTTACGTGCAATCTTTTCAGAAAGGATTTCACCTTCGATAGATGATTTTATGCGATAATATGATGAAGAAATATTTTTTGTTTTTTTAAAAAAAGATTCGGTTTGGTAAAGAAGTTCTTTTCGGTCATACACTGTTGCATCGGCTTTAGTGTATCGAATACTATTGTCAAATAGATTCATATAAAGGCTAATGTCTTTTCTTTCAAAAGCCAGATTAGCTTTTTGATGTATAGTGTCCAGTTCTTGGGTAATTAAATCAATTTCCATGGCATGAAGTTAAAAATTTGAAACAGGCTTTAAAATTAATTAATAATGAATGTGATATCATTTTGAAACTAACAGATGAAACAGGTAAAAGATTTAAGGATTTAATTATAAATTAATACACTTTTAAGTTTATTTGAACTTTTTTATACATTGATGCAACGTTTTAAATTCCCTTATGTCTTATAATCAGAATCTTCGAAATTTTGGAAACGGTATATATCGATAAAAACCTGGAATTAGTAAAAGCATGCATGCAGGGCAGCCGGGCAGCACAGTTTGATTTATACAAATTGTATGCTAAGGCGATGTATAATGTAGCCTTGCGGATTTTAAATTACGAAGAGGAAGCGGAAGATGTTTTACAAGAATCCTTTCTTGATGCCTTTACCAGAATTGTAGATTTCAGGCAGGAAACAACATTTGGACTTTGGCTGAAGCAGATTGTCATTAATAAATCCATTAATTACCTGCGCAAACGCAAAATGGAATTTGTAAGTACTGATGAAGTTTCTGAAGTGCCTGATGATGTAAGCTTTGACGATTATGATACCCGTTTACAAGCTGAAGAGGTTAGAAAGGCAATTACAGAATTACCAGATGGGTACAGAGTGGTGTTGAGTTTGTACCTGTTAGAAGGTTATGATCATGAAGAAATATCGCATATTTTAAAAATTAGTGAAAATACAAGTCGCACACAATACATGAGGGCGAAAAAGAAATTAAAAAGCATATTAGAACTGAAAGGGATGAGAGATGAATAATAGATTAGAAACCTTTGTTAAAGAGAACCGGAGATCGTTCGATATCATGGAACCATCACCAGCACTTTGGGCAAAAATTGAACAAAAGCTAGATCAAAAAAAAGAAAAAAAACCAATAAAGCTATATTTATGGATGACTGTGGCAGCAGCCATAGTAGTCGTTTTTGGTTTAGGCTGGCTATACGCGGGAAGAATGCGAAGCGGAGAAATTGAAATTGCTGATGTAAATGCGGTGTACGCTAAGAAAGAGATTCAGTTTGCTGGATTAATTATAGAAAAGAGAGATAGCCTGGCCATTTTTGCCTCTGCAAACCCAGAGTTATACAAAAAGTTCACAGCCGATTTAAAGAAACTCGATGAAGAATATGAACGTTTAAAAAATGAACTTCCAACTTCTCCTAACCAAACTTTTGTGGTTAAGGCAATGGTTAAAAACCGTGAAATTCAATTACAGCTGCTCAAGCAACAGTTGTTGATTATAAACCAGGTTGATGACTATAAAAAAGTTAACCAGATTTAAGCTTGTGATGTAAAATTAAGCTTGATGCTCAGTATTTAAATCACAGGTATTTGCTTTTTGCTATTAAAAATAACGCACAATGGTTTAGCCCGCCGGCAGGTTTGAGCCATATTTATAACTAACAATATGAAAACAAAAATATTATTAGCCTTTATGGCTTTTATAGCCGTAAAAAGTAATGCACAGGAAAACGCTATTACAGTGTTGCCAACAGAAACTTATGCTGTAAACTCAAAAATTCCAATAAATACAAACACCGATACCTCAATATCACTAAAACAGAATGGCGATAGTGAAAAGTCAAAATCTTTTAGTAAAAGTTTCAGTGTCGATGCAAATGATAAAGTGAACCTTAATAATCAATATGGTTCTATTACCATCAAAACCTGGGATAAAAAAGAAGTCAAGGTAGATGTAGACATTAAGGCATTTAGTAACTCCGATAGTGAGGCGCAAAAAATGATTAATGCAGTAACAATTGATGCCAGTAAAAATGGCGATGTAGTTACTGTGAGTACCAATATGAGCGAAAGAGATGGTCGTTATGGCCGTGGAACGAAAAATGGAATAACCACCTGGAGGAGAGAAGTTAAAATTGATTATATAGTTTATATGCCAGCATCAAATTCGCTAACCATTTCTCAGCAATATGGAAATGTCGAAGTTGGTAATATTTTTGGTCCAACCTCACTTAAAGTGCAATATGGAAACCTTGTTGCGGGCAGCTTAAACAATAGTAATAACTATATTAATGTGCAGTATGGTAAATGTGATATTCGGGAAATTAATACTGGCGTAGTCAAGCACAGTTATAATGGTCCGGTAAATATTGGTAGTGTTGGCACTTTAGAATTAGACGCAGAGTATGTTGCTGTAAATATTAACAGTATTCGCAGATCAGCAGATCTCAAAATTCAATACGGTAAGGGTTTAACTGTTGGTACTATAGGCGGAAATCTTTTGTTAGATGCAGAATATGCGAAAGTTAATATCAATAATGTTAAAGGAAACATGGTTGCCAAACAAGCTTATGCAGATTTAACCATTGCATCGGCTGGGAAGATTGCTATAGATGCAGAATACTCCAATGTAACTTTAGGCTCAGTTAATGGTGATGCCAATATCAAAATGGATTATAATCGTTTAAATATTAATGAAATCAATCCTGCTTGTAAAAACTTCACTTTTGGAGGTGAATATGCGAGTGTTAGCCTAGGTTTTTCTGATCGTTATAATGGTAATTTTAATGTTTCTACTTCGTATGCAGGCTTTAAATTTGGTTCAAATGTATCCTCTTCACTGGCCAGTAAAGATGATGAAGACAAGAGGTACGCCGGTAAGATTGGTAATGGTGGTACAGGAAATGTAAATATTAAAACCAGTTATGGTTCGGTTACCTTTAAATAATATAGAAGTGAGTAAAATTTATAGTCCTGCCGGGTTTGGCAGGATTTTTTTTATATTTATTTCTCATGAAAATAGTTTACGCTTTATTATGTATCATAGCAGGTTTTACTACTAGTGCTCAGGAAAAACCTGTTAAATGGGCAACACAAGAAACTTTTTTTGAGGATTTATCTGGCAGGAGCTTACCTGCATTTAAGGGATTAACCACTAATAAAAAAATGTTATCCAGTGATGATTTAAAAAATCAGGTGCTGGTCATTAATTTTTGGTTTGAGAAATGCCCACCTTGTATTGCAGAGATGCCGGCATTAAATAAACTCGTTTCAAAATATAAAGCCAATGATGTAACATTTATCGGTATTACACACGATCTGCCGGCGAGTGCCAAACGTTTTCAGAAACGAAACGGTTATCAATATGAAATTATATCATTAACCGGGGACGAAATCCGCAGGTTAAATATCAACCACGGTTTTCCATCAAACGTTTTGGTTGGGCGAAACGGGAAGATCATCTATGCCACTGCCAATATTTCCTATTCCGATGCAGCGTTCCAAGCTAAATCAGTCCTTTTTGAAGAGAAATTAAAAGCTGAAATCAAAAATCATCCAGAGGCAAACTAAAACCAATTGTCTAAAAAATATGTTTCCGTAAATGACAGCGATTTATATATCTTCGCCTATCAGATAAAATACATATGGATTTCTTAAGTACGCCTGAAGCGTGGATTTCACTCTTAACCCTAACACTGTTGGAAATTGTGTTGGGTATCGATAACATTGTCTTTATTTCCATTCTTTCAGGCAAATTACCGCAAGATCAGCAGAAAAAAGCCAGGCAGCTGGGCTTGGGCTTAGCCATGATTACCAGAGTGCTATTGCTGCTTTCGCTCAGCTGGATCATGACCCTTACTTCGCCTTTATTTAATATTGGAAGTTGGATCGGCATCAATGGTGGAGAGTGGTACGAAAAACTCGCTATATCGGGTCGCGATTTAATTTTAATCACTGGCGGGCTGTTTTTAATATATAAGAGTACGCACGAAATTCACAATAAGTTGGAAGGTGAAGAAGATGAGGAAGGAAAAACAAAGGTACATTCATTTTGGGCCACAATCGTTCAGATTTTAGTGCTTGATATTGTCTTTTCATTAGATTCTGTTATTACTGCTGTAGGCATGGCAGAACATATTGAAATTATGATTGCGGCAGTTGTAATCGCTGTAATCATTATGATGTTTTCAGCAGGAAAAATTAGTGAATTTGTTAATAACCACCCAACAGTAAAAATGCTGGCACTTTCTTTCCTGCTGCTGATTGGCGTTTCATTACTGGCCGAAGGATTAGATCAGCATATTCCGAAAGGTTATGTTTATTTCGCCATGGCCTTTTCAGTTTTGGTTGAAATGCTGAATCTTAAAATGAAAAAGAATACTAAAAAACCAATTGAGCTAAGGAATATGCCGAAAAAATAATGTTCATATCTAATCGATTAGATGATAGCAAATTATGTGAATAATCTTATAATATATATTCTTCATTAATTGGCTTGATTGGCTCCGGAATATCAGTTTCTTCCAGCATTTGTAAAAGATTAATTTCGATAGTTCTGGTAATCTGATTTAAAGGAATTCCTGCAGAGTTATTTTCAAAAGGATCTACCAGGCTCATTCCATTAATTTGGGTAGAAACGAATACAAAACCTATCAACCAACCTAAAAAAATAGCCGCCGGACCAGCAGACTGACTAATCACCAGCGTGAAGGTAACCACGAAAAGCCAGATAAAAACTTTGGTTAAATAAGTATAGGTGGTAGGGAAAATGGTGTTTTTAATCCGCTCACTCATGCCCATCGAATCAGAAAAGCGAACCAGCATTTCATTGATTTCAATAAAACGGAAGCCATCAATTTTATTTTCTTTAGAAAGTTTTTGTAATTCTCTTGATTGGATATTTAAGATCGCGTTATGTATATTGGTGTGTTTTCGAACTTCTATCAGGTCTTCAGGCAATAAATATTTAATATAGATTTCATCAACCGTACCTCGTAAACCGGCTTTTAGTGCGTATAAAAAGGCTATGTGTCTAAAGATTATTCTTTTTGAACTGGCCTCATCTTCATCTACATAATTAATTAAAGCCCTGGCAAAAGAGCGTGAATCATTTACCAAAGCGCCCCAAATTTTTCTGGCTTCCCACCACCTGTCATAAGCCTGATTATTATTAAAGCCAATAAAAAATGCAATAGCTGTACCCAAAACGGTAGGAATGATTGATGGGATTTCAAAATGATGTGCAATTAAATATGCCCGAACAAAATAAGCAGCAGTGCAGGAGGCGATCATAATGAGATCAACTTGCCAGGTATTCCTTAAGATTCTACTTAATCTAATATTTTGTATTAAAAGCATATGTTTGGTTTTCGGTGTGAAAGTACAAAACTAGTTCCAAAATGGTTCACTATTCAAATTAAAATCATTCATCATCTTTTTATCGCTCAAATGTTTATATTCGGAAACCAAATATTCCTGTTTATGAGCGAAACGCTACCTAAGAATAACATCTTCAAAGTTATTGGTGCATCATCATTGGGCACACTTATCGAATGGTATGATTTTTACATTTTCGGCAGTTTAGCCGTAATTATAGGGCATCAACTTTTTCCTGAAGATGCCGGGGCATCAGCACTGATTAATACGCTTGCTATTTTTGCTGCAGGCTTTATCGTTCGTCCGTTTGGAGCATTGGTTTTTGGGAGGCTCGGAGATTTAATTGGTAGAAAATATACCTTTTTGCTCACACTGGTATTAATGGGAGGCTCAACATTTCTGATTGGTTTAATTCCTTCCTATCAAAGCATTGGTTATGCTGCGCCAATTTTGGTATTGATATTGAGGCTAATTCAGGGATTAGCACTTGGTGGTGAATATGGTGGTGCGGCAACTTATGTGGCAGAACATGCACCAAAAAACAAAAGAGGATTTTTTACCAGTTGGATTCAAACTACAGCTACTTTAGGTTTATTTCTCTCGCTTGGTGTAATCGTTATCACAAAAAATGTTTTAGGTGCAGATGCTTTTGCAGACTGGGGATGGCGGATTCCCTTTTTACTTTCCATTCTTTTGGTCGTTGTATCAATTTATATCCGAATGAAAATGCATGAATCTCCTATGTTTTCAAAACTGAAGGCCGAAGGGAATGTTTCTAAAAATCCGTTGAAAGAAAGCTTCAATAACAAAGCTAATTTTAAAATGGTTTTGCTGGCTTTGTTTGGTGCAACCATGGGGCAAGGCGTAATCTGGTACACCGGACAATTTTATGCACAATCCTTTCTCGAAAATACCTGTAAGCTTGATTTTAATGATTCAAGATATATTCTACTTTGGGGAATTGCCTTTGCCACCCCATTTTTTGTGATTTTTGGCGCTTTGAGCGATCGGATTGGTCGTAAGTGGATCATGTTAAGTGGGATGCTTCTGGGGATTATCTTCTACAGACCTATTTATCAGATCTTTCTGAGTGATACGGACACGACCAAAATGGATTTAACGGAAGCAAAATATAATGCGCCTGTGCTTAAACGCGAGCAGATTGCTGGAACTCAAGACAGCTTATATACATCCATCACTCACGTTGTTTTAAAAAGTGGTGTTTCATTTAATAAATGGCAGGCGGATACTATTTCTGCAAAATCTGGTATTCACCCGGCTAAGGAAATTATAAAGGATAAAATTTTACAAACCTCAATATTCTGGAAATTTGTTGGATTAATTTTCTTTCAGATTTTATTGGTAACTATGGTTTACGGTCCGATTGCTGCATTTTTGGTCGAACTCTTTCCAACTAAAATCAGATATACTTCTATGTCACTTCCATACCACATTGGTAATGGCGTATTTGGTGGGCTGGTGCCTTTTGTTGCCACATTAATTGCCAGTTTCTCTGGTTCCTCACCGCTATCTGGCTTATGGTATCCAATAGGGATTGCTACACTGAGTTTAATTATAGGAACAGTTTATTTGTCAAATAAAAAAGATGAAACCATTAACGATTAAATTATGAGTACGGTAAAGAAATTTTTGGGCTTGGTTTGGATGATTTTGGGACCACTGGCCATGGGGGTTTTATTGATGCAAGCCTTAGATAAAGTAAGTTTAGCGCACGGTGATATGGAAAGAACGAATACCATTTTGCAGTGGGGAATCATTCTGTTTATCTTTTTCCCGATTAGTATTGGCTTGATGGTTTTTGGCTATTACGCCTGGAAGGGTGAATATGATCAATTAGCAGATCATTCTTCAGATTGATTTAATGATGTGAAAATGTTCATAAAATAAAAAACCCCGATGCTGTTTTGCATCGGGGTGGATATATAATGACCTCATAGGTAGAGGGTAATTGCTTATTATCCTTGTTTTTGAGCTGTTTGTTTTAATGAATCGTTTGCAACGATTACAATCTCCACACGACGATTGGCTGCACGGCCTGCATCAGTTTCATTATCAGCAATTGGCTCAGAAAAACCTTTACCAATGGTTACTAATCTTGATGAAGGAACACCTTGAGAAACAGCATAAGCTTTAACTGCTGCTGCTCTTCTTTCTGATAACCCTTGGTTGTAGGATTCTGTACCTTTACTATCTGTATGGCCGATAATTTTAATGTCAGTATCAGGATATTGATTTAAAGAAGCAGCTAAACTTTGAACATTTGTTTTAGCGGCATCTTTTAATGCTGTTTTATCAAAATCAAATAGAATACCACTATCGAATTTTACAATAATACCTTCGCCCTCACGAATAACTTCTGCATTAGGGATTGCTTTTTGAATTTCAGCAGCTTGTCTGTCCATTCTGCGACCAATAAAAGCACCAGCAGTACCACCAATAGCACCACCAATTAATGCGCCCACTGCAGTATTACCTGCTTTTTTACCAATTAATGCACCTACTACACCACCTGCTGCTGCACCAATACCAGCACCTTTTTGTGTTTTGGTTAAACTGTCACAGCTTTGAAATGCGATTGAACCTACTGCTAACCCTATGCTTAATGTTGCTATTCTTACTTTTGAGATACTCATGATTATTTATATTTAAATTCTAAGCGTTCATATTCAAACACGATGCCAAAAAATCATTTAAATAAAATTTCATGAGATTTACACAGCTAAGCGTTAAAAAGAATAAAATATGGCAATTTAAAGTGCAAAATCAAATTGTCATTTATTTATAATGTATCATTCTTAGTACAAGGATCAGGCAGAGAAATAGCTTTCCAGTTCTTTCAGGGTGTTCTCATCTGTTTTAAAATCTTTAATAACTTGTCCTTTTTCTACCAAAATGATTCTATTACATACATCGGTAACATGATTTAAATCATGGCTGGATATAAAGGTGGTCATGCTACCAGCCTGTGCCTTTAAAAGATTTTTAAGCCGGATTTGAGTAGTTGGATCAAGATTGGCAAAAGGCTCGTCTAAAATCAGGATTTCTGGCTTTTGCATTAATGCTGCGGCTATGCCTACTTTAACCTGATTACCTTTACTAAAATCGCGAATATACTTGCCGCTATTTAGAATTTCATTATTAAAAAACTCACCATATTGCGTTAAATAAGCGCCTACATCGGCAGTACTCAGCTGATTTAAACTACCAATAAAAGTGAAATATTCTTCTGGGGTAAGGTAATCGATCAAAAAACCTTCATCTAAAAAAGAAGCGGTATAATTTTTCCAGTTTTCCTGATGAGCAACATTTTCTCCTTTCGATAAAACTTCCCCTTCAGTCGGTCTGATGAGATCCAACAGCATTCTGAAAAATGTGGTTTTTCCGGCGCCATTATTTCCAACCAAACCAATGGTTTCACCCGCGGTAATTTGGATGTGCTCAATGTTTACAACTGTTTTATCGCCATAAACTTTCTTCAAATTTTTTACTTCTAAAATCATAATTATTCTCTAAAGCCTTCGGCTATTTTATAACGTTGTTTTTCAAATCTTTTTACAATAAAATTTACCCAAAATCCACGCGTAACCAGCATGATTAATCCAAATAAACCTATTGCCAATAAGCCCACAAAAGGCTGATGAAATATATTGAAGGCCCAATAAATTAATATCGGGAGTAAAATAAATGGAAAAATAGAGATCCACTGTGTTGCACCCATTCCTTGCCAGTTAAAACTTGCACTTCTGGATATATCAATTCTTTTATAATTATAAGTGGCCAATATTAATACCATTACCGTAGTAAAGCCAATATTGTATAAATAAGCCACCAAATGCAAGATAAGTAGCTTTGCACTAATGAAACAATAGAAACTGGCCAGAATCGTGAGGATAGTAGAAGCGATGGTAAACAATAAAAATTTAGCTTTAATGAAATCCTTGAAATCAATTTTATTACTTAATAAACCATCAAAATGCGAGCTTTGCCAGGCAAACATAAACTGACCATAACTGATAATAGACATTCCCGTCATAAATACGGCAGCGAATAACATCATTCCAAATGAATTAGACTGTATCACCTCCGGTTTATAAAACAGAAAACCATAAACAAGAATAATAGTACCCATTAATACGGTATTTCGTGGGCGTTTATGCCTGATGATCAATTTCAATTCTAAGGCTGCAAGTTCGCCCGCTTTTCCGAAACGGTTAAAAAAGGCATAATCAGTACTTACCTTTTTCTCCTGCTTTGCACTTAATTCTTCTACATAAAGGTTTTTGCGTAAAAAAGCAGCATTTATTTTAAAAATCAAAAATGCAATTATTGGGAAAATCATTGCGAATAGTGGCTGTTTGGTTATCGCCTTGAATGCCCAATCCGATCCAGCCATAATAGAAATTACCTTAAAATATTCTAGCGCTACAAAAGCTGAAACAATGGCTAAGCCGCCAATGGTAAAGAGAATATTTGAAATTGATTTCCTTTTTAAAAACAGGATGAGATAATTGTTGAGTAGCATTAAAGATATAATGCTTAAAATATAAGCTGAAACAACCAGAAAACCATTCTGAGGTAATACGGACACGAAACAAAATGGTAGAAATAGTAAAAATGGCCAAAGGTTAAATACTGAAAACAGTGCCTTGATATTTAAAAAAGATACAATTTTACTTTTTGAAATTTTTAGGTGAAGGTAGGGGATGATGCTTAAAGTAGGGAGTTCCTGCAGCTGTAAACGCATCAGTAAATCGAAAGCAAAATAATAAAGAATGATCCCATTGAAACTGGTGATGGCATCTTGGTGAGGAAAAAATTTTGGCAAGAAAATTTTCATTCCAAAACCTATTCCAAGCGCAACCAATAAAAAATAGAGCATAAAAAGGCCTAAAACAACTTGGGCGGCAATGCTGCCACCCCTGTTTCGCGAACGCCAGAAAGATTTCCTTTGATGGCTTAAGAAAGTATTGAGCATATAGGTTTAGGTATTAGTTAATTTCATCTATTAGTATCACTTTTCCACAAAATGTTACACTAATAGTTGTATTTGTCTTTCCAGTTTTGCCTAAGCTTTTCTCTAAGTTTTTCTTCTGCAGCATTTTTACCCGGATCATAAAGCCTGGTTCCGCTTAATTCATCCGGAAAATATTCTTGCGCTTCGAAGTTTCCTTCGTAGCCATGCGAATACTTATAATCCTTTCCATAACCAATATTCTTCATTAGCTTGGTTGGGGCATTACGGATGTGTAAAGGCACCGGCAAGTTTCCGGTTTGTTTAACCAGCGCCTGGGCATGGTTGATGGCTTCGTATGAGGCATTGCTTTTTGGTGAACTGGCCAGGTAGGTTACACATTGTGATAAGATAATTCTTGCTTCGGGGTAACCAATTACGTTGACTGCGGTAAAGCAATTATTAGCTAAAAGCAAAGCATTTGGATTGGCATTTCCAATGTCTTCTGAGGATAAAATCAATAATCTTCTGGCGATGAACAAAGGATCTTCTCCTCCTTCAATCATTCTGGCTAGCCAGTAAACAGCAGCATTTGGGTCGCTACCGCGGATAGACTTAATGAAGGCTGAGATGATATCATAATGTTGTTCGCCCGCTTTATCATAGAGCGCTAAATTTTGTTGCGCATGGGCGAGGACATTCTCATTCGTTAAGGTGATTTGATCTCCGCCAATACCATTTATAGCAATTTCCAGCACATTTAAAAGCTTACGGGCATCACCACCTGAGAGACGTATAAGTGCCTCGTGTTCCTTAATGGTGATTTTCTTTTTAGAAAGTAATACATCCTTTTTAACCGCCGTTTGTAATAGGCCTGATAGTTCCTCTTCTGTTAAAGATTTTAAAATATAAACCTGACAACGGGAGAGCAAAGCGGAGATAACTTCAAATGATGGATTTTCTGTTGTAGCGCCGATTAACGTTACCAAACCACGCTCTACCGCACCCAGCAAACTATCTTGTTGAGACTTGCTGAATCGATGAATCTCATCAATAAATAAAATGGGCAAACCTAAAAAACTATCTTTTAAAGCAGCTGCTTTGTCGATTACCTCACGGATATCTTTCACACCACTATTGATGGCACTCAAATTAAAGAACGGACGATCCAGTGCCTGGGAAATAATATAGGCCAATGTGGTTTTTCCCACTCCGGGAGGTCCCCAAAAAATCATCGAAGGCAACTGACTACTTTCTATCGCTTTGCGTAAAACAGCACCTGTACCTACTAAATGTTTTTGTCCCACATACTCGTCAAGGTTTTGCGGACGCATTCTTTCGGCTAATGGAGCTTGATTTTGCATAATGGTAAATATAGGAAAAATGATTTTTAACCATAAATTTCATTGCTGAACAATGTGTAATGGTTGGGATATTTCAAACCATTTGCAATTAACCATAAATTATTAATCCTGTTTACTCTTCTATTTTTGAATGGTGTTTGGTGTCCTTCATGGTCGTATATAAGATTAAGGAGATGAAAATACAAACCGTAACATACCAATAAAAGTAATTTTCATGGCCTATATTTTTAAACCAAAGGGCTAAATATTCAGCTGTTCCGCCGAAAATAGCTACTGTTAAAGCATAAGGTAATCCAACTCCCAGGGCCCTGATTTCGGCAGGGAAGAGTTCTGCTTTTACTACTGCATTTATACTGGTATATCCACTCACTATAATAAGGGCAGCAATCATGAACAGAAAAATAATGGTGGTGTCTGTTTCGCGGGCAATGCCGGTTAAAATGGGATAAGTAAATAGGCTTCCCAATACTCCAAAACCAATTAATAACGGCTTTCTTCCTATTTTATCCGATAATAATCCAAACAAAGGCTGTAAGAGGGCAAAAATTAAAAGCGAAATAAATGATAAAGTTGTAGAGGTTTCCTTACTGAGGTGAACGGTATTTACTAAGAATTTTTGCATGTAGGTGCTAAAGGTGTAGAAAGCAATGGTACCGCCAAGTGTTAATCCCACAACGGTAAAAACCTCTTTTGGATATTTAAGCAGTACGGCAATCCCGCTTTCCTTTTCTTCTGTATTTTTACTTTTAAATGCAGAAGTTTCATCAATATGTCGCCTTAAGTAAAGGGCAATAAAGGAAAGGATGGCTCCAATAGCAAATGGAATTCTCCAACCCCATCGGTGTAATTCTGCCGGTGTAAGCAACCAGTTTTGTAAAATTAACTGGATGCCTAATGCCAGTAATTGTCCGCCGATGAGCGTAACATATTGAAAGCTGGAAAAAAAACCACGGTGTTTTTTGGTGGCCATTTCACTTAAATAAGTGGCCGAAGTTCCGTATTCACCGCCAGTGCTTAAACCCTGAATTAACCTGGCAAAAACCAATAAAAGTGGCGCTGCAATTCCAATTTTATGGTATCCGGGTGTACAGGCAATAATTAATGATCCTATAGCCATCATAAGGACGGAAAGTGTCATTGATTTTTTACGCCCCTTTTTATCGGCAATGCTTCCAAACAGCCAGCCTCCAATAGGCCTCATTAAAAATCCAACAGCAAATATCCCTGCAGTATTTAAGAGCTGAGCGGTTGGATTGCTGTTCGGAAAAAATGCATCTGAAAAGTATAATGCAAAGGCAGAATAAGTATACCAATCATACCATTCTACCAGATTCCCAACCGATCCACCAAAGATAGATTTTAGCCGGTATCTCATGTCATCATTTTCAGTGGACTGATGTTCTCTATAGGTTTTAGGCATCGTATGAAATAGGATTAAACGTTTTGGCCAGCAAATTTTAAACACAAATCTAAATCTTTTGTTTATTTAAGCAGGTGGTTTAAGATAATTCGATATTGATATGTAATATAACATTCAGTCATTCAATTATCCAACCATTCAATATTTACTCAATCCTTAAGATATGAAAGATAACTTCTCTACGCAAGCGGCTGAATATGCCATTTATCGCCCAACTTATCCGGATAATTTATACGACTTTCTTTTTAAATTAGTGTCGCATAAGGATGCTGCATGGGATTGTGCTACAGGGAACGGTCAGGTAGCAAGTGTACTGGCACAACATTTTCAGCATGTTTATGCTACTGATATCAGTGAGAAGCAATTGAGCCAGGCACTTCCATTGCCTAATGTAGTTTATAAAGTAGAATCATCAGATCAGGTAAAAGTTACTGATCAAAGTTTTGATTTGATTACTGTTGCTCAGGCCATCCACTGGTTTAACTTTGATGCATTTTACAGCGAGGTTAAGCGTACTTTGAAGCCGAATGGAATTATCGCTGTCATAGGCTATGGCCTGATGTCTATTGATAAGAAGGTAGATCAGGTTATTTATAAGTTATATGAAGCTATTCTCGGAAAATACTGGGATAGTGAACGCCGATATATTGAGGAAGGTTATAAAACTATCCCTTTCCCTTTTGAAGAAATTGTGGCACCTCATTTTCAAATCAAAACCACCTGGAATTTTAACCAGATGATTGGGTATTTGAATACCTGGTCATCACTGCAGCATTATAAAAAGGCTAATGACCGCAATCCGCTGGAATATGTGCTAACTGAATTAAAGGAAGCCTGGGGCGATGATGCTGAGAAAGATGTACGCTTTCCTGTATTGTTGCGGGTGGGGAAATAAATTTTATTTTTCACCGCAGAAATATAAACGATCGTCATTGCTGAGGTACGAAGCAATCTCACTGCTGCGAGTAAAAGTCAGCAGGAGGTTGCCACTAAATATCCTTCAATAAATCCAGTATACCTAAAACCGTTAGCTTTTTCTGCTCACCACTTTGCATATCTTTCAAGGTTAATTCACCACTTGCAATTTCATCGCCGCCAATAAGAACAACATATGGTATTTTCTTCGCATCGGCGTAAGCCATTTGTTTTTTAAGTTTTGCAGATGATGGGTATAATTCAGCGGAAATACCTGCGTTTCTAAATTGTTGTAGTATGGGTAAAGCATATTTTTCTGCTGCTGCATCAAAATTACTAAGTAGAACTTTTGTGCCCACTTCTGCTGCGGCAGGAAAAAGATTTAATTCTTCCAAAACATCATAAATACGATCTGCACCAAAAGAAACACCAACGCCAGTTAAATCTTTTAAGCCAAACATGCCTGTTAAATCATCATAACGGCCACCGCCACCAATGCTGCCCATGGCTACCTCATTGGTTTTTACTTCGAAAATGCAACCAGTGTAATAATTTAAACCACGCGCTAAAGTAATATCCAGTTCCAGTTTAGCGGTTAATGGTAAAGCGTACGATATTAAAGATTCAACATATTCAAAAACCTGTTCAATCTCCGCTACCCCTTTTAAGCCCGTTTCTGAAGTAGCAAGAACTTCTTTTAGGCTTGCCAATTTTTCTTCATTGCTTCCCTCTAATAAAATAACTGGACGTAGTTTCTCTAAATCATCTTCAGTAAAACCACGCTCTAACAGTTCTTTACTTACCCCATCTAAACCGATTTTATCCAGTTTATCGATGGCAACAGTCATGTCTATAATCAAATCAGGTTTGCCTATAATCTCGGCAATGCCTGATAGAATTTTTCTATTATTAATTTTAATGCTGAAATCTTTCAGACCTAATTTGGCTAAAGCTTCATTATAAATCAAGATAAATTCTGCTTCATTTAATAAACTTTCTGAACCTACTACATCCACATCACACTGATAAAACTCACGGTATCTTCCCTTTTGCGGTCTGTCTGCACGCCACACAGGTTGCACCTGGAAACGTTTAAAAGGCAAAGTGATTTCATGCTGGTGCATCACCACGTAACGTGCGAAAGGAACGGTTAAGTCGTAACGGAGGGCTTTTTCAGAGATAAGTGGAATTAATTTATTGCTATTTTCCTCTTCAGAAAAATCAAAGGATTTCTTTTTAGGATCCTTTAAATATTCTCCACTGTTTAGTATTTTGAATATCAGTTTATCTCCCTCATCGCCATATTTACCAGTTAAGGTAGAAAGGTTTTCAAAGCTTGGCGTTTGAATTTCTGCATAGCCATATTTTTTGAAAACCGTTTTAATGGTGTCATAAATAAAGTTGCGTTTCACCATTTCAACTGGTGAAAAATCGCGGGTACCTTTTGCTAATGAGGGTTTAATAACTGACATAGCCGCAAAAGTACAAAAATGTGAGCTTAAACCTTAGAGGTTTTTAAAACTGCAAGGTTTGGTATCTATTTTCCTAATGCCGCCTTAACGATGTCTCTATTTGGTTTCGAAACTGGGATTTTGTCGCCGTTTTTCATCAATAAAGTTCCGCCACCTTCTTTAAGCCAACTTTTAACAAATTTAGGATTGACCAGATGGCTTTGGTGCGCCCGAACAAAACCCTGAGGCTTTAGTAAATCTGAGTATTCTTTTAGTGATTTTGAAATTAAAATTTTCTCTCCATCAAATAAATAAAAAAAAGTGTAAGTATTATCAGCAACACAGCGCATAATATCATTCACTGAAACGTAACGGATTTCATGTTGCTGAGGTAAAGCAATTTTTAGAATTTTAGGTTCTGTTCTTTTAATCTGATGGATCAAAAAATTAAGTTGATCGCCATTTATTTTGCGCTTTATCCTGCCTTCAGCTTTTGAAACAGCAATCTTTAATTCATCAGGGTCTACTGGCTTGAGCAAATAATCAAGTGCGGCAAATTTTACCGCCTGGATGCCATAGTTATCAAAAGCGGTAACAAAAATGACTTCGAAAGTGTTTTCAGAAAGTAAGCTCAGAAGATCAAAGCCTGTTGTTTTTCCCATCTGAATGTCGAGAAAGAGCAAATCAGGAAGATGTAGATTTATTTCTTCGAAAGCATCATGGATGTTATTGGCAACGGCCACTACTTTAACCTGAGGGCAGTTCTTGGTCAGCAAAATCTGAAGATTTTCTAAGTTTGCAGGTTCATCATCTACTAAAATTGCTCTCATATTATAACCATTGTGTTAAAGTAATTGTAATAACAGTTCCTTGAATGCTCGATTTAATATCCAAAACGAATGGTGCGTCTTTATATATCGTATTTAATAAAGATATTCTGTTTTTACTAAGCGACAAGCCTAAACCACTATAAGTTTCTGTGGTGTTGAAGCCTTTGCCATTGTCCACTATTTTAAGTAGTAAATCTGAAGATTTTCGATCAAAACTCACTTCTATTTCTCCCTCAACGCCATTTTCGGCTATGCCATGTTTTACTGCATTTTCTACAAAGGGTTGTAAAAGCATTGATGGTATTTCAACATTTTCGGTATCTAAATCAGTTGAAGATGTGATCGTGTAGTTAAAGCCGAAGCGCAGTTGCTCCATCTGCAAATAATCATCAATTAAGGTTTTTTCACCTGTTAGGTTAATCAGATTTTGGCTATCTAGAACATTACGCGTTAGCCGGGCAAATTTACTGAGGTAGCGATTAGCCTTATCAACTTCATGCTTATTTATTAGGTTTTGAATACCTGCCAATGCATTAAACAGGAAATGTGGGTTTAATTGCGAACGGACAGAATTGAGCTGAAGTTGGGCAATTTCTTTCTCTTTATATTGTTTAGCAAGTTTTTTTTCATCCTTCCTTTTAGTGTAGATAAGTGTTGCCACAAAAATAGCAGCAAGCAGTAATGGAGTAATAATTCCAAAAATTAACATCGTTCTTCCAGAGAACATTCTTGGTTCATCTAAAGTTAAAGCAAGAGTATATCTGGTTGTATATTTTTCTATTTCTTTTAGCGGCGTATTCTCATTAATGAATGGCTGAATAATAATTTCATAATCTCCTGATTTTTTGAAAATAGTTTTGTCAATTTTAAGGTATGGCGAAAACTCATTTGCTTCGTCAAGGTAGCTGCCATATTTCCAGGCAGTTGATTCGAAAATTATTTTATTTGTTTGCTTATCTTTTATTGAGGCATTGTATAGATAGTCTATGTCTGATCTGTCTTTTACAATTGTTAGTTCTAAGTCTTTATTTGTGATATTGATGTTGGTTATCTTTTTAGGGTCGTTTACATGGCTATAGCTAAAGCCATGTTCAACAGCTGTAAGCTTTAAAAAAGCTTTGATTTTTGCTTTCGGAATAGGTTTTCCATAAAAAACAGACTTATAAATATCAAGAGGTTTTTCAATGTTATAGAGCAGTGTTGTTATAGTTTTGCCTTTTATGGAGAACATACCAAGTTTTGTGTAGCTTAATATTCCATCTGGCGTATCAACATCAGTTAGTTGTATTTTATCGATTGATTTATTAACTACTATCGGCTTGTTATCGGCTAAAATTGTATACCTATACTGCTGTACACTATCTTTTTTATTAAAATAAATTTGAATGCTTACGTTATTAACTTGGGGCAAAAAATTAAAAGAAGTATTAGGTTGATTGGGGAATTTTTTGTCGTAATAAATGTTTTTGGCAGAACTATCTACACACATAAGTAATTTTCTTCCAGCACTATATTTTTTGTAAAAATTGATGTCTTCTTGTGCTTTTACAACAAAAACCACAATAATCAAATTGAGAAATATGAAGATTATCTTTTTCATAATATTAAGTTTTAAATTTCGATAAACCTCAACTAAAAAGTTCACTTAGAAAATGCCAAAATAGTAAAAGTAATGCCTAGCCTAGTATTTGAATGGTTTGGAGCAGAATTTTTTTCGTTGGTTTTAATTCAGTCTTTATAGAGGGATTAATGCGTTTACATTCAAATCCATTTTAGCAACCCTAAATATGCTGTCATGCAGATGCTTCGTGCCTCAGCATGACAAATTGATTAAGAGACTAAAGCGAATAATTGTAGCTGAATTAAGCAAAAAACCACTGCAGTACCTTTCCAAAATAAAATATTGTTCATCTAGAAACCGTCAAATCATGTCTTAGGAAATATCAAAGATAATACCTTACGTTATAGGCAAAAAACTTAAATTTGCGACAACAAAATCAAAAATATAATGAGTTTCAGAATAGAACACGATACCATGGGCGAGGTGCAGGTGCCGGCCGACAAATACTGGGGTGCACAAACCGAACGCTCACGCAATAATTTTAAAATCGGACCTGAGGGTTCGATGCCTAAAGAAATTATTCATGCTTTTGGCTATTTGAAAAAAGCCGCTGCCTTAGCTAACACTGAGTTGGGTGTGCTTACTGCTGAAAAAGCAACATTAATTGCTAAAGCCTGTGATGAAATTATCGCTGGTGATTTAGATGATCAGTTTCCATTGGTCATCTGGCAAACAGGTTCTGGTACACAAAGTAACATGAATGGAAACGAAGTGATTGCAAACCGTGCACACGTGATAAACGGTGGTGCATTGGCTGATGATAAAAAAGTACTTCACCCCAATGATGATGTGAATAAGTCACAATCATCTAACGATACTTACCCTACTGCAATGCATATTGCAGCGTATAAACTTACGGTAGAAAATACCATTCCAGGGTTAGAACATTTAAGGAATGCCCTGGCTAAAAAGGTAGAAGAATTCAATTCGATTGTTAAAACAGGTCGTACCCACTTTATGGATGCCACGCCTTTAACCTTAGGACAAGAATTTTCTGGTTATGTACAACAAATTGATAATAGTATCAGAGCCATAAAGAATGCCCTGGTAATGGTAGCTGAATTGGCTTTGGGCGGTACTGCTGTTGGTACTGGTTTAAATACACCAAAGGGATATGATGTTTTAGTGGCTCAAAAAATTGCCGATTTAACAGGTTTGCCTTTTGTTACCGCACCTAATAAATTTGAGGCTTTGGCGGCTCATGATGCGATGGTTGAACTTTCGGGCGCTTTAAAACGTACTGCAGTGGCATTGATGAAGGTTGCAAATGATGTTCGTATGTTAAGCTCTGGCCCACGTTGCGGTATTGGAGAAATTGTAATTCCTGATAATGAACCAGGTTCTTCCATCATGCCTGGAAAAGTAAATCCAACACAACCGGAGGCTTTAACCATGGTTTGTGCACAGGTAATTGGCAATGATGTTGCCGTTTCTGTAGGCGGGATGTCTGGCCATTTTGAATTAAATGTTTTCAAACCTTTAATTGCTGCAAACGTATTGCAATCTGCCCGTTTAATTGGCGATGCTTGCGTTTCTTTCACTGATAAATGTGCAGAAGGCATTACCGCAAACTTACCAGAGATTGAAAAACATTTGCAAAACTCACTAATGCTGGTAACTGCTTTAAATCCGCATGTAGGTTATGAGAATGCTGCAAAAATTGCTAAAAAGGCACATAAAGAAAACAAAACTTTAAAAGCTGCAGCTGTAGAATTAGGCCTGTTAACCAACGAACAATTCGATGAATGGGTTCGTCCGGAAGATATGGTTGGAAGTTTAAAATAGCATATTTAGGCCTGGAAGATTTCGAAATCTTTTAGGCCTATTTTAGATAGAAAGCTTAAGCAATAAAAATATGGATAGTTCAATAATGAGTTTTTTGTCTACCCTGATTTCAGTAATTTCTCCACTGTTAATCTTTGGTGCCTGCTGTTATTATCTTAGTAAAGAGGTGAAAGCAGATTCAATCCTGCTTTTTATTGGCTCGGGACTTACCTTGTTGCTAGCCTGCTTTTACAGGTTTTTAATGCCCTATTTGATGGATCATTATGCTATGCCCATGTCGGAGGTAAATTCTTATTATTTTATTTTAGGGGTAATCAGCTTCTTTGCAGGCATTTGTTTTGCAGTTGGCCTTTTTATGCTGATTAATAATATGATAAATGCCAGCAAAATGATTCGGGGTAAATTTTAACCAACTAATGCACTGCCAACATTTAAAATTAATTTTGATAAATAACAATGCCAAAATATAGTATTGGATTGAAGTACTTCTACTTGATGTTTTTCATTCTGGGTATGTTGTATTCTTCCTGTTCTCGGCTTCCTAACATTCAGGGCAAAGGGGAAGAATTTATGCAAGGGGTTTGGAATGAAGATTCAGTTGCCTTTAGCCATAAACTTAGCAACTATACCCAACATCGTTTTAAGGTTACCTGCGATTCCATTTATATAGATCTGGTAACGCATAGCAAAGTAAATTTTTACGAAGATTCCTGTTATCACAATGGCATCTGGAAAGAGTATGCAAAAGGCGTTTATGCGGTTCGGGGTGATACCTTAATTGTAGGTGCTACCTTTACACATGCCAACTATAAACAAAAAATATCCGGCTGTTATCGCATCGGCCGATATGATAAAAATTTTCTGATTAAAAAACATTCTAGTGATACCTTAATATTAGAAAGCCTAAATGATCAAAGTGAAATCAAATTAGTGCTCAAAGAAAAAATAAACTGCGTTCAAAAAGAATTATAAAATGATATTTAAATTTATTAACAAAAAATTAGCTGTTGTAGCGGCCATTGGCCTGCTTGCTTATATGCCACTTCAGGCCAATGCCTGGGGTATGATTGGCCATCGCATAGTTGGCGAAATTGCAGATAGCTATTTAAAGACTAAAACCCGTAAAGCTATCCAGGCTATTTTAGGTACAGAATCATTGGCGATGTCTGCCAACTGGGGTGATTTTATTAAATCGGATTCTACCTATAATTATATGTATAACTGGCATTTTGTAAACCTTCCGGGTGGATTAGATAAACAGGGCGTTTATAATATTTTAGAAACTGAAAAAGCACCGAATCTTTACAACAAAATTATCGATCTGACAGCTATTTTAAAAAATGCGAATAGTACCGCTTCTGAAAAAAAATTAGCCTTAAGGATGTTGGTACACATGGCAGGTGATTTGTGCCAGCCGATGCATGTGGCGCACAAGGAAGACTTAGGCGGAAACAGGGTTTCAGTGTTGTGGTTCAATGAAAAATCTAACTTGCACCGAGTATGGGATGAGCAATTAATCGAATACCAGCAGCTGAGTTATACCGAATTTGCAAAGGCAATTAATCATCCTTCAGCTATTCAACTATATAATTGGCAAAATACCAACTTAAAGGATTGTGTTTACGATGCTTATACCATTTGCAGTAAGATTTATGAGGGTACAAAACCAGATTCTAAATTAAGTTACCGATACAATTTCGATTGGTCAGAAACGCTTAATCAGCAATTGTTAAAAGGTGGAATTCGTTTAGCTAAAATGCTTAATGACATTTACGGATAACTTATATCAACCTTAAATCCTCCAAAAACTGGGTGATTTTTCTCTATGTAGCAAATTCATTGTTATTTTCGTTTACCTTATTCAAATCTAATCATATGAGAAAATTACTATTAGTGCTTTTAATTTGCACTGCAGTTGCCTGCACAAAGGATACCGCTAAAATGCTTATATCAAAAAAATGGGTAATTGAGTCGGTAACAGTTATGCCTGCAATGACTTTAGGTGGTAAGACAGATACTAATTATATAGCACTATCAGGACCAGAAAGTTGCGTAGCCAACTTATCACTCTCATTTGCCGCAGATAGTACTTATGTGGCCGGGGCCAATGGAGCGCTTTGCGATATGATGGCTGATGCCAGTGTAAAAACCTGGAAAAAAGATGGCAACAAGATCATTTTATCTGCTTCTCCTTCCGCCCCGCTATCCTTCGACGGTAAAAAATTAACACAAACCACCACCACTCAACAAAACGGAACAACTTATACCTTTGTGTATACTTATAAATCTAAGTAAAATTGAAAATTTTAATGGTATGCCTGGGTAATATTTGTCGCTCGCCTTTGGCTGAGGGCATCATGCGTCATCTGGCAAAAAAACAAAACTTAGATTGGGAAATTGCATCAGCCGGAACAGGAAACTGGCACATTGGTCAGGCACCCGATCATAGAAGCATAGCCGCAGCCCAAAATTGTGGTTACGATATTAGTTTGCAAATAGCACAGCAATTTTCGCCTGCTATGTTTTCGCAATACGATTGGATTTTGGTAATGGATCGAAAAAATTTATCGGAGGTAAAGAATTTAGCAGGAACTAAAGAAGCGCAACAGAAAGTTAAACTTTTTTTAGAGGATGATGAATTGATAGATCCATATTGGGATGATGATTTATTTGCCCCAGTTTGTAAACAAGTTGAAGAAAGATGTAAGGAGATTATCAAAGAACTTTCTTAGATTTAGGATTAATATTAACCCTATTGATCATAAGCTAACCAAATTTTTAAGATGAAAAAAATATTCGTACTGATGATTGCCCTGGTCATCTGTCACAGTAATTTATTTGCAAAAAGTAATTTGAGAATTTTAGTATTCTCTAAAACCGAAGGATTCCGTCATACTTCCATTGAAGATGGTAGAAACGCCCTAATTAGCCTTGGTAAGCAATATCATTACCAGGTTGATACCACAGAAAATGCAGCCCTCTTTACAGAAGATAATTTAAAGAAATATGCTGCAGTTATCTTTTTAAGTACAACAGGCGATGTGTTAAATGAGGCACAACAATCGGCTTTTGAACGCTATATTCAGGCAGGTGGTGGTTATGTAGGTATTCATGCAGCTACAGACACTGAGTATGAATGGCCATGGTACGGAAAATTGACCGGTGCTTATTTTAGCAGCCACCCTGAAATACAGGAAGCAAGATTCATTATTAAAGATAAAAATCATCCTTCGACCAAATTTTTAACAGATTCGATATGGATGCACAAAGATGAACTTTATAATTTCAAGGATATCAATCCTGATCTTAAAGTGTTGATCACGATTGATGAAACATCCTACAAGGGTGGGAAAAATGGCAACTTTCATCCATTTAGCTGGTATCATTTATATGATGGTGGCCGAGCCTTTTACACGGCAATGGGACATACCAAAGAATGCTGGAGCGATCAAAAATTCCTGATGCATTTAAACGGAGGCATAACATATGCAATTGGAAAGCATCAAAAACTTGATTATCATAAAGCAAAATCGAAACTCCTATAATCAAATTTAAAGGTTCGGGAAATTGCTAATCAATTTGAAATGAAATCACATCATTATAAATGTCAGCTGATAATTGAAAATATTGCCGTATCATTTTCAGGAATAAAAATTTAAAAATAATTACAAACTATTCCAGGCAGATCATGTTCCATTAGTACATCAAAACTTATAAAAACATGAATACTGCAACAATAACAACAGAAGTATTAAACGATTTAGTTCAAATTAATAATGACCGTATTGCTGGTTATGAAAAAGCCCGTGCGGAATTAAAAGATGAAGATGCAGATTTAAAATCTTTATTTCTGGATATGATCTCAGAAAGTCAGAAATATAAAATGGCTTTAGGGACGGAGATATCTGCTTTAGGAGAAGACATCGATACAGGTACCACCAATTCTGGAAAAATCTACAGAGCATGGATGGATGTTAAAGCATTATTTACAGGCCACGATAGAAAAACAGTTTTAAATAATTGTGAGGGTGGAGAAGATGCTGCACAAAATGCTTATAAAATGGCCTTAGAAGTAGAAGATCTTCCGGCACATATCAGAACGCTGATTTCAGATCAAAAGGCTTCGTTAAGAACTTCTCACGATGAAGTTAAAAGATTACGTGATAGTCAGGCATAAGAATTTTTAGTCTAAAAGAAAAGACCTCCTAATGTTAAATCAGGAGGTCTTTTTATTTTTAAGATTCCAACTCTCTGTCCAGGTGTTCAGTTACCCGTTGAATAGTGTTATCTATGGTATTACTTAAAATGGTTAAGTATGATCCTTTTTTAGCAGAATCAATAGCAATTTGTAAACACTCTGTGCTTCTATTATTAATGATGACTTCCTTATTTGGGTCAACCTCTTTAATGCCCTTAATTAATAAATCTATCAACTCATCTTGCTTACGTCCACGCAGGTATTTCTCCTGACAGATATAAATTTTATCGAACATCTGAGCAGATATGCGTGCCGTTTCAATAATATCTTCATCGCGTCTATCGCCCGTTCCTGAAATAATGCCCACATGCTCTGTAGCTTCTACGCTTTGCAAATAGGCTTTAACGCCATTAAATCCATCAGGATTATGTGCAAAATCTACCAGCACTTTAAAGTCTTTAAATCTGAAAACATTCATTCTGCCTGGCGTATGCGCTGCAGATGGAATGAAAGTTTCTAAAGCTAAGCGAATATCCTCTGGTTTATAACCCCATAGGTAAGTGGCTAAAGTCGCAGCCAAAACGTTTTGGATCATGAAGTTTACCGCACCACCAAAAGTTAATGGAATATGTGTCGCTTTATCAACCCTAAGTTTCCAGTCGCCAGTTTTGATGGTGATGTATCCATTTTCATATATCGCTGCTATACCACCTTTTTTGCAATGCTCTTTAATCACCGGATTGTTTTCATCCATACTAAAATAAGCAACATTACAACGGGCATCTCTGGCAATCTTAACGCAATAACCATTGTCTGCATTTAATACGGCCCAACCTTTCCGGCGCACGGCTCCAATGACTACCGCCTTTACTCTAGTCAAATCATCAAGGTTATGAATATCAGAAATACCCAAATGATCTTCTTGAATATTCGTTACAACACCAATATCACAGGCATTAAAACCCAATCCAGCTCTTAATATTCCACCACGTGCCGTTTCCAGTACTGCAAATTCAACAGTTGGATCTTTTAAAATAAATTCAGCGCTTACCGGGCCAGTGGTGTCACCTTTCATCAACATAGTGTTGTGAACATACACTCCATCACTGGTGGTGTAACCCACGCGTTTACCATTACTACGGATGATGTGGGCAATTAAACGCGTTGTTGTTGTTTTGCCATTGGTTCCGGTTACTGCAATAATTGGTATTTGTGATAACCTTCCTTGCGGATAAAGCATGTCTACAACAGATGCGGCAACGTTTCTTGGCAAGCCTTCACTCGGTGCAAGGTGCATTCTAAAACCAGGAGCAGCATTCACTTCCAATACCACGCCTCCATTTTCTGTAAGTGGCTGAGTAAGGTTTTGCGCCATGATATCAATACCACAAATATCCAAGCCAATCACTCTCGAAATTCTTTCGCAGATAAATATATTTTGCGGATGAACAATGTCGGTAACGTCTATAGATGTACCACCAGTACTTAAATTAGCCGTTGATTTGAGGTAAACAATTTCTCCTTTTTCGGGAATGGTTTCCAGTGTATATTCCTTTTTAGCAAGTAAATCCAATGTATCACGGTCAACAGCAATCTCGGTTAATACATTTTCATGTCCATAACCACGACGTGGATCTTCATTTTCCTTATCAATTAATTCCTGAATAGTATGAATCCCATTTCCTAAAACATGAGCTGGATCGCGTTGTGCTGCGGCAACTACCTTATGGTCAATAACCAGCACACGAAAGTCAAAACCAGTGATGAATTTTTCAATGATAACCCGGCGGGAATAAGTTTTAGCATATTCAAAGGCTTCTTTAGCTACTTCCATCGTTTTTATATTAATGGTAGCGCCTTTTCCATGATTGCCATCCAATGGTTTAAAAACCAATGGAAAACCAACCTTTAGAACAGCTGCCTCCAGATCTTCTGGATTTGAAATGGTTACGCCTGAGGCCACCGGAATTGCGGCCTCGGTTAATAAACGCTTGGTTTCTTCTTTATTACTGGCAATGTCTACAGCAATGCTGCTGGTTTTTTCGGTCATGGTAGCCCTGAAACGCACCTGATTCTTTCCATAACCTAATTGAACCAATGAGCTTTTATTTAACCTGATCCAAGGGATATTTCTACTCACCGCTTCCTGAACAATTGATCCGGTACTTGGGCCAAGTGCTTCCAGTTCACGGATTTCTTTCATCCTCCTGATGTCATGCTCTAAATCATATTCTTCATTATCAATCAGTGCCTGGGCTATTCTTACAGCAGCTTCAGCAGCATAAACACCCACTTTTTCTTCCAGGTAACTAAATACTACATTATAGATACCTTCAGTTTTAGTTTGGCGGGTTCTACCGAAACCTGTTTCCATTCCGGCTATAGTTTGGATTTCCAGGGCAATGTGTTCAATCACGTGTCCCATCCAGGTTCCTTCTTTCACACGTGTAAAGAAACCACCTTCAACCCCTTTAGAGCAACGGTGGGTAAACATACTTGGGAGTAACTTTTCTATTCGCTCACTAAACCCATCAATCAGGTTGGTTGGTCTTTGTTCCAGTTCCTCTAAATCCAGTCTCATCTGGATGAGTTTTTTGCGGTTTATCGACCATATATTTGGCCCTCTTAATACTTGGATGTTATATATCTTCATGTAATGTTTTGTCGTTTTTATTAAAAATCATGAAATTTTGGGCAGATCTTTTTTCAACCTAGAGATGCTAAAATTAATGATTGTAAATTATGCATTTATTTTGAAAATTGGCAAATCAAATAGCTAAATGAATTTCTTAGGCTATTTGTTTTATTTTAAGACATAACTTTAACCCAAATTCTTCATAATTATTTCAACCATTGTTAATAAATGCATATTTATTGACAAAAAAAGTCGTGTTTTTTATCTTAAGCTGATATATTTGGGTTTTTTGATAGAATATTAATACACACAAAATGGTTCCAAAAGGCAAACTCATCATTATTGGAGGCGCAATAAATACAGGCAGCTTTGCTGAAACGCAATTTGGATTGCCTGAAAACATGAATTTTTTCGAACGGGGAATTTTAAAGAGAATCACTACCGAATCAATTAAAGATCTTGATTCACGCTTTGAGATTATCACCACGGCGTCTTTAATGCCTGAGAAAGTTGGCGAAGAATACATTAAAGCTTATGCGCAGCTAGATGTGCATAATGTAGGAGTATTAAATATTACCAATCGTGAAGAGGCTAATGCCGATGACAATTGTGAAAGGATCAGAGCTGCTGAAGTCATCATTTTTACTGGCGGAGATCAGTTAAGGTTGTCATCAATTTTTGGAGGAACAAAAATTCATCAGATATTGATTGATAAATATAAAACAGAGCCTGTAGTTATTGCTGGTACATCTGCTGGTGCTGCAGCAAGTTCTAAAAATATGATTTATCAGGGTAGCAGTAAGGATGCCTTGCTTAAAGGCGAGGTGAAAATTACTGGCGGATTGGGATTTATCGATGATGTAATTGTTGATACGCATTTTGTTCAGCGTGGACGAATTGGACGTTTACTTTATGCAGCAGCCAGTAATCCTGGAATTTTAGGGATTGGCTTAGGTGAGGATACTGGATTATTTATCTCAGATGGACACATCATGGAAGCCATTGGTTCAGGCATGGTAATTCTGGTTGATGGCCGTCAAATGGCTGATACCAATTTAACTGATGTAGAAATGGGGCAACCTGTATCGATCAAAAACATGGTCGTGCATGTAATGTGTGATGGCGATGTTTATGATCTTACAGACCATAGTCTAATTATTCATCACCCTAAAGTTATTCCTGTAGGATAGAAAAAGGTTGAAGGTTATAAGTGTAAGGTTTTTCCAAGTAAATTTAAAAAGAGTTTTAGGACTTTGCACTTAAATCTAACTTCTCATATCTGGCATCTCAAATCTATTAAAAATGAAACTAATAATACATGGTGGCTTTTTCAGCGAGTCATCAACCAATCAGGAAACTAAAAAAGCTAAACAAGACGCACTTGCGAATATTGTAAAGCTTGGTTATGCCTATCTGGATAACCATTCCGCACTTGAAACAGTTGTTTACACGGTTGCTTTACTAGAAGATAATGAATTGTTTAATGCAGGAATAGGTTCGCAAATTCAAAGTGATGGAAAAGTTAGGTTGAGTGCTTCCTTAATGGATGGAAAAACAGAAAAATTTAGTGGTGTAATTAATGTTGAGGATGTGAAAAATCCGATTCAGGTTGCTCAAAGTTTATTCTCATATGATGATCGGGTACTAAGTGGTGCCGGAGCACAACAATTTGCACGTGATAAAGGATTTGTGTACTTCAATCCCATCACTGGTCAGCGGCAATTAGAATATGAAGCAAAACTAAATCAGCAAAACAATAAAGGAACCGTTGGTTGTGTAGCTTTAGATGCTGAAGGAAATATTGCTGCGGCTACATCTACAGGCGGTAAAGGATTTGAAATTCCTTGTAGAGTGAGCGACTCAGCAACTGTAGCAGGTAATTACGCCAATCAGTTTGCGGGTATTTCATGCACAGGTGTTGGTGAAGACATTGTAAGTGGTTCGCTGGCCTCAAAAATAGTGACCAGGGTTACGGATGGATTCTCTTTAAAAGATGCCTGCGATAAATCATTTGTAGAGCTTAAATCATTTGATGGTTTTGCCGGTGTTATTGGTATCTCCAATACAGGTGAAATTTATCATTGTGATTCACACCCTTACATGGTTTGGGCATCATTCGATGTTAATTTACAGGTATTTAGCTAAAGTTAAATATAAAGTATTATTTTTGTTGCATGTCCAAAATTGTATTGGCTCTTGTAAGCCTTTTTGCCTCATTTCAAATACATGCTCAAGATCTTGATGTTCAGGAGCCAAATGCGGGAAATGCGATAACGATAGCTGTCTCAAAATTCGATCTGGTAGATGGCAATTCTTTTTATGAAGAAGCAGAGAGTTTCGAAAGAAAAGGCGATTTTAATGAGGCATTAACATTATTTGGTAAAGCAGCCTTTGAATACAATTCGGTTAAAAATTTTAATAGATACGGTCAGGCCATTATTAAAATGAGCAACATGCATTATATGCTGGGTCGTTTTGGTGATGCAGAGCAGATTCTACTGAACGTTGCCCTTAAAAATTATTCGAAAATGGGCAGCAGAAATGGCCTGATGAATACTTATGGCTTGCTAGGTAAGGTATACCTGGCCAATAACAAATCTACGCAATCGATGTGGTTTTATACCCAACAGGGCATGTTGGCTAAACAATTAAAAAGCAATAATTCGTATTTAGAATCCATTTTGGGCATCGTACAAGTCAAAATTAAAAAGAAGGATTTTACTCTTGCTTTGAGAGATCTTAAAACAGCAGAATGGTTTGCCAATTCAGTCAAAATTACGCAATTTAAAAGCCAGATCCGTGATGCCAGAGAAGTGATTTCTAATAAAACCACGTCAAAGACAACTCTCAAATAGGAATCCTTTTCTTATCATTAACGAAACAAGTTGCGCTTAATCATCTTCAACATCGATAAGAGGGAATTACCATTTTTTTATCAAAAATCAATCCTAAAGGGCTTACTGGCTAATATCTTAAAACAAATCAATTTTAATTACGTTAGCATTTAAGAATTGTTAAATAAGAAGCTTTTGGTTAGATTTGATCAGTTTTAACAAGAGACGGTAATAATGCTGTCTCTTTTTTGTTTTTTTGTTAAAATGGTATCATATTGGCTATATAGAATTAGAAATGGATTTTAAATCATTTAAAGAGATGTTGAAGAGAGTATTTTTTATAATTTTTACTGCCGCAGTGATTGCATGTCACGCCGCTCCGAAGCCTCAGCCAATAGTTGACGGCATTAACAATGTTATGCCTGATCAGCAGCAACAACTCGTGATTAAAGAAGTAGTGAACCTGATTGAAAGTTATAACTATAAAAAAGTTCAGGTGAATGATTCCATCTCTTCACTCATTTTAGATAAGTATATTAAAGCCTTAGATCAGGGTAAAAATTATTTCTTAGCTTCTGATATTAAAGAGTTTGAGAAATACAGATTTACGCTGGATGATGATTTCAAAAATGGAGATTTAAGTGGCCCATTCTATATTTATAATGTTTACGCAAAACGATTAAATGAATATTTTACGTACTCTTTAGCACAGATCAAAAACAAGTATGATTTTAATCAGAACGATACTTATGTTTATGATCGTGAAAAAATGCCTTGGGCCGTATCTACAACAGCTTTAAATGATACCTGGAAAAAACGTGTTAAATACGAATTGGTTAATTTAAATCTTGCTGGCTCTGCAGAAGCAAAAAATGTAGAAACACTAACTAAGCGTTATCAGAATCTAAAATCTCAGATTGCTAAAAATAACAATCAGGATGTTTTTCAAATCCTGATGGATGCTTTTACTGAATCAATCGATCCCCACACCAACTATTTCGTTCCAGCTAGAGCAACTGAATTTAACGAAGAAATGTCTCGTTCATTCGAAGGGATTGGTGCCCGTTTACAATTGGAAAATGAAGTGGTTAAAATCGCAGAAATTATTCCAGGCGGACCAGCGTTCAAAGGAAAGCAATTAACTGCTGGCGATAGAATTATTGCTGTTGCACAAGGAAATGAAGATTTTGTGGATATTGTTGGCTGGAGATTAGATGCAACAGTAAGCAAAATTAAAGGCCCAAAGGGAACTAAAGTTCGTTTGAAAGTTATTCCGGTTGGAAAAGAGATGTCGTCAAAACCTGTGATCATTGAAATGATGAGAGAAAAGGTTATTCTGGAAGATCAATCTGCAAAGAAAAAAGTAAAAACCATCAATTCAAACGGAAAAGATTATAAAGTTGGTATCATTTCATTGCCTGCATTTTATGCTGACTTTAAAGCAGCAAATGCTGGAGACAAAAATTATAAAAGTACTACACGTGATGTTAGAAAACTTATCGATTCATTAAAGAATATTGATAAAGTTGATGCGATATTAATGGATTTGCGTGGAAACGGTGGTGGTTCATTAGTAGAAGCCATTTCGTTAACAGGTTTGTTTATTGATAAAGGTCCGGTAGTACAGGTAAAAGATTTACGCGGTAAGATTGAGGTAGATGAAGATGAGAATACCGGTGTAGCATGGGATGGGCCATTTGGTGTAATGGTTGACCGTTTAAGTGCATCGGCATCTGAAATTTTTGCTGGTGCGATTCAGGATTACGGACGTGGAATTATCATGGGTAGTCAGACTTATGGTAAAGGAACTGTTCAATCATCTATAGATTTAAATAAATTGGTAAATCCAGGCATGTTACAGAAAATTGCTGGTTTGGTTACCAGAGATAAAACGCTTGGTACTTCTCCAAATGCAACCAGTGCTGCTGATATTAACTTAGGTCAGATTAACCTGACTATGGCTAAATTCTACCGTGTAGCTGGAAGCAGTACCCAGCATAAAGGGGTAATGCCAGATGTTGTTTTACCATCTGTATATCCAATGGATAAAATTGGAGAGGATACTGAACCATCTGCTTTACCTTGGGATGTTATTCCAAGTTCTAGCTTTACTGCTGTTGCAAATCTTTCAGCGGTAAAGGCAGGATTAATGAAAAATAGTGAGCAGCGAGTTGCAAACTCGCTGGATTTTAAATATCTGAAAGAAGATATTGTTGAATTGAAAAAAAGAGACAAAGAAGTTTCTGTTCCATTAAATGAGGCTAAGCTAAAAGCTGAACGTGACGCTCAGGAAGCAAAATCTTTAGCCAGACAAAATGATTTAAGGGCATTAAGGGGTTTGCCGGCCATTAAAAAAGGAGAGAAAGTTACTAAACAAGATTCTTTTGATTTTATTGAAGACGAATCTTTAAAAGTAATGGGCGATTTCATGCAGCAATCTGGTAACTATGTAATGAACCTAGGTACACCTGCGCAGAAATTATAATTAATTAAGTAAGTAAAAAAAAGCGGGCTGTCTGGATCAGGCAGCCCGCTTTTTTGTATAAAAATTCAGCACTTATTTCAGTTTCTGATATTAATTAAAAGATTGCCTGAATGCCGATGGTGTGAGGTTGGTTTTAGTTTTAAATAATTTGGTGAAAGATTGCAAATGCCCGAAACCAAGTGCATAAGCAATTTCACTAACAGATAAATCTGTTGTTGAAAGCTTCTCTTTAGCCAAATCAATTAGTTTCTGATGAAGATATTGTTGCATATTTTGACCAATGAGTGTTTTTAATAATCCAGAAAGATAGCCTGCTGAAATATTCAATTTTTCGGCAATGTAAGTTACTGTTGGCAAGCCTTTGCTGGTGAGATCTTCTTTTAAATAGTTATTAATCACATTTTCCAATCGATTGAGTATTTCATGATTGCTCGCTTTGCGTGTAATGAACTGGCGTTGGTAAAAACGTTGTGAATAATTTAGTAGCAGTGCTATTTGTGCTATAATTACATTTTGGGTAAAGCTATCTATATTGCTATTCGTTTCAAATTTCAATTGTTGGATAATGGTGTTTAAAGTTATTTCTTCATTTTCAGCTACATGCAGGGCTTCAAATAATGTGTAATCAAAAAATTCGTAATCTTTTATTGTCTTAGCCAAAGGCGTGTTCCAAAGTAAATCTGAATGAAATAGAATCATCCACCCAGTTGGACGATGGATCCTATCTTCGTGTACCTCAACCGTAAAAACCTGTCCGGGAGCCATAAAAAATAATACACCATCATCAAAATCGCTTATTTGCTGGCCATACTTAATTTTAGCATCAGGAACACGCTTGAGCGCAATGGAATAAAAGTCAAAAATCATGGTGTTCGAAAGGCCATTTACTGGCATTTTCACGTCTTCAAGGTTGACCACACTCACCAGCGGATGCCCCGGTTTCGGCAATCCGGCAAGTTTATGGTATTCTGATATCGTTTTAAACCGATACCTGTTCGAATTTTTCATGACTACAATTTACTTAAAATAAATTTCTTGTTTCAAATCCTGAATTAAGGTTTGATGCTTTGGTTCCCAACCTAATCGGTCACGAGTTAAGCTTGCAGAAGCAGGGCCATCTATGCTTACAAAATGTTCAAACCAGGTAAAATGGGCTGCCGCTTCTGGTTTCGATATAGAACTAACAGGTAAGCCAAGCTGCCTGGCAATAGCTTCAGCAATTGTTTTAATCTCTATCGATTCTTCTGCCACGCCATGAAAACGAGCACCTGGGCTGGCTTGTTCTAAAGCCAATCTAAAAAGGACTGCGGCATCTAGACGATGAACGGCAGTCCACCGATTTTTCCCTTCGCCAATATAAGCAGATGAACCAGTTCTACGGGCAATTTCAATCAGTGTAGGTACGAAACCATGAAAATCACCTTCTCCATGAACCGATGGAGATAGGCGAACAACGGATACACAAACATTCTTCGCAGCAAGGGCTTCAACTGCTTTTTCTGATGCAATCCTGGGATTTTGACCGCCATAATCAGGTAGTTTATCTTCCGTAGCCAGTTGACCAGGACTAACGATTAGTGTTCCTGAAGTAACAATAAAGGGGCGATTGGTTCCTACAAGTGTATTTCCAATGGTTTCTATAGCGATGCGATCAATTTCACATACAGCTTTAAAACGGGTAAAATCATGAATAAATCCTAAATGTATAATCCCGTCAGCGGCGTTTGCACCCTGACGTAAACTTTCCAGATCTTCCAGATCACCTCTATGCACTTCGGCACCTGCTAGCAATAGTGCTTTTGCTGCAGCATCATTGCGGGCCAATCCCAATACCTGATGCCCGGCAGTAATTAATTCTTTTACCACGGCTGAACCAACAAAGCCTGTTGCTCCTGTTACAAAAACTTTCATAGCGAATTGCTTTAATTTTAAATGATTTTATATGAGTTTTGGATTGGAGTTATTATATAAATTGCTCCTAAATCACTATACAAAACTCCATCATTTTTAAGGATACAATTTAGCCAGATCCATTTTTCATTTAGCTAAAACACATCTAATGTCTGATGCACAAAAAAAGCTGATGCGTTTTATGCATCAGCCTGTCTTAGAAGTTAAATTTGCTTAAGCTTTCTTTGCATTATTCTGATTTTGCTGCATAGCCATCATTTCTTTCATGGTTTTGTTCATGCCTTCGGTACTGCCATCAAGAAAAATAACGTTTCCTTCACTGTACTCTGCAAACTGTTTAATGGCTTCCGTCCACATGGTAAATAAGATTACAGAAGTGTCCAGATTGGCTTGCTGCATTTCATGTGCGGCATTAGTCATACCCTTTGCTACCTCTTCTCTAAATAAGGCAATTCCCTGCCCACGAAGTTGTGCCGCTTCACGTTCTGCTGTTGCAGCAATTTTAATTGCATTACCGTCCGCTTCTGCACCTTTGGTTTTGGTAATCAATAAAGCCTGACCTTCATTTTCGGCAGCTGCCTTTAAGTTATTTGAAGCCACCACGCGGCTCATGGAGCGCATAATTTCTTCATCGAAAGTAATATCGTTTAATTGCAAATCCTGTAGATGATAACCCCAGCCATCCAAAACCTGATCTATTTGTTCTTTAACATGCAATACAATTTCATTGCGCTGCGCCAGCACGTTGGCCTGTTTTTGAGTGGCTACATATGCCCGGATAGAACCCTCAATGGTTCTGATTAAGGCCTGCATTAAATTTGTGGCATCAACAAATTTAAAGGCTACGTTTTTGATGGTTTCCTCATCCTGATTTACAACAGAATATAAAAGCATCGCCTTGAAATAAACATTTGCCTGATCTTGTGTTACCGCTTGAAAAGATAATTCAACGGAGCGATTTTGAATAGAGATTCGCGAATAGATTTGTTCAATAAGCGGTATTTTGAAATTTAATCCTGGCCTTAGTTGCCTGCGATATTTTCCGAAAACAGTTACCACTGCTATCGTTCCTTGCTTTACCGTAACAAACGAGCTAAACAGAATTACAATTCCGAGAAAGATAACGATGTAAATGATGTATTGCATAATTAGATTTTTTTTGAAGTTAAAAAAAAATCATACAAATTACATGAAGCTTTTTGTAGCTTTATTTTTTCCTAACTTAATATTACATGAAAAAGAATTTATTTCTTCCTGCGGCAGCAATATTGTTATTTACGGCCTGTCAGAATGATAAAAACCATCAAGCAGCAGAAACAGATCAGAGAACTGTATTTTTTGACACTGCCGGAATGGATTCAACAGTAAAACCAGGCGATAACTTTTTCCTTTACGCTAATGGAAAATGGATGAAAAATGCTAAAATCCCACAAACTGAAACCGGATGGGGCTCTTTCTATACTTTATATAATGATAACCTTAAAAATTTAAGAACCATTCTGGAAAATGCAGCCAAAAGCAATGTTACAAAGGGAAGCAATGAACAAAAGGTTGGTGATTTTTATGCCAGTGGAATGGATTCTTTAACCATTGAAAAGCTTGGTGTAATACCAGTAAAGCCGCTGTTAACAAAAATTGATGGTATTAAAAATGATGAGGATCTCATTAATTTTGTATCTGAAGGGTTTAAAAATGGTCAGGGAGATTTATTTGGTTTTAGTGTTGATCCGGATGATAAAATGAGTTCGAAAAACGTGCTCATTTTCACCCAGACAGGACTGAATTTACCAGAACGTAGTTATTATCTCGATCAGGATGATAAGGCTAAAAAAATCAGATCAGAATATTTAAAGTACATCACCAAAGTGTTTAGCCTTTCAGGAGATTCTGCTCAAGCTTCAACCTATGCAGACCATATTCTAAAGCTGGAAACTATGCTGGCAAAATCACACTCAACACCTGTTGAACTGCGTGATCCTCAGAAAAATTATAATAAGCTGGCAGTTGCAGATTTTCAGAAACAAATTCCAAATATCAACTTTAATACGGTTCTGAAAAATCTTGGAGCATCAACAGATAGCATCATTGTTAGGCAGCCAAAATATTACCAGACATTATCTGCCTTAATAAAAAGTCAGCCTATCGAAACCTGGAAAGAAAAGTTAAAGTTTGATGCATTAAATAATGCTGCAAATGCACTGAATAAAGCATTCAGAACGGCAAAATTTGAGTTCTTTAGTAAAACATTGTATGGTCAACTTGCACAAACTGAAAGGTGGAAAACAATGGTTAACAATACAGATAATAACCTTGGTGATTTATTAGGGCAGCTTTATGCCGAACAATATTTTAAGCCTGAAGCTAAAAAACGGATGCTTGAACTGGTTAATAACCTACAGAAGGTATATGAAGAAAGAATTAAAAAAGTAGATTGGATGTCTGCCGAAACCAAGAAGAAAGCCCTTGAAAAGTTAAATGCCTTTATAAAAAAGATAGGCTATCCTGATCAATGGAAAAAGTATGATGATGTAGAAATTTCACGAAGCACATATTTCGCTAATCTTCAATCGGCGAGAAAACACAGTTATAAAGAAATGATGGCTAAGCTGGGTAAAACGGTTGATAAAACAGAATGGTTTATGACACCACCAACAGTGAATGCTTATTATAATCCGGCCTATAATGAAATTGTGTTTCCGGCAGGGATTTTACAGTTTCCATTTTTCGCGTTCAATGCAGATGATGCCATTAACTATGGTGCCATTGGTGCGGTTATTGGCCATGAAATGACACATGGATTTGACGATCAGGGCAGACAATACGATGCTGCAGGTAATTTAAAAGAGTGGTGGACAAAAGAAGATGCCACGAAATTTAAAACCAAAGCTGATAAGGTAGTTGCGCTATATGATAAGTTTACGCTTTTAGATAACCAGCATGTAAATGGTGCCTTGACTTTAGGCGAAAACCTTGCCGATATTGGCGGTTTAAATATTGCATATGATGCATTTAAATTAACAGACCAAGCTAAAAGCGATAAAAAGATTGATGGCTTTACGCCAGATCAGCGTTTCTTTTTAGGTTTCGCACAGGTTTGGAGAATGAAAACCAGAGATGAATCAATGCGTGTTCGCATTAAAACAGATCCACACAGTCCCGAAATGTTTAGGGTAAATGGTACAGTTTATAATATGGAGGCTTTTTATAAGGCATTTAATATACCCACCACAGCAAAAATGTATTTAGCGCCAGAAAATAGATTAGGTGTTTGGTAAATGATCAAAAATTAAATATAAGCCACGTTTCTAAAAAGATCGTGGCTTTTTTGTATACTTTAAAACAAAAGTTAGAATCTGTTGTATTTAATCTATTAATCTAAAATCAATGAATGTAAAACGCACTTTTGGAACAGTATTAACAATTCTAGGTATTATCGGGCTAATCTATGCAGGATATGGCTTTGTAAACCAAAGTACAGCTACAAGGGGATTATTAGTGTATGGAATTATAGGACTGATATTTTTCGTTTCTGGAATTGGGCTCGTTAAAAACACGAAAGACGAGAGTTAAGCTAATGCTGAGCAGAATCTCAGATAGTCTTCTTTTAGTAAATCGTATAATGTTACTTTAGATAATATTGTGGTGATAATGATTGCGGTCATTATCACTATTTATAATAATAATGCTTATCGCATGTTATTCTCCATATTTAAAATCCAATATAAAATATATGGAGATAGCCAGGCTTATCAATATAATTGGAGCCAATTTATTGGATGGAGCAAATGCCGTAAAAGTCTGTAAAATGATTAAGGGAAAAACAAGGATATTACCCTTATGCTTTATCCATTTATCTTTCATATTATGATTGTTTTCTTTTATGCTTGATAATCAGATACTGACTAAATGCCACTATAGATCCCGCTAATATAATCACTCCTGCTGATAACAGGTTTTTAGGATTTTGGTTGATGTAATATGCTGCAGTTAAGACCAGAATTGCAGCAGCAATACCAATAATATAGTGAAGTATCAATCCTTTTTTCATAAACAAAGATTCGTAAATAAACTGTAACTGATGTAACAGGAAGTTAATTTTTTAAGGTAATCTTATTATTTTCAAAATTAAGCTGGTGATCTACAAAATCAATATCCGTTAAAGATTTCATACGTTTAAATGCACCTTGATTTTCATCTAGTGTTAAACGATTAATTTTGTCCTGTTTAATAGAGGTTACATCAGCAAATAAGAAATCGCCTTTGGCATTTATTTTTAACTGAAGCAATGGAGCAATTCCATTATTACCTTTAAGGCTAAACATGCCATAAGTACAAAAATTACCAAGACTGTAAGCAATAAATTTATTCTTGTAAACTTCGACAGCACGGGTAACATGTGGGCCATGACCTAAAACCACGTCTGCACCAGCATCAATCACCGCATGTGCAAAGGCATATACATTTCCGCGGTTTTCATTATAGAAAATTTCATTTTTACGGGGTACATGTTCAAAACGTGCTCCTTCGCCGCCACCATGAAAAGATACAATTACAATATCTGCCATGGTTTTGAGACGGGTAACCAAAGCTTTAGCATTAGTTAATTTATTGATAGAAACGGTATTCTCATTTGGAGCAAAGGCACAAAAAGCATATTTAATACTATCCTTTTCGAAAATTTCGAAAGGTTTATTGAGTTGACCAGCATAATGAATTTGTAAAGAATCTAAAATCCGGGCGGTGTTTTTTCTACCTTTTGCATCAAAATCGCCAACATGATTATTGGCAATACTCAATACATTGAAGCCAGCCTTTTTATAAATCCCGGCATAACGTTCAGGCATTCTGAAAGCGTAACAATTGTTTGGATTGATCCCATTACATTTTGTAGAGTTTCCGGAATTTAAAAAGCAACCTTCCAGGTTTCCAAACACAATATCGCCCTTTAATAAGCTGTCTACAGCCTGAAAACTATTTACCGCATCATCGGGAGGGAGGTTTTCTTTAGAGGGGAAAGCTGAACCGAGCATTATATCGCCCACAGCAGTAATGGAGATAGTATCTTTAATTTTTCTGATCAGGGTATCCTGCTTTTTCGCCTGCACTGTAACCTGAGCATTATTGTTTGTGCAGCTAATGAAAATAGCGATAGCAATAAAAGAAAATAAGAGTGTATTTAAAAATTTCATTATAATTAGTGGTGTATAAAAAAATCCTCCAAAATTACTTCTGGAGGATTATATCTATTCAATCTAAGATCGTGAATTTACAACCTTAAATCGTATTATTCTACTGTAAATTCCTTTTTGAAGGATTCCAATACCCGGCCTCCCTTATAAAAATAACGACTGTAGTATGGCTCGTTTAAATTGCTGATTACCACACCTCGTGAACTTGATGCATGCGCAAACCTGTTGTCACCTAAATAAATACCTACATGAGATATACTTCTGCTTCTTATCTTAAAGAAAACCAAGTCTCCCTCTTTTAAATCTTCTTTAGATAATGGGTCTACCATGCTGAAGATATCACGTGAATTTCTTCTGATTGTGGTGTTGAAAACTTTGTCGTATATCGCTTTGGTAAAAGCAGAACAATCAATCCCTTTTTTGCTTGAACCACCATAACTGTAAGGTGTCCCAATCCATTCGTAAATAAATTTATATAATTTTAAATTCGAAGTCGCATCTACCGCTACACCCATTACTTGAGAAAAGTACTGTGAAGCTAAGTTGTCAGGATCATTTAAGTCTTTACCAGATTCTTTTGTTTTTGTTTGCGCAAATGCGGCTGAGAACGTGCAAATAGCGATTAAGGATGAAAACAAAAATTTTTTAATCATGTTATACAGTTATGTTTGGGTATTCACTTACACAGTAACGTAAACCATTTTGGCTTATTGTTGATTGTCAAAGATATCAATTATACAAATGTCATCCAAATGTTTGTGTTAAAAAGTAAAAGTTATTAACATCTCAAAGTTGTGACATGTTAGTTAACGGTCTTTTACAGCCTAAATTACCTGTAGAATGAAAACAATTTTAAAGAGTTATAAATCAATATGAGTTAATTTAAATAGCTCCATATCAAAGTTATTTTAATAGGATTGCTTTTTAGACAGAGAATTTTAAAATATATGGCGAATTGAATCTGTGTTTATCATTGTAAGGTTTATTTTTTCTAAAAAGGAAAGCTAAAGTTTGGGATTTTAGGAGTTAGAATTTTCTATATGAAACATTAAGACAAGAATTGGTTAATTGTGGTGAGATAAAGTTTGGCAGAATAAAATTTCACAATAATTAGAATAAGGAATTTGTTAAATTGTGAAGTCAACCATCTGTGAAATTGCCTTTTTAGGAGAATAAGTAGATATGAAGGCCAAATGATTAAGTAACAAAAGTTAAATGTAATTTCATAGCTGATATTATGATGTTTTTACATTAGAAAGTGCCAAAAATTATAATAAAAAAATTAGATTTGCTGTCGCAAAAAAACAAATACCCTAAAATGAGTGCAGTAGAAATAAATAAAGATACCTGGTTAAAGTGGTTTGAGTCGATGTTGCTAATGCGCAAATTCGAAGAGAAAACTGGCCAGTTATACGGACAACAAAAAATACGTGGCTTTTGTCATTTATACATTGGACAAGAAGCTGTGGTTGCAGGTGCAATATCTGCAATGCAAAAAGGTGATTCGATGATTACTACCTATCGCGATCATGCTCATGCTTTAGCTTTAGGTGTAAGCGCCGATAGCATCATGGCGGAAATGTACGGTAAGGCTACAGGTTGCTCTAAAGGTAAAGGTGGTTCTATGCACATGTTTAGCAAAGAACATAATTTTTATGGTGGCCATGCAATTGTTGGAGGTCAGATTCCATTAGGTGCTGGTGTTGCTTTTGCAGAAAAATACAAAGGAACAGATAATGTTAATATTTGTTATATGGGCGATGGCGCAGTACGTCAGGGTGCCTTAAACGAAACTTTTAACATGGCTATGTTATGGAAATTGCCAGTAATTTTTGTTTGTGAAAACAATGGTTACGCCATGGGAACTTCGGTACAACGTACTACAAACATGACTGATATTTATAAAATTGGTTTAGGTTTTGATATGCCTTGTGCACCTGTTGATGGGATGGATCCGGTTGCCGTTCACAATGCAATGGATGAAGCTATTCAACGTGCCCGTAAAGGTGAAGGACCAACTTTCTTAGAAATGAGAACTTATCGTTACCGCGGCCACTCTATGTCTGATCCGGCTAAATATCGTACTAAAGAAGAATTAGAAGATTATAAAGCTAAAGATCCGGTTGAACTGGCAAGAGAAACGATCCTGAAAGAAAAATATGCGGATGAGGCATGGATTGAAGAAGTAGAAACTAAAGTTAAAGCGATAGTAGATCAGGCCGTAAAATTTGCTGAAGAATCTCCATGGCCGGAAGTTTCCGAGTTATACAAAGATGTATACATGACGGAAAACTATCCTTATGTAATGGACTAAATATTTTAAAGATTTCAATTAATAAGATATAATGGCTGAGGTAATTAAAATGCCCAAAATGAGCGACACCATGACCGAAGGGGTTTTGGCGAAGTGGCATAAAAAAGTGGGCGATAAAGTGAAAAGCGGCGATGTTTTGGCAGAAGTAGAAACTGACAAGGCAACAATGGATATGGAATCTTACTGGGATGGTACCCTTTTATACATTGGTGTAGAAGAAGGAACCGCTGTTCCTGTTGATGCGATTATGGCCGTTATTGGTAAAGAAGGTGAAGATTACAAAGCGGCTTTAGAAGCGGAAAAAGGTGGTGCAGAAGCTGAAAGCGAAAAGCCAAAAGCTGAAAGTACTGATGCGCCTAAAGCTGAAGATAAAAAAGAAGAAGCTTCACCTGCACAAGGTGGTGGTTTAAGTGAAGAAGAATTAGCAGAAAAAGGTGTTACAGTAATTCGCATGCCTTTATTAAGCGATACCATGACCGAAGGCGTAATTGCTGAATGGCATAAAAAAGTTGGTGATAAAGTAAAAGATGATGATGTTCTTGCTGATGTAGAAACCGATAAGGCAACTATGGAAGTAATGGGTTATGCAACTGGTACTTTATTACACATTGGTGTTGAAAAAGGTTCAGCTGCTAAAGTAAATGGTATTATTGCAATTGTTGGTCCGGAAGGAACAGACGTTAGCGGAATTTTAGCTGGAGGAGCGCAAAGCGCTAAGCCTAAAGCTGAAAGCGAAGAAAAAACCGAAGCTCCTAAAGAAGAGAAACAAACAACAGCCACTGATGCAACTTCAGCTCCGGTTGCAGAAGGTTCTTCTGATAGCCGTGTAAAAGCATCTCCTTTGGCTAAAAAAATTGCTAAGGATAAAGGAATTGATTTATCGCAGGTTGCAGGTAGTGCAGAGGGTGGAAGAATTATTAAAAAAGATATCGAAAACTTCAAGGCGCCACAAGCGGAAAGCGAAAAGCCAAAAGCAGAAAGCAGCGAGCAACCAAAAGCAGCTGCTGCAGCCGCTCCGGTAATTCCTACTTTTGTTGGTGAGGTTAAATTTACTGAGCAACCTGTTTCGCAAATGCGTAAAGTAATTGCCAAACGTTTAGCTGAAAGTTTATTTACTGCTCCACATTTCTACTTAACGGTAAGTATTGATATGGACAACGCAATGGCTGCCCGTACTGCAATCAATGAAGTTGCGCCAGTTAAAGTTTCATTCAACGATATTGTAATTAAAGCAGTTGCTGTAGCATTGAAGAAACACCCTGCAGTTAACTCATCATGGGGCGGAGATAAAATCCGTTTCAATGAGCATACCAACATTGGTGTAGCGATGGCTGTTGAAGATGGATTATTAGTTCCTGTTGTGCGTTTTGCCGATGGTAAATCATTATCACATATTTCAGCCGAAGTAAAAGATTTTGGTGGTAAAGCAAAAGCTAAAAAATTACAACCAGCAGATTGGGAAGGTTCTACTTTTACTGTATCTAATTTAGGTATGTTTGGTATTGATGAATTTACTTCGATTATCAACTCTCCTGATGGTGCAATTTTATCTGTAGGTGCGATTCAGCAAGTTCCGGTAGTGAAAAATGGAGCTGTTGTTCCTGGTAATGTAATGAAATTGACCTTAGGTTGTGATCATCGTGTGGTTGATGGAGCAACCGGAGCACAGTTTTTGCAAACATTAAAAGGGTTATTAGAAGAGCCAATCAGATTATTGGCCTAGTGTCAATTGTCATCCTGAGCTTATCGAAGGATCTCATAATAAGAAAAGCTACCTCAAAAGGGTAGCTTTTTTGCGTTCAATACCATTTATATATTCGGATGATAATTTTACTATTTTTGAAGAGACCTTAATCAAATTAAATGAAGAAAATAACTCTTTTCGCACTTTGTGCTACTGCGTTACTATCCTGCAAGCAAAAAAGCAAACAGGATAATGCAGGTAATAATCCACAGTTCGCGGCAATGTGCGAGCAATATTATCAGGAAGGTTTAAAGCTTAACCCTATTGGCGCAACCTATATTGGAGATGAGCGTTATAATGATCTTTTGCCGAATGATGGTTCTCAGACTTTCATTAAAAGATATAGGAACTATAATCAGCGTTATCTTGATAGTTTGGGTAATTACAACCGTGAAGAATTATCTTCAGAAAATGATAAACTTTCTTATGATTATCTAAAAGATCAATTAAGTATTAACCTGGAGGGATTGAAATACCATTCGGAATATCTTCCCTTTAACCAGATGTTTGCTTTACCACTGACTATTGGACAGTTAGGATCTGGAACTGGTGCACAGCCTTTTAAAACAGTCAAAAATTATGAAGACTGGCTAAAGCGTGTAACTGCATTTTCTGTTTGGGCAGATACGGCAATTGCTAATTTTAAGAAAGGCGCAGCAGCAGGTATTGTGTTGCCGAAAGCACTTGTTGTTAAAATGATTCCTCAAATGCAGAGCATGGTAGTAGCTAATCCTGAAACAAGTCTTTTCTATGGTCCGATAAAGGCCTTGCCTGAAAGTTTTTCAGCTGCTGATAAACAAAAAATTACAGCAGAATATCGCAATGCGATTACCAACGTCATCGTTCCGACTTATAAAAAGTTAGGTGATTTTCTTAAGCATGAATACCTGCCCAAAGCCAGAACAACTTCAGGTTATTCGGCCATGCCGGGCGGTTTGGCGTGGTATACTTACCTGGTAAAACAACAAACCACTACCAATAAAACGCCTGAGGAAATCTATCAAACGGGATTAAAAGAGGTGGCCCGGATTAAAGGGCAAATGGATAGTATCAAAAATCTGGTTGGTTTTAGGGGTGATTTGAAAGCATTTTTTGAATACATGAAAACAGATAAGAAATTTATGCCTTATCAAACGCCAAAAGAAGTCTTAGCTGCTTTTGAAAACATCCATCAACGGATGAAACCGAATTTAAAAAAGATGTTTGATGTAGAGCCAAAAACACCTTTTGAGATTCGCCAGACGGAAGCTTTCAGGGCTGCCTCTGCAAGTGCAGAATATAATCAGGGTTCGGCTGATGGCAAACGCCCAGGGATATTCTATGTGCCCATTCTGGATGCTAAAACATTTAATACGACTTCAGGAATGGAGTCTCTATTTTTACATGAAGCTATTCCAGGTCACCATTACCAGATTTCTTTAACTCAGGAAAATAAGTTGCTTCCAAACTTCCGCCGTTTTGGTGGTCATAATGCTTATGTTGAGGGTTGGGCACTTTATTGCGAATCTTTAGGAAAAGAACTTGGCTTATATCAGGATCCTTATCAGCATATGGGTGCTTTGGGCGATGAAATGCACAGGGCGATTCGTTTGGTTGTTGATGTAGCCATTCATACCAAAAATATGAGCAGGGAACAAGCCATTAAATATATGACGGATAATGAAGCAATCAGCACTGAAGGTGCTACCGCTGAAATTGAGCGTTATATGGGAATTCCTGCGCAAGCGTTGGGTTATAAAACTGGAGCAATGAAAATCCGCGAACTGAGAAGTAAATATGAGAAACAACTTGGCGCAAAATTTAAGTTAGCGGCCTTCCATACTGCGGTGTTAAAAGATGGTTCTTTCCCGCTTTCTGTATTTGAATCCAAAATGGATGCATGGGCGGAAGGACAAAAGTAAATATGTTGTCACTTTTATCTCATAGTGAGTTTGTCGAAGCTATGCTAAGCATTTAGATAAGCTAAGTATGACAATCTATTTTTATTTTAATAAGTGTTTTTTAAAGGTTATTTGGTCAAAGCTTAACTTGCATGAGCAATATTTTAAATTAGCTAATCAATAACGTGGGCTATTTTTCTAATTATTGGCCCACGTTATATGGTGCATGGACAAAAAATGCTTAAATTAGCCCATATATTAATATTATAGATTACAAATGGCTAAACTACATAAGATACCAAATTTGCCATTACAACAGGATGTTGAAACAAAGGTCGTATTAAAAAGACTTAATATGGTACGTTCTGCATTAGCTGGATTGAATGGGGTAGCAGAAAGTATCCCAAATGAAAGGATAATATTGAATACTCTTTCTTTGCAGGAAGCAAAAGATAGTTCTGCAATAGAAAACATTGTTACTACACATGACGAGCTTTATACTAGTGATAGCATTACTCGTCAATTTACCAGTCAAGCGGCGAAAGAAGTTTATAATTATGCACAAGCTCTTCTGGAAGGGTTTGATCAGGTTAGAGAAAGTGGACTCATCACCATAAATCACATTCTTAAACTGCAAGCCTTGCTTGAAGAAAATGATGCCGGATTTAGGAAAGTACCGGGAACTGCTTTAAAGCATGATCTTACGGGTGAGACTGTGTATACTCCACCTCAGGAACATGATAAAATCATTGAATTAATGAGTAATCTTGAAACATTCATTAATGATGGAGAACTCACTGATCTTGATCCGGTTGTAAAAATGGCCATTATCCACCATCAATTTGAAAGTATCCATCCATTTTATGATGGAAATGGAAGAACCGGACGTATTATAAACATCCTATATCTGGTAAAAGAAAACTTGCTTAAGTTGCCAATACTTTACTTAAGTAGATATATTAATCAAAATAAAACAACCTATTATCATTTGTTGCAAGAAACAAGGGAAACTAATAATTGGGAGCCATGGATTCTGTATATGCTTGATGCTGTTGAAGAAACCGCATTGCAAACTTCATATATTATTAAGGAAATCAAAAAACTTATGATACTTCATAAACAAAAAATCCGATCTGAGCTTCCCAAAATCTATTCACAAGACTTGATTAATAGTCTTTTCAAACATCCTTATACAAAAATCGAGTTCATGAAAAATGATCTTAGAATAGCAAGAAAAACTGCAGGGAGATATCTTGATCAACTTTGTGAAACAGGATTAATTACAAAGAATAAGATTGGAAAGGAAAATTATTATTTTAATAATGATTTAATTGAACTTCTCATTAATGTGAGCAGTTTAAAAAAGGAAAAGGTTGAGCGCATCAACATTATAACTGAACACAATTAAATTTTTAAATGGCATAAACGTGGGTCAAAAAATAAAAAAAAGACACACGTTTTTAGTACGTGGACAAAATATATAAAAATTGACCCACGTAAGTCTTAATGATTTGAGAAGCCCACTTGCCTGTAAAGCAGATGTAAATCCTTCAAAAGATTAAGCATCTTCAATAAACAGAACAAACCCTTTCCATCTTGCTTTGTTAGTAAATAAACATCATAATTATGAACAAAGAAAAATTAATACAGGAAGCTTATCTTGTATCACATACAATAGCGGAAAATGGAAACTTTCCCAATAATCCAAAATTACCTTTAATGATTTATAAAGGCGCTTTTTTGATTCATCCTGATGAGACCGAAGAAGCGATTAAAAAAGTCTTCGCACAAAACGGGTATACAAATGCCTGGGTAGATGGAATTTTTGATTACCAACATTATCATAGCAATACTCATGAAGTGATGGGCGTTTACTGCGGTAAAGCAGAAGTTCAGTTTGGCGGGGAACATGGCGTATGCATTGAATTGGATAAAGGTGATGTCGTGATGATCCCGGCAGGTGTAGCACACATGAAATTGCATGCTAGTGAAGACTTTACAGTTATTGGTGCTTATCCAAATGGAGTGGAGTATAACATAAAATATGGCAAGCCTGAAGAGCGTCCGGAAGCAGATGAAGACATTGCTAAAGTGAAAAATCCAGATAATGATCCTGTTTATGGTAGTAAAGGTCATTTATTCGAATGCTGGTACAACCAAAAATGCGCAAATGTTTAAAACTCTTTCCAATTAACAGTCTAAAATTCTTTAATTTTCGGGTTTTAAATCCCTACTTTTTAATATAAATGAATTTTAGATATATATGTTCAGCATTAGCCCTCTCGATAACTTTATTAACAGCTTGTAATAGTAAAAAAGCTGAAGAGAAAAAGGCAGCTGATGCAAAAATCCGCGTGAAAGAGGATGATAAAGCAGACAGTATTTTAATTGCATACGACCCTGCAAAAGGAGATAAGTGGATCGCTGATTTTGTACAGAACCTGCATAAAAAATATGGGTTTAATGGAAATATGCTGGTTGCGAAGGATGGGAAAATATTATACGAAAAAGCAATTGGCTGGGCAGATTATCTGCATCGCGATAGCTTAAAAATAAATTCTGAGTTTGAACTGGCTTCGATTACCAAAACATTTACCGGAACAGCAATTATGCAATTGGTAGAAGCTGGTAAACTGTCATTAAACGATAACGTAAAGAAGTTTTTTCCAAACTTTCCTTATGATGGTATTACTGTAAAATTACTTCTTAGCCACCGCAGTGGAATGATGAATTATGTTTATTTCATTGATGATATCTGGAGGAAAGAAAAACGCCCGATGAAAAAAGGCGTAACCAATCAGGAAGTAATGGATGTAATTGCCGAACGGAAACCAAATCCTTATACTAAACCAGATAATCGCTTCCATTACAATAACTCTAATTTTATGGTCTTAGGAGCGATCATTGAAAAGGTTACTGGCCAGCGCTATTCACAATACATGATGGAACATGTTTTTAAACCTGCAGGACTGAAGCATACGCACGTGTACAGTACTACAGAATATGAAAAAATTCCGGTTGATGTTGTTGGGCATGATCGTACATGGAAGTATTCTGTTGCACAGAATTTTTTAGATGGGCCAGTTGGAGACAAGGGTATTTACAGTACGTTACATGATTTGGTTTTATTTGATAAGTATCTTAAAAATGGGCGACTAATCACCAAAAAAAGTAGTGATTCCTCATACGTTGGGCGTAATAAACCTGTAAATGGTCACTTTAATTATGGCTATGGCTGGAGAATGTTTGATGGTGAAAAGATGGATAAAGTGGTATATCATACCGGGTGGTGGCATGGTTTCAGGCACATCTATGTGCGTGATTTAGATAAAAACATCATCGTTATATTTTTAGGAAATTTAACTAACGGAAGTTTAATGCATCTGGATGATTTGTACAAACACCTGAATATGCCAATCATTCGTAAAGGTGCTTATCATGGAAACGGGAGCTTACCGGGCTCCGATGAAGATTAATTTTTTATGGCAAAAACAAAATGGATTATTGAGCCAAATACGCTCACTATTTATCCGAAACGTAATTTACGGATAGTTGGATTGGTTTTTTTTATTCTATTTCTAGGGCTTATCTATTTTCTTTCCATTCAGATGGGCAGTTATTCTCTGGTTACTAAGTTAAGTTACTCTGGTATCCTGTTAATGATTCCTTTGCTTATGGTATTTATGGCCGAATCGAAATTAATCTTTAACGGTACGGACAGAAAATTGTACAAGAAGATTGGTTTCTTACCTATAGGATCAATCCCGTTTGATAATATTGCAGCAGTTACACCTTATGAGGTATTTGGAGGTAGTTACAGTTATAGCTTATTTAAAAAAAGTAACCGGCATGGAAAAGGATTAGCAGTATCAAGTGGGTATAGTAAAGTAACTGATCCTAATCTTATTCAGTTTCAGAATGAAGTATTACCTAAAATTGATGAACTTGTTTTTGCCAATGCACCCGTGATTCCGAAGCAAACCATTTATGATTTTGAATTCTTTAAAGAAGAGGGAGGCGTTTACCAATTAAAACAACAGAAAATTGGTGGCGTTATTGTTGGTCTAATCATGATAGGCATTACTGTTGCCATTTTACTTAATCCAAATTTTATGGCTGATGAAAATGGCTTTAAAAGAATTTTGGTGACCTACTTTCCACTTATTATTGGCCTGGTGTTTTTCTATATGATTTTTTCGAGTGTGAAATTTGATAAAAACCAACAAAAGTTAATTCACTCTACTTTTGGTGGACGTAAGGTGAAGGAATATGCTTTTGAAGATATTATTCGTTTCCAGATTGTGAGAAAAACCACAAACCTCATTTATTCAGGTACAGAGGTTAATGCAGAGATTTACTTACCAAGTAAAGATAAAATGCATGTAATGTCTTTAAAGAGTTTTATGGGTACGAAAAAGATTGATCGCTTTCTTGATGAACTTAATACTATCCTTGGAAGAATTTAATTAGCTGGAGAGACTATCTTAAATTAAATATATACTCATCATTAGCAAAATTATTGCTGCTATGCTTTTCTTTTAAAAACCAATTCAGCTTAGTTACGTTTACTATAAAAACAACAAATATGTTCGATAAATTATTTGCAGCACAACAAAAGGCTGAGGAAATTAAAAAACGTTTAGATACCATTTCTGTATTTGGTGAAGTTGAAAACGGCGCCATTAAGATTACAGCAACAGCTAATAAAGCCATCACTGGTGTTGCTATTGATGAAGAATTTTTAAAAAATGCAGATAAAGAAGAATTAGAAGAGTTGCTTTTAACGGCAATTAATAAAGCACTTGCCAACGCAGAAGAAATAAGTGCTACAGAAATGCAGGCCTCAGCACAAGATATGCTTGGTGGTTTAGGTGGCATGTTTGGGCAATAAGTAAGTTTGAAGTTTAAAGCCTTTGTGTACTAAATTTACGTTCATTTCAGGTTTATAATAATTAAATCCCCTATAATATGAAATATACTTATTATGGTCAATCATGCTTTTTAATCGAGGCAGATGGCAAAAAGTTTCTATTCGATCCATTTATAAAATCGAATCCCCTGGCAAAGGATGTTGATACCTCTAAAATTGAAGCAGACTATATTTTGGTAAGTCACGGGCATGGTGACCATGTAGCTGATTTAGTGGAATTGGCTAAGCAAACCGACGCACAGGTTATTGCAGTTGTAGAGGTAGCCAAATGGATAAAAGCTCAGGGAGTTGATAAAGTTATTGACATTAATTTTGGAACACAAACCTTGCCTTTTGGTAAGTTGCGTACGGTGTGGGCAGTTCACAGTAGCTCAAATCCTGATGGAAGTTATGGTGGAAATCCGGCTGGTTTTGTATTGGAGCTGGAAGGTAAGCAAATCTATTTTGCTGGCGATACAGCTTTAACTTTAGAAATGAAATTATTGGCCGAATTGTATCACCTGGATTATGCCATCTTACCTATTGGTGGTCATTACACTATGGATGTAGATGATGCTGTTATCGCTGCGAAGTATGTGCATTGCGATCAGGTAATTGGCGTACACTATAATACTTTTCCTCCAATTAGTATCAATGAGGAAGATGCCGTTGCTAAATTTAAACGTGAAGGCAAAACGTTATTGCTTCCGAAAATTGGTGAAACGATCACTCTATAAATTTTATTCCGATAGTTTGTTCTGATTGAAAATACCACCTAAAGGCAAATAAAAAAGGGTTCTAACTTTCGTCGGAACCCTTTTCCATTACAAACTAAACCTAGTTTTTTTTAGCGGCAGCTTTATTTGCTTTATAGCGCATATCTGGTGTACCATCTTTTTTGGTTTCAACCTTAGTTACTGCTTTAGTTTTGTTTTCTTTAAAACGTTTATCTGGAGTACCATCAGCTTTAATTTTGGTAGTAGTTGCAGTAGCTGTTTTTGTTTCTACCTTTTTAGCTTCTTTTTTAGCATCAGCTTTTGCAGGAGCAGTTGTAGTTTTTACTTCTTTTTTAACAACAGTTTTAGCTTTTGCTGGAGTTGTTGTTGCAGGTGTTTGAGCAAATGCTGTAGATAAACCAAATGCTGCGATGGCGATTAAACTTAATAACTTTTTCATGTCTTTAAAATTTTTTGTTTTACTCGTTTATTTGTTGATGTAAAATTCATCAATCGTAATGAAGTTTTAATGAAGATAAGTATTTATTTTTAATGTGCAGCCAGCCAGTTATCTCCTTCACCAATCTCAACTACAATAGGAACGGTTAATTTAATGGCATTGGCCATTTTATCCTGGATAATAGATTTCATCACTTCTTTTTCAGATTTAACCACATCGAAAACAAGCTCATCATGCACCTGCATGGTCATGGTTGACTGCAGATTTTGTGTCTTCATTTCTCTATGAATATTAATCATCGCAATTTTAATCATGTCTGCTGCTGAACCTTGGATAGGTGCATTAATGGCATTTCGTTCAGCAAAACCACGTACCGTTTGATTGGCGGAGTTGATATCTCTTAAATAACGTCTTCTGCCCATAATCGTTTCTACAAAGCCATTCTCTCTGGCAAAGTTCATCGTGTCACTCATGTAACGTTTAATTCCTGGATACTGGGCAAAATACTGCTCGATAATGTCGGCGGCTTCTTTGCGGGGTATGCCTAAGTTTTGCGATAAACCAAAAGCTGATTGACCGTAAATAATCCCGAAGTTAACTGCTTTTGCATTTCTTCTTTGCGTACTATCTACATCTTCAATGCTTACGCCATATACTTTTGCTGCGGTAGCGGTATGAATATCAATACCATTGTTAAAGGCATCGAGCATGTTTTCTTCTTTACTGATTTCGGCAATAATCCTTAACTCAATTTGTGAATAATCAGCTGATAGGAGGATATGGTTCTCATCTCTGGCGATAAATGCCTTACGCACTTCTCTTCCTCTTTCTGTGCGGATAGGAATATTCTGAAGGTTAGGGTTATTAGAACTTAATCGGCCTGTTGCGGCAACAGCCTGATTGTATGAAGTATGAACGCGACCAGTTTTTGGATTAACCATTAATGGAAGTGCATCAACATAGGTAGATTTTAGTTTTTGCAACTGCCTGAAATCTAAAATGTCTTTCACAATATCACTTTTACTGGCCAGTGCCATGAGTACATCTTCGCCAGTTTGATACTGTCCGGTTTTTGTTTTCTTAGCTTTAGGATCAAGCTGAAGTTTGTCAAATAAAACTTCGCCCAATTGCTTAGGAGAAGCTAAATTGAAAGTTAAGCCAGCCTTTTCATAAACGCTTTGTTCTGCTTTACGGATTTCGATTTCCAATTCGGCAGAATAAGCTTTAAGCGTATCCATATCAATGCGAACACCTTCCTTTTCTATATCAGCAAGAACATAGACTAAAGGATTTTCTATTTCTTCTGCAAGTTTAGCGGCATTAAGCTCTGTCAGTTTCGGTTCAAAGATTTGAGCCAGTTGTAAGGTTACATCAGCATCTTCAGCAGCATAATCTACTACGTCTTCCACAGGAACTTCACGCATGGTACCTTGATTTTTTCCTTTTGGTCCAATAAGTTTGGTGATTGAGATTGGCGAATAACCGAGGTAATTTTCAGATAAAATATCCATCCCATGTCGCGTATCCGGATCAATCAGATAGTGCGCCAACATGGTGTCAAAAATTTTCCCCTGAACTTCTACACCATACCATTTCAGAACCAAAATATCATATTTCGTATTCTGTCCGATTTTCTCAATTTCCGGATTTTCTAAAACTACCCGAAACTCATCAACGATGGCCTGTGCTTCATCTCTAACCGCAGAAAGCGGAATATAATATCCGGTTCCAGGTTTAACAGAAAATGATAAGCCTACAAGATCAGCAATGTTGGCATCCGTTCCGGTTGTTTCAGTATCAAAAGAGATTTTAGGCTCTGCTAATAAAAGTTTAATTAAATCAGCACGCTTTTCAGCCGTATCAACCAACTGATAATCATGCTCAGTGTTTTCTATCGTCTTGGCAGGTAGCTTTTCTGCAGGTTCTTCTTCTAAAGTATTGGTGTACTGGATAGATTCTCCAGATTGATTGCCAAATAAATCCGTTTGTGTGCCTTCTCCAAACCTGGCAGTAGTAACAGAAAATTCGTCACCAAAAACGCGGCGACCTAAAGTTCTAAATTCGAGTTCTGTAAAAAGTGGTTCAAGCAAATCACGACTAGGATCGCAGATTTCTAAACTGGCCTCGTCTAATTCTACGGGAACATCCAGAATAATGGTAGCCAGCTTTTTCGAAATTAACCCCTGTTCGGCAAAGTTTTCTACGTTTTCACGTTGTTTACCTTTGAGCTCATGCGAGTGGGCAATGATATTTTCCACAGATCCATAGGTCTTAATCAAAGCCTTCGCGGTTTTTTCTCCAATTCCCGGAATTCCTGGAATGTTATCCACTGCATCTCCCCATAAACCAAGAATGTCTATCACCTGAAGTACATTCTCAATTTCCCATTTTGCTAATACCTCTTTAACGCCCAGAATTTCCATGTCGTTACCCATACGGGCAGGTTTATAAATAAAGATATTTTCAGATACCAGTTGCGCAAAATCTTTATCAGGCGTCATACAAAAAACCTGATAACCCTTTTGCTCAGCTTTTTTAGCCAGTGTACCAATAATATCGTCGGCTTCATAACCATCTGATGTAATTACAGGAATGTTAAAGCCCGTAATGAGTTTAATGACATAAGGCATCGCGGCCGCTAAATCTTCTGGCATGGCCTGGCGCTGTGCTTTATAGGCTTCAAAAGATATATGTCTTTCTGTTGGTGCTTCCGTATCAAAAACCACCGCCATATGGGTTGGCTTTTCTTTCTTTAAAACATCGAGCAGCGTATTGGTAAATCCCATAACAGCAGATGTATTAATTCCGGAGGAAGTGAAACGGGGATTTTTACTTAATGCAAAATGCGCCCGATACATCAGTGCCATTCCATCTAAAAGAAAGAGTTTTTTCATAAAATATTGATTACACAAATAAAAAGGATTACTCCGGTTTATTGTTTACTTATTCGAGTAAAAGTAACCAAAGTTAGCCAAATCATTAAAATGCTTTTTCAACAATATCTAGCGAAAGCAAAGGATTAAAAAAAATGCAACTTTATGGTTTAAATGATAAGATTTAGGTTTGAGTTCACGTTATTTGCATAAAGGCTATTCATATGATGAAGTTTCTATTTGCTGTATCTTTTTTCTTATTTTCAATAACCCATCTTTTCGCTCAGGATTTTATTGTAAAAAATAATGACGATGTGATTCGTGGTACCATAAAAGGAACAGATTATTTCTCTGTTTTAATCAGTGCCAATGATGAAAGTGACGTTGTTCTACCAGCTAAGGACGTGAAGAATTTTTTCTGGAATGGAAATACCTTTTTAAGTAAGGGCTTTGCAAATGGTAAAAATTTTGAATATCGATTTGTTAAAGTAATCGAGTTAGGTGCAGTAAATTTGTATTCGTTTGGTGGGGGTGATCTGGTACCTGCAGCAAAGGATAGAAAAGTTAGGTTTCGTCCGTCTGTGGGTATTGGTGCAGGAACCGGAGGCTTTGGCGGTATGGGCATGGGCGGAGGAATTAGCATAGGTGGAGGCGGCAGCTCCAGGAGAGAAAAACAAGCCGGTGCACCTGCAGTGCGATATTTTATTGAAAAGCCGGGTTCAGGCCCATTACAGGAAGTTCTGATGAAGGCCGTAACCGATGAAGATAAGAAAGCAGGCGTTAAAACTGTTTTACTTCAGAAGCTGGGTGATCAACCTGCTCTAAAATCAAAAATAGAAACGGCTACAGATTTAAATAGTAAGGATGTGGTGGAATGGATTAAGGAATATAATGCATTAAAATAGAAGGAAACTGATATTTCAATGTTTAAAACCATTTCACAGCAGGTTTTATAAATCATCTTGCGCAGCAATTTAATAAATGATCGTTTACCATACCAGTGGCCTGCATAAAGGCATAACAAATGGTTGTACCGAAAAATTTAAAGCCACGTTTTTTCATGTCTTTGCTAATCCGATCAGAGATTTCCGTACTAGCAGGTACATCGCTCATCTTCAAAATATTGTTTTCAATAGTTTTTTGATTAGGAATATAGTCCCAAATATAACTTGAGAAACTTCCGAATTCTTTTTGAATTTCGATAAACAATCTGGCATTTGTAATTGCAGCGTTTATCTTTAGTTTATTTCTGATAATGCCTGCATCACTCAGGAGGCGTTGAACATCCTGCTCATTAAATGCTGCCACTTTTTGCACGTCAAAATTTGCGAAGGCTTTGCGATAATTTTCTCTCCTGCGAAGAATGGTGATCCAGCTTAAACCAGCCTGTGCGCCTTCCAGAATTAGAAATTCGAATAAGGTTTGATCATCAGAAACAGGTTTACCCCATTCTTCATCGTGGTATTTAATATATAGCGGATCGGTGCCGGCCCATTTGCATCTTATTGAGTTTGGAGTTAAAGGTTGGGAGTTTAGAGTATGCATGGTGGCTAGTTTAGAGTTTGCAGGATGGCTAGCTTGAAGTTTAGATTCTATGCGATAACTAGTTTAGAGTTAAGCTTGTTAGGAATAATGAGAAATACTTAATAGAGTATTAAAATCCTATGGATAGAACAAAACTATAGTTAGTTACTTTGTTTTTAAAGTGTGGTTATGGTGTGTTTTTAATTAGGAAACGCTCAGGATTGTTCATCATGTAAACTAATAATTTTGCAACCTCTTCTGCTTGACTATTTAGTTTCTCAAATTTAACATTACTAATATAGTTACAAGCTAAAGCAAACTCCAACCATGTTTGTGTTTCGCCATTTTCAGTGTCAGCATCTGATAATTTGCTTACAAAGTGATTTGGATATCTTCTTTTTCGGTATGCCTCCGCCAGGTTGGCACAAACGCTACTGGAACATCTTCGAATTTGATCAATCAAACTGTAGCGTTCATCTGCCGGAAACTTCTTGGTTATTATAAAAATATCCATAGCCAGTATAAAGCCTTTCTGATAGGCAAGTAAGTCTTTAATCGTTCCCATAGATAAATATACTTACATTATCTGAATTTGAACGGCCACCCAAAACTCCAAACTAAAAACTTAAGACTCCAAACTACTTTGTAACTCATCCCAATACTCCACTGCTCTTCTATAATGCGGGATCACGATGCTTCCACCTACGAGGTTGGCGATCATGAAAATTTCATTCATTTCTTCGCTGTTTACACCAGCATCATAACACTTTCCTAAATGATATTTAATGCAATCATCGCAACGTAAAACCATTGAAGCAACCAAACCAAGCATTTCTTTTGTTTTAACATTTAAGGCACCATCGGCATATGAAGTGGTGTCTAAAGCAAAAAAACGCTTAATATTCGTATTGGCAGTTTCCATGATTCTATCGTTCATTTTTTCGCGATAGCCATTAAATTCTTCTATTAATTTTCCCATATTTTAAAATTTAAATCTTTTTTAAATGATGATTGTTTAGTTTATCAAATGATTGTATATGAAAATTATATCCCCTAAGTTTCATGCCGTTTTAGATTATATGCTGGTGATGTTGCTCCTAATTTCACCAGATCTCTTTGGACTTTCTGAAATAGCTTCAACTTTATCCTATGTGCTCGGAGTTATTCAATTTCTTTTAACCATTTGCACCAATTTTAGTGGGGGTATTTTCAAAATTATCAGTCTAAAATTCCATGGTTTAATTGAACTCATTGTCAGCATCACTTTAATCATTTTAGCCTTCACTGTTTTTAAAGGTAATGTAGTTGATGAAATGTTTTATGCCTGTTTAGGGCTTCTGATTTTAATCATTTTCACGATCACTGATTACAAGCGGAGTTTACCTATTATTCTGTAATCTCTTCCAGGGGATTCCAAAAAACCTGTTTAAAATTTAAAACCTTATCATCCTTAACCTTTACACCTTCCTTAGCGAGCAGTTCTTCCATTAATTCTGGTGGACTGAAATGAAATTTCCCAGTGAGTAAGCCACTGCTGTTCACCACACGGTGCGCAGGAACTGTTGGGTGTGCGGTGCCTGCATAACGCATGGCATGCCCTACCATTCTTGATGATTTTGCTGCGCCTAAACTTTTTGCGATAGCCCCATAAGAGGTAACCCTACCTTTCGGAATCAGTCGTACAATCTCATAAACCTGCTCGTAAAAGTTGGTATTCATTATTCAAATGAAAATTGGATATAATTGATGTTTTTATCGTGAAGCAAGTATTTTTTCTCGTAATACGTCTTAATTGATAAAACATCATCAACTAAATCTGAAGTATATAAATGATCAGTATTTTTATGCACAATTAAGTTTAATTCTGCTGTTTTTTCAACAGTATAGGCATAAAGCTGGTCGTTATCGGTTTTCAGGTTTACACATCCACCCGGTTTCAAAACAAGTTTATACCGGTTCAAAAATGCAGGAAAGGTCAGACGTTTCTTTTCCCGGCTATCCTGTGGCTGAGGATCGGGAAAGGTAATCCAGATTTCATCAATTTCGCCTTCAGCAAAGTAATCCAGGATATTTTCAATCTGAATTCTTAAAAAAGCAACGTTATTGATGCCTTCTTCAATCGCCGTTTTGGCACCACGCCAGATGCGGTTTCCTTTATAATCGATACCAATAAAATTTTTATCAGCAAACAATCTGGCCAGATTTACAGAGTATTCACCTTTTCCGCAAGCCAGTTCCAGCACAATAGGGTTACTGTTTTTAAAGTGATTATTTGCCCAGTTTCCTTTTAATGCTTGCCCTTCTTCTAATTGATATACGTTTGCAAATGTCTCGATCTCTGCAAATCGCCTTAGTTTATCTTTGCCCAAATTTAGTTTTTTCTGCAAAAATACAATTAAATCAATATCGTAGATGTTTTGACATAAAGATTAATGCCAATCTTATTCAGGAATTGTATTTTTACAACCTATAAAAATTACTGTGGAAAAAAACGATAAGATATATGTAGCCGGGCATCGTGGAATGGTAGGATCGGCAATTCACCGGAAGTTGGTTAAAGAGGGGTATAGCAATATCATCACCAAAACTTCTGCTGAAATGGATCTCCGGAACCAGCAAGCGGTGACTGATTTTTTTGCTGTTGAGAAACCTGATTATGTTTTTCTAGCTGCGGCCAAGGTTGGTGGCATTGTGGCAAATAATACTTACCGGGCTGATTTTCTTTATGAAAACCTTGCGATTCAGAATAATGTGATTCATAATGCCTACTTCAATAAAGTTAAAAAGCTGATGTTTCTAGGGTCGAGTTGTATTTATCCAAAATTGGCACCACAGCCTTTAAAGGAAGATTATTTATTAACCGGAACTTTAGAAGAAACCAATGAGCCTTATGCCATTGCGAAGATTGCTGGCATTAAAATGTGTGATGCTTATCGCGATCAATATAACTGCAATTTTATTTCTGTAATGCCTACTAACCTTTATGGTTATAATGATAATTATCACCCTCAAAATTCACACGTTTTACCTGCATTAATCCGTAAAATTCACGAGGCTAAAATTAATAATGTAAAAGAAATTGTAGTATGGGGATCAGGTTCACCGATGCGGGAGTTTTTGTTTGCTGATGACCTGGCTAATGCCTGTTATTTTTTAATGGAGAATTACAATGAACGGCATCTCATCAATATAGGTACAGGTCATGATTTAACCATTAAAGATTTAGCGTTGCTAATCAAAGATGTTTTGGGTTATGATGGCGAACTGGTTTTTGATACTACCAAGCCTGATGGAACACCAAGAAAGCTGATGGATGTAACCAAACTGCATGATTTAGGCTGGAAACATCAGGTTGAATTGCGGGAAGGAATTGCGATGGCATACGAAGATTTTAAAAGCAGGTATTAAGAAATTAGAGAATAATTGATTTTGAATGAGAGAATGTTAAAGGTATTGAGTATAGCTATATGTCATACACCAATCCGTTAAATATTTCTTCATTCTATCATTTGTTCATTCCATCACTCAATCATTCATTTTTAGTTATAGTTAAAATTTATATCTTTGAATAAATAAATCAATTTCTATTATATGACTTTAGTTCAGCTTGAATATATTGTTGCTGTTGATACTTATAGAAGTTTTGTAACTGCTGCTGACAAGTGTTTTGTTACGCAGCCTACTTTAAGTATGCAGGTTCAAAAGCTGGAGGAAATGCTGAGTGTTAAAATATTTGATCGCAGTAAGCAGCCAGTTTTCCCAACAGAAATTGGTGCGCAGGTAATCGCACAAGCCAGGATAATTTTGCAAGAGAGTGGGAAAGTGAAAGAGCTGATCAGCAGTCAGCAGCAAGATGTTTTAGGAGAACTTAAAATTGGGGTAATTCCTACTGTGGCCCCTTATTTATTGCCTGAGGTGATCTCAGCCATGCTGGAAAAATATCCTGATCTTAAATTATTAATTTGGGAATATACTACTGAAGATATCATTCATCACCTTAAAACTGGTGTTTTAGATTGTGGTATTTTGGCTACGCCACTAACTGATGCGAATATTTCAGAAACACCTCTTTACTACGAGAACTTTGTAAGTTATATTAGTAAAAACAGTAAGCTGTACAAAAAGAAAGCTGTTGATGCTGATGATTTGAACGAGGAAAATATATGGCTGCTGAACGAAGGGCATTGCATGCGCAATCAGGTGTTAAATATTTGTCGATCTACCAAAAATAACAGACTTCAGGGTTTAGAATACAATACTGGAAGTGTGGAAACACTCATTAGAATGGTCGACTTAAATGGTGGTGCAACCTTGCTGCCGGAGTTGGCTATTGCTGAATTAAGTGTTAAACAAACCGCAAAAATACGTCATTTCAAATCGCCTGAACCTGTGAGGGAAATCAGCTTGGTTACGCACAAAAACTTTATCAAAAAGCGGATGCTGAATGCTTTAAAAGAAGAAATTTTAGAAATTATTCCTAAAACGATGAAGCATAAGAAAAAGAAGGATATTGTTGGGATTTAATGATTCAGTTCTGTTAAGGATATTTAGGTGGTACTGATCGTGTAGAAGGATCTATATAGCAGGGCTTCTTAGTAAGAATGATTGCTTCGTTGTAGCTTCTCGCAATGACGATTTGCTAGAAGAATCGTCTTCCTGAACTTGATTCAGGATCTTATCTAAATAGATGCTGAACTAAATGCGATAACTATCGGATCAGCATGACGATTCGTTTAATGCATCTCCACGAAAAAATCGTTATTGAGAAGCCGATTTTTCATTTGATGAAGCATTCTATCTAGAAGGGCTCCCTACTCGTATAACAACACTTCTTGCCAGAATTATTGCTTTTGCTGTTCAAGTGGAGGTGCAGAGAGCAAGCCTTTGATATCACCTTCTACTTCTTCCTCTTCACCCTTTTTCTTTTTCTTATTTTTTCCTTTGGATTTACCGCTTAACCGTTCTTCAATAACTTTATCGTATTGAATTTGCTGTTCGCCTTTTAATACGTTACGGATGTTTTTAGAAGTCTCATTCTGTAATTTATAGAATTTATCTACATCTTCTTCACGAGAATTTCCAGCTTGTTGTCTTTTAATTAAATCAGCCTGTTCTTTAGCCTGGTTAAAAGTAAAACGGTAAATAACGCTTTTCTGCGTATCGTTTAGTTTTAATCTTTTATCTAAATCATCTACATTTTTTTTTGCAATCTCATCTGGTGTAGGAACCTTATTTTGTTGTGCATTTGCCAACCCGCTGATCCCAACTAATATAAAGAGTATAAATATAACCTGCTTCATTTTGAATGTTTTAATAGCTGTAAAGTTAGGTAATTATCTTAAAACAAGAAAGTCCCGGATTTAATGTCGGGACTTTCTCACTTATTTAAATGGATTGCTTATAATGCTTTTTTGTAAAGTTCTGCAACAGCATCCCAATTTACAGCATTCCAGATTGCAGCTAAATAATCCGGACGTTTGTTTTGATATTTTAAGTAGTATGCATGTTCCCAAACATCAATACCGAAAATAGGTGTTCCTTTTACTTCAGCAACATCCATTAAAGGATTATCCTGATTTGGAGTAGATGAAACCTGAAGTTTTTTATCAGCACCAACAGATAACCAGGCCCAGCCTGATCCAAAACGTGTTGCGCCAGCTTCCTGTAATTTTGTTTTTAATTCAGCAAATGAACCAAAAGTTTCATTAATTGCTTTAGCTAAATCGCCAGTTGGTTCGCCACCTTTATTTGGACCTAAAACGTTCCAGAACAAAGAGTGATTATAGTGACCACCACCATTGTTTCTTACCGCTGCAGGATATTTAGAAATATTTTTAACGATTTCTTCGATGCTTAAATTTGCTTCAGGTTTTCCTTCAACAGCTTTATTTAAGTTCGTTACGTAAGCCTGGTGATGTTTATCATGGTGAATTTCCATGGTAGTTTTATCAATATGCGGTTCTAATGCGTCTGTAGCGTAATGTAACGCTGGTAATTCAAAAGCCATAGTTTTATGTTTTAAATTTAAAAATGTTTGTTGAGCAAATATAACATTCGTAGGTTAAGATTTGTTCATGTTATTATCATCAAATGGTATTTCGTTTTTAATTTCGGTTGATATATTAAAGTAAATTTGCCTATTCTATATCCAGGACTGGATCTGTTATTGCATTGAAAGCATTAAGAATTTAAGGAACATTAAATAGGATTGTTTAGTTGGGTTCTTTTCTTTCATCTTCTCTTTGTAAAAAAGCTTTTCATCATTGCAGCACATTCTTCGGCCATTACGCCACCTTTAAGCACTGTTTTTGGATGTAGCAAATTTGATCCTTTAGAAATAAAGCCTCGCTTTTCTTCTCTTGCACCGTAAACAATTCTACTGATTTGCGTCCAGTAGCTTGCCCCCGCACACATTACACATGGTTCGATGGTAACATATAATGTGCAATCTTTGAGGTACTTCCCGCCAATGGTTTGCGAGGCAGAGGTGAAGGCCTGCATTTCTGCATGCGCCGTTACATCATTAAAGCGTTCTGTTAGATTGTAGCCCCGGCCAATAATCCGGTTTTTACTTACTACAATGGCGCCAATTGGAATTTCATCTTCAGCCAATGCCTTTTTAGCCTCTTCTAAAGCCAGCTTCATGTAATGGATATCCTGTTCACCTGAATCAGTGTCTTCGAAATTGTAAAAACTCATGAAACAAATATAGACAATCTTTAATGCTGACTTAAGTTGATTTTATGGCATAATGAGGTTTTGTGGTTTAGCGTTAATTATTAAAGAATATGTAAAATAATTCCCGCTGATTTTCGGTGATCTTGAAGATGTAAATAAGCCGTTAGTATATAAATCTGCACTGCCTCGTTATACCAATTTACTTCCATTAGGAACCTTCCGTTCCACAGTTGATAACACAATATCACCATTTTCATCCGCAAACCCTGTAACTAAAAATTCAGACATAAACTTTCCAATTTGTTTCTTTGGAAAATTAACTACACCAATAATTTGTCTGCCAATTAATTCGGGCAAGGTGTAATGTTTAGTAATTTGGGCGCTACTGGTTTTGATACCTAATTCACCGAAGTCTACCTTTAATTTGTACGCAGGTTTTCTGGCTTCCGGAAATTCTGTAGCCTCTATAATAGTCCCAATTCTAAGTTCTATCTTTTCAAAATCACTCCAGGATATATGTTGCATCATTTTTAGTTTACTTGTGTCTAAAGTAATAAATTATTAGTCAATATTACCTTTGCTAAGGTTATAATTAACCTTTTCAACTCAAATAAGTCGGTAACAAGTTTCATATTAAGTCGCTATTTCATAAAAAAGAATTAATAAAAGTTAAAAAATTTGCGATTAAGAATTTTAGAATTAACTTTATGCAACCGTTTGCATAACCAAGTATTAAAATTAATTATAACAAATGTATTTATTAGGTATTGATGTAGGTACATCATCCATAAAGGTTGCAGTAGTAGATGTTCAAACGCAACAGTGTGTTGCAACAGCCCAATATCCAGATCAGGAAACAGAAATAAAATCTATTAAAAACGGCTGGGCAGAACAATCTCCAGTGGAGTGGTGGCAAAATGTACAACAGGCTGTACTAAAAGTTAACGCGAACACTAATTTCAATCCTAAAGAAATTAAAGCAATTGGTATTGCTTACCAGATGCATGGTTTAGTCGTAGTAGATAAAGCCCAACAAGTTTTAAGAGACAGTATCATATGGTGTGATAGTAGGGCTGTAGAAATAGGCGACAGCGCTTTCGAAGCCATTGGTCACGAAAAATCACTATCTCATTTATTAAATTCTCCGGGAAATTTTACGGCTTCCAAACTTGCATGGGTAAAAGAAAATGAGCCAGAAGTTTTTGCACAGATAGATAAAATCATGTTACCGGGTGATTTTATTTCCATGAAGTTAACAGGTAGCATTACCACCAGTATTCCGGCTTTGTCTGAAGGTATTTTCTGGGATTTTCAAAATGATGAAATCTCTGCTGATCTAATGAATCATTACGGATTTGATAAAAGTCTAATTCCGGAAGTGAAGCCATTGTTTTCGTCGCATGGAAAGCTGCTTGAAGAAACAGCCTCATTGCTTGGGCTCACAGCTGGGATTCCCGTATCTTATAAATCTGGCGATCAGCCCAATAATGCTTTATCTCTAAATGTTTTTAAACCTGGTGAAGTGGCTGCAACCGCAGGTACATCGGGAGTAATTTATGGTGTAAGTGATGAGTTAACATATGACCAGGAATCAAGAGTAAATACTTTTGCACACGTAACTTACACTAAAGAAAAAAAACATACAGGTGTGTTACTTTGCATTAATGGAACGGGTAGCATGTATCGGTGGGCTAAACATAATTTTGCGCCACAGGCGAGCTATCCGGAACTTAATAAGCTTGCTGCAACATCACCTATTGGTAGCAAAGGTTTAAAAGTACTTCCTTTTGGAAATGGAGCTGAACGCATGTTGAATAACAAATATACCGGCGGACAAGTGCTGGGTATTGACCTTAACCTTCATCAGCAAGCAGATATTTTCCGTGCCGTGCAAGAAGGAATTGCCTTTTCTTTTAGATATGGTTTAGATATCCTGCGTGAGAACGGGATGCAGCCGAAAGTAATTCGGGCGGGCAGGGCCAACCTATTTCTAAGTGAGGTATTTGCACAAACATTTGTTGATGTAACAGGAATTCCTGTTGAATTATATGAAAATGACGGGAGTGTGGGTGCGGCATTAGGTGCCGGAATTGGTGCATGTATTTTTAAAAATGCTGAAGATGCCTTTACGCAACACCAGGTGATCAAAACCTTAAATCCTCAACATTCGGAACAATACGAGCCGATTTATCAGGAGTGGAAAAAAATTTTAATTAAATTATTATAAACAGAACCGCAAATTAAGAGTACAATGAAAAACGTAGTAACAGGAGAAAAAGAATTTTTTAAAGGTATAGATCAGGTTAAATTTGAAGGCTTGGAAAGTGATAATCCACTTGCTTTCAGATGGTATGATGCTGATAGGGTAGTGGCCGGAAAAACAATGAATGAGCATTTTAAATTTGCTTGTGCTTATTGGCATTCATTCAATGCAAATGGTGCAGATCCGTTTGGTGGTGCCACGCATGTTTTCCCATGGGATGAAAAGAAAGATGCCATTGAAAGAGCTAAAGATAAAATGGATGCCGCATTCGAATTTATCACCAAAATGCAAATGCCTTACTACTGTTTTCATGATGTAGATGTAGTTGACTATGGAAATAATATTGCTGAAAACGAAAGCAGATTGCAAGCACTGGTTGAATATGCTAAACAAAAGCAAGCAGATAGTGGTGTAAAACTACTTTGGGGAACAGCTAACTTATTCAGTCATGAACGTTACATGAATGGTGCTTCTACCAATCCCGATTTTAAAGTTTTGGCACACGGTGCTGCCCAGGTTAAAGCTGCACTGGATGCAACAATTGCCCTTGGTGGTGAAAATTATGTTTTCTGGGGTGGTAGAGAAGGTTATATGAGCCTGCTAAATACCAATATGAAACGTGAGCAGGAGCATTTAGCACAGTTTTTACATACAGCCAAAGATTATGCCCGTAAACAAGGTTTTAAAGGAACTTTCTTTATTGAGCCTAAGCCATGTGAGCCCTCAAAACATCAGTATGATTACGATGCAGCTACAGTAAAAGGCTTTTTACAACAGTATGATTTATTAAATGATTTTAAATTAAACCTTGAAGTTAACCATGCTACTTTAGCAGGCCATACTTTTCAGCATGAATTACAGGTTGCAGTAGATAGTGGCTTATTAGGATCTATTGATGCCAATCGTGGCGATTATCAGAATGGCTGGGATACCGATCAGTTTCCAAATGACATTAATGAATTAACGGAATCAATGTTGATTATTTTAGAAGGCGGCGGTCTGCAGGGTGGTGGTGTGAATTTCGATGCTAAAATTCGCCGTAACTCTACTGATCCTAAAGATTTATTTTATGCTCATGTTGGTGGTATGGACATTTTTGCCCGTGCGTTAATTACAGCTGATGCCATTCTTCAGAAATCTGATTACAAGAAAATAAGAACAGATCGTTATGCCTCCTTCGACAGCGGTAAAGGCGCTGATTTTGAACAAGGAAAATTGAGTTTAGAGGATTTAAGAAACTATGCTGCTGAAAACGGAGAGCCTGAAGTGAGAAGCGGCAGACAAGAATATTTAGAAAATCTAATTAACAGATACATCTAAAATTTAGCAATTAGGTAAGATCATAAATTAATAAACGTCTTTTTAACGTTTTTTTTCTTAAAAAAATGTCATTATTAATTTATGATTTTACTACATTTAGATTTCTAAACCAAATAACCTTTATATCATTCAATGAAACAAAACTTACTGGACACGAAGGATTACATTGTATTTGCAGTCTACTTCGTTATTGTAGCCGCCTATGGTCTCTACATCTACAATAAGAAAAAATCTGCATCAACAGGTTCCAAAGATTACTTTTTAGCAGAAGGCTCGCTTACCTGGTGGGCAATCGGTGCATCATTAATTGCGTCCAATATTTCTGCCGAGCAGTTTATCGGGATGAGTGGATCTGGCTTTAAAATGGGGCTTGCCATTGCTACTTACGAGTGGATGGGTTCTTTAACGCTGGTTATTGTAGCTGTTTTCTTTATTCCTGTTTACCTTAAGAATAAAATTGCAACGATGCCACAATTCCTGCATCAGCGCTACAATGGTACTGTTGCCATGATTATGGCCGTGTTCTGGTTATTATTATATGTAGTGGTTAATCTAACTTCTATTTTATATCTGGGTGCGTTAGCTGTAAGCAGTATTTCTGGTTTCGATTTAACGTTCTGTATGTATGCCATTGCTGCATTTGCCATTTTAATTACGCTTGGCGGTATGAAGGTAATCGGTTATACAGATGTAATTCAGGTGTTTTTCTTAATCCTGGGTGGTTTGGCCACAACTTATTTAGCACTTAATTTAGTCTCTACTCATTACGGTACAACAGGTGTTTTAGAAGGCTACAGCCTGATGAGCACCAAAGCATCAGAACATTTTCACATGATTTTGAAACCTGATAATGAAAATTATATCGATTTACCTGGTTTAAGTGTTTTAATAGGTGGTATGTGGATTGTGAATTTAAACTATTGGGGCTGTAACCAATACATCACACAAAGAGCTTTAGGAGCAGATTTAAAAACAGCTCGTGGTGGGTTGTTATTTGCTGCATTCTTAAAATTGTTAATGCCAATCATTGTTGTGCTTCCAGGTATTGCTGCGTATGTACTTTATAAAGACGGCGCTTTCCAGGCAGAAATGTTACAAGATGGTTCTGTTAATCCTGATCGTGCTTATCCGGTATTGTTAAACTTATTACCCGCCGGACTTAAAGGCTTATCATTTGCTGCATTAACAGCTGCGGTGGTAGCTTCATTAGCTGGGAAGGCCAATAGTATTGCTACTATCTTTACTCTTGATATTTATAAAAAGGTTTTGAAAACAAATGCATCAGAGAAAGATCTCGTGTTTACGGGTAAAATCGCTGTTGTTGTAGCCATGGTTTTAGGGGTTTTAATTGCACCTCACTTAGGAATCGATAAAAAAGGTGGTTTCCAATACATTCAGGAATATACAGGTTTCGTATCTCCAGGTATTTTTGCCATGTTTATCTTAGGATTCTTCTGGAAAAGGTCAACTTCAAATGCAGCATTATTCGCCACAATTGGTGGCTTCGGATTGTCTCTGCTCTTAAAATTCTTACCAGGAATGATGGATCTTTCTTTCTTATCTGGAATAGGTTTTTCTGTTAAAACAGCAGCAGGTATCTATGAAATTCCTTTCTTAGATAGAATGGGTATTGTATTTGTGTTCTGTATTTTAGGAATGGTATTAATCAGTTTAACTGAATATAGAAAAGGAGTGGCTAATCCAAAAGGACTAGAAATTGATTCTAGCATGTTTAAAACAACAACAGGCTTTGCGGTTGGTGCTTTAATTATTGTTGGTTTATTAGTTGCTTTGTATGGTGTTTACTGGTAGTAGATATGATATATGAAAAAGAGCCCGAATCAAAGCAAATGATTCGGGCTTTTTTTTATAAACTAAATTTGATGTCTTGTTAGTCTGGATTTATAATCCAGACTTATGTTCCTGAGGATTTTTAATCCTCTATACATGATATTATTATAGGGTTTAACGTTAGCCCAGTACTGTAAAAATAAGCTGGATAAACAAAGTCGCTGAAGGTGGATTATAAATCCACAGTATAAATGTCAGGAAAGAATTTCCAGACTAACGAATGAAAGTTAGTCAATTATTGTGCGCAAGGTCCATCGGGAATTTCCTTGCTGATTTTTAAAACTTTTGTAACCACCAGGGTCGAATCAAAATCTGCGGAAACTACTGAAGTATCTGATTTTGCAAAATAGCCTTCCAGCTCCACATAAACAGGTTCATAGGGCTTTTCGAAATTAAGATTGCTGTATGACAGTTCCAGATTTTTAACACTATCTGCCACCCAGTATTCGCGGCCATCATCGCATATGGTAAATGATTTCATTTCCGGACCAAAGCTGTATAATCCTTTTACGATTTTGACGTTACTTTCTTCTTCCTTACCGGCTTTCCCGTTTCTGTTACAAGCTGTAACGGCTACTCCAAGGAGTATAACAAATACAAATGCCTGTTTAACTAACTTCATCCTTTTATATCGTTTGATTAATTTGGTCTATCTTTTTAACACTTAAATTTGATGACAAAGCTGATGCCAAAAATGAAAAGAATCCTACCGTTAAAAAGACCAGAATATAGTCCTTCCATTTAAGACCGATAGGATATGATTCCATCAGTAAATTTGCTTCGCCCATTTTAATAATTCCGTATTTGTGCTGAATGAAATAGAAAATCAGCCCTATTATTAAGCCCAGCACACAACCTGACATGGTAATCATCATGCCTTCAAATAAGAAGATGCGTTTAATCAGTTTTTTACTTGCGCCTAAACTGCTTAAAATGGCAATATCTTTTACCTTATCAATCACCAACATGGTAAGTGAACCAATGATATTAAAAATAGCAATGATCAGTATGAAGGTAAGAATAATATAAACTGCCCATTTTTCAGTATTTAAGATGTGGTAAAGCGATTGATTTTGTTCTGCCCGGTTACGTATTTCAAAACCCTCACCAAGCTTCTCTGCCACTTCTTCCTGAAAATGATCCACATCGGTTCCGGCTTGCAGATTGATTTCTATTGTGGATACATTTTTCTCTTCTCCAAGCAATTCTCTCGCAAAAGCCAGAGGCACAATGATACCATTATCAAATTCTTGCTGTACCTCAAAAACGCCGCTTACCCTAATGCTCTTATTTACAAAATCATCAGTAGGATTTAAGGTATTTACCGCAATCGTTTTTTTAGGTGAAAAAATTTCCATTTCGGTAAATGGATCTAGTGTGTTTACAGTGAGCTGGCTTTGTAGTGTAGAACCGATAACAGCGTTGTACCCATTTTTATCCTGTAAAATGAAGTGGCCTTCTTTTATGGAACTGTCCAGTTTACTGTTTTTTAAATAAGCTAAACTTACCCCTTTCACCATGCCAACGGCTTGTTTTTGGTTGTATTTTAATAGTGCATTCTCTTGTAATACCTCTGTGTAGGAGAAAACGGCTTTGTTTTTTTTAAGCGAAGAGAAGTAAGTGGTATTAGGGTCAAATGTTTTACCTTTTGCCGGAACGATAACGAGTTCTGGTGTCATGGTATCAAATAGCCCCAGCACAACTGTTTCCAAGCCATTAAATACAGAAAGGATAATAATTAGTGCTGCACTTCCTACCATTACACCAACCATTGATATGCCGGATATCAGGTTAATGGCATTGGTAGACTTTTTTGCAAACAAATAACGTTTTGCAATATATAGGGGCGTATTCACAGCAGTAAAGATAATTAAAAGGTCAAGGTTTTAAGGCTGAAGCCTGTAAATCCCTTTACAATACATTGTTTATTGTAATCCAAATTATTTAAAAAAGGGATTATGTTGTTTTTCATAACCAATAGTTGTTGCCGGACCATGGCCAGGGTAGACTTTTGTTTCATTAGGTAAAACGAAAAGCTTCTGTGAAATGTTTTGAATTAATTGCTGATGATTTCCTCCAGGAAGATCAGTACGGCCAATACTTCCCTGGAATAATACATCACCTCCTATTAAAGTATGATCTGCCGCGCTGTAAAAGCATAAATGTGCAGGCGAGTGGCCTGGAGCAAAAATGATAGAAAGTGAACTGTTCCCAAATATAATCGTATTCTGATCTGTTAAATACCGCTCTGGCAGTGGGGAAACCTGATACTGGGTAAAGCCCATTGATGGTGCATAGCCTGGTACCGCATTTAAAACAGGAAGCTCGCCTTCATGAAATTGAGGCTTTAAGCCATAAGTATCATCAATGAACTTATTTCCAAAAACATGGTCCAGGTGGCAATGTGTATTTAGCAACAATACAGGTTTAAGCCCATTATCCTTAATAAATGAAACCAATTCATTTTGTTCGTAGCCTTCATACATTCCCGGATCAATTATTACACATTCTTTTGTTTCATCAAATAGAATATATGTATTCTCGCTATAGGCGTTAAAAGTCAGGGTTTTTACAATAATCATAAGGCTTTTAGTTTTTCCACCTAAAGGTAGATATTAACGTGTCGATGTCTTTCTTGATAAAATTAATTACTGGAGCAATTGAGTCATAATGAGGGCGTTCATTAAAATACAAAGCACCTCTAAAATAATTTTTTGTGCTATCTGTTAAAAAAAATTGAACGGAAGATGCTGTATTTCCTTCAATGGAATAGTAAATGCCATAAACTTTTCTATCCGGATAGTTAATTAGTTTCTGATCGATGGCGCTTGCTTTTATGGTGTGTTTGAAAGCCAGTTTACGGGCATCTTCAACCATCTCATCGTATTCTTTTTTACCCGTGAAATCATAATAGGTGAGGTGCAGGAATCCATTAAACTGTTTAAAGTGTAGGTTATACCAGTATTTTTGAGCATCACGACTTACATCTTTTTCAAGGGTAGCATATTTTGGATAAGCGAAACTAAAAGGAACGGGCGCTATAAGCGGTTGATAAGATTTCTTAGGATATTGAATCCGATAATAAGCTTTCGGTTTTGGGCTATAATCATTGTTTTGGCAAGCCGAAAAACTTAAAAGCAGAACAAATTGAAAAAGGATACAGTATATTAATTTCATTGTTCTATAATCATGATTAAGCCATTAATGGATACTTAAATTACTGATTCCATATCGCCCAGGCTTTCTCAGCTTGTTGATGCAACATTTCGAGTCCGTTTTTAATCGCTGCTCCCTGAGCTGCGGCTTTAGATAGAAATGCAGTTTCTAACGGGTTATAAACCAAGTCGTATGCCAAATGCTGATCTCCAATTTGAGTATAATCAATCTCTGGAAAAGTATTATGATTTGGAGACATTCCCAATGGCGTAGTGTTAATTAATAATTTATGGCTAGCTAAAATAGCTGGAGTTACTTCTGAATACAAAATTGCGTTTTCGGCTGCTTTGCGAACCACCACCTGATATTCGATGCCCAATTTTTCTAATACATATTTAACAGCTTTGGCGGCTCCGCCATCGCCAAAAACCAATGCTTTTATATGCTGCTGTTGTAATAACGGTGATAAGGATTTTTCAAAGCCGAAGGCATCTGTATTAAAGCCTTTTAAATGAATTTTACCTTCAATTCGATTCACACAAATGCAGTTTACGGCACCTATTTTTTCGGCAGCCTCATCAATTTCATTTAAAAAAGGCAAGACACTTACCTTATGTGGAATGGTTACATTTAAGCCAGATAGTGTTGGATTGGCACTTAATAGTTCGGGGAGTGATTGAATATGTTCAATTGAATAAAGCTCATATTGATGATCAACAATGCCTTCATTTAAAAATTTCTCCGTAAAATACTTCTTAGAAAAAGAATGAGATAGTGGAAATCCGATCAGGCCGTAAGTTTTCATATTTAAATTTACTCCGTAGCAAATCACGAAGCAATCTTAAGACGATAGAAATTAACTTCCGTGATAGATTGCTTCTTGCCTTGCAATAATAAAATGGGTTATTTAGTCTGGTTCAGGAAGAAATCAAAAGTATCACCTCTCAATCCTAAACGTATAGTTTCTAAGGGAATTACCTCCGCCGGTGCAATGTTACCCAAGTTTACATTCGAGCCGATTAGTTTTATAAACCATACCTGTTGTTCTTTTTGTGGAGCTTCCCAGATAATGGTTTCTTCCGGGATTTGCGTTAAAATTTCATCCACTAAGCCTTCGCGTACTTCACCGCTTCCACGGTAAATACCAACATTTCCGCCTTCTCTAGCTTCTGCAATAACCTTCCAAGAGCCTGCTTCAAGTTCAGCCTGCATTAATTTTATCCATTTGTATGGTGCAAATATCTTAGCCGCATCTTTACTGCCCACTTCAGAAATTACAGTAACCTGTTTCGCTAACTCCCTGATGTAATTGCATTTTAAATCATGCTCAATTTCAATAGAACCATCTGATACTTCGGCATATTCCATTCCATACTGATCCAGAATACGCTGATAATCAGAAAACTGGTTACGGATGATAAAGGCCTCAAACAGTGTTCCTCCAAAATAAGTAGGAATACCGGCACTTTTATATAAAGCTAATTTCTCTTTAAGGTTTGGTGTAACGTGAGATGTAGCCCAACCTAATTTTACGATATCTGTATGTACGCCGGCAACTTCGATAAAATCTTCCACCTGGCGAAGGCTTAATCCTTTATCCATAACCATAGTAAGGCCTTTCTGGCGTGGTTTAGCAGGACGTTCAGGAACGTTTAATAATGGGTAATTCATATGCATACAAAAGTGAAAAAAATTTTGAGATTTATTTGTTAAATTTTTCTCAAAAGGTTTTTACCGGATATATCGGTTTATAACATTGATAATGGCACTATTATCCTGCAATTGTGGTAAATATTCAAACAAAATATAATGCTTATCTGGGTCAGTTGTTAGGGCTGTTTCCAGGAATCCAAGGGCATCAGCATAATTTCCCAAAGCAAATAGATAGGCTACCATGCGGTAATATAGTTCTGCTGCTTCAGGATTATTCTTAATGGCTTCAGCCATCGTTTCTGATGCTTCCAATAATTTACCTTGTTCATAAAGGACAGTACTAAAATCTAACCAGGCTTCAATATCCAGTGGATTATATTCTAAAACCTTTTCATAGGCAGTAATAGATTCTTCAATCTGACCGAGTTTGTAATAAGCATCAGCCATTGCAAACCAGAAATCAGGATTTTCGGCCTCTAAATCAATTGCTTTTTTGTAGAAATGTAGAGACTCGAAGTAGCGCTCTTCATGGTTAAGCGTTACGCCAATTCCGAACCAGGCATCAGCCATTTTCGGATCCATTTTAACCGATTTTTTATAATAAGACCGGGCCTCATCCATCTTTTCTAACTTCTCATAACACTCCCCAATGGCACAATAGGTATCGGCATTGGGTTGCTCATATTCGAAAGTTTGCTTATACACTTCAATGGCTTCATCATATTTATCTAACTGTACCAAAGCGTTGCCTTTGTTAAAATATGCAGAACTGAAATCTTCCTTAATTAAAATAGCGTAATCGTAAGCATCTATTGCCTTTTCGAAAAGATTTAATTTATGGAAACTATTGCCGAGATTATACCAGGCGGCATAAGAATAAGGATCAGTATCAATGTATTGCTGATAAAATTTGATGCTTTCTTCTTGTTTATCCAAAACATCATAACAGAAGGCCAGTTCATACAAGCCATCCTGGTTTTCCATATTTTGTTCTAAACTCAACTTAATATAGGTAATGGCGCTTTCATAATCGCTCATGCTTTGATACACATAAGCCATCTGCAATAAAATTTCGTCTGTGCTCTCCGCTAAACCAAGTGCCTTTTCATAATTCTCCAAAGCCTCACTAAAGCGATCTGTATTCTGGAAAATATTTCCCCGCAATAAATAAATATCTGGTTCTGATGGTTCCAGCAATTCTGCTTTTTGCAGGGCTAAAAAAGCCTGATCATGATTATTGGTTAAAATGTAAAGGTGTGCCTGTTTAATTAAAAAAACGGTTGCGTAAGGATGTTGATTAACAGCATAATCTACTACCTGCAAAGCCTTAACCGGATCATTTTTTTCAATGTAAAAATCTACAATATACTCAAAGGCGCCAGCATCAAAAAAGTACTGATCCTGATTGCGAATCATCTCTTCGTAGCGCTCTACCGAACGTTGTGCGTCTTCATTGGATTCAAAAAAGAATTCTTCTTCCATATACAATTAAATTAAAGAACCGTGCCCATTGGCAGAAAGATACAATATAAGTTTACCAATTAAAATTATTCCATTCAGAAATAATTATTAACATCAGTTGTTAAAAACCAGATAAACAACTGAAAATAAAGCTAATTGATCTGATTATGAACTGTGGATAATCAAAATATTTTTTCAACATCGCGGTTCCTTTTCTCTTCTTATGCAAAAATAGGATTAATTAAATTGGTTAAGGTAATGACGGGGTCATGAAAAGAAAGGGCAGAATCTTCATCAATCAAGCATCGTAATTTGTTTTTTAACACGAAACCATGAGTATAGTAATAGCCTGTAAACTGGGTTTTAAGATCACTATTTTAGGGTGTTGTAGAAATTAAATACCTTGATCAGATCATCTTCTTGTTTTGGATTGAGCTGCTCATTTTCAATGAATTTCATTACCTGATTTTTTTTGTCTGCCAAAACTGCATTTATACTTTTTATAGAGGGTATAAAATTTTTAATTATTCCATCCTGATTCGTAAAGTATAAATAGTGCTGAACGTTTTTAGTTAGTGCCTTCTTTGTAAACCAATCTTGAGTTTCTTCTTTTTTAACGGTGTATTTTTTTAATAACGCTATTTTGCCCTCAGCAATAATTTTGTAAAAGCCAGCTGCGTTTTTAGAATTTAATTTGAAGAACATATTTTCCATCCCTAGCGAATCCTTCAAGATGAATGATTGTACCGAATCTTGAACCGCATAAATCTGATCATTTTCAGCATATTCCAGTTGCTGTGTTGCTAAGTTATATTTCAGGTTATTTATGGTGAATTCTTTCTGGCTAACTGTTTTTATTTTGCCGCTGCTATACCTTTCATTGAAATAGGGGCTCCCCTGAACTGAAATTTTAACAACTGATTTTAAAAGTGGTTTTGCACTGGGCCCCACGGTTACATTTTGTGCAAAGGAATAGTTTGCGATTATCGCAAACAAAAGATAAAAAGTAATTTTTTTCATATGTAGTATTTGGATTTAAATGCGCCTTTCGTTTAGTTTCTTCTGTCTGAGTCTACTTCTGAAATCAAAATTAAAACAAACAGAAATTAAAGCTAAAATAAGTAGTTTTTTGGGTGTGTTTTATGGTAAAAAACCAAATTGCTAAAACATTTTAGTGATAATTTAAATGCAATTTAAATTATTTTAAAGATAAGTGTTAATTATTTTGATTTATTGGAAGAAAAAACTGTAATTCGGGGATTATTAACTAAAACAAACTAAAGAACAATGAAAAAACTCGTACTGTGTTTATTCATATTTTTATTTTGTGGCATTATACAAGCAAATGCCCAAAGTAGAAATATAACCGGGAAAGTGGTTGCATCTAATGATGGACTGCCTCTTCCAGGAGTTAGTGTCCGTGTGAAGGATTCTAAGAAAGCCGCTTCAACCGGATCGGATGGAAAGTTTACCATTAATGTTAACCCAAACGAAGTGTTACAATTAACCTATATCGGGTTTGTAACCAAAGAAATTTCGGTTGGTTCAGAATCAAATGTTAACATAAGCCTTGAACCGGATTCCAAGAGTTTAAGCGAGGTTACGATTTCTACCGCTTTGGGTATTAAACGTAAGCCAAAAGAAATAGGTTATGCTACCCAACAGGTAACGGGTAAATCTTTAACCTCGAGCAAGCCAACAAACCTGGCAACTGGTTTATCAGGTAAGGTTGCGGGGTTACAGATCAATCAGGCAAACAATCAAATCGATGCTGGTGATCAGGTAAGAGTAGTGTTGCGTGGAAACCGATCTTTTACCGGAAACAATCAGGCCCTTTTGGTATTGGATGGGATCATTGTGCCGTTAAGTCAGTTGAACTCAATTAACCCGAATGATATTGATAATGTTAATATCCTAAAGGGTGCAAATGCTGCAGCACTTTACGGATCAGACGCTTCCAACGGTGTAATTATTGTAAGTACGAAGCGGGGATCTTCTGAAGGCGGCAGCATCAGTTATACTAATACCACTTTACTAAATCGTTTAAGTTACTTCCCTAAAGAGCAAACCGAATTTGGTGGTGGTACAACCCAGGATGATTTTGGATTTGGATTATATACGCCTTTTGAAAATCAAACCTTCGGCGAACGTTTTGATGGAAGTATCAGGCCATTAGGTCGCATATTGGAAGATGGTACCTATCAAATGGTTCCCTATACTTACAAAGAGGGAGAGAAAGAAAGTTTTTTTGAAACGGGTATTGATGAACAAAACGATCTTACTTATTCTGGAGGAAGTGAGAATGGTACCACCTATATTAACCTGCAGCGCGTAAATAGCAAGGGATATGTACCAGGTGATAAATCAAACAGAACAGCTATCCGCATTAACGGCACACGTAAACTTGATAAATTCTTTGCTGATTATTCTTTTAACTACACACAAAGAAACTACGATAAAAGCAATAATCAGGTGTATAATAATGTAATCAATACGCCTGGTAATGTTCCTTTAACTGAATATAGCGATGTAACATCGAAATATGGTAACCCTAACGATTACTATAATGATTATTACAGCAGCCCTTATTTTGGCTTGCAACAAAACCGTAATAATGAGCGAAGAGATGACTTATTAGGGAATCTATCTTTTACTTATAAGCCAGTTGATTGGGTAAGTTTAATGGCAAGGGGTGGTTTTAGCAGTAAAAATACCCAGGGTAAAAACAAAAACTATGCTTATACCTATTCGGATTTTGCACATGACTCTGGTAAAGCAGCTGCGGCAACGCAATACACCAGATCATCAGTAGGCGATTATAATGAATTTGAAAGCCGGTATACCGGAGATTTTCTTGCTACTGCTACTAAAACGTTTAATCAATTTAAGTTTACGCTTATTGGTGGTGCACAGGTGATACAGAAAAACTATAAATACATGTCTCAGTCGGGATCAAATTTAGTGGTTGATAACTTGTTTAACATTAATAACCGTACTGGTGAAATCGTTGGTTCAGAAACTGAGCGTAACTCTCGTCAATTGGGTGTGTTCGGAGATATCACAGCCACTTACAATGATTACTTAACCATCCACATCTCCGGAAGAAATGACTGGGATTCGAGATTAGCCAAAAGCAACCGCTCTTTCTTTTATCCGGCGATTGATGCAGCATTAACGCTTACCGACGCCATTCCGGCATTAAAAGAAAGTAAGGTCATCAGTAATTTAAAAATCCGTGGAGGAATATCAAAAGTTTATGCAGTACAGATCGATCCTTATAAATTGGTTTCTACAATAAATCCGGCAGGAAACTTTCCTTATGGTAGTACCGCAGGTTACTCTATTGATAACGTAGTTTACGATCCAAACCTAAAACCTGAACAAACCATTTCAAAAGAAATTGGCTTTGACATTGGTTTCCTGAATAATCGCATTACGTTAGAAACTTCTGCCTATTTGCAAAACACCAAAGATCAGGAAATTATCAACGGGATAGATTTATCTGGCACAACAGGTTATACCAGTGCCATTATCAATACAGGTGAAGGTGAAAACAAAGGAATTGAGTTTAGCCTGAATGCCGCACCAGTGATTGGCTTATCAAATGGATTTAGATGGAATGTAGGGGTAAATTATTCTTACAACACCAATAAAGTTTTATCATTATATCAAGGACAAAACCAATTGGGTATTGGCGATAACAACTATATTGTTGTGGGCCAGAGTTTTCCTTCATTGCAAGTGAGTACTTATCAAACTGATCCTGAAGGACGTGTAATTGTAGATGCAAATACTGGATTACCACTTTCTAACCCGATTAATAAAGATTTCGGACAAACTAACCCGAGTAGTGTTTTAGGGATTAACACCAGTTTCACCTTTAAAAACTTCACTTTATCTGGTGTAGCAGAATACCGGAGTGGAAATGTTTTTTACAACAGTTTCGCCAGCACACTTGATTTTGCAGGGATTAGTTATACCTCTGCTCAGGCCGGACGTGAGCGTTTCATTTATCCTAATTCAGTTATCCAAACCTCACCAGGCGTATTTGTGCCAAACACCAACACCACTACCATAAACGGGAATGGTTCATTTTGGTCTGACGGTATTCGTACCAATACGGCTTCTAACTACGTGATGAGTGCTGCATTCTGGAAAATCAGAGAGCTTTCCCTGGCTTATCAGGTGCCAACACAATGGCTGCAAAGCAGAGCTAAATTCATTAAAAATGCAAGCATTGCCCTGATTGGAAGAAACCTTTTTATGTTCAGACCAAGCGATAATATATACACGGACCCGGAAATTAACGTAGGAACTGGAAATGCACAGGGTGTGAATAACTTAAATCAAACGCCACCTACCCGCATTTATGGTTTCACTGCAACCATTGGCTTTTAACAATTAATGATTAAAACATGAAAAAGAAATTAATATATGTGTTTACGGTATCGGCAATATTATTGTTTGGTGCCTGTAAAAAAGGTTTTTTAGATATTAATGAAAATCCTAATAATGCTACAGTGGTAAAACCAGCATTGGTTTTAACCGGAGCCTTAAACAATACGGCAGCGTACACCACAGGAGGGTCTATTTTTTACAGTTTCGCAGCCTTGTGGATGAACTACTGGATGACACCAGGTGGTGTTTCGGGTTGGTATGAAGAACGCTCTTATAACTTTACCACCAACTGGAGCGGCTCTACTACACTTTGGGCTAACCTTTATGATAATTTAAATGATTATGCTTATTTGGAAACGCAAAGTAAAGCTTCTGGTCAAAACTTTTTTATAGCAGTTGCCAAAACCATGAAAGCCTGGGATTATCAGTATCTGGTAGATTTTTATGGTAATGTGCCTTATACCCAGGCATCAAAATCGGTGGTTTTCCTGAATCCAAAATATGATAAAGCACAGGATATTTATGAAGATTTAGCGAAACAGCTTGATACTGCAGCTAATTTATTTAAAACGGCAACAGTTAGTCCTGCCGATGCCGGCGCCGATATATATGCGAAGGGAGACGTTAAAAAGTGGGGTAAATTTGCCAATACCTTAAAGCTGCGCATTCTTTTACGTCAGTCTGAAATGCCAGGCAGAGCACAATACATTAAAGATGAAATTGCTAAAATCACTGCAAATGGATTTGGTTATATTGGAAGTGGCGAAGGTGTGTTTAATAATCCAGGTTATTTAAATACAGCTGGCAAGCAAAATCCTTTCTGGGCAGTTTACGGTTATGGAGTTGATGGAACAAGAACAGCATCACATGGTTATATGTTGGCCAGTTCTTATGGTATGAATTTCTTACAGGATAATGATGACCCGAGATTAAGTAAATTATACAATACCGTTAATGATGGTGCCGGAAGTACCTATGTGAGTTTGATATGGGGGCAAGATGTTAACTTTGATCAAACCATTGTAACCGTTTCCAGTATCGGGAAAGGCGTATTAAAATCATATGACCAGTCTCAACCAATAATAACAGATTTTGAAAGTTTGTTTTTACAGGCTGAAGCTGCACAAAGAGGCTACCTAACCAGCAGTGCTCAAAGTAACTACGAAGCAGCAGTAAAAGCGAACTTTGTATACCTGGGTTTAACCGAAGCTGAAGCAACCACTTATTTAACGGATCAGGATGTAGCAAACTGGACCAGCAACAGTGATAAAATTGCTTTAATCATTAAGCAAAAATGGGCTGCAATGAATGGTACCAATGCAATAGAACCCTGGACAGATTACAGGCGTTTAGAGTTACCAGCAGATATGCCGATTTCTATTGCCTCTACGGTAACCACCAAAAAGATTCCTGTGAGGATGCTATATCCGCAAAGGGAATATAACACCAATGCTGCAAATGTTATAGCAGAAGGTACAATTAATCAGTTTACTTCCAGAATTTTTTGGGATGTTAAATAAATCAAGCAAAATGATGAAAAATAAAAATATTTTTAATGGGCTTATTGCAATGCTATGCATGTTAAGTCTATCTTCTTGTTTAAAAAACAAAAATGAACAGCCTGATTTTTCTGCCACAACGCCTGTTGTAGAAATTCCTGTGGGCTCACCAGTTGGTGATGGTAGTGTAAATTCATTAACCACTTCATTGATTCAGCAAGATACACCAAGCGAATACATGTTCTATATTAATTACGCTGCGGCAAATACAAAATCTACGGATATTACGGTGACATTATCTGTTGATCCTGCTATACTTGCAACTTATAACGCAGCACATGCTTCAGATCCTGCATTAACAATCGTTCCAGCCAGTGCTTTTACAATGCCGGTAACCATTACCATCCCAGCCAATCAACGCCGTGTGCAAGTTCCTGTAAAATTTATCAGTAATGTGCTGGATCCGGCGATAGGCTATGGCCTTCCGGTTACCATAAAAGATGCATCAGGAGAAGTAATTAGTAAAAATTTCGGTTCGGTAGTGATCAAGGTTGCTGTTAGAAACAGGTATGATGGTAAATACAGTTTTAAAGGCTATGTATTCAGAGAAGGTGATCCTGTTTTAAGTGGTAATTTCATAGGTTTAACCAAAGATTTACCTAGCAACGGTGCTACTGCAGTAGATTTTGGTCAGGTTTGGTCTAACGGAACAGGCGTTGGTGGTATTGACGGTTTAACCATCAATGTTAATCCTACTACCAATAAAGTAACCATGAAAAGCACTGCGAATGCAACTTTGGTGAACGATCCGGCTTATGATAGCCGTTATGATCCGGCAACCAAAACTTTTTATATCTCTTTCAAGTGGGGAGCAAGCCCTGCAAGTAGATCTGCTACAGATACACTAACTTACGTATCGCCACGATAGGAATCATAATAAAGCTTTTACCACAAGCCTCAAGGATTAGTTTCTTTGGGGCTTTTTATTGAAATAGGATCTTGTTTGTTTAGGGAAGCAATACTTGTAGTTATAGTCTCGCTTATATATCCAGGTCTGCTACTATGGTTTCTATTTGGCTAAATGCGCAATAGAGATTATGTTTCATAAGAAAAGTCGTCATTGCGAGGAGGCACGACGAAGCAATCTTATTACTATGAGTTATAGCGATCGTTGTAAGATTGCTTCGTCGGCTGAAAAGCCTTCTCGCAATGACGACTTCTTAATCCTTATTCCTTTCCTAAATCTGCTGCTGCATTTTTAAATATCTCAGCCTGTTTAATCAGGTTCTTTTTATCTTCTCCGCTTGCTGAACTGGCTTGTTTTGATTTGGTCTGAGCGGTAGCTTCATATGCCGATGAAAGTTGTTTGTTTAGGTAAGCCTGCAACTTTAGTCTTTCAATGGCATCTTTAATATTTTTGACGCCCTTTTCCGTCACAGCCGGATTGGTGTTGGCTCTTAGGTATTGAAAGTATTGACCTATCACTGCAAAAACTTTGTTTCGGTCTCCCTTATCCATAATGTTGGTATAAAATTCCTGGTGTTCATCTTTCGGATCGCTAATGTAAAGTTCGGCAATCGAAGGCGCGATATGATCTTTCGTGTCCTGATCCAGTGTTGATAATGTGCTCAAACTTTCCTGCGGAGCGAGTTTCGCCAATCCGCTTACTCCTGCTGCAATAACACGATATGATCTATCTTTAAGACTTTCAGACATTAAATTTTTATAAGCCTGATCGCCAGTTTCTGCTAGTTTGGAAATTGCCGCTGATCTCACTTCAGTATCGTGGTCTGTTTTGGCCAGCTGTAGTAAAACCGGAAGCGCCGTAGCTTTAATTTGGGCATCCTCGAGATTTAAACCAGCAATACTTAAGGCACGTAAATCTCCTGATGGATCTTTTAAGCCTGCTAACAAAATCTGCTGACCGCTTTTTGCCTTGCTTTGCATAATGAATTGAAGCGCTTCAACTCTATTGGCATAACTTGGTGCATTTTTATATTGAAAGTAATAATCTTCAGCCACTTTATTGTCGTTCATTTCGCCAACGATGATTTTATCTGCATCAAAATCAATTAAATCTGGTTTGGCACTTACATCAAAAGAAAAAGTCTGTTCCCGCTTGTCGATGATGATTTCCTTTCTGATCTTTTTCCCGCCTACATAAATATCCACTTTAATTGGTAAAGTAAAAGTTTGTACGCTTGAATCTTGTGTTTGTTTTACTTTAATGGTAGCCTTTCCATCTTGATAACCATAATCTACAGCTAAAATCGGATGGCCGCCATTGTAATACCATTGATTAAAATACGGACTCCAGTCTTTGCCAGTAATATCTTCCATCGCCAAACGCAGTTGATGGGTTTCGCCATTTTTAAAAGCATTGGTGGTTAAATATTTATTCAGTGATTGGTAAAAAGCCGCATCGCCCATCTGATTTTTTAGCGCATATAAAATTACTGAGCCTTTAGCATAACTAACGTTATCAAACATATCTTCCTTATCTGCATAATGAAAGCGGGCTAAAACCGGGCTTTCTCCATTTTTGGTGGAGCTGATATAAGATTGAAGTTTTTCGTATCGTGATTTATCTTCTGCATCTTTACCCGCATCATGCCCATGCCAGATTACCTCACCAAAAGTGGCAAAAGATTCGTTCATGGTTAAGTTAGACCATGATTCAGCGGTTACATAATCTCCAAACCACTGGTGGAAAAGTTCGTGTGCAATGGTGCCTTCTTCGTTGCCATCCAGTAACTCACGATCTGTTTTTTGGATTTGTTCTCCGTGTAAGGTCGCTGTGGTATTTTCCATTGCACCCGATACATAATCTCTGGCCACTACCTGTGCATATTTATTCCAGGGATAATCTAAGCCTAAAGTTTCGCTATAAAACTTCATCATTTCAGGCGTTTTCCCAAAAATCTGTTTGGCATAAGGGGCATATTTTGGTTCCAGGTAATAATTAACTTCTTTGCCTTTATAGGTATCTTTTGTGATTTTAAAATCGCCAATAGCCATCATAAAAAGGTAGGGCGAATGAGGCAGATCCATTTTCCAGGTATCCGTTCTGGTACCATCTGCGTTGGGTTTCTGGCTCACCAGTTTTCCGTTGGATAGGGTGGTATATTTCGATTTAACCGTCATCGAAATTTCCTGGGTGGTCTTTTGGTCTGGCTTATCAATGGTAGGAAACCAGGCTGAAGAAGATTCAGTTTCACCCTGTGTCCAGATTTGAGTAGGTTTATCTTTATCCGTTCCGTCCGGGTTGATGAAGTACAATCCTTTTGCATCCGTAATGGCAGCACTACCTTTCACCTTTAATTCATCCGGCTTTGCCGTATAAGCAATGTAAATGGTATATTTTTCTTGTTTTGTATATTTTTTATTAAGTGTGATGAACAACTTATTGTCGTTATATACATATTTTAAAGGAGTGTTTCCTTTAGCACCCACCAATGCAACGGTTTTGATATCCATTCCCTGTGCATCAAGGGTTAGGGAATCTGTCGGGTAAAAATGAGGCTTTAAGGTTACCCATTCTTTTCCGTTTAAATAGCGTTTTGCATAATCAAAGGAAACGTCTAGTTTGGTATGAACCAAATCATTAATCTTAGTAGAGGTAACACGGTAGACAGATAAATTTTCAGGCTTCTCTGTAGATTTTTCCTGAGCTGAAAGATTACCTGCTACAAAAAAGCTAAGCAACATTGCGCTGCAGGTGAGAAATTTACTATTCATTTTTTATGATTTTATGGGTCTGTTATCTTTAAAACAACATCTAAATTATTGTGATAAAGTAAAGAACTCAAATGTACCCGCTTTCTGTTAATTTTTTGTTTTTTTGTGTAAATCGTTAGATATATGAAGACAGATATTCAATCCATTTTGGATCAGTTAGGTGTAAAAGCCGATAATGCTGCTTTTAGTACAGGAAGTAATTGGGGTGGCGTTTCAAATATAGAATCGCTGGAAAGTTTTTCTCCTGTTGACGGAAAATTAATTGCTTCTGCAAAGGTTGCCACTGCTGAAGACTATAACCAGGTAGTGGAAAAGGCACAGTTAGCATTTTCAGAATGGCGAACTGTTCCGGCACCGAAACGTGGCGATATCATGCGTCAGTTTGGAGATGCCTTAAGGACAAATAAAGATGCATTGGGGACACTTGTTTCTTATGAAATGGGTAAAAGTTTGCAGGAAGGATTAGGGGAAGTGCAGGAAATGATTGATATCTGTGATTTTGCGGTAGGCTTATCGCGCCAGCTATATGGCTTAACCATGCATAGCGAACGTCCAAATCACCGCATGTATGAACAATGGCATCCGTTAGGGATTGTTGGCATTATTTCAGCATTTAATTTTCCGGTTGCGGTTTGGAGCTGGAATGCCGCTTTAGCTTTAGTTTGTGGCAATGTATGCATTTGGAAACCTTCAGAAAAAACACCTTTAACAGCAATAGCTTGTCAGCATATTATTGCTAAAGTATTTAAGGCCAATGATATTGCAGAAGGAGTTTGTAATCTGGTTTTGGGTGATAGGGCAGTAGGAGCGGTGATGACCAATGATGGCCGTGTGGCTTTAATTTCTGCAACAGGTTCTACCCGAATGGGGAAGGAAGTTGCTACAGCGGTAGGTGCCCGCCTGGGCAAAACTTTATTGGAATTGGGGGGTAATAATGCCATTATTATTTCAGAGCATGCTGATTTAGATATGAGTTTAATCGGTGCTGTTTTTGGTGCGGTTGGTACAGCTGGTCAACGGTGTACCTCTACCAGAAGATTAATTATTCAGGAAAGTGTTTACGATGCCTTTAAAGAAAAATTAGTGAAGGCTTATGACCAGTTACGGATTGGCGATCCACTGGACCAAAGTAATCATGTAGGTCCGTTGATTGATCAGGATGCTGTAGCTTCATATTTGGATTCGATCCAGAAATGTAAAGCCGAAGGTGGTCAATTTATAGTGGAAGGTGGTGTGTTAACTGGCGATCATTACAGCAGTGGTTGTTATGTAAAGCCATGTATTGCCGAAGTGAAAAATGATTTCAAAATTGTGCAGCATGAAACTTTTGCGCCGATTTTATACCTGATTAAATATAAAACCTTAGCAGAAGCAATTGACTTACAAAATGGTGTTCCACAGGGTTTATCCTCGGCAATCATGACCTTGAATTTGAGAGAGGCTGAACTGTTTTTATCCTCAAAAGGATCAGATTGCGGCATTGCAAATGTAAATATAGGTACATCAGGCGCAGAGATTGGTGGTGCTTTTGGTGGTGAAAAGGAAACCGGTGGTGGAAGAGAAAGCGGATCTGATGCCTGGAGGGCTTATATGCGCAGACAAACCAACACCATTAATTACTCGAATACTTTGCCATTAGCGCAGGGGATTAAGTTTGATTTGTAAGGAAATGATTTAGGTTAGTAACGCTATATTAATGTAACCATGGAAAATATATCAGGAAAAAATGCAATCATTACCGGTGCGGGTAAAGGCATAGGAAAGGCTATTTGCTACGGCTTTAGCACAAGAAGGCGTAAATGTAGCCTTGGTTGGTAGAACCAAAAGCCATTTAGATGAACTGGCTGAAGAGTTAAAACAATATAACGTAAAAGTAGCTGTTGCAACTATGGATGTTAGTGATATCCATTCGGTAAACAATGCCATAGAACTGGTTAAAGGGGAATTGGGTTTTATCGAAATTTTGATCAATAATGCAGGTGTTGGGAAGTTTGGTAAATTCTTAGAAATGGAAATAGCAGACTGGGAACAGATTATTCAAACTAACTTAATGGGCACTTATTATGTAACCCGAGCAGTTGTTCCAGAAATGATTGAAAAGCAAACTGGTGAAATTATTAGCATTTCGAGTTCATCAGCATTTAGTCCGGCAGCAGTAACCAGTGCATATCGGCATCTAAGGCGGCAGTTAATGCTTTTTCTGTTTCATTGATGCAGGAAATGAGAAAACACAATATCAGGGTAACGGCCTTATCGCCCAGTACCACGGCAACGGATATGGCTATTGATTTAAAACTTACCGATGGGAATCCTGATAAGGTGATGCAACCTGAAGATATAGCAGAACTGATTATTGCCCAATTGAAACTTAACAGACGGGTGTTTGTAAAAGATGCAGCCGTTTGGTCTACTAATCCTTAAAAAAGAAAGGGGGCTGTTCATTTTTCATGATACAGCCCCTTTCCAAAATAGTTTTATACTATAATTTTTTAATCAATAAATGCGCTTCAATATTAAACCAGCTATTCTGTAAACTACTGCCAGTTTTATAACCTCTTATTTGACCGATCACATAAGTAAACTGATAATTTTTCACTATTTTTGAAAAGATAAGTTTGTTAGCAGGCAGTAGAAATTCATTATAATTTTTAGTCGATTTTAATTTTTTAGCTTTTGCCAGTTGAACTGATTCATCAAAAATTTTAGTGAGGTTAATTTCTAATTTGGCCGTATCACCAAGGTTAATAATTAAGTCTTTGTCATCAGTACGATCTATTTTTATTTTGATGCCATTGAAAACCTTTTCGGTATTTTCATAGCTATTTATATCCAGAAGGTAATCAAATCCACTGATCGTAAGAAATTGATTATCGGCACTTACAAAGGTATATTCAATGCTGGAGGAAGAAATGTCCTTATCGCTAATCTTTAAAATTGAGAAGGCAGAATCCACTTTTATCTCATCTTTAACATATTGATAATCATCTCTACTGTCAATTACATTTTCAATATTACTTAGGTTTTTAGAAGTAAAAGGCTGCAAAGCACTTAAGCCATGTTTGGATATGAGATACCTCACTACAGATGGTTTTTCATTCAGATCTTCTACCTTTTTAGAATATAATATCTTCTTCAGCCTCGCAATTTGTGAGTATTTAGAAACAGCAGATGCACTTTGAGGACCATAAACAGCGAGTATAGTTAAGATAGCCAAACTGATCGGGATGATCTTAATATTTTGCCTTTTACTAAAAAGAAAGTAAGCCGTTATGCACGTTAGCCATAGGGCAATCAATATTAAAATATACCTGCTTTCTGTTATTCCATAAGGTTCAACCCGCTTCCAAACCGCCAATAAAAGGAGTATGATGAGCGGAATCAGCATACTATAAAAGAAACGCGAGAAAAGTTTTATCCAGCTGTTTCCTTGCTGTTCTTTCATAGGGTAAATCAGGAGCAGCGATAAAATACCAAAAACGGCATAACCAATAATCAGGCTGGAAACTAAACCTTTAGGCAGCGACCAACTCACCATGATTTTGATTTCATAAAATAACAAAATCGCCAGGTAAATGGTCATTAGGGGAATGAGCACAAATTGCGTAAATATCTTCAAACCTTTTGGATACGAAGACTCTGCTTCCAGTTGTTCAAAGTTTGTGGGTATACCTGCTAAAAAGAATACCGGGCTAAAACCAGCGGCTATTATTGCAAAAACACTCATGTAGGTTTTCCAATTAATAGCAACATTAAATAAACCATCTACAGCCACTAACGCTATTGCCAAACCTCCATACAGCACAATAGAATAAAGCGCTGCTGTTAAAAAGCGCAGGAACAATACTTTATTAAATTGCCAGAAACCATTAATCTGGCCTTTATCCATAAACGGAGAAAAGGCGACAAACAAATGAAACGCGAATGCCATCAATGCAATCCTCAGCTGATCAGCAAAGTTATCTACAGGATTTAATAAGAAAAACAGGGCCAGGCAGCTCAAAACTGCAAGGATTCTGATCAGCCACTTCTTGCCGGGTTTGTAGGCTTTTTTTTCTGCCAGTAAATCTAAAGCGAGTGTAAGGGTAAGACCAAGATTGCTGATTAATATGGCCTTAATTAGGTTGTTGAGAAGGTATTCATTGTGCATTGAACCTGCACCGTAACGATCAATATTAATATAGTATGTCCAGCACACCGTAGCTATAATAATAAACACGAACTGTACAGGGAAACGTTTAACCACAATTAATAAGCCCTGATAGAGGTGTTGTATAGATGGAAGTTTCATCATTTTAAAATTTGGTTAAATATAATTTTTTTAATGATTTAAACGTGGCGTGATGATATTGTTAAAAAAAGTTAAAGCCTTTTTTTAACTAATTAATTAGTTTTATATTGGAGCACCAAACTAATCAATTATCTTATGAAACGAACGCTACTCTGCCTTTGTTTTCTGGTTTTTGTTACTTCTTACCTGAAGGCGCAAATTGTTCACCAGATTAAAGGCCGTATTATTGACACTGCATCAACAACTTTACTTTCCGGATCTACCATTGCCGTATTAAATGCTAAAGATTCTACGCTGGTGAAATTTACAAGGTCTGCCGAAAATGGCTCATTTGAAATCAACGGTATTAAGAATGGTAAATTTATTCTATTGGTTTCCTATCCTAAATATGCTGATTTTGTTGATCACTTTACCCTTGACTCAACTAAAAAAGATATCGATTACGATAAGATCAATTTAACCGGAATGGCTAAGCTTTTAGCGGATGTAATTATTAAAGGCGAAAAGGCGGCTATTAAAATTAAGGGCGATACCACAGAGTTTAACGCATCAAGTTATAGTATACAGCCTAATGATAAAGTAGAAGATTTGTTGAAAAAACTGCCTGGAATACAGGTAGATAAGGATGGGAAAATTACGGCCCAGGGAAAAACCGTACCTAAAGTACTCGTGGATGGAGAGGAATTTTTTGGTGATGACCCAACTTTAGTAACTAAAAACCTGCGGGCGGATATGGTGGATAAAGTTCAGCTTTATGAAAAATCCAGCGATCAGGCAGCCTTTACAGGCGTTGATGATGGGCAAAAGACACAAACCATCAATATAAAACTTAAAGAAGATAAGAAAAGTGGCTACTTCGGGAAGATTGATGCGGGTTATGGTACTAAAGATTTTTATCAGGGCCAGGCATTGTTTAACCGCTTCAAAGCCAAACAAAAGTTTTCTGTTTATGGTACGGCTGCAAATAACGGCACTACAGGTTTGAGCTGGGAAGACGGCAATAAATTAGGTGCGGGTAATAACAATATGCAAATGGGTGATGATGGGAGTATGTGGTTTAACTATAGTGATGGCGATGACTTAGAAAACGGAAATTATTATGGCGAAGGGATACCACGGGCTTTAACTGGTGGCGCTCATTATGATAATAAATGGAATAGTGATAAGGAGAGTATTAATACCAATTATAAGTTGGGTTCCTTAGGCATCAAAACGACAAAAAATACCCTTAGTCAGAATAATTTACCTGATGGGATTATTAATACGAATACCGACGAAACTTCTGATCGAAACGTTTTCAGACAGAAAATGGATGCAGTATATACCATTAAACTGGATACCACCAGTAACCTCAAAGTATCAGTTGATGGTTTGCTTAAAAACAGTGATAATACCTCCAGCTTAAATAGTATTGGATTAAGAGGAGACAACTCCAAATTGAACGAAAATAAGCAGTCGAATAGTAATGATGGTAAAGAACAAAATTTTAACATCTCCGCCTTTTATACCAAAAAGCTAAAAAAACTAGGTCGTAATTATTCAGTAAATATTAGTCAAAACCTCAATGATATCAGTTCAGATGGTTTTTTAAATTCAGTTGTAGAATATTACAATGAATCTGGTTTACCTTTAAGAAAGGAAGTGACTGATCAGTTAAAGAAAAACAATACCCAGAATTCTATTTTTAATAGCAATCTAACGTACAATGAGCCACTAACCAAATCATTGGCTTTAGTATTAAATTATGGTTTTGGTATTAATGAAAGTCGTTCTGATCGTAAATCTTTCAATCAATCATCACCTGGAAATTATGATATTCTGGATAAAGAATTTAGTAATGATTTTAAAGCTAGTCAATACATTAATCAGGGCGGAGCAGTTTTTAACTATAAAAAACCTAAAACAACCATTAGTTTTGGCAGTAAGGTGAGCGCTGTAAAGTTTGATCAATTGGAGCAACTCTCTAATCAAAGTTATAATAGAAGTTTTATAAATTGGTTGCCTCAGGCCAGTTATATGTATAAGTTCTCCGCTCAACGGGCCTTTAGATTTAGTTATAACGGAAGTACAAATCAACCTACTGTTAACCAGTTGCAGCCGGTAAGGGTAAACGATAATCCTTTATATCAACCCCTTGGTAATCCAGATCTTGCACCATCTTTTAATAGTCGATTTAATGCAAGTTATAACGCTTATAAAGTTTTGAGTCAACAATCAATATACATCAATGGTAGCTTCAGCTTTGTTAACAAAGCAATAGTGAGTAGCACAGAAACAGATGCTTCTGGAAAGACAATAGCCAAATCTGTTAATTTATCAGACAAAACGCCGGTTAATTATAATGTATATAGCAGTTTCAATAGAAAATTTAAATTTTTATTTGATACCAATATCGGACTTAATTTAAATGCAAGTGGCAATACAAATTATAGCTACGTAAAAAGTCAGTTAAGTGATGTGGTAGAATTAAATCAAATTGTGAGCACCAGTTTTTCTCCTTCATTACAGATTAACAGGTATAAGGATAAGAGTGAAATCTATTTGAACTTTGGTCCGAGTTATAATGCACAGGTAGCCTCGCTTCAAAAAGATCGTGCAAATAAAGGATGGGGCATGCAAGGTTGGGGTGGCTTTGGCTTAACATTACCGAAAAAAATCAAATTTCGTGCGGATGGTGAATATACTTACACACCTAAATCGCCAGCTTTTGATACCAGTTTCGAACAAATCATTATCAATGCAGCTGTAACAAAGGGTTTCTTTAAGAATGAAGATCTGAAACTTACCATTCGTGGTAATGATTTATTTAACCAGAACAGGGGTTTCAGGCGGTCTTCCTATTCCAATATGATCACACAAACGAGCTATAATAATATCAGTCGTTACTTTATGTTTTCCTTAGTTTGGGATTTTAATAAAATGGGCGGTGGTGCGCCTCAAAAATAAAATATGATTTGAATGGTAGTGATTCAAAATCCTTTAAAAACATTATAAATGAAATTAAAATATACTTTACTGATGCTGGTTTGCATAATGAATTATGCAATGGCACAAAATGCCAGGTTTGTAAACCAGGGCATTATAGAATTTGAGAAAAAGATCAATGTTTATGCATTGATTCAAGATCAGGCAAAAAAATACCCCGATAACTTTTGGAGCACACAAGCGCTGGAGCAGTATCAAAAAAATAACCCACAATTTAAAACTTTGAAAAGTGAACTTACTTTTAAAAACAACCAAACATTTTTTAATCCGCTGGCGGATGAAAGTGTATCTAACAGTTGGTTAAGTAATTTTGCAACGGCAAAACAGAATAACATTATTTTAACCAATCTTAAGTCTGAAACCAGTATTATTCAAAAATCAGTTTATGAAGAAACTTACCTGGTTAAAGATTCCATCCGTAAAATAAACTGGAAAATAACTGACGAATTTAGAAACATTGCAGGCTATGATTGTAGACGAGCAAATGCTTTAATTATGGATTCTATTTACGTAGTTGCCTTTTATGCTGATGTAATTCCGGTATCCGGCGGTCCGGAAACCTTTAGTGGATTGCCTGGTATGATATTAGGTGTAGCTTTGCCCCGTGAACATATAACCTGGTTTGCAACGAACGTAAAAGATATAGAGGTTACAGATGCACAGCTTAAAGTACCTTCAAAAGGGAAGCCCGTAAATAAAAAACAATTGAGCGATATTTTAAAGAGTGCCTTGAAAGACTGGGGCAATTATGCAAGTGATATCTTAAAATCTGCAGATATGTAATCTTAAATTTGCGCACTTAATTATTTTGTTAGCCCGATAAAAATGTATAGCCAACTGTATAATCATATTAACAAGTTTGTTAAATTGAGTAGTGGTGAAGAAGAAATTCTAGCCGCTCTACTTAAAACAGTATCTGTTAATAAGAAAGCATTTTTGTTAGAGCAGGGGCAAATATGCAAAGCAAATTATTTTGTTGTAAAGGGATGCATCAGGTTATATTTTATTGATATTAAAGGTGCAGAACAAACTACGCAGTTTGCTATAGAAAACTGGTGGCTATCTGACTTGACCAGTTTTCTATTTCAAAAGCCATCTGAGTTTTTTGTTCAGGCTGCAGAAACTACAGAAGTTATTGCCATTGCCCATCATCATTACGAAGAAATGTTCACTCAATTACCCAAGCTGGAAAGGTATTTTAGGTTGGTGTTACAGAAATCTCATCAAGCTGCTCAAATGCGAATCAGGTATCTGTACAGCATGACTGCCGAAGAAAGGTATCATCATTTTAATGCGTCATTTCCAGAGTTTGTTCAGCGGATTCCACAATATATGCTAGCTTCTTACTTGGGTTTTACACCTGAGTTTTTAAGTAAAATCAGGGCGAAGCGATAATGTTTTACCATTTCAAGGAAATATAAGATCAGAATATAAGTTTTACGCCCCATAGTCGGTGGTTCAAAAAAAATGAAGATTGAGCTGATATGAATCTTATATTCCTTATATGGTCAAAATTAAAATAATGTTATTCTTATCATTTAATGCAAATGGACAACAATCTTAATTGTTTCAACCAAGGAAGGCACTAAACTCTGCCTAAATTCTTAAATAGGTAATTTTTCTAAAACCCCGCCTTTGCGGTTAAGTAGCCTATTTTCTTAAACTAGATTAAGTTTTTTAATCCATTGATTCCAGACCTTTATAGCGTAATTAAAATATAACAATGGAAACTAGAATTAACATTAAAAAAGTAGAGCCAGCAGCTTATGAAGCCATGTATGGTTTGGAAAAATATATATCAACTACTAACATTAACCCAATTCTATTGGAACTGATTAAAATGAGGGCATCGCAAATTAATGGTTGTGCTTTCTGCCTGAATATGCATAGTAAGGATGCACGTAAAATAGGTGAAACAGAACAACGTTTATACTTACTGAATGCCTGGAAAGAGACCACCTTATTTACCGAAGAAGAAAAAGCTGTTTTAGCCTTAACGGAAGAAGTAACCTTAATTTCTAATCATGTTTCAGATGAGACATATCGTAATGCTTCGAGTTTTTTTAATGAGCAAGATTTAGCCCGGCTAATTATGGCTATTATTACCATCAATGCCTGGAATAGAATTGCCATAGCAACGAAGTTAATGGTTGACTAATTGCTTCGATCACTAATCTGCATGGGGTTAACCTCCCAGCAGATTAGCGATCATTTTAAGATTTATTTATCTTTTGTAAACCTTCGTAAATTAAACGTGCAATTTCCTTTGCACCAGCGGGCTGAAAATGGGTATTATCATTTTGCCCCTTTGGATAGGCGACATATTTGCCGGAATCCAAATTCATAAAATAGTTTTTGGTAACAAAATCAGTGCCTTTGGAAGTGAATAAATCTGCAGAAAGTGTGGTTAAGTCAATTACCGGAACACTTAATTCCTTCGCTACATCCATAACAGCATGAGGATATTCACCATGAGCACTGCCAAGTACTCCATTCTTCCAGGGATAATTTCGGGTTACGGGAGTAATTAGAATAGGTTTGGCACCTTTCGCCCTGGCTTCATTTACATACATCTTTAAAAATTTTTTATAGCCAGGGATATCAACATAACGCTCAGGTTTATCTTTTGCTGCATCATTATGTCCGAATTGAATGAGCACCAGATCATTTTTCCTCAATGGAGATAACACCTCTTTCCACCTGCCTTCTTCAAAAAATGACCTGGTGCTTCTGCCGCCTTTGGCTTTGTCTACTACCAGGGCACTATCACTTTTGATCAGATGATTTAAGTTTTTCAGATTGTCTTTTGTAAGGAACTGCTGAAAAACCTGGCCCCAACCCATTAATGGATAACGTTTCTGCATATAATCTGCTTCCAGGCTATAATCAGCAACTGTAGAATCACCAATGAGGTAAACTTTAACAGGTTCACGCTTTATGATAAATGACATCAATAAAATAGTGATTCCTGTGAAAAGAAAGATTTGACTATATTTTTTCATGTTCTGATTATATTATTTTTCAATTCTAAACCAATCATACTCCGCAATACCAGAATCATTGGTTTGTATATCCCTTATGGCGAACAAGCCTACTTTTGCGCCAATCCATTGTCCGGCTGTAGCCTGAAATTCATCACCAACATGATTAAATTTGATGCCGTCTTCACTAAAACTAAACTGACATTTAGCACCGTTAAAAACAGTTACCCTCATATAAACCTGGCCTGATTTAAGTTTGGCAATTTCTTTTTCGCTTTCAGTTTTTCCCTTATCCGCACTCTGGCAAATGCCAAACATCAGATAAAACCCATCCTTTTTGCTTTTGATACTGATTTTAGCATAACTTCTACCCATTATTACTAAACCAGTCTGTTCATTTTCAAGCTTAGGATTTGGCTTAAAATTCACCTTTGTAGTTGCTGTAAATTCATCTGCAGGAAATTTCTGCATCAATAAATTAGGTACATCCCACATGTTCTTTGCTTCTTCCGGAATTTTTGCTGTGTATAATTTTAGTACACCTTTTTGAGCATCAGTGAATAACCATACCGGCTGCGGATTGGCTTGCCACTGCCATTGCAGACCTAAAGTTGCCGCATCAAACTCATCGCTTTCTGCCGGGGTTTCTATGGAATAAACTTTACCTACATTTGGTTTTTTATACACCATAACCGGTTCTCCAACACCATCATCATCCTGATCAGAACCAATTATTGGCCAGTTATTCTTCCATTTCATGGGTTGTAAATGAACCACTCTGCCGTATGCATCTTTATCCTGAAAATGAATGAACCAGTCTTCGCCAGTTGGTGTATTTATCCAGGCACCCTGATGTGGCCCGTTAACCGTTGATTTTCCCTGATCCATTACTACTTTTCTTTCATAAGGACCGTAAATATTTTTACTTCTTAACACCAATTGCCAGCCAGTAGAAACTCCTCCAGCTGGTGCAAAAAGGTAATAAAAGCCATTGCGCTTGTAAAATTTAGGTCCTTCAATGGTAGGATCTAAATCATGTCCATCATAAACAATTCTACCCGTCTCGGCAGCTTTTGTCCCATCTGGGGTAAGTGGCATAACGGCTAACAAACTTTTAATTCCCGCTCTGCTACCCGCATAAGCGTAAGCCAGGTAAGCTTTTCCATCTTCATCCCAAAGTGGACAAGGATCAATCAGGCCCTTGCCTGAAACAACCAGCTTTGGGGCAGACCATTCACCAGTTATGGTTTTAGCCTTGGTAAGGTAAATGCCAAAATCAGGATCAGGGTAATAAATGTAAAATTCACCATTTCTATACCGGATAGCTGGCGCCCAAACACCATTACCGTGCTGAGTTTTTTCAAAATGATCAAATGGAGGTTGTCTCTTTAAAGCATGTCCAATAATTTTCCAGTTTACTAAATCTTTTGAATGAAGAATAGGCAAGCCCGGAACAGCATCAAAGCTAGAGGCAATCAGATAAAAATCATCACCCACACGAATGGCATCAGGATCTGAATAATCGGCATTTATAACAGGGTTTTTATAACTTCCATTGCCTTGATCGGCAACCCAAACTTTTGATATATAATTTGGTGCAGGTGCCTGCTGCGCCATTGCATTTCCACCAACAGTTAAAATTAGGATTGAATTAAATAAATATTTCATCTTACAATGATGGTTTGGTGATATTTGGTCATTAATAGCTTACGAACAAGATGCTGAAACAAGTTCAGCATGACGGCGTTTGGCCTATCAACAAGATTAAGCCTTTTTTTATTTTTGAACAAGCTGATACTGTGCAATCGTTCCCGACATCGTTTGCGCATTTATTATTGAATTTCTTTTTTCCGGTGAATATTAATGTTTAAAATTGCTCATCATATATTTGTTAAAGCTCGGCTGCGTGATAAAGTTTAAACTTTGCGTGGCCGATTTTATTCATACTAACCAAAATCTGAGATGAAGTTTATAGCCGTAATTTTGCTTATTACGTTTTCATTCACTGCAAATGCCATAGATGTTAAACCTGATTTTGTTGTGGATGCAAAGGGAAGTGGTGATTTCAAAACTGTTCAGGAAGCCATTCATGCCATACCCGATTTTAGAAATAAAGTCACCACTATATTCATCAAAAAAGGAATTTACAAAGAAAAGCTAGTGCTTGCAGCTTCTAAAAAGAATGTGCGGTTGATTGGTGAAAGCTTAAATGAAACGATTTTAACCTATGATGATTTTGCTCAAAAGAAGAACACTTTTGGAGAAGAGAAAGGTACATCAGGTTCTGCCAGTTTTTATATTTATGGAGAGGGATTTTCTGCTGAAAATATCACTTTTGAAAATTCTTCAGGCCCGGTGGGGCAGGCTGTTGCAGTTTGGGTTGGTGGCGATAAATCTGCTTTCATAAATTGCAGGTTTTTAGGTTTTCAAGATACGCTTTATACTTACGGAGGCAGCAACCGCCAGTATTATAAAGGCTGTTATATTGAAGGGACGGTAGATTTTATCTTTGGTTCGGCTACGGCCTGGTTTGAAAACTGTACCCTTTTTTGTAAAAAACAAGGTTACATTACCGCAGCGTCAACAGCAGATACTACTAAATTTGGTTATGTCTTTAACCAGTGCAAAATCAAAGGTGATGCGCCAGCCAATAGTTTTTATTTGGGTAGACCATGGCGGCCATATGCAAAGGTTGCATATCTAAACTGTGAATTGCCAGAACTTATTCGCCCGGAAGGCTGGAATAACTGGGGAAAAGAAAGTAATGAACAAACAGCATATTACGCTGAATATCAAAGCACAGGGAAAGGCGCACAGCCAATAAAACGGGTAAAGTGGGCTCATCAGCTTACCAATAAGGAGTATAAAAGTTACAATCTCGAAAATGTATTGCGTGGATGGAATCCTGAACAGAAGTAGTGTGTTAATTAATTGATATTTAGATTTTTGATATTTTTTTGAATTAGTTTTGCAAGTTTTTTCCGGCAACGTTTGCATAGATTTCTTTTCGCTTTTAGGGGCAAACAACGTACACTTGTTTTACAATAACCAAGTATAATTTAACCGCACACATAATGAAATACAGTTCTGGTAGTCTATGCCATTTTAAAATCGCCCTCGCATTTATTTTTATTTCTTCTGCAAGTGTGGCAATGGCTCAGCAAAAAATGAGTTTACCCATTATCCAGCAGGTTAAAATTAAAAATGATACCACTAGTATTGTTGCTTTTGGAGCAAAGGGTGATGGAATTGCCCTGAATACAGAAAGTATTAATAAAACTATAGCCAATGTAAGTCAGAAAGGTGGTGGAGTAGTTTTAATTCCTTCGGGATTATGGCTTACCGGGCCTATAGAATTAAAAAGCAATGTTAATCTTCATTTAAAGCGTGATGCCATTCTTCAGTTTACAGCTGATTTCAATCAATATAAATTAGTAGAAGGAAATTGGGAAGGTAGACCAGCCTGGCGCAACCAAAGTCCGATTTCTGGAACAAACCTGCAAAACATAGCCATTACCGGAACCGGGATTATTGATGGAAACGGTGGTGCATGGCGAATGGTTAAGAAAGATAAGTTAACCGAATCTCAATGGAAAAATTTAGTTGCATCTGGCGGGATTGTTCGTGAAGATGGTAAAATGTGGTATCCATCTGCTAAAACCGTTAAGGGATCAAACACTAAAAATGCAGGCGTAATTGAGTCTGGCAAAACAGCAAAAGATTATGAAGACATTAAAGATTTTCTTCGTCCGAATTTGCTGGTATTAACCAACTGCAAAACGATTCTTCTAGAAGGTGTTACTTTTCAAAATTCTCCTGCATGGAACCTGCATCCGTTGCTTTGTGAGGATTTAACCTTAAGAAATCTACAGGTTAAAAATCCATGGTATGCACAGAATGGTGATGGTGTCGATGTAGAGTCCTGTAAAAATGTATTAATTGAAGGCAGTACCTTTGATGTAGGTGATGATGGAATTTGCATTAAATCTGGTAGGGATGAGGCAGGTCGTAAACGTGGTGTGCCAACAGAAAATGTAATTGTAAGAAACAATGTAGTATACCATGCGCATGGCGGTTTCGTTATTGGAAGTGAAATGAGTGGCGGTGCTAAAAACATTTGGGTATATGATTGCTCTTTTATTGGTACTGACATTGGTTTACGTTTTAAAACGACCCGTGGTAGGGGAGGTATTGTAGAAAATATCTACGTAAACAAAATTAACATGATTGATATCCCTGGCGAAGCCATTTTGTTTGATATGTATTATGCTGCAGTAGACCCAATTGTTTTAGCTGGTGAAAAGCGTGAGGCCATTAAAACCATAGAAGTTCCGGTGACGGAAGCTACACCACAATTCAGGAATTTTTACATCAAAGATGTAGTGGCTAATGGTGCCGGTAAAGCCATCTTTTTTAGGGGCTTACCAGAAATGAATATCAAAGACATTCACCTGGAAAATGTGACCATTCAAGCTAAAGAAGGCATAGAAATCATTGAAGCAACAGGCATTTCTTTAAAGAATGTAAATGTGATTACCGATAATTCTAACCCGATCGTCAATATTCAGAACAGCTCCAATATTAATATCAATAACCTTCAATATAAAAGCGGAGCCGAGTTATTATTTAATGTAGCTGGTCAAAAATCAAAAGGCATTAAAGTGAGTGGAACAGATGGCTCGAAAGCTAAAAAGGCCACCAGCATTGCTGCCGAAGTAAATAAAAACGCATTAGAGATTTCAAAATAATGAAGAAGAGATCAATTTTATATACCGCAATTGCGCTTCTGGGGTTCTCTACAGTATCCCTAACTGGTTTTGCACAAAAAAAACTTTCCGAGCAGTTAACCCGAACTGCAATGGAAAAACTGTTTCAGGATACCACCTTATTGAAAGGCGCTAAGGGCCCTAAATGGACATATGATATGGGTGTAGTATTGGAAGGTGCTGCTGCCGTTTGGCGAAATACCGGAAATGGCGACTACTTCAAATACATCCAATCTTCTATGGATGCCTATTTAGATAAAGAAGGGAATATTTCTACTTACAAGGCAGAAGATTTTAACATCGACAATATTAAAAACGGCCGTTCACTTTTGCTTTTATACAAAGTTACTGGTCAGCAAAAATACCTTCTGGCTGCAAACAAGCTTTACGATCAGTTGCAAAAACAGCCCCGTACAAAAGAAGGTGGTTTTTGGCACAAGAAAATATATCCTAACCAAATGTGGCTGGATGGATTATACATGGGCGAACCTTTCTATGCGGAATACGCTAAACTGATGAAAAAAGACGCGGCATATGATGACATTGCCAATCAGTTTATCTGGATGGAAAAAAATGCACGCGATCCGAAAACGGGTCTTTTATATCATGGTTACGATGAAAGCAGAACAGAGAAATGGGCAGACCCAAAAACAGGGTTGTCGCCAAACTTTTGGGGCCGGGCCATGGGTTGGTACATCATGGCTTTAGTTGATGTTTTAGACAACTTCCCGGAAAATCATCCACAGCGAAAAGAATTGTTAGCCATTTTAAACCGGACGGCAACAGCAGCAGTAAAAGTTCAGGATGCAAAATCAGGAGTTTGGTTTGATATTCTTGATCTACCCGCTAAAAAAGGCAATTACCTGGAAAGTTCTGCATCGAGCATGTTTGTTTATGGCTTAGCTAAAGGTGTTCGTAAAGGCTGGTTGCCGCAAACTTTTATGGCTGCGGCAAATAAAGGTTATGCCGGACTAAAAAAAGAATTTATTGAAAAGGCTGGTGATGAAAGGGTAAATCTGACTAAAACTGTTTCTGTTTCTGGCTTGGGTGGTAAGCCTAAATACCGTGATGGCAGTTTTGAATATTACATCAGCGAAAAGGTAATTACCAATGATCCGAAAGGTGTTGGGGCTTTCATTTGTGCAGCTGCTGAAATGGAAATAGGCGCATTGCCTAAAACTGGAAAGGGCCTTACCGTTACGGTTGATAATTTCTTTAACAACGAATACATGACTGGCCCAACGGGCGATAAAATTCCATTCCACTACCTGTGGGACGAAGATGATAACAATGGGTTTTCTTTACTTGGAAAAGTATTTAATGATGCGGGTGTAAAGACAGCAACATTAAAAGCTGCACCAACCTTGGCGAATTTAAAGGGTAGCAATATTTACATCATCGTGGATCCGGATACAGAAAAGGAAACCGCGAACCCAAACTTTATGAATGCAGACCATGCCACACAAATAAGTGAATGGGTAAAAGCGGGCGGTGTTTTGGTGTTGCTATTAAACGATGTAGGTAATTGTGAAATTACCAAATTTAACGTTCTGCCAGAATCATTTGGAATTAAATTTAATGAGGATAGCAGGAATAAAGTTCAAGGCGCAAACTTTGAGCAAGGCGCTATAAAAATTCCTTTAGGAAACACCATTTTTAAAACAGCTAAAAAAGTTTACATCAAAGAGATTTCTACGATTGTAGCCAAAACACCAGCTGTTTCAGCATTAACCGATAATGGTGATGTGATTATTGCCACAGCAAAATATGGTAAAGGAACTGTATTCGCGGTTGGCGATCCATGGTTTTACAATGAATATATTGATGGCAGAAAGCTTCCTGCAGAATTTGAAAATTACAAGGCTACCAATGATTTGGTAAACTGGTTAATTAAGCAGGTGCCGGTGAAGAAATAGAATAGTTAGCAACGGAAGTAAAATACATATAATATTGTATCTGCTACGGAAACCTAGAATTTATGCTTACTGCGAAGGAGGAGATTACGGTTGCCATTCCTTTGGAGGAGTGCCCACATGGCGGGGTGGTTATAAAAAAGATGTTGGATTAGAAGGTGTGCAAATATCTACAATTAATCAAATAAGGTTAATAAATATGATCCGTGGCGAGAAATAGACTTAACAAACATGATTAGAATTAAAACATTACTTACCATTTGCTATAGCATGTTACTGGCTTCTTGTTTCGCACAAATGCCAACTGATTCTACCGCAGAAAAAATGTTGGTTTATCAGTTAGGAAACGGTGGCTGGCCAAAGCAGCTGGAAGATAAAAGCGTAGTGAACTATGGTGCGCCTTTAACACCACAGTTGTTGGCGAAAGTAAAAGCCACTGAAGATAAACATGCCACATTTGATAACAAGGCTACCAGTAGAGAGGTTGTTTATTTGGTAAAAGCTTATAAAAAGACACAAAACAAAACATATTTAAAGGCCGCTGAAAAGGGCTTGGATTATATTCTGGAAGCACAATATGCTAATGGTGGTTGGCCGCAATATTATCCTGATCAGTCCCTTTATCGCTCAGAAATTACCTATAATGATGATGCCATGGTAAATGTGCTGAATATCCTTCAAGACATTGCCACTCAGAAAAATGATTTCGAGGTAGTAGACAAAGCATATATCCAAAAAGCGGAGAAAGCCGTTGCAAAAGGTGTTGACTGTATCCTTAAAACGCAGGTAAAACAAAATGGACAACTTAGCATTTGGGCAGCACAATATGATAAAGATTCGATGTTACCGGCAAAGGCAAGGAATTTTGAGCCCGCTTCCTTAAGTACCAGTGAATCGGCAGGAATTGTTCGCTTTTTGATGCGCATTCAAAGCCCGTCAATTGGGATAAAAACAGCCCTTGCTGCAGCAATTAAATGGTTCGATACGTATAAAATAACAGGTCATCGCTTTGATAGGGAAAAAGGGAAAACAGCAGCTTTAATTGCTGATCCTTCCAGCATGGTATGGGCACGCTTCTACGATTTGGATAAAAATGCACCCATTTTTGGTGACCGGGATAATTCCATAAAATTAAAGCTGGAAGAGTTAAGTCCGGAAAGAAGGAATGGCTACGCCTGGTATGGCAACTGGGGTCAAAAATTAATAGAAAAGGAATACCCGAAATGGTTAGCTGCAAACGGAAAATAAATAAAAAATAAACTTGTCATTGCGGGGGTACGAAGCAATCTTAAACTTTAGGTAGAAATTTTACCGCTTAAGATGAATTCGTTTCTTAACATGATGGAAAAGGTGTGAACATGATTCTAAACAAAGAAAACTTAAAAAACATCAGCGGATCAAAGGTAAAAAAACCAACTGCTGAAATGCTGGAGTTGCCAGAAAAGGTGATTCAATTTGGTACCGGCGTTTTATTACGCGGCTTACCAGACTATTTTATCGATCAGGCAAATCATCAGGGTATTTTCAATGGAAGAATCGTGGTAGTTAAAACCACATCTAAAGCTGGAGCAGATGATTTCGCCAATCAGGATAACTTATATACGCTTTGTGTTAAGGGAATTGAAAATGGTGCTGAAGTGGAAGAAAACATAATTAATGGAGCCATTAGCCGTGTATTGTCAGCAACATCAGAATGGGCAGAAATTTTAAAAACTGCATATCAGCCAGAAATGAAAGTTGTGATTTCAAATACCACCGAGGTTGGAATCGTAAAAAGTGAAGATAAAATTACGGATACACCACCGCAATCTTTTCCAGGTAAACTGTTGGCTTTCTTACATGAAAGGTATAAAGCCTTTAATGGATCAGCGGAAAGCGGGATGGTAATCGTTCCAACGGAACTTATTAGCGATAATGCTGATAAATTAAAAGAAATTTTGCTCGATCTGGCCATTCAGAATAAATTGGGATGGGATTTTGAAAACTGGTTAAAAACAGCAAATCATTTCTGCAAAACACTTGTAGACCGGATTGTGCCAGGAAGACTTCCTGCAGAAGCGCAGCAAAGCATGGAGGATGAACTGGGCTATACTGATGGATTGATGATCATGGCTGAACCCTTCAGGCTTTGGGCAATTGAATCATCAAGTGAGCGAGTAAAAGAAATTTTATCTTTTGCTTCGGCAGATAAAGGTATTTTTATTGTACCCTCTATTGATAAATTTAAAGAACTAAAACTTCGTTTATTAAACGGAACACATACCATAAGCTGTGGATTAGCCCTTTTGGCTGGTTTCCATACCGTTAAAGAAGCCATGGCTGATGAAGATTTTTCTAACCATGTGCTAAAACTGATGCAGGAAGAAATAGCACCTGTGGTAGAGAATGAAGATATTAGTAAAGATGAGGCCATCGCTTTTGCAAAAAGTGTGATCGATCGTTTCAGTAATCCATTTTTAGACCATCAATGGCATGCCATTACCCTCAACTATACCCAGAAATTGCAGATGCGTAATATGCCTTTGATTAGAAAATATTATGCACTTAATAATGAAGTGCCTCAACTCACTGCACTTGGTATTGCGGCATATATTGTTTTCATGAATGTTACTCAGGATGGTGACCAATATACCTCTGCGATTAATGGAAAAACTTTCACTACACTGGATGAATTTGCTGAAGTGCTTCACGGTTACTGGAAAAATCCTGAAACAGTGGTAGATAATACGCTTGGAGATCGACGTTTGTGGGATAAAAACTTAAATAATTATCCCGGTTTCAATGCCGCTGTAAAATCTTACGTAGAACAATTACAAAATAAAGGTGCAAAAAAAACTTTGAGTAACTTGCACAAAGAAAGAACAATTTAAAAATGGTGACTAGAATTTTAAAAATCCATCCAAATGATAATGTGCTGGTAGCCTTACAGAATTTAACAAAGGGCGAAACCATCATTTACGATGGACATGAATATGTTTTACAGGATGATATTCAGGCGAAGCATAAATTTTTTATGCAAGATATGAATGCTGGTGATCACATCATGATGTATGGCGTTTTGGTAGGTAAAGCGCAACATTTTATCCTTAAAGGTGGATTAATGGATACTGAAAATACCAAACATGCTTCAGATCCATATGAATTTAAACCCTATCATTATGAGTGGCATGCACCAGATGTTTCAAAATTCCAATACCGCACTTTTAATGGATATGTACGGAATGATGGTCGAGTAGGTACGGCAAATTATTGGCTGTTTATTCCAACTGTATTCTGCGAAAACCGCAACCTGGATGTGATCCGTGAAGCATTGCACAATGAGTTGGGGTATGCCGTAACTGATAAATATAAATCATATGCCCACCATTTGGTTGAGGCCTACAAAAATGGCGAAGATTTAAGCGAGGCTGATACCAGTTCTATCGGACAGGCCAATCATGTAGCCAATCGTATTTTTAAAAATGTTGATGGCATTAAATTTTTAAATCACCAGGGTGGATGTGGCGGTACCCGCCAGGATGCAGCAACATTAAGCAAACTTTTAGCCGCTTATGCAGATCATCCAAATGTGGCTGGGGTAACTGTTTTAAGTTTAGGCTGCCAGAATTTACAAGTGCAGGATTTTGTGGACGATTTAAAACAACGTTCGCCAAATTTTGATAAACCGTTATTTATTTTCGAGCAACAACAATTGCAAAGTGAAGAACAGCTGGTAAAAGAAGCAATTAGAAAAACATTTATTGGTTTAACAGAGATCAATAAAATTGAACGTCAGCCAGCACCATTAAGTAAACTGGTGTTGGGTGTTAAATGTGGCGGAAGTGATGGCTTCAGCGGAATCAGTGCTAACCCTGCTGTAGGCTATACTTCTGATTTATTAGTAGCCTTAGGCGGAACAGTACTTTTGGCTGAATTCCCTGAGCTTTGTGGCGCAGAACAACAACTGATCGATCGGACAAAAGATGAAACTGCAGCCCGTAAATTCATCCAGTTAATGACAGCTTATAACCAGGCTGCAGAAAATGTAGGCTCTGGATTTTTTATGAACCCATCGCCAGGAAATATTAAAGATGGCTTAATTACCGATGCCATTAAAAGTACAGGTGCAGCCAAAAAAGGCGGAACATCGCCTGTTGAGGATGTGTTGGATTATACCGAGCCTGCCACAAAACCGGGATTAAATTTAGTATGTACACCAGGTAATGATGTAGAAGCCACAACGGGAAAAGCAGCGGCAGGTGCAACACTTATTTTGTTTACGACCGGATTAGGCACGCCAACGGGAAACCCGGTTTGTCCTACCATAAAAGTTTCTACCAATAATGCTTTAACCAAACGCATGGGTGATATTATCGATATTAACTGCGGGCCGGTAATTGAAGGTGAAAAAACCATTGAACAAATGGGCGAAGATATTTTAGAATATTGCATCAAAGCAGCTAGTGGTGAAGTGATTCCGAAAGCGGTACTCTTAAACCAGGATGATTTTATTCCATGGAAACGGGGAGTGAGTCTTTAGTTTGGAGTTATTAGTTTGGAGTTTTGAGTCCGGAGTCGGAAGCCTTTAGCCCTAAGTCTCAAGCGTAAAAACCGTCATTGCGAAATCCAATTTTTCATTGGATGCGGTAATCTTTAAATAGTTGTCTTAGCGGGAAAGATTGCTTCGTGCCTCGCAATGACGATAAAAGAATAGAAAAAATAATACAGAATGAAACCATTTTTAGACGAAAATTTTCTTTTGCAAAGCAAAACAGCTGAAAAGCTTTACCATGATTTTGCAAAGTCATTGCCCATCATCGATTACCACAATCACCTTATTCCTGATCAGATTGCGAACGATAAACAGTTCGAGAATATTACGCAGGTTTGGCTGGCTGGTGATCATTACAAATGGAGAGCCATGCGTGCCAACGGTGTAGATGAAAAATACATCACTGGCGATGCTTCAGATTTTGAAAAATTCGAAAAATGGGCCGAAACCGTTCCTTACACTTTGCGTAACCCATTATACCACTGGACACACCTGGAATTGCAGCGCTATTTTGGCATCACCGATCTTTTATCTGGCAAAACAGCCCGTAAAATTTATGATGAATGTACGGCTAAACTGCAAACACCAGAATATTCAGTTCGTGGTTTATTGGCAAAAATGAATGTAGAGGCGGTTTGCACTACTGATGATCCGTTGGATAGCCTGAACTTCCATCAGCAATTGGCAAATGAAGGTGTAGCCTTAAAAATGTTGCCTGCTTTCCGTCCGGATAAGGCCATGAATAGCGATGATGTTGCAAGCTTAAACGAGTATATTGATAAACTGGAAAGTGTAGTTAACCAAACCATTAGTAGTTTTCAGGATTATATTGATGCGCTGAAAAGTCGTCATGATTACTTTGCCGCTAACAGTTGCTCTGTTTCTGATCATGGCTTGGAGCAAATTTATGCGGAAGATTATACCGACCAGGAAATTACTTCCATTTTTGATAAAATCAGAAGTAAACAAGAAATCTCTCATGAAGAAAACCTGAAATTTAAATCAGCCATGCTGATCTATTTTGCAGAGTGGGACCATGAAAAAGGATGGGTGCAACAATATCACTTAGGGGCGTTAAGGAACAACAATGCCCGGATGTTGCGTCAATTAGGCCCTGATACAGGCTGGGATTCTATCGGCGATTTTTCACAAGCCAGAATGCTATCTAAGTTCTTAAACCGATTAGATAATCAAGATAAATTAGCAAAAACAATTATTTACAATTTAAATCCTGCAGACAATGAGTTAATCGCAACCATGATTGGCAACTTTAATGATGGTTCTGTAGCGGGTAAAGTGCAGTTTGGATCGGCGTGGTGGTTTTTAGATCAGAAAGATGGCATGATTAAACAGTTAAATGCTTTATCAAATATGGGGCTTTTGAGCCGCTTGGTAGGGATGTTAACTGATTCCCGTAGCTTCCTTTCCTTCCCTCGTCATGAGTACTTCCGGAGAATAATTTGTAACCTGTTTGCCGAAGATATAGAGAATGGCGAACTACCTGATGATTTGGAATGGGTGGGGAAAATAGTGCAGGATATTTCGTACTTTAACGCAAAAAATTACTTTACTTTTTAATTCAGCGCCTCGGTTTGTATCAGCATAAACCGAAACTTAATTAACGGTTTGCTGATACAAACTAAGGCAAATAAACAGCCGAACAAACAAAAAATGAGTAACCAAATATCAGCCTCAATAAAAAAAGGAGCACAAGTTTTAAGTTTTGGAGAAATCCTTTTACGCATCTGCCCGGATATGGATGGACAATGGCTAAAAGAAAATAAGCTGCCGTTTTACATTGGTGGTGCAGAACTTAATGTAGCCACAGCCTTGGCGCTTTGGCAAGTGCCATCTGCTTATCTCTCTGCCATGCCAGAAAATTCAGTTACGCAGGATATTGTTGATTATCTTCATGAAAGAAATATTGATACCAAACCCATGGTTTTTAATGGCGATCGGTTGGGTTTATATTACCTTCCAAAGGGAAAAGATTTAAAAAATGCTGGTGTAATCTATGATCGGGCTAATTCTGCCTATGCAGAATTAAAAGTAGGTCAGATAAATTGGGATGAAGTTTTTGAAGGTGTAACCTGGTTTCATTTTAGCGCCATTTGTCCTGCGATTAACCAATCTATAGCAGATGTTTGTCTGGAAGCTTTAAAGGTAGCTAGTGAAAAAAATATTACCATTTCTCTGGATTTAAATTACAGGGCCAAACTTTGGAAATATGGTAAAGATCCGATTGATATCCTCCCGGAACTGGCTAAATACTGCACCCTGATTATGGGTAATGTTTGGGCAGCCAATAAAATGTTGGGTACACATCTTCATGATGATTTATTGCCAACAGAAGGTTATGCAAAGGAAACGTTACTGCAACAAGCCACCGATACCTCTAAAGAAATATTAAGTTTGTTTCCGGCATGTAAGGCCGTAGCCAATACCTTTCGTTTTGATCATGGAAAGGGTATTAGGTATTACACGGCCATTTACAGCAATGATGAATTAACTGTTTCACCAGAATACGTTTCTGATGAGATTTTAGATAAAGTAGGCAGTGGCGATTGTTTTATGGCCGGGTTAATTTATGGGTTTTACAACCATCTTCCGGTTGCTGAAACCTTAAATTTTGCCACCGCAGCGGCTTACGATAAATTATACATTCCGAGCGATGCCACCACCAGCACCGTAGCGGATATTGAAAAAAGAATAATACACCATGATTAGTAACCAACACAAGATTTTAGATGCCATTTTAGAACAAGGCATGTTGCCACTTTTTTACCAGGACAGTGAAATAGGTAGTGTAGAGATATTACGTACTTTATATAAAGCCGGTGTTCGTGTATTTGAATATACCAATCGTGGGAAATCAGCTTTGCCAAATTTTAAAAAGCTTAAAGAAATCAGGGATGCGGAAATGCCAGATCTTTATCTGGGCATTGGAACCATTAAAACGCCGGCCGATGCGAATGCCTTTATTGAGGCAGGAACGGATTTTATCGTTGCACCTATTGTTAACCCTGCTGTTGCAGAAATTGCCAATAAAATAGGGATGCTTTGGATTCCGGGTTGTATGACTCCTACAGAAATCAGCATTGCACAGGAACACAAAGCCATGCTGATTAAAATCTTCCCGGCCAATATCTTAGGTCCGGAATTTATTTCATCTATTAAAGATCTCTTTGCCGGGCAGCTGTTTATGCCAACCGGAGGTGTGGAAATTAATGCTGATAACCTGAAAACCTGGTTTAAAGCTGGCGTTTGTGCCGTGGGGATGGGCAGCAAATTAATCAGTAAGGATGTAATGAGCAAAGGCCTTTATGATGAACTTTTTGAAAACACCCAACTGGCGCTTAACCTGATCAAACAAAGCAAGTAACTAACCACACCAACCTAAAATGAGCCAAACCAAACCAAGCAATTACAGATGGACCATATGCCTGCTGCTGTTTCTTGCCACAACCATAAACTATTTAGACCGGCAGGTTTTATCACTCACCTGGACAGATTTTATTAAACCGGAATTTCATTGGGATAATAATGATTATGGAAACATAACGGCACTATTCTCTATTTTCTATGCCATTTCGATGCTTTTTGCTGGCAGATTGGTAGATAAGCTTGATACCAAAAAAGGCTTTTTATGGGCCATTGGTGTATGGTCTGTTGGTGCCTGTTTACATGCTTTTTGTGGAATTGCCACTGCCGGAATGATTACCGGAAACTGGATGGTAGGTTTTGAAGGTGCGAAAGATATTATTGCCGGAGTGAACAACACCGGAATGGTTGTTTCTGTAAGTGTTACGCTATTTATTTTTGCCCGTTTTGTGCTGGCTGTTGGTGAAGCTGGGAATTTTCCCGCAGCGATTAAAGCCACAGCAGAATATTTCCCTAAAAAAGACAGGGCATTTGCCACCAGTATTTTTAATGCAGGTGCTACAGTTGGTGCACTGGCTGCCCCGATTACCATTCCCTTTATTGCGAAGGCATATGGATGGGAAATGGCTTTCCTGATTATTGGTGCGCTAGGTTTTGTATGGATGGGCCTTTGGGTTTTTGTATACAACAAACCAGAATTGCATAAAAGGGTGAGCGCCGAGGAATTGGCTTACATTCAACAAGATGTGATCAATGACAGGAAACTGGCTGATTATGTTGAAGAGACTAAAGAAAAAGTTTCATTTATAGATTGCTTTAAATATAAACAAACCTGGGCTTTTGCCTTCGGTAAATTTATGACAGATGGCGTTTGGTGGTTCTTTTTATTCTGGACACCAGCATACCTCAAATCAGTTTACAACATGGATTCTACCCAGAGTGCATTGCCGCTATTTGTACTGTATATGATTACCTTGCTTTCTATTATTGGGGGCTGGTTACCAACTTATTTTGTAGATAAAAAGGGAATGAATCCTTATGAAGGTAGAATGAGAGCTATGTTAATCTTCGCTTTTTTTCCGCTTTTGGCACTGGCTGCACAGCCTTTAGGGCATATCACGTACTGGATTCCGGTAATTATTATTGGTATAGCAGGCGCTGCACACCAGGCATGGTCGGCGAATATATTTTCTACGGTAGGAGATATGTTTCCTAAAAAAGCCATTGCCACCATTACCGGTATTGGCGGGATGGCTGGTGGTATTGGTTCCTTCATTATCAATAAAGGATCAGGCTTATTATTTGATTACACGGGAAAAAATAAAATCGTTTTCATGGGTTTCAAAGGGGAAGAAGCAGGTTATTTCATCATCTTCTCCATTTGTGCGGTTTGTTACCTCATTGGATGGACGGTTATGAAAACGTTAGTGCCTAAATATAAAGTAATTGAATTAAAATAATTCAGCGCCAGAATTTGATTAGGTTCTGGCTTTAAAATAATTTAAATCTATAGTAATTCTATCGGTTTTATAATTGTAAACCTAACAACCAAAACTAAATTGAGCACAACATTAAATCTCGAAAGTATTTTCGTTGAAGAAAGCCAGATTCCAGATGAATTTAGGCTGAAGGAAGAAATCGATCAAAAGGAGTTTTTATCTAATGGAGAGATGAAAACCTGGAACGGGCCTTTTAATGAGGTTTTTTCTCCGGTGTGCGTAAAAACACCTGAAGGTTACAAACGGAAGCGGATTGGTAGTTTTCCGGTTTGTACCGAGAAGGAATCAACAGAAGCATTAGATGCTGCTGTGGCTGCTTACGACAATGGTCGCGGGCAATGGCCAACCATGAGCGTGGCCGATCGCATCACTTGTGTAGAGAACTTTACCCGGAAAATGATTGAGCAAAAGGAAATTGTTGCCAAACTCATTATGTGGGAAATTGGTAAATCCTATGCTGATTCGGTAAAGGAATTTGATCGTACGGTTGAGTATATTTATGCTACGATTGATGCGCTAAAAGATATCGACAGGCAATCCTCACGTTTTGAAATTGAGCAGGGAATTGTGGCGCAGGTGCGCCGTTCACCTCTTGGTGTGGTACTTTGTATGGGGCCATTTAACTATCCGTTAAATGAAACCTTCACCACCTTGATTCCCGCTTTGATTATGGGCAATACGCTTTTATTCAAACCGCCTAAACATGGTACTTTATTGCATTACCCTTTGCTTGAGGCATTCCGTTCGAGTTTTCCTAAAGGCGTGGTGAATACCATTTACGGCCGTGGCAATACGATTGTTCCAGGTTTAATGAAGTCGGGCAAAATTAATGTGTTAACCTTAATCGGATCGAGTAAAGTAGCGAATGAGCTGAAAAAACTACATCCTAAAGTGAATCGTTTAAGGGCAATACTTGGGTTAGATGCGAAAAATGCCGCCATTATTACCAAAGATGCTGATTTAGATTTAGCGGTTTCTGAAACTGTTTTAGGTTCGCTGTCTTTCAACGGACAACGTTGTACCGCGCTTAAAATCGTGTATGTACACCGAAGCCTGGCGCAGGAATTTTTAAAACGTTTATCTGCTGAAGTAGAGAAACTCAAATTTGGAATGCCTTGGGAGAAGGGTGTAAATCTTACCCCGCTTCCGGAATTAAACAAACCAGAATATTTAAAGGAATGTATTGATGATGCGATTGCACATGGTGCGAAAGTGGTGAACAAAAATGGCGGGCAAACCCTTGAAACGTTTGTTTATCCGGCAATTGTTTATCCGGTAAACAGCAACATGAAATTGTATAGAGAAGAGCAGTTTGGTCCGATTGTGCCTGTGGTTCCTTTTGATGATCTGGAAGAACCTATTGAATATTTAATTGGTTCGCCACATGGGCAGCAGGTGAGTATTTTTAGCAATAATGCGGCTGTAATTTCATCTTTAATTGATCCCTTGGTTAACCAGGTAAGTCGGGTAAATATCAATTGCCAATGTCAGCGAGGGCCAGATGCATTTCCTTTTACAGGAAGAAAAGACAGTGCCGAAGGAACACTTTCAGTAGTTGATGCTTTGCGTTCTTTTTCTATCCGTTCGCTGGTGGCAACCAAGTTTACAGATGATAATAAAAAGTTATTGAATGAAATAGTGAATGGAAATGATTCGAATTTCTTAAGTACAAAGTATATTTTTTAATGCCTCTATAGTTAAGCCGCAGGTTCGCAGATTCAGATCTGTGGGTTTGCGGCTTTTGTTTTTAAGTGATTTAGCCCCTATCCGCCTATCGGCACCTTTCCCCGGTAGGGAAAGGGCGTAGGAAGAAAAGCATTTTTCGCACCTCGCGATCGATACCCTGCTAAGATCCTGAAACAAGTTCAGGAGGACGAGTCTTCGTGGGTTCAGGAAGACCACTCAAATAATTTTCCCGCAGATTAAGGAGATTTCCGCAGAAGCGATCAGTAAAATCTTTGGTGATAATTTAGATCTGCGAGACTAACCTCTGGCATCATGCTGGAACAAGATCTCTGCGCAGAATCGTCATTGCGAGGAGGTACGACGAAGCAATCTCATTTGCTGATTCTTCGATGGAGATTGCTTCAGCAGATGAAAGGTCTGCTTCGCAATGACGGATTTTTTGATGGGATTCATTAACCAAATCGTCATGCTGACCTGTAGCGAAGCGGAAAGCTACGCAGTAAATTCAGTTCAGTACCTATTTCGATAAGATCCTGAAACAAGTTCAGGAGGACGATTCTTATTAACCGTCTGTCCGGCTGCGCTGGCTTGCCTCGGTTACCGATGAAAAATCGGTACAGGTCAGCCACCGAATGGCTTCTTCTTTATCCTTGATGATAAAGAAGCAAACAATCAAGGCTTGGATCTGATGTCGGATAAGCGATTCGAAAACCTGATTTCGGCAGCACAATCCCTCCCGAAGAATGTTCGGGACAAACTGATGAAGGATCGGCAAATGTGCTCTGCTTTGGTTCGGGTGTGTTTTGAAAGTTTGTGGGGGTGGTTTTCAACTGCTTCTCTTTCCATCATCTCCCAGGCCAGATAGCATGGTGTAGAAAGCAAGCGTTCTAAATGTATTATCCCAGTGGCGGTGGGTTAAAATGCTCGTCTTCCTGAACTTTGGCGTCATTCTGATCCGATAGCTATCGGATTTATTTCAGAACAGGATTTATCTCTTATGCAAAAAAACGTCATTTCGAACTGAAGCGGAGGTTGAGCGAGGGCGTAAACCAATCTCATGAGTAGTGTTTTTATCATTAAGTCATTCTACCTCGATCAATTCGTCATCTCGACCGTAGCGGAGAGATCTTTGAACTTTCCTATAAAAAATTGTTATATCGATAAAAGCGTTCTTAATTGAGCTTTTCAATTCGCTGTTTTACATTTGCATTTGAGAAAATTATACCTGCAGTTGATGGGTTTATGCCTGCGGATGATAGCATTGTTAGCGCAGTTAATAGTTCTGAACTTGCAGTCGATAGTTCTAAACTTTCAGTTAGCAGCATTATACTTTCCGTTGATAGGTTTATGTTTGCAATTGATAGTTCTACCAGCGCAGTTAACAACTTTACACTTGCCGTTGGTAGGTTTATGTTTGCAATTGATGGTTTTACCAACGCAGTTAACAACTTTATTGGAGAGGTAGGTTGTTTTTAGCATGCAGTTAACAGTTTTTAGTTTGCAGTTAATAACATTATAACTGTAGTTAACCGTTTGCAGAATGCCTTTTAAATAAAAACAGCAACCGATTTTATTTCTGTTGCTGTTTTATGATGTATATAGAGTTGGGATGATTTTTTTCATTACAGGTTAAGTTTTTATCGTTTTAAATGGGATGCCTGAAATTTGTTTGTACTGCGGGGTACTTGCGCCAAACAACGATTTGCTGTAATTCTTGGCATCTAAAGCGAGTGCAACTATACCGGTTTCCGTATCGTACAGGATTTTGTTGCGGTTAAGCCTAAAGGTACTCAACTCGGCTGTTTTGGCTACCACATCGCGGTTTTTCTGCAATAAATCATTGTACAAGGTGGTAAGGGTGGCCTGTTGCAGCTCTATTTCGTTGGGCGTATAGGTAGGGATGGTAGCTAACAGTTTGATCTGTTTATCGAAGGTATCGAGCTGGCTATCGAAACTTTGTTGCGAGGCCGATACCTGGTTAACAATGGTTCCGCTTGCTGCCAGCTTCTGTTTTTCCTCGTCAGTTATTTTTACTGATGCCCTTTGGCCCTGAATTTTGCGGTTGTGGGTAACGGCATTATCAATTATCTGTTGCGCTACATCGCTCGCTTTTACCGCATTTAATATTCGGGTACTCAGCTTTTTTAAAGGCTGAAAGGCCAGATTGCGGATGGCAATAGCGTTGCTGTTTTTGGCCGCCAGATCGTGTACCTGCTCGTTAATGCTTCGGGCTGCAGTAGCCTTTTCATTTAAACTGCTTAATTGAATGTTTGTATTGCTGGGATTGTACACGGCACCGTAGCCGGTTAAATAGGTTAGGAGGGTTTCGAAATTGGCTACGTTTTTGGCGTGGCCGGTTTCAAAGGTTTTTGACATGGTTTTTTGTTTTAAAAGGTTATAAAAATTATTAATTGAGATTAAGATAATATTTATTCTTTACAACTTATTGGGGTGGGGCGTTTTTTTGAATGGTGCTGGGGGAAACGGTAAATAACAGGCAATAGAATTGGAGAGGTTTGAATAAGTTACCCTAAAAATTGTTTCAAATTCTCTGATCATTTTCTGAGAATGACATTTCCTATTAGCGACCAAGTTAACGACCAAGCTCATGCACAAGACTTGATGGAGCATTTGAAAAATAGTTTAGAAAGTTTGGGCAAAATAAAGCGTAAGCTGCTATTTGAACTCAAAATGCCGACTGAGAAGCAAGTAAAAAAATATGCTAAGTTGGCAACGCAACACACCACGGAACAGCTAGAGGTATTAAGGTTTTCTGCTAAGCCCAAAACCAACAAAGAAATTCAGGAAGACTGCCTGGGTTTAAAAAGGCATAATGATAATTTTAGACGTTATATTGAACCGCTGTTAAACTTAAAGTTGTTAAATAGAACATTGCCAAGCGTTCCAAACAGTCCGCTTCAGAAATACTTTACAACATCAATCAGCCAGATGATATTGCTGACTATCGATTTTAAATCGAATGAAATTTAGCAAATCTTAGTTGGCGAAAGTTCTTATAGCTATACTGCAAGATGAAATTATGGTTCATAACTTATTGATTGTGGAATCAGGATTTCCTAAGAAATTTACTAACAGAATAATCAGGGGAAATACCTATTTGGAATAACCAAATTAGCTTTTTTAATGCTAATGTGTTTAGTGATTTGTTTTCTTTTACAAAGAAGTCCAATCATTTCTGATTGGGCTTCTTAATTTTATATGTTTTTTAATATCTATCTATTTTTCAAAATCTCTGATTTCTCTTTCTAACTAGCCACTAACCTTCAACCAAGCTTTCAATTGTTTCACAGATTATCGTATTCTTCGTTAAAAAAGGTACTGAGGTTCATATCTAATTTATCTAGAACTTTAATTAATGAACTCAATCTTAAATCTTCTGAACCAGCTTCATATTTGCCATATTGGGATCGATTCAAACCATAGTGATTTGCAAAATCTTCATAATTTCCAAAGCCTAATTTTTTTCTGATTCCTCTTAATCTTAAACCAATTTTCTTAACCTCACTCGGGAGAACTTTTATTTTCTTTGTTTCTGTCATCAATTAATTTATTGGTGACTAAAACTGTATAAAAAGAATTTTTGATATTACTCTTACTTAAGAGTATTTTATTATATTTGATTTAATTAATAAGGTATCACAAAGAGTCTCGGCTACCAAATTCTCACAATTCAAAGCCAACGAGACAATAGATGAATGCCTGTAGTGATATTTTGCCTATTTTTGTTGGCACTGTAGCGCTATGGGCTCTATTGTAAATCCGTTGGCAGGGCTGTGAGAAGCCTGGTAGAATGGTAGATAGAGCCCGTTACAGTGTTCTAGTTATCTCTTAGACTCGTGAAAAATACGAGTTATGGAAACAAGATTTATAATTCCAGAAAGCAAACAGCAGCCCCATTTTAAGACCTTAATAGAACTGCTGGTTAAGCAATTTACTCCTTTGTATATTTACGAGTTTGCCCAATTGGTGCAGGTAGAAAGGGTAAACAGTGTTTTTTGTTCGGCACTGCGGCAGGAGCATTACCTGTATTGCCTTTTAGTAATTACGCCAGGCAGCGGAGCGGTGGCAAGCCAGATACAAGCTTATGCAGACAGGCATTTTACCGGGGCCAAAGTAATTGTACATGCCCATGCGCAAGATGCTTTGCTTAAGCTGGCAAACCCTAACAGGGGTTATTTTGCTGCGGTATTTAGCCGTGGGTTGTTGTGTTACCATGCCGCTGGCGCGCCACCTGTGGTTGCAGTAAAGGCATTAAACCCTAAAAAGTGGTTGGGCAGGGCCATTGTACATTGGCGTAACCACCACCAAATGGCCAATGGTTTTTTAACCGCTGCCCGGCAGGCGGTGGCCAACGGACATTATAGTCTTTGTCTTTTTTTGTTGCATTTGGCCGTGGCAGAGGCTTGCTTGGGTTTAATATATGTGTTTATGGCTTACCAAAGCGAAACCACGAACCTTAAGCATTTGCTTTATACTTGCGCCTGCTTTTCTAAACGGCCTTTACAATATTTTTTAGGTACTGCAGAAAATGAATTGCTGTTAAAAGTGCTGATGCGTAGTGATAACAGCGCTATTTGGGAGGCTGATTTTGGTTTAGCGGATAAGTCTGCAGATTGTTTTTTAACGCTGGTAGCGGGTTTTTTGCCACTGGCCAACAAAATGTGTAAAGCGCATTTTGCAGCCTTGCAACTGGATGTTAATGCTGCTAAAGCGCGTAGAAAGGAGGGACGTAAGCATGGCTAAAACCCTTACTTTGCCGCCTGCTAAGCTGGGTTATTACCTTCTCCCTTTAGCCGGCAATGGTTGTACTTTGCTGTTAACTACGCTAAACCAGCATAGCCGTTACGGGCATATGCGCAAGCCTGATGTTTATTTGCAGGTAACCAAGGTTGGCTTTGATTATGGTTTGCTTAACTTAAAGGTGGTGTTAGGGGTAGATAGCCCTTTTAAACTGGTTTATATTGGCCTTGCCCATGGCACTTTACAGGTTACCTGCAATGCGGGTACGGATGCACATTTTTTAAGTGAACATGCTTATATGGCGCTTCGGCATTTAATGCACTTTGACCAGGAGGTAGATTTAACGTGCTACAACTGGTTTGATTTTTTTGAGCCCGGCCAAAAGCGGAGTAAATACCTGGATGTTATTTGCGACAGGCTGGGATTAACCATTGCCCTGAAAGCTAAATACCTTGCTTTTTGGAAACCCGGAATGGCGCTGGTTGCGCTAGCGGCTGCGCCTGTAAAGTTGCTTCTTTTAAATGCACCGCCGCTTGCTATGCCTGTTTTAAAAAATGCTTTGGCATTTGGTTACCTGCTTGCAGATCCGTGCTTTGTGAATGGCCAATGCATCCACCTGCCTTTTTTATTGCCCTACCTGGGGATTTTTAATCGTGCTGGTACTGGTGTAAAGGCTTTTAAGTGCTTGTTGGGGGTTAATGATTCGGCCGGGGTTGAACTTACGGAGCGGCAGGTTGAATTGAATGCCATTGCTTTTAATATGGCTGATATTGCCCGCAAACCTCACTTTAAGTTAAGGCCTGGTACGAAACGAATGGATAGCGCGGAGCAACCTGATTTAGATACGCTTCAACTGGTTTTTAAATGCTGGCACCATGCGTTGCCGTTGTTGCAGGGCCAGCCTTACCTGCGGTTTTACCTAAGCGGGCACATCCAGCCTGGTTATGCTAGACCGAAGTGGCGCAATACTGCAGCTTGTAACATTTTGTTCGAAGTGCCAAAGTTGTGTTTTTCCTGGCGGGATAAAGGGGCATATTACGAACTGAGGTTGAGGTTTAAAGTTGGGGAGGTGGTTTTTGATCCTTATATGTATGCGCCTGTGTTTTTTATCCGGCCTGCAACCATGCCCGAAAATTTTTACTTGTTGGATAGTTTACAGGATGTAGATTTGGTGCGGTTTTTTTATGGTTATGGTTACGGCTTGTCTATTTTAAAAGTGCATGAGGAATGGTTTGAGGTTTTTTTAGAGGGGTTAAAGGCGGGGTATGAGTTTTTGTGATGGTAGTAAGGGGGCGTTAATCAATCGTCATGCTGATCTGTAGCAACGAAAAGCTACGCAGTAAATTCATTTCAGCACCTATTTAGATAAGATCCTGAAACAAATCCGATAGCTATCGGATCAGGAGGACGATTTCTACAGGAGGACGATTCTTTATAGAGTAAAACAAGTGTTATGGTCATTGCGGGTAAGGTATGGCAACGGGTGGATTTTTTGTTAGACTGACGAAGTTTTCACAACCCACAATTCCACCGAAACTTCGTAAGTCAAGTATTCAACTTGCGAAGTCTCAAAGGCCAGTGCGGAGCAAGACTTCGCCAGTTTTGCTGCGTATTTGAAACTCTACTCTACTAAATAGATTGCTTCCTCGTTCCTCCTCGCAATGACGACTATTCGACTGGATTGCCTATCGCCAAATCGTCATGCTGACCTGTAGCGCAGCGAAAAGCTACGCAGTAAATTTATTTCAGCACCTATTTAGATAAGATCCTGAAACAAGTTCAGGAGGACGAGTCTTATTAATTGTTTGCCCGGCTGCGCTGGCTTGCCTCGGCTAGCCGCCGAAGGGCTTCTTCTTTATCCTTGATGATAAAGAAGCAAACAATCAAGGCTTGGATCTGATGTCGGATAAGCGATTCGAAAACCTGATTTCGGCAGCACAAGCCCTCCCGAAGAATGTTCGGGACAAGCTTATGAAGGATCGGCAAATGTGCGCTGCCTTGGTTCGGGTAGGTTTTAAAAGTTGGTGGGGGCGGTTTTCAACTGCTTCTCCTTCCATCATCTCCCAGGCCGGATAGCATGGTGTAAAAAGTATGGTGCTTAAGACAGGTGCCATCAATAAATCTTCAATCTAATCCGATAGCTATCGGATTTATTTCAGAACAGGGTCTATTTCTTATGCGAAAAATCGTCATTGCGAACTGAAGCGGAGGTTGAGCGAGGGTGTGAGGCAATCTTTTTAGTAACTTTCATCATGCGTCCTCCCGAACTTGGCGTCATTTTGATCCGATAGCTATCAGATTTAGCACCTATTGAGATAAGATCCTGAAACAAGTTCAGGAGGACGAGTCCTACAGGGAGGACGAGTTTTTGCAAAGGACGACAAGTGTTATCGTCATGGCTAAATGAAGGACAAGGTATGGCAACGGATGGATTTTTTGTTAGACTTACGAAGTTTCCCAACCCACAATTCCACCAAAACTTCGTAAGTCAGGTAGCCAACTTGCGAAGTCTCAAAGGCCAGTGCGGAGCAAGACTTCGCCAGTTTTATGCGTATTTAAACTCTACTAAATAGATTGCTTCCTCGTTCCTCCTCGCAATGACGACTATTCGACTGGATTGCCTATCGCCAAATCGTCATGCTGAATTTATTTCAGCACCTATTTAGATAAGATCCTGAAACAAGTTCAGGAGGACGATTCCTACAGGGAGGACGATTCTTTGTAAAGGACGAATTTTCGATTGGATTGCCTATCGCCAAATCGTCATGCTGATCTGTAGCGCAGCGGAAAGCTATGCAGTAAATTTATTTCAGCAGCTATCTAGATAAGATCCTGAAACAAGTTCAGGAGGACGATTCCTACAGGAGAACGATTCTTTGCAAAGGGCGATTAGATAAATCCCTTTACAATATTATTTTACACTCTTCGCAATACCGAGTTTATTTTCCTGAATGCCCTTTATTACCAATCCTGCAATTTGTTTTGCGCCTACCGGACTTAAATGCGTATCATCTTTCTTTCCATTAGGGTAATTTACATTTCCTGAATCCACATGCATAAACAATTTGATTGATCCTTCATCTCCCAAATCATTTAATAACTGTTCTGTCTTAGCAAGCATATCAATCAAAGGCACTTTTAAGGAATCTGCTACTTGTCTGGTTACGGCAGGGTAACCCCCATGGCTATCTTTCAAAATTCCATTCTTAAAACTTCTTCTGGAAATTGGTGTTAGCAAAACGGGAATCGCTTTTTTACTTCTGGCTTCGTTTACATAATTCACCAGGTTGATTTTAAAATCAGCTAAAGAAACTCCAACAGCTGGCTTATCAACTTTTTCATCATTATGTCCAAATTCAATCAAAACATAATCACCCGCTTTTAAATTTTCCAGAATGGGTTGCCAATGATTTTCTGCCCGGAAGGATTTGGTGCTCCTGCCGTTCAATGCCTTGTTCTCCACTTTAACATCACTGTTAAAAAACGATTGTAATTCCATTCCCCAACCTGTTTCGGGATAAGCTTTCGGCTGCTTGTTGGCCGCGGTAGAATCACCAATGATATAAAGTGTTGTTTGTTTTTGAATGATGGAAAACCCACTGAAAATTATCAGACTGGTTGCAGCAAAAAGGGCGAAAAATTTTGTTTTCATGTGCTAGTTTTTTATGGTAGGGTTCCAATGATCTATGCCACTGTATATGTTTTTAACAGTATAATCTCTTACTTCCTGATGAGATAATTGCTTACTCCAGCTTAACCTCGTAGCTGGAGATGCACCATCACCTATGCTTTTATACTCTGCATAGAAAGTAGTTTTTTCTTTATCAGGAAACATTTTATCGCCCTTCCAGGGGTTCCACCCTTCGGGAAGGATGTGTTTGCCTAACTCACAACGGATGAAAACTGTTTTGGCAAAAGGTCGCCATGGTCTGCCCAGGTAAACCTTATTAACCGCTTGATCAGCAATTAGTTTACATTCAAGAAATACAAAGCCAAATTTCTGATTTTTAGAAGTGGCGGCGGCTGTAACATACGAATCACCTAAACTTTTTATCTCACAATTTTGAAATATAGCGGTAGCCTGCCCGAAAATAAAATCTGTTGTACCTTCGATGTAACAGTTCACGTAATATTGTCTGCTTCTTTCTGTTGCAGCGTATAAGGTATCCTGATTACCTAAAAAGCTGCAGTTTTTTGCAACAAAACGATCGCCTTCTGCATGAAGCGCCACTGCCTGTCCCACCCGCCCTGAAGAATTGATAATGGTGAGGTTTTCTAAAATACAATCATTGCCCTGTACTAAAACAGAATAGGAGGTATAAGTGCTCATTTTTTCATTTCCAAAAGCATCTTTACTCGGGTTTATCTTTCCAGAATAATCATTAAACGTGATGATGGTTTTTTCCCTGTTTTCTCCAATGATAGTGATATTGGTTTTCCAGGAAGGGATAATTAGTTTTTCCTGATAAATTCCATTTTTTACAAAAATCTTTACTTCTTTTTCCCCTAGATCACGAACTGAATTTACAGCTTCCTGAATGGTTTTGTAATTGCCGCTTCCATCTTTCGAAACGGTTATTTCGGCCGGATACTTAGGGTCTTGCGCATGGGCCTGTATAAAAAACAAAGCCAGTAGAAACAGTGCGGTAAATCTAAAGGATATGATTTGAAGCATTCGATAAAGGTGAAATTTAAGATTTAAAGATCAATAAAAAAGGGCAGAATAAATCCTGCCCTTTTATAAAAATTGAGAGGTTTTAATATGTCCATCTTGGATCACCAATTGCACTACCTGTATTACCGGCCGTTCTAAGTGTAGAATTAGCCGGAAGGGTAAAGTCAGTTGTAGTGGCAGACCAACCTAAGTTTTGGGTTTGATTGCTGGTTAATGTTGCTGTTCCAAAGTTTAACACTGTGCCTCCGGTTAAAGCGCTTGACAGGTTAAAATAATTACTGTTCGAGATGCTCAATGTGCTCCCCGCTCCGGTGGCCCTGATGGCTGCTGCATTAACGGTACCCGATTTTGGTGTGTTCGCTAAAATGCTATTCAGTATGGTAAATTTAATAGGGTTTGCACTGGCATCAAGCAAAGCATATTTTGCATTTCCACCGAAACCATTGAAGGTTGAGTTGCTTATGGCCACAGTTGGTACCACATCGCCCGCATAGGTTGTACTCGCTGATACTAAACCTGGCCCAGCATTGTAAAATGTAGATTTCGAGACACTAATGGTATTAAACTGCATTTTATTTACATGTAAGGTATAGTAAGCCGAAGAGCCATTTAAGCCCATATCGTAAACAACCGAATTATTTACAGTGATGTTGGTGATTTTAAAATCTCTGGCTGCTGTTCCACGGTCGCCACGGAGAAATGCTGTAGTAGCGCCATGTACAATACAGTTTTCTACCACCACATTGGTGAAGGTTGCTGCTGAACCATTTGCTGCCTGAGAACCAATAAAGTTGATAAAATAAAGTGCGGCTCCGGCCGTACCGTCAAATTCGATTCCTGAAAGTGTAACTCCTGCACCTGTACCCTCAAGATCTATTTCTTTGTAGTTTACCTTTGTATCGGTTGGGTTACCAGAGGTTGATTTTAGGGTAATGGTTTTCTGTGTGATAAATGAAGTAGTTGCTAAAGTGTAAGTGCCGGGGTTTAATCCGATGATTGCACCATTAGCTGCATTGGTAATGGCTGCGGACAAGTCATCACCTGGATTCAGTTTCACGCTATAATTGGTTGGTAAAAGTGTGGTAAAAGTAACAAGCCCTTTGCTTTTAGTACCGTCAAAAAGTTCTGCGCTGTATAAAACTCCTGCGGTTATTCCGCTAATGGTTTTTATACCGGCAGCTGCATCGGCTGTGCTAAGCGATGTTGTTACTGCAGCACCAGTTGTAGGCGTAAGTACAATTGAACTTAAACCTAATGTTGGTTTAAAACGAAGTGTGATATTGGTTTCTTTAATGTCGTTATCTCTTACGGCCAGAAACAATTGTGTGCCGCTTAACTGAAAAACACTGCTTCTTACATATTTAGATTCAGGTTGATTTGCAGTGGCATTGGCCTTAATCCTGGCGTAATATTTTGTCCGCACCGGAATGTTATCTTCAGTAACCGTTACGCCTGCAGTATCTGATGTTGCAGAATATTTGATCGTGGCAAAGGTAGAATCGGTAGAGAAATCTATGCTGTATTTTAAGGTTTTACCTGTTGCCATCAGTGGTACAGTCCATGTTAATTTGGCCTGGGTTTCTCCTGAGGTAATTTTAACTTCACTGGGTTTAAATAACCTGGCAGGTTCATCAGGCTGATCTTCTGATTTTTTACAGGCATTCAGCGCAAGAGCCATTAGAAAAAGCATCGCCACTTTGTTGCTGATCTGAGCTATCATTTTTTTCATTATTGATGTTTCTAAACGTTAATAACCAAAGTTTTGTACCATGCTGGTGTTTTCGATCAAAGCCGTTTTCGGATAAGGGAAAAGTTCTTTTTTATTGGCTTCGAAATAAAAGGCTATGCCTGTTGAAGTACTGGTAATTGAATTGTCTTCTGATACAGATTTTCTCCAGTTTTTGGTCGTGTAGCCTGTTGGTGCTGAAGCAACGCCTAATCCAGGTGATGCGAACACATTGTTGGGCGTGCCGCCATACAAATCTAAAGTGGCTACTTCATTTACACTGGTGCCTAAAAGGTAATTTCCTTCCTTGGCATAAATATAATCCGGAACTCCGGCATAAGCGCCTGTTCCGGCAATTAATGCCCTTATTTTTGCGCGTGTTTCTTCGAATTTACTACCTAATAAATTCCATCTAATCAGGTCATATTTTCTAATTGCCTCACCACCAAATTCCAATAAACGTTCTTTAACCAATGCATTGAAAAAATCGGTTTTAGAAGTTGGCGTAACAGGGATTTGTGTTTCGAAACCCAGATAGGCTCTTTTCTGAACTTCTTGAAGGGCACTTACCGCGGTTGCTGATGGTGCACCATTAATTTCATTATCTGCTTCGGCGTACATTAACAACACATCAGCAAAACGGATTAAAGGCCAGTTAATACTAAAGTTCTGTGCTGCTGAAGAACCGTTATAGGTTGTCCATGATTTGCGGAATTTTCCATCAGTCATGGTAAAAAGTGTATTGATGATCTTTTTTGAGGTAGCCGTAATTTCGAACACGCCAATGGTTACATCTCTGCGGCAATCTTTAGTGACATCAAAATCATAAAAATAAGTTGGAATGGCATTCATTCCGCCACCGCCTGTACCATAAGTGGAAGCTGCATTGAAGCGGATGCCATTGTAATAACCCAATTTACTATCGGTTGTGGCGTTACTGCCAAAAGCGGCTACTTCAAACATCAGTTCGTGGGCATCATCCAGGCGGGTTCCGTGTAAAGTTTTAAACACATTTTCATAACTTGGATTTAAGCTATGTTCAGATCTGTTATTCATAATATCTAAACACTCATCAAATGCGATTTTATAGTAAGTTAAGTAATCGCTGCTACGCGTCATTTGGTTACGTTTCAAGGAGTATCCACCACGTGCTAGCGCTAAACGTGCCCTTAATGCTTTGATAGCGCCTTTTGTAAAGCGAAAACTTCCGTACTCAGTAATGCCACTTCTCCATGGCACCAGGTCTTCAGCTGTTTTTAAATCGGCAATAATTTTATCATAAGTTTGATTGCGGTCTACATTGGGGCCATAAAGGGTTTCAGCATCTGCTGATGGTACGAAAGATACCGGCACATCTCCCCAGTTGCGGATCAGTTCATGTAAAAATTGTGCCCTCAAGGTTAAAGCTTCGCCTAAATAGCGCTTCATAATAGTTTTATCAGCTTCTGATCCATCATTATAAAGTTTGGAAGCCGGAATATATTTGATGCAAATATTGGCACGTTCTACGCCTTGATATAGTTGCAGAAAAGGATTGGTGAGATCTGTATTATCAGAACTTGCACCATACATACTAATTCCACGGCGATCAGAAGAACTGTAACTCCCTGAAGTTCTAAAATCATCTGCTGTTACGCCAAACAAGGTAGAAATTCGGTTGCCATAACCATTATCACCACAAAGTCTGTTATACACCCCAATAATGGCTGCGTTAGTATTAGCTGTGCTTTCAAAAACTACATCAGGTGAAGAGGTAGACGGCGATTGCACATCTAAATATTTTTTACAGGAAGTATTAACGCAAACTGCTGCAATCGTCATGACCATTAAAGCAGATTTTATAAATTTATTGTTCATTTTTCTTTAATGTTATGATTAAAATACCATGTTAATACCTGCAAGAATGTATCTGCTACGTGGATATGCCGCGTAATCTATTCCTGGTGTGAGTGGGTTAGACCGGCGGGTATTGGCTTCCGGATCGTAACCGGTATAACCAGTAATGGTATATAAATTGTTAACTGTTCCGTAAACCCTGAGTTTAGAAATGAAGCCCGTTCTTTTCATTAATTTCTGTGGTAAGGTATAGCCTAAAGTAACGTTGCTGATTCTCAGAAATGAACCGTTTTCTACGGCATAGGAGGTGAGCGCATAATTACCACCTGTAGGGGTCCACATGGTGGTGTTGGCATTCATAGCTGTTAATAGATTTGGATCGGTAACTTTTATGCCATTTGCATCAAAGTTCTGCCATCTATCATTCATCACAGAAAGTAAATTATTGTCTTTTACATTGTATTGTGAGGTAAATTCAATCTTATTGGCGTTATACACCTTACTTCCATAACTGAAATTGACAAAAACCGTCATGTCAAAGTTTTTATAGGCAAACTGGTTATTAAAGCCTCCTGTAAATTTTGGTTGCGATGTTCCTAAAACCGTTCTGTCATCATCACCAATCATCATACTGGTTGATGAAGAAAGTTTTTTAACCTTCATATCACCTGGCTGCGGATCACGACTTCCTAAAAGTACCCTGCTGTTGGCAACGGTTGGCTTTAACGTGTATGTGTATGCGCCTGTTGTTGCGTTTTGTACGTAGGTAAAATCATCTATAGTATAACGGCCGTCAGAAATGAAGCCATAAAACTGCCCAACAGGCTGACCAACTTCTACTTTAAAATCGCCCAGGCTATTTACCCAGCCAGATTGGGTGATGTATGAGTTTACGCCATTTTGCAGTTCAACAATTTTATTGCTGTTGAAGGAAATGTTAAAACTTGTGGTGTAATTGAAATTCTGGGTTTTTACAGCCTGATAATTTAATTGTAATTCAAAACCTTTGTTTTGCGTTTTACCTACATTTTGTTGTTGGGTTGCATAACCAGTAGTTTGTGGCACATTGGCATTTAAGAGCAGGTTTTTAGTTCTGTTGTCGTAATAATCCAAGTTAAGGGAGAGCCTGTTTTTAAAAAGGTCGATATCAATTCCTAAGTTTTTAGAAAGATTGGTCTCCCAGGTAATGTTTGGATTTGATAAAATATTCCCTGTGGCCGTGCCAGAAATCAAGCCCGGCGTAACTACATTATCTCTGTCGGCATAACCGCCAGTAGTAGAACTGATATAAAATAATGTTCTGAATAAATCCTGACCAATACGGTTATTTCCGGCAGCACCATAGCTCATTCTTACTTTAAAGTTTTCTAACCAGTCAAGGCCCATGTCTTTAACAAACTTTTCTTCCGTTATTCTCCATGCCACCTGTGCGGATGGGAAATAACCCCATTGCTTGCCTTGCGCAAATAAGGAAGAAGCATCCGTTCTGAAGTTTACGGTGGCTAAATATTTGTTTTTGAAAGCGTAGGAAAGCCTGCTGAATAAAGAGAACTGCCTCGTTCCTGAAATTAAAGAAGTTGGCCTGTCTTGCACCGTATTAGCCGGAGCTGCGCTTTTAAAGGCATCTTCTGCAGAAATATCTATTGGGAAAAATTTAGTAGTGGTAGACCTCGAATCAATGTCGATCATGTTAATTTCTTGTCCTACCAAAATATCTAAACTATGGTTTTTACCTAAATCTGGTTTATAAGAAAGGGTATTGGTATTGATGAAAGACTTTTGAGATACGGTATCCAACTGAATGGCTGGTAAGCCAGCGCTATTTCTGGCTACATTACTTACCGGACCATTAAAGGTATTGGTATGTCTGCTCACCCTGTTGTAACCCACGGTACTTTTAAAAGTAAGGTTTTTTAAGATGGAATATTGTGCATAAGCACTGCTGATTAAATCATTTCTGTAATCATATTTTAATTCCTGGTTGGCCAGCGTAATGGGATTTGATAAACCAGTAGTCAGATAATCGGCATCAAATAGATCTCCACTGTCACTTCCGCCAGAATAGGGTTGATACCGCACCGAATTTCTTAAGCGATTGGTGCCTTGTGATCCGGTAGAGGTGGTACCCACACCATCAACACGCTGATGGCTGTAACGTGCATTGATCCCAGCCCTTAACTTATCTGTAAATTTATGATCCAAACGAACAGATGCGAAGGTTCTTTTAAAACCAGAGTTAAGCATAATGCCATCTTCATCTGTATTATTGAGTGAAACATTATAAGTTGTTTTTGTAGAGCCACCAGAGAGATTTAAAACTTCGGTATGGCTAAAAGCTTGTCTGCCAAAAACTTTATCTTGCCAGTCGATATTCTGAATATTTTTATAGATATCTAAATCCTCAAAAGTACCATAGCGCTTGGTAAAACTGTCCTTAACATCCTGCGTGGTGTTGTTATTGTAAAGCTCGTATTGGTATTTAACAAACTCATAAGGATTCATTACATCCAGTTTATTTACAATTTGCCTTGCGCCGGCATAGGCATCAAAGGAGATGATCGGTTTGCCAGGTTTACCGCTTTTAGTGGTGATAATTACTACACCATTTGCGCCTCTGCTACCATAAATAGAAGTAGATGCCACATCTTTTAATACATCAATGGATTGAATCTCGTTTGGAGATAAGATGGATAAGGCATTTTCTACCTGAATTCCATCAACGATGTACAACGGTGAGTTATCGCCTGTTAATGAGCTTCCACCACGAACTTTAATTACCACTTCTGCTCCCGGGCTTCCTTCTGTTGTAGTTACTGAAACTCCGGCCAGCTTTCCTGCCAATGCCTGCGCCGCAGTGCTCACTGGGAATTGTTCAATATCTTTTCCAGAAACAGAAGAAACAGCACCCGTTAAGGCTTCTTTTCTTACTGAACCATAACCAATATTTACCGTAACTTCCTGTAAATTATTGGCATCTTCTTCTAATGTTATGTCTAGTTTACTCTGATCTCCAAGTGTAACTACCCGAGTTTTATAACCAACATAGGCAAAAGTAATGACTGCGCCTTTGCCTGAAACGGCTACTTTATAACCACCGTTAGCATCTGTGCTCACGCCCGATTTTGAATCTTTTACGGTTACACTTACGCCAACTAAAGCCTGCCCGTCTGCTTTATCTTTTACGGTTCCTGTAAGCTGTCTGTTTTGCGCCTGAACTGCAGTGAATCCAAAAAAAGTGAGAAATGATAAAAAGAGTAAAACTCTGCTCATAATGATGAATTAAATTAAATACTTGGTTTAAGTTTTAGGTGGACATATGCCGGGAGAAGAAAATTCTATTTCGGGATGTTTTGGTTTGTTAATATTTGGTTACGTTGATGGAAACAATTTTACAAACTTAAAATGGATTGAAATCAGATTTAACAAAAAAAGTGTGCAATCGTTCCCAAAAACGTTTGTGTGACGTTTATTAATTGCGGTTCGAAAGTCCTGAACAGAGATATTTTTTGTAACTTGTACGCATCACGGAAAATGAGATTTGAAACTTCTACCATAAAAGATATTGCCAAGGCTTTAGGATTATCTACTTCTACGGTATCCAGGGCCTTGAGAGATCGTTACGAGATTAGCGAGGAAACTAAAAAACTGGTTTTAGCCTATGCAGAAAAGGTTAATTACCGGGCTAATCCAATTGCCCGTAGTTTAAAAGAGCGTAGAAGTTATTCCATAGGCATTATTGTGAGTGAAATTGCCAATAACTTTTTCTCGCAGGTGATTAATGGTATCGAATCAATTGCATATGATCGGGATTACCATGTCATTATTTCGCAAAGCCATGAATCCTATAAACAGGAAAAACTCAATGTAGAGCATCTGGCTTCTCGTTCCATTGATGGCTTACTGATCGCACTATCTTCTGAAACACAGGATATTGATTATTTACGCAGTTTATATGCCAAAGGCTTACCAATCGTATTTTTCGATCGTGTACCCGAAAACTTTGAAACACATAAAGTTATTGCGAACAATTTTAAAGGTGCATTTGATGCCACGGAGCACCTGATTTTATCAGGAAAAAGAACCATAGCACATTTAACCAACTCCGAAAATCTTTCCATCACCAGAGAAAGGCTGAAAGGATACCAGGCTGCACTGGCTAAATATAATATTGAATTTAAGACAGAACTGGTGAAATATTGCCAGCACGGCGGCATGCACAGCATTGAATTGGAAGAGGCCGTGAAAGAACTTTTGCCCCTCAATCCTGATGGGATTTTTATTTCCAGCGACCGGCTAACTACGGGTTGTATTATGGCGATGAAAAAGACCAATCCAGGTGTGGCACATAAAATAGCGATTGCAGGATTCACCAATTCCAATTTGGTTGAACTTTTTTCTCCTTCACTAACTTCTGTAAAACAACCTGCATTTGAAATGGGGCAGGTGGCAACAGAATTGCTGATTTCTATGATTGAGGCCAAAAGGCCGGTTACTGAGTTTGAAGTGAGGGTTTTAGATACCGAGCTGGTTAAAATGCAAAAGACTTTAGGAAACAGATTTTTGTAGATGGCTGTGCTTACATGAGCACCAGAATTAATTTAAATCACTTTACCATTAGCTTTCAGCCTTAAGCTTTCCGCTTTCAGCCCTTAGCTTTCCGCCAATTTCCAAACTAATACTTACCTTTGCCGAATGGTAGAAATCGTATTAAAAAAGGGAAAAGAGAAAGCGGCATTGCAAAGACATCCATGGGTATTTTCCGGGGCATTGGAGAAAGTTAAAGGTAAACCCGAAGATGGCGATGTGGTTAAAGTTTTCGCCTTTGATAACGAATTTCTGGCCTATGGTTATTACAACAGCAACTCTCGTGTGGCTGTTCGTTTACTGGAGTGGGATGAAACCCAAACCATCGATCAAAGCTGGTATGAGAACAGATTAACCCAGGCCATTGCTTCCCGTCAGTTTATTCTGGATGAGGGTACCAATACCTGCCGTCTGGTATTCAGCGAGGCTGATTTTCTACCCGGCCTAATTGTGGATCAATATGCCAACTTCCTCTCTTTACAAATTTTAAGTTCTGGCATCGAAAAGGTGAAAACAATCATTGTCGACATTTTAAGATCTGCTCTTCAGCCGAAAGGAATCTTCGATAAGAGTGATGCGACCGCCAGAACTCATGAAGGTTTGCCAATTGAAAATGGATTGCTGTGGGGCGAAAATCCACCAGAATTACTGGAAGTAAAAGAAAATGGAATTACCTACAACATCAATATTGCCGAAGGTCAGAAGTCTGGCTTTTATTGCGACCAGCGTGATAACCGAAGTATTTTAGCCAGTTATACCAAAGGTAAAAAAGTGTTAGATTGTTTCAGCTACAGTGGAGGCTTCAGCTTAAATAGCTTAGCGCATGGTGCTGCAAGCATCACCACTGTAGATAGCTCTGGTTTAGCGGTAGAAACATTGAAACAGAATGTAGAATTAAACCATTTTGATTCGGCCAAGGTTAATGCCATTCAATCTGATGTAAATAAACAGTTGCGTATTTTTAAGGACGCTGGAGAAAAGTTTGACGTCATTGTGCTTGATCCACCAAAATATGCACCATCACGCTCTGCTTTAGATCGTGCTGCAAGGGCCTATAAAGATTTAAATCGTTTAGGCATGTTACTTTTGGAAAAGGGGGGTTTACTCGCTACTTTCTCTTGTTCGGGTGCTGTTGATATTGAAACCTTTAAACAAATTATCGCCTGGGCTGCGCTGGATGCTGGTAAAGAAGTGCAGATTATTAAACAATTCTGCCAACCTGAAGATCATCCGGTAAGGATTTCTTTTCCGGAAGGAGAATATTTAAAGGGATTGTTATTAAGGGTGCTTTAATTGAAATAAACAAGGCATTTAAATCTGCCTGAGATCAGGAATAAATATCTTCAAAATAACTTACTACTAAAGATTTCATAAGCATTTCCTGTTCAAGCATGGTATAGGGTGGAATGGCCTTAATTAATTTCCAGTGCGGCCAGCCATCCTGATCTAAACCTTCAAGTTCATAAAAACCCATTTCACTGAGTAAACGGCAGGTGGCAATATGCATCAGTTCTTCCTTTTGTCGCTTACTGTATTTTTTTGGTCCTTTACCCAACTCCTGCACGCCAATCAGGAAGAGCATCACTTTCAGATCAGGAAAATCAGAATCAAACTCCTTCGCAATTTTCTCCTGTAATATTTTCCATTTGGCATTAATCTCCGACGGTTTCATGTTTGCAAAGATAGTGTAAAAAGGTTCATACGCAGGTTGAAAAGGTTGTCAGTTTAGCGCAAAACTTTAAACCAGAATCGTACTTTTACGTACAATCACTAGTTATGAGTACAAATTTGAATAAAAAAATAACAGCAGGTTTATTGGCCTATGGCATGTCTGGAAAGGTTTTTCATGCTCCATTTTTAAATGCACACGATGGATTTAAATTGAAAGCCGTGGTGGAGAGAACTAAGAAAAATGCCGTGAAAGATTATCCCAATATCTTAAGTTACAGCAGTATCGATGAGCTTTTGAATGATGAAGAAATAGAACTGGTTGTTATTAATACACCAAATAATCTTCATTACGAACACTCGAAAGCAGCACTTCAAAAAGGGAAAAATATTTTAGTTGAAAAACCATTTACGGCAACTTCTGCACAGGCGAAAGAACTATTCAAACTGGCAGATGAAGTAGGAAGGCAGATCTTTTTTTATCAAAATCGCCGTTGGGACAGTGATTTTACATCCGTTAAAAAAGTGCTTGCCAGCGGTAAACTAGGTAAGCTTAATGAAATGCATCTGCGTTATGACCGTTATAGAAACGTGATCGGACCAAAAGCTTTTAAAGAACAAGCGATTGAGGCCAGTGGGTTGCTTTACGATTTGGGGCCACACCTGCTTGATCAGGTCATCAGCATTTTTGGTAAACCAGAAAGCTTTCACAAAACGCTGGGTAAAAACAGAAGAGATACAGTGGTTGATGATTTTTTTACCATACAGCTTAATTACAAAGATAGCGTTCATGTATTCGTTACGTCTAGTATGTTGGTGGTGAATCCGCAGGCTGCATTCGTGTTGTACGGTGTAAATGGCAGTTTCATTAAAGAAAGAGCTGATGTACAGGAAGAACAATTGCTATCCGGCCAAAAACTAACTGATGCTGATTATGGTATTGAGCCCGATGGAAAACAAGGTTTACTCACTACAATTAATGAAAATGGTGATAAAACTGAAGAAATTATTCCATCAGAGGTTGGAAGTTATCTGCCGTTATTTGATGCCGTTTATCAGGCAATAGTTGCTGGCAAAACTTATCCGGTTAGCCGTGAACAAGTACTGATCCAACTGGAAATATTAGAAAGCTAAACAGGAGCAGGCAAAATTATTTTAAAATCTAACCAATGGCTTAATGGCCAAAAAATACCCACATGAATTCATTACCTTTTGCCTATTTGATTCCCATATTTTTAATCGCACTTTATTTTATTTTGCGCAAAAAGAAACCAGCTATTGAACCATTAACGGATACAGACCGAAAGATTCTGGATGATTATGTGGGGTATTACCATAACCTGGACTCAACTGATAAACTTAAGTTTGAGCAAAAGGTGGCAGAATTTTTCAGTACTGTTAAAATTGAAGGGATTGGATTAGACATGACTACACTGGATGAATTACTAATTGCTTCCAGTGCCGTTATTCCCATCTTCGGGTTTACCGACTGGCAGTATAAAAACCTGAGCAGTGTGTTATTGTATCCTGATACCTTTAACAAAGATTTTCAGTTTGAAGGTGGCGAACGAAACATTGCGGGGATGGTTGGAACGGGTTATATGAACGGGCAAATGATTTTATCACGTTCTGCGCTTCGCCATGGTTTTTCTAAAAGTGCCGGAAAAGAAAATACAGCCATTCATGAATTTGTACATCTTTTGGATAAATCTGATGGTGCTACCGATGGTGTTCCGGAAAATTTGATGGCACATGAATATACCTTGCCCTGGATCAAAATGATGCATGAGGAAATGGAAAGAATTGAAGATAATAAATCAGATATCAATCCATACGCCATTACCAATGAAGCAGAATTTTTCGCTGTAGTATCAGAATATTTTTTCGAAAAACCCGAGCTGTTAAAAGAAAAGCACCCGGATTTATACCAAGCATTGAGCAGAATTTTTGCTCAACAACCTGTTTAACTTTAAGATGAAGGTGTTCAAAATATTCACAGTTCTTGCGTTTATTCTTTTTGGCTTCACTTCAAGTGCTCAGAAAAAGTATGTGTTGGAACAAAACTTCCCAATTGGAAAGAAATATGATTTTACGCTGATTTCTGATCAGGTGATTAACCAGCAAATGTCTGGGCACAGAACTAGCCTGAGCCAGAATATTGGCACAGAATATCTCTTCGATATCCGAAATGGTGACGGGCAGGAGAAGAATATCGAAGTAACTTATAAGCGTATCTTCATGAAATCTAAAGGAATGGGAAACCAGATGGAAATGGATTCTGAAGATGCTGACACTACGAAGGAAAATTCATTTCGTGGATTAAAGGATGCTACCTTTAATATGGTGATGATGCCGAATGGCACCCTAAAATCTGTAACTGGCGTGGAGAAGATGGTGAGCACTATGGTGGAAAGGATGAAGGCAGATTCTTTAAGGAAGATTAATATAAAAGCCAGTTTAAGTCAGCAGTTTAATGCTGAGGGCATGAAGCACACTTTGGAATCTTCTCTTAAAATTTATCCGGATCAGCCTGTTAAAATAGGAGAGAGCTGGACAGTGGACACCAAAATGCAACTGACTATGCCTGTAGAAACCATTACGACATATACGCTAACGGCGGTGAAGGATGATATTGCATTTTTAAAAATCAATGGAACACTACTTTCTAAAGGTAGTTTTCAAAGCATGGGTAATAAAATCGATACGGATTTAACGGGAACCAATGTTGGAGATGCGGAGCTTGATCTTAAAACCGGCCTTATTCTTAAAAGTCATTTGCGGATGGAATTAACGGGTAAGATGCAAACAGGTGGTCAGGATATTGATTTTGAATTGCAGGGAATTAATAAAATTGTGGGTAAAGAAATCATTGAGTCGGGATTAAAATAATTTGAAAGCCCCACAAGAAACCCATCTTTGCTTCAGCAGATTTTTCATCTGCTGAAGCAATCTCATTCGAAAGGTCTATAAAAGAGATTGCTTCGTTGCGTACTCGATGAATCATCTTCCTGAACTTATTTCAGTATCTTATCTAAAAGTTTCAGGGTTTGAGAAAGAAACGCTATAAACTACCCGTTAACGCCACTAAAAATTCTGTAGGAATTTCAATATGCGGAATATGTCCGCAGGCCTCAAATTCTACAATTTTCGCACCTGGAATTTTGGCTGCGGTCTGTTTACCCAAAAGCCTGTATTGTCCGTGGATCGCCTGTTGATCTGGCGTTAATAAGCCTTTGCCTACAATAGTTTTATCTTCTTTGCCGATAAATAAAACCGTAGGAACTTTAAGGTTTTGAAATTCATAGACAACCGGTTGTTCGTAAATCATAGTAAAAGTCATTGCAGCCACTTTTGCCCAACGAGGGTAATCTGAACTAAACGTAACCCCGCCCGCGATGTTTACCAAATACTCATATTCAGGTTTCCAGTAAGTAAAATAAGAGCCCTGGTAATATTTTCTTACACTTTCTGCAGTGGTTTTAAGTTCAGTTTGATATTGTTGTTCAGTATTTACATAAGGAACAAAAGTTTTATAATCTTCTAATCCAATAGGATTTTCGAGTAATAATTTCTCCGTTTTTTCAGGGAACATTAACGCAAAACGAGTGGCTAACATCCCACCCATGCTATGTCCTAAAACAACCGTTTTTTGTACGCCTAGCGTATCTAATAATCTTTTATTCCAGATGGCCATCTGGTGGAAACTATAATGAATAAATGGCTTGGATGATTTTCCGAAACCAATCTGATCAGGAACAATTACACGATAGCCAATGGCGGTTAGGGCTTTAATTACGTTTCCCCAGTAATAGCCGCCAAAGTTTTTGCCATGAAAAAGAATGGCAGTTTTACCATTTGCGGTACTGGTTGGTGCCACATCCATGTAAGCCATTTTAATATCCTGGCCTTCGGTATGAATTGGAAAAAACTTTACTGCATAGGGGTATTTTACGGCTTCAAGTGTAATAGATAATGTATCTGTTTTTTGTGCGGTGGATTGATTTATAAACAAGAAGGATGCGGCAATTAAAAGAAAAAGTCTTTTCATATCATAAAAATTTTTAAGCTATATTCAATTGGAAAGTGGCAATATAAGTGTTATTGATACTTTTGCCAAAGAATATAGACTAAAAACATGGTGTTTTTATTACTAATTGATTATCAACAATGTTTCATCTTTATAACTTCTTTGTAAAATCTAAGTTTTATCTCAGCTATTTTAAAACATCATCAACATGGAGATTGTATTTTTATAAACAATACGATAAAATGGATATTAAATGGGCTTACTTATTAAGCAGGTTAGCAATTGGGTTAAGCTTTTTTGGCCATGGTTTAGTAAGGTTACCCAAACTTAACGGCTTTAGCAATTGGATGGTGGGGCAGTTTTCAAAATCCATATTGCCAGAAACGTTGGTAATTCCTTTCAGTTACGCTTTACCTGTTTTAGAATTTGTGTCTGGTCTTATGATCTTGATTGGTTTATTTACGCGCCAGGGTTTATTAATAGCTGGAGCAGTATCATTGGCCTTAATTTTTGGTACTACGCTAATCGAAAACTGGGAAGCCTTACCATCACAGCTCATTCATATTGCATTTTTATCAGTCTTGTTGGCTTACCTGTCTTGCAATAGTTATGCGGTTGATCACTTTATTAAAAAACGATAATGGAATATAGAAAAATAGGAAATTCAGATTTAGAACTTTCAGTAATCACCTTCGGCGCATGGGCTGCTGGTGGCTGGATGTGGGGAAGTACAGACCGGAATGATGCGATAAATGCCATTAAGGCTTCTTATGATTTAGGTGTAACATCAATTGATACTGCTCCAATTTATGGACAAGGAGATAGTGAACAAATTGTTGGCGATGCCATAAAAGGAATCTCCAGAGACAAGCTTCAGATTGTAACCAAATTTGGTATGCGCTGGGATTTGGCTAAAGGCGATTTTGGTTTTAAAAGTAAGAATAACGATGGTAAAGACATCGATATTTATAAATACGCTGGTAAAGAAAGTGTAATATATGAATGCGAACAATCTTTAAAACGCCTGGGAACTGATTATATTGATTTGTATCAGATACATTGGCCAGATATTACCACACCCATTAGCGAGACTTTTGAAGCAGTAAGCAGACTTATTGAGCAAGGAAAGGTACGTTACGCCGGGGTTTGCAACTATAATGCAGCACAATTGGCAGAGGCAGATCAAACTTTAGAAATTATATCCAACCAGATTCCATTTAGTATGATTAACCGTGGGGTAGAAGATGAAACGGTTCCTTACTGCATTGAAAAGAACAAATCTGTTTTGGCTTATAGTCCGATGGAGCGCGGTTTGCTTACCGGAAAGATTACACCTGGTTATCAGTTTGAAGAAGGCGACCATCGAAAAGGCGTTAAATTTTTTACACCTGAAAATATTGAAAAAACAAATGCTTTTTTAGCCAAAATTAAGCCTTTGGCCGATGAAAAAAATGCTTCGCTTTCTCAGTTGGTTTTAAGGTGGACGGTAGAACGCCCTGGTATAACCATCGCATTGGTAGGCGCCAGAAATGCTAAACAATCCGTTCAAAATGCGGAAGCCATCAATGTAAAGTTATCTGCTGATGAAATTCAGTTGATTAATACAGAATTAAAAAATGCCGGTTTTTAAATGATCCATGCAAAGGGCCCAAAGCAAAATCTTTAGGCCCTTTGCCGTTAAAATAAATACAACATGTCAAAATTATTTTCTCCTTTAACTTTAAAGGATGTAACCTTAAAAAATAGAATTGTTATTTCACCTATGTGCCAGTATTCGGCAGTAGATGGTTTTGCCAACGATTGGCATTTGGTGCATTTGGGAAGTCGTGCGGTAGGTGGTGCAGGTCTGATTATTCAGGAAGCGTCTGCTGTAACACCTGAAGGCAGAATTACACATGCTGATTTAGGTATCTGGAAGGATGAACATGTAGAAAAATTAAAGCAAATTGTTTCTTTCATTCATGAAAATGGTGCAATAGCCGGGATCCAACTGGCACATGCCGGCCGGAAGGCGAGTTGCGATTTGCCATGGAACGGTGGAGAACAACTTGCTGAAGGAGAAAACAGCTGGCAAACTGTCGGACCTTCTCCCATTCCGTTCAAAACTGATCAGCAGACTATACCGCATGAATTGAGCATTCCCGAAATTCAGGAAATTGTTTTTGCCTTTCGTGCTGCGGCAAAACGTGCACTTGATGCCGGCTACAAGGTTGTTGAAATTCATGCTGCACATGGTTACCTGTTGCATCAGTTTTTGAGTCCGTTAAGCAATCAGCGTACAGATGTGTATGGTGGAAGCTTTGAAAACAGGATTCGTTTGGTTATTGATGTGGTAGAAGCGGTACAATCTGTATGGCCGGAAAATTTGCCTTTGTTTGTTCGTATTTCTGCAACAGACTGGACAGAAAATGGTTGGGATGAAAATGACTCTGTGCAATTATCTGCTGTACTAAAAGATCGGGGCGTAGATTTAATTGATACCTCTTCTGGTGGTAATGTGCCAGATGCTGTAATCCCTGCCGGACCAAATTATCAAGTACCTTATGCTGATGAAATCAGAAATAAGATCGGTATTTACACTGGTGCTGTAGGCGTTATTGTAGATGCCAATCAGGCTGAGGAAATTTTACAGGAAAATAAAGCTGATTTGATTTTCATTGCCAGAGAATCGCTTCGTGATGCTTATTTTCCAACTCATGCCGCCCAGATTCTGGGTGATAATGTGGAATGGCCGAATCAGTATGTAAGGGCCAAAAGGGAAACTTTTAAAAAGTAAGGTTCATCTAAATCAAAAAATCGTCAATTCTAGCCGGCTTCTTTAGCCAAAGAAGCAATCTTACGTGCTAAATAGATTGCTCCGTGCTTCGCAACGACGAGTGTATAATTAAGTGTCGAGAGTTGGTGTTATGGAGTTCTTATTAGTTTAGTTCTCCACATTGTCGTCATTGCGAGGCTGCTTTTTCAGCTGCCGAAGCAATATCACATGCTAAATAGATTTCTTCATGCCTCACAATGACGAGTGTATAATTAAGTGTCGAGAGTTGGTGTTATGGAGTTCTTTAGTTTAGTTCTCCACATTGTCGTCATTGCGAGGCTGCTTTTTCAGCTGCCGAAGCAATCTCTCTTACTAAAAGATTGCTTCATACTTCCCAATGATGAGTGTATATAAAAAAGAAAGCCGCAAACTCACCGAATTTAATCTGTGAATCTGCGGCTTTTTTGGCCGTTAAATTATTTTATTATTTAACCAATGTAAATGGTACGTATAAACCGAAAGTGATATTTCTTCCTGTATTGTAAACACCTAAACTTGGGTTTTCAGAATCTAAACGTCCTGGTTTATACCTGCTCAAAGCATCATAATATTTCTGATCAAGCAGGTTATTAGCCGATACAGAAAGCTTAACGGGTTGTTTCCCTAATTTAAAAGTTGCACCAATACCGGCATTTAACAAAGTATAGCCACTGGTTGGCGTTTCAAAAACTTCATCCACACGTGTTTGTTTAAACGCAGAGTTAATGCCAACTGATAAATAAGCATCATTAGTGCCTTTAAATTTAGGCTCAAAACGAAGTTCGTTTCTTAAGGTTCCGGCAGGAATAAAAGCCAAAGGCCTGTCTAAGGTATTATTATGCGCATGAACATAGCCAAAAGTATTTTCGAAGTGAATAAACGGAACCGGGTGAATGGTTAAGCTCGCTTCAGCGCCATATAAATTGGCATTTACCTGGCCATAACGGTAAACAGGATATTCTCTTCCTTCGGCTGTTGTGGTTTCACCATTATTGGACGCATAAATAAAATTGCGAATATAGTTGTTGTACACGCTGGCACTTGCGCTGATAATTTTACCTTCATACTCCAGGGCTGCATCTACCTGATAACTGCGCTCCGGATTTAAGTTAGGATTACCAATTTCGTAACGAAAGGTGCCTTCATGTACCCCATTAGAGGCGAGTTCTGCCGGGTTTGGCGCACGGAATGCTGAACCTGCATTGGCTTTAAAGTTCAATTCATCATTAAACTGATGGGTGAAACCTAATGCACCACTCACATTCGAGAACTTATTCTGGAATGCTGCAAATTGCTGTTCTCCATCTACAAATAATTCTTTGCCTTTGTTTTTACGGTAATCATAACGGGCACCAATGCTAAATGTATTGTCTTCCCAGTTTTTCTTCGCATAAGCAAATACGCCTAAACCATAAGTGTTGTAATCAGGGATTAGAAACTCATCATCTGCTTTATTCTGGCTATGTCCGGCATCAGCGCTTAAACCAAAAACAGGCTGCCATCCATGGGTTTCGTGGATATAGTATTTTAAATCAGCATTATAAGTTTTCAGGTCGAAGAATAAAGAAGGACTTGGTCCGTCTTCCAATTCGCGACGTTGATTTTGCTGGTAACCAAAATCTGCCTTTAAATTGCCGTTACCGAGAATAAAGTTGTTATTCAGGGCGATTTTAAAATGTCTGATATCCTGACGTGGGTAATCTAAGCTGCGGCTCTTGAAATCTGAATTTAAAAACGAATCTCCATTTTCCTTTACAAAATTTCCGTTAGCATCCAGGAAGGGATCATAAAAACCAATGTTATTGTGGAAATTGGAAACATTCAAATGAGAATATCCCCAGCTTTTGTTCAGTCCAACCATACCGCTAAAATCCGTTTCATTATATCCGGAGTTTGGAAAGTATCCGGTTGGTGTTTTAAAAGAATATGCATTCTTGTATGTTCCACGGGCTCTCCAAACAAAACCATTTTCATTCCCGGTTAACATTAGAGAGTTGGCAGTTAAGCCATTATTGGTGGAATAGTTGCTGATCAATTCGCCTTTTACCTGGCCTTCTGGTGCCGTACTAGGTTCCAGTAAATTGATTACACCACCCAATGCATCCGATCCGTACATTAATGAGGCTGCTCCACGTAAAACCTCAACCCGGTCTGATTTAAACTGATCGATTTCAATTCCGTGTTCATCTCCCCATTGCTGTCCCTGCTGTTTAATCCCATCATCTAAAGTAACGATGCGATTATAGCCTAAACCTCTAATCACCGGTTTTGAAATAGAAGGCCCGGTGGTAATTTGTGATACCCCTGGGATTTTAGTTAGCGCATCAATCAGGTTAGTAGATGGCTCCAGTAATTGGTCCTTATCTAATACTGCAGATGATGCACTGTTTCGTTTACTGGTACTGCTAATAATGCTACCCGTAATTACAATCTCCTTGGTTTCTATTGCGGTAGGCTGCAAGGCGAAAGTTAAATTAGATGGTGAAGCAAAATTTACTATTTGAGTAGCTGTTTTGTAACCTATAAAATGAACTTCTACTAAATAACTTCCTTTTGCAGGCAGGTTACTTAAGGTAAATTCACCTTCCGTATTGGTAACGGCAGTTACTTTTAAATCGGGGATATAAATGGTTGCGCCTGGTAGCGCCTGATTGTTGCTGGCATCGGTTACTTTTCCGGTAATGTCTTTTAAAGTGGCAGCGAAAACCGTACTGCTGAATATGGTATATAGAATCACTAAGCCGATAAGCTGTAATTTTTTCATTATTTTGTTTTTATATTAAACATCATGAATGTCCACTGAAATGTCTGATCAGGGAAAATTCAAAACGACTTTAATGAGTAAAGAATAGAAATAGTAAGTTCAAAGCTTAGAAAGCTTTGCTCAGGTATTGAATAGAAATAAAAGGCGAATACCTTTCGAGAAATTAGGCCAAAGGAGGGCCACGTAAGCTGGTGCTGAGTAATTTGGTATATGAACTTTTCAGCACGGGTTCTTTCTGGCTGAAAATGGTTGCTGAAAGAAAAATGCGGTAAACCTGGTGGGTTTGTACATAATCCTTTTCAAAACTGGCATTACAAATTAAACAAGTGTCGCCATGCGCTTGAACATGGGTAAGGTGATGGCAGTTTACTTCTTTCTTAGGGATTGGAATTTCCTGGTGATGATGTAAAACACTCCATGGCGTTAAGGCAATAGCAAAAGTAAACAGCATAAATGCTGAAAAATATTTTCTAATATTTTGCTGATGCTTTTTCAATGGCTCAAAAGTAATAAATTATTGATCAAAACAATATCTTTGGAAAGTAACATTGATTATATGTCAGTTATGATCAACATTTTTAGTGGTTTGAACGAGTAGAGATGAAATTAATTAAGAAACATATTTTAAATATTTTGTTTTTGACGCTGTTGCTGGCGATTGTTCTCGTTCCTGATGCAAAAGCATTTTTTATTCGGGGTTTAATGACTATTGGATTTTATAAACCCGACTTGGAACATCCAATTTCGACATCTTCTAACTTGGATGGAATTAAGTTTAAAGATATTAAAGGCAATGTAATTGATCTGGGTGATTTAAAGGATAAGGTCATATTCATAAATTTCTGGGCAACATGGTGTCCGCCTTGTCGGGCAGAAATGCCTTCACTACATAAATTGTATACCCAGTTTAAAAATGATCAAAACGTGGTTTTTATTTTTGTAGATGCTGATGATGACCTTAAAAAATCAGCTAAATTTATGGTAGATCGTCAATATGAATTACCCTTGTATGCCTTTGCCAGTGAAATCCCGAAGCAGATCTTCGAGAGTGCCTTGCCTACAACCGTGATCTTTGATCGGCAGGGCAGATTATCTTTCAGGCACGAAGGAATTGCAAATTACAATGATCAAAAGTTTGTTGATTTCATAAACAAATTAAAAAGTACCAAATAGCCTTATTACTATGAACTGTGCGCTATCAGGAATTTTGATATTAAGCAATATTTTTTATAATATATGTAGTTAACTACATATATTTGTGTTTTAATATTTAATGATGCAAAACGACTTTAAAATTGAACGATTGGATAATCATTTCTGTGAAGCGATTATTGGGTTAATTCTACCTATTCAACAAATAGAATTTAATGTAAATATAGATTTAGCTGCGCAACCTGACTTGTTGGATATCGAAAAACATTACGATGGTTCTGGCGGCGCTTTTTGGGGAGCGAAATTTAATGGCGAACTTGTTGGTACCATCGCCTTAATTGCTGCGCCAGCCCATCACTCGGGTACCATCAGAAAAATGTTTGTTAAAAAGGAATTTCGTGGAAAAGAATTAGGGGTAGCACAGGCTTTATTGAAAACTCTTTTAGCTTATTGTGAAGATAATAAATTGAATGAAATCTATTTAGGCACAAAGGATATATTACAAGCAGCCTGTCGCTTTTACGAACGCAATGGATTTAAACAAATTGCAATGGCGGATTTGCCGGTTTACTTCCCTCGGATGGCTGTTGACAATGTTTTTTACAGTCTGGATTTAAAATCTGTTTAATGAAACAAAATGTAATTGATGCCTCCGGTTTATTGGCCATATCTACGCGCCTGCAGCGACTTAGTGATCAGATCCGTAAAGATGGTTTGCTAATTTATAAAGCATTCGGAATTGATTTTCAACCCAAATGGTTTCCGGTGTTATATACTTTATATAAAAAATCGACCATGAGTGTAGTTTCTCTTTCTGATGAAATAGGTTATGCACACCCATCAACCATTAGCTTGTTAAAGGAATTAGAGAAGGAAAAACTAATCCGGTCTAAAAAGGACAAAGCAGATACCCGTAAGCGTTTGGTTGAGCTTACAGAAAAGGGAACTACACTTCTTTCTACCATGGAGCCTGTTTGGGAAGTGATCATTAAAGCCACTGCAGAAATCACCAACACAGAAAATAATTTAATGAAAGCCATAAACGAAGTGGAAGCAATTCTGAAAGAAAAAAGTTTTCTACAAAGGGCAGAAGTTTATATCAAAAAATAATTGAATTTGGAATGGAAGAATGATAGGGTGGCGGAGAAGGTTAACCAATGATTTTACTATTTTTGCCGCCATGATTTCATTTTTCGAAGCTTCCCTAAAACAACTTTCCATTCACCATACCGGAAATAAACTGGTTGAAGAATATTACAAATTATCTGATGCTCCGCTCCATATCGATGATGAGGTTTTGAGTAACTTGTTAATGCAATACTTTCTTAAACCATTTGAAAAAGTAAATGAGGTTTATCATTTTTTTCATCCTAATGATAACTTAAACCTAAATGAAGTTTATCACTTTGCACACGAAATTTTTGAGAACACCGAACTTTTTCATGAAGATTCTCAGCAACTAGCCAAATATTTATATGATGTCGCCAATCACCCAAAAATAAAATCAGGAGAATTGTACGTGGCCTACTTTGAAAAAGTGCAGATTGAAGGTGAACAATTGGATGTACTGGGAATTTTTAAATCAGAAACTAAAGATACCTACCTCAAAGTTTTTCCGAAAGATGATGGCTTTAACATGAGCTATGAACAAGATGCCATTAGCATTAATAAGCTGGATAAAGGTTGCTTGATTTTCAATACCGAAAAAGAGGAAGGTTATAAAGTGGTGGTTCTTGATCAATCTAAAAGCAGCAACGAATCTGCCGTGTACTGGAAGGATGAGTTTTTAAAGCTGAAAATCAGAAACGACAGTTATAACCAAACCAATAATGTTTTGGGGGTTTATAAAAACTTCGTCACACAGAAACTGGATGATGATTATGAAATCAGCAAAGCAGATAAAATAGATTTACTAAACCGCTCGATGAAATATTTCAAAGAAAAGGAAACTTTTGATATCGAGGAATTTGGAAACGAAGTGATTGGGAATGCGGAAGGAATTGAATCTTTTAAAAATTATAAAAAAAATTACGAAGAAGAATTTGAATCACCCATTGCCGATAATTTCGAGATTGCAGAATCAGCGGTGAAGAAACAAGCAAGGGCCTATAAAAGTGTGCTTAAACTGGATAAAAACTTCCATATTTATATCCACGGCAATAAAGATATGATTGAAAAAGGTTACGATGATGATAAGTCTATGAACTTTTATAAGGTGTATTTTAGAGAAGAAGAGTGATAGGGAGTTATTAGTCCGGAGTCCAGGCGGGATAAATTGGAGTTCGGAGTTAAGAGTTTGGAGTTTTGGTCGTAAATAGACTAACGACTTAAGATTCCAAACTAATCAGCCTAACATCTAACCTTTAAGCTATTAAAACTTCGAGAGTTAGTCCGACTTACGAAGTTTTGATGGGTGGTGTGCCGGGAAACTTCGTCAGTCTTAGATCTGCAATCTAAACGACTAACCACTTAACCAACTAACCCTTACTAAAAACTAAATCCGCTGTTGTGCTTTCAGCGCCAGATACTGATTAATCACGTTTACCGTCAGTTTTTGCGGAGCTGTTAGTACCGAAAGTATCCCATGTTTACTCAATTCTTTCACCATTAGTTTTTTCTCGTAGATAAATTTCTCTGCGATGGTTTGATGGTAAATGCCCTCTATGTCTTTTGCCGGTTCGGTACTTAGTGCTTTTAATTCGGTATTTTCAAAGAAAACCACCAAAAGTAAATGGTATTTAGCCATTCTCTTTAAATAGGGGAGTTGCCTGTGTAAGGCAGATAAACTTTCAAAATTGGTGAAAAATACCAGTAGTCCACGTTGTTTTATTACGGTTCTGACTGAGCTGTACAAAAGTTCAAGATTGCTTTCCAGATATCGGGTTTTCTCTTTATACAGAACATTCATAATGGTACCTAACTGAGAAGATTTGCGATCGGCAGGAACGATGGCCCCAATCGTTTCAGATATGGTAATTAACCCTGCTTTATCTTCTTTCAGCATGGCCACTTTAGATAGTGCCACACTCGCGTTGATGGCATAATCCAGTAAGCTTAAACCTTCGAAAGGCATGCGCATTACACGTGATTTATCAATAATGCAATAAATATTCTGCGCACGTTCATCAGTATAGGTGTTCACCATTAACGCCCCTTTTCGGGCAGTAGCTTTCCAGTTAATGGTGCGAATATCATCTCCACCCACATAATTTTTAATCTGATCAAACTCGCTGCTTTGGCCAACTTTTCTAATTTTTTTAATGCCAAATTCTGTAAGGTAGCGAGACACTGCCATTAATTCATATTTACCCAAATTAATAAAGGATGGATAAACAGGCAATACTTTTGCACCATCAAAGTTATACCGACGATTGATTAAACCGAGTGGTGATGAAATGAAAATCCTGATAAAGCCAAAATCATATTCCCCACGTTTGGTAGGCCGTAAGTTATAATGAATGGATTTAACAGCTCCCGGTTGCAGGCTTAGCTTGAAGTCTTTATCCCTCAATTGAAACTGAAAGGGGATTTCATCTATTACACGAAGATTTATTTTAAAGCCATACTTGTTTTTAACCTCAATCTGAACGGGATTTTCATCACCATTGCTTAAACGTTTTGACGTGATTCTTTTCGCCTCAACCCCTTCCGCATTTCGATACTGAATAAACACATCGATAAACCATAATATCAGCAGCACAACTAGTGCCACCTCCGGAATTTCGCCTAGCCAAGAGAAAAAGAACTTCAACAAGAAAAGTATAATGCAAAATCCCAGAGCAGCAAACAGGCGGTCTGTCAGATAAAGATTTGTATAATATTGCTGAAAGAATTTTTTCAAAATGTGTTTATTGTTTAACGCTTTATAAAATGCATCACTGCCAAATGAACTATCTTGGTACTTCTATTTTTTTAATAATCTGATGAACGATATCGCTGGTGGTTAAGCCCTCCATTTCCTTTTCAGGTGAGAGCAAAATCCGGTGTGCCAGTACGGGTACGGCCACTGCGATGATATCATCTGGTGTTACAAAATCACGATTCTGGATGGCGGCCAACGCCTTTGCACTGTGTACTATGGCCAAAGATGCCCTTGGCGATGCACCCAAATATAGCGATGGATTATTCCGGGTTTCATTCACGATTTTCGCAATGAATTCCAATATTTTGGGTTCTACAAATAAGCTGCGGATGATGGATCTGGCCTCTTGAATTTGTTGAACAGACAAAACTGGTTTTACTTCTGCAGCCAGGCTTTTGTTTACCAGCGTATGCTGCGCCATTAAAATAGCAGTTTCCTCTTCCAGAGACGGATATTTAATTTCAATTTTAAATAAAAAGCGATCTAACTGGGCTTCTGGTAAACGGTAAGTTCCTTCCTGTTCAATAGGGTTTTGGGTAGCGAGCACCATAAAGGGTTCGTCCATCAGGTAAGTTTCGCCATCAATAGTCACCTGGCGCTCTTCCATTACCTCAAACAAAGCCGATTGTGTTTTTGCCGGGGCACGGTTAATCTCATCCACCAGAATGATATTTCCAAAAATCGGACCCTTTCTAAATTCAAAATCACCGGTTTTGGTATTAAATATTGGGGTACCCAAAACATCTGATGGCATTAAATCAGGCGTAAACTGTACCCTTGAAAATTGTGCATCAATAGATTTGGCCAATAGCTTTGCGCTTAATGTTTTGGCTACTCCTGGCACACCTTCAATCAGGATATGCCCATCAGCCAGTAAGCCAACAATCAGAAAGTCGATAACTTGTTTCTGTCCGACGATGATATTTCCCAGCACATTTCTGATTTGATCTACTGCTGCGTTTAGTACGCTTAAATCCGTGCGTGGGTTAAATTGTTCCTGCTCCATTGCGTTGCGTATTTTTATAAAACTGTTCTATGCTTTCGTTTAAATTAATAAGTTCATGGTCGCTTAAATTCGCCATGGCAGGTATATTCATCATATACCGGGTTAAGGTTTTAGCCAATTGTTCGTTAATACCCGTTTTCTCGCTGATCAAGTTGGCGAAATTCGCATCTATTTCATTCGTTTTGATATAATACCTCGAACGTAAATATTCCAAAAAGTAATTCATTTTCTTCATGGCAATATCCTGGTTGTTCCGTTCGTGGTAGTAAACACTGCCTACTACGTTTACAAATTCAACTGATGCATTCGTCATCGGGTCTACAATTGGAATAATGCGTTGCTTACGTTTAATTTCGAAAAGCACAAAAATAATCAAGCTGAAAATAGTCAGATAGTAAGCCCACTTCAATTCTGGATGTGCAAAAAACACCCTTAAAACATCAGTGGTTTCCGTTTTCTGCGCAGAGAAATATTCATCCAGAATTACAGTTTTTCTATTTTGAAGATAGCTCAGTGTTTTTGCACTATACTCCGCACCATATTTATCCAGCAGCACGAAATTCGTATAGAAACCAGGCTCTGCAATCAAAAACAGGGATCCCTTACCGAAAATAAAACGGATAAAATTAGGTTGCTGATTAGCGTTAGTACCTAAAACTACAGTTTGCTTTGAATCAATAGTGCCAAAATACTGGGTGCCTATACCACGCTCAAAACCATAACTGGCTTCGGTCTTCAAGTTAGGATTGGTAAAATTTAGTGCACTACCGTTTCTGGAGATGGTACTGGCCGTGTTAAAGTTTAAGAATTTTTCCAGTTTACCAAAATCATAACTTGCAATAAAGACATCATTCCCAGCCTGAATATATTTCTTGATCTGTTCGAACTCATATTTTTCAAAATTCACATTTTGTGCAACGATAATATAAGCAGATTGATTGTAGCGGTTATTTTTAAGTGTATTATAAACAGCCAGTTGAGTTTGCTTTACAGTCGCATTTGGTATAATATCTTTTATTCTATGGTGAAGAATATAGGTGCCGTAAGGAATTTTATCAGTAGAAAGATAGGTTGGATCCCAATTGGTAGGTACGGGCTTATTATATTGGGCCAGTAAATAAGCGAGGATCAATATTAATCCAAGCGCGAAGTAAATTTTAAAGCTCCTCATTTAATCTGGTTATTAAAGTGGTTAAATGATTGCTTTATTGGTTCAAATTTTTGCTCATCTATCGGGAAATCTCCATACCAGATATAATCAAACTGAAGGGTTAGCTGGCTGAAATCATTCTTTAGTTCCGGTTTGCTGATTTCCATTAAATAATTATAATTGGTTTTGTCTGGCTGCCATTGAATCAGTTGAGCATCACTCAATTTTTTTAATGCCCTTAAATACAAGAGCCTCACGGCAAGTCTAAATTTACCTTCGCCAATTAAACGCTGTAATTCTTTATCGTAATCAATTTCATGAATGTTTTCGTTTAAAACATCGTATGGTAAAATGGTTTCCAGCGGCTTTTTGCTAAAGATGTTTTTTGCACCAATCATTTTAACGATCAGAAAGGCAAGTAAGGCAATCCCCAACCCGATAAAGAGATATTTTGATACTGAATTAGATGCTGCGCCAACAAATAATTTGCTAATCATTTTCCAGAACCACATCCAGAATCTTTCCCAAATGGAGAGCTGCCGGCCTTCAATCTGATCATATTGAAATTCCTTTTGTTCTTTATAATCACTGATGGCACGTTTATCAAAATTTGATGGCGTAATCTGGCTGCTGTCAGTTTTCATCTCATGTTTCTCCTGCTTCGGTTTAGCAACCTGAGCCTGAGCTTTGCTGATGACCGGCAGGAAAAAGAGTAAACCGATAAGAAAATATTTAAGCAGAAATTTCGACATTTTAGTATTCTTCGGGGCGGGTATCAACTGGTTTTTCTGAGGTTCCGAAATTTGAAATTCGCTCCATCAAACCTACATTTTCTTTTTGTTCAATTAAACTAAAATACATGAGGGTAATGGTAATAATCGGTACAATGGTAAATACCTGGCAAAGCGACTGCAACACGGTGCTAATCATGGTTAAGGTTAATGACATATGCGCACCTTTGCTAGAGAACATCCCAATCATATTAAATAGCGTAGTGGGCAAAATCACCATACTCATGCAAGCATATACGATAATCCATATTACAAGTAAGGTTCCGAAAGTAATCCAGAAATTCTCTTTAATAATTTGAAAGCTCCTGCTAAAGGCATAACCCAAAGAAGCATTCTCTATAACCATAATCGGGAGCATCATGGTGACAAAAGGAAACAGATAAAAGCCTGGAGCCAGGCACAAAACAAAACCTACCATAACCATTAGTAAGAGTAAAATGGAACTGCCAAAAACCCTCCAGAAATAATATTTGAAGAATCCCCAAACCTCTTCCGTAGTAGGTGTTTGATTTCCTTTTTGCACATAAATAGCAATGTAGGAAAGAATAGCAACGGACATGCTGGCATAACTGGCTAAAGAAAAAACGATGGATAGGAAATATTCAATGCCGTACAGTCCAAGCCCGGTTGAACTGCCTCCATTACCCATAGTATTAATCACATTAACCGTTTTATACTGCTGCATTAACATGGTAGACATGCTGGCTAAAACAAATAGCCCGCAAAAGGTAAAATAAGTTTTAATCAGCGGCTTAAAATTTTGCCGCATAAAGGTAAAGGTATCATTAATCACCTGTCCAAAATCTCTTCGTTTCTTAAATTCTAGGGCTTCGATCATGTTAATTATGGGCGTTTATTTGCTTTTGATTGATTTTTATGGGGTAGATAAATACATACCAGATGATAAATGAGGCTGATGATCCTAAAATTAAAAGGCTAAGCACTAAAGGCATTTCGGTATGGCGGGTAACAAAACTTTCGAAAAAGGCAGCCACAATGAAAATAGGAATTAATCCCAGAACCATTTTTAAACCTTGTTTTGCACCTCTTAAAGTTGATTCCATTCGGGTATAAGTTTTCGGAAATAAAAAGCTGTTTCCTAAAACCAAACCAGCTGCTCCTGCTAAAACGATGGCAGAAATTTCGAGTGTTCCATGAATCCAGATCACCAGAATCGATTGCAACCCCAGACCTTTACTAAAAAAGAAATACTGGAATGAACCGAGCATAATGCCATTTCTAAATAAAGAAACAACAGACCCAAATGAAAATATAATGCCCATTGCGAAGGTATAGAGGGCAACATAAATGTTATTTGCGCCTATCTGTAAAAACATTAGGAACTCATTCTGTTGCTTATAAACACCAAACGGATCGCCTTTAGAAATATTTTCATTAGTCATGTTTACATAACTATCGCCCATAATTAAACGAACAAAAGTATCATCGTATTTGGCTGATAGTGCTCCAATGGCACAGGAGACTAAAAAAAATAATAGTGCATAAATAATCTGCTTTCGATGCTGAAAAAATACCAGTGGAAGTTCAGTTTTCCAAAAAAACAGGAATCGATTTGACCTTTCCTTTTTGTTTTTATAAACTGACTGGTGTAGCTTGGAGGCTAGCCCGTTTAAATATGCAGTAGTTTTAGAATTGGGATAAAAAGTTTTTGCGTAAGCGAGGTCGTTGGTGATTTCTACAAACTGATTGGCAATCTCATCAGGATTAGCATGAGGTATGGCTTCAAAGTATTTCCACTTTTCCGAATTTTGTTTAACAAATAATGCTTCTCTCATTTAATGATATGCCAAATCTTGGGTTAAAATAGTTAAATTTTAACATATACAAAAGATAGTGGTAAAACATTGATTAGAAACGAAGGAAAAAAACTGAATGTGCTTAGGGACTTTATCCTTAAAAAAAATTATGTTTGAGCATGGATACCATAAAAATCAGCACTGCTCAGAATATAGATATTGAATATGAAATAGCCGGTTTAGGTGAACGCATTGCAGCAAGATGTATTGATCTGGCCGGTTTTATTGTACTTTATATTTTGGCTAGCATTATTGGGTTAATTGCTGCTTTTAGCTTGTCCTCTACCGGTTTTTATGTCGCCTTAATTGGTTTTATCGTGATCTTCGTTTTTTACGATTTAATATGCGAGTTATATATGAATGGGCAAACCTTTGGCAAAAAGGCGTTAAAAATAAAAGTAATTAGTTTGGATGGTAGTCAACCTACCTTTGGTCAGTATATTTTCAGGTGGTTATTCAGAATGATTGATTTTGGAATTCCACTGGGTTGGGGAGTTGTAGCGCTGGTATCTGTTGTGGTTACTAAAAACCATCAGCGGGTGGGCGATATCCTGGCAAAAACAACGCTGATAAAAACCAAGCCACGTACGCAAATCCAGAATGTGGCTTTCAGCTTTGCTTTACCTGATGAATATCAACCTGTTTTTAAAGAAGTACTCCACCTGAACGATCGTGATATAGAACTTGTTCATGAAGTATTAACCAGTTATTACCAAACCAGAAATCCGGAACTGATTTATGCTATGGCAGCTAAAACAAAAGAACATATTCTGGTTTCTATCCCTGCCGGGATGAATGAATTACAATTCCTGGAAACGGTGTTAAAGGATTATAACCACCTAACGTCAAATATGAATGGTTAACCAATTTACCGGATAAACATTTTATATAAATAAGAAATCATAACGAAATTTCCTACGACCAAAATTAGTGTTTTAAGCACTAATGACTGATGCTTAATAGGAAACTTATACAATATTCCGGCTATAAAGAAGAGGAATAATAGTGGGATTGTAGGTGGGTAGAGCAACCAGCTTTTGTGAAAATTCCCTTGAAACAGGGCAATTAAAGATCGTTGAAATCCACATCCGGGGCAATCTATTCCGGTTAAGGCTTTAAACGGACAGGTTAATAAATGATTTTGCAGCCAATCAAAAATGTTGATTGAGCTGCAAAATATAAATGTTATTGTAATCAATTGATGTTAAACGTTACCTTGACCATCATTCGGATCTTGTTTATTTCCGAAAGGATTATTTGGGTTGTTAAAAGGATTGTTCGGGTTATTAAATGGGTTATTTGGATTGTTGAAAGCGTTATTCCCAAAGCCTCCGTTTTGAGCTTCTGCTGCAGATGGGCCTAAATATTTAGCATCACCGAAGCCTAAAATCGGCCAGAAAATGTATGGAAATAAAACCATTCCTACTGTAAATCCTTCTGATTTGCCAAAGCTTTTACTCACCAAATTGTATAACCATATGATAAAAACGAAATTTACACAAGGAAGTATCAACCACAATACCCAGATCATTGGTTTTCCAACAATCTCTATTAAAATGATAAAGTTATATATTGGTATAATAGCAGCCCATCCAGGCTTGCCTGCTTTCTCGAAAACTTTCCACATGCCAATAACCCATACTGCAATTATTGCCAAATAAAGGATTACCATACCAGTACCAATTCCTGCGGCTACTCCGCTTGCTTCATACTCATTCATAATTTTTTGTTTTTTAGGTTTAGATTTAAATAGTTAAACTAAAGTAAAATTTTTATTTACAATTACCTAACTATTTGTCTGATTAGTCTATTGCTTTTAAAACCTTTGGGGATAATTCAGTAGCCCAGCTGGCATACATTTTACCGCTGGGATGTAAGCCATCTTTCGCAACAAGTGCGAAATCTGTAGTGGCATTTCTTGATGCTGGTGTGATATTGGTATAACTCACACCTGCTGCCAGCGTTATTTCTTGGTTTGCAGCATTAAAAGCATCAATTTCTTGAGCAATAATTTTTATGTCCCTGTCAGAACTTTTTCCAAATGGAGTAACCCCCCAATCAGGAATGGAGACTACAAAAACATGATCTTTTCTGCCATTCGCAAAAGCTATTGCCGTTTTTAACAATGCTGCAAACTCTTTTTTATAAGTATCAATCGGGTAACCCCTGTATTGATTATTGACTCCAATTAATAGGGTAACAAAATCATATTTTACTTTAATATCTGCCTGCTTAATGGCGCTTTGTAATTCATCGGTGGTCCAGCCGGTGGTGGCAATAATTCTTGGTGATGATACATCTATATTTTGAGCTTTTAATAAGCTTTGTAATTGAAAAGGAAAAGATTCCTGTTGCGCAACAGATTCGCCAATGGTATAAGAATCACCCAGAGCAAGATAAGATCTGGTTCCTGAGGAAGCAGGTGTAGTGATGATCGGTAGGGTTTGATCAGTAAATGACATGCTTTTTTCTTTAGTGCAAGCCGAAGTTAATAAAGAAAATAAAATAGCTGTAAATAAAACTTTCATGATTCATTTACGCAAAAGCAATCATAAAGGTTTTAATGTGATCTGGATTACACTTCTGTAAGCTATTAGATAAGTTTCATTTGAAAAAGATCAGCAATGTGATGCTTCAATCTACCCTTCACCTCCTCCAGATCTAATGTATAACCCAGTTCTTTTTCTAAAGAAGTAACCGCTTTATCATCAATACCACATGGTACTATGTTCTTAAAATATTCCAGATCTACATTCACGTTAAAGGCAAAACCGTGCATAGTTACCCATCGACTGCAACGTACACCCATGGCACAAATTTTTCTGGCCTTCTCATTGTCAGGGTCTAACCAAACACCTGTGTAGCCTGGGTAACGTCCAGATTCAATACCATAATCTTTTAGGGTTAAAATAACGGCTTCTTCCAGCGTGCGGAGATATAAATGGATATCAGTGAAAAAATTATCAAGATCTAAAATCGGATAGCCAACAATCTGTCCAGGGCCATGATAAGTAATATCTCCGCCACGGTTAATTTTATAGAAGGTAGCCTGCTTTTCTAAAAGACCTTCTTCATTTAATAATAAATTATCCTGATGCCCGCTTTTGCCTAAAGTATAAACATGTGGGTGCTCATTAAAGATGAGGTAATTTGGCGTGGGTAAATGAGTGCCATTGATCCTGTTCTCCGTTTTTACGGCTACTGTTTTGTTCAACAGCACTTCTTGTTTGTCCCAAGCCACCTGATAGTCTGTTAAACCCCAGTCTATAAATTGGGTAGGTACTTGTTTGGGTTCCAAAGCCTTTTCTTCCAACTCAGTCATTTTATCCAATTTTAAGCTTTATTTGCTACGTAACCTAGCATATAACCATCTTTTGTTTTAAAGTAGTTAACTGTTAATTCTCTGGTACCGCCCGGTAACTCTACCAGGGCATTCAAATTTCCTTCTGCCTTTAGTTTAAAAGGTTTAATATGGATATCCCGTTTAAATTCAAGACCTTTTTTACCATGCCATTTATAAATAGCTTCTTTAGCACACCAGGCAACATATAAGCCTTCTGTATTATTTCCAATTTGCTTTTGAGCAAGCTCAATATCACTCAGGAATTTATGCTTAATGCTTTTAATCTTATGCTTAATAAGTTCAATATCTACACCAACGGCAAATTCCTTACTAATCATCACTGCGGCGTAATCATAAGAGTGGCTTAATGAAATCTGATAATCAGAATTAACGAGATATGGCTTACCGTCTTCATCAAACTGACAATCAATATAAGCCGTGGTATTAAGCATTTTTCGCAATAAAAGCCGCGTGCTTAACCAGTGTAAAAGCCTTTTGCCATTGTTAAATGAAGAGATAATATCCAGTTCATGTTGCTTTAGTTGTAAGCCAGCCAACATTTCTTCTTCAGTTTCTTCAATTTTCCAGATTGCCAGAACCGAATGGTCATCAATATTTTTATTATAAACTATTGGCATTTATAAAATTGGGAGATTAGCATGCATAATTATCTTAATAAATTGATAATTTAGGCCAAAAATACGCATAAAAATGATATTATCAGACAAAAGGATATTAGAAGAAATTGATAAGGGTACCATCATCATTGAACCCTTTAAGCGCGAATGCCTGGGAACTAATTCTTATGACGTTCACTTAGGGAAATACCTGGCTACTTATAAAAGTAGAATATTAGATGCCAAAGCCCATAATGAAATAGAACATTTCGAAATACCTAAAGATGGATATATTCTTCATCCAGGCACTTTGTATTTAGGTGTAACCCTTGAATATACCGAAACACATAGCCATGTTCCTTTTTTGGAAGGAAAGAGTAGCACTGGCCGTTTGGGTATTGATATCCATGCTACGGCTGGTAAGGGAGATGTTGGTTTTTGCAATACCTGGACTTTAGAAATATCCGTTGCGCAACCTATAAAAATATATGCAGGTATGCCTATTGGGCAGTTAATATACTTTGTTGTAGAAGGCAATATTGAAACAATGTACAACACTAAAGGCAATGCCAAGTATAATAATAAAACAACCCGCCCCGTAGAAAGCATGATGTGGAAGAATAAGTTCTAAACGAAAATTCATTATACCTTCATTATTATATGCCTTTGGTTTTGTACCTTGAGGCATATTTTTATTTATAGCTTTCGTAAAATGAAATTCAGCATTAAGCTCGTTATCAGTTTCCTATTGATCATTCTCAGCTTTTCGGCTTTTAGAATCGATGATGATCCATTTACGCAACTTCTGAAGAAACTCGAAGATTATACAAATAAATTTCCACAGGAAAAGGTACATCTTCATTTAGATAAACCTTATTATGCCATTGGCGATGATATCTGGTTCAAAGCCTATATCGTTGATGCCAAATCTGCAGCTCCATCAGCCTTTAGTGAAATACTGTATGTGGAACTGATTAGTGAAAAAGATTCTGTAAAAAAACAATTGAAACTGCCTGTTGTGGGTGGCATTACCTGGGGAGATTTCAAACTTACTGATACCCTTGCTGAAGGCAATTATCGCATCAGGGCTTATACTAATTACATGCGCAATTTCGGCACAGACTTTTTCTTTGACAAAAGCATAAAAATTGGAAATAGCTGGGCAAATAAAGTTTTTACAGAAACCCAATACGATTTTAAGAAAGAAAATAACGCTGATAAAGTAACAGCAACCATTCATTTCGAAGATAAGAACGGACTAGCGTATAAAGACAGTGAGGTGAGTTATGATGTTCAGTTGGATTATAAATCTGTTGAAAAAGGAAAAACAAAAACGAGTGTAAATGGCGATGCAGTAATCACTTTCACAAATAGTTCAGGGTTTGCTGGAAAAACAGGAAAGATTGTGGTTACCATTACTTTAGCTAACAAACAAAAAGTAGTAAAATCGATTCCAATTACTTCTACTTCCAATGACGTTGATGTTCAGTTTATGCCGGAAGGTGGCAATCTGATTGAAGATTTACCACAAAAAGTAGCTATTAAAGCTGTAAATGCAGCTGGCCATGGAGAAAATGTAAAAGGAACAGTAGTTGATGAAACAGGATCAGAAGTTACGGCTTTTGAAACAACATACCTGGGGATGGGGAATTTCATTTTTAATGCCCAGGCAGGTAAATCCTATACCGCTAAAATTAAGTTTGCAGATGGCTCTTCAAAAGATATTAAAATGCCTTTGGCTCAGAAAAGTGGTTACGCCATCGCCATTAATAATTTAGATACAGCAAAAGTTTCCCTAAAAATTATGTCGAGTGCAGATTTGGTTAATGGAACAGAATTGAAAGTGGTGGCACAACAAGCCGGAAACGTATATTATGTATCGAAGGCAAAAATGGATAAGCAAGTGCTAACAGCAACCATTTTAAAGAAGAACCTACCAAGCGGAATTGTACAATTTACACTTTTCTCTGGCACAAATCAACCCCTGGCAGAAAGATTAGTTTTCGTGAAAAATAAAGCTGATTTTTTAGATGTCGCGTTAAACACATCGTCCGTATCCAACAGTAGAAAAGGTAAAACAACTTTCACATTAGATGCCACGAATCAGCAAAAACCTGAAATTAGTAGTTTTTCTGTAGCGGTAACGAATGCGAGCAAAGTTACGCCTGATGAAGACAATGAAACGAATATTCTAACCTCATTGCTTTTAACCTCTGATCTTGCCGGTTATATTGAAAAGCCCAATCATTATTTCGCAAATGACGATATCAATACTCAAAAAGAACTTGATAATTTGTTGCTTACACAAGGGTGGCGAAGGTTCCTTTGGAAAAATGTAATCAATGGTGCAAACCCTTCCATTACTTACAATGTAGAAAAATCTTTAGCCATCTCAGGCACCGTCATGAAGGGGAATAAACCTGTTGCTGGTGGAAAGGTGATGTTGATGGCCACTAAAGGTTCAACTTTTATCATTGATACAGTAACTAATGCAGAAGGAAAATTTGTTTTTGATAATCTGAGTTATGAAGACAGCACCAAGTTTGTGGTACAGGCCAGAACTAAAACAGAAAGAAAATTTGTAGATATTAACATTGATGTAGTGCCAGGCCAGGTAGTAACAAAAAGCAAGAATAGCCCTGATGTCGAAATCAATGTGAATAACAGCCTCATGAAATATATTAAAGAAAGTGATAACTACTTTAATGAAATGACACGGCTAGGTTTACTGGAAAGAACAATAAAACTGGACGAGGTAACTGTTACCGAAAAGAAAAATCCGGCTAAAAACTCTGCGAATCTAAATGGCGCAGGTCGTGCAGATTTTATCATGACGAGTGATGACCTTTCTACTTGCGTAACCTTATCTCAATGTTTACAAGGTAGGTTGCCGGGGGTAATTTTTAGGGGCAATGTACCCTATTTAATGAGAAGTCAAAACACACCGATGTCGATTGTTTTGGATGGAATGCGGGTAGAATCAGAATTTTTAGACAATATTGTGCCTAATGATGTAGAATCTATAGAGCTATTAAAAAGCATTGGCAATACTGCTATTTATGGTTCGCAAGGTGGTGGTGGTGTCATTATCATTACTACTAAAAGAGGGGGGGGAACTTCCAGTTATAACAGATATGCACCAGGAATTGTCAGTATAAATCCAAAAGGTTTCTCGGTTTCAAGAGCTTTTTATGCGCCGTTATATAATGATGTCACAACCAATAACACCCGTAAAGATCTTAGAACAACCATTTATTGGAATCCGCAGGTGGTTGCACAGAAAGACGGAAAAGCAAAGTTTGAGTTTTATAATGCCGATGAAGCCGGACAGTATAGAGTGGTTATTGAGGGTATAGATGCCTCTGGCCATTTGGCGAGAAAAGTTTATACTTATGAGGTTAAATAAAGAAAAATAAATAAATTTGATTATTATGCAAGCATAACTTATTTAGTTCATGCTTTATACTCAAATCTCATACAATTACCATGAATACAATTAAAGTAAGTGTCAAAGATCGCCTGGCAACCATTACACTAGACAAAGGGAAATCAAATGCTCTGGGAAGGGAGCTGATTAACGAGTTGGATGATATGCTTAAGAATATCGCTGCTGATGACAATATTGGTGGTGTGATATTAACCGGAAAAGCTCCGTTTTTTTCGGCAGGCTTAGATTTGGTAGAACTTTATGGTTATAATGAAGCAGAAGCAAAATCGTTTTTTCAACGCTTTTTTAATTTTACTGCAAATCTAGTCTCCTTTAAAAAGCCAATGGTTGCAGCTATCAGCGGACATAGTCCGGCAGGAGGATGTGTAATTGCATTAGCTTGTGATGCAAGAGTAATGGCTGAAGGTCAATACATCATTGGACTGAATGAAGTGCCTGTAGGTATTATTGTTCCAAATAGCATTTTTCAACTTTACTCCTTTTGGATTGGAAAAGGAGAAGCCGCCCGCAGTTTATTAACAGGGAAACTATTTAGCCCTGAAGAGGCTTTAGAGGTCGGTTTGGTTGATGAGTTGGTTAAAAATGAAAGCTTGCTTACTGCAGCAGAGCGAAAGATTAAAAAGTTTATGGAGCAGGAAAGCAATACCTGGTCGCAGAGTAAACTCAATATCCGTGAAGAATTAATTGCTGCGATGACAGCAGATCAATCAGTCACCTTAGAGAAAATGTTGGCACAATGGTGGTCACCCAATACCAGACATATTTTAGAGACTATTCTGGCCAATTTGCAGCGGAAATAGCCTAAAGTTGATTACCCAATCCAGGCAAATTAACCAGCTCCAACAATTTAGCAATCCCAAAAACACCTAACCAATTACTCACTTAACCAACTTACCCCATATGTTCAACTATAATTCACCAATGCTTAGAGAAGATGCTTTAAAAGGAAAAACCATTGTTATTACTGGTGGCGGAACAGGGTTAGGTAAAGCGATGGGGATTTATTTTCTTAAACTAGGCGCTAACTTAGTCATCACCAGTCGAAAACAGGAAGTTTTACAGAAAACTGCCGATGAGATGGAAGAAAAAACAGGTGGAAAGGTTTTGGCCGTGGCCTGCGATGTTCGTGATGCAGAACAGGTAGATCATGTACTGGCGAAAACGTTGGAGCGATTTGGATCTGTTGATGTGTTATTAAACAATGCTGCAGGGAATTTTATATCACCTACGGAACGCTTATCCGCTAATGCTTTCTCATCGATTATTGATATTGTTTTAAAAGGAACCGTAAATTGCACTTTGGCTTTTGGTAAACATTGGATCAAAGAAAAGCAATCTGCTACGGTTTTAAATATTATAACCACTTATGCTTTTACAGGTTCTGCGTATGTGGTTCCGTCTGCTTGCGCAAAAGGTGGTGTTTTGGCTTTAACCAGATCACTGGCAGTAGAGTGGGGGAAGTACGGCATAAGAACTAATGCCATCGCACCAGGGCCATTTCCTACCAAGGGCGCATGGGAGAGATTATTACCAGGAGATTTAGCTAAAAAGTTCGATTTTAAAAACCGTGTACCACTTAAAAGGGTAGGAGAACACCAGGAGTTAGCCAATCTGGCTGCGTTTCTGGTTAGTGATTTTTCAGGCTATATTAATGGGGAGGTGATTACAATTGATGGTGGAGAGTGGTTGCAGGGTGCCGGACAAATGAATGGCTTAGAAGCTATACCAAATGAAATGTGGGACATGCTGGAGCAAATGACAAGAAGCGCTAAAGGAAGCTAGTGCTAAAGCAAGAAAGCTTAAAGACCAAAGCTAAAAGCTAAATCTCAGAACGAACAACGATAAACGAACAACGATTTAAAGCGGAAAGATAAAAGGCTAAAGCTAAAAGCCAAGTCTCAGAACGAATAACGGTAAACGAACAACGATTTAAAGCGGAAAGATAAAAGGCTAAAGCTAAAAGCCAAGTCTCAGAACGAATAACGGTAAACGAACAACGATTTAAAGAGGAAAGATAAAAGTTGAAAGGCTAAAGCTAAAAGCTAAATCGCAGAACGAACAACGATAAACGAACAACGATTTAAAGCGGAAAGATAAAAGGCTAAAGCTAAAAGCTAAATCTCAGAACGAACAACGATAAACGATCAAATGTCTTCGCACTGGCGTCTTGATACTTAATACTCATATACCAATACTTACATCTTACCACTAAAATATTATCTTTGCCCATATGAATATCTTACTTTTAGGTTCAGGCGGCAGAGAAAGTGCATTTGCCTGGAAAATGAGCCAGTCTTCGCACTGCGATAAATTAATTATTGCACCAGGAAACGGTGGGACAGGAATTTACGGTACCAACATTAACATCAACGTAAATGATTTCGATGCCATAAAAAAGATTGTTTTAGCAGAAAATATCGAACTGGTTGTAGTAGGTCCGGAAGAACCTCTGGTAAATGGTATTCATGATTTTTTTCTTGCTGATCAAACCATTGCCCATATTCCAGTAATTGGACCTAAAAAAGAAGGTGCAATTTTAGAAGGAAGTAAAGACTTTTCTAAACAATTTATGGATCGCCATGGTATTCCAACTGCAGCATCCAAGTCTTTCACCCCCGATACTTTAGAACAAGGTTTAGCCTATCTGGAAACACATGCCTTACCAGTGGTTTTAAAGGCCGATGGTTTAGCTGCCGGTAAAGGTGTTTTAATTTGTACGGAAACTGTTGAAGCACAAGAAGAGTTGAAATTAATGCTTGGTGGTAAATTCGGTGCAGCTGGAGCAACAGTAGTGATTGAAGAATTTTTAAGTGGCATTGAACTTTCTGTATTTATTTTAAGTGATGGAGAAAATTATATTACACTTCCATCCGCAAAGGATTATAAAAGAATTGGCCTTGGTGATACAGGCTTAAATACAGGCGGTATGGGTTCAGTTTCTCCTGTCCCATTTGCTACACCTGATTTCTTGCAAAAAGTAGAAGAGCGCATTATCAGACCTACAGTTGAAGGGTTAAGAAAAGATAATATCGATTATACAGGCTTCATTTTCTTCGGATTGATTAAAGTAGGTGATGATCCATTCGTTATTGAATACAATGCCCGGATGGGTGATCCGGAAACGGAAAGCGTAATCCCACGTATTGAAAATGATTTAGTAGAATTGTTCCTGGCAACAGCCAACAAGCAATTGAATCAAGTAAACCTGATTATTTCTGAACAAACTGCCGCTACGGTAATGATTGTAGCCGGAGGTTATCCTGGTGAATATTTGAAAGGAAAAGCCATCAGTGGAATTGAAAACTTACGTCATTCTACTGCTTTCCATGCTGGTACACTTTTAGATAATGATGTAGTAAAAACGAATGGTGGTAGGGTAATTGCCATTACCAGTTTACAGAAAGATTTGTTTACAGCCTTACAGTCAGCAACTGCTGATGCTGGCAGAATTTACTTTGACGGGAAATATTTCAGAGAAGATATCGGATTTGATTTAGTATAATTCGTAAAATAAAAAGGCCGCAGATTTACAGATAATAATCTGCTAATCTGCGGCTTTATCTTTTTGGAGTAATGCTTATTTAGACTTGCTGCCTAATAATTCCTGAAGCTTATCTTGTAAAGCCTGTTCTCTTAATCCTTTAGCAATAATTTTACCAGACGGATCAATCAGGAAGTTTGCAGGAATGGATTGAATACCATACATTTTAGCGACTTCATTATCCCAGAATTTCAAATCTGATACTTGCGTCCATGCTAATTTATCATCAGCAATTGCTTTTAACCAGGCATCTTTTTTACCCGGACGATCTAAAGAAACACCTAAAACGGTAAAACCTTTATCTTTGAATTTGTTATAAGCAGCTACCACATTTGGGTTTTCCTGACGACAAGGTCCGCACCATGATGCCCAGAAATCAACCAGTACATATTTGCCTTTAAAACTAGATAGTTTCACTGGTTTGCCAGCAGTATCTGTTTGCGTAAAATCCATTGCCATTGCACCAACAGCAGTTTTTCTGCCAGCCTCAAATAATTGAGTAAGTTTGTTTCCGGTAGGACTTGATTTTAATTCTGGTGATAAAGTAGAAAATGCTTTCTCTGCTGCAGCGGCCTGATCAGGATCGCCAGCCAATTGACCAATGGCGCTTAAACTGATGTATGATTTTGGATTTGCATTTGCAAACTGTAATAAAAGTGGAGTCAAGCCTTGGGCAGCTTTTTCATAACGGGCACTTAATGCCTCCATTTTTTCCTTATTTTGTTTTTCTTCAGGTGTATATCCATTATATTCTGCATTAATCGCCATCAGCTGATCGTTAACAGGCTTTGTAAGTGCTTTTAATTTTTTTGCATCATCATTAACTGGAGAACCGCTAATGGTCGCATTTTTTAAAGAATCAGCTGCGGCTAACTTGATGTTTCCTGGTTCTACATAAATAGATAAACCATCTAATTTTTCACCTTGCGCCGGCCTATTCACAAACGGATTTTTATTCAGATATAAACTGCCTTGAGCCGGATTGGCAACCGTTCCTTTAAATGCAAAAGCACCATTGGTTACGGTGGTAGAATCAGTAACGTTTTTTCCATCACCCTGGTAAATCAGATAAATTTTATCTCCGGTTTTCAGGCCTTTTATTTCACCATTCACTGTAAATGATTTTTGTGCAAGTGCCGCAATTGGCAACAGTGCCAATGCAGATAAGAATATTTTTTTCATGGGTTGGTTTGGTTTAACTGATTCAAAGATAGTTATATTGTACTCCTTTAACGAAAATGCGTGGCTAAAATTATGATAGCTTTTGATAGGTTCGCCACCATAAATCTGGCATTTCTCCATTTACCGCAGTTTGGTAATCATCATATCGACAAGGCACCAAATGGTAGCGTTCATTTTTAGATTGGCCGGATGGATAAGGCACTTGCATCCACCAGCGATCGGATTTTTTGCTTTTTACAAACATCATTTCTCCCGAACCATCTTTAAGGCTGGTTCTGTAAATCATGAATTGTGATTTTGGGGTAAGCGGGAAATCCTTTTTGCGGGCATAAAATCCATCTACAAAATACCAAACCATTTGTGCCAGCAAAAAAGCAGTTTGGCCGTTATTATCGTAGGCTGGATTAAATTCATAAAACCCAATTGAAGTGAGCTTGTCATTCATCCCTGCATAGCGTGAAATTCTGCATGCTTCCTCACCATCAAAACCATTCGGCGTGGTATTCGCGTTAGCTGCTGCATCGGCAGAACGAATCGCACCCAAATCAAAACTGATCATGTTCGCATTACGTATGATGGGCTCCGTTAAACTGATATCCTGAGCAAACTCGCCTAAACGATGTACATCAAAATATAATTTATCCATTACACTTAAGCTTTCCTGGTTTACAAAATAAGTTTGATAACCAACATTGCTGTAGTTAAATAAGAAATTAGGTTGATGTAAGAAAATCTTGTTTAGATAACAATCAGAGCGGGTTTCCAGGCCATCACTTTCATCATCGCCAATATCAAACTGATTATCAATTACCACCAGGTCAACCTTTTGTTCCAGATCTTCATAGCCTAAATATTGAGCATAGGTTAAATCCTGTCCGCCGCCAATAATAATCGGGATAATGTCCTTTTTAATAAGTTCTGAAACCACCATCTTAATGGCGATATAAGTATCGGCCATGGTTGCACCATGTTTGATGTTACCTAAATCTACAATCTTACTGGTAAAAGCGCCCTCATTTAATTTGTAGAACTTTTCTCTGAAATAATCAGGTGCCAGTGCGCAGCCCTCATTATTTACAGCTCCTCTTCCATCAAGCACCCCAATGATGGCTAAATCATAGGTATGCTCATCAAAGTCAGGAAATGTTGAGGTGTAAATGTGTGCTTTTAATCCCAGCTGACTGGTAAAAAAACCTTGTTTGGGGGTGAAACTATCAGGGTTTACCGGGGAAAAGAAATCCGTTAACGACATATATTTAAAACTCTCGCCTCAAATATCTATTTTTGAATGCGTATTTCCACATATAGCTCGAAAAAAATAAAATGATACTGGTAACCGGAGGAACAGGATTTTTAGGCGCTGAATTAATAAAACAGTTAACTGATCAAGGTTTAACTGTTCGTGCTTTGAGAAGAGAAAAATCTAAAATACCAGATCTGATTAAGGATAATGTGCTGATTGAATGGTTTATGGCTGATATTAATGAGCCATCTACGCTTGAAGAAGCCTTCTCTGACGTTACCCAGGTTTACCACTGTGCTGCATTTGTGTCCCTTAACTCCAAACATAAAAAGCAACTCTTTCATGTGAATATTGATGGAACTTCGAATATCGTAAACCTGTGTATCGAAAATAATTGCCGGCTGTTACACGTAAGTTCTGTTGCTGCATTAGGGATTGCGAAAAAAGGAAAGCAGATTTCTGAGAAAGATTTTTGGGAGTATGACTCAAAAGCTCATGCTTATGGCCTTTCTAAATATGAAGGTGAAATGGAAGTTTGGAGAGGCATTAATGAAGGTCTTAATGGCGTAATCGTGAATCCATCTATAATTATGGGTAAAAGTGCGGGTTTCGAAGGTAGTGGCGCCATTTTTAAATTGGTGAAGGAGGGCTTTCCTTTTTATACCAATGGGGCATCAGGTTTTGTAGATGTAGCAGATGTTGCACAATCCATGATCTTATTAATGGCCGCTGAAGTAACTGGCGAAAGGTTTATCATCTCTTCGGGCAATATGCATTATCAAGATTTATTTACACAGATAGCAAAAGGTTTTGAAGTAAAAGCACCTACTAGAGAAGCCAAGCCCTGGATGCTCGGTCTGGCCTGGCGAGCACTCAAACTAGTGTCAGTATTTACCCGGCAAGAACCATCCATAACAAAAGATACCGCAACAAGCAGCGTAACATTAAGTTGCTATGATAATACTAAAGTGATTAAGCAAACCGGAATAAAGTTTAAACCCGTTAACCAAATCATCACAGAAATTACCCAATATTTAAAATAATGCCTAAACAAAAAGCGTATTACATTATCGATTTTGATAGCACTTTCACCCAGGTAGAAGCGTTAGATGAACTTGCCAGAATTTCTTTAAAGAACCACCCTGATAAAGAGATCATTTTTCAAAAAATAGAGGACTACACTAATTTTGCCATGGAAGGCAAGTTATCTTTTTCAGAAAGTCTGGCGCAAAGGGTGAAACTTTTGGAGGCCAATGAAGAGCACCTTAAATTGTTGATTAAACACCTTAAGAAAAAGGTGTCTACCTCTTTTTCTCGCAATGCAGAGTTTTTTAAAAAGCATGCAGACGATGTACTCATCGTTTCGGGTGGTTTTAAAGAATTTATTACACCGGTTGTAAGTCAGTACCACATCAAAAAGGAAAATATTTATGCCAATACTTTTGTAACCACAGGTGATGGTAAAATCATTGATTACGATCATGCCAATCCGTTAAGTGAAGAAGGTGGTAAAGTGAAGTTACTGCAGCATTTAAAGCTGGAAGGGATGTTATTTGGAATCGGTGATGGCTATTCAGATTTTCAGTTGCGTGAAAGTGGATTGATTAATAAGTTTTTTGCCTTCACTGAAAATATTGCCCGTGAAAGTATTGTGGCTAAGGCCGATCACGTGACACCAAGTTTTGATGAGTTTTTATATGTTAATGATTTGCCCCGGGCAATTTCATATCCTAAAAACAGGATTCTTTGTCTGGTTATTGGTGATGTAGATCCGGCAACCATAGCTATCCTCAAAAATGACGGACTTTCTATTCGGCAGAAAACATCTTTTGAAGAAAAGTATGTAAAAGATGTGGGGATTGTGATATTAGCTAATGGCGAAAAGTTGACAAAAGAGCAATTGAAAGATGCAGTTAAGCTTAAAACCATCGGTTATTTAGGCAATGCAAAGAACAAAGTAGATTTTGATGTTTGTACCAGACAAGGTATTGTGGTGTTTGACGATCCTAAAAATAATCCACGGAATATAGATTTTATCCCTAAGCGTGTTGCTGATTTTATGAATACCGGGGCAACTTATTTAAGTAGCAATTTCCCAAATTTGCAATTGCCAAAAATTGATAAATCTCACCGCTTAATCCACATTCATAAAAATGTGCCAGGCATCATGGCTCAGATTAATACCGTTTTTGCTAAACATGATATTAATATTGTCGGACAGTTTTTAATGACCAACCCGGAAATCGGTTATGCCATTACAGATATCAACGCACAATATGATAAGCAACTGTTTAAATCGCTAAAGAAAATTGAACATACTATTAAATTTAGGGTGCTGTACTAGATTCTGTTATCGCTAGTTAATTTTTGCTACAACTAAAATTCTTAATGAGTGGCTACTGCGATTGCTACCCCCTTCCTTTTTTTGAGGAGGGGTGCCCAAAGGGCGGGGTGGTTGAATTCAACTTGATCTATTTAAAAAGAGAGATTGCTTCACTCCACCGTGTCTTTCAGTTCGCAAAGACGATACCGCTTTGTAAGCTGACTTACGAAGTTTCATAGGGTTTAGAGTTGGAAAACTTCGTCAGTCTCATAGCAAAAGATTGCTTTACGCCATCACTAATCCTACCCTTCAGTTCGCAAAGACGATAACACTTTTCGTCCTTTGCAAATACTCGTCTTCCTGAACTTGTTTCAGGATCTTATCAAGATAGGTGCTGAACTGAATTCAGCATGACGATTCGGCGATAGGGAATCTACTAGAAACAGTCATTTGTTAAGAGGAACAATGTAGCAATCTATTTAATAAGAGAGATTGCTAAATGAAACAAATTATATAATAAGACGATCATTTACCCCAAAAACTGATGTTTTTTAATGCGAAATTTTTGAAAATGACCAATAGCCTGTGATTGATAAATTCCGGCACGACCAGAAAATAAGTATGCTGTAATGCAAGCCAAGGCAACGTAAATTGCTGATTCCGTACCAAACAATTCTATCCCCATAAAAATACAAGCTATTGGTGTATTCGCTGCACCAGAAAAGACAGCAACAAAACCCATTCCAGCTAATAAACCAACAGGTAGTGGCACAAAAATACTTAAGAAACTTCCTAATGTTGCTCCTATAAAAAACAGCGGCGTAACTTCCCCGCCTTTAAAACCACAGCCGAGGGTTAAAGCGGTTAGAAAAAGTTTAATTGCAAAGGTATAATAGGGTTCTTGTTGGATAAACGACTCTAAAATTACTGGAACACCAAGCCCTATATACCTGGTGTTGCCTATGAATAAAATAATGATTACCAGTAAAACGCCTCCAATGAATGGTCTGATGGGAGGATATTTTATTTTGCTAAATAATCGGGATACTAGATGGTTAAGCATCGAAAAGCTTTTTGAGGCTAATCCGAAAATTATTCCCGATCCAAGCGATAATAGCAAATATGTAAAGTTCATGTCAGGTACTGAAGTAATTGAATAGTGCGTATGGTCTACACCCCATGCTTTGCAGGCATAATCAGCAATTATTGCGGTAATAAAAGAAGGTATAATGGCACTATACATTACGCTACCCAATACAAAAACTTCCAGTCCGAAAATTGCTCCGGCCAACGGTGTTCCAAAAACGGAAGCGAAACCGGCACTTATTCCACAAATTAAAATGATTTTTCGGTCGCTGGGTTTGAGTTTGAATAGATGGGTTAACTGATCTGCAAATGCACCTCCAATTTGCACCGCCGTTCCTTCCCGGCCTGCTGAACCACCAAATAAATGGGTAAGAATGGTCCCGGCAAAAATTAATGGCGCCATAATTAAAGGAATCACTTGCTTTGGGCTTTGTAATTCCTCAATCAAAAGATTATTCCCTTTAACCACCGCCTTCCCCCAGTAATGATAACTTAAGCCAATAGCTAAGCCAGCTAAAGGCAAAAAGGCAATCATCCACAAATGATGCTCACGTAGATTAGTAGCCCAATTTAATGTGACTAAAAACAAAGCCGATGCTGATCCTACTATTCCGCCGATAAGCAGGAAAAGAAATATCCACCTAATGGCTTTAGTGAGGGTTAAACTAAAATTTTGCTTTACAAAACGATTGATAGATAGCAGAAATCTTGCTATTAAATTTTTAACAGGCATTTGAATTCAATTTTAAATAAAATCGTAGGAGTCATCAGCCTGTTTTGGCGGTTTTGGCGGCACCCCATCGCCTTCGGTCCAAATATAGAAAATTTAGCTATTTCTACAAAAATCTTTATCACCTTTGCCATGATAAACCAAAACAATGGACTTTACACCTGAAATTAAAGATAAATTAAATCAACTTCAGCAAAAATATACGGCCATGGGTCAGGATATGGCTTCTTATTTAGATGGATTACTGTATGCTGATTTCCTCACTTATTGGGATTATATCCATCTGGATACTTTATTGAGTTTACAAAGCCCAAAAACACCAATTCCAGATGAAGAAATTTTTATCATGTATCATCAAATTACGGAGCTTTATTTTAAACTCTGCTTGCACGAATGCAGGCAAATTGCGGAGCATGAAAATTTAACTGTAGCATTTTTTACAGCGCGTGTAAAAAGAATAAATGCCTATTTTAATGCGCTAACCACTTCTTTTGAAGTCATGGTGGATGGCATGGAGAAGGAACAATTCTTAAAATTCCGAATGTCGCTTTTGCCTGCGAGTGGTTTCCAATCCGGACAATATAGAATGATAGAGATTTGTGCCACAGATTTTATTCGCTTAGTAGATAAAAGTAAAAGAGAAGAATTAAAAATAGCAACCATTGAGGAGCAGTTTGAATATATTTATTGGAAGTTTGGAGCAACGGAGCTGGCATCTGGAAAACAGACATTAACACTCAAGCAGTTTATTAAAAAATATGCAGCGCAATTTTTGCAATTGGCTAAAGATCGCTTATTAACTAACTTTTCAGCCTTATTTCATCAATTACAAGCGAGTGATGCTGATGTTTCTGCACTTGCAGAAGAATTACGTAAACTTGATTTGTATGTTAATGTAGAATGGCCATTGTCACATTATAAATCTGCCGTTCGCTACCTGGAAAAAGATCCTGTTGATGTGGCTGCAACCGGAGGAACCAACTGGCAAAAATATTTGCCTCCACGTTTTCAGAAAAGGATTTTTTATCCCTTTTTATGGACCAATGACCAAATGGAAGAGTGGGGGAAAGGCTGGGTACTAAGTGTACTTAAAACACTCAAAAGCAAAGATTAATATCAAATAATACTATTATAAAAGCGGTTTTTTTGCTATTTTGCACAAATAAAATAATGATTGAATTATTGATTGAAGGAATGATAGAATTTGCGATTTGCAAATCATTCAAACATTCAAAAATCACTCATTCAAAATTAATATAAAATGACCGAGACATTAGATATAAAAATCACTAAAACTGATCAAACACGTTTGACAGTAACTGATTTTTCCCAATTACCATTCGGTAAAGTTTTTACCGATCACATGTTTACAGCCGATTACGAAGATGGCGAATGGAAAAACTTACAAATTCTCCCATATGGGCCAATTCCAATGAGTCCGGCAATTTCTGCGCTTCATTATGGACAGGCGATTTTTGAAGGTTTAAAGGCTTATAGACAACCTGATGGTAAAATCAGTGTGTTTCGTGCCAATAAAAACTTCGAGCGTTTTAATAAGTCGGCAGAGAGAATGTCTATGGCTACAATTCCTGAAGAAATATTTATGCAAGGCCTCGCATCATTAATTTCGATCGATGAAAAATGGGTGCCAAATCAGGAAGATTATGCCTTATATATTCGTCCGGTAATGTTTGCTACTGACCCTTATTTAGGCGTTAGAGCTTCTGATACTTATAAATTTGCCTTATTAACTACGCCAACCGGGCCATATTACAGTTCGGCATTAAAGGTGAAAATTGAAACTGAATTTACCCGTGCTGATGAGGGTGGCGTTGGTTTTGCAAAAACTGCAGGAAACTATGCCCGTTCATTATATCCTTTCGAACAAGCTCGAAAAGAAGGTTTTGATCAGCTAATCTGGACCGATTCTATCGCTCATGAATATATTGAGGAGGCTGGAACTGCCAACTTAATTTTTGTAATTAATGGCAAATTAGTTACCCCATCTGTGCGCAGCACGGTTTTAGATGGTGTTACACGTGATACAATTATCAAATTGGCCACAGCATCTGGTATTGAAGTAGAAGAACGCAGGGTTTCAGTTAAAGAAGTGATTGAAGGGATTCAAAATGGAAGTTTAACGGAAGCTTTTGCTGCAGGTACTGCTGCAACAGTTACTCATGTTGGGCAGATTGGTTATAAAGGAGAAGTTTATCAATTAACTGATCCATCAACCAGATCGATTTCAAATGGTATTGCTAAACAACTAAACGATATCCGTTATGGCTTAGCACCAGATGAATTTGGCTGGAACTGGGTTTTATAAGGAAACATTTTTAAAAACAATACCCCTTGTACAAAATGTATCAGGGGTATTTTGTTTTTTAGGTATTCTGCTTTAACCTTTCCGCTTTAGTCTTTAAACTTTCTGCTTTAGCCTTTTCGCTTTAGTCTTTAACCTTTCTGCTTTTATTATTTATCCAGAATAACCACGCCTTTAGCTTCGAAGGCCAACTCTTTTTTAGGGTCGGTAATTTTAGCTACTTCTTCAGGTGATTTTTTAGCATCTTCAGCATAGTGGCGTAAGGTTTCTACAGAGATGGTTTGTTTTTTCGCTAAACCATCCAGCACTACATTCTTACCAACAATATCCATCGGCATAAAAAAGGCATAATCTTTAAAGGTTACCCGCATCGGATCACCATTTGGCATTTCCAAGGTCATCCAGCAACCCTTTTTCTTGCAAACATCTACCACTTTACCTGTGATTTTCATGTCAGCAGAAGTTTTACTGCCCATTGCCGCTTCCATTTTAGCTGCAGTTTTAATATCTCCGGGTTTTACCTCTTCTCCAAATTTCTGACCTGTGTATGCCGTTTGCGAAAAACCAGCGATGGCGAACAGACCAAAACATACACTTAAAATGATTTTTTTCATGGGTTATGATTTTAAAGTTTTAATCCAGTTGTTTATCTGATTTAAAGTTATCTAAAATTTATATAAATTGTACGAACAAAAAAAATCCTCGCTAGCTATCGCTAACGAGGAAAATCATCCCTATTGTTATAGATCACATCCCATGATGTACAACATATTACCTTAGGCAAACGTTAATCCAAAACAGGGAATACGGAAAGGCGATGTTGTAATGATTTGATTTGTAATGTTTTGATTAATTTTTTTAAGTGTGCCAATAAATATTGTTATATTAAGGTTGGGGAATTTTATAATCAAAATGGGGAAAATTTGTTGAACTAATTCCCCTATCATCTCATCGGCTTACCCAAAAATCATTTCGAAAACTTCCTCAATTTTGCTTACTGCTTTAATTTCCAGGTTATATTTAGCAATATCAACTCCTTTCAGGTTATATTTTGAGATATAAATGGTTTCAAATCCTAGTTTATCAGCTTCAGCAATACGTTGTTCAATCCGGTTTACTGCTCTAATCTCTCCAGATAAACCTACTTCTGCTGCAAAACAATTTTTGGATGAAATGGAAATATCCTGATGGGAAGAAATAATCGCAATTAACACTGCCAGATCAATCGCAGGATCTTCCACTCGAATGCCGCCTGCAATATTGAGGAATACATCCTGTGTACTTAACCTGAAACCACAACGTTTTTCCAACACGGCCAAAAGCATATTCATTCGTTTGGTATCAAAACCCGTGGCCGATCGTTGCGGTGTGCCATAGGCGGCAGCGCTAACCAAGGCTTGTGTTTCAATTAACATTGGGCGTGCGCCTTCCAGCATAGCAGATATGGCTATACCACTTAATTCTTCATCGCGTTGAGATAGCAAAATTTCTGATGGATTGGAAACCTCTCTCAAGCCACTTCCCTGCATTTCATATATTCCAAGTTCAGCAGCGGCTCCAAAACGGTTTTTGATGGATCTCAAAATGCGATAAACATGATGCCTGTCGCCTTCAAACTGCAGAACCGTGTCAACCATATGCTCCAGAATTTTTGGTCCGGCAATGGCTCCATCTTTAGTAATATGGCCAATCAGGAAAACCGGCACACCAGTTTCTTTTGCAAAACGAAGCAACTCTGCCGTGCACTCCCTCACCTGCGATACACTTCCCGGCGTAGAATCGATATGAGCAGAATGTAAAGTTTGAATAGAATCCACCACCAGTATTTCTGGTTCCAGTATTTCGATTTGTTTAAAAATATTTTGAGTAGATGTTTCCGTTAAGATGTAGCAATCTGCAGATGGACTTTCTTTAATCCTTTCTGCACGCATTTTTATCTGTTGCTCGCTTTCCTCTCCAGAAATATATAAGAGTTTTCTCCCTTTTAAATTTAGTGCCAATTGAAGCATCAGCGTTGACTTACCAATACCAGGCTCACCACCAATCAACACTAGCGATCCTTCTACTAAACCACCCCCTAAAACACGATCTAACTCCTTATCTCCAGTTAAAATTCTTCTTTCAATAGATGACTGGATCTCATCAACCTTACTGGGCTTGCTTAATTTTCTTGAGCTTGTTTCAGTTTTCCAGGTTGGTACAGCTGTGGCCGTTTTTTCTATAATCTCTTCTACAAGTGTATTCCATTGCCCGCATGATGGACATTTTCCTAACCACTTTGCCGATTCGTAACCACAACTCTGACAGAAATATGCTGTTTTTGTTTTTGCCAATTGATTTTAGTTTTAAGATACGAATTTAACCTTTAGTGCTTGATTGTACTTTTATTTTTATAAACATTTAACAACTCTTGAGTTTGTTTAGAATATTATACTTATTCGATTTCATATGTAAACCTTAAGTAAGAATTTACTGGTTGCTATTGATTCTGCCCGCAATTTGGTGCATCAAAAGGTAAATCATTTCAAAAGGAAACATTCCAGTAACCTAATAGGTTGTAAATGAAATTACAAGTTTGCAAAATTTGTATCTTTGCATATATTACATGGGAAAACAAAAATTTTATGATACTGCGATAAAGCAGGAACGGGCCATATTGGTTGGTGTAATTACACCAGGCGAAAAAGAAGAACAAACGAGAGAGTATTTGGATGAATTGGCCTTTTTGGTTGAAACAGCGGGTGGTGTAGTGGAAAAGAATTTCACCCAAAAGATGTTAAAGCCAGAGCGTGCTACTTTTGTAGGTACTGGAAAGCTGGAAGAAATTAAAGCATATGTGAAATCGGAAGAGATTGATACCGTGGTGTTTGATGATGAACTGTCTCCATCTCAATTGCGAAACATTGATCGTGAACTTGGCGTAAAAGTATTGGATCGGAGTAACCTGATTCTCGATATTTTCGCTGGCAGAGCCCAAACTGCACAGGCTAAAACACAGGTAGAGCTGGCACAATTGCAATATGTTTTACCTCGGCTAACAGGTATGTGGACTCACCTTGAACGCCAGAAAGGTGGTATTGGGATGCGTGGACCAGGTGAAACACAGATAGAAAGTGATAGAAGGATTATTTTAAACAAGATCTCCTTACTAAAAGAACGTTTGCGGCTAATTGATAAGCAGAATGAAACGCAGCGTAAAAACCGTGGGCAGCTCATTCGCGTGGCTTTAGTGGGTTATACCAACGTGGGTAAATCAACCATCATGAATATGCTGTCTAAATCTGAAGTGTTTGCAGAAAACAAACTTTTTGCAACGCTTGATACCACAGTACGAAAAGTGGTGATCGAAAATCTGCCATTTCTTTTATCTGACACGGTTGGTTTTATCAGGAAACTGCCTCACCACTTGGTTGAGTGTTTCAAATCTACTTTGGATGAAGTTCGGGAAGCTGATATCCTAATTCATGTGGTTGATGTTTCGCATCCAAATTTTGAAGATCAGATTCATATTGTTAATGAAACTTTAAAAGATATTGGTGCAATTGACAAAGACATGATTCTGGTTTTTAATAAGATTGATGCTTATGTATCGCCAGAAACTGAAGGAGATGATGACGATGGTAAGTTAAGTCTGGAAGATTTTAAGAAAAGTTGGATGAGTCACGGTAAAGCGCCAGTTTTATTTATTTCGGCAACCGAGAAAGAGAATATAGAAGAGTTCAAAACTTTATTGTACGACAAGGTTAAAGCTGCACATACTGCAAGATACCCGTATGATAATTTACTTTATTAATTACAGAAGATATGGAAAGTAAACGTCAGCAAAAATTTGCAGGAGTACTACAGGAAGAATTGGCACAGGTTTTTCAACGTGAAGGTGGCTCATTTTTGCCCAATACATTGGTAACCATTACCCGTGTACGGGTATCGCCAGATTTAGCCGTAGCCAAGGTATATCTGAGTTTTTTTAATACCAATAACACCACATTATCCATCAATACAGTTAATGCACACGCCGGTGAGATCCGGTATAAATTAGGTGCCAGAATTCGTCATCAGGTAAGGGTAGTTCCTGAACTTACCTTTTTTGTTGATGATACCAATGAATATGTTGAGCGCATGGATCATCTTTTTGAAAAAATAGCAAAGGAACCGAGGCAGCCTGATGAGGAAGCCGAATAATCTACGATGAAGCAATTGCTGATTGAATAGAGATTTTATACCCGCACGGTAGACATACCTGCGGGTTATTTTTTGTTTAATTTGTGCTTAAAGGCCACTTAAATAACAATCGGTTTGTTTAAAATAATCCAATTACTAAGGCTACGAACCATCATACATCTATTTTAAATACAATGAAAACTTTTGAACAAGTTATTAATGCGAATGCTTCACTAATAGAAAAGGTTGTTAATTTTAATGAAAATACAGATCAGCTTTTACCCTTAGATTTTACAGCGGGGAATACTGAACTTACAACTGAAACTTTAGCAGATACTGATTTGTTCTCTCATTGGGTAGAACAGAAACTTTTGAAGCATAACGCACGATATGGAATTGGAGGTTATAATGAACACCGAACCATTTATACGCGAAGTGCTCATTTTGATACAGAAGAAGAGCCACGAAGATTGCATTTAGGTGTGGATATTTGGGGGCCGGCAGGAACTGCTATTTATAATTTCTATGATGCAACTGTTCATAGTTTTGCTAATAACAATCATTTTGGAGATTATGGCGCAACCATTATTCTGAATTATGAAATAGAGGGTTTTACGTTTCATGTGCTGTATGGACATATAAGTCTGGAGTCTTTAAACGGATTAAAAGAAGGAGATTTTATTCCTGCAAAAGCAGAATTTGCCACATTAGGTGATAAGGAAGAGAATGGGAACTGGCCGCCACATTTGCACTTTCAGGTCATTTTGGATATGGGTAATTTAAAGGGAGATTATGCGGGTGTATGTAAGTTTAGCCAGCGAGATCAATACCTGGCAAACTGCCCTGATCCGAATATCATATTGGCCCATCATTTGAAAATGACCGATAACAAGAAGACTTAATCGCAGAAGTTATTTTTTACGTAAATTAAGAATATGAAAGTGCTCATTACTATTTGCTTTATTTTTATCAGTGCAATTGTATCTGCTCAGGTTCAGTTCCAGGCTGGAAAAGGGAGCCTTGCTGATTTTTTAAAACAGAATACCATTTATCCATCCTTTTCTAAAGCAAATTGTATTCAAGGAACAGTCAATGTTAGCTTTAAATTAAATGAGCATGGCAAAATTTACTTTTCTAAAGTTACTAAAGGTATTTTAACGGATCTGGATGACGAAGCACTTAGGTTGGTGCGCTTGAGCAGTGGCAAATGGCGGATACCTTCCGATTATGATACCACAACCGCAGTGGTTATTCCGGTAAATTTTAGACTGGAAGGATATCAATGTGAAGGAAAATCCACGTCGGCGATGGAAGCCGCCATCAGGGTTTATCAATCAGAAGAAGCATTAACTAACTCGGTAATCAATTTTTATAAGAATATAGATCAGGCAAAGCCCGGACAGGAGACTCAGTTTATAGCGATTAAAAAGCAATTGGGCATTGATGATGAGTACTTGAACTCAAGGATAGAAACTGGGCTCAAAAAAATTAAGCAAGGCGATAACCAAGGTGCTTGTGAGGATTTTTCTTTTGTTAGAAATATGGGAAGCACTTTAGCGGATGTTTACCTTTCGAAATATTGTAAATAAATGAAAAATACAGCCCGCTTTTTTGCCATTCTGGATATTATCAGTATCATTTTATTGGCTAAACAGTTCTGGGAAATTATCACACATCTCAATGAAATTCCAGATCAATTGGTTTCGCAGGTAAAAGTATGGCTAACCTTATTTGTGTTTATGTTGCTTTTTGTTTCTGCAATAGGTTTACTTTTATTCCGAAAATTCGGCTTTATCACTTATTATTTGCAATTCCCTTTTCGATTAATCGTATGGATTTTTTCTATCGGTTTTCATCACTTATTTGCCTGAGTTGCTGAACCTAAGTGAGTCCTGGTTTAATATCCTTTTTCGGGTGTGCTTTATTGCTGAGTTCTTTAGACTGTATTTTACTATTCAGATCCATAGAAGGCACTTTAAAGCATAGTCCGAATAGCTTATTCTTACAAAGAATTGTTTCCCACCTCACTGTCATTCAGCACGCAGCGAAGAATCCCTGCGGTTATAACTATTACCTTCAATCTAACACTGAACCTTTTTAACTGCTAACTGCGAAAAATGTTTCTTTGTCCATAATGAGAAATATATAATTAGTGATTAACATATCCCTGGTTCATTATGTTCAATAGTTCAGGTTATGAAATTACCGTTACCGAGGCAGGTAGAATTTTAGCAGTAACTTCGTTTACCTGACCTATATATTCTCCATCTACCTGGAAATGCGCTTTGTGCTTTGAAAATATTTTCACTTCTGAAGTTTGAAAGACCTCTATTTTTTTTGGGTTAAACGGAAGTTTAGTCAGCCAGATTTTTAGAATTTCCAGATAGGAATAATCTTTAACCACAATAATCTCAAACAATTCATCATTCAGTTTTCCGTCGGGGTTTATTTTAAGTCCTGTACCATACATCGTAGCATTGGCGATGGCTACCATTGCAGCAGCTGATTTAATCGTTTCACCCTTAATGTTCAATTCAATTTGCATGCGTTTATGGCTCCATAAGGCATGCCAGGTAGCTTTAGCATAACCCCACATTCCACGTTCAGGCATGGCATCGAATTTTTTAACCAGATAAGCATTAAAACCTAAGTCTGACAGGTGAATGCAAAGCTGATCGTTAAGCTTAACCGCATGAATTTTATGAGGTTCTCCACTCACAACTAAATTAAGTGCCAGTTCTATATCAGTTGGAATACCCAATTCTTGAGCCATTCCATTAGCAGATCCGGCAGGGATAATTCCTATTGGAATATTGGTGTTTAGCAAGCATTCTGCCACCAGTTTTAAGGTTCCGTCTCCACCAACAGCCACCACACGGTCTGCCTTCTCTTTATCAATTTTTTCTTTAATTTTTTCCAGTGAGCAGTCTTTAGGGAGCTCAAATAATTCGATGAGGACATCTTTTGAAGAAAAATGTGAAGAAATTACTTCCTTTAAATTGAGATCGTGGCTACCAGAACCTGGATTTATAATAAATAGTAATTTCATGTGCTTAACCTAGTGGCTTACAACACAAACAACTTTTGTTAAACTCTGTTTTAATATCAATGAATAAATCTGTAAGTGTAAAAGTATATCATGGTTATGGCCACAAGCATAACCTTGTTGTTTATGGCCATGTATTTAAGCGTAAAGCAAAAAGTAAACAGGTTTATAGCAATAATATTTTTGTAAATATCATCCATCTTTTAAAGCTTTTTATATTAAAACCTTATCCATTGGCAAAGGTGAGATTGCAATTCTTTGGACAAACTGTTTTTCAGAAGACGGAACAGGATGGTTTCTTTAAATTTGAATGGGAGGCTGTTAATGATGTTCAAGCGGGCTGGCATACGGTTATTGTAGAGGCTGTTGATGAGCATGATAACGTTTTAAATGCTTGCGAGGGGAAGGTATATGTGCCACACATTACGCAATATGCATTTATTTCTGATGTGGATGACACCGTGATGATCTCTCATTCTGCAACCATTGGCAGACGGCTTCGAGAGCTTTTTATTAAAAATCCGCATACCCGAAAAACATTTCCTGATGCGGCAAGCCATTACCAGCAACTGGCTTTATCGCATACAGATAAGAATCAGCCAAATCCCTTTTTTTATGTCAGCAGCAGTGAATGGAATCTATACGATTACCTGGTAGAAACCTTTCGCTTTAATCAACTGCCCGAAGGTGCTTTCTTACTTAATACCTTAAAACGATGGCGCGATTTAATTAAAACCGGGAAAACAGGGCATGAAGGGAAACTATTAAGAGTAATGCGGATTCTTAATGCATTTCCAAACCAAAAATTCATTTTCTTCGGCGACAACTCACAGCATGATCCTGAAATTTATACCCAGATTGTAGAAAGATATCCCAACAATATTGAAGCTGTTTATATCAGGAATATCAGGCCCGAACGAGCGATAGATACGGAAGTATTAATGCAAAGAATTCAGGCGCAGGAGGTACATACTTGTTTATTCAAAACCAGCGATGAGGCCATCGAGCATTCCAAATCAATTGGCCTTATTCAATAATTTGAGTGATTTATCTTCCGATCGGTTTTATTTTTCTTTAAAAAGGCTTTTAAGAAATTGATTTTCCAAATGGTGTAAAAGCCAGGTTCATTAGTTTGAAGTGTTGCCTGCCAAAAGGAATGCCTACTATGGTAATACACAACAAGATTCCAAAAAACAAATGGGTTAAGGCAATCCAAAATCCGCCACACACTAACCAGAGTATATTCATAACTGTTGATAAGCAGCCGGTATTGGAAGAAGTATCAGTGATTTTAACGCCAAATGGAGCCAAGCCAACAATCGCAAATTTAAAACACTGTATGCCAAATGGAATGCCCACAATGGTTAAGCACAGTATTAAACCGCCGATAATATATTCGAAGAAGATAAAAAGCCCGCCAAAAACAACCCAGATGATATTGCCTAAAAAGTTCATTTTCTATTTTTTTTAGTTAAGATTATTTTGCTGTATAAATGTTACATTTTGCCAGTTGATTCTGCTTTTTTTATGATTTGATTGTGTTTAATTTAAGACCACACACAAAAGAAAAAAGGTTATGAAAAAAGTAATGATTTTGGCCACACTGATGGCTGGCTTTGCGCTATCCAGTGTTAAAGCACAAACTGTAAACGGAGTTAAATTAAGTGAAATCACTGCACCATATATTCAAGTCAGGCAGATTGAGCGGTTATTATCCGAAAAGTTCTATGTTTCTATAGAGTATGGTCAACTCGCTAATGATTTAAACAATACTTGCATTAAGGATGATTATGGAAAGAAAATGGAATTTACTTCTGCACTAGATTTTGTAAACAAATCGAAATCTTATGGTTACGAACTTTTTCAGGTTTTCACAGAAGGTGAAAATAATAGTGCCGTATATTTATTGAAAAAGAAATAGTATTTCACGCTATAGGAAAAGATTATATTTTCGGTTGGTGTCTTCACCAACCGAAACAGTATGCCCAAGCTTTAGCCTGGTGAAAAATTAAACTATCCTTATTTCGGGCAGTGTGCTACCGACCAGTAAGTGAAAAATTAAATAAAATCCAGCGTATTGAATTTTTTATTTAAAATATCTCCGTTATTTACATCTAGCCACTTGTCAAGGATAGTACCATAAACCTGTCGAAAGTCCAATTGATATTTTAAATCGCCGCTATCTAAGTCGCTTAAGTTAGGTGCAGCATTAAAAATGCCTTGCTTTTTAAGGCGGCCTCCAAATACAAACATATTGTTTGCCGTACCATGATCAGTACCACTACTTGCATTCTGTTCCACTCGCCGACCAAATTCTGAAAAAGTAACAACCAGCGTATCATCCAGTTTATTATTACTTTTAAGATCTTTTATAAAAGCAGCCATCCCTTCGCTATACTGTTTTAGTAAATTACCTTGTTGACTAATTTGATTCACGTGAGTGTCGAAACCGCTAAGCGAAACATAATATACCCTGGTTTTTAAACCCGAAGAAATAAATTTAGAAACCGTTTTAAGCTGGTTGGCAAAACTGCTTGATGGATAAGTAAATTTAGACTGATATATTTTAGAAGTATTTTGGATATAGCTGGCCGATGACTGTGTTTCAATCAGTGTTTTATACAAATAGCCCAAATTATCTTCATCTAAATGTTCCTGGTCATTTTGTAGCACTGCTTTAAAAAATGGGTTATTGGTGTTACGAAAAAGTGCTGCGGGATCTCTCAGGGCAATTCCTTTTTTAGTTTGTCCTTTCATAGCCAGCGATAATGAATCATCAACTTCAATAGCGGTATAAGGAAATTTGCAAGTTTGGCAGTTACTGTCCAGATAACGGCCAATCCAACCAGTTGATAAGAACTGATTGCTATCACTACCAGTTTGCCAGATATCCATAGAGCGGAAGTGTGAACGATCTGGATTAGGATAACCGACATCATTAATGATAGTCATCCAGCCCTGATCATAAATTTCCTGCAGCGCTGCCATATTGGGATTTAGCCCTTGCATATCGTTCAGTTTAATAACTTCCTCTGGCTTAATAGCAATACTTTTTCTTTTTTGATAATAAAGGTCATTTCCAAAAGGGACAACAGTATTCAAGCCATCATTGCCACCAGAAAGTTGTACCACTACCAGGTTTTTATAAAGGCTCAGCTCGTCAAGCGCCATAGCCTCGAAAGGTTTCATAAATGCAGGAACAAATAGGGACCCTGCGGCAACAAAACCTGTATTTCTTAAAAAATTTCTTCTGTTCATTTCCTTGGAATTTAGGTTAAACGAGTTGATATTCTGGCATACTGGTGATTTCCACAGCAGTACTTCTTAAGCCTTTATTATCGCTCACCATTTTAACGATTTTATCGTTTAGTGTTGGTTGTAAAAGAAACTGCGTGAGTTCCAATGGCGATATTCCCTTAGGAAAGGTGCTCAAAAACTTTGACCAGTCGGCATTGGCATTTACATAGGATTTCGGCTTTGCGTTATTAGTATTGGCTGTTGCATTTTTATTTAAGGCAATCACAGCCTCATCTTCGGGATCAGCTTTGCCACTGAAATCTATTTCGCCATCATTTAAAACCAAAGAAGGAATGCGCATCCTCAGCATAAGTGATGAGCTGTCAATCCAGTTTTGCCCGCCTGGCCAACCCGCTACATTCGGAGGGTTAAAAAGGTATTGGCCCAAACTACTTTGTAACTGTATTAATATTTGCGGTTTGTTGTAAGTAACATAGAATTCACGGCTTAGGCCTACCAAAAATTCTATCGGAGATTTGATTTTAGTACCTACATTCTCTGGACTATAAAACCATTCAGAGGTAAACATTTTTTTCATTAATGCAGAAATATCATAATTCGCAGCATAAAAATGATCACCCAATTCTTTTACATGTACTTCATTCGGTTGATCATTGACAAAGAATTTATAAACTTTTCTGGCAATAAATTCGGCTGTATCTGGTTTGGCTAAAATCAGATCAATAATATTTTCCCCATCAAAATTGCCAGTTTTTCCGAAGAATGTTTTGGTGCCGTCATCGTGAAGGTTTTGCCTGAAAATGAAAGTTCCGTCTTTATCATACATCCATCCGGTAAATGATCTGGCAGATTCTTTAATATCATTTTCGGTGTATTTTCCTCTCCCCAATGTAAACAGTTCCATCAACTCGCGAGCAAAGTTTTCATTCGGCTTGCCTTTCCTGTTTTGTTGATTGTTCAGGTATTGCAACATGGCTGGTGATTTTGAAACCTCCATTAACAGTGTTTTGAAACTTCCTAATCCATATGTTCTCTGAATGTTATTAAGCTGTTGCGCATATAAGGGTTCATTACTGCGACATGCGAAATGTCCATGCCAAAAAAGGGTCATCTTTTCTCGCAATGGTGAAGTGGTGTTGATCATTTTATAGATCCAGGCAATGTTCAGGTCTTTACTTACCTCATTCTGCATTCGTGTAATTTCCTGCCTGATTTTCTTTTCTTCATCACTTAGGTTTTTTTTGGCGTACAAACCAGCCTGAACTAACATTTGACGTTTGGATTCGCTACCATCAACCAGCGTGATTGAATCATCTTTAGATTCCTTTAATAATCCAGCAACAATTTTTTCTATATTTTTTCTACTAGTTTTATGCAGTTCAGCATAAGAAATACCAAATCCTGCTCTATTGTAAAGATGCTTTACTCGGAGGGAATTATCTTTCACGTTCATAGTAAACAGTTTAGTTGTAAGACACCATTTAAACGCAGGGGTTTAATCATTATTTTTCTTTCTTATTTTTGCATATGTTTTTTCAATTGCCAGATCAAGAAATGATTTTCCCTAATCCAGCCCTGGCTGAAGATGATGGTTTGCTTGCCATCGGTGGCGATTTAAGTATGGAACGACTGTTGCTGGCTTATTCTAATGGAATTTTCCCCTGGTTTAGTGAAGGTGAACCCATTTTGTGGTATGCACCTCATGAACGTTGTGTAATTTATCCTGAACGCATTTTAGTGAGTAAAAGCATGCGTAAAATTATTCGAGATGAGGTATTTAAGATTACACTAAATACGGCATTTGAAGAAGTGATCTTTAACTGTGCCAATACACCAAGAAAGGGGCAGGATGGAACATGGATTACCAATGAAATGCAAGCTGCATACATCAACCTACATCAACATGGCTATGCGCATAGTGTGGAAGTATGGCATCATCAACAATTGGTTGGAGGCTTGTACGGACTAAAAGTAAACCGTGTTTTTTGTGGTGAAAGTATGTTTAGTACCGTAAGTAATGCTTCAAAAGCAGCCATAATTTATTTAAGCAAGCTAGACCTTGATTTAATTGATTGCCAGTTACCAAATGATCATTTAATGAGTTTAGGAGCTGAAATGATTGAGCGGGAAGTGTATATGAAGATGCTTGAAAAATAGCGTTGTCAACTTTAATAGCAAACTAGCTAGAAAGTTGACAACGATTAGAAGTAGTAATTTTATTCTAAAATCAATTAAAGTTCTCTAATCCAGATATTTCTGAAGCTTATAGCTGGGCTAGGGTCGCCGTGATCCTGAAGTTTAATTGATGCGGCACTATGTTTTTTGTATTCTGGTGCACCAATCCACCTGGTTTCTCCCTTTACCACAAAATTATTTTGTAATAATACACCATTCAAAATAACGGTTACAGTTGCGGGTTTTAGCACTGATCCATCTTCATTAAAATGCGGTGCGTTCCAGATGATATCATAATACTGCCATTCTCCAGGTTTTTTATTGGCATTGGCCAACGGAATCCCTTGTTTATACACACTTCCCGTTTGCCCGTTTACATAGGTTTTGTTTTGATAAGAATCCATGATCTGAATCTCATATCCATTATCACCAGGTCCGGTTGAGGCTAAAAATACACCACTATTTCCCCTTGCCTGGCTTGTTCCAGTAATGTTAGCCGGAATCCTCCACTCCATATGAAGTTGATAATCGGTAAACTTTTTATTGGTTTCAATATTTCCTGTGCCTTTTTTAACAGTAAAAAAGCCATCATCTATCGTCCATGCGGCAGGTTTTGATGGATCATTTACAGAATGCCAGGCATCCAGGTTTCTTCCATTAAATAAAATGATTGCATCAGAAGGTGCATCCTGTGGTAAGTGTCCAGGTGTAACAATTTTAGGAATGGGTTCCCAAATTTCTGTTTTAGCCGCTTCTTTTGCCGGATCTGTTTTTTTATCCTGCGCCAATGCCGACATACCAAATAGAGTTGGAATAAAAAGTAATGCGTATTTGCTCATAATTATAGGTTATCTTTTCTAAAGTTAACCAGTTTATTAAGAAATAGAAATTTCGTATTCAATTTATTACGCCAGGTCGTCGGCTAAATAAGTTTCTTTAATTACAATTTCATCAGGAATTAGATCTTCGCGTTGTTCTTGTAAATCCTTAAGCGGGCAATATCCGGTTAAACCTCTATAAAGTAATCCTGCTCCGGCAGCTGCTCCAGTTAATGCAATAACAGGATGTGAAAACACATTGGTTAAGCCTTTAAAGAGTAAGTACGTTCCGGCAGCACCTGATAACCAGCGTTCTGATCTTGAAATATTTTGAAATAACTCTGGATATTTCCAGGCTTCTTTTACATTATCAAGTGCTCTATTTAAATTTTCGTTTTCCATGATAGTAGGTTTAATATTACTTACTTAACAAACAGAAAATGATACGGTTTTAAAATGATGTTGATAAATTAATCAACTTAATTCAGGATATCTCTGATATCATCTTTACTTAAAGACTTAAAGAAGCTCTCTTCTGTAGTGATTAACGAATTGGCCAGTGATTTTTTACGGTTCTGAAGTGCAAGAATTTTCTCTTCTACAGTGTCTTTTGCAATAAATTTATAAATGAAAACCTTCTTATCCTGACCAATGCGGTGTGTTCTGTCAATAGCTTGCTGTTCTACTGCAGGGTTCCACCAGGGGTCTAAAATAAAAACATAATCTGCCTGTGTTAAGTTTAATCCCACGCCACCAGCTTTTATAGAAATGAGGAAAACTTTCAGGTCATTATTTTGCTGAAATTCAGATACAATTTCTCCGCGGTTACGCGTAGCTCCATCCAGATAAGCGAATGGAATTTGCTCAGCCTGAAAATGCTTTTTAAAGATATCTAAATGTTTTACAAACTGTGAAAATACCAATACTTTGTGCCCACCTTTGAGCACATTATCAAGTGTGTGAATTACATTTTCAAATTTACCTGAGTCAGAAAGGTAAGTCCCGTCAATCATCACCGGGTGATTAGCCAATTGGCGTAAAGCTGTTAATCCCTGTAACAGCTGAACCTGTTTCTGTGCGAAAGTTCCATCATCCATGCTTTGCAATAAATCATTGCGGTAAGCTGATTTTGTTTTTTCATAATAAGCTGCCTGATCTTCGCTCATGTCGCAATAAATCACCTGCTCGGTTTTTGGTGGTAATTCTGCCGCAACCTGCTCTTTGGTTCTGCGCAACACAAAAGGCTTAATGATGGTTTGAAGCTTACGTGCTTTCTCTTCATCTTTCCTCTTCTCTATGGCCTGCACATATTCTTCATTAAAAAATGCCTGAGTACCCAATAAGCCTGGATTGAGGAAGGTAAGTTGAGACCAAAGATCACCCACTGAATTTTCTACAGGTGTACCACTCAGAATCAATCGATGCCTTGATTTCAGACTTCTAACTGATTTAAATGATTTGGAAGCCGGATTTTTAATGTTCTGACTTTCATCCAGAATAACATAATTAAAATAAAAATTCTTTAACTCTTCTACATCAACTCTTGTAACACCGTAGGTAGTGATAATAATATCATAATTGGCAAAAATCTCAACATTTTTATTTCGGTTGCTGCCAGTATGGGCATAAATTTTAAGTTTGGGCGTAAATTTCTTAGCCTCGGTTAACCAGTTGTAAATTAGCGAGGTAGGCATAATGATCAAGGAGGTACTAGGCGTGGCCAGTAACTGATCATCCTCTTTTACCTTCTGCAACATGGCGAGCGTCTGGATCGTTTTACCCAAACCCATGTCATCTGCCAGGCAACCACCGAAATTATATTCACGTAAAAAACTAAACCAATTGTAACCCGCTTTTTGATAATCGCGAAGACTGCCCTTAAAATGAACAGGCATTTGTGTATCGGCTATATCTTCAAAGTCTGATAGGCGCTGCAATTTGCGCTCCAGGGTTACATTAGCCAAGCTATCTTCTGCTAAATCGTTGAGCAAGCCAATGTGATGTTTTTTAAGGCGTAATGTTTTGCCCGTTTCTGCAAGGCTGAATAAGCTCCCATACTGCGTAAACCATTTTTCAGGGATGATGGCTACTTCGCCATCGGGCAACAGAAATTCTCTTCTCTTATGAAGAATATGCTGTTTCAGAGAGAGAAAGGGAATCTGGTATTTTCCAAACCAAACAACGGCATTGATATCAAACCAATCATTACCTTCTTTAACCTCTAAATCGATTTTACTGGTGCCGAACACAAATCGTTTTTGGCCGGTAGCCTGCTCAATTTCAAAGCCCAGCGACTGTAGCAATTCGATATGCTCATTTACCCAGTTAATGGCTGCATAGCTGGGGTTTTCATCCGTAATGTCTACTTCCAAATTGCTGAAAAGCGCACTTGTCTTTTTTAAGCCTAGTGAAAGCAATAAATTAAACTGCTTCTTTTCCCACTCAGCAGAACGTTTAATGCGATGGAAAATGTAATTATCAGCTGTTTTCTCCAGTCGAACGGTTACTTTATGTGCATTTTCTATAGAAAAATGATATTCACCATATTTAAAGTACAGTTGAATTTGTGAGATTCCACCATCAACATACAACACCTTAATGACTGGTGTCGCTTCAAATTGTTCTGTTCTAATCTCAAAGCCTTCTGCATACACGTGATGCTTTTCGATCAATGGGGCAACAAATTTTTCAAAATAGGTTGCCTCCGTAGATTTCGGGATGGCAATATACCGTTTAGCTAAAAACGGCTGCAATTTTTTTCCTTCTATATCCTGATCAAAAAAGTATAAAACATCATTTAACAATAACCAGGCTGGCTTATTGCTAATGATCTGCGCCTCTTTAAACATAAATTCAATGCGCAGGTTCTGGTACTTTATGGTTGGAAAATATCGGGTTTCAGTTTCATTTCTTCGGAAATGGAATAAAATTGATGCAGGTTCTGCCGCAAGTTCTATCTTACGTTCTACAGGCCAGCCATCTTTATCCATGATGTAAAGTTCATTTTTAACCTTTAACATCTCCAATGCTTCTGCTAATTTCTTCTCAATTTTTGGGCGAACACTTTCGTAAAACTTATCATCGAAAATTTTAGCAAAAAATTCGGTAGGCCTGATGAGTTTTTTATAGTGTTTTTTAATGACTGAATCTTGTTCAATATCATCTAAAATTTTAATCAGCTTGTAATCAATTTCGGTTAAGCAAGTCTTAAATTCTTCCGCGGTGTGGGTAAAAATTCTTTGATAAGTAAAAGAAAAATCTCCGTTGGGATTTAGCTGAACAATGTGAGGTTCAATCAAATAGCCCAAATACTCATGTTTGCACAATGAGTATACAATTTTACAAGGTTTTGAGCTATCTACGCGTAACATTGGTTGGTTTAAAAAAAGAATTAAGAGTTGGCATCTTAAAAACTTTAAACTTACAATATTTTTGGTATTACATCAAAAGATTGTAACAATTTTAGTGAAAAGCCTTTGTTAATTGATTATTAGCTGTTGAATGATAAAAGAGTATTTGATTAACTTCTTTGTTTATTCTTTTCAAAATCGCTGTTAACCTTGAATGTGGTAATTCTGGTGATTAAATCTAGCGGCATAGGTTGGCCAATAGGAAACTGAACTGCTCCTTTGCTCCATTTATAATTTTCAAACCCATGTTTAAAAGCTTCGATTCCGGAACCCTAGGATAAAAACCAGTGTGCTGTGCGTAGGCTGCAAAATAAACTAAAATGCAGTTTTGTTTAAAGGCAGGCATTTTATAGCTGATTACTTCTTTGGCATTGGGTGCAGCCTGCTAAATGGCTTCTCTAACCTGCTGCAAGTTTTTTTTTAGCGGAAATTGAGCGATATAATCATCAATCGTTTTTGGTTCCTGTTTTTCCATAACATGATTGACTTTAATATTATAAAAATAAAAGGATTACTGACTGATGAGAATGTCGTATTTAGCTAATAAACCTGCTAAACCAGATTGAGAGAATCTGGCTTTCTTCACTCTGTTTTTGTCAAGATCAATTACATAGTGGGTTGCGGTTCTAAAATCTGCCTTTTCTAAATTAGTTCTGTCGAAGGTTGCATTAAGGAAATCGCAGTAATCAAAACTCGAACTGCTCAAATCACATTCAGTAAAATCCACTTCATGGAGTTGATTGTTTTTAAAAATGGTCTTTTTTAGTTTGAGTTTATAAAAGGAAGAATGGTCAAGTTTACAACTGTCAAAGCTGAAGGCTAAACCAAAATCGTTACAGTTTTCAAAACGCAAACCCAGCATTTTACAATCTTTAAAATTTACATCGTTGAATGATGTTTTGGTTAGCGTAGTTAAACTTAAGTTGCAGGAAATGAATTCACAATCTAAGAATTTGATGCCGCTTAAATCTGAATTGGAGAAATCACAATAAAGGAATTTACAGTTTTCATATTCACCTTTGAGTAATGTGTTTAAAGTAAAATCGGCTTTTTCAAAGGTTTGGTCGGCTAAATATTCGGACATCAGTTGGTATAATTTGGACAAACGAAGATAAAAATAATTTTTCACTACCGTTAATATAGACCATTTAAGCTTATATGTTTCTTATATGCCTTATGTGTTAGAATTATAATTGCTATTGATTTATTACCATATAAGAACTGTAAGGATCATTTAAGCTTATATGTTTCTTATATGCCTTATGTGTTAGAATTATAATTGCTATTGATTTATTACCATATAAGAACTGTAAGGATCATTTAAG